>JAABUW010000321.1_pt1 | contig 99282 bp, 100 predicted proteins | sample 5560081 | NCBI WGS metagenome assembly JAABUW01 (sample SAMN10711882, study PRJNA513363) | rock metagenome | isolation source: Antarctica rocks | place: Antarctica: Victoria Land, Knobhead sud
AAGCATGCGAGAGCTCGTGACCGCTGACAGACCCAAACGCGCCGTAGCTCAGATATTGAGGTATGCTCGGGTCGTAGAACACAGGTGCTTGCATGATACCAGCAGGGAATACTATTTCGTTGCCGGCGGGGTTGTAGTACGCATTTACAGTTGGGGCAGTCATGCCCCATTTTGCTCGATCTGTAGGCTTGCCCAATGCGGACCATTCGAGACTTGTATCAAACTTAGCGACAGAGACGGCGTTCTCGAAGAACGTTGAGCTGGAAATGTTGACGGCTGCGTAGTACTTCTCCAGTCCAATGGAGTCGTGTACGTCGGGGCTTTTCGTGGGATACCCGATTTTCTGCACAATATTGTGCACCTTTTCGACACCGAGAGTCCTGACATCCTTAGTCATCCATTCTGCTGCCTTGAGCTTCTTGATGAACTGTTCCTTGATGTCTGACACTATATGGTCGCCAAAGTCCTTCGCTTCTTCCGAGAATGCCTTCTCTATGAAGAATTTGCTGAGAATCCAGCCAAGCGAGTTGTCGGCTACTTTGACGCACGTCCTCCATCGCTCTTCGGACGCATCTGGGGCTTTACCACCTAGTTGGTTATTGAAACGTAACAACGGTTTCAGCGCATCGTCTTCGACTTTGTTAACATACGCCTGAACGGCTTTCCATACGAAATAAGCTTGGATGGTTTCTGGCTTGGCATTTCGAAAGATTTCAGAAGCTAACTTGAGGTACGAAGGCGAACCAACAATGATCCTGTCAGGCTTGTAGTCGGAGGGTGCCAATACCGAAATAATGTACTGGACCGAAAGCTGAGGGAACAGCGATCTAGTTTCCTCAACGGTCCGGGGGTTGTAGTACTTGACGACATCTTCAGCATCTTCCGTGTCTGGAGTTGCCCGGGCGAGCTTCGTCTCAAAGTCTATAACGGCTTCCACGAGGTCCTCACTTCGTGCGAATATTCGACTCGGTTTCGATTCGCGTAGCGTAGAGTTCGGATACGCTTCATGAAGAAGCCTTTCTAGCACCTGTCCAATAACCTCGCCATAAGTTTTGACTAGCTTTGCGTCTTTGTAGTACTCTTTCGATGGTAAGCCCGGTTGACGTGGAGCTGTCAGGAAAAGCACCACAGAATCGGGGTCCCGATCATCGGCTCCGATACTGAACGACACTATAGCATTAATCCCTATAGTTGTTAGGTACGACACTGTTTTCGACAGCTGATTTTCTCCATTGAAAAGTAGCCCCTTCTGTTGCTGAGTTCTTAGGCTTGGAAAAGGTTGAGAACTTTCATGAGGTCTTGAAGCTGGAAACAGCTCCTGAATCTTGCGTAGGATGTCGAGTAATGGGCCTGAGCCAATCTTTTGAATCCTTTGCTCGTCCATACAGCCATCGTAAGCACCCTTGAGCTTATCGAATATAGCTTTTTCTGCTTCAGGATCGTCGGCCAGAGAGTCAACTTGTAGAGCAACATCGGAATATGGTGATTCAAGGACATGACGTAGTACCTGTTGTGAGTTTTCTTGCATGATCGTCCCAGTGAATGAGCTCTCCTGATCCGCACGGAGATCGTGCTTTTCTTTCCAGCCCTCACAAACAAACTTGTCGAAATTGCTACACGGATCGATCTCATGATATCTTGGTGACATGTTTTGTATAATCTCGGAGGCAGCAACGACACAAGCAGGAGTGATACATATAGTGGCAGGCTTAGACGGTGGTCCGCGGCGGTAACCAACTACAACATCTTGAGCTGAATAGAAGTAGATCCAATGGGTCACACATACCTGTAAAGTAGACAACAAGAGCAATGACTCCACCGATCAGCAGAAGCGTAATGGCCAAGATCATCTTATTACTCCATAGCCAATGTCCAGCCTTCTGAAACCGTTTCCTGGCCCTTCCCTGCTTCTTTGCCAGCCGTCTAGCAGAAGATTCTTCATCAGCATTTGCTTCGAAGCCTTCATTAGGGGCATCGTCAGCTAGCAATGGGGCCTCCTCATTGTCCTGCGCTGAAGTCGGCTCCTTGCCGTGCATATGGGGTTTTGGGAAATTACGTCTAGCATGCTCGTATCCTGTATGAGCTTCCTTCAGGGCCCCATTGGAGGGTCCGGGAGAGCTCATTTTGCGGGACTTCGCTGTTTTATGAAGCTTGATATACAAAAGTAAGGAAGTTTACAAAATGATAAACACAATCTAGGATTGACAAATAGAAGGGAAGAATGGCGGATCAATACATGTTTGTATAAGCTTAGTTATATGTACAGCTTCGGTGGGAAGCCCCCGACACAGAGCTGGAAGGATACCTCGAAAGAACAAGACCTACGAGTATGAAATGTCGAAGGGTCGTGGGTGCGTAAACGCAGAACGCGCTAAAGACGGAGAAACGGCTCCCAACCTCCGATCATTACCAACAGCTAGAACAGCTAGCTACATGCCTTTCCCGTGCTTGTTACAGATTGAAGTATCTAGCTCCAAAGCAGACACCATCGGCGAGCGTACAAAGCCATATACAGAAGCCTACTTCGCTCACTTAAAGGAACACATATTCGAGTCCGACTATATCTCGGAGATATCCCAGATGTCGGAATTGCAGGCAGTCTAAACCGAACGATTTCCTAGAGAAAGCATTCATGCAGTCGCCCTATGATGGAACCTGAAGCAACCCCTTCGGAGGGTAGCGATGACTTTGTCGATGCTGAGGCCACCTCGCCAAGGGTACTGCCACCCGATTTGCCAAGATCTCTCGATGACCGACAACCTGTTCGAAATTATGGGGTAGAAACCGAGATGTATGATGCCTGGCAAGGTATGAAGTGAGCCTCTCACAAATATACAAGACTACTGCAAAGTGGAGAATGGACTGATCCAGGTCTTCAGGCCAGTCGCAATTCCTCACGAGCCCAATGCCCGCACAACCTCTCAAATTCAATCTTTCATTGCAAGATGATAACGACGATGAGGGCAGTACTACACAGAGATTGGATGATAGTGAAAACAGATTGATTGAGATGCTGGCTGCTCAAGCTGCTCATCGTGAAGACCGGTCCGCTGCTGGAAATGAAGATTCGATTGCCAGGGACGGAAAGTTGACAGAGGACCAGAAAAGGGCCTTACTTCAAAAGTCACTGCAGAACGCAGCAAGTAATGGAGACGTGGAGCGAGTAGAAAGTTTACTGCATGGTACAGCGAGCAAGTACATCGACGTCAATGCTCCAGATGAGGAAGGAACAGCACCATTAATATATGCTAGTTGTTTTGTAGGTATTGCCTTGAGCGGTCTAAGAACCGTGGTATTAATATTTATCGTAGGGCCACGAGGACGTAGTTCTAGCCTTGCTTGAAGCAGGCGCCAATGTCGATCGTCAAGATCGAAGAAACCAATGGACTTCCCTGATGTGGGCTATAACTAACCGGCACAAAGACATCGCCAAACTTTTACTCGACCGCGGGGCCTCCCCCACAATCAAGTCCTCTTCAGGTCGGACAGCTTCAGATTTTGCTGCCCCAAACAGCGAGATGTCAGCCTTCCTCAACCAGAATGGGCACCATATAGGGGACGCTGGTGTGGGCGAAGACTTTTACGATAATGCATTTTCTCAGGACAGGTTCGAGCGCGAAATGGAGGAGCTCGAGACCAAGAGACGCATGATGATGGAGAGTTCTATGAACCTTGAGGTTGACCTTTCTAGTCTAGGCTTGGACGAGAGCCCTGAGGTCAGTCAGGGAATCTCGCAGTCTTTGCTGCAGTGCAATGCTAACAAGAACCAGTCACCAGAAGAACTGGATGATCAGCAAGAATTTGTCTGGAATAAATGCCAGCACGATCAAATGTTCGTGTTTCAAGAAAATCAGCTCAATCGTATCCTAGATGTCATTATCACTAGCATGACGCCCCAAAGATCGCCATCGCAGAAGCCGGTCCCCGCCAATGTGTTATTTCTAAGCGCAAGATATGCTCACTATCACGGAACTCCTGATCTACTTGCAACTTTATTGGACACAGCGATGGACAAGATAAATATGAAGGTGGAGCGGCACCAATGGGATATGACTGTGCTTGCATTCTGGATATCGAACGCTACTCTACTTTTGCATTACCTGAAGAAAGACCCAGGTCTTGCGGAAGCCACAATTGAGTTTCAAGTACAGCTTGTAGAGTTGATCAACGAGATCTTCATCTTGATAATAAGAGACGCCGAAAGAAGAATGGATAAGGTTCTTGACGCGGCAATACTCGATCATGAAACTATTCCCTTTGACAATTTGGAGTTCGCAGGCGAGTGGAAAATGTTCCGCAAGAACAAAGTTCAAGTACCAGAGCCTGTCAATTACAAGCCTCCACCACCTAACAAGAAAGCCCAGCCGTCACCGAGAAATGTCACTTCACTACTTTCTTCCACATTATTTGTTCTCGATCTTTATGACATACACTCAGTAATAGCATCACAAATCGTAGCGCAACTTTTTTATTGGATAGGCGCCGAGCTTTTCAATCACATCCTTTCCAACAAGGCCTATCTCGCGAGGTCAAAGGCAATGCAAATTCGCATGAACATCTCGACTTTAGAGGACTGGGCACGAACGAACAACCGAACACCTGAACATTACGAGGATGGATCTCTTACGTGTACAGGCGAAACCACTGTGGATGCAGCGCGTAAGCATTTTACGCCAGTCACTCAGTTGCTCCAGTGGCTTCAGTGTTTCTCCATGTTGGGTGATAAACCTGATTCTTTGGAGTCGTTAGAAAACACACTCAAGCAATTTACGCGCCTCTCTCCGCAACAGCTTCTCCACTCTAGCAGTAACTACAGGTACGAGAAGGAAGAGAAGGTTTTGCCGAAGATAGCCCGAAAGCGCTTGATGGACCTACAAATAGAGAGCAAGAAGCGGTCGGAGATGGCACGGAGAGCTCGTGACTCAATGTCTCATGTAGCGAACGCAGCGAACACAACAACAGCGCCCCCAAAGACTCCTCCGCAGAAAGCAAATGTAGCTGATGACCCTCCGCTCTCGGCGTCATCCGTGAGCTACAGTGAAGGCTTCAATGGAATACATCAGCCCGATGAAGAGGAGACTGTCTCCGACAGCCTTCTATTGGATCCTGCACATATGCTTCAATTTCATTTACCCACAGCCGTCGACATGAGGATCAGCTACGGTGCTGGCTACGGTGGGCTGGACAGAGAGCGGGAGAGGAAGTACATACCCACGGTGCCACAGGAGTTCTTGACCAAGCTAGATATTAGTGGTAACGGGAATACCTTTGAGAGGAAGAGTTGGGATATTCAGGCCGATGACGAATGAAAATGTATGATGGGAAGAGCTGCATCGCGCTTGGCGCTGGCGTTAGATGGAGGCTATGGTTTATTGCCGAACTGAGGCTGCCGACAGGAGGCTGCCCCCATTTGCGATATAGTATCTGATGGATTGCAATACTAACGGTTCCATAGAATATCAATGTCCGGTGAATTCTAAGCTTTCACCTCTGTTAGATTCATTGTGCGTAAATCACAGCAGCCAGAGCGGGTAGTAAGCGCTAGTGTAAAGATTGATTGCAATAGCGATATTAGCGTATGCAGAAAGCTATGGATTCCTTGGCATCGCAATTGTCGCGCCCCCCCCCAAATTTACTATTGAATCCAGACATTCTTGACATTCTCAAACCTTCAACGCTCTATTGGAAAAATCAATAGAAAAATCAATCAAACAGGTAAATTTGAAGCTGTTCAAACCTTTCACAGTGCTGACATCCTTTTAGCCCCCCCGACCCCCGAAGCCATCATGCCATCGTCACGCCGAAGTCAGAACCTACCTCTGGAGGATTCACTCATCCCCTCAAGCATCTCATCAAGATCGAAGAAACCTTCTGGCAAAGCCAAAGCAGAAGCTTCAGAGGTGATCTTAAGACCTTCAAGCCTCAATGGCGTCAGGCAAAGGATCTTCTACATATAGGACAAGCTTCGGTTTAAATAGAATCGAAATCTATGTTACTCGTTTCCAGTTCTCTTTTCAACGCTTTGATATCCGCCTCAAATATATGATCATCGACGCTATGCTTTGAAATGCTGCCTTGAAAATCGATCACAGCGACTTCTAGCTACTGCATAGTGCAGGAACTCACCGAAGGAGCCCTCGAAGCTGGGTCATATTTCATGAAAGTGTCTTCTGACCCAGGCCTTCAAAACACTAAAACTGAGCTCGATGAGGTTGAAATTCGGCGAATATGGAGGCAGATAACGCACCTCACATTCGTGTGAGATGATGAGTTCTTCTATTCGACTATTGCAATGAATGCTCGCGTTATTCATGATGATTACACTCCTCGGGGTCGGAAAGGAACTGCATAGAGGTAGCAGTTCATCTGCTAGCCATCGAAAGAAAGCCTCGCCGTTGAACCAGCCTTCACGAATATCGATACAGGATAGATAGTCATCGATCGTATACGTCGAAAGAACGCTTCAGGAATGCTCTCTCTTTCTAGAGACTTGATAGCGAGCTGACTCACCAACTGATGCATAGGCTTGATGACGCCACCCCGTAGTCTCGTTGAACAGAGTCTCATCGACGAAGACAAGCTGTTCAGCCGTCAGCTGCAACAGGTCGGCAATTCAGTTTAATCGCAGCTCATCGTTCTGTCTGATGCTCACACGCTGTCCCTTTTTATTGCTTCAGTGTCTCTTCTTCAGAATCCTCGATATCGTGGACTGATGAACATGTATACTCCACTCTTCCCATAGGAACCACACCATCTCTTTCTGCATGGCCCATGGCTGTTGCTCCAGGTATGTAATTAGGGAGTCTTCAGCTGCTGGAAAGACCTTTCGGGAGGCGCCCTTCGGACGAAACTGAGGTCTAAAGGGAGAGCCATACATGAAGAGATTCTCTTGCATAGTATAAACGGTGTTACGGTGACAGTGAACCTCTTCGGCGATGGGGGGGGGGGTTCAATGTAAAAGCAGGAGGCGTAGTATCTTCGAGCGAAGGGCCGGAGCCAGTGGACCTGTCATAGCTAAAAGGATGTCAGCACTGTGAAAGGTTTGAACAGCTTCAAATTTACCTGTTTGATTGATTTTTCTATTGATTTTTCCAATAGAGCGTTGAAGGTTTGAGAATGTCAAGAATGTCTGGATTCAATAGTAAATTTGGGGGGGGGCGCGATGCCAAGGAATCCATAGCTTTCTGCATACGCTAATACGGCAACTCGTACCCTGTAAAACCTCATTGCCACATCATGGAGATCCAAGCACTGTCTCCCGAAATTATTCAAGACACTCAAACCCCGCCTACAATTACAGACTCCATCCCTACCCATCTTATCGACTCTACGTTCTCCGCTTACATCGGTAACCCCTCCCTTCCCTTCCAGCCCTCCGCGGTCCTTCCCCTCCCCTCATCACCCGCCCCCTCCGAACCCCACCACTACTGCTGACCAAGTGCCCGCAACAGACCTCATCTCTCGGCCCCTCGGATCGCAAATCCTTGCCTTCTCAGACGAATTCTTTGCTTCAGCCAATAATCTTATAACCCCAGCCCCTCCAATCCATCGCCCCGGCTACTTCGTCCCCACCGGCGCTTGGTACGATGGCTGGGAGACGCGTCGACATAACCCTTCTCCCTTCGACTGGGTAATCATCCGGCTAGGGGTAGCGAGTGGAAAACTGAAAGGTGTCGAAATTGATACGACGTTCTTTGACGGGAATCATGCGGAAGCAGTAGCTGTGCAGGGAGTGTTCATCACTGGGGAGAGTGCTGATGAGAAAGTCAAGAGTTTGAAAGACGAGGAGTGGCAAAAGGGAGAGCAGCTAGGGATAAGGGAGTGTGGACCTTCTAGGCGACAAGCGTGGAAAGTGGAAAGGGGAGGGGAAGTCACACACGTGAGGCTCTGCATGTACCCTGATGGTGGTATCGCACGCTTCCGACTCTATGGCGAAGCTATCCCGGTATTCCCGGAAGACAAGAACGAGGAGATTGAGCTCAGCGCGGCAATTATGGGTGGTGTGGCAGTAGCGTGCTCGGATGAGCACTATGGGAAGAGGGGAAATTTGTTGCTGCCTGGAAGGGGCGTGGATATGGGTGACGGGTGGGAGACGAGGAGGAGTCGTGAAAAGGGCCATGAAGATTGGGTGATTGTGAGATTAGGGGCAAGGGGGAGGGTGAAGAGGGTAGTGGTGGATACGATGCATTTTCGAGGGAACTACCCGAAGGGGGTGAACGTTGAGGGAGTGGATGCTGTGGGAGAGGAGGTTTTGGAAGGCGGGGATGGGAGATGGATGGAAGTTGTGGGTGTGCAGGAAGGATTAGGGCCGGATAGGGAATTTGATTTTCGGAATCTGTTTGACCATAACGAGAGGGTGTTTACGCATATGAAATTGACGATTATTCCGGACGGGGGGGTGAAACGATTTAGGGTCTTTGGAACGAGGATTTGAAGGTTTGCGGATTGGGGTGATACACGGAAATACTTCTGAATACAACACAGCAAGTATAGAGATTCTGTTAGGTCGAACACGAGTACGCTTCATCCACAGGTGGATTAATCGTTAGCAATACATACAACGAACCGCGACAATATGCGGATTCGCTTAGCCTTAACCGGCGAAGACGCGCTTAGAACCCCGTGACCCCTGACGATCTAACGAGTTTGGTGAGCATGGACTCCCTAATGTTGCATGTTGCGCATATGAAATAAAGAAAGAGTCAGATCCCTTCATGGCTACTATATTTCATCTGAGGCATCTTCTTGACCTTGGCCATGAAGACGACCAATCCATCTCGACGACCGGTTAGCCGGGGCAATCTTAAAGCCATTCCGTATGAGGATACAACGGCTGCCAAACCACCAATACCTATCGCCCTTGCTACACCACCTCCTAATACATCCCAAAGAGACAGGATCCTCAACAAACGGCCGAAGACTTCTGATCAGCAACTATCTCCATATCATGCTCGATCGAGGTTTAATGAGGATGCCAGAAGGGATTCGGGTCTTGCGCCTTCGAGCTCAACAGCAAGAGATAGTCGTACAACATTGGGTACTGATGGTGGATCGTCGACTAGTCTGAAAATCTCGCCAAGTCTTCGAAAGTATCCCTCGCAGGACGACTTTCGATCGTCACCCGCAAAAAAGACAAGAAGATGGGGGAGTCCCAAAGTCCACGTCGAGCCTCCACCAGTACCTCAATTACCATTTTTAGGAATTATGACTCAGATACCTACTAGCAGCTTAGAAGACCTTACAATACCGGGTCAATTGGAGTTCTCAAAGCGGGGTAGCATGCTGATAGGGGGGAGGAAGGTGAATAATGCGAACGGAGAACCTGTGAAGGTTTCAGGTGTCATAGGAAGCCGCAGGAAACTAAGCACTTCAATGCTTTCTCCGCCAATGAGTTTACCTACTAGAGTACTGTCAGCAGATGATGAGATGCTTTCCCATAAAGTTCGGTCCATGTACGAAGGTGGAACAGACAGGGACTCGGATTTGATCGATGGTTCGAGTTTTCACAGGGGTAGAAATGATCGCGCGAACGACAGCATAATACCTGGGAACTCATCCAGTTCATTGATAAATTTGAATCACATTCTCGCTGCGAACGCGAACGGCGGCCCAAGCGCTAGGGCATCGTCCGGGGCGACTACAACGAGCAAAAGGGAGAGCATGATTATACGCGAGGAGACTGAGTTAGCTGGTGGTATAGAGGACTGGGAAGACCTAAGAGGTGGGGATGTTGATCGATACGGGTTCATTGTACCCCGTAGGCTTGATTCAGAGAGCTCGTCCGTGAACTCCCCGCGCATCATGACACCAGAGCCACCTCGAATACAGCGAGTCTCAACGCTCTTGCAACTTGCATCGGAGGCTCCTCGAAAGGGAAGAGGCACAATGAAAAGAAGTCCTTCAGCTCACAGTACGGTGCGCTCAGCGGCAACGCCTCCTGGATCGCGGCCATCTTCACGATTCTCACGTCCAGCATCGTCGCAGAGCTCTTATCGAGGAAGTATTAACGGCAATTTGAGATTACGGTCTGCCACAAACCGGCTCCCACACAACAAAGGCCGAAGATTCGTGGATGAAGCGGGGGACATGCTTACACTCCCCCCTGGATTGGCCGACATTGCCGAGAACGGGGAGGACAACAAGGCAGCGCAAGAGCTTAAAAAGAAAGAGTGGGAAAGAGAGGAGAAGTGGAGGAAGATGGCTAAAGTAGTCAAGAACAGGCGAGACGGTGGAGGCATGATCTTCGAATTTGATACCAAAAGCACCAAGGTCATTGACCGAGCATGGAAGGGAATACCCGACCGATGGCGCGCTACAGCTTGGCACGCCTTCTTGACCGCTAGTGCGAAGAAGAGAAAAGATAGCCCGAAAGACGACGAACTCATTGCTGTCTTCAAAAAGGTCCTGGACCAAGGCTCTCCCGATGATGTGCAAATCGATATCGACGTCCCTCGAACGATAAACTGCCACATCATGTTTCGCCGACGGTACCGCGGAGGTCAGCGGTTACTCTTCAGAGTACTACATTGCCTGTCCATCTACTTTCCCGATACAGGCTATGTCCAAGGCATGGCCGCCCTGGCTGCAACGCTTCTCTGCTACTTCGACGAGGAAATGACGTTTGTGATGCTGGTGCGGATGTGGCAGCTGAGGGGCCTGGAACGCTTGTACAAGTCCGGGTTTGAGGGGCTGATGAAGGCGCTCGAGGAATTTGAGAAGACGTGGTTGGCTGGGGGGGAGGTATCTGCTAAGCTGGTGGGTTCCTGAAGACTGCATTGCACTCTTTTGCACTAAGCTAATTTTATAGACCGAGCTCGGGATATCCCCTACTGCTTATGGCACCCGCTGGTACCTCACCCTTTTCAACTACTCTATCCCCTTTCCCGCCCAACTCCGTGTTTGGGACGTCTTTATGCTTCTCGGCGACCCGGACGGTACCTCCACCGACGTGTCTACCCCAACCTCAAAAAAGGACGACGAACCCTCATTTGATGGTGGCCTAGACGTACTGCATGCGGCTTCTGCGGCACTGATCGACTGCACGCGAGAGATCTTGCTAGACTCGGACTTTGAGAATGCCATGAAGGTACTCACGAGCTGGATTCCCGTCAGGGACGAGGAGCTTTTCATGAGGGTGGCCAAGGCGGAGTGGAAGATGCATCGGCGGAAGAGGTGAGGTGGTGTTGTGCATCAGCGGAGGAAGAGGTAATGGCTTGGAACAGGAAAGAGATACCCTGCTATTAATTATATTATAATATGACGAATGGGAATTTGGGCGCATTGGTAGAGTTTAGGGAGATATTTGGTTTAGTGGGATGGGGAAGACGGCTATAATAGATGTGGTAACTACTAATGTATAAGAACTTGGCTATATCTTTTCTCTCACGGCGCGCTCGGCCTCGCTCTCCATCCCTCCAGCATCGACTACAAATGCTCGGCTTCTTCGACACCCTTCTCAATAAACAAAAATCCCTTCCCCCCCTTCCCAATTCTCCTTTCTTAACTAACCAGCACCCACCCACTCCCACCACCACACTCACCCCTCATACATGCCCCAAATAAGAGCCACCCACCCCACCCACCCCACCCACCACCATCCAACTCCACCCGATCTTCCCTTCCCCCCCAACCCACTTCCTCATATCCTTCCTCGTATCCATCCTCCCGTCCCCCCCCCCCCTTCACACCTCCCACATTTCTTCCCTCATCCCCCCCCCCGGGGTCCTCAAGCCGCTACATAGCTCTTTCTCTCTCTCCGGATATGCGTCTTGGCTGGGATTGGGGGTGGAGATATGGGATGGGATGGGATGGGATGGGTGGTTTTCAAACATATATATATATACTGGCCCCTAGCTCTTGTTAGGGAAGGGGGGTTATGGGATGGATGTATTGGTTTTTGTTGTTGTTGTTGTCGTTGTTGTCGTTGTTGTCGTTGAAGTGCAAGGAGATAGATAGCGCGCACTCGGGTCGTTTTTTGTGGGGGGATGGGTTATGTGTAGAGTACCTGAAGGGGTTGTGCATTGTTTTTTTTAGGGATTTTTTGCCGTTGAGCGCGAAAGGGGTTGTTCGTTGATGCTTTAGGTTTTCTGTGTCTTCGCTCCTGGTTCCTTGCCTCCGTTACTCTTCCTCCTTCGTCCCCTCTCTTTTCCCTCCATTCCACCCCCACGCCCCCCGTCATCAGAGTCATCGGAGTCATCGAAATCCATCAAAACCCAACACTGAGAGCGGGATAGGTGCGAGTGTGCGATTCGAAGAGGAAGGGTGGAATGGGCGGTTGGGTTTGAATGGTAGGGGTGGTGAAAAATGGGAGTGGGGAAGATTGAGTTGTTTGTGTGGGGTTGGGATGGAGGAAAGGGGGAAAGGAGAAGGAAAAGGTTGGGACGATGCGGGAAAGAGGTGAGGGAGGGAAGGAAGTGTGGGGGTGGGGGATGGGTTCTGAAAGGGGCGCGAAGAGGGGTGAGATGGGGACGAGGACTCTTTTTGGTTTGGGCATGAATGATGGAATTTAGGAACGAGGAAAAGTGAGGGAAAAGATGGATGGATGGATGCGTGGATGCGTGGGTGGGCTGGAGGTGCATCGTATCCGATAGAGGAAATCGGTCTTGAATGCTGTGAAGGGGCAGGTGTAGGTAGGTATTCGCTGCTGGTCAGGTGCAAGGTGCCAGTGTGATTTGGTGCCAACGAAAGAAAGAAATGGATGCATAAAATGAAGTCTGGTGCGAGTTGTTTTTCTACGCCGTGGATGCTTTCGAAAGAAGGGGTTTTTGGTTTTTGGAGAGTCGTCAGTAGAAAGAGTTTAGGCTCTTGGGTAACTTACGGGTGAGCCACGGCCGAGATCTAAGAGATGAGAGAGGGGGTTTGGTGCTTGGACGGGGCAGTTTGAGGAGCGGATATTGATGGGAAAATGACCAGTCTACGCCGTTGCATCGCAGAGGAAGAGTGCAGGAACGAATGTAGGGAGGGAAGAGGTGCCGTCTGAATCGAGTGCCGGTGTGTTGTCGCGGCTGCTGCTGGTCAATCCCCTTCGCCACTCCCCTTCAATATCTCACAGAGCCCTCCCCCTCCCCCTCCCCCGCCCTCAACCTCCATCACATCACATGACCAACCAATCCCTCAAGGGCATCTACATGCCCAACCGCGCACACACCCCCACCTCCCATCGAGGTGGTGCAACCCAGCCCTACCGTCGCCGCTCCTCCAGTCATTCAGCTCCTCATCCTCCCCCCCCCCTTCCGTCCCACTCCGGCTCTCAGATCGCCCCACGGACCCCCTTCGTCGCGCACACGCCAGCTTGCCAAAAGCGGTGGCGCCGGAACCAGCCTTGTGCCATGCCGGCAATTCGCCAGATCTCTATCGCCGTGATACCATGCAGCCCGCTGGGGGGAAAGCTCGAGCCCCAGGGGCATGTAACAAGCGGCTCTCTCTCGAGGAGATCACACGGCAGGTTTAGTCGGGGCGAGGGGGGACTACTCGTTCAGGTAACAGAGGGCGGGTTCTTCGCCAGCGTTTGCATCTCGCAATATGGAAGGCGGATCCTCGGAATGATCCGAGGGATAGCTGCATGGCGGTGGGGCGCGCTCGGCCTTTTTTGCTATTGGCGGGTGATTTCATCACGGCTAAGTAATGAGATGGCGAGAGATGGTTGGACGGTGGGAAAGGGTCCAGTGTGATTTACTCTAGACGTGTGCATGATGTGGAATGTTGATATTGATGTAGTGATACGTTGGATCGGATCAAACGATCTGATGTGTTCTCGTCGCAGTGGACGAGCGAAAGCGGGGGTGTACATGCGATGGAAGAAGGGTACGGGTGCGTGTGAATCAGTGAGGGGAGAAAGATGACTTGTCGAGGGCAAGCTGAACGACAACAATGCAGTTGGAATGCTCTGCTCTCAGAAAGGTCTAGCGCCATCTCTGCTGCCATGTATGATGTCGAGTCCAGCGGTGCAATTGGGAAATGTCCGTAATGGCGATGTGCACGTGTCCGTCCCGTGACGCCAAGGCAATCTCATCTGCATCAATCGTCAATTCGTCAATTTACAGCATCGTCACTACATACTGCATATTGATAATGACGAAGAGAGATTTCTGGTACGCCAGCCCTTGCAAGTGCGTACGGACAACGAAGGACAACTGTCATTTCCCACCAGCAACATACGTCCCCGAGTCCTGACCGGTCCTGTGCACAACGCTATTGTCCTGTCATTTCCGCATCTATTCTCGCCCGCTGCTATCGGCCCGTCATAAAGAATGAAAGTGCTTTTGCGATCTGTCCGTTTATAGTACAAATTTACAAGGGGCATGAGAATCGTGATGGAAAATGGACGAGTGTTGACCTCCAGGGCATGAACGAAGCTGAGACGAGATGTGAGGGGAAAAAGGAAGCAGGAAGAAATCAAGCGCTACCGCAAATCTATGCAACTGTAGAATATCGCAGGAAGGGTATAAGTAGCATAAGCAAGCCAGATGCAAAGCAGATCCAGTCTCCATATGTGATACATCAAAACTCTGTTCATGCCCTCCAAAACTTTCCGTACGAATCATGCATGAAATGGTGAAATAACAAGGACGCGGTCGCTACGAGGGCCCCTCGGGCTCCCGTTTCGGACTATCGCGCAATTCTCGCTCGTCTCGAGATTCTCGTCTCATTTCCGATCCGGCCGGATGACGCTGAGACTGGCGTGTTTCAGGTTGCGCCGAGTTCTGTCGTTGACTTCCACTTTCGGCCTCTGAGAGACTCTGACGTCCGCTCTCTGTCCGGCCACGATATCGAGCTTGTTCGTGCGGCGCACGGGACGAAGTGTCGCTTCGCTGTCGAGAATGCCCTCGGCGCCGGCCAGGCGTTGACCCCGCAGAAGTCTGCGAGAAAGACGGTGAAGTTTCGTTGGGATTCGAAGTTGGTGGAGGTGCCGCGTGGTGAGGGCCAGTGGCTTTTCGTTTCTTTGGCGAATTCGTATATTCGGATCGGAGATGAGAGGTTTGGTTCTGAGAGTAGGGAGATTCCTGTTGGCTTTTACCCGATGGCGTCGGCGGATCTTTGGAAGCCCCCTGCGACGCAGGTGGGACCCAATGGTGGAAATAAATTGCAGGTGAAGAGGACGGCTGCTCTTGCGGTGGCACGTTTTGTGTTTGCTGTAGAGGGTGTTGTCCGCCCAACTGTAACCCAGAAGGACCCGGCGGTGGTGGCTGAATTTGCATTTCGACGGTGTTGAGACGCGGTAATGCGGATGGAGGCTGAACGCGAGGGTTTGAGGTTGGTGGGGCGGCTTGCAGTGGCTGTTGTTGGGTTTTTGCTCGCTCTGCAGCGACACTTGATGCGTGATATGAAGGCGCAAATCCTGTATTTGCCGGTATTTGGCCAGACTGAACGGCAGCAGCCTGTGTTGCCTGTTGTGCAGCGTACGGATTTGGCTGCGGACCTGCCAGTAATCGGGCCTCTCTCCCTTGATCGGGTGATGTTTGAACTTGCGGCCTGACTTGCTGTTGTAGTTGCTGTTGTTGCTGCTGTTGCTGCTGCTGCTGCTGCTGCGCCTGCTGCTGTTGCTGCTGCTGAAGACTTATTTGTGCCATGTAGTGCTGAGCCCATTCCAAGCTTGCATTTGCTAGGTTGCCTCCACCTATACCGGCAAAAACCATCGGTACCATGTATGGAGGGACACCGCCCTGTAGCGACTCTCGAAGCATCGTCTGCTCGATTTTGCGCTGCTCTAGCCTTAACCGTTCCTGGTTTGTCCTCTCTTCCTCTTGTTTCCGTCGATCCTCTTCAGACTTTGCCTGCAACCAATTCCGCATTGACTCATCCGCGCCCTGCCATTGGGAAGGGGCGGCAGGAAGCTGCCCTAAAGGCAGGTTACTTGGATTTGGTCCGCGATCTGGATTTGGTAGAGTCATGGCCGCAGGTGGCGGGAGACCGCGATGAGGTGTGCTCATCCTTCGTGGTAGACTATCTGGTAGAGGAGGAAGCGCGCCAGCGTTCCCCGAGGACCTAGACGGAGAAAAGCAAGAGGAGGGAGGATATTGTGAAGGTGAGTACGCATAGGAGCTGTTGCCAAAGCCGTTCTGTAGCGTGGGTTTGAGTGTAAGTAACATAGGCGCGACGTTGACGTTTAGAATACCGAAAACATTTGGACGTCGAGGGCAGGACGGTAGTAGAAACGAGTAGGTGTTAGAGTAATTGTCGTACAACCTTGGGCGAGAATGAAAAATTAGGCGACGTCAACAAAAGCGTAGGACAGGATGATGATATTATTCTTCGTGAGAAGGGAAATGCAATTTATTTGAGGAGTGTCTTACCTGGAATACCTTTTCTGTAGTAACCTAGGGACCGTTGGAGATACGCGGACGAGTCTTCCTTGTCGTGGCTGTCTACTACGTACTGCGGTGCTGTTAAGGGCAAGAAATGGCTACTTTTAGTGTGCGGTCGACTCGTCCCGAAACTGCTTCAGGCTCTGCCCTGGGGAAGAGAAAAGGGAAGGGCTATGCCTGCAGAGCCGATCTTGTTCACGCGTGGCATCAAGTCCGGGAATGTCCCAACCGGGGGGGAGGGGAGGAAGGGGAGGGGGGGAGGGGGGCGGGGGGGGGGGTGGATGGGATGTGGGAATGACGAGGCGAGTCGAAGTGTCTTAAAGGGCTTACTTTACCCACGGTACGGTAAGGATGAGCGTTTGTTCTCGAAGGGTACCGTAATAGGTGGAAGGAAGAAAAATAGGAACGGGTAGACGGAGCAGTTAGCAGACAACATGTGCCGAAGGGGTTAATGATTTGCAGATTTGCATTGATGGGGCTTAATATTAATGTAAAGATTTATATCATTTATTACTCGTAGGTATATTACTACGTCGTACTTTAGGGCGGGAATCGGGGTGGGCAAAGTATAGCCGGGGTATGGATCATGGAAGTACATAGGTTAGAGTATGGCACTGGAACCCAGGGAAAGGGCATTAGACCTCCTCCACTCTTTTTGGCTTATCCGGTAGCTTCTTCCCCCCCAACTCCCAAAGTACTCTCTAGGGCGTATCGCTGTCGTTTGCTCATGATTTATGCGACAAGCGTATACAGTAAGTAGTATGTACTCGTACATCAGGGAGGCAGCTGTCAACACTCCAGCGTTTGATCCACTTCAGCGGTGGCAGCCAAATGGCGGAATGCGATATGATTGGCGGGTCGAAGTGCTTCCCAACATTCCACAAACCGCTTGGTGAGAAAAGGTACCTTACAGCTGAACGGGAGTACAACGTACCACTACTGCCGTAGATAGCAGGAGCGATCAGCCAAATGCACTCCAGGAGCAGTATCTGACGACAACGGAGCTCTGGCGACAAGCATCATCATCTTGGGGCTGTCCCAGCAGTACTGAAGTGCCTTAGTCCGGGAACGGTAGTCACTTGCAAACACGGTCGACTAGAGAGGAAGGTCCGCCGTCAGAGAACAGATCAGAAAGTCTTAGCGTTCAGCCATGATCGACAACCCGCCGGGGCTCTCGCAGACGTATCATTTGCCCTATGCCATTAACGGTCGCATCGTTGGCTCCGTACCTCGAGGATACACAGGAAACGCAACTCAACGCAACTCAACGCGAGTTGTGTTCCAGCGGCGGCAGTGATCTTGAAGGGATGCTGATGACCAGTGACGACGGTAATAACGTATGCATTCACAACATCACAAAGCGTGAATACAGCATCCATGTACCACATCGTCGCTTTGCATCGTGCAATTGCCACATCTACAATGCAGTCGGTAGGTTCACAGCCCTTGGAAGCTGCAGATTACTAGTGCAGCTCGGCATCGCAGACTATTCAATAGTAGCCTCGATGTAACGCCTCCATGCATTGTTGTTGTTCAGGTGTTATTGTTATGGTCGAGGGGTTTGGTGGAGAAAGGCCTGTGACAGGGTCCGGTCAGCGACCATGTATCAGAAAACGATGTCGATAAGTACTCGATAGATCAGATTAACGTCACGGCTCGACCAGGATAGCCGTTAGATCTAACCGGGCGGAGTTCATGCAACCCATGGGTCGCGAAGGCGCTATCATCATATCATGCAGGAAAGCATCCTGTACTCGGTACTCCGATTCGGCTGGTCGAGTCGCGGAAGCGCACAACCCAAATCCATCTTTCACAGCTGTACCTGATACAAAGCATCGATAGACAGCATACTCTAGGCCGTGCGGATGTAACCGTTGGTCACTTAACCGTTCCACCTATTTCTGTACCGGCTGATTCTTCAACGCTCGCAGATACAGCCAGTCGTCGATTGAACGTCCCGTGACCCTCGGTAGGGAAGGTAAAGTTATGGTATGTACCTTATCCTTCCAGGTTCCTCCGTCGACGTCTGCATCTGCATCTGCATACCATCGAGGTGTTTCAAGTTGAAATGAGAAGCTCTTTCGCTTCCGATCGCCAGTGAGGCAGCCAATCGGTTTGACCGGCAAGCATAGCGTCGTTCGACTTCCTACCCCTGCTCCCGCTTTTTCCACTTTCCACTTTCCACTTCCCACCCCCCGGAGATCGCTACAGCCTACAACCTCCCTTGTCTTCTTCTCGCTACCTAGGGATCCATCCCCATGCGGAAGAAGCCACTAAAGCCAAAAACCGCCACTCATCAGCCCTGCGTCGCCGATCATCAGCCACGACCATCATCGGCGCAAAACCAGCGTAAGCCACGCGGTGCGGTTACTTACGTACTGTGGTAGTAAATCCGTCGCATGGCGTTTTCGCAGGGGCAGGTAAAAGTTGCCTGAGATTCCCCCGTCTCAATGTCTCTTCGGCCATCGCGATACTCATCCAAGACCACATATGCACAGAAGCGGCTAGGGGATTGTCGGCACTCCCTTGTGTCCTGCCCCTAAGTCTGAATTCGTGTCTCGTGGCTATGCTGGCCCTTAATATGAGAATGTCCAGAAACAATCATTGGCCCCGGTTCTTTCGTTTCGTCCTTTCCCTTTACGCACTTGATCTGAAGGCGACGATATAACATCTGGTGCGGACGACCAACTATACTACTGAAGCCTTGCTCAGAGCTTGGACTGTAGCTTTGCTTGCCCTAGAATTCCCATTTACCCATACTTGAGTGAAATCTTTCTTTCCTCTGATGCTTCTACTTTTGTAGGGTTTGATTTGCCCGCACGACATCATTGTTCCATTCCCAATACACGTCCGTACCACAGAAAACGTCAGACACAAGAAAATGTTCAAGGATTTTGAAAGCATTGACTGCCAAGTCCAAGAGCAAACCAAGGGACTGGAGAGGAGTCAGGCTTAGGTCCAACTGTACATCAGAGTACTTAGAAAGAACCATCGAAGCAGAAATCTAGAAGCCTGAACCTGGACAAGCTTTGCACTCAGTCTGATCTGGCACCGGAGGACGATTACCCCATTCTGTCACTTACCGCGTAGGCCTCCCGTCAGTGACCCACTTCTGGCAGTTTCTCCAGGCAAACCTCACGTGATGCTGTTAAGATAGATCCTCTTCGTTGTTCGTTTCATAGAGTTACTAAGACCTGTCAGAACCTCGCGCTTATAGGACCTGGTTTGAAAAGGTCTTCATTTCAAACACATGCATGATCTATGTATGGTACATCTTTAATATATAATAAACATCAGATTCAGACTAGAATAAGACAGGAAACAGGAAACAACCATACATAATTGTGAGCCGCTGAGAAGTAGAGAGGCATGAATCAATCAAAAGATTGAGGAACTACATAAAATAACCCCCTCAGAGACCTTGTTGCTAACCTGACAATGTATCTGCTGATTCATCAAGGTTGAGACCGTGTCGGGTCTGTCGTTTAGGCCCATCTAGTCCCTGGTGTTTTGACTGGTCGTGTATGTGCATTTACATGCAGTGAACACATCGCTTCGCGCCACCGTCCTGAACATGTTACTGCCAGATTCATTTCGCCCGGATGTAATGTTCGAATAACTCGCAGCTGCTCGATAGTGGAAGACGTAGATAACATGGTTGCGAGGAGCTCTGTCTGATAGTGGTTCATCAACCCTCCGATTAAGATTCCGGGGCGTAGAGATAGGCAACCAGATGTTGTGGCTCTCTGGCCGTGGTGAAAGATAGATGACCACGCGGTGATGGTGAGGATGTCAGATATCAGATTCAGTGTTAGATAGCTTATTGAAGCTGTACTGTAGTATCCTGCATTAATGGGTCATGTTCATCTGTTTTCGCGCTCCTTGTTTGCGAATGATTAGATTATAACCGACAATAGTAAGTGTAGGCGTAGCACGATTACTTGCTCACTAATCAGTCAAAACTTGGGTATCTTTACGATTCCGTGGCCAAGACTATCTACAACGGTTATGAACAGGGGACTCGAAAAACACATGCTGATCGATCGACAGATTTTCCTGGGGCAGGGTATCAAGGACGTCGGTACAGTCAGGAGGATCTGCTCCCACTCCACCATGCAGATGTGACGCAAGAAGCAAGAGCAAAATGGAGCCTTTTATAGGACGTGTAACGTGTTAGATAGAGTCGAAGAGATCGAGCGGTGTTTGCGTCATCTGGCTGGAGGATTCGTTGTGAGCCTCAGAACCTCATCATTCTAATGCAGTGGTAGTCTATCGCTAGAATATCGAGCGCGTAAAAATAAAACCAATTGTGTGGTCTACACTTACTTATTATCTCAGCCCGCGAAGTAGCGTACGTTGAAGAACTAACAAGGCTCATCACTGACATAAAAGCGTTGGGATTGGAACGAATGGAGGGTCCGCTTCTGTAACATATCGATAAACCCAAGAAGGCTTTGTCGAAGGAGTCAAAGACACGTTATGCGTAAAAGGATTCTGTATATAAATGATGCCAATTGACGACATTTTCTTGGTCTTCAATACTGTACCACGTATGAAGCACTACGCTGTTAGGTCATGAGTCGGTCAGAATAAGGAAAGTTGCGAGAATAGAAACAAAGAAATCGGATGCATGATAGAGAGAGATGTCGGGCGGACTGTTCTTGCACTGAAGACTTTCAAAGCAGAAGTAGTTGTTCTCAGGCTGGTAGCGCTGAGCAATGGAGGGACACTAGCCTCCTGGGGACGTGGACACGTGCCTTTGCTCTAGAGAACATCTAAGTGGAGATATGCAGAGGCATTCACGGTGTGTTTTACGTTGAACGGATCGTTTCCCGTATATTTATTTCTTACTTTACTTAACGGTCGGTTGAAATCATGTATTCGCCGAGGAAGTCTGGACGCATTCAACAAGTTCAAGGTATACGATAGTCTCCTTTTCCTATATACGTAACACGTGATGATATCTAAGTTCATCCCAGATTCAAACTCCACGATCATATCCGTATCCTAATGCTTCTATTTGAACACCATGAACTCCCCCAATCCCTGTTAACAACGGAGTCGACGATAGACTGAAACATATCATCGCTCGAGAACCTTGATAAAGCGAGGGCGGCTATTGAGCCCTTTCGACAACTCCACAATGCCTCACCCAGTTCATGTCCAGATGTCAATCCCTATCCTGCAACTTCCCCAACGCAGACAACACCGACGCTAATGCTTCATAAACAGGGGAATGATAAACCATCAGAATAAAATGAAATGCAAAGACTGTACTAAATCAGTATAGTCCTTGTTTAGTCCGCGCTCGCTGAAGAATCTTTCTGATTGTATGTACCAGCTCAGGCTTCTTTGATCGGCCCGTTTTCGACGGGCATGGGTGGAATATCGGGAGAATTAAAGTTGGGTTACAGTTTCATCGCTATCGTTCGCTCCATTCCCAGGCAGCGTAGGCCTCACAGGCATATCTGAGCCGTAGATGTGACTTGCGGATAGAGTGGGCATTTCAGCCCCATTGGGCGCAAAGCGCTGTTGAGGATCTTCACCGTCGAACGGAAGGTTATTTCGGCTACTCATTCTCTTTGAGAAGGTCGGCCTCTCACTATCTGAATTACTCTGCATATCTTGCTGCGCCTCATCGATCGCGCCTTTGGCGAGATCGTTTACAGATTCTTGTAAGCTCGAAATTGCTTTAGGAGGTTGGCTAAGGTAATCTTCGAGCATGGATTTCAAGACTGCGGCTCGAACAGGTTTCGCCAGGTAGTTGTTCATGCCGGCCTGTAAGCATTTCTCGCGATCACCACGAATGGCGGAAGCTGTCATAGCGATGATGAGCACATTGCGTACTGCAGGATCGTCGTCTTTACGTATCAGTCGCGTCGCATCGTAGCCATCGAGAACAGGCATCTGAACATCCATGAGGACTAGATGGAAGGGCTCCCTTTCCAATGACTTCCGGCGGATGGCTTCGACCGCTTGAAGACCATCGCTATATGCCGCAGATTTGAAGCCGAGCTTTTCCACAAAGGAGACGGCAATCTTTTGGTTGATCGGGTTATCTTCAGCTATGCAAATTCGAAGTTGTTCTCGAGGGATTTGCGAGAGATCGATATAGGGCGCTGTTGAAGATTGAGGGGCTAAACCATCCGTATCAGATGACCATGTAGCCATTGGATCTGGTTCCTTCGTCAAGACCTCGGCGCTGCCGGCCGTTGCAGACTTTGGCGCCTTGGGGAATGTGAGAGTGAATGACACGGCCGTACCAACCCCTAATTGACTCTCGAGCCAGATCTTGCCATTAAGAACATTGATAAGTGCTTTACAGATAGAAAGACCAAGCCCGCTGCCACCATAAGATCTCTGTGTACTGCTGTCCGCTTGAGCGAAAGGTTTGAAAAGCCTGGATACCTGTTCTTGGGTGATGCCAATACCCGTATCTGCGACAGAGCAAGTGACACGGATCAATTCGTTGTCTTCGTATTCGGTCCTCGACGTGACCGTCACGGAGCCCTTCGCAGTGAATTTGTAGCTGTTGCTGAGCAAGTTCATGAAGATCTGGTGCAGCCTTACAGGGTCTCCCATTACTAGCAAATAGGGATCTAAGTCTAGGTTCTGAATGGTCTGCAATCCACGTTCCAGATTCGTATAAGAGAGAGCCCGAACGACCTCTGTGATGGTCTCCTTCAAATTTAGAGGTACACTGAATAGCTTCATTTTCCCGGCCTCGAGTTTTGAGAAGTCTAAGATATCGTTAATCACAGTCAAAAGCGTGTCTGCGCAAACCCGAATGGAGTCTGCGTATCCGTCTTGCTCCTGGTTTAAGGAAGTCGCCTTGAGTAACTCTGACATGCCAATGACGCCGTTTAAAGGTGTCCGTAGCTCATGCGAGACATTAGCAAGGAACATCGACTTCGCTTTCGCAGCTTCCTCCTTAAGCCTGACATTTTGCATAGCTTCCGCTTCCGCGAGTTTGGCTTTGATTTCTGCTTCACGTGCCTTCGCAAGAGCGCGCTTCTGTGACTCGATCATGCTAGTATTCGAAGCGGACACTTGTCTAATGCGCCTGAACAAAAGAGCGTTCGCGATTGAGATACCGACTTGATTGCAGAAAAGCTGAAGCATTCCAAGGTTGCGGTTCGTAAATGAGTTCGGTTGACCTTCCAGATATAGTACCCCTAGAAGATTAGGTCCCTGAATAATTGGAAGTGAGATAACAGATTTAACGGATGGCGTGTTACAGAATCTATCGTCGTTCAACACGTTATGCACGAATACAGCTTCCTTGAACCGCATCGTATATAGGAGAATTTGTTGTTTGGTTTCGTCCTGGATATCCGAAAGTGGAATAGCCTCTGCATCAATACCGTCTGGTGTCCCGCTTGCTGCCATTCCCCAACCGCCTTCTCCTTCGATGACAACGCCAGCAAAATCGGCTGAAGCGCCAGCAGACTCCAAGATGATCTGAGTCATTTTGGCCAGTAGTCTATCAATCTGCAGTTCGGAAGATATCGCTTGATTGAATTCTAATATGCTTTGAAGATCAAGGATGTCAAGTCCCAAGCCCGAAACATTGCTTGAATCTTTGCTTCTAAGGCCAGGTGCCGTATCAACTTCAGGGTTGATCCATGCTTTAGTCCGGTCTCCAGCAGTTTCTTTGCCCAGATGCCTGGTTTCTTGGCGCTCGTGTTCTTCAATGCGGAATTGAGTGTTCTCAATGTCCCCAATGGTGTCTGACGTTTGAATTCCGACATCAGCAGTCCGCACCGTTGATGCACTCTTCAGTACCCATTCGTGCTTGGCTGCAAGTTGTTCAACTTTGCCAGAAGCACCAAAGGTTGAGTAAACCGCGATGGCGTCCATCAATGCGCTCCGTCCCGCCCGTCTGGCGCCTCGGCGGATAAAGAACTCTCCCTGTAGTTCGAAAGCGATCGCCTGCTCAAGCATAAAGTCGTGCAGCTGCGTGTGGTCTATCGCAGCTTCGTACGACTGTATAGCGTTGTGGTAGTCTCCTGTTAGCTCGGACATTTCTGCACTAATAAGCTGGGACCACATTAAGTAGTTCACGTCACATTCGACCTGCCACATCGCTATCTTTTCTTTGTACTCCACAACTTTTCCGAGCAGATTCTCGCGCTCGGGGTTGAAAGGATCCTCCTTGACTCTAGCTAGAATCGACAGCGATAGGTAGAAGAGTGTGAGACGACTATTGCGAAAGCTCCATAACTCGTTAATAGTTTGAAGAACCTGGTTGCCAGTTTCGATGGCTTTCTCGTGATGTCCGAATAGATATAGTGGTATCATGTGCAAGCTGTTGTAGAAGTCTCGCGGCCTAATCCCATTAGCAGGTGTCACCATTTAAGTCGAATGACTTTTATAATTGCTTACCTTTCAGCATTAGAAGCATTAGAACAGATGTACTGCATGTACTCTACACTACCGTGGTTTTCATCTGACATCACGGTATCCGCGGATATGATGTAGGTCTTGCCCTGCAAAGCCCTTGCAACTTGACTGCGATGTGAATTTAAAGGTTAGCATGGGTCACTTGTATTAACCCGGAGGTACGCCAACTCCAAAGTCCAAGAAGAGTAACGCATTTGTTCAAAGGCAGCCATTGATAGAGCGAAAAGGTATGCCGGAAGACTTACCGGACAGCCGTCAACAAAACACCACCTCGAAGATCACTCGCCCAATCACCGAAGTCTTCTGGTCCGGTGGAGCAGTAGGTCTCTAACTCTGCCATATCAGAACCAAGGTAAAGCCGAGAAAGTGCAAGACCAGCAATCGAGAAAAGGAAAGTATGCTTGTCCCCGGAGACGAGGCAATACTCCACGGCTTCCTCCTGCATTTCGAGATTGTCCCGTATCGGAGTGAACAAATGTCCAACAAATAAGGGTAAGAGCGTCAGACCTCGACCTAATGTATAAGGATCGTTGGAACGTCTCAATAGTGCCTGCGATACTTGGTATGTTTTGAGCCCGAAAGTCGCGTCTCCAAATCGGCTCGTCGCGACCATAGTAAAATACGCGAAGCCAACTCCACTTTGATAGAAGGTCCCTGAGCTTGCCAAATGCATATCTACCATTTTCATGGCCATTTGAAAGAACTAATCGAAGGTTAGTCACCTCGAAAAAGATGTGGCATAAGGTACACTATACCAGTAACCCATTACTCCAAAAGGCCGCACTAAGCGCCTCAACCATCACAACCCCCATTGACGTGATACTTGACTGTTCGTTCGGTGGTTTCTGTATGATATCATCAAAGTCTGTGTTCTGCAATCGATCGCGCAAGTTCCTATACTCCTTGTCGCAGATATCCCAAGAAGGCTTTGCTTCGAAGTCCAGACCTAGCTCCCTCAGGCTTGTTTTTAGGCTAAATGTATCTTAGCTGAATGCTACTTATGGGTAAAATTCACCTACGCATTGAAAGCCGCAGAAGTATCGCCCTGATGAGCATATAGTCTAGATAGGATAATCCAGGCAGGGGTTTTGTCCGATGCAGTGTGTGCACCTTCAAATATTGATGCAAGCAAGTTGTGGGCCTTCGGGTACTGACTTTGATACCAATATAATTCTGCGGCTCTGGTATATAGATTCAACGTCTCTTCGTAGTCAACATCCGCTCCCTCTTTCCATGGCTCGTCTTGCATAAGACTAAGGCCGATCTCGTAGTATCCTAAGGCTGTAGGGCGAGCCCCGGATTCAATCGCCTTCTGAGCTGCTTGAAAAAGCAATCCCCGAAAGCGACGACGATGACGAATCCGGCCTTTGATAAGCTCAGCTGCTTGACATACGTGTCGAGCCCTAGCGTACAGAGAACGATCATCTAAATTAGAATACTTCATCATAGTCTGACATATGATGAAGTGCATCTTGACAACGTTGTGACACTCCCTGAGAGACGCAGATGCTTTGATGTAGCGATCATGTGAGAAACTTGGTAAGTTAGTTTGATGCCAACACAATTGAAGGTGGATTGAAGACACATACGTGAATTGATCGTCATCGCTGCCAGGCATAAGAATGTATGCTTGCAGCGCAGCCTGAAGGCCTTCCACAACATGCTCCATCGGCTGAGGGGTAAATACTTCCGCGTTTGGAGAGCAATTTGGTTTGCTGGACTTGCGTTGATACTCGGGATAATCAAATTCACCACTGAGTAATCTTTGAACTAACATGAAAGAGAAAGAATTGCCTAGTAGTGAGGCCCACGCAAGGATAGCGCGCGCTGCGGGGGGTAAATCCTGAAGCCGTCTTGTAATAAATTTGCTGTTAAGTTGCTGTCCGTACGACTCGGACTCAAATTCAGAAAAAACCCTGTCCAAGTCGTATTCCCAGACTGAACCTTTCCATGAATACCATAGACAACCTTTGCGACGGCATACAGCTAGCATTTGACGCAAGTAGAACGGGTTCCTGCAATCGTCAGCCACGAGATCAATTGTCCGAGGGATGGGGTATCTTTCTCGTACCCGTTTGTCTTCTCTAGGCACACAATCGCTAGAGGGAGTACATACTCCTGCGGCCTATACAACGTAACGCTAACGTAATCGACGACGTCTTGTTCATTCAATGGAGATAGCTGTACAGTTGTGACATTTGTAGTCCTGTTATCTAGCACCGTCTGGAAGGTGCTGGGCAATAAATCCTTCTCTCTGCTGGTAATCTGTTTGCAGGGTGAGCACATCGGAGAAATTGATAGCGCAGAGACTAGCTTACTATAAGTACAATCCCTAGCTTTCTGGTGATAATATTTGATATAAGGTCAAGGCTCTCTTCATCCGCAAATTGCAAATCGTCGAGACAAAGACATATTAACTCGTTGGTTGACACAATGCGCAATACCTCAAGGAATATGTTCATGAACTTTAGAGACCGTGTGTTGGCGCCTACGCGAAGAAAATCTGATGTCAGAAGTGTTCCAGTGCCGACACCGTTGCTCAGTCCACTGTGTACACTGCCAGCATCCGTCATGTCAGCTTTAAGGGATTTGTTGAAGCCATGCTGTGAGAGGTTTGGAGCCGGCTTGGCCATATATTGCACATCCGTAGAAATAAGATTCTCGGGTAAATCGAGCATGGAGCAGAGAGAGGGCCAGTATCCACGTATATTACCACGCACAGTATTGTGATAATTGCTATTGACGTCGCTTTCCGAAAAGATTTGGCGAAACAAGGAGCTTAAAGCGCGTAGCAAGGGCTCGAACGGTGCTTTTCTAGCAGGGTCAAACTTAGCAGATGCGAAGTAACCCAACCTTCGTATATCCCCCTGAGTGTTTTGAACCAAGCTGGACTTGCCTAGACCCGCAGAACCATAGATAGCGATAACTTCACATCGGTTCTTCCGCCCCGACCTATGACTACGTTGTCGTTGCGGGATGCTCGCAGAGCTGTTTCGCTGCCCATCCGATAGACTGATTTGAACACCGCCATTCTGACTTACCGTAGTATATGTAGTGTCGACAGAATCTTTGCTGTTGTTGGTCTCAAGTGTGGGTTTGGCCAGTTCCAGCGGGTCCAGATCTTCAAGAGAATCGGATTGCATTGAGCGCGACTGACTATTTGATAGATTGGATATCCGTATCGGGTTTACTGTAGGACTTTTCTTAGGGTCTTTTGCAGCTTGTGAGTTTGTTTCACTTGACTTGGTCCCATTTTCGAGGAGGTCGTGGCGGTCTGATTTAGCGGAGGCCGAGGTGCTATACATGCTGGATACACTCTGATCCATGGCTCTTTGCTGTCTCCTGGCAATTCTCTCGATAACTTTGATGATTTTCTCGCGCTCTTGACCCCTGCCAAAAATGTTTGTTGGGAGTACAAAAAATGATGAAACGTCCTTTAAGCCAATCTTGAAGTTTATAAGAGCCTCGCCGTCGCCGTCGCCGAGTATTCTTTGTAATTCGACGAGGTCATGTTTCAATCCACTGGTTGAGTGATACCTCTCGTTGATCTGTTTCTGTGTCATTTTTTGTATTATGCTTGAGATTACCTCCGGAACATCCATGCGTTTGGATGAAACAGGAGGCATCCTTCGACCAAGAACAGCCTGAATTATGTCGATTGGATTTTCTCCATCGAACGCGGCCTCCTGTGTTAGCAAGGTCCAAAAAAGCACGCCGAGGCTGTAAATATCCGTCCTGCTGTCCGGCTCCGCTGGCATGCGGCCTGTTTGCTCTGGAGCAATGAATTGGAGCTTCTTCTTGATCCCGAATTCTCGAGATAGTGTGAGCCACCCAGTACTTGTTAGCCCATTCTCAAACGACCTCGGTCCGGATCCGAAATTTATGAATTTGACCGTGCCAGTTGCTTGATTAAAGTGGAAAGCATCATGACGAAGCTCTCCATGGACAACTCTCAGACCATGGTGTAACAGCTCCAAGCACTCGCTCGCACCGATAGCGAAGTCGAGGAACGTCGACAGAGATATTTGTTTCCTGGAGTTCGGGCTATAATTTTCGGTATTCCCATGCCTTATAAGGTCGTCGGGATCTGGAGGGAGCCAATTAGGCCGGAAGTCTGACAAATCTCTCAAATAGTTTCGCCCCGGTGACTCAAAAATTGAGACTATCAAAGCTTCGCCGTCTCCTTGATAGCTTGGTAGCCTGATAAGATCTATGGGCCGCACGGTATGGATACATTCTGGATCCGAGGTTTGCATAAAGGATTTGCAAAGGTGATATTCACGCTCGAGACGTAGTGTGTGGGTCGAGATACGAGCGATGACAGGCGTAAAGCTCATACCACTGTCTGAGCGTGTCAGTGATAGGCGACTCGTGGCATCGCTGCTTGCGTCTGGCTGCTGATAAGAGGCTCGAGGAGCCGAGGGAGCCGACTGCGGCGAGCTTCGTGTCGAGTTTGTTCGGGCGACGCTGGCATGCAGCGAGGAGGCCCCCGAGTTCTCGCGTATTGCATGTTGGACACCTGGGTGTTGGATACCGAAGACATGCCAGTTGTCGTAGCTCTAGATGCCAGTTATGAGTTAGTATTTTCTAAGGCAGGCTTTCTTCTCCTTCCTTGACGAGCTTACTGAATGAAAAGCTTCGGTAGACTGATCCCACGTGAACCCCGAGATTTGCGCAAGCCGCTCGAAAAGTCGAGGGGGTGCTGATAGGTGTAGGGAAGCCTCCCCTAACCCACCGATATCTTCCTCCATGACCTCTCGATGGCGGTCAAGGCATTTCTATGGCATATCCCACGTTAGACGGGAATCTTGGTCGCGCAACGGTGCTCGAGTAAACATAGGGACTGGGATCAATTTGCCAAGGCTCTAGGGCTGACTCCCCTGCATATCTCAATAGCGTGACGTCGCTAAGTCGGTTTATCAAAGGTAATACCACTTCGTCACCTTCTTCAGAAGTCGACACTCGATCAGTGTCTCTTTATTTGGAGTACAATATATAAATTCTTCGACTCTGGCAAATGAACTGATCTACTTGCTAATTCTATAGTAACACTTACAACTCTCACACTCTTCCGCTATTGTAAGATACGTCTAGTCAGGTTATATAGACACTTCAGGGTACGGTTTCCTGATATAATATGCTAGTCATGAACTTTCAAACCTCAAGTCCAATGAAAGAAGTCGTCAAAACCATAATCCCTCGGGCTGCTGCGGAATATTGATACTGAATTCATTTCGTAATTGATTGATAGCATGTCACAATATCTTGCTTGAATGTTTTCCGTTTTTCCCTTAAGAGAGAGTCTCGATGTCTGGTGCAGCTAATTCAAGGATCAGTTAAAGCCTACATTATTGATCTACTTCACCTTACGCCCATGTGGCTGAACGTACCTGTCAATCCTTAAAATCTTCACAACCCTATCATGATGGTCAAAGCTATCTTTCTTATGGCCGATTACGGTCACGACCCGACTGGTACAGGCCATACTTGAACCTTTTCCTAAACTAGCTGATATTGGTGAACTCAGAAACCGCCATCCCATTCAGAGCGTTCAAAGACGCCGGATTCGAGGTCGATATAGCAACCGAGAATGGTAAAATTCCGGACTGCGATAACCGCATGCTCACTGGTATTACGCAAAAGCTGTTGGCAAGTCATCTTAGGAACCACCCGTAGCTTCGGTAGCTCAGACTATCCCGCAGGATACCATTAATGCTGCTTGTAGGGTGCTACTCGAGAAGCATGTGAAGCCTACTCAGCAATGAAGTACGATGTTACCGGAACGGAAACCCTTTCATGGAACGACCCCAAATTTACTCTTGAACCATACGACCTCATCTTCCTTCCCGGCGGCCACGAAAAAGGGGTCCGCCAAGTGATCGACTCCCACATAATCCACCAGCATTTCGCTCGATACTTTCCCTCGACTCGAAAACCCTCCACCAAAACCGTCGCGGCAGTTTGCCACGGCGTGCTAGTCCTAGCAGAGTCGACTCTACCTGATGGTAAGAGTGTCCTACACGACGCGACTACGACCGCGCTCCCTGGATTAATGGAACAAGGGATTTTTTGGGCCACAAGACCATTCTTGGGAGATTATTATAAAACGTATGGGGCGGGGAGTGAGAGTGTACAAACTGCTGTTAGCAAACAGTTGGATGATCCGGAAAAACAGTACTTCAACAGCCTCGGCTCTGCCCCGTGAGTTACTCGCGGTAAATCCCTCCAAGTCCTACTAAATGGGTTCTTAGCTTCGTGCGAGAAGACGAGAAATACAACTACATCAGCGCACGATTCCCGCCAGATGCTGAACTTCTGGCGCAAAGAACGATTGCTTTGGTGCTAGCCAACGCAAAATAGAAAGTAACAAGAGATGGAAGTCTGTCGAGTATGTGAATATCTATGCCCAGACGATGAACATAAAGTCAGTGTTGGAAATTTCTGCAGTAAGCCATGCCATCGAATATTGGGTAATCAGCAGCGTTTTTGTTTGTCTCTTGTAGACTTCCTTTTGATGCCACGGTATCAGCGAGGGCTTCTGAAACTGTATGTACGTTTCAGCAAATAACGAGATTTCCATCTGGATGAGGCGGTCCGGGATGCTACTCGAATGCGTGCGACCAAGTCAGTGATCGTGAACGTCCGCAAGACTTGTAATCTCGCGGCGAAAAATATCCAGGAGGCGGAAAATGTACTTTGAATTATCTCTGCAGCCCATACTTGAGGGAAGTCAGCTGTCGTGCAAGGTCAGGCGTCTATTAGTTTTGAGGACGCAGAGAAGTGAATTCATCAAACCATGTTGAAAAAGCAGGGAGAAAGGTACAGAGAAAAGGTCCCATAAACACAATATGAAATGGTCGTTTATTAGAATCATCGAACCAGCTTGAGGTTCTGAGTTTCGTTTAAAGAGACCGCATTTGGCTTCGGCGCGGTTGATGCTTTCAACCGACGATCTTAATCTAGAGAAAACGGGACAACAGCATTTTTTGTGAGAGATATAGAATGAAGAGGGCGGCTAAACAAAACCCAATCACTTTCCCCATTGGGTTGGATAACGAGCTCCTACAACCTCATGTTTCTGCATGATCCCTTCAATTTCTTTCAGGTCGTCCTCATTCAGTGTAATCTCCTTTGAGTTCTCTACCGCTCGCTCCTTCGTCGTAGACCCAGGAATCGGAATAATTACTCCGTAACCATGATTTCCACTCAACGACCTCACCCATGCAAGTGCGACCTGTGCTGGAGTACATCCCTTTTCTTTCCCTAGCTTTTGCAGCTCCTGTCCCATTTGTGCATTCTTTGGGACCGCGTCCGGCGCAAAACGAGGTAAATGATGCCTGATATCATCGGGAGCAATATCTTCTACCGAGCTGATTTGAGCAGTAAGAAGGCCCCTACCGAGAGGTGAGTAGGCGACTATCGGAATACCCAATTCTCCGCAAGCAGTCGTCACGCCATTTTCTAAGATGTCCGTCGAATGCAAGCTTAACTCCACTTCACAGGCCGCAATCGGGTGGATTTTCGCAGCCTCTCGGATCTGATCCTCCGTAACCTCACTTATACTGATGCCGCCGACTTTGCCCTCCTTGACGTATTGACCTATCGTTCCAATGGTCTCTGAGAGTGAAACCTTAGGATCGACTCGCGCAGCTTCGAAAACATCGAGATACTTTTTTCCATCAAGGACCTTCAGGCACTCGTCAATGCTTCTGCGGGTGTTCTTTTCACTACCATCGACGACCATTTGTCCCGGAATGCCTCCACCCTTGATACTTAAAACCACTTTGTCGGCATCTTCTGGGTATTTTGTAAAGTAGCGATTAAGCAGATGGAGAGAATTGGCTTGCGCAGTGCCGTAGAGTTCACCGCCGTTCCAGAAATTGCAGCCACTGCTGAGAGCAGCCTTCATAGCTGCGAAGGCTTGTTCATCCGGAACCGGAGTGGTGCGCCATGTCAGGTCTGTGGAATGGTTATTAGTACGGAGGAACCTGAATTGGCGAGTAGAAGTGAGGGGCGTACTCATCAAACCGAAGCCTGTTGCGCCAACCTTCTTTCCTGTGATGGTAGCCATTGGGATTTGGGAAGTGCTTATATTGAAGTATAGAGTTGATTAGGGGATGTTCAATTGCGGTGATACTATCCTGAGTACCTTATCTCGAGATTTTATATGTATTTGTGCCCTGGTAGTTGCTCGGATTGAATGCCATATATCCGGCCAAAGTCCGATGCAAGCCCACCACCCATGGCTTCGATTAATAGGTCAGACTTTAGACTACAGATGTCAGAAAACCAAGTATGGATTGCAGAGATCGGAGATACCTTGTTGGGTCAGACCTTAGATCACCGTCATATCCTCTTAGTGTTGTCATCAGTATTGTCATCTCGAAAGAATCAGCAATTGATTGGCGGTCTTGCCTAACCTAGACTAACCCTTGTACGAGTAGGAGGCTAAGGTAGGTAACGCCTGGAGGGCTGATGCGCTAGAACCACAGAATTAACCCAAATCCACCAACAGAGGTACAGCTATCAACAGCCCAGTCCATCATCAAATATAATCAGCTTTTGAAGCTCCTATCACCATTGCTTTGCCTAGACGGGCAGTCACATCACCAACCTGTTCCGCGCCGGAAGCTCCCCACGGTCGCGGCCGTTTGACATCCACTCGTTTTTCGATTCCCAACGATCCAAGTTCACAATGGCCGCCGAACCTGAGAAAGAACGTATGTCGGCGGAGGTTATCAGAAATGGACCAGAGTCCCCTGTTACTCCTATACTTCCCACTGTCAATCCAGCGGTCGAAAAGAGCGAGCCTCCCAAAGCTAAACTTCATCCTTCGGTGTACATTATGTGAGCCACGTCCTAGAATCCCAAAGCTTATCAGCTCCATTAAGATACTAATAATTCTCAGTGCCTGGATTTCTCTAAGCTCAAGCGTCATTCTTTTCAATAAGTGGATTCTAGACACAGCCGGCTTCCGTAAGTCACAAGCGTACATCTTCTGCCTCATTGTAATGATGCTAACTGTGATTCTCAGATTACCGTACGTTATCCTTTTGCCATAATGCAGCCATGGTCTAACCTCGAACCCTGTTTATAGCGATTGTCCTTACAACATGGCATCTCGCATTCGCAACGCTCATGACCCAGATCCTCGCGCGTACTACGACCCTACTCGATGGCCGCAAGACAGTCAAGATGACTGGAAGAATATACTTGCGGGCGATTGTCCCCATCGGTGCTTGCTTCAGCTTGTCACTGATGTTCGGAAACTTGACATACCTTTACCTTAGCGTGGCCTTTATCCAAATGCTCAAGGTGCGTGAACCCTCAACTAACCAGGCATTACGGCAATACTTGACGCCAAACTAGGCTACCACACCCGTTGCAGTTCTCCTTGCAGGATGGATCCTGGGCATCAACAAACCCAACGTGAAAGTCTTCTTCAACGTCTCCTTCATTGTGATTGGTGTCATCATCGCCTCGATTGGCGAGATCAAATTCAAGCTCATCGGCTTTATGTTTCAACTGGGGGGAATTTGCTTCGAAGCGATCCGCTTGGTAATGGTGGAAAGGCTCCTAAGTTCTGCCGAGTACAAGATGGACCCCTTAGTTTCCTTGTACTACTTCGCCCCTGTCTGCGCCATCATGAACTTCTGCGTCTCTGTTGTTTTTGAGATCCCATACATCAAGATGGAGGAAGTTTACAACGTCGGGCTTTTCACGCTTCTAGCAAATGCAATGATAGCGTTTGCGCTGAATGTATCTGTCGTATTCCTGGTAGGTATTCATCCTTTATCTTTGTAATCTTTCCCCTAAGGATATACTAACTTCTTACTAGATTGGCCGCACATCCTCCCTCGTCATGACCCTCTGTGGTGTCCTGAAAGATGTTCTCCTGGTCATGGCGTCCATCGCCATCTGGGGCACACCTGTCTCCGGTCTGCAGTATTTCGGCTACAGCATTGCCCTCTGCGGTCTCATGTACTACAAGCTCGGGGCTGAGACGCTCAAGGTGCAGTTTGCAGAGGGGCAACGTGCTTGGGCTGAGTATGGGGCCAAGCACCCAGCAATGAGGAAGGCCATCGTCTTCGGAGGGGTGTTAACGCTTATTTTTCTGCTCTTGGGAGGCATCGCACCCAGTGTGGGGTACGATAAGCAATATATGAGCTCCATCATAAACAACAGCGAGAAATCGAATTGAGGCCAGGGCTGGAAAAGATGTACGCTACGGTGGCTTTTCTTGGCGTTTTTTTTTTGATTTTTAGAAGGATCTCATTGCGTGTACACTCATTACAGCGTAATCCGCAGCATGGTGCCTTGACATCTTGGTGTTGTCTTGGGATGTTGCAGAGCAAGGCTTGTTGAGGGTTAACAGTAGTACTAAGGTTCCGGACATAGACATTAGTAAAAATCATTTGTTCTCATGGACCCGCCTTTGGATGATTCACCGTATAAACATGGCTACTAAACAGTAAAGGCTTTTCAATGCTCTGCTCAGCATTTGTGTAGGGAAGCAGAATAGCCTACAACATAACTTGATATCAGAAATAATGTATGCAGAAGCTACGTATCGAACGTGTGGTTCTTCTACCTTGACTGCTTGGGACCTCGCCCTCTTCCAGTTGACTCTTTGCTCTACAGCCATTCTCTGTGGTCCTCTGGTTATAGGCAGATCAGAGAAGTGGAAAAGTCGATAAATAGGGACACATCTATTGACTCGCACTATGCCCTTCATCGACTGCTTTGTAGTTCCGTAGTTCGGATCATCGGTATGCTGACATGTGGAGGAAGGCTCCAGAATACATGATATGATGCAAAGCACACATACACCACCGGAACTAGCCAACGGTCCTTGAGTAGCACCAGATGATGTGACAGAGGTTCGCTACATGATAGTTTTCAAGTATGCAGTGACAGCGAGAGATCCTATTATGGATATTGGAGATGCCTAGCAACAGCGCGAGGATCAAAACCAACAAGACTCCAAAACGTTTTGTGTATGTTGTAGTGGAGTTTTCATATAAGAGAATCGGTAGTACGCAATGCCTAGGTATGGAAAGTCCTCTTCTTCAGATTGAGCAATCTGCTGTAACAATGGCACGATGAACAATGCTGCATAATGCGAAAAAACTGTGGATGATGATGATGATGAATGAAGATACTTTATGAAAGACTGGACACGTCATCCCGTGATCTCCAGTGCTCTAGAGTCAACTTTCACGAAACTCATCTTACTCCATCAAATCACCTGTCTTCCTCTGTACAGAGAAACTATGTCGCGTACAGTATAACAGTCTCTGCTATGGGCTTGAACAAAATGATACCCAGACGATCCGTGACGCCACACTGTGCGACTGCCGTCAACAGGCCCATTTTCTTGCCTACTGACTCCTGGCAACTCAGACCTACGCCGTGCGACAAGCCAAAAACTTAGGACGGATTTTCCATCACCATTGATGAGCTGCACCTTTCAATCCGGCTGTTCTCGGCCTCTCAAACCGGCGTCACCCGGTCCACTCACTCCAGATATAGCAGTAGCAGTGGTTGTGAAGAGCGACAAGTCGATTGCAACGTCAGGCTTTCCACTTGCAAAGGGCTCCATATATCTAGAACGGTCGAATCCCTGCTACCGTATTACCACGGTACGGTACGACCACTTTGGCACTGTCTGTTGGAAACGCCTCGGTAAGGGCTACTCTGTTCTGGATTCTTTTCGATACTACTACACAGGGGGTCAGCCGTTTGCTCATTTCGGATACGTCAAGTGATGCGAAGCTGCAAGAGAAGGAGGAGGAGGAGGAGGAGGAGGAGGAAGAGGAGGGAAGGAGCCAAGGTCATAGATACTGATGTGTGAAAACACAAGATACATTAAGGACTCTGGTACCTCCGTATTAATTGAGGGTAAGCCCGTTAATTCTTTACGGCGCGGATGACAGGCCAGGTACGAAGTAAGCTACGTACGGTAAGGTACTTTAATACTGTGGCCTGTGTGGGTGCTTTCGTTAAGCCCTGTATTCCGTACAGTACACAGTACCGTAGCCTCGTAGGCAGTGCGGATCCCTGCACAATGGAACGGGGCCTAGAAGGCCTAGAATGTGCGCTGGATGCTGGATGCTGGAAATTGAACGTGGGACCAAACACAACAGGGAGCCTAGAAGGTAACGTAGCTACTGTACTTCTTTATTGACACATGCGCATGATTCCATCTGCATCAACTACTTTCTCTTCTCTTCCATTGTAAATCGTCCCTTTGCTGCGACTTGTTCATATCGACATAGGCGTGGAGTAGAGTATCCAAATAAAGACTGCCACGAATCCCCGTCTACCCTCGGTCTCACTGCTGAAACACTAGCAATCTGTTTTGTTTCTCGCTTGTGAGTTTGCAAATGTATGGGGAGCATAGGAGGTCACTCGGGAGGTCGTCGACTACACGATGAAGCTTTTGCAATAACGACACAGGCAACGCTTCGGTCACAAGTAACATTGCCTGATCGAAACGTCGTCGTAATGAGGGTGGGATCTGTTACTAAGAAAACGAATATGGATGAGCGAGCATCTTCGCTGTCAAGCGATGCGGAATACCCGCTCCACGTTGAGAAGAACATTGAACATGCGGAGCCATTGGGTTCTCCGGATCTGCGGTCAAAAAAGTCTATATGGCAGAATGGCTCGACAAGTCGGCAAATTGACAAAGTTAAAGGGACGCAGCGTTCACTGTCAGTACCTTCTCACGTGAAACCGCGTCAACAACTACGACTTCCATCTTTCAAGTCATTGGGCAGGGCACCATTATATCCAGACGCTCTACTCACCCCACCGGACGAAGCTAGTTTGATGCACTGGGCTCCATCACCTTCAGGCATGTCTGATCTACCAACAAGCGAACCTTCTCCACATTCCACCGGAACGGTCTCTCGAGCCACAATGCCCGAAGCCCCAGTCTTCAGTGGATCTATAGCAGAAGCAGAAAGCAACGCCCCAGCGTCCGCTCCAGCAGCCTCACTCATACCAGTTCATACAATTGAGAAATGTGATGAAGGCTCTGCGTCTAGCAGCGACGACGCACCAGAAACCCCGAGCTGGATAGAGGCTGTCACGCAAGCCATAGGTACGCGGTATCTCCCTGGTTAATCTGATGATGTGCCACTAATTCAACCCAGTGTCTGCTGTAGCGTCCACTAAAGGGACCAGCAATGTACTGAACGTGCTTTGCCATACGCAACCATGTCCCCTATCTAAAGACGTAATCAACGTTCCCACGGCGTTCACTCCTATCATTACTGGGCTACAGGATAATTTTGAGCCGACCAACGAGCGCTACATAGAAGTCACGCATGCAGTGCCTAGAAAATTCGATATGGCGCGCCTACCAACTAGCCCTGTGGGCACACCAAGTCATCAAGAGGCTGGCGACTATTTCTCAATGATGGTCTATTCGAAAGCAGTCATTGCTGTCGATCACCACAGCGCCAGCAGCAACCCTTACCCGTCCTCCCCTCATCCCGTCGTTGCGCCTTCAAGCGTTGGGGTCTCGATCCTTGAGCGCTTCATTCCGCCTACTACTACCGCGGAGTATATAGATCTTTTCTCGAACGATGGGCCCTCGGTACTAGTTGATCGACTCTACGAACTCAGCTCAGATGGTGGAAGTCTTATTTTCATATACCCAACCTCTAATGGCGCCTCTACCTTTACCTCCAAATACCTAGGGCCACTCCTCGACCCCCTTCTCCGCACTATGGTGGGCGTGCACGGTCTTTCAGCCGACCTGGGTGCAGACGTCGGCAAAATGGCAGTCATCGACCATATGCTATCATTTGAGAACATGGGACGAAAACTTTCTATTCTCCTGGGTAAGCTCAGTCGCGGCGGCAGTCTTGGCCGCTCCAAACCCAAGTACGCTCTGGTCCACAAAAAGTGTGAGAACGTCCAGATTGACCGGAAGGCTTGGACCAATTGGTGGATCCATCAAGAGGCATCACGCATCCGCGAAGTTCTGAACCGGTATTTCCAACGCGCAGTTCGGCTACCCCAGCGGGAGACCACGGCCGGCACGTTAGTGAGGGAAATACTTGAAGGAGTGGAAACCCGGGCATACACTGACTACGATGCTGAGAGGGAGGGCATTGAGGTGGGAGTTTTCATTGTGAAGAGGACGGCATGAGGAAGACTCGACGAGGGTTTCTTCACGAGTAACGGCGCAGGCTGGCTTGGTCTACATTTGGGTGCGTATATCTAAGCGACTAGGCATTTTCACCGGGGATTTCCTTTTCCAATACGGGACGTAGACAGTGGGATAGAGTTATGTCCTGTCCAAAGGATACGGTACTCTTTTACCTAATGCCTTTCTACTTATCTAGCTAGGGCTTTCAAAGCTGGGAAACACAATACCACAAGCTTCCTATGTTTATCTGACCACTTGAAAATTTGACAAACTGTTATTTCGCTGTTGTATGTACTGACAAGAGGAAACCTTACTCTTTTGGATGTAGCCAAGCCGAGGTAAACATCTCGAAATTACCTCAAGAAACACCGTCTGGTCCATCTAACCAAATCCCAAAACATCACGCCTACCGGAAAATGGATAGAAAACAGAATCATCAGAATGAGCAAGCGATATAACGTTGCACTACAAGCAGTAACATTGTCCCCTAAACTTCGATGCTCAAACCTAGCTGAAGATCTTTGCTAAAGTCACCTTACGTGTGCCATGGAGTGCTATGGCTAAACACATGCTCTTATGATTCTATCTCACAATACCTCTTACTTTCTTGTTCAGCACTGATACTGCGCCCGCAAAGACATGCCACAGGTACCCGTCCATGACAAGACGTATTATGTCGGTTTTGTCTTGCCCACCTCACTACAAATTTCGCTATTTGCGGTTGGGCCCTCTACGCCAGATTTATGTTCGAAAGCTCATGTGTCTGATTTTAACATAGAAAAGAACCGTGTTTTTGGTAGAGTTTCAATGATCGCTGTTGCTCCTGGGAGTGAAACCTCTTTCAATACCAGCGAGAGCTACGCCTCATTTCCCCCCTCGTTCATTGACCGTAGTAACAACATCCAGCTTGACGGTCTTTTCACGATTCCCAATGAAGCCCGTCCCACCCTTGTCGGAGTATACATGAACATCTCTTTCACGAACCTCGATATCAATCATCCTGGCGTCGCGGGCGAGACTTGAACGGCGTCATGCCTCATTCGAAGCCCAACTAGGCCCAACAAGCAGCCGCCTCTTCTGCAGGGGCCGGCAATATCACAGCCACAGGGTACATTGCCGGCTCCATCAAGCCGGTTGTAACGCAGGTCTTTCAGTTCACGCCTATGGAGCTGCTGTCCTTCCAGCAGGCACTGAACCATGGGATATTCAAGTCTAGGATTCAGAACCTATAAAGCGCGAGGTTTTAGCAGACGACGGCAACGGTTACAGTGATTTTACTTGCCAATATCGTCGGCGGTAAGGAGGCATAAGACTGAGAACTTAAGGCTGAGGAAGTGGCTCGATGGCGATAATGCTCCCAGCTGTCTTGAGTAATCCACCGATGATCGAACAATGCAATGGTCAATATTAGAGTATGGAAGCATAGTAAAGCCTCAGATTGCACTGCAAACGGATCAGAAGCAAAATCACTCAACTCAACATGGTCATCATATATCTTTCATAAATCTCGCGCTCTCTATACGGACCCAGATTGAAGAACACATCTTAATCAAAATACTAGTGCTAACAGTACACCACTAAGAAGTATCCACCATACCGGAATATTTCAGAACACAGTTATCCCTTTCTCGACCTTCGCATGAGGCTCACAAGAAAACAATTACGCCGGGTCTAATTGATCTCTGCACCAGGATGCAACTATCGATGGCATGAGTTGTAGCCACAACTTCTTCCATACCCCTACGTCCCTGACAGAGTGGAATAAGATGTGTAGCCCAACATTAGAGTGAATTGACTCACGTCCGAATAGGCTTGAGGCTGAGAGGAAATAAATTCGAAGCTGGAGGCTCAGACAAATCATCCAATAGCCCCGCAGCGGCCAAGTTTGTAAGGATTCAAAAAGGGATCTGACTTGCAGCACCAACGAAAAGATTAGCGGTATGGGATTAGTATCATAGATAACGTTAATTAATGCCAATTGCGAGATGGGCTCGTTGAAGATCATAGCCAAACACATTCAGGTAATTCATATCACTGGTGCTTAGCAAAATTGGTAGCCGTGAACATCCCCACCAGGAGATGCCGGGTCGAGTGAATGTCTGGTTGAAATAATGAGATGCACAACATCTGGTCTACTGATCTTATTGATGACAGCAAAATTATTTTGAACTGTGAAGGATAATGTGAGAATTAGGGCTTAGCCTTATCGTAAACAATAGGCATCGCTTATTTTAGCGCACTCCAAATGTTTCGCTCAATAGAGTTTAGACGCACTCTTGCCCAGCCCCTCGTCATACCAGAGGTAAACCACCAATTCAATCAACCCTTAAGCATTTTAACGCTTGCACACAAGAACGCTTCTGCAAGTATTGATCCAGTTAACTTTACGCTTCTCTGTGATAGACTGCCTGAGACACACTCCTCAAACTTTTGCACAGTCTATCGAAATATTATTCGATAGTACAGCACAATAGCTACTTCCTCCAACGCTCCAAACCAATTTGCGACTACTGTATCACCTCAGCTTTTGGACCTTGGTGCTCCGAGTACTGCGAAACTGCAAGTTCTATCTACCGTCCCTACATAATGCAATAGCTGACAACAGATCTCCAGGACCTCTCGCAGCCCTCAGCTTACAGCATGGCATATTCACCCTCCCCTCAGCCTGCAGCCCTGGTGGCCGCAGGCAGCTCGAGAATCTTCTCACGACCTTCTCCAAGTCCACCTCCTAGCCAGGCAGTGTCCAAGCGAGACAAACGCAAGAACGCTCTGACCGACCGTCTCCGAGACATTAGCACCAACTTTGCCAATAATCGCGACTTCATCTATCGCCAACAGCTTCAAACTTACCAAGTTGCCATGAGCTATATCACTGAAGCGGATCCCTACGATAACAAGCCACTGGATGACCTCAGCGATAACATCATCGAGAACATCAATAAGACCGTGTCGAGTAACTCGCAAGGGGGTCAACGTGCTGCTCCAGTGGAATCGCAACCAAGATTCCAGGCTCCGCCGAGGGCTGGCAAATGGGCTGCTACCTTTGTTCAGGAAGTCAATGCAGCAATGGAGGAGCGGGATGCTCAGCTGACTTTGGTCGCGGTATGTCAAGCCTTGATGTCCACTTATCCCACCTCAGTTGTTTTTTGTGACCTCAATGGTATTCCTTAAGAGTAACATGTATAGCTGACATTTCATGGTAACAGGAGCGCCACAACCACAAGATTCACGAGCTACAAGAAGATAGGGAATTCATGATTCAGGTTGCCCGAACGGAACGCAACAGACTCATGAGCACCGTCCGCCATCGCCTTATCCATTCAGTGAACGCAAACAAGAACCTTCTGAATAGAGAGAAAGACAAGTTTGATATTACCGGGGAGAATGCGTTACGCTTCTATCCCAACCATTTCAGCATTACCAACCCTGCCAGCCCAGGAGGGCCGCAGAGCAACCGGAAGACTAGACATACACGGCATCGAATCGATGTCGACGATCTAAGTGCTGTCGGGGAGAGTAATAAGAGAAAGCGCAAAGCGCCTGCCGATGCCGACAACGATTCTCCTGGACCTAGTGGACGGGCCGCTGAAGCTGAGGTGCCGCAAGCTTGGAAAGATGTTCAGGATGCACGCGAAGCCCATCAGAGTGCTCCACTCTACACGGTTGACCGTCTTTTCTCAGAAAGAGAATTGGAGATGAATCTTCGGACGGCGACTCTGGAGTCTGTCAATCACTTTTCCAACAAGCGTTTGAGGACCAATGGCGATAGCCAGTACGTCCCTAGTGGCGACACTCACACCAATGTGAACGCATTAGAAGACGAAGAAGACGACGATGATGATGCGAATGCGGTCCTCGATGATGCCGCAGTGGCTGACAAGGGCGATAATGACAACGATGACCCTTTGCTCACCGCCACGGAAATGGATCGCACAGCTAATAACTCTGTTTATGTTACTCGCTCGTCCCGCACATTGAACCCCGAGGCCCCCAGCGCTCTTGGTGACATGGCCGGTCGAAAGTCAGGGGCAAATCTCATTGGCACGCAGAAAAAGACGAAAGCCGGAGATGATCAAACCAAAGGTGGACCACCGCTCAATGATTTCGAGGTTAACGAGGATCTTGCAATGATCGCGGCGGCGATCAAGGATGAAGAGGAGAATGCCGGTAAGAACAATAAGCAGATGTTGCAGGATTTGGTCCCGGATAGGCAGGATTATGTCAGTGCTGCGGTCACTGTGCTCTCCAATATCAATCAGGCGTACGTGAGCAACATTAGGCCAGCATTTATGGTCGATAACCCATTGAAGAACATTGACGACCTCTACAACTTTCTGGCATAAAATTCTAATCCGGAATTTTCGATTATGTCAAGCGTCATTTTTCCAATGTAGCAGCCGCTCGATAGCTATCATCACCGATCCTCTCACTATCGCTGGCGGTAGGAGAGGTTTCGTAGCAGGCTTTTACAACGGTGCTAAGGCATGTCTGGCTTCTCGCTCTACTTAGATATCTTATTTCTAGATACCAAAACCACAGATAACCACCGTTTGCTCCCTTGCTTCCCGTGCAAACTTGTCCATGGCTCCCTACCCACTCAGAAGAGACATCGATTGCACTGTCCCCTTAGAAGCAACTCTCAAGTATCCCTTCAGCCATCCTACAAGAGCTCTCAAAAATGGTTCAAGAAAACAACAAAAAATGAAAAAAGCCACAACGAGAATTGAACCCTCAAAACCCAACCCTTAACACCGAAGGAAAAGTCGAAAAGATATTTTCCCTGACACAATGCAGGAAATAATACCAATTTACCAAGCCCGCAAGCGCCGTCATAACCTCTAGTGACACTGTGCACTAGACCGTTATGACTTTCGGACGTTGATGGAATAACGCGTTTGACATTCACTATATATACCCCGAATTTAAGAATTGGTGGTTTTCGTTTTCATCCTTGGAAAGGAGTATGGCCGCTTTAGAGGGAGCATTGACGGAGTATCGAGGGAGCACGAAGAGAGCTGGAGGAGCACAGCACAGAGAAATCTGAATAGGCTACTTCCTACCTGGCTATAGCTGCGCATTATATCTACAACGTCAACAACAGCCGTCAACACTGCTGCCTGGTTCGGCCTCGTGGCTGGGCCTCCTGCTGCCTACTACGGAGTGCAGACTCCTCCCACTTAAAGCCGATGACAGGGATGCTCGCTTCTCTTACTTTATCGTACTTTGCTCGTGTGCATGAGACAACCGCCCAAGGTTTTCTGCACGAAGCACGCGTATTGTCCCCGGCCTGATCCCCCTATACACTGGCTGGCCACGGCCGAATCGCTACTCTCTCTTCGCTGCTCCAGTAGACAGCAGAGTAGCTGTGCGGCAAATTCTGCAATAGCAAAGGCAGGCTCGAGGGGGTAAGTCAGAGATAGATTTATAGAAGAAGAAATGAATGAAGTAGATTTTCTAGGTTGGGGATATTTCATTAGTAGTAGACATATCTATCCACCGCTCGGGCGCCAAGAGAAACTACCTGAGCAAAGGACCACTGCTACAGACCTACCGTAAACTCAACCCGATTCGTCGTCGCGATGAGAATCATCGATTTTCCGACATCTTGTTGCCTTTTTGATAATTGCTCGTCCCGGCGGTTCTACCGCACTCGGAATTAGAAAAACCAAAACAACAATAATTCACACGAAGGAATTCAGGTTTACAGGGAAGGAAAAGAGGTCCCCTAGTCTACGCGAGTGTCTCTCCAACAACCAACAACCAAGAGATGCAAGATAAAAGGGAGAAGTGCCTATATCCCCACTATGCCCTATCTCCACCATCTCCACCATCTCACCCAACTACCCCGGAAACAAAGCGAGTACCGCCGCCCTCGCTCCAATTACACTCCGCCCGTAAAGCGGAATTCTGTGGTGAAGGTCACCCTCTCCCTAACGGCAAGCGACGCAAACCGCGCTCAACATCCACAGGCATCGGTGGCTCTTCTTCCTCATCATCCTCTGTGTCAAAAGGGTTCGCAGGGCCGTGGTTTCCGTCATCGACCTCCCTCGTGCCTGAACCATTGTTGTCGTGCAGGAGGAGGAGCCAAGGGTTAATATCCGCATCATTGATATCATTTAGCGCGGTGTTTTTGAGGCGGAAGGTGACGGGCTTTGTTGTACGGGTTTCCGGCTGGGTTGGCGTGGTGCGTGAGGATTATCTGGATGGGACAGGAGGCCGGGGGAGTCAGAGAGAAAGTGGGCGGGCCAGAGAGGGTGGCGGAGAGGCGGGGGGATGTTAAGCTGGAATTCATGGGTAAGTTTTGTCAAAATGCTACTGGAGGGATAGAGGATGGAAAAATCCGCGAGGAAGGGGAGGGCGCGCGCGTACTGTTGCTCTAAATTGTAGAGTCTAGGTCCTGCTGCGGCTTGCTACTTACGTTTGTGGAGCAGACGGAGCTCGTTGAGTTTGCCGGTGAGGTCGAATTGGTTGTTGTATGCTTCGACGGATTTAAGATTTCGGGACATGAGGTCCTCATATTCGAAGGGAAATGCCATGGTTAGGGTGAAGGATGGTATTTTTATGATTCTCGAAGGAAATTGAATGTTGTTCTTGGCTTTCGCGAAGGGAGATGACGCATAAGGAAGTGGTTTGAGCAGTGTTAGGGACGTGAAACCGGAAATCCTCTCTTCGCTCACTCCTTGGGCCCGTATAAACACTCTCTCGCGCCCCTCCAAACTTCCTCCACGGTCTCCCTCCCAGGTAAAAGCTTCTGCATCACCCATTTATTAGCCCGTTTAAATCCCCCATTGCCTATCATCCCCTTAAATCTTCAATAGCCCCTGCCCCTTAAATCACGCATCCCCTAGCCTACTGATTCTCCAAACTTAGACCACCTGAAAATCAAGATGTCACGTACCGGAAACACTACGACCACGTCCCCCTCAGCTTCCACCACTACCGCGAGATAATATCTCACCTCAAAACCTCTAAAGGCTTCATGAATGAAAATGTCTCGAATGGATGAAGTTGGGATGAATCGAACTGTTGCTGGGAGAAGGTAAGATGGGGAGAGACTGGACGTCTGGATGCCGAGGGTAGAGAGGGCGAGGAGGGATTCTTCTGTTGCGCGGGGTTTAATATGGTACGAGTAGAGCGATTATGAGGGAAGTATAGCATTAAGAATACTAAGAGGTGGAGAGGGGGGATATTACCGGTATAGAAGCGACGGAACACTACAAACAGGATTATAAAAATGGCGGGGGCGAGGTAGGACCAGGGGATAAGCGTGACACGGACAGAAAGTGTTTCGAGGAAAGGAGGTGTTGGGTGAACGAGTTTTGAAGCTAGGATTGCGATGGTCGCGGCGAGGATGAGGAAGCGTAGAATAAGGAGAAAGTGGTAGAGAGCTTGAGAAGGAAGGGAGTGGTAGGAGGAGCGAGTTGAGACAGTGAAGGAGACTGTCGTTGGCGAGGGGCGGAGGATTGAGAGGTGGGATTTGTTTGGGGGAAACATTGATATGTAGAGGAACGCGCCTGCTGAGGCGGCGGAGGAGCTGTTAAGATGCCATGTTTGGGTGATTAACAGAGAGGAAGTATCCTCGAGAGAAGGTTGAAGTGGGTTTGATAGGGCTGATATGTCGGAGTTAGCGCCGGCGATAAGCGGTGCCAATTTTCGACTTCGTCGCTCACCAAAGAACATTACATTACTCATTAATCTAATATGAGAAGAGAATAGATAATATCACCCGGATTGGCTCACTAAATCTTCCAAAACTATTACCTGAAAGTTTGGTCTCTACGTAACCCGTTAACGAGCAGCTGAGAAGCAAAATGGACTCCCATCGAAACGACAGCAATCGCAGCCGCAGCCGTTCACCGCATTCGAGGCGTGCCAGCTACAAATCACGACATGACGCGCCCATCAGGTCTCGGTCAAGAAGCGCATCTCGATCGCCTCCCAGACGTTACTCCGATCGTCCACAAAGCCGCTCTCCCCACCGAAGACGAGACGACAGACCTAGACGAGGCGGCGGTGGGTTTCGCTGGAAAGAGAAACGAAACGACGACGATGATCGGGATAGAGAAGATGACAGAAGACTGCAGAGGGGATACCGGGAGCAGGAGAGGAGACGACCAAGATCACCAGTTCGTGATGGGAGGAGAGAGCATGATAAGGACGAACAGGCCGCTGAGAAGCCCAAGAAGGAGAAGAAGGCTGAGCCGAAGATTGCACCGGTGGGGGAACCGATGATTATCGTTAATGTTAATGATCGGTTGGGAACGAAAGCTGCGATTCCTTGTTTGGCTTCCGATCCAATCAGTGAGTTCGCTGGCTTCTTTCCTGTGTGGATAATTATGAAGAATCATTGGCTAATAAGTCGCAGAGTTATTCAAGGCACAAGTTGCTGCACGGATAGGTCGAGAACCTCATGAAATTATGCTCAAAAGACAAGGGGAGAGACCATTCAAGGATCAGCTTACGCTGGAGGATTATGGTGTGAGTAATGGGGTGCAGCTGGACTTGTAAGCATAGCGGTCCGACCGATTCCAGGATAATTACTGACTTTATTCGCAGAGAGGTCGATACTGGCGATTGAGTGGTACATCATGTTCTGTCCTAGGTTTTGATTGTATGATACCCAAATGACTTCAGCCGGAGGATCGCTCTTCTGTCACCTTTCTCTACTACGTGGTCTATTAAAAGGGCGCATATTGAGGCTCGAGGCAATCAGGCTGCATGGCGGTCATGGGAAACGCTACTGCCACATGCGGTTAGCGCACGACGTACATCCAACCTTGTGATTCTCTTTAAACACTAAATGGATGATTGAATTTCAGCCGCATATTGGTGTTTTCGCATGAAAAGCCAACGCTTCACTTAGGTTTTCAATCAATAACGTGGTTATAGTGAACTCGCTTTGTTGTTACCTTTGCTACCTTTGCTTTCCAAAGCAAGGCAAGGATAATATCTCCAAGTTATCATGGATCCCTAACATTATATCAAACATCCTCACCTCCTCCGTCTATTAATTAGCTCACACGACACCCCACTCGGGCCCCACACCGCCAATTCCCCATTCTCGAATTTCTCGAATTGAACCGTCCAGTCTGGAGAAGCAACATGGTCCGCAACATTGTCGTCCTCGGAGGCAGCTCTCACCCACAACTGAACGAAAAAATCTGCGATCATCTCGGCATTCCTGTAGGAAATGCTCTGCTCTCAAAATTCGCTGTCGGAGAAACACGAGTCGAGATCAACGAATCCGTTCGCGGAAAAGATGTCTATATCATACAATCTGGTGGCGGAAAAGTCAACGACCATCTAATGGAGCTATTGATCGCCATTTCTGCCTGCAAGACTGCTTCTGCCAGAAAGGTCACCGCCGTGCTACCGCTATTTCCTTACTCTCGGCAAAGCGATATACCATATAACAAAACTGGAGCCCCTCTTGTCAAGGCCTCAACTTGTTACAACAAGCCAGACTTTCCATACTCCTTTGAGAGTAAACCTCAAACACCTCACCCGGACATTCCGCCAACCCCGGGCCTCACCAATGGGATTGATGGATTACATAAGGGTCTTGCAAAGGTGCAAATTGACGACTCTGCCTCTGGCCTAAATAGTCCACAGAATGCTCGATTCGCAAACTACGTGAATGGAGCCTCGAAAGGACCACCAAAACGTAGCGACACCTTGAACTCAGGCAAATCCGATAACTCTACTCGTCCACGTAATTCTTCCTCGGCATCAATGGCCAATGGTGGTTCCCACGAAGAAATTCTAAGCCCGTCTTCGAGCTCCTCAAAGGACACCTCGTTCCAGCCGCGGCCTGGGTACAAGCCATGGGTTGCTCAAGCTGGAACACTTGTTGCCGATCTTCTTACCTGTGCTGGTGCAGATCATGTCATTACTATGGACTTGCATGACCCACAATATCAAGGTTTCTTCGATATACCTGTTGATAACTTGTATGGGCGACCGCTGTTGAAGAAGTATATCCAGTATCAGATACCAGATTACCAACAAGCTGTAATTGTTAGCCCCGACGCAGGAGGCGCCAAGAGAGCTACTGCTATTGCGGACGGACTTGGAATGCCATTCGCGTTGATTCACAAGGTACAATTATTTATCTTCTCTAAGAGATACGCCTAATGCAACCCCACAGGAGCGTCGGCCCACCAAGATCACGGATCGACAGAATGCAACCATGATGTTAGTAGGAGACATAGCAAATCGTACCGCGATTCTCATCGACGATCTTGCTGATACATCTAACACCATCACTCGAGCTGCCAAGCTTCTGAAAAAAGAGGGGGCAACCAAGGTCTATGCTCTACTGACCCACGGGGTCCTCAGCGGTGACGCTATCGACAGAATCAACGCAAGTGCTTTAGATAAGGTTGTAGTTACAAATAGCGTCCCTCAGGAAGAACATCAAAAACGTTGCCCTAAGTTGGAGGTACTGGATATTGGTCATGTATTTGCTGAGGTACGTTCAATCCTTCAGTGCTAGTAGCATCTGCTGACGACTGTACAGGCAATTCGTAGAGTCCACCACGGAGAGAGTATCAGCGTCTTGTTTCAGTATGATTGATTACGCATCGCTCTGGCATTCTAGTGGTTTATTCCTTTCGTTTGGTATTTGCAAAACAGTCGCGATCTACTGAGTTCTGCTTGACCAAGTGCTGGGAGACAGAGGAATAACTAGATGGGCAAATACACAATAAGGTGGCTCATGTCAAAAGTTCAAAATACCCCGATTCGCTTCCAGATAGACAGTATTTAGTATACTAGGTGCCTTTTCGCTGTATGGTTTGCAGGAGAAAATGTACAAAATCCTTAAGCTTCCAAGGATAAGATACTCTATTCTACGGGAACGCTAGGGCCGAGCCGGCTAGCTTGGTGTCGGAGTTTGGTCGCCGAACTCCGACTTCTTTGATCACCGCCCTCCCTTCGAACACAGTCTTAAGATTTGAATAAGTCATTCATATTTTAGATATCTTAGCGAACGCAAGCAGCAAGTGCGCTCCAATTTTTGTACTCTTCGCTTCAAACCGCCGGATCTAAAAAGCAGTCCACATACGACAGTCTGATCATGGCGGCGGCAGTCAGCAATAGGCTGGCGATTGACCCTGCGAAGAACGGCAAACACTCCATTACAATCAGCGAACAGTTTCGATATCAAAAAGAAAGACCTAAAAGAGAATTTATCAACGTTCAGTGTAAGTCAGGTCCTGTTTCAATCCTTCTCAAATCTAATCGAGTGCTTCGCAGTCAATCACAAGCCAACGCTCTCTTCCGCTCAAAAGACGGAAATTACACCGTCACGTCATGCCACAGAAAATAGCTATAATCTCGCTATCTCAGGAAAGGACGATGGCAATAGCTACCTCTACGCCGGGAGCCAACAACCAACCTCAGCCTGCGCCCTAATCTACGACCCCACCTCTCAAACCTTCATCCTCAATAAAATCTCCGCCGAATTTTCCTTTAACCTCCGCTCCACTCCCACAGAAAAAAACCCCAAAGCTCTCGCCTCTCGATACCCCCAACTTGAAACCAGCCTTTCTGCCCCTAACTCCGACTCCGAGGACCTCTTCAAAGACCCCTTAGGACAAACGGGCGACACCGAAAACCCCTACGATTACCGTCACTTCCTAAACAAGCGCCGCCGAACATCTTCTCCCTCTCCACAACCATCTCTCCCTGTTCCAGAAGTATCAGTAGCCAGGCGTCCTTCCCGCACAAAACCAAAGCCGAAACCCCGTCCTTCGAGGCCCCAGAAAAGGCACCCTTCTCCCCCACCGACCAGAGAAGAAGCCGACGCCGATAACGAAGATTCGGACCCCGACGTCTTAACCATAGAAATAGAACCGGACACCAAACCCCGCGGCCGCTTTAACGCCGCATTCACCCACGACAAGCGTAACGGCCCCATCTCCCTCCGCTCAGCCGCCAGTTCCGTCAGCCCCGCCGGCGTACGCCTCCCCAACCACCCGGGCTCGCCCAGCGCTTCCGAAGAAGAAAGCGAAGACGAAGAAATGGAAGAGCTGCTCTTGCCTTCCCCATCTGCTGCTCAGGAAGGGGACGTCGTGTCGCCCGGCGGCGAAGCGGAAGACGATGAGGAGGGGGATCTGGAAATGGCGCTGGAGGAGGCGCTGGAGAGTCAATTTGATGAAGAGGGCGGGGGGGTGGAGGTGGGGTTGGGGGTCGTGGGGGCGGAGACGGAGAGGAGGGTGGTGGAGAGTTCGAGTGAGAGTGAGGAGGAGTAAGTGATTGGGTTTTCTGGAGGGAGGGTTGTTCAATGATAGGTGGGTAGTTGCAGTGAATATGAGCAGTAGAGGAGTAGAGACCTAAGTATTGTTGTTCGCAATGTTTGGACAGCTTTTGGTTGCGTAGGCAGGTATGTCTAAAACATCCAGACATCCTACCAAAGATTGCTACTCCTTGTCCCACCATAGCAAGTCCTGGTCTTCCAAGGCTGTTCACTTACCATCTACACCTACCCATATCATTTTTAGCACAACATGTAACGCGTTGTACCTTCTTCTTTAGGCTATCTTTTATGCTCTCCACTCTTACCATCTCAGCTCATTCCGGCCGCAGAACTTCTCCGTGGTGTCATCCATCCCACGGCCGTGCGTGGTCGTTCAGAGGGACGAGGCTTTGAGACCACTTCCAGCGTGGAATCAATGCTTGTTGACACACTCGCTGAGAGGCAGCTTTTCCTTCTAGCAGTCGTCAAAGCTACGTCTGTGGCTACGCCAACCCAAACCCAGTAGCTATCTTCCTCGTCTCACCCCCCTCTCCCCGCCGCTTTTCCCCCAGCTCCGCCTCCACTAGCCATCGCCTCCAATCTCCCCGCCAAAACCCTATGCTTCCTCATCACCTCCACCCACTCCCCCTCGTCCGCATCCTCATTCTCATCCCCATCCATTAGAAACGCTAACACCAAGCTGAAATCTCCGCCAAGTCGGCCAAGACTTCCGGCGCAGTAGAGTACTTGTGTGAGGAGGCTTTCGCGGGAGGATTTATCGCGAACGTTGGGGAGGTAAGTTTTTAGCGTGGAGGTTAGGAGGTCGACGAGGTGGAGGGGGAAGGTTGAGAGGGCTGAGGGGAGGGGCGTTAGGGGGTCGTGAGCTTGTGGTGCTAAGGTCTGGGGTGCAGGAGCGGATTTTAAGCCCAAAGATCTGAATTTCGACCCCAGTTCTTCGGAGCCAGTGGTGCTGGCGTCTGGCGAGGAGGGGAAGATGCTTTTGTACATGCTGATGATAGCAAATGATTGCTCGCGGAAAATCTCAACGTAGCGTTTCAAGTAGCGTTCTGCCTGCTGTCCATGGGACCAGTTGCTGGAAGCTGTTGTAGCCATTGGCGAGCGTAGCCGAGCGTCAGTCTCTTGATCTGCGAGGTCACGGAGGGGCGAGAGGGCATTTAGCATCGAGGTGAGGGTAGAAAGACGGCAGGTCAGAAAGAGCGCGCCTAGGGCGCCATCTCTGTTACTTCCTGCGCTGTTGGGGGCATTAGAGAGATTGGGGCCATCGAGGTCCGGGGCAACGCGCCGCAGCCAGCCGATTGTGCGCATAGCGGCGGCGAGTTTTATGTTTTGGGATCGGAGGGACGATATAAGGCTGGAAGTCATTTCCTGCATTGCATCTTCTGTTTGGGCATAGATGGAGTTGACGAGGGCGGACGAGGGGTAGAGCAGGTGCAAGCGCTTGATATGGGAGTGTAGGTCTAGAGCTGAGGCATAATTTGCAGTACTCGAGACGCCTTGAGCTGTTGAAGAGGATATGGCGGAGGAGAGAAGGGCGGGTAGGTCGAGAATATCGGACAAGCGATCAGCATTGCGGGACATGAGGAGGGCTTCCTTTCGGCGATCCAGGACCTCGTTTTCTGTGCTCCGGCTGTATTTGGTCGAGAAAGCCACAGCTTCCGAGTCAAGCTTTGGGATATCATCCTGGAGTTTGCCTACTTCTGCTGCTAGTAGTGGGAGAGCTGTGCGAAGGCTGGAGAGGTGGTCTGATGATGCGATTATTGCTGCGTTGGACCGGGCGGAAAGGGATTGGAGAGAGAGAAGGGTGGAGTGCGAGGATTGGGATAAAGACTGGGGTTCTGTAGAGGTAAGAGAGGTTAAGGAGAGCGTAGAGAGGCGGTTGAGGTATTTCGCGGTAACGGGGTCGTTGAAGGAGGGGGAGGGACGTGGTGAGGGGGGGGTGTCCAAGTAAGGTATCAGAAGCTCGTACAAAGGGTCTGCCATGCTGCTTTGGAAGAGGACCTAAGGGGTCCGGGCTGGCTTCTACCTCATCGTAACTTGGCGTCTCTGCAGACGATAAGGCTTCTCTGTCGTTTTGTATGATATTGGGTGAATAAGTGGAAGGTTGCGAGAGGACACTGCGGACTCGCTGCGGAAAGCCGCGTCGGCCGCAAATCTCCCCGAAAGGACGATATAAACGAAAGTTGCTGATAGTCTTGTTCTTACCGTTCGGTCGCTCTATCCATCTACGCCAACGCAGCCTCGAAAACCTTTGAGGAGCTCTGGAATAAATCTACCATTGTTGCTTGTGGCGTGCGGCTTAGTCGTCTAGTTCAGAGCGAATCCAATGCGAGCTACTACCCACTGCCCAGCAAGCTCGACCTCACGGTACTTTCTATCACCAAGCAAACGTCGACTTCGCTTTTTCGCTACCTCAAGCTCCAGGTTGGATGCTTTACCTTCAATAGCTCCTAAAACCTCGATTAACATCAGACACATCCGCCAGAACCCGGAATTATACTCTCAGAACTGCATTAACCGTAATTACAGATCTCAGAAAGACAACCCTTTTAAGATCGTTAAGCTTTTCGATGAATGGCAGGCTTTTCAGAAGAGTGGAAGAGGTTTGAGAGAACAAAATAACAATATCCGAACAAAGCTCTCACATTCCAAAACCTTCAGTGGGCGTGATAGCAGGGATGTACCTCAAGACCGAGAAAGCCTACTCGACGAAGCTAGACAGCTGAAACAGAAGATTGGCGAGATCGAAGTTCAAGAACAACGTCTGACAGATGAGATTGAAGGCCTCGCAGCTGAGCTTCCCAACTTAACAAGTGAAGAAACTCCTATTGGAAGTGAGCCAAGAGTAGTCGGCTACATCAACGAACATCCTGAACCACCCCAATCATCCTTTGACCGGACATGGAGGAACCATGTCCACATAGGTAACGAATTCGATCTTTTAGACTTTGCAGGAGCAGCTACAACAAGCGGATGGGGATGGTACTATCTGAAAAATGAAGCTGCTCTGTTGGAGCAAGCTTTAGTTCAATATGCCCTCAATGTGGCCATGAAGCATGGTTTCACCGTTGTGTCGCCTCCTTCTATAGTCTACTCACACATTGCCGCAGCTTGCGGCTTTAGGCCACGCGATCAGAGCGGAGAACAGCAGGTCTATACCATACAACAAAGCGAGAAATACCAAGGAACAGGAAAGCCTGATCTCAGTCTCGCTGGAACCGCTGAAATCCCCTTCGCTGGTATGAAAGCCAACACGACAGTCGACGAAGCAGATCTGCCGTTGCGCATCGTCGGTTCAAGCCGTTGCTACAGAGCAGAAGCTGGCGCCAGGGGCGTCGACACCAAGGGCCTCTATCGAGTGCACGAATTCACCAAAGTAGAGATGTTTGGCTGGACCCTGAAAGACCAAGAAACCAACCTCTTTAACTCCATGCTCGCCATCCAAACGGAAATCCTCCAGACCCTCGGCCTCCACTGCCGCATCCTCGAAATGCCTTCATCAGATCTCGGCGCCAGCGCCGTCCGGAAGCAAGACATCGAAGCCTTCTTCCCGTCCCGGCATGAAAAAGACGACGGTTGGGGGGAAGTCACGTCTGCCTCCATCTGCACGGATTATCAGACCAGGAGGCTGGCGACGAGGGTAAGGTTTGAGAAGACCAGGGAGGAGGGCAAGACGGATTTTCCGTATACGATCAATGGGACGGCAATGGCGGTGCCGAGGGTGTTGGCGGCGCTGCTGGAGAATACGTGGGATGAGAGGGAGATGTGTGTGAGGATTCCGGAGGTGTTATGGCCGTGGATGCATGGGATGAGGGTTATTAGCAAGAGGCGTTGACGAAGGGCCTGCAGTGGGGACGTCCTTTTATAGCCTGGTCCTCGAGCAATAGGCATGTGCTCGTTGGGCCATAGAAGGCACTTTCACGATGAAAGCTACCGTAGGGATTTCATCTATCGTGTTCTCCTCATAGCCCACCCCAGGATTCAATAACCTTGGGCTCCGGTACACCAACTCTCTTCGATTTCGAACAAGCAGGTTCTACTAGTAAAGAAATACCAACTTTACGGTGACTTGCCAAAGTCTCGTAGGGACGAAAACGAGTCGAGCAAAGTAAGACACTATGAGGATGCAAAGATTTCAGAGGCAACTACGAGAGCATGGGATGTATCATCTCAATAGAGAAAATGAGTATATCAATGGTGTTGAGTTCTTTCATTAAGTCCCGATTGTGCTCCACCCGGGATACACTCATCATCTACGCTCGGCTCTCTCAAACGCATACACAAAGAACCCAGATTATAATTACAGTGCCTCCTTCCCCCTTAGACACCTTCATCCCCTCCTCCGCCTAACCTCCGTCTTCTCCACCCCAATAACCTTCTTCCCAGCATCAACTATACCCACCTCGACTCTCTCCTCGACAATCTCCCCATCCGCCATCGTTGTCACCTCCACACCCTCCACGACGACCACTTCATTGAGCTTGGCCTTCTGTGATGCCTTCCTGTCCGGCCGATCGTGGTTTTCCGTCGTCGCGTGCCCTTGGAACCGCTTCCGGATCGTCTCGATCATTTTCCCGAACCAGTAGAAGTTCAGTGTGTTCAGAACAATGTTGCTTCCCAGATACACCACCGCTAACCATATTGGCACCTGCTCCTCCCTGGCAAGCCTCATCACATCAGCATCGACTGCCAATCCCATCGTATGATTACCATTTGCTGCAGATGCGGAGGAGGGGTGTAGCCCTGCCCAAACGTCCTGATAGACGCGAATGGATTGGTAGGTCCCCCAGAGAAGGCGGCAGCAGAAGAAGGAGGAGAGGAGGAGAAGGCCGTTGTACCACTGGGGTTTGGAGCCGGTCATGTGGAGTTTGTCGAAAAACCAGTGGAGGTTTAGGAACGGAGAGGACATTTCATAGAGGATGAAGTTCGGGCCGTAGAAGTTGACAAAGGGGCGCTGTTTACATCGATAAGCCGAGGGATTTCTCAGACAGTACCATAGAAGGGAGGGAGCAACTCACAAACCCCAACGAAAACACCACCAACGCCGCCACAGCATGCGCCAACAAGCCCCACCCAAAAACTCCCAAATGCATGGCACAGATTACCAAATCCCACAGAAAATATCCCGCCGCAAACCCTTGAATCATGCCCCCTCCGCCAGTATACCCCCACACCCTCCCCCTCCACCCCATCCCCTTCCTCTCCTCATCCATCCACATGATCCATAACGCCAGTCCAGAGATAAACACGCTCTGTACGAAACTCACAACGTGCACGTCCCAGTTGAGGCGTGTGCGCGCGGGCAGTTGGGGGTAGATGCGGGGGAAGAGGAGGCTTGAAAGCGCGGGCGAGATGTAGGTGCAGATAAGGTGGTAGGAAAGCGCTGCGAGGAGGAGTTCGTGGATGTGGGAGGGTAAGGTGGGGAGGTTGAGGGCGGTTGCGATGGGAGTGGTGAGGCCGACGAGGAAGGGAGGGCAAGGGAAGGGGAAAGGATCGTGCATGGCCGTGGTTGGTAGGTGGTCGATGGTGTGTTAAGTGCTACCGGAGCGTCATGGTGAGAGATGGTGAGGTTGGAGGGAGGAGGTTTACGAGGAGAAGCGAAGCGTGAAGGTGCTGTCGTGTGATTACGCAGGTGAAGATCAAAGGATCATCCGGTTCAAGATCAGAAGCCGAAACCTAGCGCTTAGCGCGGATGAACTTCCTCGAGCAATGACTGGGCACAGGGCATCCCTGCCATCCATCTCAAGCTCTCCTGGCTGCCCTTTAAGAGTTTTGGGTCGGCATGTCTTGAAGTCTCTGAAACTCCATGATATGTCACAATGATATCTACTTCAGTAAAATCAAGAGTACTTCTCCATTACATCTAAACAAAGCCAAAAAATAAAGGGTATCTTCAAAAACGCCGGGGTCTCATCCAATACTCGCCAAAGAACGCCCGATGGGCTACGCTTTCTCTTCTTCAGATCTGCAATGCACTCATTCTTCCCAAGGGAAATCTCCCTCCTCTACCCTGGTACAAGTCAAATACCCCAAGCTCCCTCCTCCTTCCCTTCCTACATCTAGCTCGAGATAACTTCTCATAAGCGGCCTTACTACTTCCCTCGCCATATCTTTGATCTCGTTCATTCGCTTTTCAAATTTCTTTAGTGTATCCCTGGTGTACTCTTCGGGGCGTATGCGTATAAAGCGTTTTAGCTCGTCGTGGGCAAGGTAGGAGCTACCACCAGTGCCGAGTAGGCGATAGAGGGTCCCTGCGCTTATTGGAGGTGGTTGAGAGGCAGGAAGTCGTCTTGAGTCTGTGCTCGAGGTTTTTGGGATGGGTGGAGGTGGGGGTGTGGTGTTTTCAGCGAGCCACTGGCGGAAAAGGGAGAGAGCTAGCCAGTCGAGGTAGGAATTTTGGGGCGTTACACGGTCGCCTCTTGGGGTTGCAAGAGAGAGGCGAAACAACCGCATTTCGGCTTTTGTTTTCTTTTCTTGCAATTCTTCGACTTTATCTTCAATGAGGTCATGGACGGAGTCCGGGACGTTATTGCGAAGCTGGGTGGAGCCAGCAGGCCACTGCCCGACTACGTGGACAAGTGCTTCAGAGAAAATTACTTTCGATCGGGCGAGGTAGCCGAGTTTGAGGTAGCTTGGGGGATATTTTGCAATTTGCTTCCAGAGGCGGCTTTGAAATTGCAGGAGGTGGTGGTCTATACGAGGCCCAACGACTTCCAAGGCGTCGTACATATCGGCTAGTGCTAGCAGAGTCTTGCATTGGATGTAGGTTTCTGCAATGTTGATGCAGTCCAGAGTCGGTGGGTAATTGTAGAAAATGCGGAACAAATTATCGTAGTCTCGTATTATCTCGTTGTCTGCATTCACCTGAGGGTTTGAGCTTGGTATATGAGAAGCAGATTGCATAGCTGAAAAGTTGGCCATCGAGCGGAAGAATCCTGATGGTGGTGCTGGAGGTTTGTTTGGAACAGGTGGTGGGCGTGGTGCGTGGTCACCGCCAAACAAGGATGACGTTGGCGACCTCTGTACCAGCATAGGTACCTCGTCATCCTGATTTCCCCAGTCCAGTTCGTACCTCCACTGAGGTCTATCACCTGCTTGAATGCCTGAAGGACTGGGCCTAGTCATCTCCCTACCATAATTATCCTCTTCCTCTCCTATGCTTGCTAGCCCATTACTATTGCTTGGCGCTGTACCTGAGACTTGTACCCGCGCTTGCGCCCTTGACCAATCTTCGCTCGTCCCAGCTTCGAAAAATCCAGAGCATTGCGCCAGAATTAACCTATGAAGCATATATCTTTTCTCCTGGCCATCAGCATGAATGATGATCTCGACGTCCCCTGTTTGCGCAAAGTTGGGAAACTCGTTCTGCGGTCGGAAGGAAGCTCCTCCATGATGGGAGCGATTATTTCGGTGGCGGCGTGTGGTAGTACTACGGGACGAAACCGAAGATGGCCGCCGTGCCGTGAGGGCGCGGTCAGTGGGTGGAGTATTAGAGACCATGTGGGTCGGGAGGTTATATGTAGATACGCTGGCGGCCGTCATGGGAGTCTCGTAACGCGCATTGCCTTCTGAAATACAACGAGGAAAACTGGAGGTGGAACTTTTTCCAGAGCGTATAAAGCGAAGGCAACGTAGCAGTGTCTCTCAGGACTGCGATACTTCGATCTTGACCGGAACTCTCAAAAGCCCTTGATCCTATAGTCGGAGGTTTCTTGGTTGAAGTTGATGTTGTGAATGGACTCGAACTTGGTTGGCGCCCAACGCGGGGAGTGGCACGCTATCGATTAGCAAGTCACGATTAAGTTGCCAGGAACCAATTAGATCGTCGATAGCGCTTGGCAGGATTGACTGACATCCCAGTCCTTTAATGCGTCTCTTTCGTTTCTTCCGACGTCTCAACTCTGGCAGTGGGCGGCATTGTGTGCCTCTGTATCTTGTGCGACTCCCAACGCCGTATGCAATCGAGTTGTTGATGCTCAGAACTGGAGTATGGCCGCATGCGTTAGGGCACCGTGACTTCCATGTTGCCAAGCTCCTGCGGATGGACATAGCGTTTCCGCTCAGCCTTGCATGCGCAGAGTTGTATAAGGAATTAGTATGAAGAAAACAGCAGAAGCTCTGCTTGGGGAAGGACGTCTATTACCTTGACTTACCTCAGTGATTTGTTTCACCGATACAGACATTATCTTTGGAGAGCCAGTGAGCGGCTTATCAGCGGAGACTACTGCATGAGACTAAACGCATGATCCTTGGAGGAGATCTTACACGTGAAGCTTCAACTCTTTCCCCGGCTTCTCTTCGTTTCATTCTGTCAACACCGCTTCTACAATTACAGGAGATCGTCCTTTCCTCGTTCTCTTTCGTCGCGCTACCGTTTTCTCGTCTTTCGTTACGGAGCTAGTGTTTCCCCTCGTTCTAGCAGTAGCCCCTGTGTCGTAATTTCCTTTTCGAGCGCAACAGAATATAGAACAACCGGGCCAACGTGATCCACTCTTAACTTCCAATCGAAGACCTGTAGGCAGTCTAGAACTACATTGGTAGCCATTCTTCTTTGCAGTTGAACAGCAATGTATCCAAGAGTCCTTACATTCGCTGCATTCATTGCGGCAGCAATCGTTACTCTCTGTACTGCATCCAGTCTCCCACATATTACTGCAGTTGGCTCGAAGTTCTTCGACGCCAACGGAGACCAGTTCTTCATCAAGGGTGAGCTTTGCAACAACTATATGACCATCTAGCATTTGCTAATGTTATGTACCAGGCGTGGCTTATCAGCTTACCTCCCTCGACCCGCTCCTCGACGTCTCCCAATGCGCACGCGATGCAAAAGCGATGAAAGATCTGGGAGCGAATACTATCCGGGTCTACCATGTCGATCCAGCGCAAGAGCACAGTGGCTGCATGAGCGCCTTTGAAGCCCAGGGAATCTATCTCTTTGTAGATTTGGATACCTTTACCACCCAGATTGATCCGGTACGTACGCTTCTCATATGGCAGAACAGCTTGTGGTACTAAATGAATTATGCAGAACAACACGGCCTGGACCCAATCTCAACTTACAGCTTTCAACGGGGTCTTGGACGAGTTTCAGAAGTACGACAACACCGCTGGCGTTTTTGTCGGCAATGAAGTTCTTACCCAAGGTTAGCATACATCTATACGCAGAAATACTTCTTGCTAACACTGTCCATGTCAGCAAACGCTTCAGTTGTTGCTCCGTACGTGAAGGCAGCTGTGAGGGACGTAAAGGCATATCGAGACTCGAAGAATTACCGCAAGATTCCTATTGGCTACTCTGCAGGTGTGTGTTTTCCAATCGCAACGTTTGCAGTCATGCTAAATTCATGGAAGCGGATATCCCTGAGCTCCGACCCATGCTTCAGAATTACATGGCCTGTGGAGACGCAGCTGACATCTCCGATTTCTTCTCCTTAAACGTGTATGAATGGTGCGGAGATTCGTCTTACGATGGCTCTGGTTATTCTATGCTTGAGCAGAATGCCACGAATCTCAATATCCCAATCTTCATCTCCGAAACCGGCTGCAGAATACCCGCTCCTAGGCTCTTCACCGACCAAGCTGCCATTTTCGGACAGAATATGTCACACACCTGGTCTGGTGCTATCATCTATGAGTGGATTGAGGAAGCCAACAAGTACGGGTTGATCAACTACGGTACGTCTCTCGACTAAGATAAGCTTGCAACAAAATCGCGCAATCCATTAACCTCTCGCAACAGGCCCGACGGTCGACCCAACCACGGCAACCGCTGCACTTGACGGCTACCCCCGCTCCGGCACACCTACGCCCGTCTCCCCTGACTACAGCAACCTGAAAGCTCAATGGGCCACCCTATCCCCTTCCGGCGTTAAACTCTCCGCCTACTCTGCATCCGCAACCGCCATTTCCGCAGTAACATGTCCAAGTTCTACGGCCAGCGGCTGGGTAGTCGATCCTAGTGCAACGTTACCCAGCCTGGGACAAACGCTCAACCTTGCGGCTGTGTCTGCGAGTTCGACTGCGACAGGAAGTGCTGCGTCAGCGAGTCCGACGAAAGGAGCTGCGCCGGCGAGTGGGGGAATGGAAGTTGGTGGGATGATTCTGGGGTTGGCGGGGGTGATGGGTGGGGTCATTGTGTGGCTATGAGTGGAATTTGACAAAATGCCTCTTCGCAAGGTCCAAACCTTTCCACATAATCTGTCTTTCTTTATCTGTACACATCGCCACAGCATGAGCAGACTGTTAAACCGGTGTAGATACAGGCAGCATTAGCATAAGCATAACATGAGCGCTGGAGTTATGGAAGCGGTTCAGATAGAATCTGAGCTGTCAATAATATGATACGAGTCGTGCTTCTGTACTACAAGTACAAAGACTCGACTTCGGGCAGCGGATTAAAGGCTAGCAGTACTAGGCCTACTTTTCAAAGCAAGAAACTCCTCTTCGGCCTGTCTAAACTAAGCATAGATGGGCTATAAGCGTGATAAGATGGGGTACACCCCCTAACCTCTCCAATCTCCTCCATTCTCCTCGGCCAAAATATAGTCAGTAAATCTTTCGAGTCAGGGAAGGTTAGAAGTGTGAGACTATAAGCTCATAGATAGCCTCGTTAAAAATAGGTGATAAAGGAAGAAAGGCACAGGAATTCAAATCCTACCTTTTCCCGCATGCAAGTAAATTTGAAGGCATGATATACTTTATACGAGGAAGAGAGATTCTCAACAAATAAAATGACAAACATCGAAATAGAAGCTTCTATTCCATCAACCTCCGAAAGTCATAACGGTCTAGTGCACAGTGTCACTAGAAGTCATGGCGGCGCTTGCGGGCTTGGTTAATTGGTATTTATTCACTGCATTGTGTCAGGGGATTTATCTTTTTGACTTTTGGTTGGATGTTGAGGGTTCGAGTCTCCTTTGATGTAAAAACAGATATACAGTTTTGTCACTGCAGAGTCTTTGCATTTCTCCTTCAATACTGCCAACGCATGCTTTCCTAATGTTATTTTTCGGAGGCATGCCCTTCCAGCAGCTATACCTTTCGGCCTTTAACAACGTCGATGACGCGCTCGGTCAGTTTCCTAGGATCCCCAGGCTAAAAGCGGTTTGAAGTTTGGAGAAACTCCTTTTTCGCATTTACTCTGATTAGCAAGCAGTATCTTGAAAAGAGAGAGTAAATACTGTTACACTACATCATGCGGTTTGGAGAATAACGTTCGTTATTAGCTTGACACTGATAATGTCAAATTCAATTCTTCAAGGCTTCTTTATTTCTCATACGCAAGTCCCGAGTATACCTGGAGATGTTCGGTTTAGAAATAGAACGAGGGGTACAATAGCCCGAACCAGAAACTATCTTATTAAACGTTAAATGTTATCGAACACTGATAGCCCGGCTGACCTGGGAACATTGTCAGCAACAGAGCAAGGGAGTTGTTTCCAAGTGTAGAAATGGCACTCACTATTTCCTGTCTGCACAGCAATATCGGGGTATCTTATATCATCTTGCTCTCGCTCTTAAGAACCCTATCTTGCCCAAACATTCCCATGAGATATAGAAGCCTAAACACAAACAATGACGCCGTAATCCCAATATTCCCCCAAGCCATATCATTCCAATTCCCCACATTCACAAAACTCTCATGGCCAATAACCGCATACGTAGCCCATAGATGCCCAACGTCCGCAATGGCGCAGGCAATTATATAATTCCTCACGACTGCCGGCTCACTCGTAGCATACAAGACGCCGACACCAATAAGTCCGACCAAGCCGTAGCAGTTGCCCAACTGGAGGGCAAGGACGCGATCAGTTGATGTTAGCGCTGTGGGTATGGCGTTTGGGACTTGGGAGGAGACGAATTTGGAGGTGTTCAGGAGGGGGGCGAGGTAACCGGCCAAGAGAGAAATTGGCTCGAGGACTGTGAAGATGAGGCGGGGAACTGGAGAAAGGATCGAGGCCATGTCGGTTTGTCTTCTTGTAGGGGTGGTTGGGATATCTACCTTACTGAGATGTCAATGTCAAAGGCAATGTACGGAATACCTCAACCCTGTCTATAAATAGTCATGCACGCCTCCCGCGACGCTGCAGGAGATCTACGATTAAGGTAGTGCCGGTTACTCGAGCCTTTCCGGATGCGTCATTGAAGATAACTTACTTGTATCAAGTGATGGTGTTGCTCACGACAGTTACTATTGCATCTTACTAAGGTAATTGTTATATGCGAGCTTGAGTTGGTCTACCCACTCTGTGCGGAGAGTGTTCCCACGAGTCCAGCCCTTCCCTACCGTCATATATGACGTACATTGACAGATCCACCGGTCACCGGAGTTCGGCTCCACTCCAGTAAAATTGTTAACCCACCTTGTTGGCGTCAATGGAGGCAATGGAAGACTTGATTGGAGAAGCTGGGCAATATCCGCCATTTCACATGCCAGTTTTACAATAAAAAGGTTTTCTTTATTTGGCCCCATTCACTGATGTTCAACTCATCAAGCTGACGGCTACCTCTTGCCGCGAGCCACTAACAGCAGCACTTTACTACATATACCTTAAAAGTGTGCCGTCATGGTCCGATAGTCAACTCTATGGATAATCTCATAGCACTAAGTCCATCCCGATTCTTGAAGCCCAGATTCATGCATCGAACACCTTGTACACGAACGCGACGCAGTAGAACGGGTCTTTATATCTTCGTGTTGTGCATCCTATTGCTGCTTGTGGGATGGAGGAGCTCTCCCAAGGTATGGCAAATCCACGTAGTCTTATCTTGGTACTTATTGTGCGTAGGCGGCGGCCAGAGCAGAATACTCCCAATTAAGGAATCAGCCCAATGTCCCACTACCGGATGCGCCTGAGCTTATGGGCAACACTGAGGTACCTTCACTTGACCCGGCAAACCTTGACCGTCTTCGAAATGGAACTGTGCCGAGTGGATTGAAAAAGACAAACCCATCATTCCACCTGCTCATCCCAGTGTCTCAATCGAACGCGAATCTTTGCAAGACGCTTCTTTCCTCGTTTGTCCTCGGCTACCCACCTCCTACATTGATCAATTATGGTAAAGTTTTCGATGGGGAAGGGTGGGATAAGGGAACCCACACTGGGAAGATCAAGGGAACATACGATTACCTCAACACGGCTAGACATATTAAAGATGATGATCTAGTTCTGATCGTAGATGGCTATGATGTTTGGTTCCAACTTCCACCGGAGGTCATGATCAGGAGATATCATAAGATTCTCGACGCGGCCAGTAAACGTCTAAGAACACGGTATGGTATGGCGCTTGCAGCGAAGCCAGGAACAGACGGCAATTTAGAGTCTACCCAGAAGTATAGACAGAAGATCCTTTTTGCCGCGGACAAGCTATGCTGGCCAAACCCTGCAGATGATCCAGCTTGCGCTGCAGTCCCGTATTCAACGCTACCAAAGGACACCTATGGGTCGGACACCGACAAGGATGCGGAGGCTTTCCATAACCGTCCAAGATTCTTAAATTCTGGTACTGTAATTGGCCGTGTAGCTGATGTACGAAAGGTGTACAAGCATGCAGTCCGCAAAGTTGAAGAAAACAGAGGTACCATAGGCGATCAATTTGTATTCGCCGAGATCTTCGGTGAACAGGAATATCAACGCGAGATCTTGAGACAAACTTCTCAAGGCGCTGGTGGGCGGTGGCTAGATTGGGTTTCTAATGCTCTTCGGACTTCTGACTCGCCTCTGTCGGCTAACCGAACCATTAACAGCATGACAGTCGTGGCCAGCATTGATTACGAGCTTGGGATTGGGCTAGATTACAAGTCAGAACTGTTTCAGACGCTGACACACTCTGATAAAGATATCGAATTTATCGCTTACAACGACAGTTCGGTTGTTTCACATATTCAGGAGAAGCATCCATCGCTACGCTTGCACTCCTTTTGGCTACCAATAGACATCCAGCGGGCCAGTCCGCCCTTCACATATTCATCTCCTGGCAACCACAGTGAAGACTTGAAGCAGGGGATCCTACTTCCGTACTCAAGGAAGCTTGATACCATCTCCGAAGAGTTACTATGGTCAGAAGTACCTCTAGCGACAAATGTCTATGCAGCTTCAATCCCAGCATTGCTACACATTAATGGAGACAAGTCACCACTTACATCTTGGTGGTCCCAGATGTGGTTTTTCTTCAACTCTCGGGCTCTCCTTCGCCGCTACATCCGCTCGACCCAGAGTAAAGAAGCCGCATACGCAGCGGCCACAGGAGGTCAAACCTGGTGGGACACTAGGGGTGGGAGAGGTGGGGTGTGGACTGACAAGGCAACTTGGATGGAGTGGGGGCAGGTGTGCAAAAAAACGGAAGATGAGGTCTTTGCGGATGGAAAGGGGAGGTGGGGAAGAGAGGATCAAAGCGGAAATGCTGTGAATTCCTTTGGGAAAGTCATGGAAGGGTATGATGATGATGAAAATTAAAGGCGGAGCATTCAGGTAGTTGGGATGGAGGCGTACAAAACAACGGGAGGAAGTGCACGAGTTTGCTGCATTTTAGCTGGATATACCCCAGGTCGGGCGTTTGTTGGTACTTTAAAAGCGCTACATACCATAGAAAAGCGCGCTTCACGCTAGCGATACATTTACAACTTAGATGTACTGCGGTGATTACCTGTTGAGCTGTTTGCAACTGTCCGTCCGTAATTCACTTGCTCCTGACCACAAGGGAATCACTTTCTGACCATTAACATGTCATAACAGAGCTCAATGGCGTGCTCTGCGGTTCTTTCCTTTAATCCGTAGGTTTGCCACCAACTACCCCGGACTATCGGCTGTCTCGCTTGTTAAAGCCATGATGACGCAAAGCCGATTAGAAATGATGAACATCTAGGCTTCGAGAATGATCACCAATCCAGAGGGAGAAAGTCGATATAAGACTGACCCCTCCAGAATCAATTCATCCTCTGCAATCACCGTCACCGTATCCTTCCTTCTAAGATACCACCATCAATTAACCTCCAATTTACACCAACCACATTGAACAGCCCCCGTAAAACCACAATGTCGACAACAACACAAACCACAACCTCCTCCTCCACCTTCCAAACCATATCCACTCACGACTCCTCCTACATCCCTCGAGGTACCGTAACCGCTCAACTCCAATTCTACAAACCCCCAACGGACAACTCCAAACCCTTCAATTATGTCGAAAAGGCCCCCGAAGGCCAACCCCAACGCAACTTCGGTGACGATGACCTGCCCGTCACAGTCCAAGACATACGCTCCCACGAATCGTCTTTCAACATCGACACCAATGCCTTTGCCGCTTTATCCTCCATCCCACCTAGCAAAGAAATCTCTTTCAATGACGACGAGAGCGTGAAGACAAGTTACTACCCCGAGGTTGAGGAACTTCTCCTGAAGCATGTCCCTGGCGCAAAACGCATCTTCCTCTTCGACCACACCATCCGCCGGGCCTCACCCTCCGCCTCCCGTGCCCCTGTAACCCGCGTACACATAGACCAAACAGTTGCCTCAGCCGCTGCTCGGGTTCACCACCACCTCCCCTCCGAAGCAGCCGATCTGCTGAAGGGTCGCGTCCGCATAATCAACGTCTGGCGCCCCATCAACGGACCCGTGCAGTCGTTCCCGCTGGCCTTTGCAGACAGCACCAGCGTGCCGGATGAGGCGATGGTGGGGATTGAGCACAGGTATCCTGATCGTTCAGGGGAGACGGCGGCGGTGCAGTATACGGATGGGCAGAGGTGGCACTATTGGAGCGGGATGGACGGGAGTGAGAGGCTTTTGCTGCAGTGCTATGATTCCGAGAATGGTGCCCGTGTTCCGCATACCGCATTTGTGGATCCGAGAAGTCCTGAGGGGGCTAGGCCGAGAGAGAGCATTGAGGTGAGGGCTTTGGTATTTGGATAGAGGGTTGCTAGCTGCTTGGGAGCATGGGTTGCGAGACTGAGCAGCCTAGGCATTTTGGTGGTACGATTTCCATGTTTGATGAGCATCTTGCGTTGTGCTGTTGACAATAGATCCTTCCAATCTGAATTCCTGTACATAGCCCTCTTTTTCTCGAAAATTAGACAGAACAAATCAAACAGCAACTGTCACCGCAACATCCTCTTCCCACCGCACCTCCTCCCATGTATGTACGTTCATGAACCCAACCAGCCCACCGCACCGCCCCCAAAACCCCCCTCCCACCCGCTCTCCCACCTTCCACCCGTCCCAAACACCCTACCTATCCATCCCCTCCACTCAAGCACCCACACCACCACCCACACCATCCCCATTTCATCCAACCTCCACCACGCCAGCCATCGCAAGCAATCAGCCAGCGAAACCAAAGCAGGGCCCGGCTCACGGGTTAGGGTTTCGGAAATGGTAAGCGGTGCCCGGCGCCGGAAATAACGGCGGGCGTTATGGCGGAGCATTGTGCGGGCAAGTCCCTTGATTAAGGTAGCTCGGTGGTGTGCTGTACTGGGTTTTGGCGGTGGCTTTTTTCTTGGGTGATGGTGATGGTCGCCATCGCTTCTTACGCTTTAAACTCCCCATCCTTTCACCCTTTCGGCCTTGTGTCCTCGAATGGGGGCTTTAGGATAGATGGTTGTGATGAGGGTGGTGGGGGAGTTGGGTAGGATAGGGGTTTTGGGTGTTGAAGGATTGGGATGTTAAGAGGGTTTGGAGGCGCTAGGGGGCGGGGGGTTGAGTGGTCAGAGGGTGGGGGAAAATGAGGGATGTTGGGAATGGCGAGATGAGGATTTGTGAGAAGGCTGAATGGTGGAGTGTTAGAGAAGGAAGCCTAGCGCAGTTATTCTGGAGTGTAAGAATATGTACAGACATCCAGCAGGAGCCACGGCTATGCATACCGTACTGAGAGTATCACTAAACGCCAGTATCCATTGAATCCTCCCTCAACCCCTCATCATGCCGTAAATACTCCTCCAACCATTCCAAATTCCGCCTTAGCAGTACCAGAGCCCCAGAACTCAGTCGACTACGGCTCTTGCCCTCATTCTTCAAAACACCAGAAGCCTCGTCGGTCTTTTCCATCCCCTCTGTTGGTGCAGCGTCAGGCAGTAGAGTTCTGCATTCTTCAACGACCAGACGCAGCAGCTGCGGACCCTTGTGCGAAGGCGCATAGAGCCACTGTATGACCTCGGCCAACCCTTCGGGAGGCTTGGTCAAAGCGGTCTTGATGAAGGTTTTAGACATGACGAATGCTTTTTCGGTGTAGAGGGCCGAGGGGGTGCGGGACTCGGGGGTTCCGTGGAGGACGTCGAAACCGGCTTCATCTGTCGCACGCAGGGTCGTCAGTAGTGATTGGGTTGAGGGATTGCGTAGTTGATGTGGTGGGTTTCTCAGACAGTAAAGAAAAAGGTAGCTGAGATTTTACATCATGGACGACTAGGCGGCGTGAACCGACCAGTAGTGCTCGAGCCAAATGCACTCAGGTCATCATAGAACTAGTAATAAACGAACGAAAGTATGAGTGACTTACTATAGTACGGCTCTTTCACCAGCACCAGTCCCATTAAACTGACGATTATTTGCAACATACTCGACCCGGTTGGTGACCAGCTCTCGTTCCTCTCGTCCCCAGGCCACGTTCCCAACAAGCTGAGACATATTTTCCCATCCTCATAGAGATTAGGGTTAATCCGCCCAATACCGCCGGTCCATGAGTGAAAAAATGCATCTGGGGGCACCTTGGGAAAGTCGGCGCTAAAATGGAAATCCATGACAAATGGAGCAAGCTCGTACGGTGTGTTTCGTGGGCCAACAATCAAGACGCGGAGCAAGTCCAACCGGCTTTCCCATGTTCGCACGAAGATGCCGTCAGGTAGGGAGTTTTGCATGATCTTGTGTTCTTTGACGATGCGACGTATTAGGGAGCCGGAGTGCTTAATTAGTGAAGCGGAATAATGGTGATCGGGTGGGGCAGGATTGTCAAGAACTGAAAACTGGGGAGGCATTGTAGAACAATTTGAAAAGCGGACTTCACTGCCAATGCTGTGCCAGCCGTTGACGAGTGTGGAGGTAGACCCATGATCCTCCTGTACTTCTGTTGAGGTTTCAAGATTGTCGCCTGCAGTACTGGCAAGCTCATCTGAACCGTTCTTTGGTGCAGGCGTGTCGATGGAAGATGCGTCTTCATCATCCGTTGTCCACATCTCATCATCATGATCGACATCAAGCCTACTTCCGCCCTCGTACTCGACAATTGTTTCTATGACTTCATCAGAGTCATAATCATGGCTTGCAGTGCTCATTGACACATCCTCATCACTTATTGCCGAGTCATCTTCACCGTCGTCTGACCCAGAGAAACTCGCATCGTCGCCACTGGCAACAACAATGGCACGGTCAACTGATACTTGGACGTCACGCACCTCGGGAAGTGCTCCAAGTCGAACAGTAAGCATTCCGTCAAGTTCAAGACCTACAACTTCTCCGATCCAGTCGATGATATCTGAAGAATGCTCGACCTCTCCGTTCTGCTGACTCGTTATATATTCCGTGGCCTGCCCCCGGAGAGCTTGAAGGGCTGCCTCGACAGGGCGGCGCATCAACGAAAATCCACCAGTACCCATAGCAATTCCATTTCTAATTGAGTTGATGAGAAACCTAGTCGTCGATGGAGCTTGCGCAACTATGACCCCGTTTGTTGCTTGAGGGACCATTACGACAATGTCTCCCCTTCTTTTCGTTAACGCAGGGTACGCAACCACGTCATAAAGCGAAACCTCACATATATAGTTTGAGATAGGCCCTAAATAAGAGTCGGATAGCAACACGGACTGATCTTCTCCTGCGATGAAAACGTCAGGGTTCTCGAACCAGCGGACCTTGGCAACCCTTTCGATGGAGTCTGTAGATTGTACCACGCCTACTCTCCGCGCGTGAATGCTCCCATCCAACCCTGCACCAGTTGCAGGCTGCTCGCCGTCTTTTGATGACACAATCTCTCCGAGCCACAAATCGTGATCATCGACGTTAAGGTATGATACCACAGAAGTTGAATCTTCAGCCGTCACTGCTCCGTCCTGCCATTGGACCATGACCTTTGTCCGCGTTCCGTTGATCTGTAGAACGTTCATGTCGTATCCTAGAGTCTCGGTCCTCGGTATCCGACGATACTTCCCTGTCGTTAATCTATCCTTGAATGGCCAATTTCGAAATGCTCCGTCCAGTGTGGAGCCGTCGTACTTCACAGCAGCGCCAGCCTCGTCCTTGAATTTCACACAAAGACCGAACCTGCTATCTTGACAATGGCAGGCATTTGGCAGAGTTGGTGTGACCGGATTGCGAGGCACCCTGTTGTGGTCATAGATCCTCACATCTCCACTTTGTAATATATCTATATCAAGGAGACTAGGCGGTGCGTTTTTGAGGGTTTGAGGTTCAGGTGCAAGAACGTTGGGAAACGCCCACGAGACCCCTAATTGTATGGTACGGACTTCAACAACAGTTCCTTCGGGTTCAATCGTCGGGTCGTAGGCTCCAAATATCCACCGTCCGCGACGTAAATTTCCCTTCTTCGTTACAACCATCTGTCCAGGAAAACATGGTTGAGCGGGCCATAAATTTGTATCATCCTTATGTAGGTTGCGACGCCGCCGTCTTACGTACCCAGCTAACTCCAGTCGCTTCACGTGCCTCTCTGATCTTCCATCAGGAGCATTTGTAACTTCCTGAAGTTCCTCAGGATCGTCCACAACTACAACACTGCCGTTACTTAAGCGAACTGTAACTTCATCATCAATGTCAGTCACAGCACCAACCCAGCCCTGATAGATGATGTAGTCATCTTCGCGGTAGTCTTTCCAGAATTTGATCTCCTGCGCAGGAACACAAAGGGGTTGCTCTTCCATAAATTTATCCTGGTCCAAGCCCGCGGGAGCGAGAGATTGTCTTCCATTCAGGATTTCAATAGATAGAGGCTGTAAGGTACACCACAGTGCAGTGCTTATGACCATACCACTGCTAGCATCCGACAAGTCTCGCTTCACAACATCACCAAGAGCCAAAGATCTATCGACAAGCTTCAGCGAACTTTCAGAAACAAGGCAGAAATCCTCGTAATGCTCCATAAAGACAACGATAACATATCCCTTGGGCGGCTTGGGGTTGAATTAGTATGGAAATTCATGTACATGGAAAGTTAGGCTCACAAGCTGATGTTCAGAAAACTCTTCTCTTATCTTTCTTGGTATATGCTTGTGCATGTAGCATCCTTTCCTGCCAGAGTAAGGCTCTTGGTCTATCTAAGAAGGCGATCAGCATGTAGAAACCGAAGATTACTGTAACTGAACATTCTCTTCGGAAATTGAGGAATTGCCATACATCACGCCATGTGTGCTGCGAGGAGTCAGACTGGACTGCTCGCTAATGCTGTCAAGAGTTGACCGAGCTTACAGACACCGTCCCCTTTATTAGTGGGTCACTCTTGAATACACAGAGATCATCCACAAATAACTGCATGTTTGTCAGTAGACGTCGTAATGGAGGATCGAGGGGATATGATGCTTACCTGTTCCATATTTAGTTTCGCACAGCTGCGCTCTGTCGCAACCGTCTGCTTATCAGAGCTGGTTTTCAAGTAATATCAATGGGGCTGACTCTTCTACTTATGTTTGCGCGGAACAATGAACGGTCTGATTGATGCTTAATGGTGCAAAATTTCAAGTGCGAGGAGCATGGGAGCCGAGCGCCACTATGAAACTGTCTTTGAGGCTAGCTTGGGTCGCCATAACACTATTTATCCCGTCACCTACGGTATTTACTATATCACCACTTCGCAGGTTACCTAAAACACCATCGATGCTCCATCGAAGACCGCCTGTGCAGCGACAGTGTCAGCGTCAGCGCTTACAAAATCATTAAGTATCCTATTCGTGCCACATAGCGAACATGTCCGGACCAACTCCAGAAGCTGTTACTACCTCTCGGGACCCCCGTTCAAAACGCCCTGTCAAACGCCAAGCACTCACTCCCACCTCTCAACAAGCGACACAGCTCACCGCTCTCTTTGCGAAACCAGACCGTGAAATTGCCCTACCCCCTAGCTCTAGCGCAATCGCGAATAAATGTTCACTTCCGGCTCCACCAGAGATTGTGGCTAATGTCCAAGGATCTAGCGCTGGTGCCGGTTCTGGTGAATTTCATGTGTACAAAGCGAGTCGGAGACGAGAATATGAAAGGGTGAAATTGATGGATGAGGAAGTTGCTCGGGAAGAAGCGGATGTAGATTTCGGAAAGAAAAGGGAGGAGCAAAGAACGAGGGACGAGGAGAAGACCGAAAAGAATAGGAAGAGAAGAGAGAAAAGCAAAGCAAGAAAGGGTGGCAAAGAGGGGAAGGGAAACGACAAGACGACTATTGAAGTCGTGAAAGGTGGCGAAATCAACGCAAAGACGGAAGGGACTCGTCTGCCTCTACCAGAGCAGCAGCAAGGGCTGGAAGACAAGGGTGAGGCCGGTTCGGTTGCTGAAGAGGCCGGGCTCATCATTCATGACGACGACTGAGCTCCAGAATTGGCAAAGCACTTGAACCACAGATCCTTGATGAGATCAACACTTTGCATAGTATTGAGCTTGCGGTACGCTCCAGCACATGCGCTTCCCTCCATTGCGGAAATTATGGATTGTGAAAGAATTAGCACAAGGAGAACATAATTGTGCCAGAATTTCCCTGTCACAATGGCTGGGGCTCGCCACCAAGTAGCAACTATCGGTCCTGTCGAATAGGTATGTCAAGATGACCATATTTCGGTTATTGCTCTTACTAATGCTGTCGAAGATGGCTGATAACCTTTCTGAGGACATGCGATGTCTTTACGTGGTAGCGAGTTTGTCTTGTTTCCCAGATAACAAATGGCACAAATTATAGTCAATCATTTCTACTAAGGACCATTCTGACCTATAATTGAACGACAACACTAAGCAGAAACACAGCCCTTTTCAGCCTTACGTTACCATTGATAAACCTCTCTTTAGTGTTTCGATATAATGTCCATCAATAGCGTTAACAGCGAAGGCTGTTGTCAGCCCCCGGTTCCCTATCCGTAACCCAGACGCTCCGTACTGGTACATCCAGCCAACGTCCCAGCTACCATCTTCACATTGAAAATTTCGTAAAGAGCGAATATCAGTGTCATATCGAAGGCCAAGCTTCTTACACGTGAGAATACGCATAGCAATGCTGAGAGCATCATTAGTTGCCCCGATGCGTTCCTGAACTCGCTCTCGGAGTAGCAGGACCAGTTCGTCGTGAAGCTCCGGGTGACAGGGGCGATCAATGAGTTGGCCGAGGAAGAATAGGAAGCAGTCGGCCGAACAATAGTACCGTGTTCCATCTGTTTATGCACGATAGAGGAGCACGTCACGGACCCATTCCAAGCTCTTCCGAAGCTGGTAACCGCGCCCGTGCTCGTAGAATAGACCGAGAACGTTCGTGCAAACTGTGGGATCGAATCGTGGCCTCGAGTGATCGAAATATGTCTACACTCGATTAAGTCAGCTCCCTTTCACCTCTCAACCATGAAGGACTACCATACCATGACAATTCCATCTTCATTTACAAATTCAAGCATCTCATCTTGGACCGAGTTCACCACCTCGTCATCACAATCTGTCGCCATCAGAGCTAACGAAGTAGTATCTAGGTCATTTGGGTACGTTTCTGTAGTCAACAAAGGTTTTCCTATTTGCCACACCATCAGTCCAGTAGGGGATCCTGCGATAAGAACCCAGGACCAACCGATGAAGATATTCCATGTTCGCGGGTGTAATTCTAACTTGACAAGGTTTCTAGAACGGAGGTAAGCTAGCAGATCTCTAGGCGTTGATGGGGATGAAAAACTTACCCGTCCCCAGTGGCGCTGAGGATGAGAAGCTGTGCAAAGTTGTCGTGGATGGTAGTATTGCATTTGGTGGTGGAAGTCAAGTGTCCAGCATTACGAGTGAGATATTCCTTTCCTCTGTGTACCGGATCGCCAAGAAGGTTTCGCAAGGTACGAGCGACACTAGCACTGTCATTGAAGATTATGCCCTGAATGCCAAGAGACCGCGCCGTAAAGACGTTTTCGGACTTGTCATCTACAAATATGGCGTCTTGAGCGGCGATTTGTGTTTCTTTGAGTACATGGTGATAGAAATTGAGGTTTGGCTTGCGCATACCAGCATCGCCTGAGATGAAGACTCGGTCGAATATTGACCAATTTGCAGGCTTGGTGCTGAGAATGGCATAACCGGGTCTAGAGATGTCGGACAATGGCATAGACCCAGCTTTGAGCTCAGAAAGAACAGCAATCATACACTCATTGGGCTGCAGCGACTCTCGAGCCTGGGAGAACGCCTTACCTACTTCGCTTGGGGGCAGAGCGAATTGCTCTCCCACTTGACTATAGCAAACATCTTCCGATATACGGCCGCGTTCGTACTCAAACCAAACGGAGGAAGAGATGATCTTTGTGAGTGTTTGGGCGGAGATAAGTGGTTTTGGTTGTTGCTGACCAGGTGAACTCTTCATGCTCAAAGTTGTCGAGCTATAGGTAAGGCTCCCAGAAACGACAGAATGTCAGTTCAGGTTGCTTTACTTGCTATCGGTTTTCATCTTATACTGCATTAGAACTAGTTGGGACTAAGTAAAACTCATGCATCAACACTCAGGAAGGTAATGACCACAAGCATGCCGCTACCCTAAACCCACAGAACCAGTTCTACTGACGAAGTCGGCCTTATCAATCTACTGACTGATGGCATCGCGTCTGGAACGTAACTCGTCGACTTAGCAAGGTTGACTAATAGAAAGTCTAGACGGGGGCTGCAGATAGAAGACGTCTTAACCTATCAATTGACAATCCTCGGAAGAAGCATTAACGTACGCAAGTGTGAACACATGACACAAAGCAAAGAGAAGGTGGTACAGTTTGAGAGAGAAAGGAACCTCCGATTTCCAGAGACCCGATACAAGACACGTTTTTGCAATTCTGTCCTGTCACGCAGTCGATATGGCGAAATAGTAACTTGTCTGCCTAGCTAGTAGGCGGGTTAGTCTTTTGGCCCAGTCGTCAAGTCGCTGTATTCTTGACACGCCTCTCCTAAAAGCCACTTCAACAAAGGCACCTTTGTTTTAATCGGACCTCTTCTGAATTCTACATAGTATTCATACTTCACTACCAGTACCAAACCATACCATTCTCAGTCGAAACCGAGTTACCTCAAATACAAGACTGGGCTTACAAAACTGACTGCAGCATGCAATATCAAGATCTCCTCATATGGACTGTCTTCCCCATCCAACTCCTCACAACCATGCCTTTAGTGGCAAACGTGCTTCTCATGGTACTAAAACCCTAATTAGGTTCAACTTATCCGAGTACTCTACAATCTGTATCTACATCCTCTATCGAGGTTCCATGGCCCCAAGTCTCTAGCAAGCTTTGACATTCTGCTGAGTGTGCATCAGCTTCGAGGCACTTGCCATAGTTCTATTAAGCAGGCGCACGATACATATGGCAGTGTAGTAGGGATCGCGCCCAACGAGCTCTCCTTCATCTCGGCGCCGGCCTGGAACGATATCTACGCCCGCTGTGATGGCCGGCCCGCCATGCCGAAAGACAAGCTCTTCTTCAACGATATGCTGTTAGATAGACGGGCTCTGTCGGTTGCTAACGATCATGACCATGGACGTATTCGATGAGCACTTGCACCGGCCTTTTCGCAGAAGTCTATCTTAGAACAGGAACCGATCCTCATGAAGCATGTAGATCTTCTTATAACAAGGCTTAAGCAAGAGGCGCTCGATTGCCGCAGCGTTGACCCAAGGGGTTGGTATAATTTCACTACATTTGATGTTATTGGCGATCTAGCCTTTGGCGAAGGGTTTGGGTGTTTGCAAAGTGGTTCTTACCACATTTGGGTGCGTTTCGTCCTTGACTTTCTTTACGCAACAACGCTTTTGCATGTCTGTCATAAGTTCTATCCTCTCAACTGGGTTTTGACCTTGATGCTTCCCACTTCCGTGATGAACAAGAGGGAGCGCCATTCCGAGATGTCTTTGGAAAAAGTCCGCCAGCGGATGGAAACAGGCAGCGACCGGCCGGATTATATTTCTCATCTGCTCAAAGGCTCTAAAAGCGAGAAGCTCACTATTCCTGAAATTGAAGCACAAGCTAGCGTGATAATTCTGGCAGGGAGCGAGACCGCATCGGTTGGACTGGCCGCAGCAACTTACCATCTGCTCAAAACCAGCAATACCCTTGACAAGCTTGTTCAAGAGATTCGACGTGCCTTTGCTACCGAGACAAGATAAACATTCTTGCTCTGAATCAGCTCCCGTACCAATCTGCCATTCTGCAGGGCTTTGCGAGTCAGTCCACCAATTGTCAATGGCTTCCCTCGAGAGGTGCTGAAGCCTGGAGCTGTGATTGGTGGTTGCTGGGTTCCTGGTGGTGTGAGTACTTTTTATATTGATAGCCATGCGTCAGATTTGCTTGCGGCAACAACATTCAGACCGTGGTTTGTATTAATCACTGGGCTGCATATCAGTCCGCAAAACATTTTCTGGACCCAGAGCTTTTCGTTTCGGAGCGATGGCTAAATGATAAACGATTTGAAGTCGATCAAAGGGAAGTTCTGCAGCCATCTTCCGTGGGACCAAGAAACTGCATCGGCAAGAGGTGCGTGAGCAAGCCAATGGATGGTCTAGTCTAGGTGTTTTTGGTGCTTACTTATAGGTCCAGGTTTGCAACTGAAAGCATGAAGCTGATCCTTGCCCGAATGCTATGGAAGTTTGATTTAGAGCTTTCCCCCGAGTGTGAAACTTGGATCGAGAACCAAATAGCTTTCACCTCATGGCATCAGCCACCTCTTCACGTCTCATTGAAGGCTCGGTAACTTCGTGGAACGGTAGAATGCTCTTTGAGCTCCTTCGTCAAGGCTATGGGTCTAGCTACAATTTTTGGCCTATAACAAGACCAACTGGCTAGAGATCCTCGCGTGCCTACTACAATAAGCGGACTTCGCTACAGAAAAATAGACACTAACATTTCTAAATAGCCAATTAGTATTCACCTTTCTTGAACACAGTAAACAGTCAAAGCTGTCATGATATTTAGAGCATGTGCAACAAGTAGAAGAAGGCAGATTAATCATACGAGTATTAATTGGAACCCAGAAAGAAAGGTAAGAATTGGCGGCCACACCATACTCGTAACCGTAAGCGTGCTCGGGTGAATTTCCCTTATGTTGATCTTTGGGTTTATCGATAAGAGTCCGAGGTCTCCAACGCCCAGAAGAAATACCTTTGTGCGAACGTCTGCAAGCCAGCTGGCACCGACATTTCTGATCCTGATACATCATGTACCATGGGGAAGCCACGGGTCTGAACCTGTCTGCACTCTCGACGCACAATTCCGCTAACATATCTTTGCAGATGATAATTCTCGTTCGCCATGCCCAATCGGAAGGCAATAGTACGCTCTCCTTCCTTCATGCTCAACCGACTCTGTCTCTAACTGCTGCAGAAAACCGAGACATCCATCAAACGGTACCCGATCATCGAGTCAAGCTCACCCCCGATGGCTGGGAGCAGGTATGCGTTCCCAACGTCCCTTCCTCGAAACCCCTACCACTCTCCTTGCTCACGCTCCCCGCCCCAAGGCAGAAGAAGCCGGCATGAAGTTGCGCTCTCTCCTCCGCCCAGACGATACCCTCCATTTCTTTACGTCCCCCTATCGGCGTACCCGAGAAACCACAGAAGGCATCCTTAACGCACTCACCTCGTCCAATCCAACCCCTTCTCCCTTCCCCCGCAACACTATCAAAGTCTACGAAGAACCTCGTCTACGCGAACAAGATTTCGGAAATTTTCAACCATGTTCTGCAGACATGAGCCGGATGTGGCAGGAGCGCGCGGACTACGGGCATTTCTTCTACAGAATACCGAATGGGGAGTCCGCAGCGGATGCCTACGATCGTGTTAGTGGCTTCAACGAGAGTCTCTGGCGCAGTTTCGGGGAAGATGACTTCGCTAGCGTATGCGTTCTGGTCACTCACGGCTTGATGACAAGGGTATTCCTCATGAAATGGTATCATTTCAGCGTCGAATATTTCGAAGACTTGCGCAACGTAAACCACTGCGAATTTGTGGTCATGAAGCTTAATCCCGATAACGGAAAATTCATACTACAGAATCAGCTAAGGACATGGAGCCAGTTGAAGAGGGAAAGGGCAAACAGTGCGATTAGCCAGCCGCCGCAGAGTCCGATTCCGGTGAGGAAGAGGTGGGGTGGTTGTCCGGATGGGTGCGATCATGAAGACGAGGAAAGAGCGAGAAAGAAAGCAGCAAGAAGACAGAACACGGCGGATCTATTCATGGACGATGATACAGTGCGGCAGATCGAGCAGGCAGTTAAAAGAAGATCGAGCAAAGCTGCCGAGACGAAAGGCACAAAAGACGGGGCCGAATACCCCAGAAGCCGGGACGACGCCCCTTTATCACCAAAAGCAATCCCCTCCTCCCAAAATCCCACCGCCCTCACCCCTCATCCCCCCTCCCTGATCAGCGAAGGGGGCCGCGACGGCGGGGGCTCCCTCTCCGGCGCCGCCAGCCGCTCCGGCTCCTCAACACCGGACTCGGACGCCGACGCCAAAGAGCGCATGCAGAACGTGCCAGTGAGAAGTAGCATGGCGATGGCGCTGCACGGCGAATTGGAGGGGGAGGGGCTGGGGATCGACAGAGCAAGGGCGGATGCGTTGGGGGATCAGAGCGATGTGGATGATGATGAGGGGGGTGTGGAGGGGAGTGTGCTGTAGGCCGCAAAGACGAATAGACGGGGATAAAGAGTTAAGGTAAGCTGTGAGAATGCTCGGAGGTAAGGCTGTTGGCTACGGTTTTTTGTGAGTTGTTGTGCGAAGATGGGGGTGGACTGGGGATGGAGGGGGCTCGGGCTAAAGTTTCGAAGAATTACCACTACGCCAAATGGTGGTTGGAATCTGGTGTAGGAGAGAAAGGGGGTGAAGGCGACGGACGGGAGATTGGAAAGATATACGTAGCGGTGTTTGAGGTTGGGGATGGAAGATAGATACGACCTTCAGAATCAACGAAAACATAGAGCAGCACCGGTTAAATCGATACCCATTACGGCTTTGCACATCTTCATGCTCAATTGACGAATATCTCCATTTTCAGTACAATCATCTAGCCATGAATCCGCTATCAAACTTTATTCCTCTCCACCCCCGCCCATACTTGCGCCCCCCGCCTGCTTCGCCGACTTCGCGCTGCAGATATCATCAACCCTCAGCAACAAACAGGCCGACTTCTCGAACATTAGCAGAGAATCTACTTGCGACAATCATAAGGACTTACCTCAACCGCAGTCTTGATACTCTGCAACTTGACCGCCTCAGGCTCCCACACCCCATACTCCCGCATATCTACCAACGTGCCCTTCTCGCCATCAATCCCCCACGTGCTGCCGCCCTCCGCATGCTTCGCCCGCAGCTTCGTCAACACCTTCACTGGACTGCTCCCGGAGTTCTGGATCAGCGTCCTAGGAATCACCTCCATCGCTTCCGCCACAGCCTTGTACGGCCACTGCTGCACGCCCTCGACGGATTTCGCCCGTTGCGCTAGCCGGACGGAAACGGCCATTTCAGTGGCGCCGCCGCCCGGGGAGAGGCGCGGGTGAAACATGACGTTGCGGGCGACGGACATGGCGTCTGAGAGGTTTCGCTCGATTTCGTTGAGGATGTCTTTGGAGGGCCCGCGTAGCAGGATGGTGCATGCTTTTGGGATTTTGCATTTGGTGATGAAGGTGAAGTACTCGTCACCGATCTTTTCGATTTCGAAGAGTCCGCATTGCGTGCCGACGTCTGATTCGTGGAGGTCGTCGACGCGGTTGACGATTGTGGCTCCGGTGGCGCGCGCGATGCGGTTGTTGTCGGTTTTGCGGACGCGGCGAAGAGCAGTGATGTTGTGCTTGACGAGGAAGTGCTGCGCCAGGTCCGAGACGCCTTTTTCTGTGATGACGAGGTCGGGTTTCAAGGAGATGATGGCGTCGGTCATGGCTTTCACTTGCTCTTCTTCGATTTGCAAGATGCGGTTCCAGTCTTCTTCTTTCGAGATTTCAATGTTCGTTTGAGACTCTCCCTTTTTGTACTCCAAGGGGCAGTCAAGGAGGACGACACGCGGATTCTCGATGCGCCGCCGCATTCTGGGGTGCGTGATGTCTTTGTTAAGCATGACGCCGTCAAGGACTCTGCTGTCTTCTATCTCGCCCCCGGGGATTTTCTCGACCTTGGCGTAGCGTTTGATGTCAACTTCCTTCTTGCCACCTCCAATGTCATGGGAAACTGTTCGGACCGCTTTCAGGGCTAGGTTGCACATCAATTCAGACCATCTTGAGACGAATTTCGTGCCGATTGAGGAGGAGATTAGTTGGTACATGGCTTTGTCGTCGTTGATGTTCACAGGTAATGAAATTTCTTCGACAATGTTTAGAGCGTCTGCTAGGGCACGTTTGAAGGCGGATATTATGACGACGGGGTGGATGTTTCGTTCTAATTGTGGAAGGGCTTGTGCCAGTATTTCGCCAGCTATAGACCGTCAGCTCATGAGCCGAGAGATCCAGCCACTCCTGCGAACCTAATATTATTACTGTCGTTGTGCCATCTCCGACTTCCTCATCTTGTGTTCTGCTAAGCTCTATCATGCTCTTTGCTGCCGGATGCGCGACCTCAATTTCTCGTAGAATAGCGTGACCATCATTCGTGAGGACGATGCCTCCCATAGGGTCCAGTAGCATCTTGAGCATTGCTTTCGGACCGAGGCATGATCGTATTATGTCTGCTACCCTATGTCTCCTCAGTTTCGTATGAGGATATAGGTTCGAAGGACCATAGTTGAGTAGCTTACGTTTTTGCGGCCGTTATATTCGACAGCTGAGCTTTACGCCCTACTTGCCTATCGCCAGATTGCGTATCTAGCAGATCTAGTTAGTCATCATGGTTGTGCTCGAGATATATTGCGCGGCGAAATACTCATCACCACCACTGGGGCCTGCATCTTGAGAGCTGTGGGCTGTTGCCAGCTTTGAGGGTTGAAATTTACAAAGCAACTATCTGTCTCTTCGTAGTAGAAAAGTTAAATCAAGTACAATTCGTTAGAAGTTACTTTGAGCTGCTAGTTCAGGTATCGAGCTCCAGAAAGCTGTAGTATTATATAAACGCGCTTTTTTGATAATTGAGGTTCGAATTTCGTGCAGGGCAAGCTTTAGAGTTATGACTAAGCGGTAACGGCGCTAGTCAATCTTCCGTTCTCCAACGACAACTGCGCTTCATCGAATCAACGACTTCACCAATATTTGAAGTGGCTCAATCATACCTCCTCTAGAGGCTTGGAGATAGTTTGGGAATGGTAAGGATGAGAGGATATGATCAAAAGTTATCCGGTATTACATAAGTCAGGATTAATTACTGAATGAAAGGTATCAGTATCTCGTTTATTAATCACACGTCTACTTTTGCATCAAGTCGAGATACAGGATTGAAGTCCGTATTCAGTAGATCTCAAGCTGGCAAGCGTAAGCTATGTGCAGCTGTTCTCAGGGGACTGATGAATGACTACAATCCGAAGAGAAAACGATCGTTAAAGGTCCAACTCTCCATTGATGAGTCTAGCATTCGCAAGCTTGAAGAATCATAGAAATGAATCCTCTGACAATCGAGCTGAGATGTACGAATCAGCTGTTGATGTTGTCGACTACCTTATTATGTTCCAATTCTGATCTCAGACTGGGGTGCCTTCTATCGGAACTAGACCGGGCTTAACTTTGGTCAGACTCTTTGAGTATTCCACTGCGAAATAGGAATGACAACAATGACGCGTACCTTACATCGACCAACTTCATCTATAGCTGCGTGGTGTCCGAACGAAGCGTTACAGCCCTGTTTATACCTAGAAAGCTCCCAGTGTTTGGTATGAAGTGCTCTTGGGAGACGGCCCATCATGATACAACTATTTCTTTGGTTTCCCTTGACGGACCCTTTCTTCGTTCAGTTCCTTGACGACCTGATCATACCTTTTCTTCCCTTTTGAACTGAGCATCCAAGGGGCGAGCAGGTCAAACGCGTCCCACGGTTGTTCTTTCGTTCTCCTCCCGAAGGTATCGAATAACCCTGGAAGTTTCGTGGGAGAAGACGGCTTTTTGGGTTTCCTTGCGCGGCGCTCCTTTTCGGGACCTGGTGCGGATACAGATTCTTGTTTACCAGTCTTCTCCTTCTCAGGACCTGATGCGGATACAGATTTATCGCTAGCCTTATCCATCTCGAGCGCTTGGAGACCCCGTTCAAAGATAGCTTGTCTTGCTGCTTTTCGTGCCAAGCGCTTGTCAATAATCTCCTCGGTGATTCCGCCAGACTTCAGCATCCATAGGAGGAAGTGATCTCCCTTCGAGGGATGTCTGTGTTCTTTCATTGTGTCTCCCTTTCGTGATGCGTCTTTTCCCGACCTTTGCTTAGATCCTTCCTCAGATGGGGGTGAGAAGAATTCTTGCGGCGAACCTATCGAAGAAGCCTTTGACTGTGGTTTTGATGAGTCTTTTGACAGAGGTTCGGAAAGAGGTGCAGTCGAAGTCTTTGTCAAATCTTTTGAATAGGGATTGGAGGACTTTGCTGAGCGATGACTAGCTCTTGCTTTCGCTTCAGCTCTACCAGGAAGAAAAAGATACTCCAGGAAGGACGCCTCAGGAGGGTTTTGGCTTTGTAATTTGCTGAGCTTCTTGTTACTCTTTCTGTCTTTGGATCCAAGAGCTTTGTAGGTGTACGGATGATATGCTTTGATCTTTTCTTGTCCCGTGGTGAGCTTGGAACGCGGATTCTTAGAGCTTGGCTCGGATAGGGAAACTTTAGTTGGAGCTGTGGGAAGAGTACCAGAAGACGGAAAGCTGGCTTTTAGGTTATCAGCATTGTGAGATTCGAGAAAGATGCGTGATTGATATCATGGGCCGATTAGACGCTGGCGAATACAACTTGGACTGCAACAGGCAGGATACTTACGTTTGGTAGAGTGCCCCTTATGATGCTCCTTATATTGTATCTTGTGCAGATCTGGATCTGGTGGATATTTTCTAACGTCAATGGCTGACATGACAATGCTCTTGCACCTTATGCTATGGTGTCATGGATGGGTATAAGCGGCTGCAGGTTGGTTATGTGAGCAGAGAAGCAGAGAGTTGTTGTTGATCGACAGCCCTTCACCCTACCGCCCTATGAGATGCGTTAAAATGAGAATTATAGCATTCTCGATGGTAAGCTTTGCTCCTTTATACTCACAGAAATTGTGACCAACAACGTAGTCAGACTATCAGAGCAAAAGCAGATATATCTCAGAAGGAAACTCATGAATTTGGAGGTCGACACTACTCCCAGCCAATGTTTGTGATGTTTAGGGTGGATTATAGTGAGCTGGATACCCGGATCCAAATTTTGCCCCTTGAACCCTATGCATTCAAAGTCTGTTGCTATGGCTTTGCTTTGGTAATTCAGGACACTTGCTTACAGCCTTAGGGATGCCAACGAGCACTTGCAATCTTTTTTTGCACAGCTTCTAGAGAAGAATTCTGTCAGCCACTGAACATTCTGTAGCCATGAGCCGTGAACCCCTTTTCAGTTTTTTGGCATTGGCTGACTGAATATCATATCCCATTGAGTGCTCACTCTGCTTTCTGCATACGGGCGCATGTGGTGAACTATTAACGCCAGGATACCTATTGCTTTGCTTCTTCAACGCCGGTCTTTGTGCATGCTAAGGGCTGCCAAGGTAATACAACACATTGTGTTGAGGTGCCAGTATGCACACAATATCAAGCTTTTTCTTCTCTGCGGATTCACAATAGACTGTTATTGGCGGCAAGAAATATCTACTTACTCTGTTGCTGCTCTTCCATCGTTTCCCAGTTCGAGCTGGGACCAGGTCGAAGCATTAGCTTCATCCTGTAAAAGGAGGATTGGAGCCTGCCAGGAAAGAAACCCGCTCCTACTGGAAACACCATGGGAAGGGTATGGCTTTCCAGAGTTAAATCTTGCCAACGGTAGCAGCCCTGGCGACTCCAGGGATTCTGTGTTGAAGCTCTAGTCATCTTGTACCACCATTGCTGTGCGTGTGCAGCGCTTGTCTTCCAACTGCGCAACTCCGTCATTAGGAACCTGATCATTGCTCGGCAGGGGGACCTCATCCGGAACAATACAAACCCAAAACGCGTAGTCGAGGTATATCGTTCTGATCTCGGGCATGCCGAACGAGTCAGTAAGAATCACGGAATTAGGAGAACAGCCGACGAAACCCAATTCCTTCCCTGTCAGTTCCTGAAACAGTCCAGTTTCGCGACTCTGATTATATAAAACAACGTTCTGGTTTTTCAAGTCAATAGGAATCGTCGCTTAGAGACAGTGGCATTCAATCGTATCGCTGATGGGGAGAACTCCTTCCACAATCCCCACCCTTTCTCTTTCGCTGATGTATTCTATTGCGGTCCCTGGCCGTCCTCTGGTCAGTACTAGCCATTCTGCTGGAACGGACTTTTTCAAAACGGAGAAGCCTACGTATATTCTATTAGATTGCGCAGTGGTACAGTTCATTATCACGAAAACAAGAAAGACGATGAGAAGGACGAGAAGGGCAAGGAGAAGAACACACTACGTACTTGAGTGAGCAGCAGCGAGTATTCACCCCCTACAATCACGTCAATAACGTAGTCCCAAAACCCGCCTCGGCAGCTCAATGTGTCTTCGCTCAGGAAGCCCGGCCGCATCCCCCGTCGCTTTCAACGCATCCGCCGCACACTTGACCACATTTCCGACATTTTCCAACTGGCATATTTAGATTGCAACAGAAAAGAAAAAGAGAGAGGTGCCTTTCCTACTAGTCCAGAAAAAATCCCAAAAAAAATCTGCTAGAGAACCTTTGGGACGAGCGAAACGACGATCCGAAACCCCCTCTATTTAAATCAATTCAATCTCGGCCTTACCACATTGACTCGGGCATTTTCTCCGCGCAAAATACAACTCCTGTGGTTTGCATGGGGGGTAAAACTGGAAAATACACCCTGTGGCATGGAAATCCACAGAGCCTTTGACGAGGTAGGTAGATGCAAGCTAACGTTGGGTTCTGTCTGCTATGCCACGAGCACCCCCCGTGGACTTCCTTGTGCTATTGCTGGGAACCCTTGCTATTGGGTTGGAGGTCATGTACTGATTCAAGCATACCAAGCGATCATGCCAGATTGATTTTGAAGGATAGGATGCGTTTTGAACCTAACACTCGAACCGGATTGCGTTCTTCGAGTCAAACCAGAACAAAAGCTCGTCAAACAACCCCGTTTACTCCGTTTTCATGCCCTCGGCTTTTTCGATAACGGAACCTTTCCTACCTTACCGCCTCAATCTTCCCCTCTCGCCCACCTCTTCTCGCTACTATTCTAGTCCCTACCATCCCCATTCCGTACCCACCACCGCTCAAGAGACCCACACCCGACCCCCACACTTCCCTTTCCCTCCCTCCCTCCCTTCCCCACCCCAGCCCGCCGCCGTGCCGTGCAATTTTCCGTAAAGACAAGGTTACAGGTGGGCAGGTGTGGTATGTGAAATACCATGCCAAGCTATACCAGGTTCTAAAAGCTACCAAGGTTCTGAAGGCAGAAGATGGTAGCCTAACGTCCACATCTACAGACCCGTCATGCGTATGGAGGAAGAAAATTCATGGCGCACTGCTGTTCGGTTCGGAAGGATCGAAACAGTCTATGCTGATGGTATGAAGGGAGGAAGATGTAGACGGTGTGAAGCTTGATTGTTTGGCAAGGGCAAGACAGAGAGGTGTTTTGGTGGGGTAGGTAGGTAGGAATGACATCTTCAAGGTTGTGGGTGGAGTAGGAAGGCGATAGTTCCGATACGAGAGTGTTCGGCACGAGAAGAAGCGGTTTCTGTGTGGGAAGCTGTTTGGCTGGTTGGGTTGTTGGAGGGGGTTAAGTGGGATTGAATCTAAGGCAGTCGTCTGGTTTAGAGGTAGTTATTTGAGGAGAAGGACGATGGAGAGAAATAGTCGGTGCTTTATTGGGACATTGAAGCGATCGTGGTGCTGTCGAGGTCCCGGGTGAGCATTCGTGATTGCGTGCGGGAATTTTTGTTGGAGAGAAGGAGTTAGGAGACTTGATATGAGCGATTGGGTGTCGGATATATGATCTTGCTGCAAGCAGTGCTCCGCTCGGCGTAAAGCAAACATTAACTGAGGTTTACGAGAGATGTTGAGAATATGTTGCTTCAAAGTCCAGTACGGGAGTCTTCGAGAGATCGGAGATATTCCGTCTCGACACTGTGTGCAGATATTCCCAGATACAAATCGTGTAGATTCAGTGCCATACCCCAGGGCCTCATTGGTAGAGCATAAGGTGATTCAAGAAGGGTGAGGGATTTCTATCAAGATCTTAAAATGCCATGATAGCTGGGCGTTTGGCTTGACACTAGACGGGAAAAAGGCGCAAGTATTCCAATAAAACCGATAGACGAGCTGAGGACTTTGTTGAGCTCGTGGTGAGCACGGTCTCATCGAGCCGCAGCGACGAGCCGGGTGAGAGAAAGGAGAGGCTGGAATGCTTCCAAGAGAAGAGTAGACACCATTGCCCAAGTACTGCAGAAGCGGTGACAATAACCGAAAATGAAGAATGAATGATACCAGTAGTATGAGTACTATTATTATCGATCAAGACGCCCCATTAAGCTTATTAGAATTCCTTCTCGGTTCACGTTGCTTTTAACATCTCTTGCAAGGGAGTTCGTAGATGCATGTAAGAAAGTAGCGGTTCGATTGCAACCTTCTAGAAGACATGGGGAATATAAGAAAATGTGCCAGCGCACAGTAGTTTTGCGGGGTTTCCGAACCAATATCGTTATTGCCAAATACCACACTGTTAATTCCTTGTGAAGATCATCGACTCCATTTTTAGATGAGGCATTTTCGGGGGAGGTAAGCATTATTTTGATGCTTGGAAAACGGTGAACGGTGAGAATTCACCTTAGGTGCCCTTGTTCGACGATATAGGGCACCACCGACGTGTGGTCATGGTTGGAGATAGCCAATTGTGATATCAAGCAGATGTTAGTGTAGGAGGGAGTAACAACAATATCAGGCGTTAGAATGGATCACACCTCACAAGCACCAATTAATATTATTCTATCCGAATGTTTGTGGATTGGTGGCAGCGAGCTCCTACCAACCGCTGCACCCATTTGTTAGCGGTATTATCTGCGTTTAGTCCGTAGTGAGACAAGCAATGTTAGAATAGCAACCGCTGCTCCCTCGGAGTCACGAGTAGCATACTCTAGCACTCATGATGATGATGATGACAATGATAATCATAAAAGAAGAGCTCATGGTGCTCGGCCACGGCACTGATTCAAAAATGCCTCAAGCGTTGGCAATAGCAATCGAAAAATCCCATAGAGATCTAAAACCCGACCGGCTGAGAATTACCCGAGATTACTCTATCTAGAGATAGCGTTCGGTGGCGAAGAGGCTGCATGTTTCGGACTTGGATCATGGACAGTGGGGAGATGTTGTTGAGTCGCTGAGCATCTGTGTATTGTTTATCAATGTTGGCAAGTACTCGAGTATTGTTCGATCAGGCCATCTTCATCTTTACCTTACCTTTTGATTGGAAACTTCCATGTTGGCGGTGGGATCAGTATGCTCGCTTGTAGCGGACACAGCCCCACACTCCCCGTCTTCTTCACTGTGAGCCTTGTCCCGTCTTGGCAAAGGCAGCTGAGAGCATTCGACATTGCCCCGCAGCCTGGGAGCTTGTAAGTACCATCAATCCCTTATTCTACTTAAAGTCCTCGTGCACGTCAACACTTCACTTTCTCCATCATTGCGCCTTACAGATATCGAACCACACCACCATCTACTTATCTATCGGTCGTCCTTTTGCCACTGGCTGCAGTCCCTTTTATAAGCCCATCTCCCATCTCCCATCTCCATACTTCCCTCCGATCTTCACCCGCCGCCTTCAAGGTGTCTTCTACTCGCAGTATCCTCTCGCCTTCGCCTAATCGTGATACGTCAACCATGTCTACTACAATGGACAACGGCAAAGCAACGGCGCCATCAGCTGGTTTCCGCAACGGCAATGCTGGCGGCAGCGGTGCTCTCATCAATGTGCAGCCACCTCGCAGAGAAGACCTCCAGCCAGCCTATGCGCAGACGCTGATGGGAGAAAGCGAAGATGCTGGAACGCATGGCTGGTATGGATCGATGAGTATGGACTATGTGCTTCCCGATATGTACCGAGACTAACGGCTTCAAGTCAATACTCTCGGAAACTGCATCGGTTGTATCGGATCAGTCCCATGCTGCGTCTTTTGCCCCAATCCCTACAAGCCAGTTAGCCAAGGAAACGTCGGACTGGTCACGAAGTTTGGTCGATTTTACCGTGCAGTCGATCCAGGTCTTGTGAAAATCAACCCGCTATCCGAGAAGCTCATCCAAGTCGACGTCAAAATCCAGATTGTTGGTACGTATTTCCATTTCGACTGCCCCCTTGCAATCATCCAACTAACGTTCTCGACAGAGGTCCCGAAACAAGTGTGCATGACCAAAGACAATGTAACTCTTCACCTCACCTCCGTCATCTACTACCACATTACCTCGCCCCACAAGGCCGCCTTCGGTATCTCCAACATTCGCCAAGCCCTCATGGAGCGCACCCAAACCACCCTTCGCCACGTCGTTGGTGCCCGCGTCCTTCAAGACGTCATCGAGCGCCGCGAGGAAATCGCCCAATCTATTGGTGAAATCATCGAAGACGTCGCCTCGGGCTGGGGTGTCCAGGTCGAGAGCATGCTGGTCAAGGACATCATCTTCAGCAACGAGCTCCAGGACTCCCTCAGCATGGCCGCCCAGGCCAAGCGTATCGGAGAGTCGAAAGTCATTGCCGCCCGCGCCGAAGTCGAGTCCGCTAAATTGATGCGCCAAGCCGCTGATATCCTATCGAGTGCGCCGGCCATGCAAATCAGGTACTTGGAAGCTATGCAAGCCATGGCCAAGACAGCGAACAGCAAAGTTATTTTCTTGCCGTCACCGAACGCACCCATGCAGCAACAATTGGCACAGGCGGATTCCTACGGCGAAGGACCCAGTTCGCACGGCCACAAAAGCCAGCCGTTTGAGGGCGATTCCAAAGATGGTTTTCAGCAGGCCATGAACGCGAGGGTTATCGAGAATATCTGAGAGCTTTGAAGACATGCTTTGTACGGTTGCGCTTCACAGAAGGTAATAGCTGGATGATCTGTCTTTAAGGAAATGGCGGGGCAGGGCGCACTGGGCAGTCCAAGGGTTGCGAATTGTTCTCTCGCTAAGTCGGATACCCCCAATTGATTATGTTTATATTGATATATTTATGCTATATGGACGTCGAAGCCAGGGAATCTCCACTTGAACGTGTAATGGTTGTATGTTATTCTGGCCTTCTCGGCTCCGTGCAACCCCTGTCCTCCAACTTCAACGTACTGACCTCTATCTTCGTGTGCTACCCACCCTCCCCTCCACGCACGCAACACATCCCCCTACCTCGCCGTACCTTATCCTGCTCCTATCTCCCCTTATTACTACCTCTCCCCAGCCCGCACTATATCCTAAGCTCCCACATCCATAGACCAAAGCCCACCTACTCGTAGCCCGTTCACCCAGGTGGCCACACAGCGAATTCGGAAGCCCCACGTCGAAGTGGCCAGCTTCCACATACATAGACGCGGAGCCCGTGATCTGGTACTCGCACGGCCAGCTCGCAAACCTCGGGCATAAGGTAGCTAGCTCTTCGTCGCCCCGTTTTTATCGGTGTGGTTGTATAATTTTATAAACTGGTCTGCGGGATGGAGATACTGTCTCGGATTTTGGAGTCGGCTGCTTGCGGCAGGGTTTCCTTGAGCGAATCTGACTGGGTGGGTATGGAACGTGGATGGATGGATGCAGGTTTACAGCGACTACTAGAGTAGAATAAACCGCAGTGTGGGGTTTTTTTAGCTCTAAGAGCCTGGTTTCACGCAGAGAGCAGAGCTTTTCCATACTACGGTCGTCGTCGGTACGAGTACGACTCTGTGTGTATCTGTATCTGTATACGTAGATGGTATGCTGTGCTTCATAGCTTTTGGCTGCGTAAGAATGTTGAAATGAAGGGGGGGAAAGATATATATATATATCCTAACCCGCATCCTCCCCCGGACCCCACCTCTTTTGCATCTCATTACCGAGCCGCAACACCCCGCATTCAGCGTGCGTATCCTATCGTTCAAGCGTCTCAATATGGCTTGGTGTGGGTTTTTGGAGGAGTTGTGAGGAGATGTGGGTAAGGGTGTGGGATGGCGAGCTGGTAAAGGGGGACAAAGGATGCACAAGAGGCAGTTTAGGTCGAGATTGACAGACTTCAACGAGGTCTTTAATTGCCAATCCTTCTGCTTTGCACCAAAAACTCGATATCAAGTCTGGACATTTCAATTCAGAAAATTAGGTGAGATTGGTTGCTTATTGATTCGGATATGGGTGAAGAAGAATCTTTGTTTGGATGAGAATGGAGGCTGTAGAGTTTGAGAGGGATAGAAGTGTCGAGGGGTGGGTTTGACGAAGGAGAGATGGGTTCGATTGTTCGATTGTTCGATTGTTCTTGTAGCACATCCGTCGTTGCTGAAGCAGTGTTGAAGGTTAAGACGCATGAAAAGATCGACGGGGCTGTTTGCTTATCAGGAAATGTGGAAGTGGTTGAAACGGAAAGATTTAAATCACCGGTCGATATCGATGAGCCTAGTTGCTTATCTGCATACCGGTATGTTGGAGTGAGGTTTGGATTTGATGGTAGGGAAAGGTTGTCGCTCTCTTGCCTGGTAGATTGGCACGCCCAATACGGAGACTGCTATTGCTTACTGACTTTGGCCTTCCTCTGAAATCGTTCCTCGAAATGTTCATTTTGGAGCTCAAGCGTTTGAATGGAACACATGTTGATGACTTGGATGTCTTAAGAAATGTAAAGTATGAATTGCGCGTTTGTAAAAGATGTTTAAGTTAAACGCTTTTAGAGGGTTAGGCGAGACCGTCGCTTTCTTGGTTGGTAGAATAGGCATACCCAATATCGAAACCGTTTTTCTTTGAGTGGCTTTCGCCTTCTTTTGAAGTCATTCTTGGTGATTCTCGACACTCCGCCTGATTAGCGCCATCGAGTCTTGACGGCTTCAATTTAAGCCAAAGTCGAGTCGACTGTCTGAAGGGGCTACTCCGAAGAGAACGCAGACTCGATCGATTCCTGAAAAGTCAGTAGAGAAAAAGATAATTTGGCTACCGTGAATAGAAAGGAAGTTCTCAGTGGCTAGAGAGTAGGAGATTTGCTCTGTTTATGATGGGTGGGGGCTGTAGAGCAGTAAATGTTTAAGCTGACTGCTGCTGCGTTTTCAAGCCTGGGATGGTGTCTTGGGGGCTATCAGAATTATTGTGGTGGTAGTTTTGAGGGATCGTGCGGGTCTCTGTGTGGTGTCGAGGGTTGAGATTCGTAAGGATGTGGAGTAGGGGTATGCCAGAAGATCCGATACTTCATCCTTTGCTAAAATGGATGGTCGACGTGGAGACATCCTATTCTGCATCTTCACCCTGAACCTCCTCCTCCTCTTCTTCATCTTCGTTTTCGTCTTCCTCCAGCACTTCCTTTCCGTCTTCTCTTTCTCCATCTCCCCCTTCCAGCAGTTGTACCACATCGCCCAAGCCCTTAAAAATGCAGTGCGCATTGGCCAACTCCTCCAACTTGTCGATCCATGCGCCGTCTGGCCCCTGGCTCACCAACGTGTCTCGCTCTGGGTCCGTCATTGCACTCACGATTCCGACCATCGTATCTTCCAGTATTCTGTCGTGTTGGAAGCCTATCCGCACCTCATGGCTGACCGTATTGCTGCTCAGGATTATACTTTTGCCAATCTTCCTCAATGCTTCCAGTCCACTCTCCAAGGTCTTGAGGTTGGCATAGGGAGGGCAGCCCTTTTTTGATGGTCCGGATGCAATCCCTCACGCTCGACTCCGCTTCTCCAGCCATATCATACTGTGCTGACCCGGACAGACGGTCATAGTTTACGTTCAATGTTTTCCAGGCATCTTTGGAAAGGTAATCGAAATTGACCACTTTCTTCCGTTCGACTTCTGCAATGCGATTTAAGCGTGAGATCGATGGCCTTTGCAATATCGGTATGAACTGACACGGCGATGCAGAGAAGGCTATCAACGGTTGCCCTATCTAGGCTCTTCACGATTCGAAGCATAATTCTTGGGGTCTTGCGGAAGCGGTACGGCGACTCCGTTGGTGGAGGCACGCGCTCGCTTGGCAGGAGTTGCAGACATGGAGGTTTCTGTAGGAGGACGAGAAGGAGAACATCTCGGTCCTGTCCATCAAAGAACACGTCTTGAGGCTGATTTGACGCGTTGAGTTCATCCTTGTAAGTGGGCCTTGCCTCACATGGTAAGGCCTAATATTGAGTTACCAAACCTCTCAACAATAATAACCATTTGAACTTGGCTTTCTCATCACGCACCCATTCCAATTCTTCACGTAGATCCGATATTCCTTATCATTCCTATCAGCTGTGCTTCGTTCATCATTGCCGACTGGTGCGCCAATCGAAGAACGAGGGACATACCATTCAAATGGAGCGGAGGTGTTTCTGCACAACGCCGCTTCCCAAGCCATAACGGTCTCCAAATTGGTGTAACTTCAAGGGCAAGTTTGACTGATCCATGTTAACTCCATGAACAGTATCTCATATGCAATGCACTGCACCTTGTTGCTTTGCCACATTTCTGTTACAAGAAACGGAGCCTCGGTGGTTTTCACCTTCTTCTCCGTAAGATGGTTCGTTGACCCACCTTCCTCACGGGAAAAGGATGCCAAACAGTCTGCATTGCATTGCATTGCAGTGGTTGTGCCCATGACTATTTTGTTCGTTTTTGGCACTTCTGGCGACAATCGATATCCGGCAACCATTCCACGCCAATCCATGCTGGATATATGTTCTGGTATCCATGTCTGAACGAGGCACAGCGTTCTTCATGTCTTGATTTATCTTCGTTCCCTGGTTTCCAGTCATCATGTTGATACTTCGATCTTCTCATTTTAAGCGGTGTTCCGATTCCGTTCAATTTCTATAATCTCAGAACAGCTGCATCTAGCTTCAACCTCTTGATATGGAAACCTTAGGTCCGCCTCCAGACGGTAATGTTACCAAAGGCACAACATTCATCATTCTTGCTACCGTACTTACCTCCATCTCATTGATCACTACGGCTATGAGATTAGGAGTACGAATCACGAACCGCCAGCAAGGCTGGGATGATTTGACAATCGCGCTTGCTATGATCCTTGGCTTGGTACAACTTGTCTTCAGTGGCCTTCAATATCATGCTGGCATCGGACGGCATGCATATTATTTAGGCCAAACACAAGCTATGGACGCTGTCAAATGGAGCTATGTGGCAATGACCATGTTTTTCGTCATCGTTTGTCTCACCAAAATCTCGATTTGCCTCTTCATCCTTCGAATCAAGAAAACTGGTTGGCTGAAATGGGTCCTTTATACGTTGATGGCGGGCCAAGTAATCACGACTGCGGCGCCGGAAATCATTCTGTTCGTCCAATGTCGTCCAGTCCGATCATTCTGGGACCGAAGTATAGGCCAATGCTGGGATCAAAGCATATATAATGCCGTTGTGTGGGCTCACTTTGGTATGGTCACTACCAGCAACTGCTTCTACAACGGGCTGACGTTGTGCAAGGTTATGCTATAGTTTCGGACTTGGCTTGCTCCTTTCTGCCAGCTGTGGTACTTTGGAATGTCAAGATAAACATCCGCCTCAAGATCGCGGTGTCTGGTCTCATGAGCCTTGGCTTAATGTATGCTCACCATCGTCCCTGGATACATGGAATCCTAACCAATTCGCAGCACAATGGCCATGGCATGTGTAACGGTAAGGGCTTCCACCACCAGCTTCTCTGATGATCCGACATGTAAGTTTTGATTCAATCTAGAATCTCCACTGGTCGGTGAGGCTAATAATGAATACCAGGGAGTCTAACGGACAACTATATATGGGGCGGGTCGGTCCCTTTAAAACAATACGAATTTTCCGAAAACTAATCTCTTGAGTAGCTTGGAAGAGAATCTAGGAATTATAGCCACCAATCTGGCCCTTTCTCGCACCGTGTACCTTTTTTGCCGCGACGGCCCCCGAAACCCAACTAAGCAACGAGCACATCTTTTTCAGCCTCTTTTCTTCTCCTCAGTACGCGTTTCTGCGCCCAACCCTTTTACACATCCGAATGGGCTTTTCATGTCGAAAAAGAGACTGTACACTAGGACATTGGATCAATGGTCGATTACAAAGACAACGGAGCTTGACATCACGGAAGAACCACGGACTCTTTCGTCCGAGGGATTGACGGGAGCGGGGCATAAGGAGGTTTGGGTCTAAGTTGACAGCAAGAGGATAAACTCTCCCATGGTTGGAAGTAAGAAATATATCGCAATCTTTCATTGCCTAATCATTCTATTTCCTCGACACATCAGCGTAGTTTTAATCACCGAGGGTATTCTTAGAGCACTCCAAATATCTTACAGCCTGTTACGCTATCCAACTCGCAATCCATACCGCTTTCAGCATGATTTTGCCATTGCACGTCGTGCACTGAAATGTCGAATGTCCATTATACGACAGTTTTCTTTCAAATGTCTTCAAAAGAAACTCCTCAGTCAAGCCTCTGCCTTTCCACATATCACTAACATTAAGAAACATCACTCACCGCCCGCACATGCGGCAATCTCTCTCTTTCCCTTGTAATATCAAGCCTCGTCAAAGATCCAAACACCAATACCCAAATTCAAATATCCTTGCCGCCCACGGCAGAATCGCCATCACCCACAACAACCATCCTCCAATTATCCTCGTAATCATATAACAGTTCACCGAACGAAAACCTCACCACTAGCATTAAAGCTCGGAAGCAATCGATGTCCGATCTTAAAAACATCGAGGTCTGAAAACCATATCTCGCGGTTCTGCCCTTGATCACCCTCGTCTCGGCAACATTCATCCGCAAGCCTGTTTCTTGCTACATAACCAGTGGAAACGAGAAGCCATCCTCGCTAGATAGCATGACCAGCACCACACAAAGAGTAGCACCGACGCTCTCCCCATCACTCCGTCACCCTCCGCAGGTTGCAAGATACGGCACGTAGGGGCATGTTGAGCTGCTATGATACCTTAGTGAAGCCGATAGGCACTAAAATGACCTCGATCAAGCCTCGAAGACATAAACACTAGCGGAGTCATGTTCCTAGCCCTAGCCCGAACATATACCAAAACGACGCCAACAAAGAAGAGCATCGTCGTCCCCAATCGCCACAGATTCCTCAAGACCAAACAGTACTAAGAGCCCTGCACTGCCGTCCCAACAACAACAACAACATCCGCATCCGAGCTCTCAAACTACAGAAACCACTCCCCTCCAAAACCAGCGCGCGCCAACCTGATAAGAAAAACAATTATCCAGCCCACACACACACCACAACGAGAGAAAAGAGCAGATGGCTTTGCTTACGCTCGAACCGCAACGGAACCCCGATCATCAAAGAATGACTGCGTTGTTCGCGGAGGTGCTGGCGTTCTAATATTGAAGTCTTGATTGCACCGATCGGAATACCCATCGTTCTCTTTCCAGAGAAACTTCATCTACCGCAAGTACTCTTGACACGAAGAAGTTGCATTCTATTGATTCTTTTCCAATAACACCATTGCCATGTTCCCGTTTCAGTCTCGTCCAAGAAATTTCTTTTCTCAACACGGAACACGCGCCTCTGAACTTTCCTGGTTGATCAATGATGATGATGGTGCCTAGGAGTAAAGCTCCGGAATTGGTGGCGAGATATGAAGGAGGGAGGGATTTTGGGAAAAGGGTCGTGGTCGTAAAGTTCTCCCGGTTTTGATTTCGGTCTTCGTAACGAAGCCGCTATCTCCACTTTCGCGCAATCCCCCTTTTCCAGCCAGCGATAGAGGTGTTGGTACGTTAGGAGGGCATAGAGAACGGGAGGTGCTTTGGATCAAGAAGATTAGTGCTAATCTTATCTTGAACGCAATAATGGTCATGTATCTGATGGGCTGTCCTGATAGTCATTGGGTGATCTGGGGTGAGCATCCTGTTTCTGAAAGGGGTTCGTCACGATATAGTGCTATGTCTTCCAAAGAAATATTTGTAGAGAATAGCTTTATATTAAATTGGGAGCAGTTGTTTCTGCTCTCCTAAACAGTCGTCGAGAACCCCTTGTGACAAAACCAATGTGGAGCAATTATATCCGTGAAGTCTATTCCCCAAATAGCCTTGCGTTATAACCTTGTGTTAATGATATCAGTGCTGTTCGAATTGCAGGATGATGGTGCATTGAGAACGCAAAAACCCAATTATTAGTTGCAGTTGCCCATGTCTCTATCGTCATGAACCTCATTATCCCGGCATGGTACTATATACCCAACCTGTCCGACCCTATGAACCGAGCCGGAACCCAAAGCGTCCCACGCCAAAGCAGTCCAAATCTATCCTGCGCCGAATGGTATCACCAATGATTGTCAGAACTTCTTAAGATGTAACAGACCGCGTCTTCATCAAAGGTTGCATCGAAGACCTTGATGTAGACATTGCACGCCTGGCCTTTGCCGCGTCGGCAAGGAGTGTGGTCCAACACCCTAGAACAATCTTTTGCATCCAACTGCCTTCCTCTTCGGTAAGTGCCATTTGCTTTTCTGCCAATCTAGAAGTTCGAAGCTTTGTGGGCTTGCTTGGCTGATGCGGCATCCGGGGAGGTTTCGGGCTTTGGGGGACTTCGTTCGCGTGAGAATCCATGTCCCCGAGTTCGTAGCATTGTTGGACCAGCTGCTGTATGCCCTTCTCCAGCATGGAAACCCTGCCTTCGATGTCTTTCCAGAATCCAGGTCCCCAGAAAGAGTCGACGTCTAGGGCATTTTGGAGTGATCTGGTCCAGAAATCGAACATGGGAAGGTCTGGGCCTTGATCGGGTCGGCGTAGTGATTGGGATAGACGACAAGCGACGAGCGCCAGTCTGATGGTAGGTTCGGCCTCGAGAACATAGCTTACGACGCAAACTGTCAACTAATTAGCCACGGTTTTACATCCACGGCGATTTAAGTTACCTGGACATCCTCTTGCATAGCACCATTCCTCCTCATCCGCGATGAAGCATTGAAGCCAGGCAAATGCGCCCCGTGCCTCGCCCCTAAAGACTAGTTCAAGGTCGAAAATGTTGCGGTTTCCAAGTATCATTTTCGCCAAGTCCGTTGCGTGACGATGTATCTCTAGGACTGGCAGGATCAGCGCATGTGTAATGTCGCGCTGGAGAAGCCATGCTTCTATTTCAGCCTTATTTGAGGGACTGTGGTGCTCGCAGAATCTACCACTGGTCAGCACGTGCTCTTAGGGTAATACAGATACACACTCACTCAGAACCTTGCTCGTTCACAAGCAAGCTGCGAACAATTTGGAACGCTTCGGACGAATCAAGGCTCGAAGCATCGACGTTATCAACGGTAAACGGCGGTGTCCTTGTTACCTCCTCCACCTGCGAGAGGGGGAAACTGAAAGCCCGAATGGGTGCCATACGAACACAACAAATGCGAAAGCGGAGGAACCTCGCCCATCTTATCTATCTCGAAACGGAGAGATATCAAGGAAGGAGTGAGTTGTCCTCAATAGGACATTCGATTGACGCTCCACTCCGGCAGGTTTGATTGCAACTGGGGGGCCGTCACTGGGTCCACCACCCTACAGGGCACCTTTACTGGGTAATGGTTAGTGTGTACCAGCAAGCCGGTCGAACCATTTGAGTCGCCATGTTGTGGCCGTGTTGATTGACCGCAGCTGGCAATGTCCGCACACATTATTGGATCCAGGTCCGGTCTTTGCGGTGGTGGTGTCGAGACTTCGGGACCGTTCCATGTGCTCGATTTGCGCTTGCAGGGTTTGCCTAATTAGAACCATATCCCGATTAGGAGATATAAGATGCGGAAATTGGACGCTATTTAAAGCCAAATTCCCATTGTATGCAGTGGCAGGATTGCTCCTATTTGGATCGAGACCTCGCGGGAATAGATAGAATAAGCCTCGACTTTCCGAATTCAAGCGATGAAATTGCGTTTATTCTGCACACTGCCAAGAGTCTGTCTACACGTGCCTTCAGTATCTTCTACTTGATTGTTTCACCCTTAGTCTTTTCATGCTTAACCCCAACAAATGTAGATAAAGTTTGCTATTCATGAACACGGTCTCTGGACTACAGTCGGAGAGTTCCGGCTAACGGAACTCTCTTTATTGTGGAATGAAATTGAAGATTTCACCGTTTTTATAGAGTAATTCCGTTAAATCTAGCTATTGCTGTATAACGGAAGTATTTTTGAGACTCTTCAGAGGTAATCTTTAGATTATTTTCCTTCAGCCTGTGATGATCTGATCTTGTATTCTTTTTACCGTGATAGGTTTAGCGCCATTTTTGATGTAACGGATCTCTGTTTCTAACGGAAGCAACTGATCGATTTGCCACCTCCGTTATAACCAGAGTCGACTGTGGTTCTTTGCGGCAGAGTAAACAAAGTGTACTTCATGGGTTGTATGTTGGCTGAGTGTGATGATTCCGGAGATCTTAACCCGTGCATTGCTTCTCGATACTCCTCCTATCCTAGCGCCAGGTATCTCTTGCCTCCAGAATTCGACATTCCGAGAACGCCATCCCATGGTACAAGGTACAAGGTCCCAAAATGAACCCAAAGAGAATCACGCACAATCCCGCCAAAGATCTCCCATACAATGACCCAACTCACAACCCCATGCCATATCGCTCAGGGGCTACATGACCAAATTTCCCCGCTGCCCTATGTTCATTCCCGCCGTCTGCGAAATGATGCCATCATCTCGTCGTAATCGCGTGGGCAAAGGCCAATTTTCCGCAAACGAAGCCACTCCGCTTTGGACGCGCCCCTGGTGTCGAAAATTCTCCTCGGGGCTCGACATCCCACTTGTCTGCTTG
>JAABUW010000324.1_pt1 | contig 98311 bp, 87 predicted proteins | sample 5560081 | NCBI WGS metagenome assembly JAABUW01 (sample SAMN10711882, study PRJNA513363) | rock metagenome | isolation source: Antarctica rocks | place: Antarctica: Victoria Land, Knobhead sud
TAAACACGCCCAATTGGACTGCGGTTACTTTGACCAGGACTACCCGAAATACTTTTTACTACCCTACCCATCAGCGCCTCCAACCTGTTGCACAAGTCCAGAGCAGCTTGAACGTTACTACGGTCTTGATTATTGTTGCGGGAACTTTGACCAGTTCTCTGTATTATTATCAAAAGAAGCCCTCACAGCCGGGCGAGCCCCCGAAGAGCTTGGTAGACAACATCAAAGAAGAGGAGCACGCCGCCATTATGGCTGGTGTATCTCTACCGGGGCGACCCGGTAATCTCACCCCAGAGCAGGAAAGGAAGCTACAGGAGATGTGGACAGCAACATTGAAAGTGTTCGGAGTTCCAGGTCTTTCCAATGGCTCAAATGGCGATGCAGCATCGATGACCGGGTCTGAAAGTCTTAAACAGGCAGAAAAGCAATCGCGCGCCGGTACAGGCGGTTCAGAAAAGAAGTCTAAGCAGCGCATAAGCCTGTTCAGTAGAAAGCATCATGATGATCCCGAGGACAAAGTTGCCGATGGAGCTTTTGCTATGGATGGTGACGACAAGTACGGCCAGACGAGGGAGTTCCACAAAGTGCTTGCTACTCAATCACCAGAAGATCTGCGGACAGCTTTCTGGAGTATGGTCAAGCACGACAATCCTGACGCTTTGCTACTACGATTTCTTCGAGCGCGAAAGTGGAATGTTCAGAACGCCCTTATCATGTTGATTGCTACGATGCATTGGCGAGGGCAAGAAATGCACGTAGATGATGATATCATGAGAAGGGGCGAGGGTGGTGCTGCAGAGGATAGTACTAGCTCTAATGCAGCCGTCAAGAAAGAAGGAAGCGACTTTTTGGCGCAAACGAGACTCGGAAAAAGTTTCCTACACGGAACAGACAAAGAGGGTAGACCAATGTGCTTCGTCAATGTACGGCTGCATAAGCAAGGAGAGCAAAGCGAAGCAAGTCTCGAGCGGTATACCGTTTTTACAATCGAGACTGCACGGCTTCTACTTGCCTCCAACGTGGACACTGCCGTGAGTACCTCGTGCCTCGTTGAGAGGTAGCAATGCTGAATATTGATTCTAGGCCATTGTATTTGACATGACGGATTTCTCTCTGGCAAACATGGTATGGTACGACCTCCGAAGGAAACGAGGCTTTTGCTAATTGAATGACAGGACTACGGCCCCGTAAAATTCATGATCAAGTGTTTTGAGGCCAACTACCCAGAAAGCCTGGGTGTCGTCCTCGTGCACAAATCACCCTGGATATTCCAGAGTAAGTCCCCATGAAAACAATTTCCCAACTGGTGTATCGTACTAATTAGAACAGGCGTATGGAAGATCATCAGAGGCTGGCTAGACCCAGTGGTTGCTAGTAAGGTCCATTTTACTAAAAATGTCGAAGAGCTCGAAGAATTTATCGCCCGAAGTCAGATCCCCAAAGGCCTTGGAGGAAGTGAAGACTGGACATACCATTACGTCGAGCCCATCACTGGTGAGAATAAGCTACAATCAGACGATGCGACGAGGCAGAACTTACTAGATGAGCGAGCTGCTATGGTCAAGGATTATGAAATCACCACTCAACAATGGATCCAAAATTCCGCATCGCGGGAAACACTGCAACACAAAAGAGCTGAGCTGACTGAGCGATTACGGTCCGGCTACTGGGAGCTCGATCCCTACCTAAGGGCGAAGTCGCTCTGTGATCGTACTGGTATGATCAAGGAGGGTGGAAGGATACACTTCTTTGAGCCACCAAAACGTGTCGCTGGGTCCAACTCGATGCCTACACCTGCTCAGAATGGGCCACTCCCTGCAGGCCACGGGGCAGATGATCTGGATTAGTGGCGCCTGTGAGGTGCAATCGCACTGCATTATGTACTTGGTGATTTATGTAGCGTTACGCGGGCATGAATTGTCCAGGGTCCTCACTAATTGTATGTACATAGAAGGCCATCTTGGGGAGAATCTGTTCAGATCTTCGCCTTGATCTCCTCAAAGTACTTCTTCAGCTTGTCCATATCAGTCTCCTGCGCTGGCCAGCCGATACCCAGTCCTTGTTGCTGATTGGGTTTGGGGATCTGAATCGTATTAGCCTTTCTCAACGTTACAGCCATGTGCGAACGTTAAGCGGACCATGTGGAAGTGAACCTAGAACCACCTTGGTCAGTACAGAGCGAGTTGGAGTAAAGTCAGGCTACTGGAAACGTACGTGATCAACAATCTGATGGGCCAATCTTCCATTGTTCTGCAGGATATTGTAGTTCTCAGCACCAGTTGCTTCGGCAAGCTTCTTAGCGACAGGCTATCCGTCGAACCTCAGAGTCAGCTTTTCTTTCCTTCAAAGTATTTTGTGCCCAACTATGGGACAATTGGGATCCTATACCATAACTTCAGCCAATTGATCATCGGGTATATCAATGAGCTTTGCCCCGTGGTGCTTCGGAATTACAAGCTGCAAATATGTCAGCCACTAGCTCTCAGCTTATCACCAACACTTTGGACAAAGCAGACATATGAGACTAACAGCATGGCCTTGACTGAGAGGCTGGATGTCTAAAAAGGCGAACACTTTCTCGGACTCGAACAGCTTAAAGGAGGGGATATCGCCTGGACTTCGTCAGTCAACAGGCCGATCGAAGAAGTAGCACACAGCAAACCCTTTATAATCTTGCAGAATATACATGCAGCTGCCATATTTGAGACTGTTGTGGGTCTAGGTGTAAGCCGAATTTTGTTGATGTTTGGAAGGGTGAAGGGGGGGGAGGGGCAGCAAAGTTCTCGGCTCCGCTCGTCCCCAGTCATGCTTCACTGACTGCCGCTCTTTTTGATCAGTCATAGCTCGTCTTTTGTTGCCATTCACCGATTGATTATCTCGTCATAGCATAGGACTCGGTGTAGCATTTGAAGGTCAAGTCTTCTGTCTACATGCTAGGAACCATGATACTTTTACTGTTTGATATTTTGCTCATAAGTCTTTTGATACTCAATCTATCTGCTTCTCTCTGATTGTCCGCTGCAATGCGAGAGATCGAAGTAAACTGTGATACGGGTACGCCCATTCACAGTGTCGTTGCCAGACCTTGAGGCATTGTCGTGTCTCCGAATGAGCACACTGCTAGATAGACAAGCCTCATTTCTAGATCCTGCGGGGCAGTAATTCTAGATCAAAAGCCGAAAGGAGGGCACTTCTCGAGTTGGACGAGATGGTGGGTAACTCAATGGATACAAAGTAGTCTGAGGTCGAGGGTTTACCCCATCAATAGCACGTTCGGCGTCTTCTATTTGGCGAGGGCTAACATGTCACTATTTTCCATCCAACAGCGTGCTTACGTGGCAGCTCATGACGGCGGGAGATTCTCTTCTCTTCAATGGGCATTCCGGAGCTTGCCTGGTCTCTTTAGAATTAACAGCGATCAGGTCCCAAATGTTTTGTCCCCGTCAGAACACAATAGGTTGGCAAGGGGAGAAACAAAGTTCAAATCAAGCTTGCACATCATCTGGAGGGCGCACACCCGGCAAAGTGCCAAATTGAACGGTAGCTGCGAAATCTCCCAAGGCTCAAAGCCACAGAACATAGGGTAAAGAGAGGAGGGACACGGTCTACCATGCGTTTTGAGCCTGATTAAGTGATCAAATCGAATGCGCTGACACCTAAGACTGCCACTTTTTCCGACGCTAGCCCAAAGGCTCGATTCGGATTAGCCTAAAATCACGCGTATATTTCGCGTTCTGACCCGACTTTGAGTGGGACACATCGAAAAGTGCATAAAATATGGAACATGGATTTGCTGCGTCACAATCGTGTAAAGACTAGACATGAAAAGAACACCACATCTCTCAACAGACCCGAAGCCTGCCAGGGACGCGCTCAACGCGTCAAAATCTTAGGCCGCGCAACGGGCTAGTTATCCAGATGTGATACACATGCTACCTCTGAATAGGCTGATAAATCCATCAACGACCTCTTGGTTAGGAGACCAGCTCTCCACCGAGCTCCATACCCAAGCCTGAGTCTGTATTCCTGGATCCACGCCCAACATTGCTAATGTTTGGGCTCCCTAACCCAGGAGGCACCAAAGTATCGAGGTTCAGCCTTCTTCTAGCCTCCTTAGCAGCGAGGGGTGTCTTGGTCAGGCCGGGTGTGTTGCCAAATGCACCCTGGGCAGGGCTGGGGGTGATGTTGACGAAATCCGCAAAATTAAATTGCTGACCAGGAGTACTGAAACCTGCCATACCCGGGGTAGTTGTCATGGAAGATGGGAACGCCAGGTTTTTAGAAGGTGGAGTGGAAGGCACGAAAATACGGGATGATTTCGCTGCTCGATTGGCAGGCGATGGCGATGTAGCGAGGTACAGAAGGAGGTCTGCGCCTTCTTCACCAGCTGCATTGCCTTTGCTTTGGCGAGCGGCACGGCTTCGAGAAGGTGGCGGGGTTCTGGGTGGCGAGGAACGGAAGGTTGAGCCCATCGAGAATGAGTGCGACGGTAGGTCATGGTCTTCGTCATCAGAGACATGGCCGAAAGGAGGTGAAGCAGGAATAGTGGTATCGGATTTGAAGGAGAGATCTAGTCCACGCGAGCTTGAAAAATGCGATTGATGGCGATACACCGGAGATGACTCAGGCAGATTGTGTGTGCTTTTCCACGACGTCCGGGAGCTCTCGAATAAAGGTGGTGCCATTGACTGTGACCGTACTCGTTTGTTGGGCTTTGGTCCATAATCAATAGTTGTAAATTGATTGATATTTCTCTTGCGTGAAGATCTGGGATCTCCTGAGCCCGAGGAAAAGGGTGCAGTCAGCGGTGAGGAGGCAAGACCGCCAGAGAAGAAGGGATGGTTTGATGAGCTTGAGGAGGTGGTCGAGGAGGTGGTCGAGGAGGTGCCAATGCTAGAGGCTGCTGTCCTCTTCCGTCGTATGGTCTTTTCTAAGCGAGCCTCCACGTCGTTGAAGTTGAGATTTTCTTGGCCATGTTGAGTCTTGTAGCTGGCCAATGCAAGGCGATCATGAAGCTTTCTAGCCATCTGCAGAATCGCAGGTCAGTAGAGCGTCGTCACTGGCGGATGAGAAGAACGAGATGCATGGTTGAGGCTCACCTTGGCTACTTCCGCTCGTCTCAGGACCTTCCCCACAACATCCTCCGGGGTGGTGTGACGGTAATCGATAGACATGATGGTCCCTATCTTTGGAGACTGTGATTGTGAAAAGACCGTGCGTTGAGAATGTACTCAATGAAGGTGTTGGATGTGGGCGGCAAGAGGGCAAGGAGTCAGCTCAGCGTGCGGACAAAAAGGTAGGAACGACTAGAAGGTATGATGATATTTCTCAAGGAAACAGACAGCCAGACTGAAGGAGTCTCTAATCTATCGTATGTTCATTAGAATGGGAGGTAGAGGAGAGTTGGCACTGGAGGGGAGATCGAAGACGATTAGCTCCGCCAAGGATCTTTCACCAGCCACTCAAGTCCTCACGGAGACATGACCGCGCATCACTTTTTTCTGCCCAAATTTTAGTACCTGTAATGTTTGAGGGTTTGGAGCGGTCTCACCCAAGGATAGGATCTGTATCACAGGGAGGCTACCGATGCTGTAGCATAATAACAATACCAATGTAGAGTATAGTTCAAATGCAGCAGTCCTTCCCTCGTCATGAATTCTCATCTTTGGGTTTTTACGATAACGCTAGAAGGCAGTTCACTAAACTACTCTAGCTGCCCATCAACTCTTTCAAGCTCCTTCCTTGTCGCATCTGTAAATTGGTCGCTCGTTCAATCTTTCCTTCCCATCAATCGTTCTTCCTCATTGCTCCTGAGTCATTGCTGTCCTCAAGTGTAAACCGCCTTTTTGATGAATACGCAATCACTCGTTTCGCAGTCCCCTAGCATCATTAACCGCAACCTCCGGCCATAGTCCGCAATCGATACGCATCGAAGCTATAAGACACTGTACCAAATGAGGGCTAATCTCACGCTGGAGGAAACAAGGACAAAAGTTGGGTAAAATAAGAGACGCCAGGAAGCCACAATGCCTTTCTTCAAGGAGCTCCGGCGCAAGAAGACAACTTCGAAGATAGAAAAAACTACAGACAACTCCACGGACTCAAATGGCTCCAATGGCACTGTTCCTCTCAGCAAATCCTCCTCGACTCTCAACTCTGTCTATGATTCCTCCACACCTCCCTCCTCCATACAACCCAACCAGTCTACGCCCAACCTGGTGACAACCAAGTCTGGCAGCACGGTGACCCCCTTGCTGAGCAAGTCTGCAAGTACCATGACCGCATTACCTCAGAGACCGATGCCCTTGAGCTCGGTTAGCAATAGGAGCAGCTTGGCCGTGCGTATATCTTGCAACCAAACCATGCATTCGAAAGGAAAAGCGGGCGCTAACAGGTCTATTGCCTAGGGTCTGAATATACCGTCTATCAACGGGACTAATACTCCTAAGATATCAACGTCACCCTATGGACCACGTGTGCTTTCCATCTCCGACAACTCTTGGGTATGTACTTGTCGAACTTGGGTGCGGCAAGCAAGCTATATTAACACATGGTATAGGTACATCAGAAGGTTCTCCTGATCTATGGCCAGATAGGCGACCCTTCTCAGAAAGCTTTCGATGGTACATTGACAGTATGCCACCACCAAGACAATTTCCCGGCGACGATGTGGCCGGTCAGCGACTCCCACTTTAAAGCTTTGGTCCATTTGACTCCGGGGCCCAATCGACTACGTTTCGACTTCTCATCTCCAAAGATAGCCTCCAGAAATTCATCATTACCAGCCCACTCCTCCTGGATTAACATCAACTTCCTCCCTCTTATAAATTCACCTCCTCTACATCTGGTCATCCTCCTAGGAAAGGACTCCTCTGGGACTTTTGATTCTGTACCGGAGCGAAAGCAGAGAGAAGGCAATGATCTGGATACTGCGGTTAGAAAATTTCGCATGGCGGCGTACCTATGGCAGGCTTTCACCGGCGAGCAAATGTATCGGAATGGTTTGGGTAGAAGATGTTTTCGGTTTGAGGAAGAGTGGCAAACTGGTTCTTTGGCTTATCGAGATAGAGAGATGGGTCAGATGAGAAACGAAGCCAAAATTCATGTCGTAAGGACGGAGAAAACCGTCAAAGAGCTCCGGGATCTTGATTTCGCACAACAGTACGACGGTGCAACTCGAAAGGGCGAACTCTACACTATTGCGATGGCAGCAGTGAAAGGACATTTCAAGCCGGTCACAGGGCAGAAGCAATACATCTCGCTGCTGCTGCTAGATGCACACTGGGACACGAAAGCGAAGACGATCACAGGCCACGCAGCATTGGGTGGAGGCTCTGGTGAAGTCCAGCTCGCAATATTCGGCTCTCAAGCGCTGCAAAGCTACCCGACGAGTATTGAGGAAGTGGTTCCTGCCTTTTCTGATTGCACCAGAACGAACACTACCTTTGTTGCAAATGATTGCAACGAGTCGGGCAGCAATTGGGAGGCAGCGAACATTGGAATTGGCGCTCACCTACACGAAACTGGGCACCTGTTTGGCTGCCCTCACCAAGAATCTGGTGTGATGCTTCGAGATTACGTTCGCTTCAATCGATCTTTCCTTTGTAGAGAACCGTACTCGACGAGGACAAAATCACCAGGCCTTCGACTCTGCCTACCAAAAGACGAGTGCGGTTGGCATCGACTTGATACTCTGCGATTCAAGTACCATCCTTGCTTCCGCTTGCCAACCGACGCACCCTTGAAGCCCGATGGTAGCATCCAAGTATGGCCCGCTGATAGTGGGAGAGCCATCATCACTGCCCCCACAGGCGTTGCATTTGTCGAGATCTTTGCGGATGGGGACGAGACTTGCCGCGCTTGGATGGAGTACAGCCATGGCGACGTTCACCCTGGAGGTCCACCTCGCCAGATCATGCTCACAGAAGGTGATCTGAAAGCCAAGTTGCCAGAAAACACAAAAGCCAAGAAGCTGAAGATCAGGGTCCACTCAGCCGGCCTGGGTAACTATGAGGTTGAAGACTTTGCCCAGCTTGTGAAATCAAAGACGAACACCGTGAAACTTCCCAATGGCCAATGTGGGTTCAAAGGGTGTAGGCTGGGCGAGTCGCGGCAAGAAGGGAGTCAGCCTCAGCAAGTGATACTTGAGACTGCGCACATACAAACGAAACTACTCACGTCGATCAAAGTCTATCATGGGTTTGCATTAGATGGACTGGAATTCTTGTACGAAGATTCTACTAGTCAACTATTTGGGAATAGAGGAGGCTCAGCTAGCGAGTTTCTATTTGGTACGTCTGCTCACGTTGTAAACTTTCATCAATAGCCATCTGCTCACACAGATCTAGACACGCGACGCGGCGAGATTCTTTCAGGCTTCTATCTGCGAGCTGGGCTCTGGATTGACGGTATTGAGATCTTGACGAGTCTGGGAAGACGGTCAGGCGTTTATGGTAATGCGACAGGAGGATCTGGGTGTGTCTCACTGGCTCTCTACCAGGAATTCTGTTGGGTAGTGCTTGCTGACTTGCTTTATCCGCAGGCATACATTGATGCCACCTCGAGGATACTGCATCGCGGGAGTTTCTGGCTCTTGCGGGCAATGGGTAGACGGCTTTTCAGTCATCATCACACGATGAGCATCTGCGGACGAGCATTGGGCGGTCATTCCAACAGACTACCAGCATGTATTGCATGGAGTGCATAGAGAGGATTCTGGCTCAGCTTGGGACAAGGCCCACGTATCCATAGGCCCACGTATTTACGGGTCGACGCATTTACAAGGTCATTGGGTTATTCATCGAAAGTCGGGAAAACCCCGAACAAAATACTAATTGTAGCATCGTCAGCTATGACGCTAAATTTCCTTTAGGGTCCAAATACAGAAGTATATACAATCAAGAGTACATAGATGGGACATTTTGCTTTTGCTGCAAGATAGTGTGTCAAAGAGAAGCATCACGACTATACAGCGCATCACGATCGAACGTGGATAGCTAAGCGTAGGAGCTTAGGCTAATGAACGATTCGTGGTACACGAGCGCTCTTCTCATCCTCTTCCGACTGTGAAGCAATGAACGAGTGAGCAAATTTTCTTACCAGCCCTACTTATCTCTGTACGCCTACTCCATTCTTTATCGATCAATTTCCGTGTCTCAACGAACCTCCAAAGGCAAATTCGGAACAATCAGTTGACCCAAGCCAAAGTTTTCTAATCAACAAGTGGTAACCCGGCTATAGTGTTCATGGCTTACCACCATGATTGGAGAAATACTGATACCGAGTATTGACCTCAACCGCACAGGCTCTATCAATGAGCAGAAAGCAAAGCACACATGCCAGAGACGATGTCATTCAAGAGCGACATTATATAAGAAGTTCACGCGACAGGATAGTCTGGATGAGGGAGAGGAGAATGCCGAAATTAGACGGAGAAGAGAAACGCTTTGCGTGTCCCAATCGAATGCTTTTGAAGGCATGACCTACCTCGCGATTAATCGTACTGATACTCTAACTTCAGCGACGACTGCATCCACGCCAACGTGTGTGTAAATTGGTATACACCCAATCATACCGCCAATGGCATTCTCGAAGTCCCCCATTGAATGCAAAACCCTCTGGCGTCGAGCATCAGAAGCCTAGGCCAGAGATGATTCACACTCGGCATATTGCCGATCAGTTATAAATATCGCGACGCATCACTTCGGAAAAGTGATCTGCACGTGACGTCACCTTGACGCATCAGCCACTGGAGATCAGAGATTAGCCATTTTGCCACACGCGAACCACCAAACACGGTATTCACTCAGCCACATTGAACAATGTCGATCGCACAGCCTGTGTCTTCGGCTTGACCCGGCTGTCTGTTAGAGTCTGGGCCTGTTGAGCCACAAGAGGGTCTTTTTCTTTTTCTTGGCCCAAGCTCCCGCGGAGATGCGTCCATGAGGCCTTCGCGCGCAATTATTTTATTATTGGTATTATTGGTATCATTATTATGATTATTATTATTCTTATTATTATTGCAAAGAGGCCAACGGCCTGTGAAACTCGCACGCTTGGACTTTGGAGCTTGGGGAGAGTTTTGTAGGGTCCTTACCTTTGGATGCGGGGTTTCTTCTGGCTGGCCTTGGGGGGTTTGACTTGGGGTTTTGGCTTCCTGCTTAGGGGACTCGTATGCCTTTCTTCCGACTCATTAGGCAGAGTACCGTGGTACCTCACTGTTTAGTACAGTGATGTTTCAAGAGTAGGTTGTGATAAGCGAGGGACTGTACTCTACATTTACCACTCAATCACGTCAAAATGATGCATGCGTGTGACAGCGAATAACTGGATAGAATTCAATTCTCTTACGGCGCCACGTCGATAATCGACCACTGGCCCCTTGGGTATCATTGAACAATAGGAAATGGATTAATTACAAGGTGTGTTGTCCTGTGTGCGGGTATCCGATATTTTGTGTCCACCAAGTATTAACCGCACAGAGTATCTCGGACGGGTAGAATCTTAACAGTCGTATATTTCGTAAAAGCAAGGACACGTATATCATCCTGGGCATGCGCGCCAGAGGCTCGGTATATGATAACAGAGAAATTGCATATGTGCATGGTGTGTATCATTCTGAGGCTAATCGGACGCGGCTAGGTGCGCACCGCTCCGCAAATTTTGGGTATCATAGAATCGGAAGCCTGAGAGGCGTTTGTCGGACCAGTAGTACAGATGAGTCTCGAATTGGTGAAGGAGTGTGAGGCGTGAGCCGGAGTGGTGTGTCGTTGATTTTCGTAATGCAAGCTGGGTATCACAACATAATTGAAAAGCGAGTCCAACTTGGACAACCCTAGAACTTCAATCTCATCTCCAATAATTTCGTAGTGGTACTCTTGCTCGGTGTTTCGCTGGCTCTGGGGGTACTGGCGCCAGAACCCCCTTCCTGCTCGAAGACAGTGGTAGAATCAACTTCAGCAAATTCAACAACCATGTCTTGGCCCTCAGGAAGCTCTCGGACAACCTCATCGTCGACCATGATTTTGAGGCCCTTCGGATTGATCCGAAGAGTGCGTGTGACTTGTGTTGGCTCGACACCACACTTGATAGCAATGCTAACGATGAGATCTTTCACGGTCCTTTCCATGAGGTAGACAGCTCGGTAATAATCGTTCTCGGGCACATTGCCAGGTATTTTGATCAGGACGTAGAAGCAAGCGATGGGCTTGATGGCACGCTCTGGAGGTGCCTTATAAGACGGATTTACGTCGAAAGCCTCGAGCCAGTCTGGCAGAGAATCGTCCGTGGGCCCTCTCTGAACTTTGACAGCGGCGTTTGAGAAGTCCGAGCAGTTGCCGCTGGAGAGGTGAGTGAGATGGTCCCAATCAGTCGACAAAGTCTGGTTTGAGCTTAATGCTGCAGGCTTCAGGAAAGTAGACGATTCGTTGCCTCGTGAGTCTGCGGGCATCGAACGTGAGCTTGGCGAAGGCGAAACCACGCAGGAATTTGATAGCGTCGTTTCACTGTTTGTCTTTCGGTCCCAGGAGACTTTCCGATTCATTTGGTTGATCTTTGTCAAGTCTGTTGGTTCTCCAGGCAATGAAACGGGATAGACATCTGGGTCATCTCCCTCGTATCCTTTCAGATAGAGTACGCTGACTGGGCGCGTCGATGTGAACATGTCTTGCATGGTTGCGAGCTTCATGTGGAGATCTTCCTCAACGGCAGGCCGGCTGTTCGAACCCTGAGACGAGACAGACCACGTTCTCTTGTGCTTTAAAACTTTGCTAGGTCGGTTGCTGCCACCCTTGTCGGCGCTGCTCCGTTTGCGCTTGCCCACCTCCTTCACGCCGTTTTCGACTTGCGTGATTTGCTGCTTCAGCTTGTCGATGGTTTTCTTGATGTGAGCCACGTCGTTCGAAAGCTTGCGTTCTGCTCCGTGATCACGAAATAACTTGACTTTGCAGAAGCAGACTTCTGAGATCGGCCCTGGGGGTGAATCTGGCGTTCCAGAAGAGATGATCTCGGTTTTGGCACACAGGCGGACAGGAATTCCCTTCACACCTTTGGAATGGCTGAAGTCTGTCGACAAGAAATTGAACCGAACAGCCACCGAACAGGCGGCAGTTGCTGAGCCAGGGGATGGGGTCCAGGTGACGGAAAAGCAGTCGAAAGAGGCAGTTTCTAACTCAACGCGTGGTCGTTTCGTCTCCTCGTCCCCTCCTTGATTTGGATCAACATACTCGACTGCTTGAAGCTTTCCTCCTCTTTGATGAGCCTCAGCCAAACCTCGACCTTCTTTCCAAAGCTGCCAACACGCCGAAGGCCGTTGCCTTTGTTGCTCATCTTCAAATGAGATTCGAATAACAGTCCTGTATTTGACCGGACCTGGTGTTGGGCCCAAGCCCATGCTGTCGCTGATGGATACTACGTATGCCTGTCCTTTGTTGAGATACGTAACTGGGATTTCGTCTGAATGCTTGACCATTGCCGTTGGCGCATTGAGTGTAACTTGATAGCGGAACCTAGTGAAGACCACATCAGCAAATAGTAAAACCCAGAAAAAGCATTGCGAACACTCACTTTTCCAAAGACTGCAACGAGGGGCCAGACATGTTCTCGTATGATCTTGCAGGATACCCCGCAAAATTTGATTCTCCGTGCGATTCTGAATCCATGCCGAGTTTCTCATTGGGTAGGCCATTTTGTTGAGGATTCATGGTTTCGTAGCCGGAATCTTGATGCACGAATGAGCTAGGCGCATAGGTTTGCTGCTGTGCAAAAGGATTCGAATGTTGAAAGGGCTGCGAGTGTAGCATGTGGTGTTGGAAACCATGCATGTCAACCGCTGACGCTGGGTTGGTGTGGCTTTCAGAGGCCGATATCGAAAGAGGCGTTCCTAGCTGAAACCCCATGCCTGGAGTGTGGAGGTCGCCCGCTTGATTGTGAAAGATTGTGTTCAAGCTCCCACCAGGTGCAGCCGTATAGTCTCCGGAAGATTGGTTGGCGAAGGAAGTGAAAGCAAATGAGTTGGTGTCAAGCATGGATGGGGTGAATCTCCATGGGTCAGACTCCCCCAAGCCGGACTCGTGATCTTTGGCTACTTCTTGGTCGCCAAAATGTCTGCATTCGAAAAGGCGATTGTTAGTTGGGGGGTCCATTTATGCCAGCGAGAACAGGCCAAGAGAAAGTGAGAGTATGTAATTCTTGGCGCAGAATGAAATGCGACTGGACGTAAGGCATCGAGTAGGACAGAAAATAGCGAATGAAATTAGTCGCCGCACCTCTGATCCATGGTTTGGTCCATTGACGTGGTAGTGAGCGAAGCTGTTGTGTCTGTTGATACTGCTGAGGATGCAGTGCTCGATGTGCCAGGCCCTACGTGAGGGAAGTTTTGTTTGAAAGCAAGATAGAGCTCATTGCCGGGTTTTTGCGAGTTCTTGCTGTTCAGCGGTGTTAGTAAAGGAAGTGTGGCTCAGGCAGTAAGAAGAGCAATCAATGGTGGTGCAAAGGAAGTGTGGCTCAGGTAGTGAGAAGAGCAATGGTGGTGTAAGAAAGAAGGAACAAGCAAGTTACATACCGATTTCGAAACATCGCATCCAATAACGCCGTGTGAAGCGAAGGATGTTATGTAGTAAACGTTGCAAACATGTAGAGCGAGAGAGATGTGGCTGTGAGGGGGATGTTTTTAGATTCTGCAGGTCGTAGCCAGAAAGAGAATTAGGGATACGAGGCAAGGATATGTGCATAAAATGAGTGGGATATTGGACACGGTAGTTGTGAGGTCGAGCGCGAGCGCGAGTGCGAAGCCGGGAGGGTTTGGTAGGTTTAGGAGATGAACATCATCCTGAGATGTATTAATGGAAAAGGAAAAGGAAAAGGCAATGGCCCGTAGCGCCAAATGACGGAGACAAGGGCGTACCTTGTATCCTCTTCCCCCCCCCCCGCGCCCCTTCCCCCTATGAAGCAAAGCCTTAAGGGTTTTACAAACTAATATTTTATGACGGAGTTACTACTTTCCTGGGGGGGGGGGAGGTTTGATCAGTTGGTACTTCCCGAGTGTTAGGGTTGGCCTGGACGTTTACGCATCAGGGCCTCTCTCTCGGGAACATAGTCCTCTAGAAGAGCGCCACATACCACGGCTACCCTAACGTAGTCGAGCGCACCAAGACTCCAGTGGCTGTACTCACTACTTTAGAGATTGACTAAAGATTGTAGCGCATGTCAATCACTCGATCTTCTCGTCAAACCGGTAGGGATGCCACAAAGCGGCAACGAAAATCATTTCCCTTTAGAGGCCAAACGTCTTTCCGATCATCTCCTCCTTTGCCGGCAGAGTACACGCAAGCTTTAGATTTACCCACGATCACTCTGTGGCTAAGACCCTCATGGAAAGCTCTCAGCCACACTTGATCTGCCGTCATGCGCAAAGAGTAATGATCGATGTTTTTTTAGTCGAACCACTTATTTCTCGGACGACGCTGGTGACACTGAGTGGTGATGTGGCTAGGGCCACGGAGTCGTGCGGAGATCGCTCCTAACCCCCTCTTCACGAGCGATGCCTACCGAACAGATGTGCTCATTCAAGCGCCGCTGTGGAGCCCGAACAATCACAACTCGGTCACTGGACCCCGTCACCCACCAATTAAGGGGCTTCTCACTTTACACTTCTCGCTATGCTAATTGGTCTCGACTACGAGTACCTAGATGATAATGTTTTCAACGTCTGACCGAGATGAGCTGCTCCGATGAGGTATAATGTCCGCATGCGCGATATGCACATTCGTTTCAGAGCGACAAATGCCATCCCTATAAATTGGGCATCAACATTAAATTATGCACTGTCTGGGCGCGTCGCGCAGAGCCAATGAGCGTTCCCGTAGTCTGGCTGCAGCCCCAAATTTTGAGTAGAACTGGAATCATGCGACCAAGTCCACTCGCTTGTTCCTGAGCTCTGGCACATCCCGGAAGGTCCTCTGTTCGCACGATAATAAACGATACACAATCGTTACGAATGATCCAAACAGTATCAGCATACTTGGCGCACAGCCACAGAGCCACTCGTGCTTGTGGTCTCACCCTCCGAGAAGTAGCGTTCTAGACCCGTGGCAAAGGATACTCAGCCACAGATCGTCGCTTTGCGCCACCGCTAAGACCACGGAACACATGAAGCGATCCTCGTGTACAATGTGGCTGTGCTGTTTGCTGTATGGGACCAGGACAGCGCGCGCTGTCCTGATACTGCAACCATTGCACATGCATTGTGAGAAGAGCTGAGTGTACGCGGCAGCAAGTGATCGGTACATGTCTAAACGGCAGAAGCCGGTCCGATGCATATCAGTAGTGTAATAGGCATTTTGGTGTCAGCATCTCGTCGGGTATCTCCAATGCCCCCAACATTTCTGGAAACTTCATTTGCAAAACGACAACTCAAGCTTTAAATGAATGCCTTTGCCTTCGAGCAGCTCGTGTCCATATTCCGGGCAAAGTCCACAGTGCGAGGGCTACGGGGTCTTAGAACCGCAGCATATAGTCGCGCCAGAACAAAGAGTCTAACTCTCAGCGCTCAAGACGAGTCACCGTTCGGTCATTGTCACTGAGTATTTGATGCTCAACTCGAAAGTGCTTTGTGCCTCAGTCTATCGCACTGGCATTCAGGACTGGTACTTATTCCGACAGCAAGCCTCGCAGCCTACCCAACCTCCTAATTTACCTCCTAGGAATTCCACAGCACGCTGATTGAGGTCTCAGTGTACACCTAGCTCGATCAAACCCAAACCTTTCATTGATGAAATGATTCAATTGCTCCTCAAAGCTCCCTTTTTCGAAGCCGCCCACAGTCGCATTACCATCATGAGACACGAATGACAACCATTACACCGATTCAAACAGGACCACAAATAGTCTACCCGACCGACTGATTATGGTTCCAAACCTTTGACGGAAGCTCCAGCCACCTTTTCGGAATATATGAAAGCACGAGACAGGTTTTGAGCACCTAAGCAACGACACGGAAACCTGGGATGAGCCCAGATGCTGGAGATGATTCTATGAAGAGCTCAGTAAATAAGACTTGCAGGGATCTCAATGCGTTCAAGGTAGCGACTTTGATTCAAACGCCAAAAGCTCAAAGATGCATGGCAACATCTTGCAAACTTCGCAAAAAATATCAGCATGAAATGTCGCCCAACCGGGTCCCAGGCCCACCAATGCGCGATAACTCCCATCTGGCCTCTGAAGGTGAGGACTTCATCACCGTTCCAGAGCCTTGCAGTCGTCGGAAGAAGCTCCGATGCAAATACCTGTCAAGCTATGAGTCTCGTTCTTCCATACCTGCTGCTTACACTTCATGCTAGAAGCCATGCAAGTGTTATCGTCCTACCACCTCCATTTCCTCGCAAGTAAATGTGGGTTTGAGTTTAAGCTCATGATCGTCACGAGCGGCTACCGCGTACAGACCCACTGCTGTTTCGAACGCAACCCGGAGAGCCTCCATGAAAACCTAAACACGTTCCTCATTTTCGGGATTTCTTCTTTTGACTTGTCAATCTGTTCAATGTGAAGTGCTCGGACACTGTGCCAACTGTGTGCGTTTCTTTGAAGTCTGCCTACGCCCGAAGAGGGATGAAATTATAAAATGGAAGGTTTGCTGGAAGAGCTGGGAGGGAGATGGTTGGAAAGGACGCCGTAACGGAGAAAGACCTTGCTCGTACTATCGAGAATGGGGGAAACAAAAATTCGCAGATAGATGTATAAGTAGATGCTATACACTACATGTCGCGCGGCTTCTGACAGTAGCAAACATAGACAGACAAGCATAAAATGACGTTGATGAAGAATGGCTGAAGCAAATTATTGTGTTGTATGCTGTCACTCAGCATTGGCTCTAAAGCCTACTACCTTCGGCTAAGTGTATGACCATCGGCTTGCTGCCCTTCAAATTTCTCAATAGAAAAGCAAGTGTTGCCGAAAGGCATCAGGCTTGATCCAGTCCATCGACGATGCTCGCCAAGAAGCATTGTAGAGTTTTGCGAAGGGCGGCCACTTAGAGGGAACAATTCACAGAACGCCCAGGGAGCTAATTGAAGCATGACAATGATGTGTTCGCAAATTCTATATTCAGAGTGAGGAATTTTTCATTCCGACGAATGAAGCACCACACACGGGTACTTGCCCGCCCTCGCTGCTGAACTCGAGATTTTCGTCACAATATTTCCTTCGAGAAGATTGAGGGCTCTAACCATGAATTTGCACTCTTGAGATCACAACGGCAGATATCCACTCCCTGGCTACTGATTCTTTATTGAGCTCGCTTGACTTGGGGTAGATCGATTTTGGCTCGTGGCGTACATTATCACTTCTTTGCGGACATTCCCTTGTCAAGCTTCTTTGACGGTAGTAGATCCGTGCTGGTCTACACAGCAGATACATCCAAGTTAATTCCATACGCAATGGAGCATCCTAGCTGCCAAAAGTCGATAAGAGATCTCCTATGTCCTGTAATTTTGAAGCACGGATTGTTGGCTTTTTGCGAATTGAGTTTTGGCCCGGCGGTGTGACTTCGCCCAATAACCTCTTATGAGCCGATCCGCCAGACTCAACCAATTCTTGTGCATACAAAGGTACACGGTAGAAAAATCTCAGGTTTCGATTCCCTGTTTTGTCCAACGCAGCATCTTTCTGGGGCCCACCCAAGGATAAGTGCAGGACAGGAAGAGCATCGACCACTGCGACACCCTCGGCTGTCAAAGCTTCAACACTGAAAGCTCCACCGAGTCCAAAGCAAGTGTACATAATCGAATCCCATCTGGCGCCCGACGCACCGCCTTTCACAAGCCAATCGCTCAGGTCCTTTCCGGTCCTGTACTTCCATCCGTGCTGAAAGGCCATTGACTTTTCCTGGGAACCAAGGTTACAGTTCTCAACGCTGAATAGAGCTAGCGCTGGAAACTGATTCAGATGGCTGAAGGCTCTGGATGTAACCTCTTTCTGCGAGCGGCAATTGAGGACGCGAAGCATGCTAAAGGCGCTTGAGGTTGCAGCTGTCCGTCCCCAGCTTCTGATGACGCTATCGTCGAGCCCGATTTCGGGAGCCTGAATGTGTGGGCCAATGCTTAGGACTCCTAAGTTGGTAAGCTGGGAAATCTGAATCAGGTCCATGCTTGAGCAAGTGATGTTGGATAACGCCAGGAAAGTGATCCAGTCGAAAGAGGGCGATACAACAGGCTTGATGTAGTCAAGAATCTTCATATTCGGGTGAGAGACGATGTGTTGCTTGCTCATAAGGGATACATCTTGCTTGTTAGGATATGTAGAAGCGAAAGCTTTCCAGACCTTCACACTATCCAGTCGTCTGCGGTAGCCGTGGTCAGCATCGCCCTGGGCCTTGCTAAGACAGTGGTTCTCCATACGAAGCCATGAGTCTTTGCCAAAGCGGGCCGGCAACCTCCCATGGCACTTCCTTTAGACTCTCCGTCGTGATGTTGAAGGAATTACGGAGCGTACTTCGAATGGCCATGTTGAAGAGCGAGGAACATCCAGGGCCCAAGGACCTGAAACGTCCAGCTTCCCTCAGGCTACCTTTGGTCTTCCATACCCAATCCGCGGTCATTGGTCCTCCTCGGCATGTTACCTCGGTAAAGACTTGTCCGGATTCATCATGTTGAGGGGCTCCTTTCTTTGAGGCTGAAGAGGTAAAACAGCGGTCAGGACTGTGGAACATGCGTGCGGTCACAGCATCGCTTCCCATGGTGGATATGGGCATTCATAACGCGTAGGAAACAACAATTAACAAGTGTGAACCGCGAAGTGTCAAGCCACGTCTCACGTCTTACGTCTTACGAAGTAGATCGTGGAGACCACACCTGAAGAAAGTGGTTCGATCGTCACGCTAAAATGTGCCTTTATCATCTCGCGCTAGTTCCGCTTAGATCATCATTGATTGAGACGATCCTCAACAAGCCCTCCTCGCCCTTCTCGCCCTCCCATTATAAATATCCCTTTTGCGCCGTTCAAGGTCGATCATCGCAGGCATCTACTCGTGGAGTGGGGGAGAACCATGTTGAAGAAGCCTAGTGTTCTCTTCTCGTCTTATAGCAACTTCCACTGTCTTTACTGCCCAAATCCGAACCCAAGTGCTACTACTACAACAGTGCCATACCCTCAACCTCAGCGAACGATTTCTTGTGGGAAACGAAAGCTACAACGGCAATTTTATGCTACTGTTCGTCCCGGGAAACCACATGAAGGAGAAGAAAACGAGGCTCCTTGGCCAGACCTCCAGTCCTCCACCAAAGCCCCTACACCCTATCAAATCTTACAGTTAAAGAGAGGCGATTCGTACTCGAAACGCCGGTTTTACGAACTTGCCAAGATATATCATCCAGACAGGAACGGTCACAAGAATGGTCATGTACAGACACGGTCTTTGCCCGGCCTGGTAAAAATGGAGCGCTACCGTCTGATCGTCGCAGCCCACGAGATCCTTTCAGACCCTATCAAACGCAGCGCATATGACGCATCTGGAGCTGGTTGGAATGGTCGGCCGGAGCACGATGCACCTGAATACTATTGGGGCCAGAACAACGGCACGAGATGGTCTGGCTTTGACACAAACGATTCACCTTTTCGAAATGCGACTTGGGAAGACTGGGAGAGATGGTATCAAAGAGATAAAGGAAAGCAAGAGCCGGCGCACTTCTCCAATGGGAGTTTCTTGATGCTCGTTATCACTGCGGTGTTCCTTGGAGGATTTGGACAGTCACTACGGGTTGGAGACTACTCGAATATAATCCAAAGACAGGTCGAAATGGTTCATGATGATGCGAGCAAGGTCCTCACAAAACGAAGAACGGAGTCTACCGGTCTTGGAAATCGAGATGAGAGGTTACATAACTTTTTAAGCACGAGAGATCCACACGGCTACGGCATCTCTGATCCGACGGAGGAGGCCTACCGCAACTTACTACCAGATCCTGAGGTTTGTATGAGCGTTGGGAATCAACAACGAAATCACGACAATGAACATGATGCGAACCCAGGAAATCCTACGACTTGATGAGATAGCGGCATACCCATGGTCAAACCCAGATCAAGTCTTCAAGCATGTCACACAGGGTCTATTGGGCTTGCGCGTTGGACGGAGGTTGCTATTTTCAAAATTGTCTTTGGCTGTCCACATCGTGGATAAGCGCCAAGACTTTATAAGCCGAGGCATTCTCTTATCGATAACCTCACGACTTTGTTAACGCGCGCAGGCTTCACTGTTCGTGTATGCCTCTCCGCGCGGGACGACTTCTCCCGTCGCGCATTGTATCACAAAGGTTCGCGACGATGGCGACTCAGTTACCCCAGCTGCCAGAAATAGAAAGACTAAGCCCACGGGTGATACGCATACTTGGTGGGGTGAGTTGTGTTCTCGAAATCATTGTTTGCCCATTGAGACCTCGCAAGACATATTTCAAAAGCAAGTTGATGCCAAGACATGCCTCAGGACTCATTCTCCATCCCGAGTGAGTAGTGCTGACTCCGAAATTATTAAGAATCCGAGCAAATTCACCCTTCAAGGTGACATCTCCCAGGCGTGACTTACACTATGACTCTGACCCGAACGAGGCTCCAGCACATACCTCGTTGGTACCGGTGAATCTCGTTTGCTGGTTGATACTGGAGAGGGTAAACCCTCATGGTCACACCTTGTGTCCTCCGTTCTATCCTCCGAGTCAACCACTGTTTCCCATGCTCTTATCACACACTGGCATCATGATCATGTTGGCGGTATAAAAGATCTGCTATCTCTTTGCCCTGATGCAAAGGTTTACAAGCATAACCCTGCACCAGGGCAAACTACCCTCGAAGATGGCCAGATATACAAAACCGAAGGGGCTTCGTTACGAGCCTTTCATTGCCCAGGCCACACGACAGATCATATGGCATTTATACTAGAAGAAGAGGACGCGATGCTCACAGGCGACAACGTCCTTGGCCATGGCACCGCGGTATTCGAAGACCTAGCAACATACCTTGACAGCTTAGCGCGGATGGGAAATCAATTTAGTGGAAGAGCATACCCTGGGCACGGCGCAGCGATTGAGGATGGGAAGGGCAGGATCGACGAGTATGTTGAGCATAGGAAGCAAAGAGAAGGGGAAATACTGCAGGCGTTGAGAGAGGTCAAGGGCGATGCCACGCCATTGGAGCTGGTCAAAGTGGTGTACAAAGACGTGCCCGAGAACCTGCACGAACCCGCTGCAAAAGGTGCGGTCCAAGTTTTGCGGAAGCTCGAGGGCGAAGGGAAAGTAGCTCAAAGTGGTCCCGAAAAATGGCGAATGAGTGGGGAGGCAACCCTCTGAAATGACCCTGGATGTTCGAAGTATGCTACTTGAAAGCGCGAGTCTCCGTCAATTTCCCCAGAGTAGACCACATTTTTGAGTTTGTTACAACTTCGTGTCTTTGATAATAATTTTGTGGTCATAATCGAGCAAGCTGTTGAGGCGATCTGCACATCAGTACTCATAGAGGCAAATGTGGAGCCGTAATCGACTTCCATGCCTGAATACTGATGCCAATGGGAATAGGTCGACACTTGCAGCTCCTCATGGGAGACATTGATTCGCTTACTTGCAACCCGCCAATGGCTTACAACTATAACTTTGTGATCAGTTGACTACTTGTTACGATCCTCCGTGACTACTGCATCGACCTTCCCAGACCGTTTGAGCTCGAATGCCCAACCCCCATCCTCAACCCCCTATCTCAAGGACAACTCAACTTGAATGTCAATATCGGGCTTCATGACCACAGCAGCAACATCGGTATTCTACGTCTTTGGCATAGTCCATTCGCTCTCGGTAGGTACCATACTATACCGCCCAAGAAATATAGTCACCACGGCAAGGATTTCGTTGGTCGCAAAATGGCGCCCCGGCCATAGAGTCGTGCCGCCACCAAATGCCCTGAAGGCTGTCCTTTACCATTCGCTGTTTTCTGAGGTTGGTCTTTCATGAAGCGTCTGGGACTGAACTCGTCCAAATTGGTCCCCTAGATCGAGCTATCCTGTTCGATCACGCGACTTCGCATCTGAATCATTTCCAATCCTTCTTCAACAGCCATTGCCCGTCTAACATGATATCTTCCATCGCTTAACGGATCGAGGTACCCATGGAACGGTAACAAAGGAGTTCCTAAAATATGGAAATCAGCAGCGGACAGTTGGCCTTCAAGCTAGCGATATCGATGTTTTGAACCGAGCCTTGGTCGCCAGTTGTCGCGGTCGTGATAGGGTCGAGCTCCTCTCGCAATGCAAGGAGCAAGCCCGGATGGGAGTAAATGAGCAACAGCGTCCAGAATACAGTAGGCGCAGTATTGACAAGGCTTGTGATTGCGCCTTCGACTTCGTAGCGTGTAATGTCTTCTATGGCAGGCCCGTTCCTTGCGCTCGTCTCATACCGATCCCTCATCGAGACTGATGCGTCTTTATGGCCCTTGGTCCGGAAATTATTTTCCAAGGCTTTGATGACCTTACCACGTCCCATCAAGGCTTCACGTGCTATTACTGGCGGAAGTTTACCGACAAGGACAGCCTTGAGACTGCTTTCGGATTCCCTGATCATTCTATTAGATTCACATGCTTTTCAGTATAATGAATTTTTTCTGCGCACCAGAAGCCGTCTGCTATCGCCGAGTCCTTAAATGGATTTTGCAGACCGTAGACTGAATTGGTGGTCACCGCAGTCAAACTCTTGCGAAGCCACTTCGCGAGTGCTAGCCTTGTACACTCACCGGGAGATTGTTTTACACTATTAAGTGATGCCGCAATGTCCCGGATCATCATACGGTTCATGTCGCCAAAGCCTGCCCCAGATGGAAGTGCAGCTCGCATCGCCGCATACGATTCCGTAGACAAACCCCAGTCTCCGTCATCACCAGTCGCATTTTTCATCAGGATGCCATGTGCTTCTAGACTAGTACCACAGATCTTTGACGAAGATTTGGCTGCGATTGGTGGAAAGGCAAATGCTTTTGGTTGTTTCTGGATGGCTTGGAAAAGCTCTGGCGTGGTAACGACGTACACCTTTTGGCCTGGCATCGTCATCGTCATGGTAAAGATGGGGTGTGGGCTTTTATGACTACGCGATGACTTAGTGACAATTTCCATCGCCTGATGCTGGAGCAGGGGAAGGCGCAGATACCTCAGCTGGATATAGTAGTCAGATTTGCTTCGCATTAGACCATTAACATGGCCAACGTAAGGAATGGTTCCCGAGTTGAGAGGCGGTTCTCGTGGATCTTGCGTTGTTGCTATAAAACGGGTGAACAGAAAATAGGTCCCTACACACGCTGCGAGAGATGGCAGAAATGATGCATGCGAAGTCTCCATCATCACAGAAGAATGTCCATAAGGTAATGGTGCATCACCGATTTTTTGACAATGAACCTTTCGAGGTTGCTGAAATCGTTTACATAGCCTGCAATCTTATCCGCAATAGATCAGTTCACAGCACTTCAATTTTTCTATGGGCCGGCTTCTTTTGAGCAGCTCAATTTGTGTTTGAATGACATGAGATATACTTAGTGGTTGATGATAATGATGATGATGCTCTAGAAACGGAGATCTAGATTCTATGATACATCTTATGTACCACTCCACCAGTGCCTCCCAAAAATGTGCCAACGCCTGCCAGCAAGCCTCCCAATACGCTAAACATGCAGCCCAAATCTGAGTGTCGAAAATGCACAAACCCATATCGTATGTGACATCTCCAATGCAATCGTAAAGGCCTATGCACCAGTGACCTCGCTCTCTTCCAACACGTAGTGTTCTGCCTGTAATCCTTCCAAAGCCGTCTGTCCATGTTCGGTCAAATCGGGTCTTCCATCGGCCTTCACAGCATGGGTAAAAAATCTCGGCTTCCACTCCTCATTATTGTTATACCGTGCGGCAGCTTTATCACGCTGCCGTTCCTCAAGCTCTGTTTTCAGTTTTGTCGCTTCATTGAATTGTTTGCTCTTGATGGCCTTGGTGACTCCCGCCCAGAAGCGTTGTGATTCATTGGGAAGTTGTTTGTCGAGTGGGGGAATGATTTTTGGGATTGGGTAGAGGGCTTGTAGGTTGATAAGGGTATGCGAATCCTGTCAAAGTAAGCTGCGGTACTAGTTGTATGAGGGTCACCACCTACCTTTAAACCAGACAATGTATAGTTCACCTGATCATGCCAGCAGCCCTCCACTCTTCCCAGAACGTCCTTCTCAGGAACGTCTTTTATCCGTGTTCGATTGTCGTTCTCTGGGTCATAGGTGTATATGACCCCATTGACTTTATTTTGTGTTTTCCCTAGCCAGCTCTCTTCGAGGTAATGCAGTATGGCTTTCGTCTTTGTTTTCGGACATGTCACGAAGCACGTATCTGCGACGGTGACCGAGAGAGATCCTCGCAGCATGCCACCAAGATGTGCCGTTGGATGCGTGAGCTGATACTCCTCATTGTCTCGGCTCTTTATGTTGATGAAGATTCCAAGATTGTGTGCCCCTGGTGTCACTTTTACGCTTGTTCCCGTAAATTTCGCGCTCAATTGGTCAAAACCGCGAGCGGTGATACCCTTCACCGGGCAAGAAACGAAAAATGCGGAGACTGGAGGATGGTGGGAGGTTTGCTCGGTAATGTAGGAGACTCGTACAGGCTTGTCTTTCGTGTCGATATGCTCTGTCGCGGACTCTTTGCGTGTCTGGCCAAGTATTGGCGGCGCAGTATCTTCGACTTCCCAGTTGCACTAGGATGACCGTCAATGGACGATAAATCCCCTTACGATTGATGCTTGACTCACCCGAAAGAACTCTCCAAGTGTGGAGTTGTAGGGTTTACACGGTTTCCCTTTGACGTATTTCTGTGCATCCCGTGAGCTCCCTGCAGTTCAGAGCTTCCCTGTTCTGCACGGCATACCAAATCTTTCGTAAACCAGAACCGAAGCACACCGAGCATTCGCCCGAGCGGTTCATCAGAGTCGCCAATGCTGTACAACAGGATCAGCAAACGTTGTAGAAGCGTCAGGGAAACGCTTACGCTATGAAGGTCTCTGGTCGATCTAGATAGTTCCAGTATTCTGAAATTCTGCATCAGCTTCATGTGCCCATCACTTTGGCACAAGGCTTTACAATTGGGGCAGATTGCTTACCAAGATTCGGTGTGGGCTCGAGAAGCTGCGCTGGAAGAGAGAAGCGAACAGAAGCAATGTCCGAAACTCCAATGAACCTATGAAGACAGCTCAGCATCTCTAGAGCTAAGTAAAATCCCCCCGCACCTGCGCAGCCCATGGCGGCAGGCTTCCTATCCTCGTTGATGGCATGGAGTTCTCTTACTTGCGCAGTATACCCAGGAAGACTTTCAACTTAGAGCTATCATCAGACTTATCAGACACGTAGGCATTAGGTAACGAGGTCGTCGTAGCTTCATTGGTAGAGCCTGTGGATGTCGCAGTGGAGGGTGCTGGTGATACTTTGGTTCTGTTTGTAGATGACTCTCGAGATGATGGTGTAGTCATGGTAACGTATGTGCGCTGTGCTGGGAGGTGATGGCGAGCTACTCGTAGGAGCTACAGGAGCTGTTCTGTAAAGATAGGGTAGTCAACAGCATGTGGTGAATTCGAGTGCATATGACGTTACATAAGGTACTTAACTCTATCCAAGATCACGCGCTAGTTCTAGTGTTCGATAGCCGTCTTCTTCAAATTTGGTAGACAAGCACGACAAGGTAAAATATCATACGAATCGTTGTTCCAATCGCTCAATTCTTAGGCCGTGCAATCTCTGCCTCTTCTGCTGACAAGCAAGCCTTTGCTCCGTAGCATGGAACAATCAAATTCCCATGTGGGGCATTTCTCTTATCGGATTGGACAATACTTCTCGGGATCTGGCAGTGTTTTGGATTGCGTGATGCTTCTACTATTCTAACTGCTCGCAAAGTCTAAGGATTGTTCCTTTCTAGTGGCTTCCTTTGTGCAATTGCCGAGGGGGCCTACGGTGTACTTGGTCTCGAGGGGTACGAGTAGCCGCAATGGTTCGCGCCCAGTAGAAAAATCCCACTCCTCCCCATTTCTAAATTACGAGTCAATGCTCCACCTCACGGCAGCGAGAGGGGAGGCAGCATGAGCCATGGGCCAGTTGGAAGGAGTAATCTACCATGGGGCTCTTGCGGGCGTAGAAAGAAAGATCTCTGAAGATGATATCGACTTGCGACAAGAATAACGAGCAAAAAATGGCCACCAAAAAAGTCAGCAATGCCAGGACTCCTCCGAGACCTCCAAGAAAGTGCGGTGTCCGTGCCAGTGAAGCCTTGCATGATAACGGAGCTCATTTCACCGCCTCCAGGTGGTGTAGCAGAAGCAACAGTAATACTGCCGATGACGGAGCCTGGAACATTAGGCACCCCTGGGCTTGGCTGAATTTGCGTGGCTTCCGTCGCCGTGCTTTTACCAACTCTTCGTGGGTTCATGGTCGGGAACTTGCTCAGACAGAGTAGGGTTTGCCATAACATCTCTGGTACGGCTCTCTGGATTTGGGACTGCTGATGCCGCCGTCATGTTGGGATACGTCGCTGGTACCGGTACGCTTCGCACAGGCGACCCACTTGTGATGGCCAAGACATCATCGATGGCGATCGAACAATTGTTGACCAGCAACTCTTCCAAAAGATCTGGTTCGCTGGAAGACAGAGCCCGCTTTCGAGCGTCGGGACAAGGTTTGTTAGGGTTCGCATTGTATTTGCGACGATAGTATAGGTAGCTGGCGAACCTGGATCCCTGTTGTCCGCGAGAGAAGCCGATGAGGGACGTGGCTAGGCTTTTCTGCGTGCCTCTGTACGATGAGTACTGTAGGCTAAACAATCAGCGGCGCGCTCATACCGTCCGCCCATTTAAGATTGAGAGCAGGGCTCAAGGATAAGACTTACACTCATCCAGTTGCTGATGCGATGTTTTGTCAGGCTTTTCGTGAAGCAATACCTCTGCTCGCAGCGATACACAATTCCAGTCTCCCACTCAGTGTAAATAGCACTCGAGCTCCGAGACGTATCTGCCAGCCCATCGCCCAGGTCTCCTCCACAACTGGTGTCACCGTGGGTATGGAGTAAGCCCATCCAGTGGCCCAGTCCATGAATCAAAGTTCCCCCTATCTCCCCAGTATTGGAATTAATGAAGTGGTTCCGAAGCGAGGCGACTGATAGGACGGTGCCGTCTTTGTTGAACTTTTTCTGATTGGGGGAATATGAGCAATACTATGCTGGACTTTAGCTGCGCCATCCACTGGTACAATGTTTCCTTGTCCGCATCTCTGTTTTTATTGGAATTTTGACTTATTCTAGTGGTATGTTTTGGCAGATTTAACTTGTACGTAGGATCTGTGATACTATTCACGATGCAGACATTCAGCACTCCTGAGCCAGTGATCCTCATTTTCTTCATGTAAGCATCATTTGCAGTTATAAAATCGGCCTTCGCGGCGTTGTCAGTGAACTGGTCGTTTGAAAATGCTTTGTCTGTCTCCTGCCTGATAGGTGCTATGTGCGTTAAGAAGATCCCTTTGGGGTTGTTTAGGTAATTCACAAATGCCATCTGTTAAGGGTTAGTCAATTTAAATTTCCCGTATACTTGGAGAACATGTCGCAGGCGAAACTGACCTGGTACCGCACTCTCAGACCCAGATTGGTTGGCACAGGAGCGGCTCCGTTACCAACAAGATGGAAGTAGATATTGATATCTAACCTGCTGGGCAGACACGGACGCAGATCCGGCCTTGGTGGACATTTCGAAAGCCTCTTGATCGTACACCTCCTCTTTTGGCCAAGGCAGCTGACCCATCTGTGTTAGGACACACAGGCGGAGCGACTGGGTCTGCTTCTGCCCCAGGATCTGGAACGGGCAAGGGGACTGTCTCTAACAAATGTGCGTACAGCTCGATTTTCAGCGCGGTGAGATTGGCATTATCGTCGTCGGTCACTTTGCTTGGTATAGCTGGTCCATGATGCAAGCTAAGGCCTGTATCACCATTGATGTATTCGACTGGGCGGGGTGCAGAGACTTGAGATGTTCGGTTCGAGGAGGGACAGGGTATTGGGAGGGTAGTCCCCATACGATGAGGCAAGCTGAGATGCTACTCGTAATGCGAGACTGAGTAGATGAAATGGGATGTACATGGCGTACTCACAGATCTAATTATGAGACACCATTTTTTTTCTTCCTTTCGGTGTAGATACGGAGTACCTTGAGATTCAGAAGAAAACGGCAAACCATTATGTGTCAACGGCACTTTACTTCGCGCTATAAATACGAGCAAGCGACCTGGAGAGAATGTTCGCCGAGGAATATATTCAGGTGGTACTCGCACATGATGACCACACGCATTCAGCCTGCCTAACATAAGGAGTGGTGGCTGAGCGATTTGGACGAAGCGCTCATGTTGATTTGGAGGACTGTACAAGGATGTAGTATATCAAGCCTGGGAACCCAAGGATCCGCTTTGCTTGGAGATTCACTCGAAAGACCTTTTGATGAGTTGTAGGAGCCCCTTTTAGACATTTGAGTGAAGCTAAAAAACACCAAAGTCTTGTCCATGCACTCCAATCACGCAGTGCCTCAGCGCAGAATATGGGGCGGAGCCAATAATATTAGTTCCATCCAGCCTCCTTGTTACATGAAGAGAGCGTTAGGGAAGACGACCTTTTTGTAGACGCGAAGAGTCTTGTTCTTCGCTTATGCCGCTTTACAGTTGGCAGAGCCCAGGATCCTCAGGAAAGCATACCACGCAATTACCTGTTCAAGGCGCTGGTACTTTGCTTTTCAACACTTGGGTATTGACTGCCCATGCTTGGGACTAACAAGTTTGCCTCAGCACCTGGCAAATAGCGCCACTTGAGGCCTGGATCATCTTTTCTGTATACCTTTTCATAGAACACTCCAATCTCATGAAGTTGGGTAGACCGCTTACTTGACATTATCAAGTAACGGAGGCACGAAGGAGGAGAGGGCATTGGTGGGATTTTGGCCCACGGATATGTAGAAATGATGGCGGAATCGGAGCACTCAAGCAGAGACACTTGGCTTCATAGCTTGAGGATTTGGAGCGCTCTGAGCTCAAATTGGGTGGAGTAAGAGGGCATCTGTGGGCTCTTGGCTTTTGAATCTATAGTTGGGATGGTAGATTAGAGCAGGAAGGTAGACTTTCATAGCTCTAGAGCCAGTTGCTCTTGGACTTGCTGAGCTTAAAGCGCTTGGACTTATGCATAGCGACTAAGAGCTGTTTTCCAATGGGCGGTGCATCTGAAAATTTTAGTGAGGATGTAATCTAACGTATGTTGGCTAAAGCTAGCACTATCCATACAGGTACAAGTGAACGTCCTTTCGAGGCCGATCAGAAAGTAATTGGCGCCACAATCTCCCGTATTGTTGCCAATCGCTGTCGTCACAAGGTATTCAGGATGTGTTAGCCATCAACTTCCCGCTAAAGGAATTCTCCTGGGACGTGCAAGTCACTCATGGTATTCACACTGACATGGCTCGCCAGTGGTGGTCTGTCTGCCAGATCTTTGATTGGCGCTGCTGGATCACTCGTGTGGGAGGTCGAGACTGCTGTGGCTGTCGAAATAGTCGGATTAGCAGTGGACGCATGTTGACTTGCGGTACCCGGAACGTAAGGAATGGTGGCGAAGATAGCGCCTTCAGCAGGCTGTTCAACTGACTTCTGTGCTGTCCCTGATGTAGGGACTGAAGGCTCAGAAGAAGCTTCTACGACTTGTAGTCCCGGCTGCTCTTCCTGAACAGCTGCATTTCTCTGGTCTTGCTGATGTTGGTAAGCTTCTATGCCAGCAGCGCCTACCGCCCCTCCTCCCACTGCGCCTGCAGCAGGACCCATCCAGTCTCCATATTTACTGTCGTGCCGCCCCACTTGATAGGGCAATGCTCGCGGCGCTCCGCCACCTGTAGCGACCGGATTTGGCCCTTGCTGCACTAGTAGGCCATTGTAATCTTGATGGTTTGCTATTGGCGAATAGACATTCTTGTGAAACGGCGCCGTAGAATCCCCACCTAGCTCTCCTCGGGCACCGCTCGTCTCGTCGTCGACAGCTTGCATTTGTTGCATCTGATTGCTAAAAGGAAAGTCGGATCCTGAGAGTGCGCCGGCCGCAGCTACTATGTCTCGCTCATCGGAGCTCGACGGACTAGACGGTACCGCTTGTGAGTCTCGATTATTGACGTTAAGGGCACTCGGAAAACGCCCACCTGGATTAGGGCGCTGCGGGAGCTTCTCCTGTGGTGGTCGTACTTCTGCATGAGAAGCAGTCGCCGAATACGGCACCTCGTCGGCTTCATCTTCTTCCATTCCATCACTACTAATGGAGCCGGCCTTGTGACTGCCTGCGCTCACGCTTCGTGCGTGCGATCGGCGTATGAACTCGTTACGCTCAGCGCCCGTCTTTTCTGTCAAATTTTTGATATCCTCATACCAAGCCAGCATAGTGTCATATGACTCAGCTCTGAATACCCAGGCATGGCCTCGGTGAATACCACCACTTTGACGACCCTTCAACATAAATTTGTGCGAGGTCGAGTCAGTAGCGGAACGTGAGCCAAGTTTCTGATCTGCAAGAGGCAGTGACATGACCGGCGACTGACTGGCGATTCGGTCTGGTGACTTGAACTCGTGGAGATGCGTGGTTGATAGGACATACCTGTACAACGTCAATAAATGGCAGAACCCTGATCCGAGAGTGCTTACCAGCCAGGCGTATAGCTTTTCAGATATTTGCTCTTCCGCTCTAGCATGCCAGCCTTGACCTCCGAGCAGGCAGCTTCGTCTTTACCCGGGTAGATTATGTTCTCCACTCTACGCACAGGAAGCCTTGGGTCAACAAAGTGCTCGTTTTTGTCGACGAAAGCGTTCCATTCGTGATCTTTGGGAATTGCCAAAGGACCACTTCTGAGTCCTTCTACGGCCTCGTATGCTTCGTCCGCTTCCCGTTTGATAATCCCCGCATACGCACTGTACGCCTTTTGGATCTCTCCCATAACAATAGACTCTAGTTCTCGACCAGAGCTTTCCAAGTTCAAAAATGCCTAACCAATTAGCACTCTCTTCGTTATACCATATTAGAGCGAGAACATACCCTATGCAGGTAGTTCTCCTCTTCGATCTGTCTCCCGACTTGCCGGTCAACCCCAAGTCTGACCAGGTAAGCGTCGTTTTTTGGATCTGTGGAGTCAGTCCCTAGGGCTTCTTGCAAATCCCGGACCGCTCTCCTGGTTGCCTCTGTCTCTTTTTCTACGTTGTTCTTGAAGTCCCCAGACAGACCCTTGATTTCCTTAATCTTCTGGCCAAGGTCGCTTCGAAGGCCCGTAAGCTGCTGAATGACATCTTCCTCAATGGACTTGGCCTTGTTGCTCTCCGTAATCGACTTCTTGTGATAGTCTCGTAAGACATGCATGGCGTCGCTAATGCCACCCTCGGATGCGAGTTGAGGCGGTGTTGGGATATTGCTGAGGACATTCGAGATAGTGTATAAGGATTTAGAACGAGCGTCGTAGGATTTCTGGATGTCACGGAAATATGTGATGAGGTCTTTGAGAATCTTGCGCCAGACTGGAGAAGACTATGTCAGTAAGGTCGTCGCGCCCTCGTAGACTGCCTGATTCAGAGTACGTACCCTGGAACCTATTGGCCAAGATCTCAGTTGGGCTCCCAGTCGTAGGCACGGGTGTAAAAAAAGCGCTGTGCATCTCTGATCCATGACCTGCAACATCATCCGCGAATGTCAAGCTCCTCACACTACCTGGGCGACTACCCTTCTTGCTACCGGCTCGCTTAAGGCTGTTTTTCCGGCTGAGAGATTGTCTCTTTTTTAATGTTCCCCCTCGTGACGGGGTCAAGGTTTGGGACGTGGACATTCGACGTTTTCCATTATCCTGGCTGGAGTCTAGGTCCTGGTTGAGATGGGCGGGCTGGTCATGTGGTTTTGATTTTGATAGGGCGGGTGCAACGTTGGGCGTGCCTCGAGCGAAATCTGTTGCCCCAGATGGTTGTTGAGCCATCTTGGCTTTGTTGTTGCTTGCGAGGCTAGCACACTCAGCAGGCCAGAAGAAGGTAACTGCTAGACATTGGGTAAGCTCCCTTGTGTTATTGGGGTGTGTAACGTAGGGGCACCTGAAGCTTGCTCCGCTGACTGAGGAGATTGAAAGAGAAAAGAGGTCGAATGCGGAGCACTCAAGCGTACCTTCTCCAACACTCAAATAAGTATGTGAAGCCTAGAAGCGAGGCTTCGTGGAGGATGTGGCTCAGCTGCAGGCAAGCTAGAGGTTCAACAAAAGCGAGGACCGCGTAGTACGAGTACGGAGCACATGCGGAGAGGAGGGCTCGGAGGGCAATGCGGAGGACGCCTCGAGCACTAGAATTTGAGTCGGGCTTCGCTTTCGTCACTATCACTGCGAATAAGTCATGACTGTTGGGGAGGAGATTTGTAGGGAAGTGATAAGTTTTTTGTGAATTGATAAAGGGAATGAGAGTTCAACTTCGGGTCATGGTGGCTGTAGGAACGTCATCTTGCCTTGGGAAGATAAACTCCAAATTCGGATCATCGTTCACCAGCCCGTTTTGATACACGAGGCTGAGCCATTCATTTCACAGGCTACGAGTAATCTGATCAGATACTAGGACAATTGATTAGACTACTCGTAGACTACCCTATTTTGAATGAATGCAAGCCTTCTGCGATTATCGTTTTTGACTTTTCTCTACGCTACAAGGAATTCGCAGCACCGACTGCAAGCACCAAGAGCCAATGATTCCATTTCATATCGAATTGATCAGCCGCCTCTCTTTCTTCAGAGCTTTCAGTTTCGCAACAGCCTCATCTAATGGTATCCGTTCCCCTTTGGACTGCGTGTCCTGATCGTCGCGATTTCGAATATTGACAGACCGTGACTCCTTTTCTTCGGCACCAACCACTGAGACGCATTAGTCAAATTGTGGGTTATGTCAAACATGAACAAGCTTACCGAATATGAAATTGTATTGTTGCAGCTGCCCTGTGCGTATCTTCTTTGCCATAGTGTTCCCACTGATATCGATGTCCACATTCATCTTCTGGGCCTTCAGCAGCTTCTGTACCTCCTCGGAGTAACCATTGAATGCTGGTCCTACGGGAATAATAAGAAGCTGTCGCGGGCTTAGCCAGAATGGCCATTTCCCTGCAAAATGCTCTGTGATGACAGCCATGAACCGTTCAAAGCTTCCAACAATGGCACGGTGGATCATGACTGGCCGTGCACGGCCAGGACCGGGCACTTTTGGCTTGCTTGCGACTGCATCATGACCATCTGACTTCGCGTCGCCAGGTTCGCTAGCTTTGGCCTTAGAGCTCGTTTCTGCAGTCATAAATTCTAGCCCGAATTTTTGGGGAAGTTGAAAGTCAAGTTGGATGGTAGCACACTGAAAGCCTCGCTTTAAGGCATCGGATAATTCAATATCGATCTTTGGTCCGTAGAAAGCACCGTCTCCTTCATTCAGCTCCCACTGCCCACCACCAGAGGCTGTAAAGTTGTCTAGAGCCTCCTTGAGCTTAGATTCGGCCTTGTCCCATGTCTCGATATCTCCCAGGTACTTTTCGGGTCTTGTAGAGAGCATGAGCTTGAACGGAAACCCGAAGAGACCATAGATTGATTTGAGGAAGTCGAAAAGGCCCTCAATCTCTTGTTTGATCTACTAAAAGTTAGCAACATTCTTCAGCTCTCCGCGAGTGCTCTACTCCCCTGGTCTTGAGTACAGAATATATGAGCGTCATCCTGTTGGAATTTTCGCACTCTCGTCATGCCATTCAGAGCACCCGAGGCCTCATTCCTGTGTAATACACCAAAATCCGCCATCCTAAGGGGCAGCTCTCTGTAACTGCGTTCTCTATGTCGGAACATAATACAGTGCCCTGGGCAGTTCATTGGCTTTAAAGCCCATGTTTTCTTTTCTATCTCCAATTTGAACATGTCATCTTGGTAATGCTGCCAATGACCGGACGTTTTCCAAAGGTCAACGTCGTACATATTGGGTGACTGTACTTCCTGATAGCCTCGTTTCTGATACTCGGACCGCATTAATTTCTGGAGGGCATTGAAGATGAGCGTACCACGCGGTAGGATAAAGGCATTCCCAGGGGATAGTTCGTCAAAGAAAAATAGCTCTTGGTCCGCACCGATCTTGCGGTGGTCCCTCTTCGCTGCTTCCTCGAGGAACTTCTTGTGATCTGTCATTTGCTTTTTGTCAGGGAATGCAACACCGTATATTCGTTGCAACGAGTCGTCATTTTTATCTCCTCTAAAGTAACATGAGGAGTTCTGTGGCAAATTGGCGTTAGCAATAGCTCGTATCCATTATCAGCTCACTCACCTTCATGATCTGGAACACTTTTATCTTGCCCGTATGCTGTATGTGAGGTCCAAGACACAAATCCACGAGCGTTCCGCACTTGTACACCGTACTACCCTCGGGAGGTAGTAGATTCTCGATGTAGTACATCTTGTATTTGCTGTAGCCGAACATCTCTTTCAGATCAGGGATAGACACATGTAATCGTTCAAAGGGCTGCTTTTCCTTGAAGAACTTCGAAGCTTTACTTTCCAAAGGTGGCCAGTCGCTCTCCTTGACTACATGCCTAGAAAGCGTCAGCAAGTCACAGGCGATTTTTGTAGTGGAGCCTACCCTTCCGCTATTGCCATGTCATAGAAGAAGCCTTGTTCGACAGGTGGGCCATGTGATAAAAGGCAATTGTATTGACACTCTGCGGCCTCCCCTAAAACATGCGCACTAGAATGCCAAAAGACGTTCCTACCTTCTGCAGACGAGAATGGAATGTATTTGACACGACAGGCGTTCTCCAGAGGTCTGTCAAGATCCCATAGCTCTTTTCCATCTACTTTTGCTATCACAAAGTCGCTACTGACGTCTTTATCCACATGCCTGAGGAACGAACCGGGTGTAGATTCCCAAGCTTTCGCAGCTACAGGCATTGCTGGCCTTGGCTTTCCCTCCTTATCCAGCCCAAGGTCTAGGACAACACTGATCTCTGGTTTCTCTTTCTCCAATATCTCGGCTTGACGTTCGCGCTTGAGCTTGTCGAACAGCTCATTGCGCTTTATGAGGAAATCTGGTAAAGGGCCATCCATGCTTTGTTTTGCAGGGGAAGCTTTCGAAATTAGAAAGTTCTCTTTGAAATTATTCGACTTTGAAGATTCTCCCCTTGGCTGCACTTTCGCAGCTGCCAATCTACTAATTGAGGATTGTCTGGCATGAGCATTTTTGGGACTTTGTAATGGGTTCGAACGTGGCTCGGCACTAGGATCGCTTGCTGCTGAACGAGTCGCAAGGTCGTTGCGTTGTTGGTACGAGTCAGCTGGCTGCCCATCATTTTTCGTGTCCATTTTGGAAATGTTTTCTAGTGTCACGCAAAAGTCAGCCAATGGACAAGCAAATGAGTCGAGCTCACTTCTAGGTGTTCCCTAAAACAGTCTAGCTCGATATTTCTTGGCAGCTCCTGGCACTAAGGTACTCGTACTGTAAGGTGGAGTCCACGAACTTTCTTCACTATCGTGAAATCAAGACCAAAATGTCATTTCGCGGCGCACCTCGAGGACGAGGAGGAAGCTTTGGTGGAGGGCGAGGAGGCTTTGGCGCGCGAGGAGGTACGTCTACACTCACTGTCACTAGCTGGGCATACACTGATATTCATCCGCATAGGCCGCGGCGGCTTCCAACAGTCCTATGGACCTCCAGCAGCTGTCCTAGGTCGGCAAAGTTCTTATACACATAACTACTCTTGGCTCTAACTCCTTTACAGAAATGGGATCCTTCGTGCACGCCTGTGAGGGCGAGATGGTTTGCGAATCGATTAATCCAAAGCTACCATACTTCAATGCGCCGATCTACCTGGAAAATAAGGCAAGAAGTCTAGGAGACGGCATTGGCATCTGGGATCTGACGAATCTGACTTATCGCAGACTTCAATTGGCAAAGTCGACGAGGTCCTGGGCCCAATCAACCAGGTCTTCTTTACCATAAAACCACAGGAGGGGATAGTCGCAACATCATTCAAGGCGGGAGACAAATTCTACATTGGAGGCGACAAGCTTTTGCCATTGGAGAAGTACGGACGCCACCTCTTGATAAGGCTCATATGTTGATGCTGGATAGGTTCCTACCAAAACCAAAGCCACCACCTGGCGCTCTAAAACCAAAACGTGCAGGCGGTGGATCGAGAGGTGGGCCAATGCGTGGGGGCAGGGGCGAAGGTCGAGGCGGCGGTAGGGGTGCACCAAGGGGCCGAGGTGGCTTTGGCGCCCGGGGACGAGGAGGCGTGAGGGGAGGTGGTTCAAGAGGCGGTGGACTTGGTGCTGGCAGAGGTAGAGGATCCAATCCAAATTTCACGAGGCCTGGTCCGTGGGGACGTGGATCATGAATGCAAGCTGGGCGTTGTGGCGAGAGGATCTATGTATAGGGGTCTATACCCAGGGATTGTCAATTCGCTTCGACTCAATGTTTGTGCAATCGTCTCGTGAAGTGTCGTAGCTTTGGCGGAGATTGATATTCCGACCCCGCCAAGTTGCCAATTCCAGCATTCTTCTGTTTTGCTCAACAGTGATGTTGATGTGCATAATTGACTCGACACCACTTTCACTATTCCTTTAGACTCTTCGAAGAGACTTCGCCACCATGGCGGCGCACGAGTTGAAGACCGATCCTAAGTACGATGACTACGACTACCCCACCACGAGCCCCGATGCTGGCAGCGGGCATCCAGGGCATACAACACCAGAACAAGACGCTCAAATCTTCCAATTACGCACACAATTAGAACAGGCTGGCTACAAAGAGCGGCTCGACACATTGTGCATGGTGAGCGATACGCTAAGGCTGCACTGCTGCCACGGGCATCTCTGATTCTGCATAGCTACGATTCCTGCGGGCTAGGAAGTTCAATGTCGAGCTTGCAAAGCAGATGTGGGCTAAAGTCGTCCCTATTGTTTGTCTAAACTAACTTGCTGGCAGGTTCATAGACTGTGAGAAATGGCGAAAGGATTTTGGAGTGGATGACCTTGTGCGGAACTTCGACTACAAGGAGAAGCTCAAAGTCTTCGAGTATTACCCCCAGTACTACCACAAAACCGACAAGGTGAGTAGGACGTGGCTTCGAACCAGTATTGGGAGCCAGCCTGATAAAATTACAGGATGGACGGCCAGTATACATCGAGCAATTGGGTAAAATTGATCTCACGGCAATGTACAAGATCACGACGGGCGAAAGAATGTTGCAGAACCTGGTCGTTGAATATGAGAAACTCGTCGATCCCCGTCTACCGGCTTGTTCCCGGAAGTCCGGACAGTTGCTGGAGACCTGCTGCACAATTATGGACCTAAAGGGCGTTGGCATCTCCAAAGTCAGCTCAGTCTACGGCTACGTCAAGCAGGCATCAGCAATCTCGCAGAATTACTATCCCGAGCAATTAGGCAGGCTGTACCTCATCAACGCGCCGTGGGGTTTCTCCTCGGTCTTCAGCGTGGTGAAAGGCTTCCTAGATCCAGTCACTGTTCAAAAAATCTATGTACTGGGTAGCGGCTATCAAAGTGAGCTCCTCGGGCAGGTACCCAAAGAGAATCTGCCGAAGATCTTCGGAGGGACCTGTGATTGTAAAGGCGGTTGTGCACTGAGCGACGAAGGACCTTGGTAAGTAAATGCGTGGGAACGGCCCGTATGAACGAATACTAATTGCAATGCTTATAAAAGGCAAGATCCAGCATGGACCAAGCCGCCCAAGTACAAGCAGGAATCGAAAACGAGCCAATCGACAAGCACCACATCTGCTCCAAAGCCTCACCCAGCACCCAACGCAGGAACGACAGCAGACATAAAGGGCGCACAACAAGCACCAATGGGCTCATAGGGAAGTCGTGACGGACCCTGCTCGAGAACTAACATGGAGTTGTGGTAAAGGCAGCCTTCGCTCGAAATTCGGGACAGACAAACAAATGTCGCCACAGTCAGCAATACCCAATCCTGGACACACCACGCGCTCTAAGCGCCTAAAGCATACAATTTCGCACTCAATGACGTGATACACTGCCCTTGAACCTGGGTATAAACGTCCGGGCATGTCTCAATCACACAAGTGCCTTCCCTTGTGGTAGACACTAAATTCAACTTCGCCAGCCACTGCAACGCACGATCTACATATTTTCCACCACTTCTGCTGCCTTTCCAGCCCTCTCCAATTTTGCCAGTACAACTGGGATCTTGCCCAGCTCTACCAGTCCTTCCGTTCCTCTTCCCCACATCTTTTCCACATTCTCTCTGCGCTCCAGAACGCCCATATCTGAGTCTATTTCATCCGTCGCCTCGGGTTTCGTCGCCCTCTCTGCCTGTGCGTCTCTCTCCCTATTCAGCTCCTCCTCTAATCTCTCCATGTACTGCCTCGCCGCTGCACCAGGCGCTTCTCGCCTCAGCTCTGCAACCCGCGTTGACTGAGTGTCGAATTCTGCGTAGAGGGTGCGTAATTTCTCAGCTAGTCGTGGGTCGTAAGGCTCGTAACTGCCATTGTGTTCTTGGGTTGTGGATTCGGGGGCGGGGCCAGGGCGGAGGAGCGTGGGCGAAGGGTCGAGGCCATTGAGTGTGAGGGAGGGAAGGGCTAGACTGAGCGTTTGTAGTATATACTGTTACGACGATCAATGCCCGGTCATGTTTACCAAACAAGAGCAATGCTTTACCTCCTGTACTAGCTCCTCAACTTTCGATCTATACGCGTCTTCGCCCTCTGGCGCCGCTGATGGGGGGATAGCGAGGTCTAGCTTTTGCTGAGCAGCGGCCTTGATGTTGTTGAGCAAATATGTGAGATCTGCGGGGGATTGAAGGTCAATTTTACGGTGGTGGGCATCCATGGTTGCTCTCGAAGTCGCGTTCACGTAAAGGGACAAAAGGATCGCGCGACACTCAAGTCATTGTGCGAGTGATGTAGATACTCGCTCGTTAAGGCATTCCATCTCGGGCTTCCGATGTTTACCCACGAAGCCGATGAGGTTAGACCAAAAATTACACTCCCCCGCCCCGCGCATGCTTCTTCTCTCTTTTATCCAGTCCTCGCGAGCTCAGCCCAGAACGAACATATATTGATCGATTGCCCGTAGTTCTATAGCCAATGGCTTTTCGAATCTGGCGTCTCCTTGCAGATCTTACAAGGCTATGTCCGATAATTGAATGACTCAACTCCAAAACTCCACGGAGGATGTTTTATCTTCACCGCCAGTGTATAATAAGGCTTCCTGTCTCCTTTTTGTCTTTCTATTCACGGTCTCATAAGTCGCTTGCACACTTGCTGGGGTCATCCATCCCGCTACACCCTCAATATTCTACCTGCTCATCACTACCCACCATTCTACTATTGTCACCAAGGTCCATCTCCAATCTCCACTCACAATGGCTACTCCCAAGACCATCGTCTTAATCTCTGGAGCGGACCAAGGTATTGGGTTCAAAATAAACAAGAAATTCGCCACAGAGAGGCCACAGAGAGCCCATCTCATCATATACTAATGGGCTGCCGCTCCCTTTCGAGAGGCGAAGCCGCAATATCCTCTCTGCCAAACCTCTCAGTCGAGGCGGTCCAGCTCGATGTCACCTTTGACTCATCCATTTCAAGTGCTGCTGAATGTGTGCAAGACATGTTTGGACGCCTGGACGTCTTGATAAGCAACGCCGGCATCTCTGCCCAGGCTCTCCCTGAAGGCCTTACTCCACGAGAGAAATAGACCGAGATATTGAAAACCAATGCAATCGGTCCTGCATGTCTCACGGAAGCTTTCATTACACTCTCACGGAAGTCGTCAGAGCCACGTATCATCTTTAAGACTTCGGAACTCGGCAGCATTGGAGATACTCTTGATCCGTCATTTCAGTATTATGGCTCAATTCTCCAGAATAAAAAGCACCGAAGGCAGCTCTAAACATGATTATGGCGTCGTATGCTGTCAAGTACAAGGATGAAGGGTTTCAGGTCAACGTTTGCTGTCCAGGGCTGAATGCTACAGGATTGAGTGGAGGCAGGGGCGACCATCCTAGTGTTGGGGCTTTGAATGCTTGCAGGCTGGTGACTGCCGACAAGGATGGAAAGGCTAGCACATGTACGAACAAGGACGGGACACTGCCATGGTAGGAAGGCGGAGTGCTAGATGACATCGATTCCGGTCAATGGACGCTTGTCGTTTAGCTTTTAAAGAAGATTCAATTCTAGGACAAATGACAGTACCCTCACCATTCTTGAATGTGCTTGCTTGGAAGGCTATGACTAGGTTTCTTCATTGATCTTCCATCTTAACCCTCGACTTTAAATCCCATGCTCAAATTCCACCAATCCAGTATTCCACACTCCCCCAACTCCGCAGCTAATGCTTTTATCGAGTCGAATTCTTTCACCTTACCGGGCTCGACTTGTAATCGACCTTGCTCTACTGACTCTGATCGTAGGAATTGGTAGTCTTTGTACCTTAGATTCTGTGTTTTGAGAGATGTCAGTGGTTTCACACCTAAGTGCTCACTAGAGAATTTGAGTACGGAGGTAATCGACTGTAAACATACAAGTACTTTCCGAAGACCAGCATGTGGAAATCCGAGATTACCCCAAGGAACGCTAGAAAACGCATCAAAAATTCGCATTCTGGATTCTCACCTTTACGGTTGCGACCCATTCCTTCACACCCTCTTCCTCCTCCGACTCAGCAATCATCACGCCAGGTGGATGTGAGCCTGTCTTCAAATATACCGCACAGTCACAGGCTTTTGCCGCTCTAGTGATTGCAGTAATCTTCTTACGGGAGGTCATGTGGTGGGTCTTGATTAGGGCGCGGTAGAGCATTGCAGGGGGAGATTTCGGATGGCTCGAGGCGCTGCTTGGCAATTTGAGATTTCAGGAGTTTGGTGAGTGATATGAATGCCAGGTGGATCCAAGGGATTAATTACAGGGAGGAAGCACAATTAGTGATAGGACATCCTAATTTGACATATGGGTAGAGGATTTGAACGATGCAATCATAAATTGATACCTTATGCCCGACTTAATTCTTGTAAGCTGTGTAGGGTATTTAGGGCCAGACATGAATCGCTTAAACCTCGTTGACAGCATAATCGTGGTATCTTTAACGCAACGCCAACGCCTCGTGAATGGGATCAGTATCGATAATCGCTGCGCTAAAACGCTTCATAAAAATGACGAAAGACAAAATTGGCTGTCTAAGCTAGGCGCAGCTTATATTAGCGTACCTGGCCACCTGCGTCCTCCTGACCGCCCATCCTTTTACAGCCAGCACGATAATAGCCCAAGCCAAGGGAAATGCTGTGAAGCCCATTGTCACCGTGAAAGGAAACATGGCGTGCAAACCGTGCCACTCCATGGCTCCCACTGTATTTCTGTTGCTGGTGATAAAGTTCAGACCGCCGGAGATCAAGCAGAATGAGCTTATGAGCTCGGAAGGTGGACGTGACTGGCAGATACGAGGTTGGCGGAGAAAGATAAGTCAAGATGTAGGTGACTGCCCGCGCCAACGCGAAACCGACGAAGAGAGTACACCATTGCTTGTCTACTATGGTGGATACCATGGATGCCTGATGGTGAGAGCTCATCATCAGACCAAGGAGAAGAATAATTAGGCCGGGAAATGGGTTCATCGAGAAGTTGTAAGTCTTCGGGGGTTGCAGATGCTCTCTTGCGGATTGTGAGCCAAGCGAGGCCGAAGACGATGTAATCGTCGTATTGAGAAGTTTACAAATTCGTCTCGACTCAACGAGCATGCCACAGAGTCCACCGCCAAAGAAATTGACACATGCTCAAAGTCCTGCGCGCTCCAGGCCGAACCCCATGCGGCAAGATGCTCTAGCCAGACGTTGGATACACCGTAAAGGAAGATAACGAAAGAATCTACAAGTTCCGCAGACGGGATAGCGGCTTTCCGACGACCAATGATTTCGTCGGGGGCCTTGACGTTCCACGCCCAGCCAACTTCGGCGAAACATCCCATCCATCGTCCCAGAGTAAGAAAGCCGTACCAGAAGAATATGCCCCCTTTGACGCTGTGAGCGAGGCCATTGAAGATGCTGCTGCCGCGCTATTACACTATCAGCTCAGAATACATTCTTCCCAGAACGTCATAACTTACGAAAACGCCGCCATACACCACAGCACCGGACAGGATCGCAAAAAAGCCGACTAACAGGCTTATAGGATCAACAGCATAATATACAGTGTTCAGTAGTCTCAGGTTACGTTAAGATAGCTTAGCTGTGATACAGGACGCGATCCGTTGAACATTGGCATTGCCAAGCAAACCCTGTTCCTCGGTATGGTGTTTCTCCGCTTCCGCATGAGCGTCTTCGTGTCCACGAAACTTCCGTTGTTGTTTTTCGTCTCGATTCTCGGTCGAGGAGATTGACTGGCTTCGGGACGGCTCCGACGCCGTATAATGGCCACTGTCGTGAGAATATCTGTGTGGCGTAGGAGAGCGAGCTATTTGCGCATGGCGGTGATGCGCTAGTGCCTCGACTGACATGGGCAAGAAAGCTGCGCGCTCTTCTTCGCTAGATCCTTGTGCTTTTCCCATACTTGCAACGAAGTTCACGGGCCCAATGATGCATTGCACAATGATGCATTGCACCAAGACAATCCAAGTGACGGTCCAGCCGACCTTGTTGTGTACATTGTTCCTGTATAGGTCGGGTGTCTTGCTGGTGTAGATTGTGCCCAACAACAGCCCCACGCTATGTAGACCGAGAAAGGACAGCTGGACGAGGAGAGCAAGGCGGAAGCGAACGACACTTAGCATCACCCCTGCAAGGCGTTAGTTTGCTTAGATTTACGGTGCGAACGAGAAGCGCTCACCTATTGGTAAGACGAAAAATCAGGTAACAGTCATCACGACAACGTGTGCCAGCATGAGGCCTCCAAAATTGGGATAGGTAAAGTAGCTTTCCGGCGCAACTTTAGTTGAAATTGTCGTCGTGTGGTTCAAGGCTGAGGAGAGGTGTGAGATCTTGGGCCCCCCCGCGCCCTGCATCTCGCTGCCATGGCTGTCATCGCCGTGGGCAAAGGCAAGAGGAAGGACTTCTATGAGAATGAGTGCCGCAAGGAATTATGGGACGGCGTGTATGCACCATGAATTTTGGCACCTGAGATGACACTGTTATACTATTCATTCAGTAATTCTTTGACTTTAGAATAAGAGGTCAGGTCCAGAGACAATGCAGATGCTTTGAGAGTAAAAGTTGCAGGCAGAGCTGAAGGAAGGGTATTGGATGTTGGAAGAATCAGAAAGCTGACACTAGGGCGGTAAAGGTGAGCGAGAATGTGTTCATATAACCCCGAGGCTGGTGGGCAGCGGAGGTTCCAGGTAGATTATGTAATGAGCGTGACAGTCTGACAGCGATATTCTAGCAGCCTCTCAACGGTGATTGTAGCAAGCTTCATATTTAGTGAGTGATGTCAGGCATGCACGAGTGGTCTTGTCATGAGAAATCGGTGTCGAGATCGAATGGAAATTGGGAAGGTCCAATCATGCGGTGGGCATGAGGTCAGCTCGTCGCTGGAAAATCAGCGAAAATCAGCTGCCACTAACCTAAATTTAAACCCTTCCCGCAAGCTTAGAGTACAATAAAAAGTAATAGACGACTACCGAAGCCCGGGGAGCACATCTCGGGGCAAGATACCGACTTCTTATTTGCTTCCTCACTACCTCCGCCCTCCATCGGCTCCCGTCTGTCATCGCGTCTGATACAATGAGATGGTGTACTAAGTCAAAGGATCCATTAACAGTTACGCAGACTTTGGAGGGGAGTCTTCTCTCTAGTGTTGTAAGGTCAAAGTAATATGAAAATGGTTCACCGCATTGGCTTTTGATGCTTCCACGTGGTTTGCACAATTCGGATTTTCGGCTGCAATCATCGTTCCTTTGGCTGCCAATCTACAGCATCATCACAACGCCGCACCGACCTAGCTTCCTTAGCAGCTTCTGATTGGTAATACAGTATCACTTGGATTCCTTTGCTCGTAAGACCGGCGCACCGCGGAAGCATGCTCTTATCTCCGCACACCTCCGCCTTCACTGCTCGATACGCATTACTAAACAACAATGAGTCCAAGGCAGCAAGGCATAAGGGGCAAAATGACTGCGAGAATCGGACGTGTATGACCCCGAGCAAGGTCTAGGCCCATGCTATGCACTTTTTGGACGTCAAAGTAGCAGGCGTCGCCAAGGACTGTGAAGGCTTTGACGGAGCTGTATCCGTTCCCAAGCCTCTAGTCCTCACCAATGGCGTTCCTAATCGGGCCTCTGTCGCACATACAAGGCTTTGCTGTGCCTGGTGTTGGGAAATGGATGTGCACCCCCCAAGCTAGCTATCGCCATGACCAGCTGTCGCACACGAAACTGGCGTAGCACCTGAGGTCATTGCTAAGTCTGTTCTGAGCATGCTGAGGATCGAAGGTGGTCGTCTTGATACCTTGGTAAAGTTTGAGAACGAGGCTCTCCATTCTTTCGCCCGTGCAAATGATCGTTCTCTGATCGCTCTTACCTTGCTTCGTGGAGGTAGTCTTCGAGAGCCATCGAACTGTCATGGCAGCTTTCTCACACAATAAGTAGATGGCTTTTGTCGCAAGTTCAGGGATAGGCCACTGACCTTTCGTCTGACAGTCAGGGCTGAGGAAAGGAGGATCACAGAGCATTCGATCATACTTTCCTTTCATGTCGTCTATTGCCATGGTCAGCTATGGATATCTAATGACTGGTTTGGATCTTCTTCAACGGACCAGGAAGCGTAAATGGGTGTTTAAAGTCATAGCGAGTAAATTCCTTGAAGACGTCAAAGCGGTTGTCATACTCGAGAAGGCAAATCTCTCCAACTTCGTAAGCACCTGAAGCCTGGGTCCTTCAGCAAGAGCAAAAGCTGAATTATATGTCGTTGAAGACTGACGAGCAAATTTTTGAGCTGCACAAAGACGCTAGGCGCGGAGACAACGCATATATTCGTCGAAGTTGTGGCTTCTGCAAGCAATTGTTCTGCTAAGATAGTGGCCGTATCATCGCTGTACTGAGTACATAAGCACATGACATAGATTTGTGCATTGCGAGGGTATGCACCCAGAACTGACTGGCATTCCAGTCTTCTGAAAACATATTCATGGACAGTTGGCCTTGGGAAGTCTTGGTCTCCACTTCGGCTTTCAGGTCCTCGAAGCGCTTCTCTCTAGAATCTCTGTCCGAGTAGAATTCTTGCAGGGCCGCGAGAGTATCATCAGAGAGCTCACTAGCTCACTATCAGAAACCAACACTTGACAAAGTGGGATGGACTCGCTGACAGGACTTCATCGTCCTCTCTTGCGTCGATACCCATGAAGATGATCTGAATGAGGCAAATCCTTGCTCACAAGTCTTCGAATAGAAACAAAGAAGCAATTGAATTCCTTATTTGACAAGTTTCGGCTGTAGCTCCCTAGATATCGCGACTATTTAGGGTTGCGGGAAGCCCCTAAGCGGGGCTTCTTCGGCTCGACAAGGCTCAAAATTCTGAGGCCAGCGAGGCCGCTCTTATGACCAGCTCATCAGAGATGCACATTCTCAGGATACAGCGCCGAAATCCTACCTCGACCATACACCTATTGCACGTGCGAAGGTAGTACATTACAGAGACGCAGAGCCCCGCAATGGCCCCAACCCTACCCTCATTTAACCCTGCTCGCCTCAGATCTTACGTCTTCCGCCTACCACTTTTCACTCGCGTTATAATACTCTTCATCATTGTGTTTTGGATAGCAGAGCTGCAGAGCGCGTGGAATATTGCGCAATGGGGTGCTTTGATGCCGGCGGAGGTCAATTTGGGAACAAGTACGTCTATACTGCGCCCAGCGGTGCTGCGACGATAGGATTGCTTCGCGGCTCGCAGTCGGTTGGTTAAATTTGCTGACATTTAATCAATATACAGTGTACCGGCTAAACACGTATCCTCTGATCCACCTTGGCTTCCTTCATGCCCTTCTAAATACCCTTGCGCTCGCTCCTTTATTGGAAAGATTTGAGGCGGACCACGGCACGCTGCTGACGGCGGCAATGTTTATTGGGCGTACGTCTAAAGTCAAGATATCAAAGCGAGCGTCTTAAGCTGATGATCTCTTCGTTGACAGCTCTATCCACTCTTCCCGCGGCTGGCTACCTATTGGTTGAGCGTGGGCTGTTGAGGGGAAACACTGCAGTCATGGGCGCAAGGTATCGACAGGAAATCTTTCCTTATATGTACATTCGGAATTGCTGATATGATCATCAGTGTCTGGGTATTCGTTATACTTGGTGTAGAAGCGATCAAAGCATTCCGGGCAAACCCATATTTTGCGTTAGCGACCCATGGCCTCTTTCAAGAACCTGTGCTAATCTGGGTGCAGCATTGGTGACAGTCGAATACCGACTTGGACCACTCCGCTACTAGCTCTTATCTTTGTAACTGCACTGGTCCCCAATACCTCCTTCTTAGGGCATGTTTGCAGTCTTGGCGTGGGCTATATCTGTAAGTCTTGGCTCTCTATTCTCCAATGAGATCTACCCATATATCCTGCCCTTCTTTTTGGTTCTCAATTAACAGATCAACCATCTGTAGATGGTCTAGGCTACCTCAAGATCCTTGCACCCCCAGAGAAGGTCCTTCGCTGGATCGAGGGAAAACTGAACCTACTAGGGCGGCTTCCACATTATGTGTCCATAGACCAGAAGACCTACGGTAGATATGGCGTGCTTCCCACTACGAATGCGCCGCGGTCACCATCAATGCCAGGGACTGGCGAGGGTTCGGTGCCTATGACATATCTGGGATCTACAGAGAGATTAGGGCCCTAGGAAATCATACCGCAGTGATAACACACCAATTTCAAGTATAAGTACTTATATTTACGTTCACAATTTTGCTGTGAATGTATCACAAAACGTCTAGGTTGGTTCTTGGCAGTAAGTTGAATTTTTCTTATTAACGTTACACGCTGGAGCTGCAAATCCTGCTTCTGGCTTCTAATTCAAGTAGAGGAGCAAAGCCCATACTTATGGCCTCTTAAGATTCTACTCGAGCCAAGATCGTATCATTTCAAAGAGATCATGTATATCGATAGAAACCTAATATATTTACACTTCTCAAAAATATCCAGGGATCGTTTAAGTATATCTTGTAGAGTACATATTAACAGTCAAGTCCCTCCATCATGAAGGCGGTGGGCAAGAGCGATTTCTACGTCCTAGGGACTCGATCCAACCATTCGTGATATGTTCCACTCTTCTGCACGATTCACTATCCTCTTAACAGCAATTGTTGAAAGTTTATTTACCTCCTTACAATTTCAAAATTTGCGCTTTGCAATATTGGAAGGGGCACTGATCGACTGTATCCTGCTCCAGTGAGTCGAGGATGACGTTCCTGGTGTATGCGGAGTAGGATTTTCCCGAATCACGCAGTCTTCCTCGGCCTGTTCGGATCCGTTCCATTTGGGAGAATAAACCTGGAATGAGATATCTCCTGTGGCTCAGGGCAGTGCGCACATTCGCGAAGACCTTGCCTTTCTCTGGTACCTATCCACCATTCCGTTCGTCCTTTGAGCTGTTTGGACGGGTTGTCGATTAGCTGCCACGCTTCCAGCCGGCTTTTGTCCCAAATGGGGTGGGCCCGGTTAAGGAAGCAGCCCAGAGGTACCTTGTGAGAGATTGGGTCGCGGATACCCCATTTGTTTGCCCATTCGTCGTAACCCAGATTTTCCTCCATAAATTGGTAACCAAAATTTGGGTGGGAGGCTTCTGATGTGTCGATCCCTTGGGTTTGAGATTCCTCGGTCTCGTCGAGTTCACGTAGCACAGGCAGTATCTCTCGATCCCATCCGCAGGCGTAGGCGAAATGAGCTTTGCATGTGCTTTCATAATCCTTCTTATACGTGGAAAGAACATGTTTCTGGCCGTCATCCCGGTCCCATTCATCCCTATCACATTGGAAACGCTCCAGGCTTCTCATAGCCAAAGCTGGAAAACCTGCAGGACCTCTCAATGTCCTACATTGCTCTTTACTAAGATAGTAGACACACTCGAGCTCCTCAAGCTCCCATGTGGCTACGTTCGAGAAGAATACGTGCGGTCCATTTTCGAAGTCATTTAGATCCGTGCAGCCCCGGGGGTTGTGCTGGAAGGAATCGGCATAGGAGAACAGACGCAAGATGGCTTGCCAAATACGACGACGCTCCACGAAAGATGTTGGTGGGTCTGTGAATTCATAAGAAGCATGCCAATCCAGCCTGTGAGATCGCTGGATCTTGAGCACTTTCTCGAACCAGGTATTCACAAAAGCTCTCACGTATGCCTGCGTGTCGCGAACTAGGATAGTAATATCCCGGATTAAGGCAGCCGTATTTATTGACCTGTCGCTACTGCTACTAATAAGCAGAGGTCGTTTCTCTCCCTTGAGATGTTTGTTGAGAAAGTCCCGCAATTCTCCCTTTCCAGAGCGCGTATCTCTGAACAGAGCAGAGATGATCTCGCAAAAAAAAAATCTGTATCTGCAGGGCCGCGTCTGAGCGACTGATAGCTCTGCATAGGAGTTATTTTGGCTTCGGATAGCCGTTGATCAAATATCTGAATAGCTCACACGTTTGCACGAGATTCTAGAGGGCTGTTGGGTTAGGTATTCTCTCGATGATAAGTAAATATATTTCCATAGGAATCCTCATGAAGGAACTTCCTATCCGTGTAGGATATGCGATGGTTCTTATTTGAAAATTTTAGATACTGCTGTCTAACGACGGACCCGCAGTTGTCGGGCTGTATCACCGCGGAGTTGATTTCGCACAGTAGGTCTGCATTTTCTCCCTGTTGATGATTTCTGAGCCGGAGTGAATCCCCAAATTGTAATTTCGTGTTGTAGATCTGTTCGACGAAAGGGAGTTTCTGGAATGACTTATGCGATTCAGATTCCCCAACACTAGCTCCTTGAGCCTGGTGCGTAGACTCCATAGCGATTGAGCTTCACAATTAATAGAAAAGCAGATATATCTGCGACGGGAGATTTATGAAGGGGAATCATGTTTGCAGAAAACTTCACTGAGAGGAGTAGAAAAGCCGTGACTTATGAGGTCTCGCCTTGACGACGCGCACAGACGCGATCCAGTGGACCAAGTAGACCCTACCATGCGACGGAAGAGGAGTCGTAAGTGATGTATGGCGACGAAGGGGCAAAAGGTGGTGACGAGGTCCGGATCGGTAGGGAAGTGAAATTAGGGACCCCGAAGCCGCTTCCCCAGAGTAAGAACGCCATCAGGTACATCCAGGCTCAGAAATCTGGCCCCTTAGTACGCGGCCGATGAGCCTCTGGCGGAAGTTGCGCGGGGCTTTTTTACCCCTAGTCGTCGGACTGAGCCTGTCATTGTACCCGCTACACGAATTCCTTGGCATTGATTCTCGCAATCGATGGCCACTACCACATAAAACATGATTTCTGTACATGGCGTTGATATGTTGGTACTCCCGAATTCCTTGAAAACCCTTATTGTGCTAATGACCATAGAAGCCCCTACAATATTGGCTCTGCGACGAGATCCGCGACTCCTTAGATTCCCCCCCTACCTCTCGGCAATATGCATACTCATCGGGGTGGTTTGGCTTTGCCTGCTCCCTCTAAATGAGTATTCAAGACATACATACATATCCGAGAACGCCCTTCTGCCAGGTCAGGTACATACGTACTTTGGAGGCAGCGAACAGAATGTTTTTAATGCCTACAAGCACGAGATCCAAGAGCTCGCTGGCAAGGAGCAGGAAGAGTAGGTCGCATTGCTCCTGCTTTCGCGTTGGCCTTTTCTAAACATTGCGGTCTTGCAGTATCTCGAACAAGCTTATTGAAATCTTCAGATCTGCCGGATTGAGATCTGCCAGACAGAAGTACCAATATGAAGCGGCAGGCAGGGAATTCGCTGGAGAGAACGTCTATGGGATCCTTCACGCGCCACGAGGTGATGCAACAGAAGCTATTGTACTAGTTGCTGCATGGAAGAACATGGATAGAGAATTGAACCAGAGCGGTGTTGCTCTCATCTTGGCTTTGGCAAGATACTTCAAACGGTGGTCGCTGTGGTCAAAGGATATAATCATCTTGATCACCGCCGATAGCAAGGCCGGGCCTCAAGCCTGGGTTGATGCGTACCATGATGAGCAAATATCACCATATGTGGCTCCTTTACCCATCAAAAGCGGAGCTCTGCAAGGCGTAGTGGTCGTGGACAACGCTCTGGACCATCGTTTCGAGTCATTACACATCGTCTACGATGGCATCAACGGCCAACTGCCTAATCTCGACCTTTTCAACTCTGCGGTCTCCATCGCTAGCGGACAATTGGGCATACGGGTGGCTCTCCAACGCATGTGGAAACACAATGACAGCTACAGGGAGCGTCTTCAGACAATGCTACGAGGCATGGCTCGCCAAGGCCTAGGCTACTCCTCAGGTCCTCATAGCAGTTTCATTCCCTACCATGTCGACGCAATTACCATGCAGGCAGTTGGAGACGGCTGGCAAGACGAAATGGCAATGGGCAGGTGCATTGAGAGCATCTTTCGAAGCCTGAACAACCTGCTCGAGCATTTCCACCAAAGCTTTTTCTTCTACCTGCTCATGCAAGCAGACCGATTTGTTAGTATTGGGACGTATCTTCCAAGTGCAATGCTTGTGGCCGTCAATTTCACTATCATGGCAATAGCCTTATGGATTCGAAGTGGAAGGCCACCAGCGCCCAAAGTCACTGCCACGACGCCTGAGAAGCACTCCAAGTCAGAAATGGAAATCTTCAAGCAAGATGGAATGATTGCCATCGTCCCCAAGGAGGATCTTACCATACTCGAACGTCAGCTTTTCGTTCCCGTATCTCTTGTCGTTTCGCTGCATTTTCTTGGCGTAATCCCGCTCTACATATTCAACAATGCGACTTTAAAGGTAAACACTTGAGTCGCCCTGGATTAAGAAATCCAAGCTGACAGTTTTCACAGACACTTCCATCTTACTTTGCCGTATTCACAATACTTATTCTCGTCCTACCCAGCCTTCTGGCCATCCTAATCCACAACCAGGCACCACTTACCCCACAGCACCACCTACTACTCCACTCCTTCTCCCTACTCCTACTAGGCATGTTCCTCGCGACCCTTGCGACTCTCAACTTCTCACTCTCACTGTTCGTCGGCCTTCTTTCGGCGCCGCTATCCTTCATCGGGAACCCTTTTTCGGCCTCGGTTGATCCCAATGACGTTTTCCCTTCTCGCGCAAGGCAGCTATCAGCGACTCTCGGCTTACAGCTGCTTTCACCACCGGTCGTGGTGTGGGCGGTATGCTATATCTGGGGCGCTGACGTCGGCGAAATGCTGGCAGAGGCGGCTTTTGGCTGGAAGGTGAATGGGTTGTGGACGCAAGTGGTTGTGTGGTGTGTTTGGTGGCCCGCTTGGCTGGTGGGGAGTGTACTCGTTAGCCCACTACTGTGAATGAAGATCTCCCATGTCCCTGACCTGAGCATTTGAAAACAATCCAAATGTCAAAGAACCATCGTCAGGCAAAGTGTTTGCGGTAGAGGACAGAAGTCTATTGTTTTTCGATTATACTCATGTCTTCTGGTCTATGCTTTTTGTGACACGTCTAAGCCCAGACATCCTTCCCAACCCCTTCAATCCAGTTGCCGAGCTGATTGACACTAATGTCCCATTCCCGCAGCCGCACCCTCATTCCATCAATCTGTCCTGGATCCAAGACTTTCGGCTGCACCCAGTTGATCCTCGCGATTTCGGCCACCTGATCTATGCTCCCCTTCAATAGCCCCAAACTCAAAGCCTTCATTATCAGTATTTCGATATCTGCAGCCTGGACATTCGTCTCTTTCGAAATTGTTTGGAACGTCATCGCGCGATCATGTGGTGGGCGACGGAACACGGCTTCAGTAAGAGCCGAAAGGGATATTTTCTGATATAGGAATTCTTTATGTTCTTCAAGCTGCGGAGCTTTTGACAAATTCTCTTCGAGCACGTGATAGGCGCCTAGGTCACCGCGGTTGAAGGCAAAGAGGAGGTCGCGCAGCCAGTTGTGAGGAGTTGACGAGAGCGTCTCGAGAATGGGGTGGAGCAGCAATTCACCGAAGTTATAGATGGAGTCAGAGACGAGAGCTGCGATACTGAGGTCGTAAGCACGGGACTGGGCGTCGGGGGATGTGAGGGTGGTAAGGTCAATACAGGCGAGGTAGAGAAGGGCGTTTTTGTAGTAGGCGCCATAGTCTTCATTGGCTTGGTAATAGCTGGCATTGATGCGGTAGAACGTAGCATGGACTTCGGTCTCGACTGAATCGAAGGTGTCTAGTATTGACTCAGCGGTGTCAAGGTCTTTTCGGGCGCCAGAGAGATCCTGCAATCGTAGCTTGACTTCAGCTGCTGCGACCAAGGCGTAGACGTAGGCATCTTGTGATGTTGGTTTGTTGACCTTCTTAGCCAAGTCTGAGAGGAAGCTGAGACGCTTGTTGTCATCTGAAAACTCATCAGCGTCTGTGAGGGGCCTACAAGAGGAAAGGCAGAGGCAGACCTTGACACTGCGAAGCAGCCAAGAGCCCTAGCGAAACGAACTTGAGCTGGTTGATCTTCTCGGCGAAGCTTAGGATGAAATGCCTGAACAGTGGTAGTCTCTGTGATGCACTAGCAGCAGTATTGAAGTATTCGAGGAGCACGTCCGTGAGCTGATGCCATAGCTTTCGGTCCCAGTAGTCCTCTATTGTCAAGAAGCTCTGCTGTAGGTCCTCTGGCGCAGCTTCCCGCTGTTCGGAGAGAAAATTTGACACGACTTCGGGATCCATAGCTGCAGGGGTCTCGGCAGATCTAGGCCTCGACCTGTAAATTAATGAGAAGAGGGATGAGGAGTCAGTAGTGAAATATTAAACGCCTTAAAAATTCGCGGCTGCTGGTCGCGCTAAGGCGGCAAGCTACTCTTCTTCGCCGTCAACTTCAATATTCACCTCTCAAGACAAAGAATGAATTGAATGTTCCAGTGCACAGCTATGCAGAAGTGCTTGGTCCCCCGGGCCGCCAACGGCTTGCGAGCCGCCACCATACTTCCAAAAACCCGCAGTGGCCAATTGGACTTTCGAAGAGGCCTCCAAGATGTCTCTATCTCGAGAACGGGTAAACCCATTATTAGGATTCAGGGCGGCAGGTAGGCCGAAGCACCAGGTAACCGAGAAGAGAGTGATTCAATGGTTAATCGAATACTTGCAGGTCGTCGCTCGGAGGTATGACACCAGCATCCACTGCTCAGAGCTCCTCTAATCGAATTAGGGCATACCGCAACAGTCTTTGGAGCCACAGGATTCCTGGGGCGTTACATTGTTCACAGACTGGGTACTAAGATGGTTGCCATTGAGAATCCTACCCTGGCTGACGTTAGAAAGCTTCACGAGGATGCACTGTTGTGGTACCATTTCGAGAAGACATGGCAAAGAGGCACTTGAAGCCCACAGGAGATCTGGGGAAAGTCATTTTCATGGTCAGATTCAGATCCGAGTATTACGGTCTTCGCCTGCTGATATAGGATTCAGGAATACGATCTCCGGAATACTGCCTCTCTAGAAGAAAGTGTACGCCATTCCGACGTGGTATATAATCTTGTAGGACGAGACTACCCTACGAAGTATGACTTCTCCTCGCCTTTAGTTAGATTGTTCGTTCATCCAGCGCAGAAATTTTGACCTCGAAGACGTACATGTTGAAGGTGCCGAGCGCATTGCAGAAGCTGTCGCCAAATACGACGTTGACCGCTTCATTCATATGTCATCATACAACGCGAATAAGAACTCGCCTTCAGAATTTTTCCGAACAAAGGTTTGACAATCTACCCTTTTTCTCCAGCCCATATTGATGTCCGTTGTTTAGGCACGCGGCGAAGAGGTAGTTCGAAGCATCTTCCCAGAGACTACCATTGTCCGCCCAGCTCCAGTGTTCGGCTACGAGGACCGACTGCTGCACACGCTTGCAGGTGTCACAAATCTTGTTACGTCAAATCATATGCAGGAGCGATTCTGGCCTGTGCACGTAAGCGCTTGTTCTCAAGCCTATTCGTGGTGGAGAAGATATTGACTTCTCCCAGGCCATCGATATAGGAACAGCGTTGTCAGCCATGTTGGAAGATGATTCCACTGCCTCAGAAACATATGAGCTTTACGGGCCCACCAATTATTCAATGGCTGAGATAGCTGAACTGGTCGACAAGGAGATTTATAAGCACCGTCGACATATCAACATTCCGAAACGCATCCTGAAGCCGCTTGCAAAACTCCTCAATCAGGCAATATGGTGGAAGACAACATCTGCCGACGAGATCGAACGGGAGTTCCTTGACCAGAGAATCGATCCAAAGGCTAAGACTTTCAAAGATCTAGGCATAGAGCCGGCAGACTTGAAGAATTACACGTTTCATTATCTGGTAAGCATAATGCTTCTTGTCCCAAGACTATGCTGATTGAATGTTTCACTTCTCTAGCAAGCATACCGTAGCGCAGCATTCTACGATCTGCCTCCCGCAACGGAGCGAGAGAAGAGGGAGGAGAAGAAGTACCTACACGTCATTGACGATCAATGATCGCATGCATTTCGAATGGAACCTATTGTTAATTGTGTTGGGCCCTTGAGTCCAATCTGTACATATAATTCGACCAGTCGAAACTCTTCGAACTTGAATACAGTGGAAAGATTGCTCTACCAAGGACGAGAGCAGCCAAATACCGATTTAGGTAAGAGTCGTAGCTACAAGGCCTTTGTCTTTGTGTTGAGCACTCGTCTGTACTTTGACAATGTCAATAAAGGCGCGAGAGCAAAAAGCAAAGTGGCCAGAACAGAAGAAAACCGCTCCTAAGGAAGCTTGATAGCCAATCGTTGGGATCCATATTGCGGAGGCGGCTGTCAAGAAAACCTTATTCGCGTTAGCGCCTTGGGCTGCGGCTTCCCGGATGGCCTAAATCTTATTTCCACTAGTCACATAGCAACCGTGTTTACTCATTAGCGTCATTCGTCGCCCAGCCATTCTCTTTTCACCAGCCGAATCTTTCCCGCCACAGCTGTTTGGAGTACTAGTTGGTGCGCATCTTGGAGGATCTATCTTGAAGGCATTGTTGCAAACAACTCATACTTTCACCTAAAGACCTTACCACTAATGCATTCTACGAATACTATCTGACGATACTAGAGGATTGACTCTACGCTCTTTACGATCCATACGACATTCTCCGCTATTCGTTCTCCACATTCCACACCTCAGCCTCAAACTAAACCTCAGACATCCACCAAGGCTGAGCGGTCATAAGGGCGTTGTCCTTTTCGGAGGACTGGTGCGTCGAAGGCACGGGGGGCGAGCCTCTTGCTACGGGCGGTGAGACCGCAAATCAGCCAGAATGCCGAACATGAGATTTGCTCTTGGGATACGGCGTACGTACCTATACAAGAACAACGTGAAGAGACATCGTTGGCTGATATCTCACATCAGGGCTAGTACCATTCCTTGGATACCACCATGTTCTCATGATCCTCATAGCCATAGCTATCATCCTCCTCTGTACGTCATTAAATCTCCCAGGTCCATCTCATCATAGTGCTCATGCTGACCTCTTCCCAGCACTTCTCCTAGCCGGCTGCTCCTCATCATCACCCGGAATACCTGGCATCTTCCTCATATCCCTCTATTACAAATCCTACCCTCCAAACTTCGCTCCTTCTCAAGTCGATCCCGGTGTGACGACCGCGATAGCGAACATAGTCGGGCAAGCACAACTAGAAGTGCGTGTTGGCTACTTCGGCATTTGTATAAATCCGGATGGTGGTGCATTCCTGTGCTCGAACAATGCCACGAGTCTGGCGACACAGGTGTCGGTAGATCAAGATCCATTGAATCTAATATGGGTGGCGTCGACCTTCAAGGATAGCATTGTTTTTCCATATTTGATGTAATTGCTCGCTTTCTCATCCACGCTATTCAACGGTTACTAATACGTCCTTCAGTATCGTCGCCATTGTCCTCGCTTTCGTCTGCTTCATAATTCTCGCAACCTTCCCCGGCTGGCATGAAGAACTCGATGAAAGAGGAGAAGAAAAAGACGTGAAGCCGTTTCCATCGAGGGCTGTCTGTCAGGTCGCGCTGGCGCTTATCTTCGTCGCCTCCATCTTCGTGCTAGTCTCCGTTCTATGGCAACATACAGCCTCGGTAGCGGCCAGTACGATAGCTCAAGATTTAGGAAATGGGAGTGTGAAAAGTGGAGTCGGCACTACAGCAATGGTGCTGGGTTGGACTGGGTTCGCACTATTGATAGTGGTCACAATCGGACTTCTGGTCATGATTTTGAGCTTAGGTCTCATCGCTGATCTGACGGACGAAGAATGATCGATTGGTAAAGAGGAGACGGAGATGGTTCATTTGGACGAATTTCAGCGAGCATTTGTGTTGATCACTATTGGACAAAAGCACGAACGACCCACATATACCCTTCTTCAAACCGACTGTACAGTGGATTTTCACCATTTTTCGGAGCGTTTTTTGTTGCATTTGCAGGGGTTTGGAGCGAATAAGACAACGTTCGAATTCTGATATTGTGTTCCGATGGTATCGAATTCGATGGCTTGGAAAGAATCGTACAGTAGAATGAAAGGATGCTACGCGTCGACATATAATGCGCAAAGAAATACGTACATGCAAAACAAGGTTTATCTTAATTCATCCCCTATACATATCAAATATATCACTGTCAATGCAGGAAACTCTATTGGCAGATTCTCCTTCAAGTTGCGTTGCTGATCTTGTAAAAGCGTCCTCAACATTCACAAATGCATCATAGGCTGGACGCTAGCGCGAAATAGCCTCCTTGGCAAGTCTTCAGCTCCTCTACGCTGGTAAGCCTGGAAATTTAGGCATGGCGTTTTACTGTTATGTAACCTCGTACCAGCGGCGAGTATCCGGAAAAGATGTTATGCTGTGCTGTGGAGGGATCAGTTAATGGATTCACGGGAAGTAAGGCTAACCAATTCCCTTGGCGCTACAAGATAGCGAAAATGTACCCCGCGCTCACCCGGGGGTGTTGCTGCTTTAGCCGCTTTAGCTAGCGTCGAAGTGTCTCGAGGTGAGAGCGTACAGATCTCCTGAATATGCAGCACCAAGACTAACTGCATTCCACTGTCACTCCACTTTCTGTGACGACGAATTCTGATTTCTTTACCAACGAGCTCATATTCTTTAACACCAAATCTCTCGGCCCTCGATCTAGACTAATACCCTCAAAACTCTTTCCTGTCAAACGACTGTCCCGTTATCTAAATCTTCCCACATCCACTGCACTGAGGCATCGAACCAACAGCCTTAACCAATTACCTAATCGATCTGCTCATCAATCATCAATGCACGAATAATTTCTTCATGTCTTCTGATAATGGAGGACCTCTGGCCATATCGCTCATGCCGACGGAACTTATATCGATGATCGCTTGCAATCTGCCTCCGAGCAGTCGAGCTCTACTTGCACTCACCTGCAAGCGTTTCTGGAATGCAATACCCCGCCGTATGTCCGCTGTATCATTTGACGACCCAGAACGTCTATGTCTCGGAATACCAAGAGAATTGCCCTCAAACTTTCAAGAGTCAACGATGAGCGATCCGCAGCTATTCCAACCAGAAAGATGGGAATTTCTCCGGCTATTAGAGAGAGACATTTCTGAAAAATGGCTGCTCTGCTTCGATTGCTTCATACTTCACCCACGTCATGTGTTTGTAAAACCCAAGACACCGCTGGTGTCTTGGCTCAAGAGTTGTGGTGGACTTCTTGATTCTCAGGGTCCTCCAAGAAGTTGCCGTTGTCTTTCACGCGCGACGCCGAACCAAGAAGCCGGCTCCTCGTCACTCAGTGGGGTCGTTGATCTTTGTCCTTGTGTTCACATAACGCCAGCGAAAAGGGACCGCATTCAAGCTTTGCGCAATGAACTCACCCAGAATGGACCTTATGGGAAGAATAACCGTTATGGGCATTCATGTCTACAGGTCTATGATGACATCGAGCTAAAAATCAATCTCACCCCTTTTTTATACGAGAAAGACGGCGAACTCGGCTTTCGCTTCCACTATCACCGTACGAGCCCTGTCGACTCCTCGAGTGTTTGTCCTAGGATGGTGTGCCCACACATTTCTCTGGATACCTTGATTAAGACATTCTCGCAATGTCGGGATCTGCACTCAGAGAATGTCGTATGTGCAAGATGTAAAGGGCTTCAATGTTGTCCGGAATGCCACACGGCCGTATTCGGGTTCGCCAAGGATACTGAATCTACCAGCGGAATGATTTCATATTTTGTCAATCTTGAACGACGTTTGGATAAGAAGCTCTGGAACAAGCACATAGTGTTCCCTGTCGCAAGGCAGAGGCAGTATGAATCGATACGAACAGGGCCAAGTTGGAGGCTGTGGTAGCTGGATAGGAGGCAGCACGGAATCGCCTGATTCATAACAGTACCCAAGGAACGCCCTTTCTTAGGACAATGACTTGGGAAAATGACGCGGGGTCTTTAGTGAGTCCTACCGTACGAACCTGTTATTTAGTATACGCAAAGTATACCTTAGATACAGCAGTTCACAGTATTTCTTAGTCTATCATGAGCTCAAGCTGAATCCGTGCCAGGAGTCTGTAGTAATGTTGCGTATGAATTAGTAGAAAGCTTCACCGGAGTTGCATCCCCCAACCACCCTTCTCGTCGATGTGAATAGGTGGCTACTGCTATTAAGAGCGTGGAGCTTGCACTTTGTTCCGAGTCGTGGTTGCCCAATTCGTTGTGCCAAGCGCTTTCAGGCGCCGAAAGAGCACAAACAATCCTCGCCGCCCGCTTTCGTTTCTTTCCTCTCCAGCTACAGCCATAATAGTTAGGGTGCAAGAGCATCAGTGATATACGAAACATGTTAGACAACGCAGCTATTGTGGCTGTGTCAATAGGTGGTATGTCAATTTTGCAGCGATTCCTGCGTTTTCAGGGTTGTGTACGGAATCGCAAGACGGTCTCGGTGGAACGAATTTTATAGCTCTGTTTCACATTTCCTCAAAGAGTACTGCTGACTCCGAATTTTACGTAGTAAAGTCAGGGGGAAGGGGAGTGTTGGAATGTTCAACACTCAGCCCTATGGATTAGCCGAATGAGCATAAATAGACCCTCCATAGATAATCAACCAGTCGTTCCTCCCATTTCAAAAGGTTATGAGCCCGGGTTCAGCGTATGCGCACGCGTTAATACTTGGAGGCGACTCCTTCGTATAGACATTAGTCTGTATATCGTATTTAAGCACGAGCTACGGGGTCGACGTCTGCTACGTCTAAGACCTACCCCAAAGTAACACGCGACTCCGACAGCGGTATACCTCCCTCCTGCGATAAACATATCGACCAGCCGCCAGGGCAGTGAGCTCAAGGGCGGGAATCGACTAGCTACCAGGGCAATAAGCTTAGGGGCTGGATTCTAGGGCCAATTAGGTTAGGAAAAGGGGAGGATCAGCGGGAGTACGCATACCAGCGTTAGGAGCAAGTCAGGGGGAAAAGATACAGTTCGAAACGGCGCCCACCTAAAGCCCTATACGTATAGGCCATACATCAAGGCCTAGCCAGAATAAGGCTATCAGGTATACACATATCCACAGTACTCTTCCCGATTTTCCTACGAACGAACGAGGTTTACGGGTTTAAGGAGGCTGCAAAGCAGGATATACACAGATACGACATAGATTCAAGGGGAGCTGCGGGTCTACAGCTACGGCAGAAGGTTCCAAAGGCTTCGTATTAAAGGGGAGTGTTGGAATATTCAACACTCAGCCCTATGGATTAGCCGAATGAGCATAAATAGACCCTCCATAGATAATCAACCAGTCGTTCCTCCTATTTCAAAACTTTGGAATACACGTCTAATTATAGACAGTGGTGGAGGTTGAACAGTTGATTATTATCTATGGTGTTGCTGTTGCTATATACTTGGTGCGCAAGGCTGGCTTACTAAATAACGCTAAGCCTAACTAAGTTAAACTGTAGTGGAGATTCTGCCCAGATTCTGCCCAGATTCTAACACTCCTATTTAGAAGCGACGACGTCATATATTAATAATAGCACTAGTCCATTAGATAATACCCTCCATAGCTAGTCCTAGTATGGCCGGTAGATAGGCGAACTTATTAGGGCCTACCGGCTTCGTTATATAGTTAGTAACTATAACCGACGTATTAATATAGATGATTTCTAACTTATACGTTTCCGATACTAATTGCCTTATAAAATAGTAGTAGTTCCGAATATACTTGGTACACGAGTAGTTCACCGGGTTTAACGCTATCTTAATAGCTAACTAGTTATTAGTATTAAGGCGAATAAGGTTAAAGTTACCGTTATTATATCCTAGCTCTTTAAGAAGTAGGTTAAGGAATAATAACTCTTTAATAATATTAGTTTAAGCTATATACTTAGTTTTAGCTATCGATAGGGTATATAGGGTTTACTATTTAAATAACTAAATAATAGGTCTATTCTATAGCTATAATATATAACTTAATATAGTATAATTAGTATCTTTATAGTCGGCCTATAAGTTATTAATCTAGAGTATAAATTTACCCTTAGGGTTAGGACTAGCGTTATAGATATTCGGCCTATAGTATAATCCTAGGTTTATAGTACTAGCTAAATACTTATAAATTCGCTTTATAGTATTAAAATAAATACTAGTAGGGTTTATAGTATAACGACTATATTTATTAACGGTAAATACTAGATCGGGCCTAATTATAGTTATTAACTATTATAGTACTCCTACTAAGGATCTATATACTTTAATCTCTTCCTTATCGGCTTTATAACCGTCGGGAGTCTTCTATATATCGTTACCCTAGTTTATAAAGATTACCGTCGGGTAGTATTTAAATATATTAATTTACTCGAGTAATTACCTAGTAAAGCTAGCCTAATTAATATAAATAATACGATTAGGACGATCGCGAATAACTTTTATATTTAAATACTATAAGATTTTACCTAAATACTTTATTCTAAAGTATTTATCTAATTATTACTTTAGTAAACTAGTACCGGATTTAATAGGTATAAGAATAAGAATATCGTCGATATAAATAGTTACTATTATTCCATTTTTATGAATAAATACTAAATAGTTCTTATTAAAACGCTTATATCTATTCACCTAGAAGAAGGTACGAAGAGTATTATATTATTCGCGGGGTAATTACTTAAGGTTATATAAAGTACGCTTTAATAGGTAGGTAATATTACGATCCCTATTAATATATCTATATAGTTATTCGATATAGACCTCCTCTTATAATAGTATTTCTAGGAATACTAAAACTACGTCTAAATACTTTATTTCCTAGTCGTATTTTGCCCTTAATACTAGTAGTATCCGCTAGTTTAAAGACTTTACTACTAATAAGAAGATTTTATAATAATTAAGACCCTCGATTTACCTAAATCCCTTAGTAACCTAACGGGCCTTATACCGATTAGGTACTTTTATTAAATCTAGTTTAATTACTAGCACCTATCTTCCTAGTAGTACTTTCTTACCGGGCGGTACCGGAACGAGATCCTAAACTTTACTATTTATAAGGTTATTTAACTCTTCGGTAAATACCGTATACTATTTCTCTTTATCGGGTCTATTTAGTACTTCTTATATAGTTAACGGGACGATAAGAATATTATCTAGTTTAACCTTATTAACTCTTAATATAAATCCGCGCTTAGTATATTACCTAGTACTATAGAGTTCGTAATAATTAACTTTATCCCGGTTCCTACTAGCTCTTAGCTACGGAACTAGTTCTTTAGAATTATCGTCTAATATTTCTACTTTAGGAATTAGTTATATTTCAGTTTTTTAGAAAAGTACTTCAGCCTCGTTAGGTACCGGTATAATTATAGAGTTATTAATAGTAGTTTTACCGGTAAGGTTATCCTCGTTTATAAATTATACTAAAACTAAATTATTATTAACGGTATCCTTAGAAAAGAAATCCTAAATATTATTATATATCTTACCCCCTAATTCTTTATTAATAATAGTATCGTTAAATCTTACCTATAAGGCGCGAAAGACTTGCCTCTTCTTAAGATCCTATAAACGGTATTAATTTAATCCTTTATAATTAAGGAATTTATACTTCCTACTTTTATTATCCAACTTTTTAAATACCGGATCCGTATTATATATATAGGTAACGCAGCCGAAAGTATATATATAATCGAGTCGGGGTTTAAATCCATACTAGGCCTTAAATAGGGTTATTCTATTAAGTACCTTAATAGGAGAGTGGTTTTTATAATAAACTATAAAATTTAGGGCTTCGCCCTATATGAATTAAAATAATCCGGTATTATTTAGAATACTTCTTACTCTCCCGAATAGGGTACGAAAAGTACGTTTAGTAACCGGGTTTTAACTTGGATTATAAGGAGTAGATAACTCCTATTAAATCCTACGTTCTTTTAGGAAGTTCTAAATTTTATAATTAATATAGATAATCTTATTATCGGTATTTAGTCGCTTTACTAGATAACCTTAAGTTAATATCCAGTTTAAATAATTCTTAGTAGTAACTAGTACGTCGGATTTTCTCTTTAGTATCGTTATAAATATTATATCGGTGGCGTTATTTATAAAGGACTTAGTATAGGAGTATCTCTTAAGAGTTTATTTAATTAGTCCTCCCCCTACGAGATTAGAGTATATAAATATACCCTTTACTATTTCCCGTTTATTAGGGTTCTAGTAATGAGGCTAACGAGACGGTTCCTTAATCTATTTCCCTATTATATATAATTCATATAATTTATAATCTGGAATTAACTTTTAAAGACGATTTACTTCGTTAATATTAATTCTTTTATTTATAGTCGCTAGCTTCTTTATATCCTATATATTTAGGTATACTAGACGCTAGTGTTATTTATCCTAAAAATAATAATTTACCGAGTGATTATATAACGATTTTAAAGTATATAATATTTTCGAATATTTTAAATCTAGTAAATAACTAGTATTAATACGCGTTCTTAATAGTACCTTCTCTTTGCCAGAATCTATAATATTAAATCTACTATTTATTATAGTAGTAGAATATCCCTTCTATTCGAGAGTAGCGATTAAGAGTAAGTTATAGTCTATTCTAGGTATATAGTATATATTAATAAGGATAATTTGATCTAGTTTACTATCGATAATTATTAGATAGTATATAGATCCTATGCCTTTTATACGAAGGTATTGATTATTAATCCTACTAAGGGAATCGTTATACGGTTTATAGGATATAAACTTGGTTCTATCCTATAGTATATATATATTAAAGGCGGTATCTATATAGACTACGTCCTCCTTAACGTTATATACTATATCGGTATTAATAGATTTCTATTTAGCCGTAAATAATTTAATTAATATAGAATTATTCTTATCCTAATTTTGAACTATAACTTTATTCGACTTCTTTAGGTTCTCTTTTATAAGGGGTTCTTTACTAGCGGTTAGTTTCTAGCCTTTAGGGCGTTATATAGGGTTAAGGAAATAATATTTATTCTTCTTATAACTAGTATAGTTATAGTAAATATACTTATTCTTCTTTTTATTCTTTTTATTATTATTAATAATAGGAGGTATAATAGGAGGCTTCCCTTTACTAGGTTTATCCTATTTATTAAATCTAGTTATAAGAGTATACTAATTTTCTTCCTTATCCTTAATTATCCGATTATATTAACCGATAGTAGCGGCTATATCGTTAATACTAGGTTCTTACTTCTCTTTAATACCCTAAATTATAGTAAATAATAGGGGAGCTAGACTCTCCTTTAGACCTATATAAAAGAAGGTATTAAATATTTATTTAGGTACTATTAGTCCTATTTTAAATAAGGTTTAGTTTATTACCTTAATTTCTAAAATATAAACCTCGATAGTAACGTATTTTAAAGAGTCGGCTCTTAAGATTTTAAATATTACTTTATCTCTAGTACCTAGATTACTCTCGCTGTATAACTTTATAAATATAGTTTATTAATTAATAATTATCTCGATACCTTCTATATACCTCTATAGGCCTTCTTTAATATAGAATATTATCTTAATTATTACCTTAGTATTTTTTTTATCTTAGGCTTTAACCTTCTTTTATTATATTATTAACTCTTTTTTATAGTCCTCTTTTTCCTCTTTAATAGGGGGTCCTTTTATTTCTAGTTTTATAGGAGTAATAAATCGAAGCTCTTTACCTAATACTATTTAATTAATATTATCGAGGACGTATTTACCTATTATTTTATATTTAAATTTAGGTTAATTCTTCGGCCTATTTAACTTCTTAATCTTAAACTCTAGGTGATCCGTTATAGTTATTAATTACTATTGTATAAACTAGATCTAAGGGTAGATCTAGAGGTACTATTAAGATCGTTATATACGCGATTTAATTACTTCTTTAAACGTGTTCACTAAAGGGTAGCGAATACTAAACCCGGGCTTATAACCCTTTAGAATATACGTCTAATTATAGATAGTGGTAGAGGTTGAATAGTTGATTATTATCTATGGTGTTACTATTGCTATATACTTGGTGCGTAAGGCTGGCTTACTAAGCAACGCTAAGCCTAACTAAGTTAGACTGTAGTGGAGATTCTGCCCAGATTCTGCCCAGATTCCAACAGTAACAACGGTGACAATAGCATTCTTGAGCTTATTGTTCAATCGACCTATCACAGTTCGCTGGGATAGGTACTTGAAGCGTCGCGGGTGGCTCCCGGCGGACGTGGAAAGTCAGACGCCAACGGCTCTTAACTGTCAAGACAGGTCAAGTGGTGCGGAGGGGGGATCCAATCGAGGGCTGGTGGATCCACCTGTTCCGGCGGATGGTGAAGCCAGTCCAGAGAGCGGTGAACCCATTGGTACCGAAGAGTCGATGGAGAGTCGGGTGTACCCTGATCCCGAAGCCCAGCTCCTGGACCTCGTTGCCAGCGAGCGAAGAGGCTGGACATAGTACCCGTTGTTACACCGCCCTGCTCCCGTCTCCTGATGGGCCTCGCAGGGTGTCAAGAAGCTAGGACCCGTTAGCGGGCTAGCACCTCCTCCCACCCTTTCGAGGGGGGGACCAGGGGGGGGGGCCCGCCAATCGTCATATTGTGTCTGGACGAAAGGCCTCGGGCATCAACACGGTCCTCATCCGCGCGTCAGCCAGGCAATCGTCACATTTGCACCAACGAAGAATCTCGGTCATCAATACGGTCCTCGTTTGCACGTCAACTTGGCAAGCGTCACATGTGTCCCGACGAAGAATCCTGGTCGTCAGTACGTTCACTAAGCATTCTTTACATTTGGCCCCGGCGAAGGACCTCGGTCATCAATACGGTCCTCAGTCCAGCTTTTATCAGGCTATTCTCTGCCCAGCTTCGACGAGAACCCTCGCCCATCAATGCAGTCCTCGAAACAGCATGTATCAGGCTATTCTTTGCCCAGCTTTGACGACAGGCCTTGCCTATCAATGCCCTACTCGACCCAAAATCCTATTTATCAGGCTATTATCAGGCCCAGCCTCGCGGCTAACAAAAGGATCGAATCATTTGCTGGAATTGACCTCAATTGAAATGCACACAAATTCAAATTCGCCGTAAAGACATTCAGAGCATACATTCATATTACGGAGCTACAATTGATATGGAGAGCTTAGACCTTACGTGCAAACTTAAGCCTGAAAGTGCAATCCGATTGCGTGGAAATGAACAGGAAAGACACTACCTTTGCGGGCGACACATTTCTTTTATCGCTAGCGAGCCAGCTTCGACTAAAGGCCTCGCTCATCAACAAGGTCCTCAATTCAAGCTACGCAAGATTCGGAAACGCTGTCGTTCTGGTCTACATCGACCAGTACCACAAGATCATCGACGAGGATACCCGCTCGACATGTTCCACTACCTGAGAAAAAGCTATCCAGGTCAGAGCGCTATGGGAATGACGCTTCACCCACAACGCCGATTACTCATCGCCACGAGACTGCGCCCTTTGAGCTCGTCGATTACCGCCAGAGACAATTCATCCATGATAAAGCTGCAAGACCAGAGTCCATCGCTTTCGATCACTGTCTAGGCTCACAATCGACTGCAACGCACTATGCCGCTACGAGACTCCGCTCACATCGATCACTATTTGGAAATCAATCTGTCACGAATCTACGAGACCATGAAAAACGTCCGTCGACCATCGTTTGATTTACACATCAATTGACGCCAATCTAGTCAAAGCTCCAAGGCCACAACTCGAGCCAATCCATTACGAAGCTACGAGACCATCATTCATACCATCTATCATCATCTGAGATCATCGACAACGCCAATTGGCTATAAGAGTGAGAAGACCACAATTCTTTCCGATCAGCTGTGATCTCCGGAACAGTGATACGTACGATCGGTCTTCGTCGAACGTTACAGTCAGAGCCTATCCACTACCAAGTTAAAACTACATTCCAAGTCGTCGTCCTCAAACCAACCCGCCCTGAGGTCCTGACCCTTCGAATGATACCAATCAAATATCTTTCAGGACCGCAACTGAATTCAAACAAAGCGGTGGAGGCCGAGGCTACACTCCGAGCGGAGTCTGATTACGCTTTCGGGGTCAGAATTCACGCCATCAATCATCGTCTCATTTGGTGAGACCATACTTGGAGCCACTGAACTGAGAGGCTTGGAGGACTACGCTACAGGAAGGTCCTTCTAAAACACTGCACTTAACGATCCAAACCATCGGATTAGCAAAGAGAGATACTGTTTGCCGCTGATTTGGCGTTCACCCGTCAGTCTAATTGCAAACCGCAAGATGAGCTCTGGATATCGCCTGCTCTACGCACTCTGGACTCTCGATAAAATCCTTCACACAGTACCGAATCCTTGACCCCTGAGTAGTTGACGTTCCACCCATCGAGAGTTTCAGAAGCACCTCTACTGCGCTCATATAAGCAAAGTGTGCATCAGCACCGCGATCGATGGGAAGAAAGCGGACTTAATCCTGGCCGATCGCCGACATACACATTTCAGGTCTGTCAATCAACCGGGCCTGCTAGCATCAGCTCCAATGTGATCTTCTGCCACTCCAAACCAGTCAGAACAGCATGATCTGTCAGCGTGAAAGCAGAGTGTAGCTACAGGTTGGAGTTCTGTACCACTTGCGTACGTCAGAGCCAAGGCCTCAAAGAACAAGACAGAGTACACGCTCTCCAAAGGACACATGCAGGCCCTTAGCGCCGGGAACGTCACCGCGGGGAACTCAACCGTCTATGCGCCTACGGACGGGCTACAGCCGGTATACTGCTTGTTCACGCAGCCGCAGTATGAAGGGGATAAGTGGTGCGCGATGGTCGGCGGAGGGGACGTGATTAGCGGGCGGAAGAAGATGGCGCAGAGTGTTATATCTCATGGTGGAGGGTGGGTGGAGATGTTCCCTGTTGCGTATGCGAATACGGGGGGGGCGGGGGGGGGGGGATAGTGAAAGGGGAGGTGCCAGATTTGGAGGAGCTGTATGAGAAGGGGTCGTTGTCGAAAAATGTGGCTGCTATCTGGGTTTCGAAGGGGGGGCGCAGTATTGAATGGGGTTCGTGGGTTGCAAGGACGGATATTTGATTCGTGATGAGCGCAGTGGACATGGAGGACGGTGGGTTTTGACTTTGTGATACCCCTTTCCGCGGATGAGAAGTTGCCCACGATGAGCGCTTACCATGGGATCCAGATGCTCGAGTATAAATCAATAGAGGCCTGCGAGACGGGAGCAACCTCCCGTAACGCGCTATTCCAATTCCTTTCCCTCCATACCCCCTCCATTTGGGAGCGGGCAGCATCCGACAATCATGTTGAACGCGGCTTTCTACTCACGGAAGATGATCACATCGGGCTTCTCACAATATAAGATATAAAAAGATAATGAGGAACATAAAATACGCACATATGCACCTGCTCCAAAAGCGTTAGCCACGCTTCCACTGCATGTGCTGTCAATCTTGAACTTCCGGCCTTGTCCTCCGTCGTAATAAAGTAGTCGTGTTATCAACTAGACATCACTTCCAATTTTGATATATCCAAGGTACAATATATCTTGAGGTTAGTGCTATGAGCTGTATCGCTAAGTAATCTCTCGTTCCATCAATCTGGTTAAAGCCTGTCTCATTGCAACAATCGTCGTTAAACTCATCCCTGCCGGCAGGCTAGCAGCAATGCTCTGTCGGATAACACCGTAAGATATTCTCCGGCAAATTGATCATCAACTCGATCGAATTCAAGGTACCGCATCAAGTCCACTACCAAGCTACACGGAATCTGCAAGAAGCTGCCGCGCAGAAATGCCATATACGATCGCAAGGTGGTTCTAAGGGAAAGCGCTGCGACTGAATCTCAAACAGCCCCCCTCGATTTGCGCAGCCAGAGACCGCTCGCCTATACGTGAGAGAAAACTGTAATAGAATCTGCTAAGCCTAGTAATTAGGCAGCAACTCAGGCCCAAAGGGGGCGCAATCACCCAGGATCACTACCCACGTCGCGCGACGTCAACGCAACACTTATCTGAGGTGCAAGCGACGCAGGTTTCTGTCGTTTTGCCGAGGTATTTAAATAGCAGTCTCCACTTTCATAAAATCTACATCTTTCTCTATCCATGAAACCGTACCGAAAAGATCTGATTCTTTCTTATTTTGTGGGGTGAGGGTACCCTAAAAGTGACCTGCCCTGGGGCGAGGGAATACCTGAAGCTGGGGGCGACATGGAATGCTGGTACAGTGATGGCGGCAAAGTTATTAGCGATGGTTGGAAATGGTTACGAGATCTGAAAGCTGCCCTAGCCTTTCGGTCAATAGATAGGAATTGCGGATTGCATGCAGCTGAGCGAATGAGGAAGGTAGGCTCTGTACAGGTCCAAGTCGAAAAGTTTCCTACTGCCTCGGGGTGCGAAAGAGGGGAAAATAGGGTCTTGATTGGGGAGTCTCGACTAGCGTATTATGGGCAGAGGGTCCGCAAGGTTATTTCGGTCATCCAAAGCCCAAAAAAGTTGTTGCTAGGACTCTAAAATTGCGGTAAGGGATGTATCAGATTCATTATGTAACATTGGCCCAAAAGCCAGGTTGATCGGGGAAGCGATGCAAGGATGGATATCCTTGAAGTACATGAATTTAAAAGCCAAACAGTACAGAGTATAGACTATATAGACTACCTTACATAAGCTTCATCGAGATATCATACACAAGAGCTGATACCTTGTTCGATCCCCCATGACCAGAGTCATGGGGGCACAACTCCCTGATACAGCCTGTTCAGTACCGTAGCTCCCTTATTGCAAGGCCCTCCCCGTCCACATAGTCATAAAGTGGGTATAGAGTTGCAAAAATCACTTGCCATATGGTAGCCCTGCACTCCCATTCCCTCCGAGAGCCGGAAATGCAGCATTATACCCATCCCCGCTAGGAATATAGTCATCATAATTGGGCTCACCTCTCTGTCCATTGTAACGTCCACCACCGCCCCCAACGTCGTCAAGGGACTTGTAACCTCCTCTCTGTCCTCCTCCCTTCCCTCTATTACCACCACCTCTGCCGCCGCGATTGTTATTGTTGCCTCCACTTCGCCCACCGCCTCCGCCTCCGCCACGGCCTCGGCTCTGGTTATTACCACCCTTGTGACCTCCATTCGCACCATTAGGTCTTCGGTTCTCGTCATTACCATAGCCGCCTCTCTGGTGATGTCGCTCTCCAGAAGGTGGGCTATAACGCCGCTTCAGATTCTTGCGCTCGAAAAGACTATCATACTCGTTTTCACCTTCGTTCTCGGGCTCAACTCGTAGTTGCACTCTTTCACCAACGGTGGTCTGAAAGATGTATTGTTTGTCTGCACTTACATTCTGCCAACTCGAAATCCGGTTTGCGTCATTTGGTCGAGCGGATTTGTGGTGAGCGAGGAGGACGAAAGGGACTTGATTGTCTGTATGATACGTCGATATGGGCGGGACAGGAGCAGCTCTCGCAGCCCACACGTTGCTGCCAAAGGTAGCGAAGCCAGTCACTTGCCAGGTTTGCTTGTGTCCAACACCTCCAACTTTGTTCAGGAGGGAGGGCTGGGCAGGTCCAAAACCGATGAGAATGTTGTTTGCAAGGAACTTGACATCCTTTTTGTGCATGCTCTGTGGGAGTTGAACGAGGGTGAGTAGTTTGTCAGTATCGGTTGGTTTTATCAAGTAGCCGGTATAAAAGACTGTACGCTTGATCTCAAGCATTTTGCCATCCCTGCTCTCCAAATTGGTGGCATTGATCATGCGTTGGATCTCTGCGGTCTCAATGATCGGATCAAGAGTGGTCATCTGCTCTGCTACCTGGATCACTTCGGCTTTTATTGAGCTTCGAGTAGTAGGCGCCGATGGAGAGAGGAGGTCTCCATTGAAACGACTGAAGAATTCGCGAAAGCCTTGAGTGCTATTCTCTCTTCAGTAAAGTATCTCCATTTGAGCACACGAACACTCACTGCTTCGGTCGGTCCTCATAGATCCGTATCTCATCAGCGTCTTTGTAAGTGTAGACTAGGTCTTTCAGCACAGCTTGCTTGTAGTTCATTGTTGAGGCGAATCGCTCATTATTCGGACCAGCCTGCGGCTTCAAGCATATCATATCGAAGGCGAGGCTTTTGCTTGCGGCTATGCGCTTGATCATGTCGGCGAAATTGCGCTCTCCTCGTCCGGTCATCAGCACTGTAAGGACATCCTCCTGTTTGACGCTGAGTTCCACAAGTTCGACCTTAGAATATCAGCATTGGTATTGCCGAGTTGTTATTTAGCGTACGATGTGTTCATTCCACCAACCCTCCCATGCTCTGGGCTCTTCTTTCTCGAATCCTTGACCTGTTGCCTCCAGAATATGCTGATCATGCCACCAACCCCCGTTAACGAAGGGATGTTCATTCTGTAGGAATCCTATGGTGAAAGGGTTCCATAGCTTTTGATTTGGTAAGGGGCTCATGAACACTGCTTCAATTCAGCAGAGGCGTGGAGCCAGGATTTGGTAGTTGCCTACGAGTATTGTCGAAGTCATATACATGGATAGCTTTCACCTGATTGACAGCTAGTCTTCTGTCAGTAAATCGCAAAACCCACGCAACGCGAAACTTACGTGGCAGCTCTCGACTGTGGCATGACCATCTCTTCAAGGCCGTAGTTATATGAGTGACCACCTTACGCTGATTGAAGGAACCATTTGTCAAAGGGGCGGTCATCTTCCCAAGCAAGTGCCGTATCATACGGCTCTATTTCATGATGGCGAAGAAATTGACTCCATTTTCACAATTGTTCTTGTTTGTGCCTGGCTCGGCCGAGGGGCATAATATGCTAGCTGCAGATCCCGCTGTGGCGGTCCTTAGCTCCTTCAGCCTCCCCGAAACTCTGCGATACCTTATTCTATACGGAGTAATTGCCAATCCACTCTCCACACGTCTAATAACACTCAGCGCATGGAAGATCTGGACGAGATCAGGAAAAACGTTCTCAAGAGCACCCTGGAAGAGGTCAAGGCGATCACAGAAGATGCAGAGGACCCGATAGATCCGTGCGTGATATGTCTTGACTCAATTTCAGAAAGAGCAGTTGCGATCCCATGCAGACACCACACCTTCGATTTCCTATGCCTGGTGAGCTGGCTGCAGGAGCGATCTACTTGCCCATTATGCAAGTCAGAAGTACGCTCAGTCGAGTATGACTGGAAGTCTCCTGAGGACTGCAAGGTCTACAAGGTCGCTCCAAGCGCACAGCCAATATCAGCAAGCAGGGGCTCGGGCTCCACGAGACCACAGAACGCGAGCTTCAATTATAGAGGAAGACCACGTCCATGGCGCGCCCCAATACCTGGACTTCAGCCTCCAGTGAGCCCCGATGCCGCTCTATTACGCCGCAGGCACGTCTACCGCAACCAGCTCTATACCCTTCACGTCGGCTCGAATCGCCTATCAAGGTTTCGAGATCTGACACCTCAATTGTTTAGTCGCGACGAAGAGCTAGAATCGCGAGCACGGAAGTGGACAAGACGCGAATTGCAGGTCTTCGAATTCCTTGGCCAGGACGGCAGTGACACGGAAGGAATCACCAGAAGAGCCAACAACGCTGAGTTCTTGCTCGAGTATATTGTTGCGATCCTGAAGACTGTGGATATCAAAGGGAGTGCAGGGCAAGCAGAAGATATGTTGCAGGAGTTTTTGGGGAGAGACAATACGAGGTTGTTCCTGCATGAGCTGCGAGCCTGGCTGAGGAGTCCGTACACTTCTCTAGAGGATTGGGACCGCCGTGTTCAGTACAGCGAAGCGCCTGCCACAATGCCTGAGCCCGAAGAGAACAATATTACTGGTGCTCATGGCGGAAGAAGCTTCGAGACTCGAGGGCCCAATCCGACTTCGATGTATTCGAATGGTCCAACTCGACGAGGTGGATGTGGCCGCAGTGACCGCTACGCACCATATCGAGGCCGTGATAGATCTGGGTTCAACCAGCGAATACCATCAGACCCAGGGTGAGATTCGCGGGATTTTGTAAAAGACACTCAATTAATAGTCAATATCACTTACCACACGAAAACCATCGCTCGCAAACACCAGGGTAAGGTTCTCACAACCGACAACGACACGCTACGAAGATCACACTGCATTATCACAAATCTTAGCAAATGATTAGCAGTAATCCACAAGCAGGTCCTCATGGGAAAAGTGGACGCGTCGAGGTTGAGACTAGAAGGAGAACTTGGGAGAGCAGGAAGCGACGGCAATGAATCAAGGATTATACTGATCGCTGCTATTATCATCTTCGTCCAAACCTCCCGCCTCGCTTCCCTTTGGATTGCTTGTTCTTGATTTTGAGTGCTCTGAAATTCGCATGAGCCGTCGCACTGATCTTCTTGATTTTGGTTGCGAGTCCCTCTTTTTTCCCTTCGCTTTTCTCTCCCGCCTTTCCTTTCTGCTCCTTTGGTTCTTCCACTTCATCGTCAATGTGCACCTCATCTTCTTCATACTCATCTTGGTCGCCCTTCTGCTTTTGTCTTGTGACCTGTGTCTCCTCCACAACGGCTTCTTCGTCCTCTTCATTTCTTTCGCCCTTCCACTCTGGCTCCGGCTTCCATTTGGCCGTGACTGGCTTCATGAGTACTCTTCTTGTCGTTCGCTTCTGCCCCTTCTTCTTCCACACCTTCGACGGTTTGCCGTCCCTACCGTTGCCATCATTTTCGAAATCATCACTGTCCTCGCTACCACCACCGCCATCTGGCCCAAGCAGCATATCGGGTGCCTGACTGTCATTTACTAGGATCTTTGGCTTCGCGACTTTGACACTCGGAGCACCACCGCCCTCCATCTCCCTCAGGACATCCATCTCCTCATCGAATTGCTCATCCTCCATGTCCCGCAGCCCTTTCACCAGAGCGCTAAGGCCCCTACCAGCCGCTTTGGGCAGCTTACGCACCGCAGTTGGACTCCACCAGATACCCTCTTTCAGCCCTTCGTTCTCTTTTTCAGGATAGGCGCGTTGGCTGTCCCGGCGGAGAAATGCTGGAGTATCGTCGAAGCGTAATTTGGAGACGCCGCTGCGCGAGGTGGGTGTGCCGCTATTGATTATACGGCACGCTGAGGGTGTGAGGAAGGTGTTCAGGTGTGACTGTTTTGACGTGCTGAGAGGAGACTCGTGATGTCGCTTTCCCGTTGATGGCGGTTCCAGTGCTCCGCCTTGGGTAGCAAGGCGCTTCGAGGGTGTGCCTTGTGCATGGCCTGTGGGAGGGACGAAAGCTCTTCGCTTCGACGGTGTCTTTCTGTTTGAGACAGAGGAAAGGCCGTCAAGTATGCCGAGTATTTGGCCATCCTTTTGGGGAGTGGGACCGATAGACGTGCGGTGCGGGGGGGGGGAGACTAGCACAGCGGTAGGTGGATCATACGGATCAATGAAAGCTGGGTGGAGGGGATGAATATGCTTTGGTCGTTTGGCTGGTGACCGGTTTACAGGGGGAGAATGTACAGTCGCTGGGCGCTGGCGCTTTTTCGTAGGAGTCGCATTCTTGGAAACAGAAAGCTGCAATGGTGGGCGTCGCAATCTGTCGTATTCCTTGTACTTGGCCCCTAAGAGCTGTCAGTGTATAACGGAGACAATAATTCAATAGATGTTCAAACCTATCTGAGGGCACTGCTTGATGTCTTCGCGTCCTGGTTTGCGGCCTTCGTGTGTCGCGGCGAATGATTTCTCCCATTCCTTCAATTCCTGGCGAAGTGTTGCCAGAAGGGTTTGGGTCTCTGTAAGGACTTCAATACTGGTAATTGCCATGATGCGTGGTGAATACTTCAAACTCGAGGAAGGCTGACTTGGTGGTCAGCCACGGCCAAGGACCGCGTCGAGGGGTTCTTCAGACGCGTCTCGGCCCGAAGGTAGCCCACTAGACCAAGTCAAGCCCTTCGCATTTTCCTTCACTGTCCGAGACCGTCGTCGTTGGTGGTTACGAATCTTGTCTACCATTGCACATTTTGAACTCGGTCATTAAGACTATTGAAAAGCGCTCTTTGGTTCAAAATTCCTTGCCAGCTGCTCCCTAATCCTCATCAACGCTTTCCCAAGCTTGTTTTCTCCCCAATCCTTCACATTGTCCAGCGCATGCTCACTATCAAACCCAATCACCCGGACCCTATCATTCGGACTCGTCACAATAATCTCTCTATCCCCAGTACCCATCAACATCTTTTTCAATCGCTCATCCTGCGAAAACTTCAAGAAATTCGCCCTCTCTACGACCCTGTCGCAATTCGCATTCCACACATCCTGATCGAAATTGCTGACCTCCCTCTCTAGCGCCTTTATCTCGCCAGGTCCCTTCGTAACCAGGATTTTCTCGGCAACAGCATTATCGCCCAACAAGAGTGCTTTGAAGTACACCATATACTGCTCCGAGGTGTGGAACTCGATAGGCTTGCCGGTCTTTCCTCTTCGGAATCAGGGTCGTTGAAGGGGGAGGAATACCATTAGTGGAGGAAAACGTTTTGCTCTATGACGAGGGGAGAGAGCGATTGGGCGTGTACCAGCTCGGTTAGGAGATCGGGTTTGTTGTCACCGACCCAGCGGAGGCCTTCCGGCATGATTGCTGTGTGGAATCTTTAGACAAGGAGCTTTCAAGTAGTAGAAGGTCTAAAATTGAAGCTATATGTTGGGAGAGGCAGATACAGACCGGGCTTGAGGATGTGCGGGTAGCGCCAGCTGAAGTGAATGTAATCTGGTACCTGCACAAACCTCTACACCCTATATTTCGTCTTACCTTGGGGCACTAAAGAATATGTGCATTCCCAGGCAGAGATCGTAGCGTGCAAGCCATCGACTTCGGAGATAGACGGATTCAGGAGTCGGTCAGTCGAAACATGGCACACCAAATGGGGCCCAGCCTCATAAAACCGCAGATTTCACCCCTTATCCTCTTTAACAACACCTTCTACATAGCCCTCAGATGACTGTTCAGAGCGTAAAGGGTTATCAACTAGATTCTACGTAGTCATGGGGCCATTAATGTATGTGAAAAGGGTAAAAGCTGTAGTGTTATAAGGCTAGGCCCCATTTGGTGTGACATGTTCCGACCCTCGGTAGTGCCTGTCCTGCCTACGTTGTCTTAGACATTTCGAGAAAATCTGTCACATTTTCTGAAGAGCTTGAATTTATTCAGAATTTCAATCAGTCTGTCCTAGCTTTCAAAGATTACTAGATGTTGAAAACGCCTTGAATTCTTGCTATTGCCCTCCATGGCACAGTCATATACAAAGCTTTTTGGAGGTGCGATTGCTGTCGATATTCCCTCTGAGTTCGCAGATGTCAGGTAACAGCTCTCGGAATGTTTCAATCTGGAGAAACAGTTGTAGCCATTGTTTTCGACAAGATATTGTGGCTACTTCGTTGATTTGTGATACCTTTTCAAAAAGAAACCTTTCCAATAACTTCCTCCTGCACCATATACATCCACAGCCTTTCCGACCATCGTTTCCCTTCACGACCCCCCTCTAAGACTCTTTTATACAAGTTCTCCGATGCCTGATTTCGCAGCCAACGGCTCTACTTTGCAAGCAAACATCGAGACGAAGCTGACCTTCGACCCCTTTTCCACAGCAACATCCGCCAAGTCCCAGACAATCAAGAAGTCTTCCTAGACATCAATGGCTTCTCGTCCCTAACGTTCGACCTCATCGAGAGGGTGAACCTAGTCGCAACGGACAAGGAAGCTCTCGAGTACCACTTCGCAGACATAATTGCCGAAGACGATAGCAAGAACATCTGGTCAATATCCGAGAAAGTGGAGCTGCCAAAATTCGCGTAAGCTATCTCCCCGTTTACCTTTCCCTGAAGAATGCCTGACCAATTATTTTCATATCCTAAACCTCACTCCTTTGCAATGATTTCTGACTCCCATCACAGATCCCAAATACCAGCGCTCTCCCTAATCGCAACCATCGCCCCCCCAGCGACCGCTTCAGTCAGACCGAATACGCCCACGCACACGGAATTACAATTGACCCTGATCCGGCTGGTAGAGCAGAATACAGACTTTGTTATCACGTTGAACGTTCCGTATGTCCCTAGGGAGAACGGGACTGAGTATGGGACTGCTGATAGCAGGCGCCGGGAGGTAGCGCAGAAGATGAATGAAGTTTGTAAGAACATTACGGCAAGCTTGGAGATTAAGGACTGGGCTTTGTTTGGTGGTTGAGCTGCGCGAGAGAATGGCGGATGTGGAGATAGTAGGGAAGAAAACTCATAAGATGCGAAGATGCGGGCGAGAGAATGAAGGCAACGAACGTTTAGATTTAGATGGACACGGAGTGCGTAATAATACACTGACTTGATGCAATGCCGCTCGAAATCAATGGAAATCTTACAGTCACAAAGTCAAGAAATCCAGCTTTCGTGGCACCGAGTCGAGGCCATCGTCTGCCTCACTCTTCGCATCTGCCTCTCTCACACCGACAGCCTTCTTACTCTCTCGGAATTCCCTACCCAAAATGGCCATGATCTCGCCGAAACGCGCTCCAGGATTCTCTAATCGTACCCTGGCCTGCTCCTCTTTCACGAAGTCCTGATACTCGCTCTTCTTTCCCTCCGCTTGACCCTTTCTAGGCACGGGCTGTACTTGAATCAATCTATTTTTGCAGCTCCCACAAGAATGCCTTGCCGGATCGATTGACTTGCTGTGCCGTTTATACTCCAGCCCGCAAGTTGGCGAAGTACAAGCCCACATGTACTTATAAGCTATTTCATAGGCGTGCTTTGTCGTTACGTTGACGTTGCGGTGTGAGAAGGCTTTGGTACATTTACGTGCCCAATCTTTGAACCCTTTGCCGTGGGGGTTATCTTTGACACCACTGATCATGAAATTCGCCAGATGACAGTACTCGTGCGCGATCACATTGATGAGTCGATCCTCATCATCGATGACCTTCTCTGCAAGCTCAATGGAAGCATGATGACGGTGTGTAGTCGTACAGATAGTACCATCACCGCTCTTCGATCGAACGGCTTCTCTCCTCCAATTCGCTCGGCCGGCTGTGGATGATAGCTTTTTACTCCAGATGATTCTAATACCGCCAGTAGACTCTGCCATGGACGCAACTCGTCTTTTGGCGATAGTTTGATCAACTTCAGCCAGGAAGGATGTGGCCAGATCGTGCTTCTTCTCGTTGAACGCTTTTCGTTGCTCAATTACCTTCCTATCTTTCTTAGCTGGACCCTTGGCCGGGCTCTTCCGAATCGATTCTGAAGGCGATAGCTCGTCATCATCTTCCTCTACCGACAGCAGTCTCGATTTGCGCGGAGACTTGAGAGGTTTCTTCGGCGAGTTTTGCTCATTCCAGTCATTGATGACATCTTGGCTCCAGAAAGCATCTATACTAGGCCGGTGAGGCGATGGTGGTATTCGATGCTTTTTCGACGAAAGTTGCAGGATTGATCTTGCTGGGCTCAGTGGCGGAGTGATAGGACGTAGTTTGTCCTTGGATTTGTATGGTGATTTTGATCTTGGTGGAGAGCTTGAGATAAATTAGCACTGTAAGAAATTTGGAGTGCGTACAAACATACAAGCTCAACTTTGCAAATGGGTCTTCTAGATCGAAAGATTCTTCGCTTTGAACACCGGTCCCAATCATACTAGGAGAAGAGGCACCCCTTGGAGGGGATTCAGGACACACGACAGCTGCTTTCTTCTGCTTTGGCGAGGTCAAGTCAATCAAGCCAGAATTTTCATAGCTGCCGATTGACAGTTTTTTCGGACTTGATAAGATGCTTTCCTCCCATCTGACTGTTCTTTCCTTCGTTGACTTTTTAGCCTTTGTCGTTCTCGACGACCTCGAAGGTAGAATGTCCTCATCACTCGCAGAGTCTAGAACAACGAACCCAGATAGATCCGTGAAAGAGTCATCATTCTCAGAAGCCAAGGGGCTAGGGTCCGATAATGTTCGAATAAACTTGCTATAAGAGTAGTCCACGGACGCCTTGGCTTCTCTTGTGGGACTCGACCTGGCACCAGGCCTCGTAAGGTCTGTTACTTCAGGAGCAGTGAGTTTTGAATCGCTCTTGATTTTACCGAGCGCAGGAAGAAGTAGCGAATTGACATTGGAATGCTGCGGGGGCCCAAGCGGCCGTTGCTTGCTTCTTCGCTCACTGCGCTTTCTGGTGGTCGTCTCCTGCAAAGACCTATCCTGGAATGGCGATGTATCAAGTCGTCTAGTATCAGGTCTTCTGGGCGAATGTCTCCTGCCATTCTCCTTCTTGGTGGTCGGTGGTGGTGTTTTGATCTTGGCTGCTTTAGGAAGCTCTAGGACTGGGAGCTCAGAAAGCTCGGGTAATTCATCATTACTCTCAACAATCAGATGATTGAACCGTGCCATCATCCCACCTCTATAACAATGGTTTAAATATACTGCCCCGCTGTTTCGAAGTCAACGGTCGAAGACACTGTCAACACTGGTCTCCCATGGCGACAACAGTAACTTAAGCGAGCTCACTTGAAGAGAACTTTCACGCAAACCGAGGATTTGACCTGACTACGAAACTTTAAATAGTGACTGCTATGAGTTTTGTTTTGATTGTTTACACCAAGAAGAATGAAAGTGATCTATCAGTACGCCACCAATCCATGCTAATCGTCCTAATTCATACACCCCGTTCATCCACCCTTTGAAATACGGAGACACTAGAAGTGCAGTCAATGTCGTGAGACCCCGATCCTGACCTCATCACCATTCTTTATTTTGTTCCTCCATGGCAACGTCGAAGTGGCTAAGATCAACAACCACGTTACTCGCCCTGCTCACCTAAAGCAAGAGCATCCCGACACCGACGAGAATTGCACTTGTAACGTATGCCGCGAGTTTGACAATACCAAAGTCGAAAGCTGGCACACCGAGAATGGGTGCAGCTCCCTTGCTCGAAGAGGAACTGCCAGAGCTGGAGCCAGTGCCAGATCCGCCAGTAGCGGTAGGAGCGTTGGTGATCGACCCGGTCCCAGCTGCGCCAGCTTGGCTGTTGATAGCCTTGCAGCTCGATGCGGGCTTCGGGCTCTGTTTTGAGGCTTTGCCAGAGAAATCACAGGGGCTGGTGTTTTGGGTGTTCGTTGCCGTCTGGTTGAGGTAGTACTGGTTGAAAGCGAAAGATAGTCGCTCCGTGGAGTTGCACATGGAAAACGCTCCATACTTGCCGGTAGTACCATTCCCGTCGACTCCTGCGCAGTTGTTGCCCAGGCTAGGATTGCAGATGTATTTGAATTGAGTCTGGATGTCAGTGTCGCTGAGATCGGCTTTGGCAACGCAAGTAAGATTCTGGATCATACAGCTGCAGATTGCCTCATTTGGAGTAGGAGGAAGTGCAGTGGCCGCTTGCCAGGTATCTGTTGTTGGGCAAGCCTGTGCCGAGTTGGTCGGGTTGTAAGAGGCCGAATTCGGGCCAGTTGGGTTCACTTTGGCAATTTGAGAAGAAAGATTGTCGAAATCCTTGAGAGTAGTAGCTTTTTTGTCGCTTCCAACGCTGACAAGACCTGAATAGCATTAGCATTGCGAGTCCCGCCCAATTTCTAAATGCGTAGCTTACCATAATCATTGGCTTCCTGGAAGTACATGTAGACAATTCCACCGGACCACACTCGGGTCATGTTGCTCCCAAACAGGGCAGCTACATCGTCGAATGGTCGTGGTTCAACTTTGTTGCAACCGTACTCGGCAAAAAATGCCGGAACGTTATAAGAAGAGAACTCTTGCGTACGCGCCTCATACATTGAAGCACTGTAGGACGATGTTCCACACCATGAGTAGATATTGTAACCCCAGAAGTCAATGCCATCTGCAGCCGGGCCACAGTTGAAGTAGTTTGCGAGTTCCGTGCGAGTCTCGTCATCGTCAGACGCATATCCGACGCCGATAGGACGATATTTCTTGTTCACAATGTACGCCTTCATGTCTCGGACAGCTGCTTTAACGAAAGCGCTTGCAGCGGTGTTGTTTGGAGCGTTTGAGACTTCATTGCCTGCAAAGAAGCCAAGAACGTTTGTGTAGTTCTGGAAAGCGTCTATGACACTGGCGTATCGGCTGTAAAGTTCCTTATTCCATTCTGGAGTATCACGATTGATGGATGTGGCAGGCTCGCCAAGGTCTGAAACAACATATATCCCAGCCTGTTGGAGCATCTGCATGCATTCTGAATGATCTTGTGTAGGATCCACGGCATAAACTCGAATCGTATTGGTTTGAAGCTGCTGTAGAAGTGGGATATCGCGTTTGCAGTTGGCAGGATCAGCTAGTGGATCAGTGTAGCCGTTGTTGCCAGTGGTTGTGGTGGATCCATTGCCAGTGAAGTCCTGCTGATAGGCTACGCCCTTGATGAAGAACTCTGTACCGTTGGTCTTGTAGAAGAATTTGGAGCCCTGGACACAATGTTAACTTTGCTTTTGATAGAGACCTTTCAGACAAAACCAATACCTTGATTACAACAGGATCAAGCTGAGCAACCGCTGAGGCGGCAAACCAGGTGGCGGCTACAATCGCCGTTGGAGCAGCCTTGAGACCCTTCATTATCGCTATTTATCGATGGGGTTATGATGGGAGATGAAAATGAAGTGGTGTTGATACAACGTGTGATCTTTCACGCCGCTAAGGCTTTGGCCGCGGTTTGTGCGAGTTGTCCGAGGAAGGTGCGACACAACGAAAGACTGTGATGCGCGCAGTGGTGAGTCGGCGCGGGGTTGCTATGGAAGCGCACCCAGACAAAGAGCGTGTCTGAACGAGAGTATGTGGTCAAATTGGGGAGTGCAGAGAATGAAGAAGAGAAGAAGGGGCTTGGCAGAGACGTTCTTCTTCAGCCAAATGGAAGGAATGCTTGCGGGGCAGCCGCGCAATTTGGCCACATAAACATGACTAGCGCCATTTTGAACGATTTGAACGGGTTGCCTTAGGCAATTATGCTACGACCTATAGGTACGGCGAGACTTTCGCTAGTTCCAAGAGCAACTCTTCAACGATATGACACTGTGTTCTAAAGATGAGGACCTCTGTCATTCCCTTGCTTCGAGAAGCCAAGCATCACTAAAGTACCTTACTGTACTGTCAAGCGGAACTTGCCGGAACAGCAGAGCTGTATCAATAGTTGAAGCGCTAGACCTATAATTTACTGTATTAATTAAATCTATTTGTGTCCATGCCCCTATCCAACCTCCCCAACGATGATCTTCGACATCTGCCCATGGTCCCCCCTAGAAACTAACCCGTTATGCCCAATCACTCTAACCCCTTGGAGAGCCCTTGCCACCAGCTCGGCCTATTTTTATCCACTATCGGGTGCCGGTCAACTTCCTTTCCACGCCTATGATGCTCGAGAATGGCGATGATCAAGAGACATGGTAAAGATTATATCCAAGAATGGCACGTTCAATAGTGGTGGTATTTCGTTGATCTGCTTGAATGCACATAGAATTCCCGCAGTGAGAGGGTCGAAAGAGTAGCCGAGCTTGTTAGGATTTCAACTTTTCAAGGAATCTCCGTAGCGGTTAAATGTACGGAGTATCTTAAATGAATGCTTCAGGGTTTACCGCAGTGGTTGACCGGCGGAATCTCAACAACTTCAGAGCTTCGAAAGCTACTGAATGAACCACTATTCATTATCAAAGTTTGTATTAATGGTGGCCGCAAGGTAGAAGATAGACTACGTTTGTTTCATGGCATAGTAGAATCTATTGTCGTGTCCAAACAATAAATTTCGTGGCTCGAAGAGTACTTTACTCAATGAGTGTTGATCTCGAAGCTGAATACGGGCCTGGTAGACGATCTGTAATATTACATCAGAGGGTTTCGTAGCGCAACGACCAATCAGCAGTCGTCCAGCCTTGGTTTAGCGCAGCTTCCTATCCTGCTTCCCCCTAAAATTTTCGTGTGCCTCCTTCTGCTTCTCCTATTTTCCCACGTCCTCTCTCTTTACCTCTCTACCTTAATCGATCGGCCTGTCGTCCTTCCTGGCGATATCTGTCGTTCGTTCGGGGCTTTTGAAGGTAGCAAAGTTAGACCTGTTCCGTTGAAGCAGAATCTCGGGTAGACCGGGGCAACCTGCGCAGCAGTCACTCCTTTCACTCGTTAGCAATATCAAAACAAGTTCCAGCTACGCCATTTTCAAACCTCAATCGTTACAACAGAGGACCACATACAATCAAAGGTCGTCACCATAATAATAAAGGAATAATTGAGGGGTGGGTCAGACTTTGCATTCGCTTCTTATACCGAGTTTCAGATTCGACGGACACCCGAACGCGACAACCTCAAAAGGTCTTCTTGGACCAACCGATCATTATCCACCCACGTCTACATCTCAAACAGTGTTGATGGGGAGCATTTGAAGTGAGTATTCTCTTGAGCTACATTTATTACTTCGACATTCATGCCAGTGTCGATGCCGATTATTGCGCAATCTCTTTGTTCAGCGACTGACTTGGTAAAGGCAACCGTCTAGAGATCGTCCTAAACATCAGTCATCATGTCGGGCCATCCGCAAGGTCAATACGATGAAGGCTATGGCCATCATCCTCAAAACACAGACTCGTACTACCAAGACGAGCATAACCAAGGCTACTACGACCAAGGTCAGGATTACCAGCAAGGTGGCCATTCTCAAGAATTCGGACATCAGCAGCAGCACGGCAGCGGCGGCTACTACGATGAGTCGTAAGTACAGCAGTTTGTAGATTGATACACATTTTGCTCACTCAGTACAGTGGCTACTACAATGCCGATGCCAGCAACCCATACCAGCAAGACGGTGGGTACTACGAGGGTCAGGGTCACCCGCACGGCCATCAAGATGAGTACTACAATGACCAGTACTACGATCAGGGCACACCAGCTGCAGGTCAGCAGCCCCAGTACGGTCAGGGTGGCTATGGCGCCAAGCCGAAGCGCCGTGGCCATGACTCTGAAGAAGACTCGGAGACCTTTAGCGACTTCACCATGAGGTCTGACATGGCCCGAGCTGCAGAGATGGATTACTACGGCCGTGGCGATGAGCGGTACAACAGCTACAACGAAGGCCAGGCAGGAGGACGCGGATATCGACCACCTTCGTCTCAAATCTCCTATGGGGGCAACCGATCATCAGGTGCCTCGACCCCAATCTACGGCATGGACTACGGCAATGCGCTGCCTGCCGGTCAGAGATCACGAGAGCCATATCCAGCTTGGACTTCAGAGGCCCAGATCCCAGTTTCGAAAGAAGAAGTCGAAGATATTTTCATGGATTTGACTGCAAAATTCGGCTTTCAAAGGGACAGTATGCGAAACATGTACGACCATTTCATGACCCTACTTGATTCTCGCGCGTCTCGTATGACCCCAAACCAAGCACTGCTATCTTTGCATGCGGATTACATTGGAGGAGACAACGCCAATTATCGTCGTTGGTACTTCGCGGCCCACCTTGATCTTGATGACGCTGTCGGATTTGCCAACATGAAGCTCGGTAAAACCAATCGGAGGACTCGCAAAGCACGTAAAGCCGCGAAGAAGAAGGCTGCAGCCGAGCCTGGTAACGAGGATCAAACGCTGGAAAATCTTGAGGGCGATAACAGTCTGGAGGCCGCCGAGTATCGCTGGAAGACTCGTATGAATCGGATGTCCCAACACGATCGTGTCAGACAGGTGGCACTGTTCCTCCTTTGCTGGGGCGAAGCCAATCAAGTCCGTTTCATGCCCGAGTGTCTGTGCTTCATCTTCAAATGCGCCCTTGACTATCTCGCGACCCCCGAATGCCAAAACCGAGTCGAGCCTATTGAAGAATGCACCTATCTGAACAACGTGATCACTCCGTTGTACCAGTACTGCCGAGACCAAGGGTACGAAATTCAAGATAGCAAATTCGTTCGCCGGGAGAAAGACCACAGCAGCGTCATTGGATACGACGATATCAATCAGCTTTTCTGGTATCCAGAGGGCATTGAGAGAATCGTGATGGATGATAAGACCAGAATTGTCGATTTCCCTGCAGCAGAACGATACAACAAGCTCCGCAGCGTGGTGTGGAACAAGGTTTTCTTCAAAACCTACAAGGAGACTCGATCATGGTTCCATCTGATTGTCAACTTCAACCGCATCTGGGTCATCCACTTGTCAGCTTTCTGGTTCTACACCGCCCACAATTCGCCAACATTCTACACGAAGCACTACCAGCAGCAACTGAACACTCAGCCCAAACGTCCAGCACATTGGTCAGCCGTAGCCCTTGGTGGTACCCTTGCCTCTTTGATCATGATAATCGCTTCCTCCATTGAATGGGCTTACGTCCCACGTCGATGGGCTGGAGCACAGCATCTGACAAAACGGCTGTTCTTCCTCATTGGTATTTTCGTGATCAACATCGGCCCCAGCGTCTACATATTTGGAATCAAGGACAGCGGCACCGTTGCCAACGTACTGGGTGTTGTCCAATTCTTTGTCGCTCTTGCAACCTATTTCTTCTTTGCCATTGTGCCACTAGGTGCGTTGTTCGGCAGCTACATGAAGAAGAACTCTCGACAGTACGTTGCAAGTCAAACGTTCACGGCTAGCTTTCCTCAGTTACACGGCAATGACATGTGGATGTCTTACGGTCTATGGGTCTTGGTCTTCGCTGCCAAACTCACTGAATCGTACTTCTTCTTGACCCTCTCGTTCCGTGACCCGATCAGGATTCTGTCTACCATGAAGATCAGCAGATGTGCTGGAGATGCGATCATCGGCAGCATCCTGTGTAAACAGCAACCCAAGATTCTTTTGGGTCTCATGTTCGTCACTGACGTCTGCCTGTTCTTCCTGGATACCTATCTGTGGTACATTCTCCTGAACTGCGTCTTCTCGGTGGCAAGGTCTTTCTATCTTGGTGTCTCGATCTGGACTCCATGGAGGAACATTTTCTCTCGCCTGCCAAAACGTATCTATTCTAAGATTCTTGCCACGACCGACATGGAAATCAAGTACAAGCCTAAGGTACTGATCTCTCAGATCTGGAACGCTATCGTTATCTCTATGTATCGAGAGCATCTCCTGGCCATTGATCACGTACAGAAGCTCCTCTACCACCAGGTGCCTTCGGAACAGGAAGGCAAGAGGACTCTACGCGCGCCGACCTTCTTCGTGTCTCAAGAGGATCACTCCTTCAAGACCGAGTTTTTCCCAGCGCTCAGTGAAGCAGAACGCCGTATCTCCTTCTTTGCTCAGTCTTTGTCGACGCCAATTCCAGAGCCTTTGCCTGTGGACAACATGCCTACTTTCACCGTTTTGATCCCTCATTACGGTGAGAAGATTCTTCTCTCCCTACGTGAAATCATTCGCGAGGATGAGCCATACTCAAGGGTTACGCTGTTGGAGTACCTAAAGCAGCTACACCCTCACGAGTGGGATTGCTTCGTCAAGGATACAAAAATCTTGGCTGACGAGACATCTCAATTCAACGGTGACTACGAGAAATCTGAGAAGGATACGGCAAAGAGCAAGATCGACGACCTCCCGTTCTACTGCATTGGTTTCAAATCAGCCGCTCCAGAATATACCCTGCGCACTAGAATCTGGGCTTCCCTACGCTCGCAGACTCTCTACCGGACCATCTCAGGTTTCATGAACTACAGCCGGGCTATCAAGCTCCTCTACCGCGTTGAAAACCCAGAGGTTGTACAAATGTTTGGTGGCAACTCAGACAAGCTTGAGCGCGAGCTGGAGCGCATGGCCCGCCGCAAGTTCAAGATCATTGTCTCGATGCAACGGTATGCCAAATTCAACAAGGAAGAACGTGAGAACACCGAATTTCTCCTCAGAGCCTATCCCGATCTGCAAATTGCTTACCTCGACGAGGAGCCTCCCCTCAATGAGGGTGAGGAGCCCAGACTATACTCTGCTTTGATCGACGGCCATTCTGAGCTCATGGACAACGGTATGCGACGCCCCAAGTTCCGTATCCAGCTCTCCGGCAATCCGATTCTCGGAGACGGAAAATCTGACAACCAGAACCATGCCCTTATCTTTTACCGTGGTGAATACATACAGCTCATCGATGCCAACCAGGACAACTACCTCGAAGAATGCCTGAAGATTCGGAGTGTTCTCGCTGAGTTTGAGGAGATGACCACTGACAATGTTTCACCTTACACTCCTGGCCTTCCCAAAAACGAGACGGCTCCCGTCGCAATCCTCGGTGCTCGTGAGTACATCTTCTCCGAGAACATCGGTATATTGGGAGACGTCGCTGCAGGCAAGGAACAGACATTCGGCACTCTCTTCTCCAGGACATTGGCCCAGATAGGTGGCAAACTGCATTACGGTCATCCTGACTTCCTCAACGGTATCTTCATGAGCACTCGAGGCGGTGTTTCCAAAGCGCAAAAGGGTTTACATCTGAACGAAGATATCTATGCTGGTATGAACGCTTTGCTTCGCGGTGGACGTATAAAGCACTGCGAATACTACCAGTGCGGAAAAGGTCGTGATCTTGGTTTCGGCTCAATCCTCAACTTCACCACCAAAATCGGCACAGGCATGGGCGAGCAGATGCTGTCTCGGGAGTACTATTATCTCGGCACTCAGCTTCCTCTCGACCGCTTCTTATCTTTCTATTACGCCCATCCTGGTTTCCATATTAACAATTTGTTCATCATTGCATCACTCCAGATGTTTATGATCTGTCTGATCAACATCGGAGCACTGCGCCACGAAACCATCGTCTGCACTTACGACAGGAACAAGCCTATTACTGATCCATTGAAACCTACTGGATGCGCCAACCTCGTGCCGATTCTCGACTGGGTGTTCCGTTGCGTCGTTTCCATCTTCATCGTATTCGTCATATCCTTCGTGCCCCTCGTGGTACAGGAGCTTACGGAACGTGGATTCTGGCGCGCAGCTACTCGACTGGCCAAGCATTTTTCTTCGTTCTCGCCACTGTTTGAGGTGTTCGTTTGCCAGATTTACGCCAACTCTCTCAGCCAAGATCTGTCGTACGGCGGTGCCCGCTACATTGGTACTGGTCGTGGATTCGCAACCGCCCGTATTCCATTCGGTGTCCTGTACTCGAGGTTCGCTGGTCCATCGATTTATTTGGGTTCTCGACTATTGATGATGCTGTTGTTCGCTACCTTGACCATCTGGGGAACTGAGTTGGTGTACTTCTGGGTTTCACTGCTCGCGTTCTGCATGTCGCCCTTCCTCTTCAACCCTCATCAATTCTCGTGGAACGATTTCTTCATTGACTATCGAGACTTCCTGAGATGGCTCTCTCGCGGTAACTCAAGGTCTCACAATTCCTCTTGGATCGCCTTCTGCCGCTTATCTCGAACTCGTATCACTGGATACAAGCGAAAGGCACTTGGGGAACCTTCATCCAAGCTCTCTGGAGATGCCCCACGTGCGCACTTCACCAACATCTTCGTCGCTGAACTTGTCAGCCCACTGTTGCTCGTAGCAGTCACGTTGATCCCTTATCTCTTCATCAACGCACAGACTGGCGTTAGGTCACCGACAGCTACGAACTCGCTGATCCGAGTCGCCGCTGTAGCATTCGGACCTATTGCTATCAACGCTGGAGTCCTGGGCGGCCTTTTTGGCATGGCCTGCTGTATGGGACCTCTTCTCAGCATGTGCTGCAAGAAATTCGGATCAGTCCTAGCCGCGATTGCCCATGGTGTGGCCGTCGTCATGCTACTAGCCTTTTTCGAGGTCATGTTCTTCCTGGAGGGGTTCGTTTTCGCCAAAGCATTACTCGGCATGATTGCCGTCGTGGCTTTGCAACGATTTATTTTGAAGTTGATCATTGCTCTTGCCCTTACCCGAGAGTTCAAGAGCGACTCATCGAACATCGCTTGGTGGACTGGAAAATGGTACAACATGGGATGGCATTCGCTATCCCAGCCGGGAAGAGAATACCTTTGCAAGATTACCGAACTTGGTTTCTTCGCCGCAGACTTCATTCTTGGGCACTTCCTCCTCTTCTTCATGCTTCCAGTCATCGCCATCCCGTATATCGACAAACTTCACTCGATCATGCTCTTCTGGCTTCGACCAAGGTAAGTTCTTATAGTCCTGTAAACATAACTGCTTGAAAATAACATCCTTCACAGTCGTCAAATCCGTCCTCCAATCTACTCATTGAAGCAGTCGAAGCTTCGCAAGCGCAGAGTCATTCGCTTCGCTATGCTCTACTTCATCATGTTCATCATTTTCCTGGCGTTGATCGTTGGACCAATCGTTGCTAGCAGGTTCATTGGTAAACTGCCAAATATCCCTATGCATCTCTTCCAACCGACTGGTCTCAACAACAACGATACCAGCAACTCTGTAACAGGGTCCGCACTCAACGGCCTTGGAGCAGCGAATACCGGGGGTGCCGGTGGGGCGGCAGCAACCACGACGACATCATCATCCGGATGACCGCTGGTCCTCAGATGGGAAAACTTCATAGATTGTATTCGAAACTGTACAAATACCTGACTCGAAGCCAGAGTCATGTCTCCGAACCCGGCAGACTCTAATGAAAGTATATCAAGCGCACTATGTGTCTAATCTCCTTGGATGGGGTAAAGGCGCATGGCATAGACAATGTCTCTCGTTTCGTGCTCTTTGCACATGAATGTACTCGTTCAGCAACAACATTTTCAACGTGGCTGGACAATGGTGGATGAAGATGACTAGTAATAGACGTTGTCCCAGCTCATATAGCTAGCGTAGCAATGCATTGGGGATCCGCTGGTTTGTTTTGATGAATTTGTAAACGATGACACCAATAGAATTCTTGCTTCATCAACTCGTTGAACCTCTGTGATAGTCGTGTATTTTGATTCTTGGATTGAACCTCATGAATAAATCATATCCCAGTTCAACATAGCTTGTAATTTGTAGATGCTGTAATTAAGCTGAAGTAAGCGTATCCTACGAGGATTCACTCCTTCTATAAGCTACGGCACGTCTCGATCTCTCCACCAGCTGTCTTCATGGCATCATGGATTTGCACGACGCACAAGATTGGCTGAGTGATGTTTTAAGGGAGGTGTCCATACAATTTCAAAAAGTGCCCGGCTCCTCAATCCTCCTGCGATACATCAAGTCAAGCTACCAAAATGATCCAGTGCGGTCTGCGGTCGAGCTGTTCCTCGTCCTGTTCGCCATTCGATATCTCACTTCACCTAAGTACTCAACACAGAAGAAATCATACGTGACACTGTCAGATGAGGCTTGTGTTCTTGCCCCGTGCGCTCATTCATTTGCTAATATCCAAAGAGGAGATTGATGAGCTCGTCGACGAGTGGACCCCCGAACCTCTCGTAGCGCCCCAAACTCCTTTCGAAGAAGCAGAGAATGAGAAGCGACCTGTCATCGTTGGGTGCGCAGAATATAACCACCGCTGAAGGGTTACGCTGACGTGGTACGTTTAGACCTACGGGGCCAAAGTCGAAGCTATCGAATGGACGCACCGTTACCAACCTCGCCTCCTATAACTTCTTCAACCTTGTCGGAAACGAGACCTTGAAAGAGAAGGCCATACAAGTCCTCCGCACCTACGGCGTCGGCCCCTGCAGTCCCCCAGGCTTCTACGGGACCCAAGATGTCCACATCAAGACGGAGCAAGACATAGCTCAACATTTAGGCGCTCCAGCATGCATTCTGTACGCGCAAGCTTTCTCAACGATCTCGAGTGTCATACCCGCATTTTCAAAGCGGGGCGACATCATTGTGGCGGACAAGGCAGTCAATTACGCTATACGGAAGGGCATTCAGATATCGAGAAGTACCGTACGGTGGTATGAGCACAATGATATTGAGGATATGCAGAGGGTGCTTGAGAGGGTTGTTAGAGAGCAAAGGAAGAAGCCATTGACCAGGAGATTTATTGTTACGGAGGGCTTATTTGAGAATGTTGGGGATATGATTGATCTACCTAAGATTGTATGTGGAGAGTTGGATCGTGGAGTTTCAAGATGCTAACGAGGCACTCAAGATCGAACTCAAGCTGCGCTACAAATTCCGCCTGATCCTGGACGAGACTTGGTCATTCGGAGTACTTGGAAGGACAGGCAGAGGCATCACTGAGCACCAGAATGTTGACGCAGCCGAGGTTGACATGATCATTGGTTCGCTGGCAGGCGCACTGTGTGCAGGAGGAGGTTTCTGCGCCGGCTCGGACGAGATCGTGGAGCATCAGCGTATCTCAGCATCCGCCTATACTTTCTCCGCCGCCCTTCCAGCAATGCTAGCTACTACAGCCAGCGAAGTGTTGTCAATGCTTCAGACCAGCCCCGAGATGCTTACGCCCGTAAGGGAGAACATCAAGACCTTGTGGGCGCAACTCGATCCTAGGAGTGACTGGGTACATTGCACAAGTTCTCCCGACAATCCGATAATGATCCTAGCTTTCAAGCCGGAAATTATTGCAAGCAAGAAGTTGAGCAGAGTGGATCAGGAGCAGCTATTTCAGGAGGTCGTTGATGAGGTACGAGAAGATTCCTGTCATTCGGAGACCAGATGCTAATATATCATTGACAGACTCTGGCAAACGGTGTGCTAATCACAAGGCTGAAGAGTATGCCTCGGGCGATCAACGCCACAGTCAAGGACATTGGCTGGGAGCTTCAGCCGGCACTGAAGGTCTGTATAACAACTGGGCTTTCGAGGAAGGAAATTGAACGAGCTGGGACCACAATACGACATGCTATTACCAAAGTTGTAAATAAGAGGCGATAGATGATGGGCTTTTGCAATGGTTTTCGTCGTCACATACTACACTAATCAGGATACCATAGGTTTGTTTGTTTGTTTGTTTGTTCCTACGCCCCCCAGCCCCTAATGGGCTGAGTTTTAATACCTGTAAGGTTATGTGGGGTTGGTATCCATAGTACTATCTAGGGCGTACACGGGGGACTGGAACCCAGTCGAAAGAATAGAAGATTGCTGCCAAAACCCTAAAATGAAGCCTGCTACTGGTTCTCAACCAGCTCGTCGCAGAGTCCCTCACGAAAATCTCTTACCAGCTAGCTCCAGGTATCTTATCCTATACGATTTATCTTAATGAATACTGGAGGGATATACTCCTTAATTACCTCCCCTTCGCCTAGCGGCTAAGAGTCGGCGAAAAAGCGTACTCCCTTTATAATACTAGTTAAGTTTATTTATCGTATCCTTTTTAATCGGGGGTCGTCTCGTTTATTTATAGAATTATTACCTCCTATTACGATCTTATATATCTATATAATAACGTTTTAAAAGCCGTTATTATTATTATTATATCTAAGAGTAGACTCTTTACCGCGATCGAATTACTTTTATTATATATTAATATCTTATTTAATATATTAACCTAGTCTCTAAATATCCTCTTTATCGTTATATTATATTAAAAGTACGGGCTTTAATTCTTCGAGTTTTATTAATATAAATATCTAAACTAAGGGTCCGAGGTCCTTTAATATATATTAATATAAAGGAAGATTAATAATATTTTATTCGACCCTTCCTCCCTTTTACTATTTAATTTTATAATCGAAGAAGAGAATATATATCCTTATACCTATAGTATCTCGAATAATTATATAAGTATAGAAATCTAGTTTTATTATATTATTCTCTTATAAGAGCGATACTAGCTCGTTTATAAAGACGATATAATTATTTATTCGGGGTAGGCTCCTTTAGAGATTTAATATATAATTATAAACTATACCTCCTTTAATTAAATATTTATATTTATTAAAAAAGAAAGCGACTTATTTTAAATATACCGAGGCGGTTATTTAGTTCTAAATATATATAAAGGAGGTATATATTATAGCTATTACTTACTCGTTCTATTTTATTAATATCTCTAGTATAGCCGTTTATATAAGAATACCTTTAAGTAATAATAGTATAATATCTAATTTAATTCGGGGGTAGATAAATAAAATAGGTATTTATTTATATAAATATCTCTAGGTACGTTAAGCGCTTCTTTATATATCTCTTATTTAGTATAATTAGTTATTCGTAGTAACTAGTCTTAAAGAGGGGTAGTAGGGCCTTTCTATAATAATAAATAACTATTATAAAATAGCGGGTAAAGATAAGGAAATAAAGAGATTAGTATTATTAAATAATTTAATATTTATTAAATCTAAATATCGTATTAAATTAACGGCTAAAGTTAATTTAAAAATTAAAGTATAATAAAATCGAAATAAGTAAATCTAAATATTAAAATTCTATAGAGGACGAGTTAAATACTCGGTTCTTAAAGATATTATATAAAGCCCGTAACTACCCTAGGTAATTTTCGTTACTATATTATTATTAATTAAAATCTAGGCCTAGGGGACTATATTTAGTCGTTTAGAAAAGAAGTCTTTAATATTATAAAGTACCTTCTATTAAAATAGAAAACTTTAAATTAAGATACAAACCCGCTATATTAGAGAGCCGGCCTATCTTCTATATCCGATTCGTTATCGGTAGGTATATATATAAATATAAACTATAATAGAAATCCGTTTTAAATAATAAAGGTAGTTACTTTAATTATTAAAATAAAGTTAATTAAGAGTTTATTAAAATCGAGGTTTATAATAAAACCGAATATCTCTTCTCTAAAATTATTAAAATCGGGGTATATAAATAATATATATTTAAAACTCTATCGGCTATAGTCGTAACTATAATTAAATAAATCTTTAATACTATATTAATAAAGAAGGTCTCTAAAGGCGATTTTTATATATATTTATATAATAATTAATATATAAGATTTATTAAGACCTTTCCGTAGATAAATAACTTATTTCGAGGGTATAAAAATAATCTTTTTATATTCTTCGCTATAAATAGAGGTTTTCTAGCCGAGTTATTATTTAAACTTCGTTTTATTCTTAAAGGATTATTTAGTAATAATTAAGAGAGTAAATTAACCCGAAGGTTATACTTCTATTTTAAATTTTTTATCTCTTTAATTTATTATTTCCTTCGTTAATTAATTAATTATTTTATTACTTAATACTCTAGTATAAACCGGGATTTAATAAATATATATCTTTATCCCCTTAAAACGGATCTTATCGATAAATTATATAATTTTCTTAATAAGAAACTAGTTAGATTAGCGGGCCGGCTTTATTATAACTCGAATTAATATTTAATTATTAATAAATACGTGTAGTAAAGGGGCTTCGGCGTCGTTAGTAATTTAATATATTATATAAATACCCTTAAATTCCCTAGAATATATAGTAAACTATTTATTAGTTTTAAGGTATTTCTTTAACTTTATATTTATTTAGGGGGTATAGGCCGATACGCCTATTTATCCCTCTATTCCGCTACCGTCTATATATACTCTTAAATTAAATAGTTATTTTCGTCGAATTTTATTATATACGTTTCTAGCTATATCTATATTTAGATAAATAAATATTAATAGTAGCTCCTATTAAGGGGGAACTATAAAGGTACTTAATTTCTTTATATTCCTAGGGAGTAAATCCTTAGTCGCTCTCTCTAGGCGACGTAATAAAATACGAAGAAATAATAAATATCTCTTAAATCTAGGGTTATTAATTATCTTTCTAGGCGCTATAATTATCGTATAATTAAAACTTCTCTAAAGATATATATAGGGTTCGGTAATAACTTTATCTAAAGCGAGTTTAATAAATAGTAGATAATATTTAATATTAAGAGAATTCCTAAAGACGTTTTTATAATCTTTAGAAATAATAATAACGGCCTTTTTCTAAATAACCTAGAATAGTTATAGAGTTTTATATATTTTTAGCTTTAAATCGGGTACTATAAACGAGTATTAAACCGATATATAATAAAGTATTAACGGTAGAATTATTTCTTTAAAAATTATTTTAAGGCCCTTAAAGTCGATTCTTTATATAAATACTCTATAATATCTTAGAGCGTTTATCCGCCCCGAGGCTTTAACCTTTATATATTATAAATATAATTCTTAAAATAATCTTTAATCTAGGATTACCTCTAAAAACTTCGTTAAGGTTTCGGATTTAATAATATAATTAAAGAGTTCGAGTAGAGTATTTAAATTATTCCTAGGTAGTTCTTTATATATTTATTTCGACTTTAAGTAGAAATAAATTAGTTTATATTTATTTAATCCGAATTAGGAAAAGTATCGCTCTATTTATCCTTAAATATCTCTATATATTATTTATAGTATCTTATAGTTTTTCTAGGCGGTTAGACCCCGTACTAAGATATTAATATTATTAATAAAAGTAGAGGTAATATAGTCATTCTTTATATATATCTCGGGTATATTAATATTATAAAATAAGAATAAGATTAGGGAGATAGAGTTCCTTTAAAATATACCGGTCTTAATTTAATAAAAAAGAGAGTCTCTTTCTAGTATATAAATAATAGTAGAGTATCCGCCTAAAAAGCTTCGTATATATAAAAGAGCTTTAGGGTATATACGTCTTTTTTATAAATTATATAAAAGTCGATCGTAGGATATATTATCGAGGGCGCTTTTAATATCCAATATTAATAATAAAACTACGTAGTTAGTCTTCGACTTCTAGGCTACGTTAATAGTTTTAATTAATATATATATTATATTCTTTAGGGAGGTTAATTTCCTTCCTTTTATATATATTATTAGAAGTAACTTATATTCTTTAATTAAGTAATTAATACGGGTAGTTATTACTTTCTCTAGAGTCTTTCCTAGAGTATATAAAAGTATAATAAATCGGAATATTTTAGGTTCGGTATAATCGTCCTTCCTACTTTTACGGAGAATAATTATTATTATATATCGGAAGTATTAAGGGTAGTATCTAATATTTATATAAATATTAAAAATATAAGTAATATAATTCTTTAATTAAAATAAATACGTTTATTATACCTTAAAGATTAAGTCGTCTAATTTTAATATTTTATCGAAGTTATTAAATTTAATAATATCTTCGATTTCCCCCTCTGTAAAGATTAGAAAAGATATTAATTTAGGGTAATTATATTAACGAATATTATTAAAGACTATTAGTTTAATTTTAGGGAAGAAGGTATCTCTAAAGATTTCCTTTTTTTCTATTATATCTTCGTATTATCTTTTATCTAGGGTTTTAAGATTCGGTATAAAGATAAATTAACGGGCCTAGTTATTCTTGGCCGTCTTTATTAATTATTATAGTTATTTATTATTCTTTATTTTACCGATTTATTCGTAGAATTTTTCTCTTCTATAAACCTAGAGTACTCTTTTCTTTTTCTTTTCGGCTTCGCGGTATAGTTCCTAATCCTTATTAATAGTATTACGTCTTTTGTATTTCTAGCCGAGTTTTCTAGTTAGCGCGATCTTCTCTTTATATTCCGGGCTATATTCTAGGACGTCTCTAACTCGGATTAATTTCTTTAGGTAATTATTCTCTATAGTAGACTATACTAAATAAATTAGTTTTTAAATCGCTTAATTAATTTATTTAGAAATTGATAATATAACGTTTTTAAATATTTATTCCCGAATCTTTTCCATAAAGCGTTTTATATTTATTCTTCGCTAGTTCTTTATTTATCTTTAAAAATTTAACTATATTTAAAAGTTTAAAATTATTAGAATAATAATATAATCGGAGTTATATTCCGCGGCGAGACTCCTCCTATATTTTACTTTAGAATCGGTAATATTAGAGGTCGCTATCGTTAAATCGATAATTATTATAATCGACGACTCTTTAACCTTAAAGGTCTTTATATTTTTAAATATCAAAAATCGGAGGTTAAAATCTTTTATTAAATCTATAATTAGAGTTACTTCTAGGTATTAATTCTGGCCTAGGTTAATCTATATTAAATAATAAAAATAAAAATTATTTACTACTAAATACTTATCGGTTTAGTAATCTTATATCGTTTATCGAAGAGTCGGGATAGATATTATATCGGAGTACTATTTAAAATCTCGGTATATTCCTCGTCTTTAATAGGCTACCCTATAGGCTTAGTATCTTTATAATAAAAAGAGGTTATATATATTATAAATCTTTAGAGACTTTATCTCTTTACCCGGGCTATTAATAGTAAGAGTAACCGCTTTCTTATTATAAATTCTAAAGTTCTAATTCTCTTACTTATAACGTTTATTTATAAAGAAATAAATATATAAGTTTTAATATATATCGGGCTATAATAGATAGAAATAGTCCTTCGTTAAATAATATATCGTAGGAGTTAACCTATTTATCTAGGGCTCCTATATCGCTATAATATTTAAATCGAGTATTTTTAAATTTATAAATAATAGAGTTATTACTTTTAACTACGTTGTAGAATAGGGTAGAGATTACTTTCCCTTCCCTTTCCTTCCTTAGAGGAAAGGGTAAGGAAGGGAAGGAATAGGCCTAGGGAAATTCCCTTCCCTAATCTAAAGAAGGGAAGGGATTCTTTATTATTTTTTTCCTCCCTTCTTAATAGGGCTAGCCTTATATAGTTTATATATACGCGTATATATACTTTATTAATTAGGATAATAATTAATATAAATAATCGATATCTTTAGGGTCGCTAACAGCGTATTATTAATTATATTAATTATTATTCCTATTAATAGGCTATATCTACGCGTATCTTTAAGACTATTATAATAACGATAATATAAATAAAGTATATTAAGATTTAATAGCGCGATTAAATAAACTAACTATTATATTACCCTTAATTTAAATAATTAATATATATTATAATATCCTAGAACAACGAATCGTAATTATTTATATATTAATTTCTAATAAGTATCCTCCGTGTATAAAATTATATTAATCTTTATATTAAGCCCTTATTTAGATCTTATCCCCTAACGAATTTTATTCTCGTTTTAATTATTAATATTTATTTACCCGCTTAATATTTTCGTTAAAGTTTTTAAAAATCTAATATCCTTCGCCTATAAAGTAATACGTTTATTATATATAATATATAAATTAGTTATTAAATAATTTAGATTATAGTCTATCGAGGGATAATATAGGAAATAAATTTATTAAAGAATATATATATTAAATAACTTTCTATAGTTTTTTATAAAGCGTTAATCGTACTACTCTAAAATCGTATATTCTTAAAAAGGTTTTAATAATAGATCTCGCGGACTAAATACGAAAAGAGTACTTTTAAAATTAAACAATCGAAAATCTTTTAATATCTTTTAATTTCCTAGAGTATTTTCGTTAATAGAGATTAATACTTTAATTAAGATAAAGGTAGTTAATAATAATATAAAATTTACTACCCGACTTTTTATATCGTCGGGTAGATATAAGAATTTAATTTATTCTTCCCCTTTTATTCCGCTTGGCCTTAAGAATACGAGAAGCGGCTTTATATAAAAATTTATTAAGTATTAATCTTATAGTAGTTTTACTATTAAATAAAGATTAAATTAATAAAGAATTAATACTCGAGCCCTCCCCGTTATTTTATAGTATTATTTAAATTAACTAGAGGCCTTTTCCATCGGCAAGTCCGGAAAAACAGTTCTGCAAAATCGCTGCTTAATCGGTGCAAAATGCGCATTTTGCAGCCTTGGCAAATCTTGGCGCCAAGATTTTTAAGTTAGAGTTAAGGTCTGCGCGGGAGCG
>JAABUW010000328.1_pt1 | contig 97897 bp, 176 predicted proteins | sample 5560081 | NCBI WGS metagenome assembly JAABUW01 (sample SAMN10711882, study PRJNA513363) | rock metagenome | isolation source: Antarctica rocks | place: Antarctica: Victoria Land, Knobhead sud
GCCCCCACCATCCCAGGCGGCCTCCTCTCTTAGACTCTGGCCGACCATCGCATGTTGGGTGTTCAGACTGAGCCTCCTGCAATGTGCAACTCCCAACAGGATTGCCGCTGACCGCCCCCTGTTGCCTCACAACCACTTAGAACATTTCTTGAGTATTTGCAGTACAATGTCCCATTGACACCAGTGCACATCAGCTGTTGTCGTATGCAGCGCCGCCGGACAAAAACACCTGCTGGGAGGCATTCTTCGCCGGCCGCGGCAGCGTGACGGCCGTGCTCGCGGCGCCTGACGCCGCCCGCCGTGTGCCGGAGGCCCTGGCCCGCGCCGCCGCCAACAGGGTGCGCGTGTTTCAGCCCCTTTTGCGAAACCTGGCAGCTGTGCAGGTCGTGTGCAGGTGTGGTGCCGTCTGCTCAGCAATGGCAAAAGTGTTGCGGCACGCACAGCCCAGGAGTCGGGCACCTTCCTCCAGGACTGACTGCTGGATGCCCATCTGCATATTGCGCGGACGTGCATCTATTGCCCCGAGCCTGCAGATCCCGATGCGCAGTTCCTGCCGCTGAACTTGGTCAGCCAAGCAACAGGCGCTGCATCATCAGAGTCGCCTTCTTAAATCAAAATAACACAACCCTGCCCCCGCAGCTGGGCGCGCATCGGCTGGGCGCCCCGGGGCGCATTGGGGCGCATTGGGGCATCGGGCCTCGCGGCACCGGGGCGCAGGCTGGGCGGCAGGGGCCCCCGGAGCCGGCCGTCGCGTGGTCGTAGGCTGGAGATTCCTCTGGAGATTCCTCTCTAGAAAGAACCCGTATACCCTAATCTAACCTCCCAAACCTCGCCACCGCAGCTGGGCGCGCCCTGGGGCCCGCCGGAGCCGGCCGTCGCGCGGTCGTCGCGCAACCTGACGGGGCGCGCCGCTGAGGCGGTTGCTGCCGGCGAGGCGTCGATCCGCTGCGGCGCCGGCTTTGGCGCCGTGTACGTTGCCGCGCACGAAAGCGGGCGGCTGGTCGTCGCGGAGTCCCTCGCCGCGCCGCAGTGGCTGTGATACTGCATAGAAGGCGACTGCCGCACTGTGCAGACACGTGCATGCTGATGGTGCGGCAGCTGCGGGCCAGGGGCTTTGCTGCAAAGACGCCAACTGTGCATCATTCGCCACCAGGGCAGAACATCCAGACGAGCTTGCACGCTTCTGAACCGTATACCCATGCCACATGAACCCTGGACAACCGGAATAGGCCTCTCTCGTACTGCCAAATCAGAAAAAAAGCCGGCATTACTGAATGCCGTCCGCAATGTCAGAGCATAATATGATCCGTTCGTGGAGCTCCCGATCGGTGCAGCTGACATGCCAGCATCTCGATTTGCCGTAGTTCGGATCCTCGCTAGGCCGTCAGGTGGCCGCCGCCGCTGCACAGTTGCGGCGGCGCCAGTTCCCCAGGCTGCCCGTTCTTTGCCGACACCAGTGTGCGCAGCCAGTCGTCGTAGTTGGCCAGCAGCGCGCGATTCTCCTCGCGGTACGTGTCGGCGCGGCGTTTCGTGGCCGCCAGCGCCGCCGCCTGCCCCGCCGCCGCATCCACCGCCGCCCGCCGCGCCTCCTCCGCCTCCCGCACTGCCTCCTGCAGTGGAAGAGAGCATTCATCACCATTGAGCATCTAGCCATCAAGCAGCTGAAGAATGACTCACTGCCAAGGTTAGAGGTTACGAAGAGTGTTTGGCTCGCAAGCCTGGCAAGTCTGCTGTTGAAATAACCGAGAGCGCAAACGAGGGGTGCCCGCAAACGTGCCTGGGCCCGGTCGAGGGCGGTGTGCAAGCGGCGGACCTCCGAGAGCGCGTCGGACTTTGCCTCCTCCTCTGCCTGCATCGCCGCCAGGGCGTCGCCCACCACATGTGCCTTATGCTCCAGCTCCTGTAGTGGCAAAACCAGGAGCGCCCAGTCAGTCACACGCCCACCTGGAGACCGAGCCCCCCTTCGCCTGCGTCGCTGGCGGCTCGCCGCCGACGACTTGTGCCTGCTCCAGCTCCTGCGAACGATGTGGAAACCTGTGTTGCATGCTCGAAGGAGGATCGGAGCTTCCTGCTGTTGCATTGCTGCCGGAGCGCGCCAACCACGTGTTCCTTCTGATCCAGCTCCTGTGAAACCACGCCAGGGCCTCAACAGGCGCATGGCCCGGGCGACGCGATTTTGACCAGCGGATGCCGAGTCCAACTTAGATGGTATCCTCTGGCTGACCATCTCATGCGGCCCACAACACAACATCTCAGAACCTGGAAAAAAGAATTCGCCCGTGTGTGGGCGGCCCGCGCAGTGATCCTCTTGCAGCTGCGCCAGGTGGCTGTGCCGCGTTTTCAGCATTTGGAGAAAGACTACATCCTTGTCAGGAAACAAAGTATTCCTCACCCGAGCGTGGGCGGCCGTCGCCGCGCAGTGCTCCTCCTGCAGCTGCGCCAGGTGGCGGTGCGCCCCTGCTGCCGCCTCCCGCGCCTGCCGCGCCTCCTCCTGAGCTGCTTCCGCTTCCTTTGTCGCCCTCGCTGCCGCCTTTTCGGCACCCGCCCTCCCCGCCGTCAGGTCTGCCACTTGAGCCTGCGGCGCAGGGGCAATGCCACCCGTCAAGGGATGGGCCAGAGGATGTGGCAACTGCAGCCTGCGCCCCTTCTCGAGAGACGCGGTTCTTCCTTTTCAGCGCCCGCCTTCCCCGCCGTGAGGTCCGCCACCTGGGCCTGCAGCAGATGCCCAAATGCGCAGCGTTACAGACTGAATGAGCAGCTCAACCAGACTCACTTCCAATGTTCGACAGCAAACATCCTGGCAGGGTGCACAACTTGTCTCTGCTTTCAGGCTGTCAACGGCGGAATCGGCGGCGTCAACGAACGTCCAGCAGGGCAGAGCACACCACAGCAGCGATGCATGCCCAGATACCTCGCGGGCATCTTCGCCCCTGCAGCAGCACCTGGACGCTGCAAATTCTGCCTTAACAGTCTGAAGGCAAGGACATGCGTGGAGCTTTCTGACTTGCACGTCCAGGTCCTGCCGCAGGGACGCCCGCTTGACGGCGGCCGCAGCATGCAGTTATCATAAATCCAGAATGAACCCTCAGGAAGACTGAGATTTTAGGGGCCCCACCTTCAGACTGGTAACAGCTGCGTTGGCGGCGTCCAGGTCCTGCTCTAGGGACGATCGCTCCGCGGCAGCCGTAGGCTCAGTTCCGACCATCCAGAACGACAAATTCTGGCATACATGTATTTCACTGAAGGATCTTGCCTTCAGGCTGATGACAGCTGCGTTGGCGGCGTCCAGGTCCTGCTGCAGGGACGATCGCTCCGATGCGGCTGCCGAGTGCGCACCGCTGAGGTCGCGCCCCGCCGCCTTGAGCGCTTCCGACAGCCCCTGCAGGTGTTGACGTCAGTTCAGTGGTTTCGAAGCATCTGTCGATCGTTTGTGGCCAAGTGTGTGTGCCACCTACCTCGCATCCTGTGGGAAAGCTGCAGCAGCCCACAGGGGTGAGAAGCGGGCAATTGAAAGCCGCCGTAAGTCATGAGGCGGGGCCGCACCTTGACCTTGTTGTTCGCCTGAGACAGCTCCAGCTCCGAAGTGTCCAGCTGCAGCCGCGGAAATGTCTCAGTGTCAGAGCAAGTTCGGTTGCATTACGACGGAAGCCTTTCCCATCCACACAGTGTGTCATGCACAAGTGACACAAAGCCCCCAACAACAACGCCCGGTTGGGACACAAGCTGGAGATGCTGAAACACTTGTCACAGCCCGCAGCTCCCGGGCACAGCAGCCGCCACGAAAAACTTTGAACAATCGCTCGTCGACAAGCCTTAAACATCTAAGGCTTTGCGCCTTGGTGTGCACGCCGTAGGACTTGGCTGCTGTTCCCTTCTGACTTCCTCACCGTTTCGTGTACGACATTGTCTGTACCTGCCACAACCTTGGCGCCCCAAGCATCCAGCTCCTGTTCGCTTTCATCTCGTCACATTAGGTACAGATGAAATGGTCCATCACATGGATTCCACCTTAGTCTGCAGGCCGTACGCCTTGGCGCGCCAGGCGTCCAGCTCCTGCCGGGCAGCGCTCGTCGCCGCGTCTGCGTCGGCGGCCCGCTTCCGTGCCGCCTCCTCGCCGCGGCCCGCCTGCTTGGCGGCGGCTTTCGCCTCTTCTCGTGCGCGCTCCGCCTTCCTGCAGGAACCAAATACATGGGATACTTAGGGGACATAACAATGCTCTGCAGAGGATGTTCTGCAGGTCTCAAAACATCTTGGTGTGCTGGCTCAACCAAGATCTGCAGTTCTCCATTGCTTGCAGGCAATCAATTCATGAAGACTCCGATTGGTTCTCGGCCTTGACAGCTGGCACAGCAGAAACTGTCGCAATCACTCACGCAGCGTGCTCGCGCTCTTTGGCCGCCTCGGCGGTCGCCTGTGCGGCCTCCGCCGCTCGCATGGAAGTGGCGGCATCGGAACGCTTCAGGGCCGCCTCCAGCCCCGCAACCGCTGCCGTCTGCTCCTGTGCAATGCAACATTCCGTTGCGTCATGCCCGGGCCTTGCGGCACTGTAAATGCATTCTGGACCATCGACGCATCTCGTCATCACGGCATCAGAGCATGCACCCATGAAGGCTATGAATGATGAGACGGAATCGCCGAAATGCAACTGAGCAGATGTCCAGCCACATGCTGTGTTACTGACAACTCGCCGTTATTTTACCAAAAATCTGATGCCGGGAACGCTTGGCAATCTCACAAATTGCTTCACCTGCGCATCGATGCGGGCTGCCTCCAGGTGGACAGCCAGGCGCTCCAGCTCCCGACCCCGCTCCTCCGCCCGACGGTCAGCTTCCTTTGCGTGCTGCTTGGCAGCGTGCAGCGCCTTGTGCAGGCGGGCGGCCTGCTCCGCCGCAGCCTGCGCACCGTCCTGCGCCGCCGCCAGCTCCTCCGCCAGCCGCTCCTCGCCCGCCTGTCCAGAGCGGAGTTTTCCGATCAAGGTCATGGGTATAGAACCATGTTGCCCAGACCCTGGTTCATGCCAAGATGGCCGCCGGCTCATCTGGCAGGCAGAGAGCGACTCGAGAGGCCGCACAGCATAGAAGATGTTTCCCAAAACGGCACACTAGCCCCCGCAACGGTGCGTCGGTCAGCAGACTGGATTTTGACCCGGCTGCTGCTTGGCTCGCAACAGCACGAGTGTTGAACCTCCTATAACGGTGTCAGCACCCGTACCTTGTGCTCCCGGTGCGCATGGCGCCGCGCGGATGCCGCCTCTGCGGCAGCAGCCTCCGCCGCGGCGTGCTCCCGCGCTGCGGCAGCCTGCGCCTGCTTCAGCAGCCGCGCCACGCGCTTTGCGACGCCTGCGCTGCCAGTGCCGCAGCTCAGACAAGCCTTCCAGAACAGAAATTGACGACTGCTTTGTATTTCACAGTTCCATTGCGACGCACAGTGGCAGCCTAACGACCAGAATGTCACATGGAATGCTCGCCATCTTGCCCACGCATTGCTGACAGACGCCTTGCACACCTGCCAGTCCGAAGTGCAGTCCTACACCCGGGGGCCTGCCGGGCGATCGGTTCAGTCTGCAGTCCTGCACCTGGAAGCTGCTGCTCCTCGGCATCGTCAGATGATTGACTGCCGCAGAGCGCACGCATGCCTGCAACTGTTTCCGTTTGTGGGCTGCCATATCGAAACCGAAACAAAACCTGCCGCCTCGCACCTGGCAGCTGCTGCTGCTCGGCACCGTCGGGCGGCTGGCTGCCGCCGAGCGCGGGCGCCAGCGCCGTCAGCGCCTCCGCCTGCTGCGCCTCCAGCCGCTGCACCGCTGCGCTTTCCCGCGCCAGCCTGCGTGAACGCACACCCAGGTGAAAAGCTGGCACTAGAATCTGACCAATGAAATGAAATTTGGACGCTGCCTGCTGCGCCAGCCTCTGCACCGCTGCGCTCTCCCGCACCAGCTGCATGCACACACATCCGAGTCAGGTAAAGAAGGTGGCGGCGCCTTCGTGTGATGACGCTGTGACTCCCACATCACCTTCGGGAGACCGTCTTCGACATTCCTGCTGCTGGATGCAGAGCGCGGATGCATGAAGCTCCATGATCGAAACGAGCACGACATTCGAAATCATAACATGCTCTTGGCCCAGTGCAGGACGAAGGAAGGCAGGAATCAGACCTCTGGCCCAGCGCCTCGGCCCGCTGCTGCGGCTCCGGCGCCGCCTCCTCCTCTGCAAGGAAGGCACATAATGAAGACACGCAAGGCGATTCGAAGGTGCAAATCACACCTCTGGCCCAGCGCCTCGGCCCGCTGGCTCAGCTCCGCCGCCGCCTCCTTCTCTGCCGCAAGCCCCGCCTCCAGCTGCGCCCGCGCCGCCCGCAGCGCATTCAGCGCCGTCGCCGCACCCGCCATGTGTGGCGCCACCTCAGCGGCAGACGCGCGGTGCCGCGCCAGCATCGCATCCGCCGCCGCGCGCCCCGCCTGCTCCTCTTTGAGCCTGAGTGCAGACAATTCGATGGTATTTATGGCAATCTCATGTTGTGAGCTGGACCACGGCTGAACGAATTTGCTGCGCTGCCGCGCCAGCATCGCCCCGCCTGCTCCTCCTGCAGCCTGTGCCAGATGGTGAAGTGTCAGAATATAAATATATACCATTGCTGCCGTGGACGCGCGGTGCCATGCCAACATCGCGTCCGCCGCCACCCGCCCCGCCTGCGCCTCTTTCACCCTGTCATACGGCACTCGGTGTTGCGTCAAGCTGTGTTCCAAGTCAGTTGTGTGAAGGAGGTTCAAGTCATCGCCTGCATTACCGCGCCAGCGCTGCATCCAACGCCGCCCGTCCCGCCTGCTCCTCCTTCTGCCTGAGGCATCTGCCTGCTGTCATGAACTATCTTCGGCTGGATCGTCCATTGTTGCTGCTGGCGCCGGCAGACCACCAACATGCATGCCAGCTGCGGGTATGAGCAAGCACCGTTTCTGCAGCTCCTTTATCCGCGCATGATGTGCGGCGTCCGCCGCCTCGCGCGCCCGCGCCGTCTCGGCGGCCTGCCCACGCGCCGCGGCGGCGCCGTTCCGTTCCTCGCCCAGCCTCCGCTGCGCCTCCGCCGCCGCGTCGCCGGCGGCGCACTGAGCGTCGTCCGCCCGCTGATGCAGCGCCGCCAGCTCGGCGGTCAGCGCGGCGTTCGCCGACCGCAGGTCCTATATGAATATGGTTTAGAAAAGGTGGCAAACTGCGTGTTGTCTGCCCACTGACACAGCGCGCCCAGCTCGGCGCTCAGCGCGGCGTTCGTCCAGCGCAGGTCCTGTGCGTGTCTTTGGATTGGAAAGGGTCACAAAGCCTGGGGTTACGGGCGTCAATTGTGGCGGAAGCGCTGCACAACAGTCGCATGCGTAGCCCAGCGCAAGTCGCTGGCCCCATGTGCTTCGCTAGAGGCCGCAGAGCGCGACATGCGTGAGCCTGGTGTCTGCGGGAGCAGGAAGCCGCTGCTGGTCTGCTAACAGGTTCGTGTTATATGACCCTGGCGCAGATCACGAAGCTCTTAATCGGTGGTCCCCCAGACCTGCATGGTGCTGGGCGTCAGTTGGCGGTGTGGAGGTTCCCGCGCCTCAGCCGCGCGGCCGCCGGCGTGCGGCCGCGCCAGGTTCTGACAGGATGTTGGCGCCACCGTCAACGGAGCTCGCTTCGCGCCTGCAATACGAAATACGCACACACTGGATTGTCTTCCTGCCAGCTGCCTGCAGCATGGTCAGCATGGGAGCTGACCGCCAAGCAAACAGGCCAGAGCGCTGGCTGCATTTTGGTCAGCGTCGGCGGCCATGGTTTTCAAGTGTGTGGAGCGGTGGTCTGCCTTTGGTTCAGAAATGCTGACGAGTGGTCAGAACACCGACGCACTGGTTGTATTACCGCAAGATCTTGCAACTGCAACTTGGCAGTGCGGAGCCGTTTAGCCACTCAGCTGGATTGTACTCAGGTCAAGTCTGCACATGTACAACCGCAGCGCTGCAGGCGGATCCGAAGTATATATTTTCCGTGTCCATTCAGTCGATTGTGCGCTGCTGGACGCACGCGACGAGCTTGCGAAGACGCACATGTGGGATTGGCAGTGTGTGCACAGCCTTTGCAGGGGCTGCCGCACGCGGAGGCAGCCCCGTAGTGCTGCTGATTCTCTCGGTACGCTGCCATGAAACCTTACGCCATCGCCAGGGCGGCAGATCCGCGACACTACAGCCCGTTGACTTTTCCTCGTGGGGCTGCGCGAACACTGATGCCGGCCGGCCGGTGGTGCGTGTCAGATCCTCTGCAAAGCCTTCGCAGTTTGCAATGAAGCTGGGGTGTCTGCTGGCGTTATGCGAGAGGACGCGCGCGCGGTGCCACACCGTCGCCGTTCGAATTTGAAAAGCACTTGATGCAGCTCGATCAGCAGGCTCTGACAGCTGGACTGTGGAGGCTGGATAGCAGCCACTGGATGTGGAAACTGGAGAGGTTTCTAGTTTATTCTGACTGGAAACACAATTAGCGCAACAGCTGCCACACAAGACAAGCATGAACAGATACTCAAGGGACAATACTCACAGCTACCCAAAACCGAGCAGACAGCCAAACGGCACGGAGCATCGGTGAACACATCAGAAGTCTGCTTCCTAGACCAACCTCCCCAAGCGCTAGCGGCGCGAAATCCCCACAAGACTTTCATCAGAGTCTCCAGCTGGACGCCAAAGCAGTCTGGCGCACTACATACCGCGCTGCCGCCTTTACCAAGACGTGGTGAACCTGCCGCCCTGCTGAACAATGGCCCCTGGCATTCCTTGTCGCACCACCTCATCGGCGACACCACCCCGCCGCCACCGCGGGCACCAAACTGCCATCCTGCTCGCTACGGAGACCCGGAGCCGGGTCCCTTGCCCTGCCCAGTGGTGCGGAAGCGCTGCAGCAGCCGCGCCTTCCAGTCCGCGACGCCGTCGCCGCCCGGCGGTGAGGTGCCAGCGGTGGCAGGAGCGCCGCCCAGCTTGGCGGTGTATCCTGACAGATCGCCGCTCGTCGGGCGCATTGCCTTTGGCCGGTACGGCTGGAACGCCGAGGACCTGCACGCAGATCGTCAGCAGGATTAAACATGAGCAATTCCTTGTTAGCTTGAGTCAGAGGCTGCACCCCTGAGACTTCATATTGCCTGACCCAGCGTCGCACTGAGAAGCGTAAGCTCTTCGCAAGGCCCAGCCATGGCAGCATTCCTGTCCAGCTAGTGGTGGATTGCCGGCTGGCCGGCCTAAGCATGCGCAGCCGCCTGCGCCGCAGACAACGCCATCCGAAGGCCGAGCTGGTGGCTGCGTGCACCTGGCTGACGAATAGTCATGGGCCCCCGCCGCCGCCTCGGCGGCGGCGGCCGCCTGCTTCTTCTCAAACGCCGCGCGCACGACGTTGATCAGCGACATCGCCGCGCGCGGGTCCTGTGACACAAGGCATCACAGGATTCAGGGTTCTGGGGCACTGTTCATGTTGAACTTAATTGCGCCACCGGCATGCACGAAAGAACTCCGCACTACAAGCACTTTGGCTGCACTCACGCAGCTGCATCCTGGGTGAGGATGTGGCCTCTGTCCTAGACCAGCACCATCGTCTTGGTAGGTAAGCTTGTATCTTGTGGACACTGTTCGCAATGTCCCTCATACCTGCATGCGCTGCTGCTGGGGAAGGGTGCGCAGATGCGTCATGGCCGCCGCCTGCGCCGCCGCCGGATCCTGAGCTGCGGCCGCCTGCGCCACCTCATTGGCCTGCATCTGAGCTGCCAGTTGCAGCTGGGCCTGCGTGGCAGGGAGAAGATACTCTGGGAACATGCATCGCCACGTGGCTAGAGTAAAAGGCGGAAGCATGGTGCAGCACATCAACGAGTTCTGCAGGCAGTCTGCGCTGCGGAATGCCCATGTTGAATTGCGGAATGCACATAAAACAAGATGAACTTGAGCACAGCACGCCGCTGCAGCAGCATGCAATTGATGGCCCCACCCATGGCCTACTGCTGTCAGCACCCTTTCCGAGTGTCACAGCAAGCGCAGTCCAACATGCACCAGCCACCAACCTGCAGGATGGCGGCGTCGGAGGCGGCCGCCCCAGCGCCCACGCCCGCCGCGCCTGGCAGGCCCCACCCTGGAGCGCCCTGCGGCAGCAGAGCGCCGCCAAAGGCACCGGCGCCGCCGGCTGCGTGCGGGACTGCCGCGCCCTCCACGCAATTGAAGTTTCGCGCCGCCACCAGCAGGCTGGGGTGCGCGAACTGGCCAGGCAGCAGCGCCGCAGGCGCGCTTGCGGCGGCGACGGCGGCCGCCAGCCGGCATGCCTCGATGTCGCCGCCAAGCCATGCTGGCGCGGGCGCCGGCGACCCCCGCGGCACGGCGCCGCCGCGGCGGCCGTGCGCCGCCCACTGCGGCGGCATGATCACACTCGGCGCCTCGTCGCCACCCGACCTGAGGCTGCTGAGGCTGCCGTTGCGGAGGCTATTCGCCGCCACCGCCGGCTTGCCGGCACGGCGGGCCGTGGCCGTTTCGTCAGCGGCGCCGCCGGCCGCCGCCGCCCTCCGTGCCGTGGCGGACTTGGTGGCGGCGGGGTTGAGCGCCTCCTCCTGCGCCGCGTGCGACTGCCGCGTGATGCGCGACGCCGCCGTGGGCGTCAGCGGTGGCGGCGCGGTGGTCTCGGCGTCCTCCGCAAGCCGCTTGCGCCGCTTGTTGTTGTGCCATGACAGCCGCTGCCGGCAGCTCCTTCAGATGAGTTTTAAGCACACATGCATGAGCACCGGGTATGGCTAAAACATGTAGTACAGGCCAGAGGCGATCGGTGGGCGACCTTAAGGGCCTTAGAGCAGCATCAGCAACGTCAGCAAACACAATGGCAAGGTGCTGCCCGCCTTTGCGCATCCACTCCTCCTGTCTGCTGCTCTGCCACTTCTCAGCCAGCTGCTGTTCTTTTCAGCAATTCCAACACGATGAACATTACGCTGCCGGCTGCTCACCGCTTCTCAGCGTCAAAGTCCGCCAGCGGGTGGAACACGGAGCACTGCTGGCAGTAGCGCTTGCGCTCGCCGCCCAGGAGGACATCCGACGCGCCGGCGTGCGACTTGCACACCCTGTAGCGCCGATAGTACTCCTTCTCCTTCGCCAGGTTGCGGCCGCAGCTGTCCACCTGACCAGCACAATCAACCGTGTGTAATCGCAGCGTATGTAACAGCAGCACATACCAAGCGCGGGGTGTGGCGGAAGCAGCAGGTCGAGATGGCCTTTCCTTCGAGGAACTGCAGGCTCAACAACAAGACAAGCGGAAACAACAACAGGAGGAGCGTCTGATCCAGCAGCATCAGCAGCACAACAGTGGCATGGGCAGCTAGCTACCTGGCAGATACAGGGCGAGTTGCGTCGTTGTGCGGCCGCGCTGCCGCTGCCAGGAGCCTGCTGTTGCTGCGATTGTGGTTGCTCCTCGTGACCTGCCTGCTGCTGCGGCTGCTGCTGCGGCTGCGACTGCTTCTCCTCAGCAGCTTCCGTGGGCTGTTGCGGCTCTGTCTGCGGCTGCGGCTGTGGTTTCTGCAGCTCAGCAGCTGTCGCCTCGGGCTGCTGCGGCTTCGCCTGCGACACCGTCTGCTGATGCTGCTGTGGCTGCTGCTGCTGCGGCGGCTGCTGCTGCTGCTGCTCATGAGCAGCGTCTGTTGGCAGCAGCTCCGGCGATGCCGCGCGGGCAGGCGGGCATGGTGGCGCAGCGTTGGCTGACGGCGATGGCTGTGCTGCGCTGTCGACAGCAGCGATAGTGACTGGCTCTTGTTCTGCCGCAGAGGCCTCCAGCGCTGCTGCCTGATCTGCCGCCTGCTGCTGCTCCGCGATTGAACCCTCCTCCGCCAGTTCGTCAGCATCAGAGCCGGAGTCAGCGAGGGCGTCTGAGTGCAGCGGCGGTGATGGGCTCCTGGACGCCTCGCGCTTCAGGCTGTCGTTGCCGCGAGGCTGCACGATGGAGACAGGCTCTGTCGCCGCCCTAGCTGCTGTGGCAGGGGGGTCCGTGCGGGCCGCCTCGCCCACCTCCGCTGCCACCATGCCGGCCGGCTACCAGTCCGGCCGAGAGTCGGCCGTGCGATTGTATCACCCGGCTGCTCCTTACACTGCAGGAGAACGGAAGGGAGGGTCATCGTGTGTCATGCCTACGGGACGTCTGCCAAGCTGGGCACCAAGGTCGAAGCCACGATCGGGGCGATCCACAGGCTGCACTTCGCGTTGCTGCAGGTTTTTTGTGGCGCAAGCAAATCGGCTAGCGCTGACTCCCTCCAATCGAGTTGACGAAGGACTGCACAGAGTCTCAAGTGAAGCCAGCATTGTGGGGCCATTTGCTTGATTTGCCCAGCCGCATGTATCTCATTAAAGAACGGCAAACGCCTAGGCACATCGCCGGCGCCCTGCCACGGCTGATGCAGCCGATGCCGCTCGCGCGTGCAGTGGCCACCTACTGCTGCCTTTCTTTTCCAGCATGAAGGGGCCGCAACCCGCGCCCCTAACCCATATGAAGGGGCCGCAACCCGCGCCCCTAACAGCTGTGTGTAGTGTGGCGCATCGAAAAAACAATTGAGCAGCCGCACGACCGGCTTGGCCCCGCGTACCGAGCTCGGTCGGCCTGAAGAGCGGGCAACAAGCCAGACCGCAGAGTACGTAGCGCTGAACCGACGAGAGCTCCGCTTCAAAAGACAGAAGAGGGTTAGAGGCCAACCTGGCAAGCACTCCTTGGGGCGGCCGGCCGGAGCGCTCCAGAGGAGACCGTCGCCTCCTTCCTCCCCTACACTACTGCCCGTTCTCTCTTCAAGACACGATGCAGCCAGCCTGTACGCCGGCCCCTCGAATCCGCTATTCCACTGTTGTGCTCCTGCGCGCCTGCTGGTTGTCTCTGCGGGTGTGTTGTCGTTCCGCCAATGACCCACTGCACTTTCACCCAAATTTCGCAGGGGACTCTAACCCAGGTGCTGACTGGGATGTTGGGAACGCAAGATTAGAATGATCAACGCACGTGACCTGGTGCTGTCTTCCAGCAACTCTGCAGCACATCGTTTTCCCCTTTACCACGTCTTCAAAACTTCTTACAGAGAGAAGGAACGCACCGCAAGAAACGGGCGCTGTGCAGCTTGAGATTTTCGCGCGCTCTTGGGAACACCTTTCGACGCATTGCAGCAGCAGCGGCCAGTTCAGCCCATGTTGTAGACAGCGACTTGTTGCAAATAGTTTTTTGGCAGAATTTGCCCACTTGGGCGCGCCGAACCTCACAGGTTCTGACCGAACTGCACAAGCGCGGCCTGCGGCATGGACGCGCCGCAGCTGAAGGTAGTTGTGTGCCCCCTGTGTGCGAAGGCGATTCGGTACAACCCCGAGGAGGCGGACGGCGACACTGCATTCGCGAGGTGAACAGCTGGATGCTCTCCAATGGTCTGTCATATTCCTGCAGCCAAATTTCGAACCTCCGAATCGCAGCGTTCAGCGCATCCCGCTGCATGCTGATACAGACCTGACGGCCGTGTTCGTTGCTGCAGGCACACCGCCAGCGGCTGCGACCCACAAAACTACGGCAAAGTGCACAGCAAGCCGCGCTGCCCAGTGCCCGGCTGCAAGGAGCGCCTGACGGCCACTAACACCTACAAGTGCCGAGACTGCGGCACCCAGGTCTGCCTGAGCAAACACCGCTACAACCCGAAGGACCATGCGTGCGTCGGACTGCCAGGTATCCTTCGCATCATGTGTCTGCATAGGATCGATGGTGCCACAAGAGCGCGCCTGCAGGCATGAGCAACTGACTGATGTGACACTGTGCATGGGCAACCGCTACTATCTTGTGCTGTTTGGACCCCGCTGACAGCATGTCACCTCGTCATGCTGACGCCATACGCTATCCGCATGCAGTCCCGGGGCCGACGGCGGCGGCGAAGCAGCAGCTGGGCAGCCTGTTGCGGGCGCTGCACATGACCGATGCGGCGGCAGCCGTGACAAAGCCGGCGGCGGCGCCCGCTGCCCGGTCAGCCGCAGCGCCCAGGCAGCCTGCAGCAGGCAGGGCAAGTGCTGCCGCCGGCGGTGCCAGCGGCGGCGGCGGCGGCGGTGGCGGCTTCTTTTCTCGTGCAGCGGCGACCATCCAGGGCTGGCGCACCAGTGCAGCTGCCGCGACGCCAGAGTGGACCAGCTCGGGGCGCAGCTCAGGGGCGCGTCAGCAGCAGCAGCAGCAGCAGCAGCAGCAGCAGCAGCAGCAGCAGCAGCAGCATGCTCGGCGGCCACAGCAGCAGCACCAGCAGCGGCTGCAACAGCAGGCACAGCAATCGCAGCTGCAGCGCCAGAGCAGTCCATCGGCCGCCGCCGCAGCCCCGGTGCAGTATCAGCAGCTGTCTGGCAGAGAGCCCATCGAGGTCTGTGCAGACTGCGGGCGCTGCTTCGACACGGTGAGGCTCGCTGCTTAGGGCGGTAGCTGTTCAGGGTCTGCTGTTTACACATCTGTCCACCGACTAGGGGTCTGCTTTCACACTCCCCTGAGTGACAAGTGGCACAGGCAGCACTGTTGGCCGACGTCCATGTGCAGTTGGACCCGCTTGTGACTCTGCGTTGGCTATGCGCAGGTTGGGGAGCTCATCAGACATGCTGAGGCGGCGCATGCATGCTGAGGCGGCACTTGCAGAGGCAGCGGCACAGAATGGCACGGCAGGTGCCGTTGTAGTGCAGTAGGACACATGCTGGAGAGCTAATCTGCCTGGCTCTGAGCCACGAGCACGGGTGCAGCTTCTTAGCATCGAAGTCGGTCTGCCGCCCATAGCAAACCTTGGAAATAATATGCGAGTGCACTGCACTGCGCAATTGCATTGTGCTCGCCTGCACTGCGGTTTTGGTTTCCGATGGTGTGGGGACAACGAATGCATTGCGCTGCTCATTTCATTGGTCAGACGCCGGAATTATTCAGAAAGGTACCGGAGAACGAGCTGTTGTCAAATTCAACTCTGGACATCCGAATGATTTCTCCATGTTTGACGCAAGCAGCTCAGAACGTGCGGCAGAGGCGATTTTGTGCACGTTCTGCAAACCTCTAGGTACGTCCTTGAATGCGTACGTCGCGCACAAAAGGAATTTTATTCGTCTCCCTGGAGATCGAGTGGACTCTGCCTCAGCCTACTCCTGACACGCCGCCCCTTGCGCAAACGGCAGTTGATCCTCCCGTAGAAATGTTGCAGCCTTTCACAAACCAATGCTGCGTCGGTCCCTGTGCCGCCAGCACAGCCAAGTCAAGTTTGCCCACACGAGGCATTTCCCGTCATCAGCCCGCCTGTTGGAAACTCCTAACATTCCTCGGCGACCTGTTGCTGCGCAGGGGCAACCCACCCCTGCCAGGGGCTGTGCTTGCGCCGAGGAACAGGTCGAGACTGGATGCAAATCGTGGCATTACTCCAGCCCTCTGCCTCCACCATGCTGACCACATGTTGCACGGCGCATCTTGGGGCTCGCCAAACTTCCGTGCCCGCCGCACTCGCTCGAGCCAGAGCCACAGCCATAGTAGGAACTACGTAAAGTACGACAGCTTGGGGTTGGCGAAGCGGGCGCGCTCGCCGCCTTCACCGTAGGTCGCGTTCCACGAGCGCAGCTCTGTTATGACGGCGCCATCAGGTGCGACGGAGGGCGCCACGTCCTGCGGAGGTAACGGGGATTGTTGTAAAGGAAGGTGTTTTATACCCATTGGGGAAGGCAACAGGGCAAAAAGAAGGTCGGTTCTGCCCCAGTGCCGTGTCGTTGGTGGCCACGGCAGGCGGTGCCAAGACCATGCATCACCTTTTGCGCCGCAGCAAAGTCGGCGGCCGATAAGGGACGCAGCGCCGCCGGCGCTTGATCAAAACAAACCAGCAGAAGAGTCGGCGCGATGTACCTTTTGCGCCGCGGCGAAGTCGGCAGCCGTCACTGGGCGCAGCGCCGCCGGCGCCGCGGCGCTCGCCTCTGACGCCAGCGCGTCGCACTCCGCCAGCAGCCGCCCCAGCAGCGCGTCGCTGGCGTCGGCTGCGTCACCGCTGGCGGTGCCGATGGCTTCGGCAACTGCCACCAGCGCCGAGTCGGAATCTGCTGCGGGTGATGCGGGCACGTTGGCGGACGAGTCCGCTGGCGGGGCGGCGTCCGCCACCGCCATTACCGCCGCAGCTGGTGCGGGCTGGGCAGCGGAATCGTCGTGGGCCATGCGCGACGCCGCCTCGCCGGCCGCGCCGGCGGCGGCCGCCCGCTTGGCGTCAGGCGCGTCAGGCTCGCCGCCGGCAGCGGTTCGCTTGATGCCAGATGCGCCGCCCTTGCCAGCCGCGCTACCCTTGGCCGCCGCCGCCTTGGCCGTCGCCGCTGCTTTGGCGGACTTGCCGGACGCAGCGAGCAGCTCGCGCACGGGGCGCATCGCGGCGGCAACGCACAGCTGCCGCAGGTCGCTGCCCGAGTAGCCCTCCGCCGACGCTGCGACGGCCTCCAGCTGCACATCCTCCGCCAGCGCCTCCCCTTCGAGAATAACCTGCACAGAAACGAGCTTCGTGAAGTCAGCAAGGTCAGAAAGAAACATGTAATGACATCCAGCAAAATGGCGTCCAGCTGCACATCCTCCGCCAGCGCCTCTCCCTCCAGCATGACCTGTACGGAAACGTTCTGCGGATTGTAGGTGTCAGGGTGTCAGAATCACGATTCGGTGCTTGGCTCGATTCAAATGCTCAGTGGCTGGCGCAGTGATGTGCAATTGTGAAGGTCAGGCACCTGCAGGATGGCGGCGCGGGCGGCCTTGTCGGGCAGGTCGCACAGCAGGCGGCGGGAGAAGCGCCGCAGGACCGCCTCGTCCAGGTCCCCCGGCCGGTTGGTGGCGCCCAGCACCTGATTCACAATATCAACACCATGATAAAGCAGATGACGGTCTACTACTGAGAGGCGGTGCTGGCCAAGCATGCTGCGCCAGTGCAGCAGCCGTTGATTCACGCCCGACACAGCTGCGGCCAGCAGCAAGCCCTCTGGGCCTGCGGTTGCCTGATGCTCCTGACCAGAAAACAGGGCGCACCATGATGCGGGGGCCGCCAGGGGCGGCGCAGCGGACGCCGTCGAACTGCCAAGCTTTGCCCTGACTAAGGATACCTAAACCTTACACCTGAAACCCTGAAACGAAGGCACGCACCATGATGCGGGGGCCGCCGGGGGCGGCGCCGCGAATGCCGTCCCACTGCGCCATGAGCTCGTTCTTCAGCTCCCGCAACGCCTCGTGTTCAGAGTGCGAGTTGCGCCGGCCTGCGGGCGCCACATGCGGATCTGCCTTCAGAGTTCACTTCGTACAGTCTTCTTGGAGTCTGGATGGCCGCATGGCAGGCAGGCTTTGGCAGGCAGGATTTTGCAGGCGGGATTTGGCAGGCGGAATTTGGCGGGAGCATCCATACTGCCTGCAGCCGTGCTCAGGATACCGGAGCAGGTTCTGCTGGACCGAACCAGACTGGACTGGGCCGGCAGACGCTGAGGACATGCTGAGATGCACACAATCATTGCCCATTGCCAGACATTCGTGTCTGTCTGGGGATCTTCGGGGGCTGTCCCGCACCGAGCAGCGCGTCGACCTCGTCGATGAAGATGACGCAGGGGGACAGCTTGGCGGCGAGGGAGAAGAGGGCGCGCACGAGGCGCACGCCGTCGCCCAGCCACTTGGAGGCGAGGGTGGATGGCGCGATGGCCAGGAAGGCCGCGCCGCATTCCGCCGCCGCAGCGCGCGCCAGCAGCGTCTTGCCCGTGCCTGCGAGATGAACACGTGAAAGTCAATTTCACTGAACGTTGGTAGAGCACAGCTGTTGAGAAATCTCCTTTCTCTTCCGCCGATGCCGCACACGCCAGCAGTTTCCTGCCGGTGCCTGCAGAAGCGAGGGTAGTAGCCAGTCAGTGTTGCATCTCACAGACACATTTGGTCTGTGCATGTCACTCTGGGAGCGCCTGCAGCCTCTGGGGAGCATCAATGTCACTTGTTGCCGGCAGGTCAGCGGCGCAGACATCCCATGGACACCTCTCGTCAGATCACCAACACACACTCCCGACAGAGCTGTGCACATACGTCTGAACTGGCACTGATGCCGAATCTCTACAAAGATTCAGTTGGCAAAGCTTTGGAGGCAGTAGTCCTGCACACTGTCCAACCGGGTTGGACCAACTGGCCCAACCGGGCACGATTAGATTTTGACATGTGCAGGACTACTGGCCCTTTGGAATAGCAGAATCCCTGCTAGAGAATGTATCAGCACCCAGTAGTCCTGTCACTGTCCAGCCCCGGTCGGTCCAATCGGGCTGGTTGGTCCAAGCTGTTGGACTGCGTGCAGGACTAGTGCCATGTGCAGTGGCCCAATCCCCGGCAGTGAAGGTGGCACAGTCAACATGTGCGCACCGGGGGGGCCAAAGAGGAGCACGCCCTTGCAGGGGCGCGACAGCGAGCCGCGCCCAAAGAGCTGCGGGTGCTGCAGCGGCAGCTGCACCGCCTCGCGCAGCGCGTCCTTTGCCGCGCTGAGCGCCCCAACCTCCCGGAAGCCCGCGCCTGCGTCCTCCGGCTGGATAACCTCTGCACAGAGAATGTAAGAGTATACATCAGTTCAGAATGTCTAATTCTGACTGTTCAGCGCTGAGCGCGCCCACCTTCTCAAGGCCCGCGCCCGCGTTCTCCGGCTCGATAACCGCTGTGGGTTCAAGGATACAACCACAGCATGAGGTTGATACCTATGAAGGAGATCCGAAAGATTCCTGCTGGAGACAGTGAGAAGCGGCATAAATCTGCCTCGAGCAGGCAGTGGGCGCGCTGGACTAGTGTCTCGAGACTGGGCGGCCAAGTAATATAACTGCGCGGAGGCAGCAGCAACAAGACGGCGGGAGGCATCGCCAAAACCTTGCGGCTTTATAGTTGTGGCTAGCGGATGAAGTGGGGTAAATAGGACACCAGCAAGACAGGAGACGGCGGCCCACCTGCCAGCAGGCGGCGCTCATACACGTTGTCCACCTGCACGTTCGAGCGCAGCTTGCCGCCGGTGCGCCCCAGCATGTGTTGCCCGTAGCGCAGCGCCGCCTCCGTCACCTCCAGCCGCCGCTGCTGCTTGCTGGGGTGCGACGCGCCAGCATGACCGCCAGAACGGCCGTCGGCGGTGCGGAGCTGGTACACGGGCAGGCCGGTGGCACTGGCGACAGCGCTCGCGGCCGCTGCTGAGGGGGGCGCCGCTGACATGACGAGCTGGCTGTCTGCTGCCGGTACCGCGGCGCCACTGCCGGGACTGCTGCGGGGGCTCTGGGCTTCGCTGCCGGGTGCAGGCTGCTCGCCCTGTGCCTTCGGCTCGGCAGCGGGGTGCGCAAAGGCTGCTAGGCGGGTGGCGAGCCCTGACAACAGCGATGTCTTTGGCGCCGCGGCTTCCGCGCTACCGCCGCCGCTGGCGGTGGCGCTGCCACCGCGCGGGCTGGGAGGCTGGCTGTTGCCGCTGAAGCTGTGCTGCAGGAGGTTGCTGGTGGCGCTGGACAAAGACATGCAGCGCCTGCAACCAATGCATAGACGCATCAGCTGCAGGAAGGAGAGTTGTTCACCGACAGCACCCATTCACATCGCAGCACTGTACGAAGCAAAGCTGTGAGAGCACATGTGCATGCCAGCACGGCGACAAAGTGACTGCAAATGCCAACCAGAAGTTGTGCGTGCTGAGTCGACACAACCACGAGAGTTTGTCCAGCGGCGCCGCAACAGAGCAGGAGCAAGCCCAAGTACCGTATCGCGCCACTGACGGCGCTGGACGCCGTGCCGCCCAGCTCCCTGCCGCTGCCGGACGACTGCTTGGCTGCGCCGGGCGCCGCTGCGGCGGGTGCTGTCCCACCATTCTGCGCCGCCTGCAGCTGCGGCTGCGCCTGCTGGCCCACGGCGGAGCCGGCGGGGCCGACGGCGGCATCAGTAGGCTGCGTGGCGCGGGCGCGCGCCGCCTCCAGGCTAACGGCCCAGGCGAGCACCTTGGCCCACTCGCCGGCGGCTAGCCGCTGGTCCCTGTAGATGGCTGTGTCCGACGCCGGAACATGGATGCTGTGACACAGGACATGAACGGGAATCAGAATGCAAATGCAAATATATGCGGGCTCGGACGAACAATCTGTACACTAGGGTGGTTGACTGTGAGCCGGCTTGCACCATGACACGCCCCCCAGGCTGCAATGCCATCGGGGTAGGCCTAGCAGGCGTGAGCATCAGCCAGCCGGGGATCGGAGTGCACATCTTGACAAGCTACTTGTGAATGGGTGTTGTCAAACGCACTTGCGGGCGGCGGCCAGCTCGGCGAGGGTGCGGTAGTTGTGCTCCGTAGTAGAGTTGGCGGCGTCGCGCTGCAGCTGCTCCGCGTGGCGCGCCGCCGTCGCCGCGTCCGCCGGCGGCTGCAGCCGCACACGCGTGGGAAACAGCTGCGCCAGCGCCCTGCAGAGCAGCATAGGACTGTGAACAAAAAGTTGGCAACAGGAGGGTCCATGGAGTGAACCTCACCTGCTGAGCTGCTCATTGTGTGTGATAACACGATGCAGAAGGCTGCACTGCAGGTACGTCTCCAGGAGCTCCAATGCAAGAATGTGCCAGACTGTGGTTCACACTCATCATATTTTACAGGATGGGATGACAGTCTCCAGATGCGGAGAGAGGACACCTCAGTGACTGCGGTTCATTGAAAGAGGGCATACTTGCGGGCGTTGGGCCGCTCCTCGGACATGGACAGCCCCAGCTCCGCCGCCGACGGCAGCAGGCTGGCCAGCGAGTCGTCGGCGCCCGGCGGGAAGGGGTTGCCGCCACCGCCGCCGCCGCCGTGCGCACTGCGGTCGTCATCGCCCGCCCCGGTCGAGCTGCCCTGCCAGCTGCGGCGCGAAGGGAGCACATCTGTTTCACACTGCTTTGCGAAGACTCATCTCAGTCTCCGCTCCATGGAGACTGGGGAGCAGAGGCACCACGGGCACGGTTCCGCAGGACCCGATGTGTGCAATCAGGCTGACAAAGCGCTGTTGAAGTACGAGTAGCACCAGGTCACCTTCCTTTGCTAGCTTTCTCTTTCATGTTCATGGCGCATGCGATCGATGTGTCCTCCACAAGCCCACATGCACGTCTTTGTGAATAAGCGTCTGACCTGGCCGACTGGGTGCCCTGCGTGGCGGTGTCACCGAGGCTGCAGCCGCCGAGCAGCACGAAGGGCCGGCGGACGAGGCCGCTGGCCGCCTCGCCGTCGGCGTCGGCGCCGCCGCCGCTGCCCATGGCGGTCTCAAAGGCGACCCACCGCTCGTAGCTGCTGCACAGCGTCGTCTCCACGTCCTTCACCAGCACCACCTGCAGTACATAGAACGACAGGATCAACAAATTTTGAACGTTGGCACGAAAGGACTTAGACCTCATCTGCCTCCGGGCTAAGCAGGTGCGCATGTGGCATCCCTTTGAGATCGCACAGTCTTCGCAACCAACAGCGTCGGAAATCCACGTTCATGTTGATTCTCCAATTGAAATCGTTTCCGACCCACCAGCGGGCCGTCAATGCCGGAGACGACGGAGGCAACGACGTCCCACACAAACGCCATCTTGCCGCCCGACAGGAAGAAGGACAGCAGCAGCGTCAGCAGCCCGCCGCCGCCGGCGCCGCCCTCCCCATCCAGCGCCTCCCCGCCCAGCGAGGTCTTAGACACCCCCTTCAGCAGCGCGTCGTCCACCACCTGCGCGTGCGGAATCGTTTCGTATCACTGCAAAAACGGCATTTGGACGAAGGCGTATCCCTGTTTTGGACACAACACATCGTCCACCACCTGCGCGGGCGGGTTCAATGGTTCAGGCTCGCATTTCCGTCAGTCAAGACATCTTTTGGGCGCCCAGCATGTGAATCCAATCTGCATCAATGATGACGGCTGTTTGGATACATTTATTGCCTTTCCAGTATCGTCTTGGAGTATGACAGCTGTTTGGAGGCAATCGAATCCCTGGTCAGCATACCTGTGGCGCAGTCGCAAACGCGCCAGCAAGTTATGCGCGGTCAACCTGCATTGCTGTGCGGATGATTGTCTGAGACGGGGAGTTCGGGCTTTGCAAGTGAAGCTGGGCCGCACCAGGAGGGATGCGCCCAGCTGGTTGGCCAGCGCGGCGGCGGCGGCCTGCTGGAACTTTGCGGTGTCGCGTGCGCCTGTCTGCAGCAGGATGCGGCCCACCGCTGGCAGCGAGCCGGCAACCTGTTGGTCGTCAGAAACATGTCAGTCAACATCCTCTGCGTGACGAGCTTTGCAGCCGCCAGCCGCTGCTTCGAAAAGTTCGAGTGCAGGACTTGAACACTTGGCAGTGTGTGACATGCTGACTGATAAAGGCTCACACACACAAGCCGCTGTGCAGGCAACCGTGAAGAGGGACACACACTGTACAAAAGATGCCCACCTCAGGGCTGTGGACGAGGGCGTGCAGGCTGCCGTGCAGCAGCAGCTTGCGGGCCTCCTCCGGCACGTGGTAGTTGATGGATTCCCAGGTGGCCGAGTTTTTGCCCGGCGGCAGCAGGCGATGCAGCACTGCGGCCCGGCATCGCGGTGTCAGCGCGAAGGCGACCACGCGCCGCAGCGAGCCGATGGCCAGCATCGCGTCCTGCAGGCCCGCGAAGGTGAGCAGCAGCCAGTGGCACATGGACGCCAGCAGGCTCCGCAGCACGTCCTCCAGCCGCGCGGCCTTCACCGGGTGCGCTGCGGCGCGCTCGGAGTGGGACGGGGCGCCGCCGGCGCCGGCGCCACCGGCGCCGGAACGGCCTGACTCCTGGCGCTGCAGGCGTGGCAGCAGGCCGCTGCCGCCACCCGCGCCACGCTTCATGATCGGCGGTGCTGCTGTCGTGGGCAGCGCCAAAGGGATGGGGCAGGACTGGAAACCGGGTTGCTGACTTTTGCCTCGTCTCGTACCGCGAGCACTACGTCACCAGGATTCGAGAACAATGCTTTCCTTGAAACAGCTCAGAGGCAGAACGGGTTCCTTGCATGCGCCTTTTGTGGCCCCGAAACTGGCTAATCTGGCAGTGGGGTACAAGCCACAACGCGCAACGCGAGCCCAGGAAGCAGCTACAAAGCCGCAGCAAGACGCTCCCACACTCGTGTATGCCGACTTGGAATTCCTGGGTGGCAGGTTGGGCTCGGTGAGGTTTGTTGGAGCAAACGCAGTAAAAGGCAAACAGCTTGCGCAAAGTACTGGGCTTCAAGACGAAGGGTATAAGGGCAAGCCTGCAACTTGCGTCACGCGGAGAGAAGCTGAGTAGGACGCGACTCACCGATCGCCTTCGTCTGTCTGGCAGCGGCGCTGGGCCTGTCGAAAGGAGCTTGCACAGACAACTTCGAGCAACATAGGGAGTCAGTGAATCGCGAGCTGGGAGGAACCGGCTGCAGCCTGTGTCGGCGCGATTCGTGAGTAGTTTGGGGGCTCGCCGGCGCGAGGCATGCGAGGCCGTGACGGAGCATCGTCTCATTGTCAGTGGCTGTGGTGCTGAAAATCTGGCAGGTGAGCCTGGCAGAGCGAGACCCGCCTCCCTGTGCTCTTGGGAGGCGCCTGCGTTCACGAGGCCATATGTCTGTCGAGTTACTCGGGGCACGCTGTGGCCGAAGCCTTGTTGCGCAAGGCGGTCTTGTTCTGGAGCAGCAGAATGTGAAACTTGACCCTCTCAACAAGGCTGGTCAGCATATCAATGGTGTCCTGCCCCCGTGCAACTGCGCCGAACCGTCCTTGAAAGACCGAATGAGCCGGTCACTGGACGCGTTCCTGGTGGTACGGCCACCTGTATCTCGTCTTCTAGATCGGACAGCCACTGTGCGGCTGGCCGGGCCAGTCCTGGTCGAGCAGCGGGTTTAAATCTGTTCAAGTGAGCGCAGATCCCGCGGGACAGTGTGCCAGTCAGCTTGCGAGCTGACACCAGCCCGCCCCACTGCTTGAAGCAGCCTGTCTAAGCGCAGCAGCCAGTGTGTTTGCATCTGCACTTGCTGCGCTTGCAACAGCTTAGATGACACCGCCTGAGCTGAAGTCACTGCAATCTGGACGGCTTTGTGCATGGGCTGTGTCATGGATCACGGCTCACTGAACACTCCATGACTCGCGGGCGCCCGGCAGCTCGAGAGACTTGGCAGCCATCAGAGATGCGCGAACGGCTGCATCTGGCGCACTGAAAAATGATCCTGACTGGGGTCAAACAAACAGCTGATCAAATGCCGCAGTTCTTGAAACCGATTCGCGCATTCTTGCTCGCAGGCCTGGTGACGAGGCACCATAGGCGCAGCTAGGCGCCATGGGGAAGGTCGAGCACATCCGACGCACCTGCGCGCCGGGGCACGGCGTCTACTGGCGCGGCTCGCAGTACCCGTATAGCACATGGTGCGGCTCCGATCTGACGTCTCGCGTGTCTCGCCTGGGTGGCACGTGCTGTAGCCTGTCAAGTCGTGCCTGAATGCATCCACGATGGAACGCGCGCGACATCTATGCCTCTGCTCTCTGCCACCGGCACAGGCCATGGTGCATGATTTGGAACAACCTTTCAGCCCTCGTCTGCTGTGCAGCCATGCCGCGAGCGGCCTGGCGCAGCAGGCGCGGCGACCGCCGGCCTACAACCACGGCAGCAACGGCATACCGCGGATCTCCGCGGCCATCAGCGGCCGCGTCAACGGCGTCGACAACATGCTGCACTCGCTGTCTGACCGCATGCGCACCAGCAGGTGTGGTCACCTGCTTGACAGGAGAACAGCGCTTGTCTCCTTGGGCATGCGCAGGCCGATCCGGCCTCCATGTTGCCGATATAATATCTGCGCATTCTATCCGCTCAAGACTGGCTCGTCTCCTCCTCAAAGACTGATCGAGCACCTTATGATGGCTGCAGCACGCGGCTGTCGCGGGCGGCCAGCCTCGGCAGCAGCTCCAGCGGTAGCGGCAGCCTCGGCAGCCCGGTTGGCAGCCCGCAGATATCGCAACTGGCGTGCTTCGAGGAGGAGAAGTCGCTCAAGCGGCTGGCCTTTGTGCGCGCCCAGGGCAGCTTCTGGCTGACATGGGTGAGCTTCCTGAACTCTCAATCCTGACAAGCATGGTAGCGCCCTTGCCGCTCTGGCCCTGATGCACTGTCTATGTTACATCCACTGTGCAAGGGATTTGCTTATATGCGACCTCAGCTGTGGTGTCCCGTCACTGTTGACATCATGTGCATCAGGCTCTGCGTCTGTGCTGCATCGTGTGATTCTGAATGCATCTGCTCTGTTCCGCGCAGATGTCTGCGGCGTACACCACCGGGCGGGCGCTGGTGCCGCTGCCGCATGGCGTCATCAACGCGCTGGAGACGACGATGAGCGACCTGGGCGGCAGCCTCATCTCCGCCGCGTCGCAGCAGAGCGAGAAGGTGCGCCAGCCTGCCCCCGACTGCTGTGACGTGTGTGGGGCCGCGCTACATGCGGCTCCGCCGCCTGTGCAATGCAACGCGGAGCAGTTCAATGCGATGCAGCGCAGTGCCAAACAGTGCATTGCCAAAGCGGCAGTCAGTTCGCCACCGCGGTTTTAACATTTGCCAAATACATGGGCACATACACAAACATCGACATTACCCCACACACAATCACCCGCCTGTCTTGAATCGCAGGTGCTGTATGCGCTGGACGCCAAGGTGGACAGCGTGCTGAGCATGACGGGCGAGGCACGGGGCGGCGGCGAGGTGTGGTGGGAGTCGCTGTCGCAGCGGCCGCCCATCAAGTACGTGATGTCCGCCTATCAGCAGGCGCACGACGTCGTCGTTGCCACCCCCATCTACACCAAGTGCGTTAGCATCAAACTGGTCGGTGCATCTAGGGTCAGAATCTCAGGTTTTAGGGTGTCTTTACAGCAGGCGCACGACGCCGTCGTCGCCACCCCCATCTACACCAAGTGTGTCAAAAATTGTCCACATGTCAAGGTCATAGACTGAGCCAGCATGCGACAGCTCGGTTGTGGTGTCTGTCCGCCTACCAGCAGGCGCATGACGTCGTCGTCGCCACCCCCATCTACACCAAGTGCGTCATAATGCGTCAATCGACCTCAGCCTTTGACTCTGCACCAGCTCTGCACCTCAGAGAGCGCCTAGGGCGCCTTCCCAATGCGGTCAAGCCAGGTTGCACAGTCCGCAGGCAAGCGCCGCGTGGTATGGCGCCCCTGTGTGGGTGATCAGGTCGACTGAGCTGTATGGCGTCTGGGGTGCCGAACGCCTTGACGAACTCGACTCGGAAGTGCCATCTGCAATGCTGAATCTGCCTGACGTTGCCGTACTCGTCGACCGTCTGCGCTTGTCGATTGTGGGCTCGGAGCTCAGCCTTCCTCTGCTCCTTGCCACTGCAGGGCGATGGAGATGGGCAGCGAGACGATCAGCAAGGTGCACGACAGCCGGCTGTACAAGTCGCTGCTGCCGCTGGTGGGGCCGCTCACGGAGCCCGCCGTCAAGCGCATCCTGGAGTCGCCCACCTTCCAGGTTCGTGTCTGGTCAACTTTCAGTATCAAACCCTCGCTCCTGTCGTGTCAGGACATCACATCTACCTGGATACAGTCCTGCAGCTGCGCAGCCATGCGCTGTGCCTGCCACTGGTGCTGCCGCCGCCGCTGCTGCTGCTGGCCGTGTGGCGGCCGTGTTTCCAGTGTCAGGGTTCTCTGCTGACGACTTTCGTGTTGCAAAACGACAGGCCGTCAAGGAGCACCTGGCGCCGATGCCGCCGTCCGATATGGAGCAGCCGATGCAGCCGCGGCTGCTGACAGCCTGAGCTCTGCGGCGGCGCGCCTCGGCTCCCGCCTTTGGCTGCCGCAGCGGCAAGCCAGCGACGCTGGCGACCGGCACCAGCGGCCGTGCCAGCACAGTCTTCGAGGTCGAGTGACGGCGGCAATGGCCGGGACGGCCGTTGCCGCCTTTGGGGTTGACAGCGGCGGCGAAAAACCTCCGTTGCAACGCTGCACGAGGTCAACCTCGGCGCCGTGCCGGCCGCCGGCCGGCCCCTCCTGCCGCAAAGCTGCCAGGCCGCGTGAAAGGGACCGCGGCGGCGCAACCACACGAGAAATGGGTGGGCGACTGCGCAAAGCACCTCGCCCTTTCGCAGGCGCTGCAGTCGTGCGGGGATCGAGAATGCACTATCGATCGCCAAGCGTCTGCGGCGGCCGCGGCCGGGCACCGCGGCAAGATGCCGGGCTTCGGTAAACCCTGGGGCGCGCAGGCGAGGGAGCCTCGGTGCAGGGCCAGCAACATGGCCCTGAGTTTCCGCTTTGTTGATGGTCCGAGGGCGCAAACATCAGCACTGATAGAAAGGTGCCGGAACACATATCTAGACAGCAGCAGCAAACACAAGAGTATGAATGCGCGACCCAGCCGCAGTTTGATCTGCTCTCAGCAGCACATCTTCAAGACAATGGTGCCTGCGCTGGCAAACTGTTGGCTGCGAAATATTGGAGCCCCAGCGGGTGCAGCGGCATTCCGCCGGGGCGGCCAATCGGTGTCAGCCGCTGCGCATGTGCAGTCGCTTGGGGAGGGCGAGAGACTGGCAGCGTGAACAGAGACCTTTCAAGACCACACTGTGACCGGACGTGTGCTTTGGGTCTTTGGGAAACATCAGCCGCTCCACAACATACCGCCTTGAGGGCTGGGGAGTGTCCGTGCGGCAGCGCCTGTCAAGGGCGCTGAGGCGTGCCAAACAATGCCAAATCTTCCGGTACACACGTGTGTATAATAGCTGCATGCATGCACGCAGAGAGGTATTCTCGCTTTTGAGCTTTTGGTTCCCTCGGAGAGGTTGTTTGGCCTTTTGCTTGCCATGCTCTTGCAATCTGAACACATTTTATACACACCTTGCGGCACTCCCCCCGGCACATTAGACATAAGGAGCGGGGCGCTTTGGAGTGTACAATGGCGGCTGACATTGCACAAGACACTTTAGCACAGTAAAACTCGTACGATTCTGGAACACTGAGCGGCACCCCACCCCTTGTTCGATCTGTACACAGGGATTTCTATCTGCCCGGCAGCGTTAAATACAGGTACATAGGCGGGTGGTTTCCCACATGCCGCATTGCGCCAGGACTGGCATCAACAGTCGCCATGTCGGTTTGCCAATCAACTGGCGGCAGTGCCTTCTCAATTCACTCACGCGGAGGCGTTGTCGGAGATGAACAGCAGCCACGCCAGCACGGACCCCTGCGGTAGATTTCAGTGTAAGCATGTATTTTCATTTTGTGTCGTGTCGCTACGGCAAGCAGGCATATAGGCAGTCAGGGGCAGTCAGCTACAGGGCGTTTCCAGCAAGCAACGCGACGTGTAGCATGTGCCGAACACTCGCCTCGGCCAGCGTGGCGGACAGCAGCACAACGGCGCGCTGCACCCCACTGACAGCGCCATACTGCGCTCGGGCGCCTGCACTCAAAGATGCGCTCACAGGGTCAGAGAGGCGGTGCCGCAGGCAGAACCCAGCTTTCAAATGGCATGCCAGCTGCAAGCATGCAGCGAGCACACCATGCTGTCATTGTCACATCGCCATGCGTGCTGCAAGTGCCACATTGGCGTCACTGAGGAAGTCTGCAGAAGTGGATGCGAGTGAGCCTCACCCTGGCGCTGCGTCTTGTCTGCCAGCAGTCTGGGCGCGAGTCCGAGGCCCAGCACCGCGCCGGCAGCAAAGCCTCCCAGGTTTCCTGCAGTAAATGCCACAAGGTGATCAGTGGCATCAGCTGCACAGTGGCAATCATGTTGGGCTCGGAACACTCTGCTCACGGCGGCACCACTGCATTCATGCGTCCACTGGCGCACTACAGCATTACTGAAGCGAGGTGCACATGGAGAAACCGCCTGGAAATCAGAGCTTACGCTTGTTACCTGCAGAGAAGCCAAAGGTATTTGAAGCGTGGTTGGCCACGAAGTCCAGGGCCACCAAGCCAACGGCGTACAAGCCCGCCTGCGCCGGCTGGTTGAGCTTGCCGTTCTTGAACTGATATGCCAGCAGCGCACCTGCGTAAGGAGACAAGTGATCACCACTGTCTCTGGACCAGCGTTCCGGTGCCGCGCAGCATAGCAACGTTCTGGCACAGTGCATACAGCGTTTCACGCCGTGCATTCGATTGGAGACCAGGGCAGCACAACATGATATCTTGACTTTTACATCCAGCACCGCCTTGCAGCTGACAAAATCCAGTGTCCTTGTGCTGCCGGCTGCCTGGCAAGTCCAAGATGAAAGATACAAAACCTCTGAACTTCAAACGACAGTCTCAAATCAGCACTGCACACCTATCATGACCCCGAACAGCGCACTGGTGGCGCCGACGGCGGCATGGTCGGTGGCAGCCAGGTTGGCCAGCTTGCCGGCGACTGCCCTTCACTGGAACTCCATATGAAGACAAACTACACGAGTATAATTTCACACCTGTGATGCCGAACAGCGCGCCAGTGGCGCCTACGGCGGCATGGTTGGTGGCTGCCAGCGTGGCCAGGTTGCCGGCGATGCCGGACAGCGCAAAGATGGCGCCAAACTGCCAGCGCCCAAACCGCTTCTCGATGCCCGGTGCAAAGTTGAACAGCGCCAGCGACGTCGCCGTCAGGTGCAGCAGCGACCCGTGCATGAGGGACGCGGCCGCCAGCCTGCCGAGCGAAACCGCCACAGCGGCAGTCAGCCTCAGCATTGGTGGGTCGAATTCGACCAGACTTGGAGGTTATGCTTCCTCCCATGCTGTGTGGCTTTTGTCATGGATTTTTGTCGTACACAAAGCGCAATTCCTGGGCGACATTCAGCGCACCTGTAGACCTCATGGTGCTGCAGCACCGCCAGCTGAGAGTTGGCGAACAGCCCTGCAGGCGCCCATGTACAGCCAGAATTAGTAGAAGGCTTCCGTGAAGGATTGAAAACCCACTTTGAAGAACCTGCTGTCTACTGCAGCTGCAAAAGTACGCCGATGATCGGATATGCAGACAGATTGGCACGCACCAAACCAGTTCTGCGCGTCTTCCACGCCATGGTTTATCGCCTGCGTGATGCCCGCTGAGTAGATGATGATGTTTGAGCCTAGCAGAATGTAGGACAGGGGTAGGGTCTTCGACTTGGACTGCTCAGCGGCGGCCCGCTTCTTCAGGTCGGGCTTGGGGCCGCCAGTCGCATTCAGCCTGCACTCGTGCGCGCAGGCAGTAGGTTAGGTAGCAACGACGGCATGCAACAGACCATTTGGGCAGACATTGAGATGCAACGCACTTTTGCCTGGCAGCACGTTCGCAGACCACGGGTGTCGGAAGCAAAGCCCTTGTACAAGTTACATGTTGTGGGTCGCCGCAAACCCACCAGATGTACTGAGGCTCGGGCGCCGGTCGCACGTTCTCGGCAGCATTTCCTGCAGAGATTTGATTGAAGATTCAAATTCTTTTGTTGTTGCATGCGACACTTGTTGGCTCGCGCACGCAGCTCAGCGGAAAACGTGATGTAGGGATCAGTGCACGCACCGAGCGCCTGAAAGTCGTCCTTGACGTCCGCGCCCGGCACGAGGAGATCAATAGATTCAAGAGTCTCCTGAATGCCGGAGCTGCGTGATCTTTCGGCTGACGAGCGCTCAATTGCGGAGTGGATGACGATGTAGGTCCGGCAGAAAGCACCAGCGCGAGACCGACCAGAGGAGCTAGACGCAGCCGATGCATGGGCTAAAGGAAGGCAATTGAAGGAGCCGCTAGGTGCTCTGAAGCTCCTGGCACCGATCATCGCGGCTGCAGTAGACGACGTCCTCGCGCCAGCACGGCCGAGCGTGCGTGGAGGGCGGCCATGGCGTCAGAAACTGTCTTAATCGCTTACTGTCGTCAAGGATATGCTCTCCCTCCTCAAACCGACATGAAAGACGCTCAAAGGCTGCACGTGCAGTCTCTCAAAACTCTCACGTGCTGCGCGCTCGGCAGGAGGCTAGATATCTGCCGTGCGAGGGAGCGTTGCAAAAAAGGGTTTAAGAAGTACGCCACACAGAGTGATGAGCTGCGGCAAGCACCCAGGAGCAAGCTTGCACTTGCGCACAGGCGTAGGAGAATCAACAGATACTGCAGTTGCCAGCCACTGTCAGTGCGTGCGCGGTGGTCCGGGCTCAGCCGAGGTGAAAATTTTGGTGCGAGGATCCCGACCCCTAACCGCGAGCTGACGAATCAGCATGGCTGCCCAACCGGCCTCTTGGCAGAGGACAGGACAGGGCATTCCGAGGGTGAGTTATCTCGCAGCGCGTGAACTTTCTATGGTGCCAGATTCGAGCAAGTACAGAGACAGTGACACTGTTGCCGAATCGCTCCTTGACGACTCTCCATGATCATCCGGAGACGGTTAACAGCACTTCAATCCTCACCGAACTGATGCAAGTCTGGGGCCCCGCAGTCGTACTACCTCAAGCAGTTCATTCCTTCTTACAACCCGCGCGGGGCGGTCATGTGGGGCGCCACAGCAGCAACAGCAGCCATCTTCCTGGTCCAGGCAAGCGTTGCTTCCGTTGCACGACTCAAGTGTGCTGCTGGTGGCATTGACGTGCTGTCGTATCGGTTTGCACCTGTACAGTTGCAAACGGCATAAATTAGCACAGCGAGATGATGCCCAGACATGCTGAGGACTTCTCTCCTGCCACGCAGCCCTTCAACTGGATCGACAAGACCTTCATCCACCCGCCGGCGCCAGAGGAGACTGGCGAGGCAGACGTGCCGGCGGCTGCCAAGTGAGGCGGCCTCTGCGGCAATGTAAGGCTCAGCGGCACCATACATGATGTGGGCGGCAGCGGCAAGGGGGAGGGTGGCACGGCGCCCGCTGGCAGGGAGGGAATTGCCAGCAAGCAGCTTGCGCCTCCATGTGCAGCTGGAATGACCAGCATCGCAACTGCAGTGATTTAGATGAAAACAGGACCCAGGGGTGAACTGGGGCTTCGATTTTGGACAGATGGTGGGACAGTTTGATCCCTGGTAACGTTCGGATTACACCTCTCGGCTAGCAGTTTGCACCTCTTTCATCTACATTCAAGCCACGGTCAGCACCTCTGCCCCGTCTGGGGTTATCAGGATCGTGTGCTCGTACTGCGCCGCCAGGCCCCCGTCTTTTGTGACGACCGTCCACTTGTCCGGCCAGACGCGGTGCCGCGGCGCTCCCGTGCATAAGATGGGCTCGATGGTGAACGTCTGCCACAGCTGCATCTTGTCTCGCTGGTTGTTGCGGTCGTGGATGACCATCGGCGACGCATGAAAAACCTTGCCAACGCCGTGCCCGCAGAACTCCGCAATGATCTGCAGCCTGTTGACAGCCACACATGGAAGGATTGAGTCAGCCCTGCATCATATCTTGGCACTGCCCCCCACTAGATATCTAGAGAATCGGTCAACCTACCTATTTAAATAGCTGAGGAACAGGGCATGCACAGAGCAGCGCAGACGAACAGCTGCAGTTCTGACATTCCCTGCGGCCTCAAACGGCGCTGCCTAAACATGCATGACCGGGTTCTCATGCAGCAGGAGGCAGCGGCTGCTCCAGCGGCAGCAGGAGCCACGGCAGGCTGCAAGACGGGGCGGCGCACTTGTGCTTGTCGGCGACGGCGGTGCAGGCGGCGCCGATCTGCCGCGTCGGCGCGCCAGGCTTGCACACCTTGATGGCCGCCTCCAGCGCCTCCTTGGTCGCGTCGCACAGCCGCTGTGCCTTCGCATCCACTTTGCCGCACGTGAACATGCTGGAGGTGTCCCCATGATAGCCCTGCCGACAGCAAAGCGAGTCAGTGTTGCGCCGTTTTGGGAATTGCAGAAACTGCGGAGTGCAAGTCGCCAGGCAGATCCGCACAGAGCCCCTCCTGTATCCGCGCTCCTTCCAGCAAAAGCAAGTCCAGCAATCCCAGCAGCCTGAGCATTGATGCACCACCATGACGGTCCGGCAGCAGTCTGGGTGTCGCAGACAGGATCTCAAGAAAGCCTCACATCAAGGTACACAGTGACGTCGATATTGACGATGTCGCCGTCCTCCAGCGGTCGCGAGTCGGGGATGCCATGACACACGCACTCGTTCACCGAGGTACAGACGCTCTTCGGGAACTTGCCTGATTTCCAGCCAGCAAACAACCACTTCAACCCAGGCGGATGCACGAGCTGTGCTGAAGCCTGCATCGCCATGCTATTGCCAAGCACAACATTTAGCGCAACAAAAGGCACAGGTGCTGACAGCACGTTCAAGGCACGGCCTGGGACTGACCATATCTGAGCGGCGATGGGTAAGCGCCGTTGTCGATGATCATTTTGTGCACCGCCCGATCGATCTCATCTGTCGTCACCCCTGGCTGCAACAGCAGCGCAGCATCAAGACTCAAATGTATTGCACTCAAGGCGTTGTTTCCAATCAGCAGCGTGTCAGGCGAGCACAGCGCATCAGAATGGATCAAGTGCATGTGGCAAGGAGTAGCGCCGCCCACCTTTACGAGCGTGCCTGCATGCTGCAGCACCTGCGCCGCCAGCTTACATGATGCCCGCATCCTTTTGATGCCCTGTTCAGCAAAACTGCCGTTCAACATGCCGCCCCGCCCATCGTGCACGCTATTGAAGCCAGGGACTTCAACGTCAGCACCAGTACTGCTCAAGATGCCACAGGCCGCCGCATGCAGGCGAATGCATCTGCATCGCCAGAGGCATAGTTGTTGCGAATGAAAAACTGAAGGAAGCAAGGTGCTCACCTCCTCATCGTGGACCTCCACATCCGATGTCCAGGGCGGGTGGTCATACCCTGCTGCATACGGCGGCCGCAGGATGTGTTGCGGCACCTCGAGCTCCGGCGCCACCTTCCCCTGCTTCAGCCTGGGCCGCTCGTCCTCCTCACTGCGCAAGTTTCAACACGAAGGGTCACATTGGCTGTTCAGGAGTCACCTTGAACATGCAGCTATAATGCACTGGCAGTGCCGACAGCCAGCTAGATGCATGCGCCTGCAGAGGTCAACAGTGCAGCCCTGGTCCTGCGCACTCACTTTTTGAAGCTCAGCAGCTCTGCCAGGCCACGCCTGGCTTTGGCACACGGCGTGGTGGCCAGAGCTCTCCGCGGTGCGCATGTGCTGTGCGGCCGCAGCGCTGTGCCGCTCCTGAATGCTGGCCTCAAAAATCTGGCTGCGAGATTGCTCGCGTGCTGACAGCCGTTCATGCTGGTCTGCTTCGTCTGCTGCATGTCCAGGCCAGGCAGCAGGGACGCTGTGGCTGCCTGGCTGCTGTCAACTTTAGATGACAGATGTGTCTCACAGTTCGATGTGCACTGCACTTTTGGCAGACGCGCCACTAAATGTAGCAAGTCTTCTGGACATCAATCATTGCATGCAAATCGAGTCTACCACCAGTTCCGGCTGCGTCGTCCTGTTCAGAGCATGCACGTGAAATCTGAGATCAGCCAGTTCAACTGCAAGCTCAATTTGCCGCCAGAACGCTGCTTGCAGAAGCTGACTCGAGCGACATCCGATCCGAATCGTTATCACAAGGCCGCTTCGTCAATCGAAGGATTTGCACTGCCAGCATCGCAAAGCCAGAATTTCCTGAACTGAATTTGTGCCAACGCATGCTTGAAGCCTGCTTGAAACATGGTGGAATGATCTAGGATCAAGCATGGCATCGACGCTGAGCTCTTGCGTGCTGCCGGTGCCGGAGCGGAGCCACTTTCCGATCCATAACCTGCCATATGGCGTCTTTCGGCGCGGCAAGGTCGGCGCGCCGCCGTGCGTGGGCGTAGCCATCGGCAACAACGTCTTGGATATGTCACAGCTGGCCGACGCGGGCTGCTTCGCAACCTGCGACGCCTGGTCCGACCGGCAGTGCTTCCACCAGGCGCGGTGATGCGGTCGCCTCGCATAGGATGCTTGAGCGTGCTCACATAGTGGCACTGAGCACGCAGCGACTTTCTGAAGCAGTCGTGCATGCCCTGCAGGGCAGCCTAAATGCGTTCATGGCTCTGGGCCGTCCCGCGTGGCGGCAGGTGCGCAGCGCGCTGCAGTCGCTACTCACGGACGCCGCCGGCATGCTGGCGGACCCTACAGTTCAGCAGCGCGCCGTCGTCCCCATGGTAAGGCGTATTTTTTTGCTCAAGCTATGCCTTCAATAATGTCTCGGTTCGACGCCGAAGTCAAGTCGAGGCTCTCGAGTATCGCGCTTGAACCTGCATTGACGCGAGGTGCGCTCCTGGCTCTCGAGCACTTTCAGGCAGCGTTCAATGCACTTCTGCAAGTCACAGGACGCAGTGGAGATGCTGCTGCCGGCGACCATCGGCGACTACACGGACTTCTACGCCTCCAAAGAGCACGCCATCAACGTGGGCTCCATGTTCCGGGACGCAAAAAACGCGCTGAACCCCAATTGGTGTGTCCCTGATACAGCCGCAACCCTGGCGGCGCGCCCCAGGGCTGCCGCCTCTGCCCTCATCTACCATCACAGCGTGTGCTGCGCGTATGCTATCTGGAACCGGAATCACACAAGACGACAGTGTCTCAATTTTGACGCAACCGTCCATGCTGCAGGCACCACCTGCCGGTTGCGTACCACGGCCGCTCGTCGTCCATCGTGCCATCGGGCACGCCGGTGCGGCGGCCGCGCGGCCAGGTGGCCCCCGCCGCGGCCGGGCAGCCGCCGTCGCACCGCCCCAGCGCCTTCGTCGACTTTGAGCTCGAGATGGTGAGTGCCTATCCAGTGAAAGCTTGAGTTTCCACAATGTTTGCTTGAATTTTATCACAAATTAAGTGAGCAGCGCAAAGCCATGCCCGTTGCGGCGAGGACCGCACCCCTCAGTGCAGTACTTGTGCCAGTAGACGCCAGCTGAGCCTCACCTCCCTCGTTCGAGCTCCGCCGCGGACGACAGTAGTGTCTCCTGCGGACGGCACTCCGGCTTCTGCAGTGCAGGCATGCCTGATAGGGCCGGGCAACGAGACCCGGTGGGCGCCGACAACGCGGAGAAACACATTTCTGGGACGACAGAGTCGTCTCCTGCAGATGCAATGATAACCATTGCAGTGCAGGCCTGCCTGATAGGACAGGGCAACGAGCTGGGCGCGCCGGTGGGCGTCGATGGCGCGGAGGATCACATCTTCGGCATGGTGCTGCTGAACGACTGGAGCGCGCGTGACGTGCAGAAGTGGGAGTACGTGCCTCTGGGCCCCTTCAACAGCAAAAACTGGGTGGGCAATTGGCAATTTTGGTTGTGTTATGACGGCCAAGTTCAAGTGTGAAGGTGTGACTCAGACATGCACTTGAGTCGCCTGCGGGGGCGCTTCTCACGCTGCAAGCAATGATCCATGCCAGCACAATTGCATGATTCGTGCCAGCTCTGGAGCAGTGCAAGAACTGAGTGCTGATTGTCACTTGTGCAGGCATCCTCTATCTCTCCCTGGGTGGTCACACTGGAAGCCCTGGAGCCTTTTAGGTGCGTCTGCTGCACAAGTAGATGACCTGACACTCTGTGGCACTGCAATGCCACGATGTACAGACAAGCGGCATGCGTACTCGGAAAGAAGAATTCTCGAGGTTTTCCATTCTCAATAGGTGTCCAGCGCCTGAACAGGACCCGCCAGTCCTGCCTTACCTCCAGGTGACAGCCTGTGCCTTCTCGTTGGCCAGCATGGGCAAGCTCGTGATGGACCTGCCATGGATGGAAGTTGCTACTGTGCATTCAGCTGGCGGTGGCAACATCTCTGCACAAGCTGCGGACTGTCCATGCAGCAGACCGACGCCGCGCCCCTCACCAATTCGCCGACTGCCGCTGTTCCACAATCCGCAGGAGCAGGACCGGCACAGCTACAATGTGCAGCTGGAGGTGGCGCTGCGGCCGCAGGGCGGCGGCGAGGCGACGACAGTGACTCGCTCCAACCTGCGCCACCTGTGAGTCTCCTGTTCAACAGGGATCTCTGCAGCTGCACATCCTCCCGACTGTTGCCAGATCCAGTCTGAAGGCATGCGTGTCGCCCTTGGAGTGAGGCAGCGGCAGGGTGCAGCAATAGTGTTGTCGAGGCGCGCCTGCTGTCCAGTCGGGAGGTGGGACCGGCTACTGACACTCTTTCTGATGGCCAGCCTGAGCCTGAAAACTGCCCCGCCTGCTGGTACTGGACGCTGCCGCAGATGGTGGCGCACCACACCGTCGGCCAATTGATTATCATGTATATTTCTGTTTTTGTTGAAAATACAAGCTCTTATGCACCTGCAGGTACTGGACGCTGCCGCAGATGGTGGCGCACCACAGTTTTGGCCAATCAAACAGCTGCAGCCAGTGAGTACTTGAATCAACTGGCCCCGCCCTGCAGGTACTGGACGCTGCCGCAGATGGTGGCGCACCACACCGTCGGCGGCTGCAACCTGCGCCCCGGCGACCTGCTGGGCACCGGCACCATCTCCCGCGAGGTGCGGACTGCTGGCTGATCCACGTTGTTCACGCAGCCTGAGAAGGCACCTAAGAAGGCATGACAAGTGAGGTACGGAGCACGCTGCAGATGTGACATGAAGATGGCTGAGCGCCTGAGATCTCAGCTTCAGCATCAGCGATGCGCAGTCGGCGGATGGGCGCGGGTGCCTGCTGGAGCTGTCGCGGAACGGCTCGGCGACGCTCACGCTGGCGGACGGCAGCACACGGTCTTACCTGCAGGTAAGTGCAATCTTTGGAAATCTCGCCTTTTTTTTGCTGGGCAAGCGCCCCGGCATGGTTGCCACCCAAGACATCTTCCCAGAACATGTCCAGATTGTCCACATGACCTGTGCACCCAGGGTGGTGTTCGGTCAGGGTGACATGCACAACCGGTTTTCCTGTCCCAAAGGCAGTCCGGGAGTGTAACTTTGAGCTTTCATAAATTGATATCTTATACATGGATTTACTCTTGACCTTGCGGTTGTGCCTGCAGGACGGCGACACCGTGACGCTCAGCGGCTTCTGCCAGTGGGAAGGCTACAGGGTGGGCTTTGGTGAATGCAGCGGCAAGCTGCTGCCGGCGCTGTAGAGGCTGGCCCTATGGGACTGGTACTTCAGAGGAGCGGCTGCGATGCGGCACACCTGCAGAGATTGCATGGATTCGATATTGGAGAAATCCTTCGGAATACTGGAGGATGCTTTGGCGGGTCTGTGAACTCTCTCGGTCTGGTAGCATTGGCGTCTGGGTAAATATCGGCTGGGTTCAATAATGCCGCTGGCTGCGGCTCCGCCCCGGTGTTGCTCCGGCAGCAACGGCGGGCAGCGTTGGCTTTGCAGATTCATGCGCACACCTGATACATTTAGGTGTCGCAGTGCCAACCCTTATTTCATGTGCATCTGATTGACGATTGAGAGCGCTGCATTCCGCCCAGCCCGCACGGTGGTTGCGTTTCCGCATGTGTGGCGACATTGATCCAGAGTCGTCATGCATGTCGTCAGCCAGGTTGCACGTACGCCGTTGCAATTTTCCCGGCCATTTGCAGTGTTTATGATAACCATGTGAGACCGTTAGAACCAAGGTCTGATAGCATCGTGTTTGCTCAGCATCTCGCGAGAGTGTTTGCAAAGTTCGCACATCGACGTGCAACACCTGGCCAGTTCAAGGGTGGCAGGCACCGCAGCTTCATGCTCGACAGCATCATTCCTACCATTACGTTCTGGAAAATTCAAAGCCCGGTAAATGCATTCTCGAGCAGAATGAGAACCTGAATGTCGGCATCCAGCGTCCTCTCCAGTGACACCCAGCTGCTGCTGGTGACATGTCCAATTACTATGAGCTGCTGAACGTCGACGCGCGCGCAACCACATATGACATCAAGAAGGCATTTCGCCAGCGCGCTAAGGAGCTGCACCCGGACGTTAATCCGACCGGCGGTCCAGAGCTGCGGCAGCAATTCGCAGAGCTTGCAGAAGCGTACGAGGTGCGGCGCAAGGCACAGCATGTCGACAGCCGTTCTGCAATGACCCTACTGCGCATCATCTTGAGGGCGATGTTGCGCAGCTGCAAAGTTGGGCCAACATGCATAGACATGCAGATTTGGCGTCAGCCTCACTCCCCCGCGTGCATGAATGCAAGCCTGTCTGCACGAACGCTGCAGGTGTTGCGGGACACCAGCAGGAGGGCGCAGTATGACGCAGCCAGGAACGCGTCATCGTTCAGCGGCAGCTCTGCATGGGGGTTTCCCGGAGGCGTGTACCAGCCGGGCGTGTCGGAGGACGCTTTCGAGGCAGCTTTCCGGCGGTGGTGGGAGAAGGCAGGCGCAGAGTGAGTCAATACGCCCCTGCCGCTGGGAGTGCGCAGGAGGATCATGCACAATGCATACGCGCGATGTTTTCTGTGCACAGCCTGAAATTCAACACTATCATACTGCTGGTCCGGAACCCGCTCCAGCAGCATTGTTGTGCATGTTGCAGCCCCTGATCGGCATTTGCCTTGCGCTGCCGCAGCTGGCAGCAGCGGGCGGAAAGCGAGCACAGGAGCCGCAAGTCCACAGCAGAACGTCGCATGGAGGAGGCAGCGGCGTGGGAGGCGGAGAAGGCGGAAGCCAAACATGCAAAGGTGCATCTGATAGTGTATATATTTCCTTCCGAAAAATAATAGTAACACAGCTGGTGCTTGCCGACTTTATTGTGCCATATCGATGCTGTGGTTAACCTTGGTTCCGCTTGGACAGCAAAGTCGGCCGCGCCGGTGAGGGATAGTGCACCAAAACGCTGGCTTTGGTGATGCGCCAGAGCGCCAGTTGACAGCGCTTTTGCAAGATGCAGTCAGCTGGTTTCCTGCTGAACATGCTGAGAAGTGGAAATCTCAAAGCGAATGAAGGTCAACTCGGCCTGTGCGTGGATGCAGTTGCGGTTTGAGAGGGTGAAGCAGCGTGCGCGGCAGGCCAAGGCCGCACGCCAGGCGCAGGCGCTGCGGGGCATGTGGCAGACCAAGCCCGTCTCCTGGATCGACTTTGCGGTGGCAGCCGCCACGACGGCCGCCGCCGCCGGCATCTTCTCCCTGTGGCAGCCCATTCTTTCGTCGCCGCCGCCACCAGCAGCAGCCGTAGAGGAGGCAGAATGAGCGACGGCGCAGGCTGGCATTCTCGTGTAGCCCAGCCTGGCCACATTGGCCAAGGAGCAATCCACTGTAGAGTTCTCTCTACCGTACTATACTGAACAATTTGTGGGTAGTGCAGCGTGTAGGTAGCCATGACTACGCAGAACAGCCTCTTTGACGCACATGTGTAGACTATGCTGACCCAGAACATAGTGACTTCGTAGAGCTGGCTATTGGATGTGTTTCCTGCTGTAGCACGTGAATGCTGGCACAGCCAGCATCGATTCAAACGTCTGGCTGCTCAACCACCTCGTCCGCTCGCTATGATAGGTAGTGGACCAAACCAGCCCCGCACTGTGGCCCCGCACTGTGGCTGCCGCAAGGACCGCGGCGACGCTGCGCAGGGGATGTTCGTGCCTCTTACAGGAGCTGGAAGTCTGCAGCTGGAAGTCGGAGGAGTTTGCATTCTACCATCCAACTCCAAGGATCTGTGTGCGCGAAGGGGTTGTACGACGGCGACCCCCTGACCGTAGGCAGGGGGAGTAGAAGTACTCCCCATGCCGTAGGGTTATTATAAACCACAAATTTGCGCCCAAAACGATGTGAATCGACAGATCGCAGACTGACGCTCCTTTTGAGCATTGAAACCACGCTAATTGAGCATCCAGTCTGCCCGCACCGCACAGAGCTGCCGTAGGCACGAATCAATTTGTGCCCCCTGGGTTTAGGGTTCAGGGTTTAGGGTTTAGCCCTAAACCCTAAAAAAACCTTCGGAGGAAGATTCTCAGATCGATCGATCATCTCGATCATCGTGCCTGAGAAGCATCGACACGCCACATCTGGCGTTTCCCGTCTTCTCCTTCTCCGTGCCGTAGCAGCCGCCTCGTATTCGTCTGCTTCAACATGATCAGGCTGCAAGCACAGGGTGGGCAGAGCTGCGGTACAAGTCAGATTTCGTCTCTGGCTGCTCAACAGCATGCAGCCGCTTTTATAAACAACACTTTGAGAATGTGCATTTGCGATCCGGGAGCCTGCATCGCCCATTGCCTTGTCCATGTCGATTGCCCTACCTGATTGCCTTACTCGTCACGGTTCAATGTGCAGGTGCAACCGCAGTTGCAGTGGTGCCTGGTGCTGCCCGTCTTGCGGGCTGCCACAACCTGCGTCGCCGGACAACTCCGCTGCCCTCGAGGGCAACCAGGCCACGCACGGTATGCATGACACCTTGACCGCTGGCAAATGCATATTGCAGGTGCAGCATGCTGTGGTTGATCTTGTGACTCGATGCGAATCTGCCATTGCTTTCTATGGCTCAGTTCGTGTCGTGAAGGTGCGTCCTTCGTCAATTGTCGTTGCGGCGGCGTCGACGAAAAAGACAACTTTGTACACGAAACTGGGAGGCGCGCCGGCTGTTACGACCGCAGTGGTACGATACATATCGCACGATTGAACCTGCCCTGATCGTGAAATACAGAAGTCGAAATGAATGTCTGGCTTGCACTGCGCACTCTCCGCAAAACTGATGCGTGTCAGCACTGCACAAGAGGCGCGCATAACGCGCGCAGCACCATCTGGAGACGAGTCACTGTTCTCCTGCAGGATCTCTTATACGATAAGATGATGGCCGACTCCAGGGTATCACCGTTCTTCGAGGGGATCGACATGAAGCAGCAACGCGCGCATCAGGTGGGGTTGGCGTGAACCGCATCATTGGGGCAGCGGCCGTCTTGCCACAACCAGCTTGGCACAGTCTTTAGCAACCCCCGTTCCTCCAGACATGTTGTCATATACTTGTGAGCCTTCCCCATGCAGGCGGCCTTCCTGAGCTTTGCCTTGGGCGGCACAAAGGCATACGAGGGCAACTCCAACATGACGTCGGCGCACGCACGCCTGGTGCCGAAGGTAACACTCGACGGGCGCTCTGTTCGATTGCTACCGCATCCAAAGCCGATGATACGGCATGTACCAGTCATTTGCCGTGCAGTGGTGGCTCCACCGTCGTGCCCAACTGTCGTGTGTGTGCCGCAGGGCCTGCGGATTGAGCATTTCGACATCGTTTTGGAGCACCTCGGCAGCGCGCTCACAGACCTGAGCGTCCCTCAGGTGCTGCCACATCTGCCCATGCGATTTCAGAACAGTTCCTGGATATATAAATGGCTGTTCGCCACTTGCTGTTGTGACCCGCCCCCAGGCTTTACATGCACATGCTGTTGGCACATGCTATTGTGACCCCGGCCTGGGACTGTGCTCAACTCAGCGCGTTGTTGCTCTTCGTTGCAACAGGAGGAGATTGCTGAAGCGGCTGCCACGGTGGAGACGCTGCGACCGGCATTCCAGGCAGCGATTGACGGGGCGGAGGAGTGATGGCCTGGCGTGCGGGTCGGCACACCAAGAACTGCAACAAGAAGAACAGCGAAATGACTCTGGAAGCCAGTCGATTGCATATCAGCAACAGTGCCATACCTAGGTGCACAGCAGTAGCATGACATCAACGGAATCGGGTAGGCACAAGCAGCTGGGCGCACTAAGAGCGCCTTGCTTGCGAGTGCCCAGACGCAATGCATTCGTGTTGCTCGCTGCAGAGCAGGCATACTGTACAGGTGGTTCCAAGTTTTCTTCGCTCTGCAGTTATTGTGCCACCAAAGTGCAATACCACCGAAACGCTGCGCGGAATTGCCTGTTGTTGGTGCCACATCACTGCTCAGCCGTGCACGCCTCCGTTTTTGGCGCCCCCGCCTCCTTGATACAGCCCAATGCCCCGGCAAGTGCGCATTTTATTCCAGATTCGCATGCCACAGTCACCACCCCAGCGACTTTATCAACATGGAGTTGGCCGAGTCGTTGGTGCGGGCGCGTCAGGTTCAGGTTTTTGGCGCCCTCACTCCAGCGACTGCCACATGGAGCTGACAAAGTCGTTGGTGCGGGCACGCAGCTTCTCCGTCTTACGCTGCGTCTCGTCAAACAGCGCCGCTCGCAGCTTCAGCTCGTGCATCTGCGCCCAGATGAACATCGGATGGTGAGAAGCAGGGGCGTGCCTGTTATCGCATCAAGTCCAGTAATGGCGCAGAGGGTCTGGACAGGCCGTCTGAGGCGTTCGACCCTTCCCTGTGGGGAAATACGAGGACACCTCGAAGAAAAGTCCTTCGTGATGCAACGAGAGGGGGCAGGTGGAGCAGGGTAGGGGTGCTCACCGCTGCCGTGGATGCTTTGCCAAGGCGCGTGTCCGAGCGGCACACCTCTGGCGCCTTTGCCTCATCGTCTGCGGCGCTGGACGGACTTACGGTCCTGTGTGGTGCGTGTACTACCGTGTCTCAGACCTCACAGCTGCGGTCGCACACAGCACAGCATGCCGCTGACATACAGTGCGCTCCTCATGGAAAGCTGCTCAGGTGCCACTCACTCTGCAATTGGCACACGCTCCTTCACCAGCGATGATAGCAGTTTGCCGATGTCTGCGCAACAAACAAAAGCAGCAGTTATCAGGCTGGTGCATCGTTGTCGTTGTACGTCAAAGTGAGAAGCGACGTAGTATCCACCGCACGACATGGCAAGCACAACGTGGCGAGACCGTGCTGCACATAACCCTGCACCTGGAAAAGCTGCCTCCGATGGCGCGGCAGGCCCGAGCGCCAGACCCATAGCGAGCGCGGCCGTGAGAAGGTGACGCATCAGTGTGGCATCCTGAGAGGGCTCCGCTAGTGGCTGCAGGTGTGGTGGCTGCTGCCGCCCCCGCCGGGCGCCTGCTGCGGCTGTCTGCTGTTCGACGTGCGAGCGTGCCTGCAGCCTCGGACACCTGCAACGAGTTGTGGTCGTTATCATGAAGTCAGGCTGGCGACCGGTGGCCGTATCTGCAAGGATGCTGGGCACAAGTGCGCATGTACCCCCCGGCGCCGCTCACCTGACGCGCTGCCTTGTGCATGATGTGCGAATGTGCTGCACCGCGTTCACAGGCAATGGTAAGCTTTCAGCCGGTAAGCGATGCTGCAAGCCACGGAGCTGCATGCCGGGTCGACTGACGATTCAGGGTGGGTGCCTCGAACACTCCAGATCACATGGATGGCGAGACTCGAATGCAGAATGTCAGGGGCCGCGGCGCATGGAATTCGCAGTTTGAGACGCTTGGGATCAATATCGGAGTGCTGTGTGCATATGCTGAATGCACTGCCAACGCCTCAGAACTGCGAATGGGCATCAGAATCTCCGTTCGACCTGAGATTCGACCATGATGACTTGCAGATTTGGACGCCAATTGGAGCCAATTGAAGCTTGTTGGAATGATGGTGGGTCAGGTCTGTGACGAGGTGATGTGTTGCTTACAGACACGACCAGGACGAGTTCAACGTGCCGAGGGTAGCAGTGCAATGAAACCAGATGTCGCAGAGTCAGCGATGGTCCAATTGTACAAATGTCCCGCGGAAAACCGCGTGCGTGCACGCCGTGTGCTGCAGACCCTAAGCCTGCAGCCGTCCTAATATCAACCCCGAGCATGACCTCTGTTATGTGTTTTACTATCTAGTATTATTGCCTGAGCGGTCAGGTCCTGCTTCTGCCTTCCTTCCCAGTCTCATCATGCGGCGCCGCCGCGCCTCTAAACCACCGCGCGATTCGCCCCCTCAGACCCACCGCTCAGGCGCGCGTCATCTCGATCAGCATGTAGTGCGAGCCGGCGTCGCCGGACTTCAGGGCGATGCCGAAAGGCTCGCTGTCCGAAGGGTTGACCGCCTCCAGCGCGTCCCGTTTTGACAGCGACGCCTCGTTGACGGTCAGCTCGCCCTCGATGCACACCAGGTACGCCTGCCGCCCGGGGCCCAGGCTGATCTGCTGCTCCACGCCAGCATCGTTCTCCGACACGTACACGTGCGTGTCCTGCGGCAGGATTGCAGGGTGCGAGGACGCGCTCAAAAGCCAAGTGCATTGCAAGCAGGCGGTGGCAGGAGCATGGCAGTGGGCATGCTCATCTGATGCAAGGGTACAAGAAAGGCGAAAAAGGTGAGGGGCGCGAGCAGTTGCCAAAGCATGGACAGGTGAACTTCAGGTCTGTATTGCAGCTGAGTAGGGGAAGCAAGCAGTAGGGAGCGCTGAGCAGGGGCCAATCAGGGTGCGCTGGGAGTGCTGTGGCAGTCAGATGAGTGTCGCACCTGGTGGATTTGCACGTGTGCCGGCTTCTCATTGACGCCCGGCCACTGTGGCGCGGGCGTATTGCCGCTCAACATGTGCAGCAGCTGGTTGCGGCGGTCCTCCGGCTGGAACTCCTTCGAGCCATACTGCAGCAGCGGTACAAGCAGCAAACATCAGCACACACATCACCTCGACGTCACATTCCTGTACGCGCCACACCGGCAGTGATGATGTTAGTTGGAATTGGAAACATAGACAGTTTTCCATTTCAAGCAGCAGGTGTGATGCTGGCATCAGCACCCACTGATGCTGCTACCACGAATCTAAAGGATGCCCCTCAGGTTCATTGCTTTGCCACGTGACATCTTGTGGGTTTTGAAAGGCAGGATGCAGCTCTGAGAGTCCCACCTGCGGCTTGACGCCGCGCTTGTCTGGTGTGAGCCACACTTGCAGGAAGCGCGTGGTTTCGTCCTGTTCATTCATCTCGCTGTGCACGATGCCGGAGCCCGCCGACAGGTACTGCACGCTGCCGCGGCCTAGCGCCTCCTGTTCATCATGAAAAGCACAATGTCAACAGTCATGTCGCAAAGGTTCCACACCGGAGCAACACACTGTGTGGGGACAAGCTCTTGTTTTTTTCATGCTCGCTACCTCATGACCGCAAGACAGGCAGGCCATGTCACCGCCGACAGAAGAACAGACTGCGCCAGTGGCCAGGATATGACATCACCTTGTTTCCCATGTTGTCCTTGTGGCTGAGCTTGCCGTCGATGACGTAGGAGAAGATCTCGGCGTCGCGGTGCGGGTGCGCACCAAAGCCCGCATTGCCCTTCACCAGGTCGTCGTTGAGGACCTGGTCAAAATTTCGGATTCGGATTCGAGGCCAAGGTCAAATGTGCGCACACCTCCTCGATTAGCGACACAGGTCAGTGATTGAGGAGCACAGGTGCATAGTAGGATGTGCTTGAAGGCCTTCAACTGGAAGGCACATGGTGCAGGTGCCACAGCAGGAATAGCAGCACAATGCTCACCCGCAGGGCGCCAAAGTTTGTGTTGTCCGGATTATAGTAGCCGGCAAAGGAGAAGTGGAAGCGGCTCTCCAGCCACCATGTCGGCTTTGATACCGCAAGAGAGTCTGCAGTAATCGACAGGGGCAATTTATCACGACGGCGACGGTTCTAGACCGAGCACTAGTATGGTACGCGGCGATAGGGCCACAGACACAGTGGCTCTACAGTCATGAGCACGGATGCAGCATCGATGATAGACTTCATCATGTGTGTAACACAGCTACGTCGGTACGTCGTGCAGAATGTGACGCCATGAAACGACTACGACCAGTGACATGTGCAGCAATGGCCGCATGTGCAAGCAAGCACCTGTAACATATCGAGCATGCGACAGGGCCTCACCGTTCGGGATCTTTCTCAGGAAGCCTGAGGATTTTCTGGAGGGCATTATTGATGTCTGCACGGCACGAGCGGCTATACGCGACGGCTGCACCAGGGCGCGACAGAACAGGGACTGTGGAACAGGCATGAACCAAGCGAGAGCAGCGAGTGGGAGGAGGTAAAGGCGCTATCAAAGCAAGGTTTTGAGGAGCGAGCATGCGGGCGATCGCTGAAAAGCAGGAACTGCGACTTACATCAGATCGCTCTGCATCTTCGTAAGCCAGGAGGCTGACGTCACTCACGTGACTTGTAGGGTTTTCACTAGGGCATTTTATTTACATACCTTGGCCTTGCAGCGCGCTTGTTGCAGCGCTGTATCGCAGCCGCAAGCCTGCGCAGGCATGCACTTGAGTAGGAATCGTGCTGTCTAGCAGGAACTTCAGGAACGGCACCGCCACCTGCACCAATTGGAATGGAGGCCATGGGCGCGCATGTGCACACATACAGAGCTCTCCTTGCAAACGAGCGCAGGCCGCCATGCAATGAGGTCCGACAACAGTTCAATCGTACAGTTATTCTTTGGGTTGGACATGCGTATGTCAGATGCTTGGATGCTCGTGCAGCCTGGCAACAGCTCCGCAGCGGCGCTGCGGAGCAGCGTTGTGCAAACGTACTATGAGGTCAGTTGTGGACAGTTTGTCTTGCGAATGCCGACAGGCCGACCAGGACGAGCTGAGGCGGCTCAAGATCGCGTCGCACGTGTACGACTCCTGGACGGAGCGCGGCACGCGGATTGCCCAGCTGGCGGACAGGTCAGGGCCCTGCTCGACTGCAAATCGAATTCTCATTGCATGTATATGAGAAACACTAAAGCATTTGGCAAGCATCTTGTTGTTCGGCGCAGGTTCATGGATGGCAGTGTGGACTCCCTCGATGCCATTGTCTACCGGCAGCCGCAGCAGGGCTCGGCGGCTCAAACGGCGGCCACGCCGGCGGAAGGTGGGAAATGTCTGCAGCGCACACCACTCGGGCATAGGCTCGTGCGTATCTCATTGGAAATCCTGCAGCTTGCCTCGTGTGTGCGATGTGCAGGCGCGGACACGACCAGTGTGGACGTCCAGCACGCAAACGACCTGAGCTATGAGGAATTCGTGTGCCGCTACATGGCGCCCAACGTGCCGGTCGTTATCCAGGCATCCAGCTGATTTTGTGTGTTTGTCCGCGCCATACGAAGGTAGCTTCTCAGCATGCTTGGTAGCGTCGTACCATGCATCTGAATGCTGCTGGCCAACCCCAGCAATCGTCTGTTTGCAGGGCATAACAGAAGGGTGGCCAGCGCAGCACGACTGGGTGCTGGCAGATGGCGGCATCAACCTGGACTTTCTGGATCAGCACTTTGGCGGCTCCCAGGTCATGGCCACAGACACCTCCAGGTGTGAACCTGAGACGTGTTGGCCCCAAAGACGCATGAGATTGCTGGCGCGCCCCATGGTCTGGCTGCGATCTCTCCGCAACGGGCTTGTGACTGCAGAGCGCTGCGCGGGGGCGTTCAGACAAGGAGCAGTCAAGTGCTGAATGCTCGCCTGTTAGCCCGCTTGTTAGCTGGTCAATGCTCGTGCATGCCAGGCAGGCAAAGGGCTGCGGCATGCGACGCGACCTGTCGCTGTCAGAGTACATCGCCTGGTGGCGGGGGCGGCAGGGTGGTGGCTGCGACCGGAAGCCGGCCGCTGCGGACACTGCGGATGCGGTGGGCGGCGCAGCCATGGCCAGTGCGGAAAGTAGTGGCCGGGATGCCAAAGGCAGCGGCGAGTATGCAGGAAGCTGCGGCTCCCCCATCGCTGAGCCGCTGTTGTACCTTAAGGACTGGCATTTCGCCAGCGAGCACCCTCACTACCAGGTAATGGTCTTGCTGTCTTGGCGGGCCGCGGGATCCAGCAAGCGCCGCCCACGGTCAGCTAGGAGTGCCCCCAAAAGCCGCTGCAAGACAGCCTGACCAACCAGCCACAAGGCAAATTATAAGCCACATGCGCCCGCAGGCATACACGACGCCGCACTTCTTTACGGACGACTGGCTGAACGACTACTACAGCGCAAAGGCGGCGCAGCGGGTGGGTGGCACGAATGAACAGGGACTGGGCGCAGCAGCACAGCCTGGCAAAGCAGCCGCGCAGCAAGCTGCGAACCTGCCGCGAGTTGCGGCCTCGCCGCCGCAGGCACCGCCGCAGCGTGTCAGCGGCAACAGCTTCGGCGGCGGCGACGGTGGCGGCTGCAGCGACGGCAACGAGGCGGACGCACCTGAAGAGTGGGAGGCGGCGGACAATCGGCAGGAGCCGTGCATCGCGACGTCGGACTACCGCTTCGTGTACATGGGCCCCAAGGTAAGCGGCACCACTGCAATCCTGGGTCTCCCGGGGGCCGTATGCAAACTGGTGGCTCAAACCAGTGCTCAAATGTCTTACTCGAGAAGCCTGTCTCGGCTGGAATGACAACAGCTGGAATGGCGCCGAGTTCTCCTCGCCCTTGTCGCCAATGACGACAGCATTGCCAAGGTTGGCCTGTGGTGCATGCAGGCTGTGCGGCAAGCGCTGTTGCCCCGCCTGGCTGTGCAGGCGCTATGGCATGACCGCCTCTACTACTTGCACATAGCTGCTCCTCACGGAAGGCAATTTGGGAATGAAATTATTCAAGCTTTGAACGGAGCAGATGCTCGGGTGCCTGCAGGGCACCTGGACGCCGCTGCACGCGGACGTGCTGAGATCCTACAGCTGGTCCGTCAACGTGGCGGGCTCCAAGCGGTGGCTGCTACTGCCGCCGCGGCACACGCACCTGCTGTTCGACCGCTTCGGACGGCACATGGCGCCGTCCTTCGACATGCCGCCTGGCTGCGGTGCGTGCGGAATCGAAGCTAACCCTGTTGGAAAATTTGGAATCGACCAACAGCACAATTGCTGTCAGGCCGATAGCCGGCTCACATCATGGTCAATCTTACACTGCGGTCATGCCCGAGGTCGGAGTGCATCTCATCCACCTCGAACGATGGGCTCCGTTGCGGTTGTGCGAGCCACTGGGTGCTGTCGCCTCCTCAGTTCAGCAGTGCAGTACAGGCAACCATTTGGCTCGCTGTCACAGCAATTCCACATGCCTTCTGCAGAGGAGCAGTACCCAAATCTGGTGGAAGCGCGGCGGAATATCATCGAGGTGCGCCAGGGCGCCGGCGACGCGCTGTTCGTGCCCAGCGGCTGGCACCACACCGTGGAGAACACCGCAGGTGACAATAAGAGATTGGTCTGTATCTCTTTGTTCGCAACTCGGCCTGAGCTCGCAGCGATGCAGGGGCTGCGTGCTTCTGCCTGTACATAGCTGTGGACTCCATATGCATCTTGATGGCAGTGAATGAAGTTCTGATGGCTGTTCACCATCTGGACTGACAGACACGCCAGACCCGTGACCGCGCAGCAGTGGCGATGACGGAGCATGACTTTACAAATGCAGACACGCTGTCGATCAATCACAACTGGCTCAACGGCTGGAACCTGCACTGGGGGCTGCACCTGCTACAGCGGGAGCACGCCGCCGCGGCCGCCGCCATTGAGGACTGCAGGTGACCTCATGTCGTACCACAAAACCTCACGTTCATGTCCATCGCCTCTGCATGTCTGTCCAGCTGCATTGCTGGACCGCTGAGGACTGGAGGAGACCTCATGTCGTACATTATGATATATATACATGTCCGGGTATCTGTCCAGCTGCATTGCTGGACCGCTTCAGTTCCGAGGAGCAACAGCCCTGACCGCTGTGATGGTCGCAGCCTGCCGCAACTGCTGCTGCTATCGTGCGCCCAACGCAACCCCAGCTGCATACCAGGGCATCAAGCCATGTGCTGTCCTACAGGGCGGGGTGCACGGCAGCAGAGTTCGAGGGGCTGGTGCAGCGGAACATGGCAGCAAACGCCGGCCTCGGCTACGCTGGCCTTGCCGACCTGGCGGCCACAATCGCGCAGCGGGAGCTGATGTACCTGGTGAGGCGGGCGCGCGTCAGCGGAGCCGCAGCCGCCGGCGGCGCGCCGTCTGCTTCCGATGCGGTCGCCGCACCTGACGGCGTGGCAGGCTCCGACGCAGCCCTGGCGAATGGCGGCCGCGCCGCTGAAGCAGCCGCTGCCTGCAGCGGCAGCAGTGGCGGCGTTGCGGGCGCTGGCTTTCCGCCTCCGGATGCAGCGGCATTGCAGCATGCGTTCAACCTGCGGCGGGCGCTGTTCGTGCTGGATGAGCTCGAAAGGGGCACACGCGACGTGCAGGAGGATGCAGCCTTGCCGGCGTTTGCGGTGTTGTCGAGACAGATCCGATTGGCTGTTGAAGAGATCGACCTGGGCCTGTGAATTCTGCGACAGAACTGCTGACGGCCATGACATTTCAAACCAATTCCCGTTTCCATTCCATTAATCCCCTTTGCTACTGCATCAACACATTGTCAATTCGCTGAGTCACCCACGTATCTCAAATCTAGTGGAGCTGAAGGGTGTGTGCTGCCAGGTTCTGCAATCAGAGGCCGCTGCCGCAAGCCGCCGCTTGCACGATGCACATGAGCTCAGCGGCGTTTGCTGCCTCGGTCCAGCTGCGTGCCTTGCAGGCCGCTCGCGCGCCGACGACACCCAGCGCACTGCCGTCCTGCAGCAGCCTCTCGATCTGCGGGCACAGCGCATCGACGCTTCGGCAGGGCTGCTTCACACATCCCAGCACCTTTTTGCGCGTTTTCGATCGCCCATGAAATTCCTCATCGCAGGTGCAGCCACGAGCTGAGCAATAATGGCATCCGCTCTTCAGTTGAGAAGCCCTCAAGTGATTTCGCCACTAAAGCGATGTTCGCAGGCGAATGGCGCCAGACCATTATCCATAAAATGCACCTCACCTCATCTGCGAGCCGCCCGGCCGGCTGCTCCATGTCGAAGCCGCAGCACTCGCCGGCGGCGGCGGACAGCATGTCGGTGGCGCCGACGGCGCCGCCAGCAGCAACGAGGGAGGGCGCGCCCTGCGACGCCGCCTCCACCACCGTCATGCCATAGGCGTCGTACCTGCCGACACACAGAGCGAATAACAAGTCGGGGTGTCAGAACGGAAGGACCAAACCCCAGGACGGACTCAGGGTGAGTGAGTTCCCAAACGCAGGAGCAGGCATCACAACAGGCAACAGGCGCCAGTGCGGAGAGTCCACTAAGCTCCCATGATCGAAAGACGCCGGGTACTCATTGACGTACCGGCAAGGATGCACGTTGAGCTTTGTTGCGGCGTACACCTGCAGGACGCGACGTTCGCAGGTGACGAGTCGTTCCCAAGTCGATATCTTTTCGCACAATTGCCAGGCAGCCTGCCTGGCACCCAGGCTCGGCCAGATTTGTCGCACTGCAAGCACATCAGTACTATTTTTGTCTGGCAAGCGGGCACACGGAGCATGGTCTCCTACCTTCACCAGCTTTGTTGGCGACAGAAATCGCTCCTGGATGACGGAGTCCGGCGATGCCGCCCGCAGCCGCGCTTTCAGCTCCTGCGCGTATTCAGTCGTCGCCGAGCCGCACAGCAGCGGCGTCACGCCCAGCCGCTGCAGCCGATTCTCCGACGCCACGTTATTCGGCACAGGGTCGCCGGCTTCCGCTGCTTCCGCTGCTGCATGGCCATCACTGTGCGGCGCCGCGCCTGCCGGCTGGATGCCGTTGAGCAGGCCGTCGGCAGCCGGTTGCCTCGCACCAGCAGGCGAGTGCGTGCCGCTGCCGCAACTGCCGCCATCTGCTTCATCGCCGCCGCTGTCCCCGCTGCCGTTGCATAAACCATCCCCAGCGGCTGCGCCTGCCGCTGCGCTGCTGCAAAGCCCCGCCAGCGCCTCGATGGCGGCCACAAAGCGCTCCGGCTCCTTCTCAGGCGACAGCCGCACACAGCAGGTGAGGTAGCGGCGGCCGGGCCCGCCATACGCCAGCTGCTGCTGCTGCTGCTGCTGGACCATGCTGCCATATTGCCGCGCTGCATCCGAACTCTGGTGGCTGAGCTCGCCGCCCCCCGGCGACTGCTGACCTATGCTGCCACTATGTTGCACGGCATCGGAGTCCTGCCGCTGCGAGACCTGCCGGCCCTGCCGCTGCTGTGCCGCCTCGGCGCCACTCTGCAGCGCTTCTTGCACATCTGCAGGCGGCGGCACTGCCTCCACATCTGCCTGCAGCGCAGGTAGCACCACCTGCGGAGCGCTTGACCATATGGGCCTGGGGTGTGCCATACAATAAACCGTGCTGCATAAGTTGAGGGGAGCTGCTGACACGCTCCTCCATCCCAGCACATGATCTGCCCTCGGATCCCAGCCAGCCACTGAGATCTACTAGGACATGGGACGCTTGAGATGGCCATGCACTGCCCACCTTCGGCGGGGCTGCGCCTGGTCCAGGCTGCAGGTGCTCCCGGATGTATGCCGCATCGCTGCGGCTGAGGCAGACGGTGGCCGCGGCTGCCTCCACTGCTTCCCGCTCCAGCTGCCGCAGCAGCGCGTGCGCCTCCCCGGCGGCTGTGCGGCAGTACACGCTGTAAGGCAGCAAGCACGCCACGATCAAGGCTATAGCATGGTGCGGTAGTGTGATATGTGTTGCGACACCACGCACATGTCCACGCACATGTGGCTTCGACGAAGGAAGGCAGTGGAGCATTGGCTGCAAAGGTTGTGCCATGCAAGCCGCCGAGAAGGCAGAGCTGCTGGCGATGCCAGGAGCAGACTGGATGGCGAACACACACCGGTAGTTCAGGTAGATGTACGGAAGGGCAGCCGCTGCGCCGCCCAGGCGCTGCCGCAGGCCGCGCCATGCGCCCAGGGCGTGCCAGTCCACGCCCAGAACAGATTGCGGCTCGAACGCCGCGACAGCAGTGGCGACGGGCTCTGCTGCCGCCCCCGCCGCAAACTCGCGCCAGCCGCACTGCTCGTCCAGGCGGCCCCACACCGGCAGGCTCACCTGCGTGTGCGGCAACCCTGCCTAGACGATCCCAGATGTTGGACTAAGAACTATGCAAACAAGCAGGCCGATTATCGTTGATTCGTCAACCTCTGAGCAGCTGCGCAGTGGGAGCAGAGCTGAGAGAGCTGTGGAATTGCGTTGGCGCGCTGATAGCATTACACACACCTCCAGCTGGCCGCTCGGCGTCGCCGCATCTGCGCGACCAGCGGGACGGCCCGCCAGGACCAGGACCTCGTGTCCCTGCGCCCTGAGCGCCCTCACCTGCAGCAGGTCGGCATGAACGTTGCGTCGGCGCCAGACGTAGTGCGTTTTGCGGAAAACTCCTAGAGATCACGGTGTAGGAATGCTGTGTACATCTCTGGCGATCTGAAGAACGAGACGCTGCTGCACGTCCGCCGCTGCATGAGGGCTATACCTTTGGTAAACAAGGTCTGTCACCCCTCACCTGACTCTGCGCATACACGCCGTTGCCTGAGAATGTGCCGGCGCTGAATTCTAGGGTGACGAACAGCAGTCGCATTGCAGGCTATATGAACGGCTTCCAGCCAACACCAGATAGGCTTGGTGGTCGCAAAGTGGCCTCAGGTGTCCACTGACTGCAGCTGACCGCATCCCTTAGGACATCGGCCAAGCCAAACTTGGAAGTACAAGATGCGGCGGCGTCAGCACCTGATGCGCACTGGATTGCAATTGATTGTTGCTCAGAAATGATCAGACTGTTGCGACGCTGGCTGTCAGCGGTGACCAGGTGACTATTTACAAGTCAGCAAAACGCGCCACGTGCCCTGAACTGTCCGTCAACCGCAACGATGATACAACGCCTCATTGTCAGAAATCGTCATCTTTCCAATACCCGCCTATGAGCCGCCCTTGCAGCACCTCGTACAAGCGGGTCTGCCTCAGCATGGACATGGATTGTGAGCCAGCCCTGCCCGCTGAGCCCGAGTGCTACCTGCCGCCCAACTGCGTCGCCGAAATTGCCGCAATGGTTACGCAGCAGCGCAACTGGGTGTATCAGATCATGGCCATGGCAGGCGTGAACCCGCTGTGGCGAGCAATAGTGTCGCAGCTTCCGGCGACCACGGCCTTGACCCTTGAACCCCAGCACAAAGCGTGCTCGCTGCACGTCCAGCGCGACTTCCTGATGGGCGCGGCCGGACTCCTCTCCGGCTACGGCAGTCTCGTGTGCCGCGGCCAGGCCATTCAGGACAGCATCATTCTGAAGGTGAGCCTGTCCGAGTAACACTCTGATAACACCTTGCCACTCGGAGTGCCCCTTTTGGTCGTGCTGCAGCGCAGACGGCCTGTACGCGAGCCGCAATGTTCAAGAATCGATTGATTGCAACGCATCCGTCCCGTCAGATGGGCGCTGGCGCTGTCCCGGCGCAGCTGCAGGCCGCCATCTTGTGGCCACCCCACCTTCCGGTCAAGTGCCTGGCCGTCATTCCGCGACCGCCTGGTCAAGACCTACGTGTTGTTCAGCAGTGCATCAGTTCTTCAAATCGACACAGCCGATACTCAAATATATGTTATCTCACGCCGGTGCGGGGAAGCCCGCAGGTGTTTGGCGCTGCTGGCCAGCAACCTTGTCAGAACCAACCTGGGGTCAACCTCCCATGCGGCTTCATGCCAGCGCACCGCCAGCCTTTTGCTGACCGCCCTCTTCAATGCGCAGGCCGCCAGCCGCTCGGGCGCCTCCTGGACGTCGCTGCGCATCGAGGGGGCGCCGGACGTGTCAGATAGGGCGCTGCTCGCGTGCGGCGCCAAGGCGCCGCGCCTGCGGCAGCTGGCTCTGGTGGGCCTGTCCGGCGTCACCGTGCGCGGCCTGACGTCTTTCATGACCACCACCTCCCTGGAGTCGCTGGAGCTGGCGGACCTGCAGGCCCTGGACGGCGGCGAGGTGCGCATTTTCGTGGCGGAATTATCCCGCGGCGTCAGCGGCGGCACCTTGGCATTTGCTCACAGATTTGTCCTTCTGGATGATTTGGATGCCATTTGTGCTGCTACTTGTACAAAGTTAGGCTTAACGAGTAACAGTATGATCAGCGGTTGAGCATTTGCGCGGATGAGGCCACAGCCGCTCCGGCAGATTGTGCTTGTCGTGCACCTCGCACGCCGCGCATGCCGCACAAGAGGCTCACTGCCTCCTGATGCCCGAGCACCCAGTGGCCGCTCCCAGGCTGCTGCACCAGTGCCTGCCAGCCCAAAGAGCACAAGTCACTGCGGTACTGCAAATGACGCGCGACTCATTGCAATACTGCTCACATCTGTGCAGGGCGGCGGACCGCCGACCGGGCGGCAGCAGCTGTCCATGCCCAACGTGCTGCTCATGGCGCGCCTGTTCCAGGCGCTGCCCCGCCTGACGGAGCTCAAGCTCGCCGCGCCCGCCGCCGCGCTCTTTGCAGCCATCCGCTTCTGGTGAGTGGGACCCGGCACACGCTGTCCCAGCTCGCGCTGCATCCTCACTGCTTGAACATCAGCCGTAGTCCACATCATGCTGTACACGGCGGCGCTGGCACGCAGCGTGACTTGCCAGCTGCGCGGCAGCAACCAACTGATAACTGCCGCATTCCATCCGATGTGGCCCCTGTACACATCGAAACCCGCTTTCTTGGGTCTGCAAATTATACCTGTGCATCCTGCTGTCGCCCGCAGCCCGCAGCTGGAGCGGCTGACGTACACCGCTGACAGCCCGGCGGCGCTACACGCAGTGGTGTCCGCGCTGCCGGCGCTGACGCGGCTCGCGAGCCTCAGCCTCACGGCGCGCGCCTTCGCCATCCCGCCCGAGACAGCGCGCCTCATCGGCCGGCTGCCGCTGACATCGCTGTGCCTGGACTCTGCGGTGAGTTTTGTCCGCGGCTTCCCTCCAAAGCAGGCCCAGGGTCAAATCGCACATGCAGCTCGGAACCCCTTCCTGCCTTGCTGTCTCGAGGACACCTTCGATTATCTGCCTCTGTTGCTATCAGCAGTTCCGTGTGCCTCCTGATGCAGCGCAATCCTTCGATACGGACAAGAGGCCAGCATCAACAGTGGTTCTTGTCGTTTCATGCCGCAGGTGTACGAGGCGCAGTGCTCCACGCACCAGCTGGCGCTGAGCCACCTGGACAACGACGCCGTCAAAGCCCTCGTCGACGGCGTCTGTCAGCGTTGGCACCAGTTTGCCAAGCCCGGTGCGCAAGGTGTCCTGCTATAACGCTGACGGTTGCCATTGCTGAAGCGGCGGGCAACAGATGCATGTGCGCCGCTGTGCCAGGGCGGCGCAAGCGGAGAGGCGAAGATCACAGGGGCGGCAGGGGCCTGGTTGTTCGCACGTGATGTGGTCGTGGCTGGGCTGGCCATGCGCTCAACCATTGGATCTCGTTTAGCGGCACAGGCGCGGGCGGGCGGCCGGACCTGCAGGAGGAGTTCAAGCTGAGCCTGCAAGGCAGCACGATTTTCGTGTCCACTTCACTTCGATCAGCATTGTGAATTTAACATTGTTCCATGGTTTCTTTGCAGGCAAGGCCGGGCGGCCAGATCTGCAGGAATTCAAGCTCAGCCTGCGGGGCGCGACGGGGCTGGCGCACGATGCGGTGTCCACGCTGCTGCGGCTGCCGGTGCTCACCGAGCTGGACGTTTCCGGCTGCCCCCGCATCTCCGCCATGGACCGCATGCGCCTCGTTGCCAAGGTATGCAGCTGCTGCTATTTTGCCGGCAACCGGTGGGCTGATGCCTGACGTCTTTCACTACATGACATGTCACAAGATATGTTGTATGTGCCCTGCTGTGTTGTGCACCGCAGCGAAGGCCAGCTTGCCTAGCCATGCAGATACGTTGCAGATGGAACGACATGCTCATTCATTTGTGCAGCTAGCCCTATGTGAGGAGATCATTAGTGTGCTTCCTGGCATGCTGAAGCAACGTACGCCCTATCGCAGGTCAAGGCCGGGTGCGAAATCCTGGCGGGGCAGGCGCGGCGTGCCGGCCGGCCCGCGGCGGACGCGGCCGTGGAGGCCGGCACCGTGGCGACGCCGGCGGAGCATGGGGCTTTCTTCCGCGGCGAGCGCCAGGTGTTTGGCGGTCCAGCGGCGTCCTCGGGGCGCGACGGTAGCAGCGGCCGCATTGCGGGCGGCCACAGGGCGTGAGCCAAAGGGGCATCAGTGCGCCGCGGCATGCTCGTCTAGCTGTTGCGGCGGCATGCGCGGCGGCAGCAGCCTCGCCGCTCATCAGCATGGCACCAGCGCAACAGTGCCGCTTAGGTCTGAGTTTCATGCTGGGAATACCTAGAGACTGTGCTGGCTGCGGCACGTGTGGAGATTACATGCCGAAGGCTGCTGCCTGCCAATACTGCCACGCTTCACTTCACGTGCTGGAAGTTCCTATCACTACAGCGTGCAGTTCAGGATTGCATGCATCATTTCTGGCAGCATCTCCTGGCTTTCTGTGCGAACCTTTTCTGGTGTGTTCCAGTGCCTGTCAATGAGAATGTGCCATGAAACTGATCCCTAGAGGCCATGCCAACGTGCCAGCACTGATGCGACGCCTCGCTTAGCCACGCATATTCTGGCAGGCGAGTTTACTGGCGCACAGCCGCATCACACATTTCCAACGTCGCTGGCAGAGTAGTGCAAGAAGTGTCGGTGGTGACAAAGCCATGCAGCGTGCATCAGTTGCAGCAACATCACCAACGCTCCAAGGTTTGAAAACAGTGTAGAACAGTACTCTGAACGACGGCAGAGAGTCCTGCTGCACGGAGCAGTGGCTGATGTACACAAGCGGGTCAAGGCGGCTCAGGAAGCGAAAACAGTCAGCAGGGCGGCTCAAGAATTAGGCGCCCAGCGCAATCAGGTTGACGACGTTATTCTGAAGTTGCCTCCGGTCTGCACCGGCGAAAGTGGCGATCTTCTTGCCGCCGCGATAGAACGAAAATGTGGGCTGCGATCACCAAGATGGAACTGTCAGCACCACGACCGTCAGCAATGCCACAATTTGCTCAGCGAAGAACATGCATGCATCGCAACCATCGTCCCCACACCATCGGAAACGCAACCGCGGTGCAGGCTGGACACAATGCATGCATCGCAACGCTGAATCCAAGCATGCTGTTCGCCCAGCATGGACGCCAAACGCACCACTGAGACCACGTTACTGTTGCGCACTGACTCCTGAATGGTCTCGCGGTCGATGTCCACCTGCACAGCAACAGTGAAAAACTTAGTGATAGCGAGAAGGACAATCGCACTAGGTGTGGTCAGGAGCAGCGCACGTGAGCTCCCCAATTATGGACTGCATGCGCAGATGTCATACCGCCAACAGAAACTGCATTGTCTAGTGAATGGCCCACCTTGTAGAAGGTAACTTCGTCGTAGTCAGCACTCAATTGGTCCACGACCGGCGCAATCATCTTGCCTGGGGTACGGGCATGTAGTCGTGCTCAGACGTCGGAAGTGCTGAATGTCTGCCAAGGACAGACTGCATTGTGGAAGTGCAGGATGAGCATGAATTTTACAGATGGGATGTCTACTCACATGGCCCACACCAGGTCGCTGTGAAGTCAAACACTGACAGAGCATTCGTTTTTGCCGCGTCCGCGAGCACGCTCTCAAACTGCTGGTCCGTCTTCAGCTCCTTCACGCGCGACACCGGCGCGTCTGTTGCTGCATCTGCATAGATAAGTTCCTGAAGCTGATATCGAGATGCGTGCCCAGGAATACGCAACCGACGTCGTGATGCATGTTGTCTGGCATGTTGTCACCTGCTGCAAAGTCCCTGTGACTGACGTTGCCTATATCCGTCAGGGGCTGGGACAGGCGGGCAGCAAGCGCTCTCTGGACCTCCGGCGCGGCAACCTTGAGCCCTCTGCAGGCCACCGCCAACCTGCCCAGCATGTTTGAGCTCGCTGTGGGTATGGTCCGTGGCTCAAAGCTGCCGGGGCGCCGCGATCGTCACACCACTGAGACACAAACCATCTCCAGTGTACCTGAAGTATATATTGGAACGCACATTGGCCCGATTTTCCGTTCCAATCTGACAACATGACACCAGATTGCGTCAACTCAGGGTTTAGCTGGTGCAGAGACCAAGTCGGCTGCGAGTGCCTGTTTGCGGGCCTCTTTCGCTAGTCAGGAGGAGCAGGAGGTCGCGAGGCGGCGGCTGAAGCTTAGCAAGATGGTGAGCGCCGCGCCCTGCAGCTGCGTGTGCACTAAGGCGCCTGGCGGCCATGTGTGCAGCGAGACATCCGCTGGGCAATCGCAGCCTTTGGCAGCGTGCAGCCTCGCTGCTAAGCGAGCAACGACTGTGGCATGTTCTTGGCATGCTCAGGGAGCTGCAGCACCCACCGGTGCTGCGGCACTAGTAGGAAAGGAGGGCTCGAGGTAGATGGACTGTTGCAGGGGCGAGTGGGGGTGGGAGAGACACTTCGCACGCCTCTCCGCTGCTAGACAGCTCGTGCGAATGCCAACAGCGCGTGCAAAGCTGCTTGCAAAGCTCAAAGCCGAGAAAAAAATTGGTTCCTTCCGGTGCGCTGCAGCCGCGCCAGATCGTGGAGATCAAGCAGTTCCTGCTGACGGCGAGGCGCCCGGACGCCAAGTCCGTGAAGATCAAGAAGACGGGCCCGGTGACCAAGTTCAAGGTCCGGTGCTCCAAGTTTCTGTACACGCTGTGCGTGGAGGACAACGACAAGGCCGACAAGCTCAAGCAGTCACTGCCCCCGGGTGATTTACACTCTTCCCTTGTGCCCTCCTAATTCATGACCCAGGCAATTACGCATGACCCAGGCAATTGCGCAGGGACGTGTAGCAGATGCGGAAAGCAGCAAAATAATAGCGGCGGCGGGAGCGGGAGGTCACGGCGGGCAGGAGCGAAGCCAGCGGTCACACAGCTGTCTGGGAGTCGGGAGGCAGGGTCAGCAGTCCGGAGACCGCAAGCGGCAGGAGGCCGCAGGGTTGCAAGACTGTTGGTCCATGCAGCAACCGCATTTGAGCATCTGCTCTATCAAATCTGAGCTGCTATGTGTTTCCAGACTGGACTTCCAGACGGGACCACTTCTGTATGAAGACACCGTCTTGGACCTAAGGCTGCGCTGTGGTGGTCCCTGAAAGCATGCCTGTGGTTGTCAGCTTTGCCAACGTCCATCTTTGCTGTGTCGCAGGCCTCCAGGTGCACGACATCTGAGCAGGGACCGGATCTTGCTGCCAGCCAGCCAAGTGCCCGTTCGTCCCTCCGGATGAGCGGCATGCACCAGGCGTGCGCAGCATGGGTGGAAGGCAGCCGGCCAGCCCGGGTGTAGGGCGGCCGCGCAGCTCAGGGGACAGTGGACGACGTCGCCATAAGCGTTTGCAGCATGTACTCCACAGCAGCATTGTGCTTTCATGTGATGCTGCGGTGAGGGAAGGAGGTCTTGTAAGATCGGAACCATGCACATCCTCCCTGTGGCGTCTGCACAGCTGCCCTCAGTGTTGCGAGATGCAGGCCCTCCACTGTCGAGAATGCCATCCAATCAGCAATGGTCAGCCTGCGTAATCGCGGGAGGCATCAGCAGCACAGCACTTTCTCATGCACCTGAGCTGCTGAACTAGGTACCTGAATCCATAGGTGGGTTGTGTGTCAGGTACAGCAGATCTGGAGTCAGAGAACCATCTCCCTAGAAACACTGCGGCAGCTCGACCTGGCTTTGCATGAAGCGGGCTGCCAACTCTACGCACATGCCGCATCTGCACAGCATGTTTCCTGCAGCTGCCGGGCACTCAATGGCATAGCACTCTGCACAGCACGACTCTGCAGCCGCCGGGCACGCGGTGCCGACTCTTTTGAATCCTTTCTCTAGGTCTCCACGACGCCGACGCTCTCCTCCTCCAGCGCCATCGCCGCGGAGGACACCTTGCTGATCCAGGTGTCCAGCCGGCCCATGAGCCCCTCGATCTGCGGCAGCGTCAGCACCCGCGGCTGCACCCACGACACCTGCGCGCAGCGGTGACGGGGTTGGAGCACAGATTTGCGGTGAGAACGAACTTGAGTTGGCTGGGATGGGAGCACGCAAAAGGAGCAAAGCCAATATTGATGGGTCATGTGTTGCGAGGTAGTGGCCTCAGTCGAGTTTTGTGTGCTGTCGTTGCTGCATCAGGAATCAGCAACTTACCAGGTGTGAGCAAACATCACCGGCGGAACACGTCGCAAAGATGCAATTTAGAGCAGTTGCGGCCTGCACAGCGTCTGCCACCCGGCCGATGCAGGCCCCGAGATGATACCATCAAATCACATAGTGGATGTATTGTGTTTGACGTTTGTTGCGATTTGTTGAAGCTCATTCGCACCTGCACGGTGCAACATGGAAATCTTCAGTAGTGTTTGCGGGTTTGTAGCCTTTGACGACTGGGTTTGTCTCACCTGCACGGTGCCGGAGACCTGGTCGATGGAGCCCTCGATGAGATGCAGCGACAGCGCCTTCATGAGCAGGAACTCGACGCCGTCCTCGCTCAGCTTCGTCGCGCTTGCGATTGTCGCCAGCGGCACCGTGCGCTCGTCCGCCGGCAGGCTGCAGATGAGAAACATATCGGTATTGGTGTGATGACAAAGACAGGCATGCTGTTCATGGGCAGGAACTCCACGCCATCCTCGCTCGGTTTCATCGCGCCCACGGTGGTCGCCAGCGGCAAACCGTGCGCTCGTCCGCTGGCAGGCTGCGGGCGCCAATCAAGATGCGAGTGTGACATTTGGTGACCAGGAGTGCAGCATTCGGCGGCCGCCAGCTGGTGGCATCCCCCATTGCAGACGACTGGGATATATTCACGGCAGCCTGCTCCAAATGCTTCAGCAATCATCAACTCGCCCAGCTCATCCCCTCAAAAGTCTCCCAGAACGTCGATGTCACTCAGCATCAAGACACTGCAGCAGTGAAGGGCGCACTTGAAGATGACCTCCGTGAGGGGCGAGGATGGTGATCTTCTCTCGCTGAGACGTTCAAACATCAGATTGCGGCAGCAGTGCAGAGCCTGTTGCCTTTCGAAGGAGCCTTTTTCAGTTGAAGGAGGGTTTCCTCACTTGAAGATGAGCTCCGTGAGCGCAAGGATGGTGATCTTCTCGCGCAGCGAGCGCTCGTTGTCCACCAGCGCCGGCTGGCCGTTGAGAGCGCCCGCATGCCGCTCGCACAGCGCATCGTAGCCGTGCAGGTCGCCGGCGTTGAAGGCCGCCAGCACTTCCCCCAGCCACGCATAGGAGCTGCCGTCCAGCACCTTGATCTGTAGTGATGCAAAACGAAAAGATAAAGAAACAACGACAACGACAGACAACAGACATGTCAATCCTTTGGAGCGCTGGAGGCGGCCAGCACCTCGCCCAACCCAGATAGGAGCTGCTGCCAATCAGCCTTGATCTGCAGTGATGCAACGACTACACAATGATTGTCCACTGGGTCAAGTGCCCTGCCTTCTAGCAGCGGCAGGCGTCGCAGGTGAGGTACGCAAATCGAAATATATTACGCTGTCGCGCTGCCTGGTTGATGCTCAGTCTGTGCCTACAGATCATGCAGTCCTTGCGACTCTGCAGCACGAGCAGTCGCATCGGATGGCGCTGCGGGGTTGACAGCGGTCCAGGAGGCCAGAAATGACTCACGATGGGGTGCAGCAGCAGCTCGCCGAAGTTGTAGACGCCCTTCCCCAGCAGCGCCGCCAGCGAGATGTCTACCGCCAGCGCCTGCGCATGCCCAATACCCCTTTGACTTACATTGTCGTATGCCAGCCTTCAAGCTGGCCGCTGTCTCCGCCCCAACTCAAAAGGCGACCCTGAAGGTTGTCGAACCATCAACGGATGGGCAGCTGATGGGCAGCCCTCGGCTGCGCCGGTTGTGGATTCGTCACATCAGCGCCAATCGAAGCAGGCTTTCCCAGTCCGACTGGCCATGGACGAATGATAAAGATGCTTCAACGAGTAAGTGGTATGTAGAGTGATAATGACGCACCAGCTTGAAGTCGTGGTCCAGGTCATCAGAGGAGACGAAGGCGAGGTACTGCAGGGAGGCCTTGTAAAACTCGGCGAAGTCGCGCTCCGCCTTGTAGTACAGGCTGGCCACATAGTGCACCACGCTGCTGACGGTGGGGTCCACCTGTTGTTGTTGTCAATAGCTCAGTGACCCCAGCCAACAAAAAAGCAAAGTCGCGCTTGGCCTTGTAGCACAGGCTGGCCAAGTAGAGCACCACGCTGCTGACGATTGGTGGTCCACCTGCAGAGCGCATTTGATGAACTTGTCATGCTTGCTTTGTGCGGCTGCAGCAGGTCTGCTGGACTGCCGTGCGAGAGTCCCTTCGTGCAGCAGTCACCAAAAGCAGAGGCGCCCGTTGGGAAGGGCTGCAGGCTGGTGCCAGACCACCATGCCAGGCAGCGGTCATGCGCGCGGTGGCCACCAGGCGCCTGATGGTCGCATCTGAACTCTGGCTGAAAACAGCTCGTCTGCGGCGTCACTGGGCAGGTCTCAGGGCAGCCCTCTGAAACGCTCACGTCGTTGAGGCCGGCGAGTGTCTCCTTGCCCGCCTCGACGGCCGCCTTCGCCTCCGCCGCCTGGCCCAGCGTCAGCTGGTTCTGCGCAATGTGCATCTCCAGGAACAGCTGCGGCTGCTCCGTGCGCGGCAGCTTCGCCTCCTTCACGTTGGTCAGCACCTGTGCGTGCCATGATTAAGGCGTGAGGGCAGTTGCCGAGCTGCGGTGCGACTGCCGGGTTCCGGAAGCATGTCGGCATAATGCCTTCCAGGGCAAAGCTTGCAAAGCTCCACAGGGTGTGTAGTCCTGGGAAGGAGGAGATGCTCATACGCATCCGAACATCTGGTGGTAATTGAATTAAGTTGTCTCAAGGTCAGCACAGGAAATGCATGGAGCTCAAAGCAAGGCGGACCTCCTGCAGGAAGCTGACGGCCTCATTCGGGGTGCCAAGCTCCCTGGACACTGCCACTGCCAGCTTTGCTAGGCTCAGCTGGTTCAGCCGGTGCGCAAAGCCCGAGATGAAGTTCCTGCAGCATCGACGAATGACATGTCCAACCGGCGGCAGCGTCGTCACGTTTTTGTTGCCGCACTCGCGCCGCTGGACCATAGTTGGCGCCGTGCAGGGATGCATTTGTGCACATGCATTTCCAGTGCACAAAGGTGCGAGCATGTGAGCCGACCAACCTGTACAGTTGTATGAGGAAGGGATCCTGCTGGAAGCTGGACTGCCCGAGCGCACTGGAGAGCTTGAGCGTCAGCTGGTGCCACAGCTTCTTGTCATATAGCTCGCCCAGCTCCGAAAGCTCCGCCGCAGCACCCGGCCGCTGAATCTGCGCCTCTTCCAGCCAGGCCAGCTGCTTGTCCATCATGTTGTGAGGGCTGAAGCCCACCCACTCCAGGTGCTGCTCAACAGTCTATGGCGACAGCCAAACTGGGGGCTCCCAATCCGAATCGAGTGTGAGACCTGGGAGACACCGGGATAGTCGCCAGCGCTGTCGAGACGGAGTGGGAACGTCGAGTGGCTCTGGCGAGCTTGATGCAATCCAATCGGCGAACTTTCGGAAAAGTGAGACACGCGTTGTGCTGGTCTGCGATGTTTACGTGGCAACCTTGCAATGCTTTGAAATGCTGAATCTGCGCTTTGCTGGTCGCCGAGGAGCATTGGCTTTGCGCCTTACGCGGGACTCACAGACCTGTTGCAGGAGGAATCCAGCTGCTGTCAACGCGAACTTTGCAGCTTGACCTGCCCCGCAGTTGCGCTTCGCAGTGCCCAGATTAAAATGGCGGTTTCGTGAAGACAGTTTAAGGCAGCATGTTGCAGCTGCAGGAAGTAAAGGGTAGTCCTGTCGGAAACGCTACAGAGTTGCCAATGAATTTGGAAAAGGTCGTGCGGTGAGTCTTGATCATTCCTCCATCAGCGCATATAGTATGAACTAAAGTCCAAAACCAGGCCTTTCGGCGCAGGCTGCCTGTCCAGCTGATTTGCCACGCCACAGTGCGCGCGCGCTTACCGGCGTCCTCCAATCAGCGCCGCCAGAGCTGCAGCATTCTGACTGGCTGTACATGACACCCACCGCAGGACGGACAGCGGCGAGGCGATCTCGCCCACCATCCTCAACATCACGGAGAGCTGGCTGCACAGCCCCGCGGCGGTGCTGCGGCGGTTCACCAGCGACGGCGACAGCGGCGACCCTTCGACGCCTAACGCCGCCAGCCGCGCGCTCGTGGACGAGGCGGCGGACATGCTCAGCAACCTGCTGGCCTCCCCTGACAAGGTGAGCATTCCATGGCATGCTTCGGCCTGTCAGCCCTCTCACGGACACACACACATACACGCCATGTTGGCTTGGCGCACGTTCATTCCAGATGGCTGGCGCCTGTGGCAATATCTCCGCTCTCCCTGTTGGTTAACAGAGAGGAATAATAGGTCCCACGATGTTCCTTTTGATGCAAATCGAGATTCCAAGAGTGAGTACCCGTTATACTCTGTATCACAGGCGTGCGCCTGAAAGGACATGGCCAAGTGGATGCAGGAGCAGGAAACAGACTTGTCATCTGTTGTATAAAAGACTGACTGACCTGCTGCAACAGTAGGGCCAGCTAAGTTGTGCAGGCCAGTGCCTGGATGGACATGAACGAGTGGATGCAGGAGCAGGAGATGCGGGTTCACAGACAGTACTTGGATGTTCTGACCATGCTAAAAAGCGCTGTTCCATCACCGTGCGCAGGCGAGCGCCTGGAAGGACATGAACGAGTGGATGCAGGAGCAGGAGATGGACCCAGAGTCGGGGGAGGAGCTGCTGGCACTGCTTGCGGAGGCCGCTCCAGGTGCGAATCACATGACATAAACGATCCCCAACAGTGCACAATCTATACTGGCGCGTGCTGCTGGCGGAGGCCGCGCCGGGTGTCATCTTTGAAGGATGTCAGGGTTGCGACCCATGTGGAGCGCACGTTGCAGCTGAGTGCATCGGTATGCTGTATGGCACATCTGTATGAGAAGACGAAGTGGATGTCGCTGGTTCTTGATGCAGTTATGTATGCTTTGGTACCCAGGGCTGGGGCTGTTTGCCAACACGTCGCCGTCGGCGCGCCGCACCAACAGCCGCAAGCGCAGCATCGAGGTCGCGTCGCAGCTGCGCTCGCGCCTCAAGGCCGCGCTGCCCATGCCGACCGGTGAGGGTGTACATAACCCTCAATCGTCTGCTTTCTTTCAGTTTGCAGAGAGTCGTGCATGGTCCGGCATCGTGCCCAAAAAGGGCATTTTCTGCACAGATATGTCAAGGAACAGCTGATGAGGCATGGCGAAATACACAATGTCACAGTGTGCTGTGCCAATTTGCTGCGACAGACTGATGAGACTGCGTGCATCTGCACGACCGAGCCCAGGCAGTTGTGTGTGCATGCCGCAGGGCCTGGGCAGGTCGCCTGGGAGGCGCTGACCACCGTCGTGTCCACCGAGTTCCTGAAATTTGCAGCCGCCAGCCCGTCTTCCTCGTCTGGAGACCTGAAATCTGCTGGCTGCTGCGAGGTGCGCCGGCATTCACGCGCCTCGCCAGCCTTGATGTGCATCTGCAAGTACCAGCATTTCGTGGAAACCCGACGAGGCATGAGCGGACATAGTCAAGAAGGCTGTCAATATTTTGATTGTTTGCAGAGCATTCTGCCTGACGCTCATTGCTTCCCGTCAGGTGGAAGTCAACAGCGGCGGCTGCGTGTACTTCTGCTTCTGCCGGGACACAGCGGTAGCCGAGGCGGCAGAAGCGGCGGGCGGCGCCGCAGAGCCCCGGACGCCGCACCACCAGCGCAGCCGGGCTGCCAGCCCCGCGCGGGAAGCCAGGCACCAGCGGCACGGCGCAGCCGACGCAGCCAGGTATTCCAATGAACAAATGAATAAGCTGTGTATCGTCCACTCTGCAGTAGGTGTGGGTGTCTAAATTCTGCAGATGTCACAAACCTTCAGCCAGTTTCACATATGATGTTTGTATTGCAGGTCGCAGGACACGCGTGGCGGCGGCGTCGCGTGCCAGCTTGCGGAGGCGCTGCAGCGGGTTGCCGCTGACGACAGCGGACCCGCCGCGCAGCAGTATGGCGATGGCAGCGGCCATCAAAGCAGTGGCGGCGGCAGCGGCGGCAGTGGCAGGGGCGACGGCGAGCATCAACACAGTATGGGCTCAGAACCCAGCAGCAGGCCGGACAGCGGCGGCGGAGCCAGCCCGCAGCGGCAGCTCAACATGCCGATGCCCCGCTCAGCAGGCTCAGACGAGTCTGTGCGGAGTTACAGCTCTGATGCCGGCGCCGCCGCCGGCAGCAGGGGCGGCAGCGCCGGCAGCAGGCATGGCGGCACAGGTGGCGGCGCGGCACCCGCTCACAGCAGGATAGGCGGCAGCAGGCAGCAGGAAGCAGCGGCTGAAAGAGAGCGAGAGAGGGATCGGCCGCCGGAGCGACTGCTGGTGGTCAAGTTCCTGCCAGCAAGGCTGGACGCACAGAGCGAGCAATTTGCGAGCGAGCTGGCGCGGCACCTCGGGGTGCCGTCCCCCGCCTGCCGCATCCTGCGCAAGCAGGTGATGCCTCTGCGTCTCCTCCAAACCTCCTCCCAGCGCACCTTTCACGTTCAATATCTTGCGCGGCGGGGCTCGCCGCGGAGTGCAGCATAGAAAAGTGATCGTTAACAAAGGGTGATGAACGTCACGAAGTGCAGCACCAAGGGTAATGAGCCTTGGGGAATCTTATCTATCTTTGACCTAGTCGAAAACCAATTGAGAATCGGCGCTGGCGCGCGCAGGGCCTGACGGCGCTGGAGTGGCAGGCGGCGCACGCGGCGGCGATGGCGGCGCACGGCGGCGCCGAGATGTTCGAGCTCATGGCCAAAAACACCTGCATGCTGGTGCTGGACTGGGTGCCCGGCGGCCCGCTGCTCGCCGGCGACAAGGACGGCCCCTTCCAGCCCGCACGCCTGCTGCAGACGGCCTCCGACCTGGGCAGGCGAGCCGGGCAATTTGTTTACGAAAAGCGTTATACACGAGAAATATCATACGTATGTAGATCATATCAGAATGTACTGACTTACACAACAGATACATCAGACGCCCCTTTCGAGCAATTGGCGATGCCCCTGCCAGCCAGCCCGCCTGCTGCAGACAGCGTCCGACATGGGCAGGCGCGCCACAAGCGCCCCATCCCCAGATCCCCAACTGTCCACTTCCAGCCGGCCCAGCTGTTCCGACCTGGGCAGGCGCAACGACGCTGCATCTGCTCAACGAGTCTGACATTGTACTGTCCAATAAATCAGCTGGTTGAGGAGGCCTCGGCCCTGTGACTCAGCAATGAACAAGCTTGGTCATGCAACTCGATGCTGAGACAAGTGTGCTCCTCCCGCTCACTCCTTACATACTCAAACATGAGCCTCATTATCGCTGCAGGGTGCTGCTGCTGGACGCGCTGCTGGGCAACCCCGACCGGCTGCCATGCGCGCGCCTGAAGTGGGCTGGCAACCCCGGTGAACATCTCCCCTGCCGCCTGTTTCTCACTCCCTTAGTACAGGCTCCACTGGCTGCAGCCTCACGTATCATCTGCCTGCAGCCTCCCAGGCTGCGTGGTTTGACTGCGCTGCAGGAGCGTCCTCACATCAGCGAGTTTTTTTATTCCATCAAGCAGGCCTCCGGCATGACTGTACATGACGATGTATTCGCATGACATACACCGAATGAGGAAGTGACGGATCCAATGCTGCCGCAGGCAACCTGCTGGCGGGACGCGCGCCGGGCGCCTTTGAGGGGCGCCTGGTGGCCATCGACGCGCGCGTGCAGCGGCGGCCGCCGCGCGCCCTCGTCAAGGAGGACGACGTCGCGGTGGAGGCCACAGCAGAATTGCTACTCAACGACGCGCAGGTGCGGTGACTGGCGGCCGCAGACTGAATCATCTTTCTCGGCTGTGAAGCCAGAAAGATAACAGAAAAGGTGGCATGCAAAAAAGGTGGCAGCCTGAGGCGCGCCAACAACTGAGAAGCAGGCACCAAGCCCTCGAGCATTGAAGGCTTTTTCCGTTGCTGCGGGCAGACCCGCTTTGCAGACACAGCGCAGCAGTACGATGACCACGGCCAGCGCAATGTGCAGGTGGCGGCGGAGGTGCTGCAGGAGGTGGTGGCCTGTGGCGGCTGCTGAACGGCTTTCCGGCGCTGCGGCAGACCCCGCATTGTGCACTCGCAGTGCAGTGACCGCGGCGGATCCAACATGCAGGTGGCGTCAGAGGTGCTGCAGGAGGTGGTGGCCGGCAGCCCCGCCGCCTGCCAGGCGCTGCAGCACCCAGACGCCGTGACGGCCTTTCAGCAGGTGCCCCGGTTGTGGGATATCCAATCACCGTCGAAATCATGGCTATCATGGCCGACTGGGTTCACGTTTTCAGCAGCCAGGATGGCATGGCGGCAACGTTCATGTGTATGTGTGTGGCCTGAAGCGCCTGGAGTCTTTTGCCGACTGAGTCATTCGTGTTTTTCATCATTTCATTTTTGCTTTCCGATTCAAATTCAGGGGGTGCGGGCGGCGCTGCAGGAGGCGCTGCGCGTGAAGGGCCTGCTGGAGATGATGCACGAGGTCCTCGGCGACTGGGTGCGCCTGCATGCCTTCCGCTGCATTTACTCGCTTCGTTCCCGCGGCAGGCTGTTGTTCTCTGAGCGTGTCCGAAAGCGACACCCAACGGGCTATTGGCGGATCGAAGATGCTGCGTTGGCCTGACATCACACTCGCTTGCATTCGATGGCCTGTTACCTGCATTTCAGCAGTGGTTTCGTGTATTATAAGCTCTAATGTGGTTCCAGGTGGACGCATTCATCAAGGACGTGGAGAGCCTGGAGGACAGCGGCGAGCCGGCGCCGCTGCCGCGTACTGCGTCCGGCACTCCCACCATCCCGCCGCCCTCGGACGCCGCCGCCTTCCGTGTGTCTCTTCGTAATTGTACTCCAGAGCAGGCTGTCATGCTCGAGAGAGCAGCAGTGCAGAAAAGCCCAGCAGCTGTTCCTAGGAAGAGCCGGGCTGCGAGGATGGCATGGAAGTCTGTGAAAGTCCATGCATGAAGGTTTCTAGGTGTTTCTGTAGCATGGCTGGTGCGGCTCTTAAGCCGCACGTCATTGGCCTGCAGGCGTCATGCACATGCGGCGGCTGTCGCAGAATCAGATCATCGACAAGTCCACGACCCTGAAAATCCGGACCACCATTAAGGCGGCTGCCAAGGACCAAGAGCTCCGCCGCCGCCTGACGCATTGGAAGGTAGGCTGCAGATGAGTTTGTATTTCCGTGCAAGTGTAGTTCCAGCGATATTCTTTTGCAAGCGCTGTCATTGCCTGCCGCATTGGAGGGTGACACTTCCATGTCTTACTGTCACAAGTCACCCCGCCTCGCATGGCTTGTCAAGCTTGCAGAAGCACTGAGGCACTGCTGTACATCATACCTGCCTGCCCCTTGAACAATATTTGCAGACACTGCCTAGTGCAGCTTTTCCAACCGAGCTGCCAGGTCGCAATGAGATGCACACCGTGCACAATCTCATCAATGCTGCAGGCAGCGATGCGGGAGAAGAGCGAGGAGCTGCGGACTGCTCTCGAAGAATGGCAGGTGCGTGCGGACGCCGACTCCTCGTCCGCCGCGCACCCGCGGCCGCGTCTCACCACCGGCTTCCTGGACGGCACACACCCCGTCGTCGACGTGTACGAGCTCAAGGTGCCTTACGAAACAACCAGACTTGCTTAACTTAACCAAGATGTACTCCACAGGCTGTATGCGAATCAAGCAATCACTGTTTACCATTGCAGCTCTTTATTTCCCTAGGACAAAATATATCCCCAGAGCTTTTCGAGTCATTCCATTGGGGTGGACCACACCGTGCGTGGAGGCGCTTCCGGTATACCACTTCTGGGTTGTTGATGGTCCATGCCCATGAAGATCATGAGATGCATTAATGCATCATCTCTGTTTTACATTTGAGCGCAAGTGCGGCTGGAACACTGGGCTACCTGCTAGTACGGCAGGGCGCCGCGGCAGCGGCACCGCCCACGCCTTGTTGGCTGCAAGTGAGAATCAGTTTAGGTTTCATCCAATAGGAATACGATGCCAGTAAATCTCTTTGCGAATGTGCCGGTGCAGCTGGATCACATGCTGGGCTGCCTGCGGGTGCTGCAGGGCTCTGCGACCGCGGAATCGGCCATGCCTTGTCGCCAGTGATGAGTGATTGACTCACAGTTGGATGTACAAGCAGTAGTTCTCGAATTAGCTGTCTTTTCAATGTGCAGGTGCGGCTGGAGCACATGCTGGGCTGCCTGCGGGTGCTGCAGGGCGCGGCGACCGCTGCGCCGCCCACGCGCCTGGACGAGCGCCTATACCTGTCAGGCGCAGTGGAGGCCGCCTCGCTGCACCTGCTGCGCCGCCTGGGGGTCACCCACGTTCTCAACGCCACAGAGGCGCGCCCATTGATTCCGTTCACTTCCGTGGGTTTGTCGGTTCTGCATTCCGATCTTAGTGCGCTTGTCCCCCGTGCTTGAACCCGATTATGCTGTCGGGCGCTGCGTCGCTGCACCTGCTGCGCCGCCTGGGGGTGACCCATATCCTCTATGCCACTGACGTCCGTCACGACTGAACGTCTTGAGCCTTTCAGCATGTGTTCCTGCATGCCTGTGCAGACATGCTCATCTGCACAATCCTCCGTGGTAGCGGCGCAGCGCCATGCCATGTTCTTCTCACGGTGTTGTGCAAGTCGGCTGTGCTCGGGGTCTGCATCTGACCTTGGCTGGATGCCTACATCATAGCAGTGCAAAGTGTGCTGGCTGGTTCCATTCGCCTGACAGGATTTGCCGCAGTTGGACGCAGGCGCGCGGGGTTTACATGTAGGCATGCAGACGTGGAGTCACGGAGTCAAGGATATCATTCCCTCCTTCAAGCTGTGCCGATTCCTCTTGTGCTGAATTCTCACAGGACCTGCTGCAGCCAGAAGAGGGGACGGGGTTCACATGCATGCGGTGCGCACTTCGAGATGTGGAGGAGGAGGATATTGCCCCGCACTTCGAGCCGGCGACAGCCTTTCTGCGGTCCGCCTTTGCCGGCGGTGGCAAAGTTCTGGGTGCGATGCCTCAAAGCATGTGTTTGGAACGTGAATTGTTTTGCCTTTTGTTAGATCAGCACCTTGAGGTCAGTCAGGGTCGAATGTGTATGTGGACCTTTTCAGCTGTCACTCACTTCAGTTCAGAGTTCTGTTTGCCAATTTCGCATTGACGTGCCTCATGTTCTGTTGCATCTCAGTCCTCTCTGCCTCTCTGCACTGCCACAGCAGACAACGCTCGGGGACACTCGTGGCGGCGCACCGTCACAACAGCATGCCCTTGGATATACACCGTCTGCTTCGCAGTGCAGTGCCGCAGCGGGCAGAGTCGGTTGGTGGCGCTGGCGGCGGCGTACCTACTACAAAAGCGTGCATATCGGAATCCCCTGAACCATCAAAACCCATGTGTTGTCCGCTGTGCCGTGCATTGCCACAGCGGGCAGAGCCACTCGGTGGCGCTGCTGGCGGCCTGCTGCGAATACCTGCTGCGAATTGCCTATCAATAACCACAAACACTCTCGAAAACCGCACATGCTGTCTGCATCGCAGTGCACTGCCACAGCGGGCAGAGCCGGTCGGTGGCGTTGGCGGCGGCGTACCTGCTGCTGGACCGCGGCTGGACGCTCAAGCAGTCGCTGGACTTCATCCGCGCCGCCCGCCCGCAGGCGTCGCCCAACGCAGGTGCGCAGCCCCCCTTGGGACTGCACTGGGCTTGACGTGCACTTGGGCTGGTCTGGGCCTTTCCGCAAGAGTTCAGGGTTTGACCCACAGATACCTTCTCACACGAACATCCGCATTGGAGCCAATTGCATCACAGGGTACCTGAAGGCGCTGCGGCAGCTGAAGCGGCAGCTGCATGGCGTCTGCACGGTGTCGGCTGAGCCCAAGGACCTTTTACAATATGCAGCCGAACCACAGGCTACCTGGAGGGCGCTGCGGCAGCTGGAGCGGCTGCTGCACGGAAGCTGCGCAGTGTCCGCGCGGGGCGCCAAACATGGAGGAACTCGCAAAATACAGCAATGCCCACCAATCGCAGGGTACCTGGAGGCGCTGCGGCAGCTGGAGCGGCGGCTGTACGGAAGCTGCACGGTGTCGGCGCGGCGCGCCAAGCCGGAGCCTCGCGCCTGCCCGTTGTGCGCTGAGCGCGTCGGGATCTCCAGCCAGGCTGTCGCGGTGCACCTGAAAGCGCACCACAGGTGCGTACGTGCTTCCTGTTTGCTGCAGACCGTGTGCAACACCCGCACCTGCCAATGTGGCAGACGACGATCCTCATCTGACTCTGCTGTGTTAATCAGCAGCGCCCTGCAGTCGTGGCGAGCAGATTCATGCAACCGAAGGCATGGCGCCTGACGAGTTGCCGCACCAAACTCTTCCGTGAAGCATCCTCTATCTAGGGAGGCGGCGGCCATGGTGCACCTTCAGGCGCATCAGGGGCGCGCATGCCGAATCAATGGGCAACTTTACATTTCGCATCTCGAAGATCCCGAAAGTGCAAATGCCATGCACGAGGTGTCTGCCGGTCATTTGTCTCCTTGCCCCACCTCACACGCTTCCTGTGTTTCTGCAAACTGTCGCAGGGGCGAGGTGGGGTACGCGCAGCATCTGGCGGACCTGTCCGCGCGCGCGAGCACTACTGGAGACGGCGGCCGGCCCAGCACATCTGGTGGCAGCCGCATCGATGCGGAGTGAAGGCGGGGCGGCATGCATGGTTGTACATACGGTGATATGTTGGCAACTGGCAGCAGCGTTGATCGCCATGCATCATCTGCTCGACGAGCTGCTGCCGAGAAAACTTTGAATGTTATGCCTGTGTGGAATTGCGGCAAGTGGCATCGTTTCCGGGTGGGTGGTGTTGCAAAGTGTGGGGAGATGTCCTATGTGAATCCATCGGTTGGGCTCCATCCCAAGGTAGGTGTTTTGTACCAGCCAGGCAGCGAGGGGTGAGACAACACGGAAGTAGGTTTGTGTGGCTGTGGCAAATGAAGCTGCGGGTTGCTGCGTCCAACAAAGTCGATTGTGCATGAGCAATCAAACCAACGGCCGGCTGCGGATCGAAATTGCAACGAGCCACGAGACAACACTGAGCCCTGTCTTGATATCGCTTGTTGTCACAGGTACATATTCCCTGCACGGTATTACTCCAACATAATCAATTCTTCACTGTTCTGGCCGCCATGGACACCCGACTCCTCCCTTGTTTCCAGCCCATGTCTCTCAACCTTGAGAGCGTGTCCATTTCGTTGAATCTTCTCACGTGTATCAATACACGAAGCATGTGTTGTAGAATGGACTGCATGCCACATTGTAGTTGGGAATGGTAGGGCAGGCCCCATTGCTTGAGCAAGCACCCACGCTGTCGAGGCGGGTGCGACGATTAGTACCGGTGGTGTCTTTCACGCAATAGACGTCAATCTCGCCAGTAAACCCGAAGCGCTCGCTCGGATCGTCGCATGCGACTTGGGAGTAGCCGTTGATGGTGCCGGTATAGCAAGACGCACTGGGCGTGCAGCCCGGCGTCGTCTGCAAAGCACATGAGAGTGCCGTAGTCACGGGCATGAGTCGCGGATGAAACAAGATTTCAGCGGTCCGCGAGCTGTTTTGCAAATGTCACGGGCGAGTCTGCCGGGAGGCCGCGAGTAGGCCAGAAAGTTCGAATTTCCGGGAAAATGCACTAGAAAAGGGAAATCTCGACCCAAACTTTCATCGATTGTTCGCAATGCGTGCGAATGGTGTGCAATCGAGTTTTTGCTACGTTTCTGATGTCACGCGCTACCTAAGAGAACCAGAATGGGCCGTTTGTACCTCGGCGGTAAATCTGGCGGCACCGCCGCAAACTCTTCTGAAATGTTCCTTTTGATCCGCGAGTGACCACGAGTGACTCAATAAAATGGCATGATATTTGCATCCGCGACTCATGCCCGTGACTACGGCAATGGTAATGGTATCGCAATGGTGAGTCAGAATGCCTGACATCATATTCGTCATGACACATAGCACAACCCGGTGCCCGCACAAATGTGGAGATGCGCAAATTGCAGATGCGGTTGTAGCGTGGCGGCAAGATACCGAAGGAGCACGCACCACGGTTGGCGTGGCCGTGGGCGCGTCAGTTGGAGTCGCTGTCGGCGCAACAGTTGGCGCGGTTGTTGGAGCTTCCGTAAGTGTGGAAGTGGGAGCTTCAGTGGGTGTCGCTGTGGGAGCTTCTGTGGGCGCGGCGGTGGCGGCCGGGATGACGGTGCAGCCACTGGTGCAGGTTTTGGGCGCCGGGGGGAGGGAGCCACATATGTCAGGGTATCCAGCCGGAACTGGAGGACCATTGGGTCCTGAACGAGCAGAAAAGCATCCGTGCATCAGATCATGAAGTCCACAGTCTGGGAACACAAAGAAATGTGAATGTACAAATCAGCGTTCCCAATGCATATTGAAACCCGGAGGTGTCAGCAAGGCCAGACAGGCTAGAACGCATGCAAGTCACGCAATATTCCGCGCACCGGCGATGGGCGCGCAGAAGCCGCCAGATGTGCCGCAGATGGAAGTGACGCAGGTGCGGTCGCAGGGGCAGTCGGCGTCGGAGCCGCAGGTGTTGTCGGCTGTAACATACTGAGCGCAGCAGACATCGGGGACGCACGCGCTGCCAGGTGATCCGGTGCGTGGGGCACACACGGCATGGGTGCCCGGCTGCACCATGCAGTCAATGTCCGAGCTGCATGTCGTCACGGCGTCCACTGTGCAGACTGGGGCGGGGGTGGGAGCAGCGGTGGGTGCCTGCATGCAGCAGCAGCGCAAAGCGGAGGTCAAGAAATAGCAGACTCCATCTGTGACAGACAGGGCTTGACTTGACAGCCGGCCCCAGGAGCCAAAGTGCAGACGGCGGGCAGTGAGCAGAGGCAGCATGGCACCGGTCCTGATGCTGCGCACATCAGTCGGGGCTTCGGTCGGTGCGGCAGTGGGGACGTCTGTCGGTGCTGCAGTAGGGGCGTCAGTCAGTGCGGCAGGCGGCACCTGCGAGTGAAAATGGCAGCTGTGTCTCATCGCAGTGATGAGCCAGAGCGTTGCTCTTTGAAAGCACCTAGAGACCTGTTCATCGGCATCCTTCAGGACAAACATGCAGGCTCGTAGGATGATAGCAGCATGAGCGGCATGCAGACAACTCACTAGCAGTACCATACGAGACACTGATGCACACCTGTGTGGGCGCGGCGGTGGCGGACGGGGTGATGGTGCAGCCGCTGGTGCAGGTTTTGGGTGCCGGGGGAAGGGACGCACATATGTCAGGGTATCCAGCCGGAACTGGGGGACCGTTGGGCCCTGCAACGAGCAGACAAACATCATGGCATCAGATCACGAAACCCACATTTTGGATCATGAAAAATGCGCTTGATTGTATGAATCGATGTTTCCAATGCTCATTGGTGCAAAAAACGGAGGTGTCAGCAAGGCCATACAGGCCAGAACGCAGGCAAGTCATGTAACATCCTGCGCACCAGCAATGGGTGCGCAGAAGCCCCCTTGGGCGCCGCAGATGGAAGTGACGCAGGTGCGGTCGCAGGGGCAGTCGGCGTCGGAGCCGCAGGTGTTGTCGGCCGTGACATACTGCGCGCAGCATAGGTTGGGGATGCAAACCGGCGCCTCGGGCTGCCCGACGCGGGGCACGCACACGGTGCCGGTCCCCGGCGGCCCGGGCATAATCAGGAGCTGGCCGCACACGTCCGTCTGGCCCGTCGGGTCGCACACAGTGACCTGGTCCACGGCGCAGACGGGCGCGGCGGTGGGGGTGGCGGTGGGCGCCTGGAAAACAGAAATCAAAACCGGTGGCCTCATTGCATTGTGTCAAGAGCTTGGTGCATGACACACGGCAGATTTCCCCCAAACCCAAAGTTTGCAGCCACCACATACCTTGATACCGCGGGTGCAGCATGGCGGTGAGTCAAGAGGGCGCCTACCGCAGTGGGGGCTTCGGTCGGCGTCGCTGGAGGAGGGCTGTAGATGTCGAGGCAGAAGTTGTAGAACGCACTGCAAAATTGTTGGCTGGCGCGGCTAGCGCCGCAATCGGCGGTGTGTGAGCAGGACAAGAACGAGCCCCCCTGGGTGGGACGGTTGACGCCTTCGGTGTCCTTGAGACATAGATCGTTGCTATCTGTCACACCATAGCGCTCACTCGAATCGCTGCAATCCACTGTGGAGTAGCCATTGATGGTGCCCGCGAAGCAGAAGTGGGTGGGCGTGCACGTGGGCGCATCAATCGGTACAGCGGTGGGCGCATCAGTCGGCGTTGCAGTGGGTTCGTCGGTGGGTGTCGCTGTGGGGGCAGCTGTGGAGGTGTTTGGTGGCGCGTTGGTGGGCGCCTGCGCAGAAACATGGCGCAGTGTCGTTGTGAATCACTGTCATAATGATGCTCTTCACGGCCTTCACTAGACTAGAGCTTCAATACGATAGCATGCCCAAGAAAGGCGCAGACGACAGGCAGCGGGCTGATGAGGCACGGCACTAAATCATGAGAGCGTGCGCAATGGCTGGGGCGTCAGTCGTTGAGGAAATCGGCGCATGAGAGGGGAATGGCAGCTGTGTGTCACCGTAGTGATGACGGAGGCAGTGCTTTGCCATTCGAAAGCACCTACAGACCAACTACTTGACATCCCTCTACACAAACATGCACGCACACGGGATGCCGCCAGCACAAGGAACGTTGCAGCAGAGGGCATGATGCAGCACCTGTGTGGGCGCGGCGGTGCTGGCCGGGATGACAGTGCAGCCGCTGGTGCAGACGTCGGGCGGGGTGCCGGACTGGGCCAGGATGGAGCACTGGCTGAAGTCCCCGTCTTGTCCGGGCAGGAACGGCGCATTGGGGCCGGCGATCGGCGAGCAGTAGCCGCTGTTGGCGCCGTTGGCGTTGTTCGAGTTGCAGAAACCTGGGAGTGCATGCACACAAAGCTTAGGGCTGTCCCTCAGACTGCAGTTCGTTGTTTCATTCGCACAGATCTAGAACTGGCATGTGACACAACGACCGAGATCGTTTTCCGATGGGAAAGGTAGCAGCCTTTTCGCCTCCTCCCTGGAGACGCAAAAGGTTGTGCAAACTATGGCAGCTGGGCAACTGGCGGGACGAGCTGACCCTGCAGTTGTGACCATGTGCAAGTCTATACGGCAGTTGAGCTACGGGTGGGGACGGGCTGAAGCCACTCACCAAATACGCAGACGCGGTCGCAGGGGCAGTCGCCTTGGGAGTTGCAGAGGTTGGTGGCGGTGACATGCTGCTCGCAGCACTGATTGGGGACGCACACCGAGCCAGGGGAGCCGTAGCGTGAATAGCAGTTGGCATGAGTCGATCCCTGCACCCCGCTGCAGTCGGCGTCCGAGTTGCAGGAGGTCTCGGTGTCCACCATGCAGACTGGGCGGGCGGTGGGCGCATCGGTTGGCGGAACGCTGGGAGGAGTGCTGAGCGTCGGTGTGGCGGTGGGGGCGTCAGGCGGGGCTGCATTTGGGACATCTGGTGGCGCATAGGTGGGCGCCTGCATGGGGAACATGGTGCCGCGTCACAATGCATCATTTGCAAGGCTGCTGGCAGCACCCCACTGTATCACCCACGGATGAGCGACACAGATTGCACACAGCACTCTGAGAGACACACTCCGCAATCAGGAGGATGCCGTACCTGTGTGGGCGCGGCGGTGGCTGACGGGATCACGTTGCACCCGCTGGTGCAGGTTTTGGGCGCCGGGGGGAGGGAGCCACATATGTCAGGGTATCCAGCTGGAACTGGGGGACCGTTGGGTCCTGAACGAGCAGAAAAGCACCCTTGCGTCAAATCACGAAACCCACAGTTTAAAAACATGAAGGATGCGTTTGATTGTGCAAACCAGCGTTCCCGATGCACATTGGTTCAGAGGCGTCAGCAACGCCAGACAGGCCGAACGCATGCAAGTCACGCAACATGATGCACACCGGCGATGGGGCACAGAAGCCGCCAGATGTGCCGCAGATGGAGGTGATGCAGGTGCGGTCGCAGGGGCAGTCGGCGTCGGAGCCGCAGGTGTTGTCGGCTGTAACATACTGAGCGCAGCAGACATCGGGGACACACGCGCTGCCGGGCGACCCGATGCGCGGGGCACACACGGTATGGGTGCCCGGCTGCACCATGCAGTCGGCGTCCGAGCTGCATGTCGTCACGGCATCCACTGTGCAGACTGGGGCGGCAGTCGGCGCCTGCATGCAGCAGTAGCGCAGAGTGGAGGTCAAGACGGCAGATTTCGTTGCTCAAAACACAGCTGGACTTGACAGCCGGCTCCAAGAGGCGCAGTGTAGACGACGGGCAGTGGGCAGAGGCAGCATGTCACTTGGGGCGGTGCGGCAGTGGGGGCGGTGGTGGGCGCCTGCACAGGGCAGCGTGGTGCAAAGTCACAACGAAGCATTTGGTGAAGATGAATCCTCACAGCAGTCATGAACAGCACTCTACTGCATGCAGCGTTCTTGACTGCAGGAAGTTTGATACGAATTGCACAGCATTTGGCGGAGGAATTTCCAGCCGTCCAGAAGATGCACACCTCGCTCGGCATGGCCGTCGGTGCAGCGCTCGGCGTAGCCGTTGGCATTGCCGTCGGGACCTGCGGAACATGAGTCACATGCCGTTCTGAAGGCTGCTTGGCACATGAGATGCAAAGATCATGCCGTCTACCAGACAACTCGTGATTGCAGGCGACGGGTCCCGGCAAGGAGACTGATCCAGAAATTCTCAGAGATTCTCAGAATCTGGCAACTCCGCCCTACAAAAGTGAAGGAATTGCGGTTGGGCCAGTCGAAAACACCTCTGTGGGATTGGTGGGGGCTGACGTCGGGGCCTACATCGTACAGACAGCAAAGTCAAATTAGCACACAGCTTCTCGATGCTGTTCTGGTTCCTGTATGACCTGAGATCTTCGACAGCAAAAAGAGCACTGCGCCTGACATCAGCTGAACGAGGAGCAGAACACGAGGAGCAGAACACGAGGAGCAGAACACGAGGAGCAGAACACGAGGAGCAGAACACGAGGAGCAGAACACTGCGCCTGACATCAGCTGAACGAGGAGCACGCACAGCACAGGGTGCGGACAGCAGATGTGCAGCAGGCGGAGTGGTGGCAGCACCAACGCCAAGATCACGAGGTACCAAATGCAGTTATTCACGTGATCGATGCCAGCGAAACAGCACAGCATGCAGATACTCCATGCTGCTGGCCACTCCGAGAATGGCAGTGTGTCACGGGGGCGCCCCAGAAGTGTCATGATGGTGCATTTCGATGTGGTGTCATGGCGGGAACTCGCCTTGGTTGGCGTGGCCGTGGGTGACACGGCCGGGCTTTTGGTGGGAGCCGCAGTCGGCGCCTCCGTGGGAGCTGCTGTCGGTGCCTGCGATTCATGGTACGGTGTGATGGTGCAGACCAACTGGATGATATATAGCGCATGTTTCTGCGGCACAGAATGCAACATGCACTGTGGAACACAGACAGCAGGCACTCGTGACAGCCAAATTAGCGTCTTCTTTTCAGTCTAGCGTGGGATGCAGATGGCACAAGCGGCATTGCTGTTGGCTGTAGTCGGAAAAACTTGCCTTGGTGGGAGCTGCAGTCGGGGACTTGGTAGGAGCTGCAGTCGGCGCCTGCAAGAGATGGCGGCATTTGCATCGACACAGCAGCAAGAGACAGTCGCTGGCACATGCCTCTCGATGCAAGCATGCAGAGCTTGAGATCAATACCTTGCACGCCAGCTCTGTGCAGACATTCACAGACGAATGCAGCCACCAGCACAGCTGGTTAGGTTGCGGAACAGGACACCGATCGCAGCAGCATCATGATGCATCGACCATGTATCGACACCGTGCATCAACGTGGTCAGCGTCGGCGCAACCAATTCCAGGCGGCAGCAGCAGCAGTCGCTCGCAGCCTCGTGCACAGCCAGCACACAATGCAGACGGCACACGCATGCATCACCACTGCTGGATCTGGGAGGAACCTGCCTTGGTGGGAGCCGCGGACGGGGACATGGTGGGAGCCGCAGTTGGCGCCTTTGTAGGGGCTGTTGTTGGGACCTGCACGAGAAAAATCAAATAAATTAGTCCGCAGCATCGCTGGATGCAAGCGGCACAGGAGATTTCAGGCGCCAGCGGCGCCTGACGGAAGCAATTCAGGGTTGACCGGCATTTTCGTATGCAGTGATGCCCGAACATGCAGCCAGAAGTACAGTATTTTGTAGGTGGTGCCGCAATTAGTGGGGTCATCAAAGTGTCATGATCATGGCGAAGCGGCAGCGCATGAACGATGTCAACGTCCTGCACCTTGGTGGGGGCTGTTGTGGTTGCCTAGGTAACACAACGAATTGTTGTTGAACGGCGACAGAGGAGCAGGATTGCCTCTACAGTGCATGTTCCACGGTAGACAGCAGCAGCGTGCACAGCTTTTCTGTGCAGAACACGGACATGTACAGCAGCAGTCGTCAGCATCCTCACGATGTCAGTGCAGCACAGGATGTAAATGGCACATGCAGCACTGCTCAAATCGATAAAGAACCTGCCTTGGTGGGAGCCGCGGTTGGCGCCTTGGTGGGGGCTGCCGTCGGTGACTGTGCAACAAAACAAATTCAAGTCAGTGGTGACACACCATCAAGAATGTAAACAACAGTGCATGTTTCACGGTAGAAAGCTTCCATGCGCACGAATACCCTCTGCACGCACAGGTAAAGCAGCAACCGTCAGCATCTTCATGATGTCAGTGCAGCAAAGAATGCTGACGGTGCATGCGGCCCTGTCCAAGTTGGATACACCTGCCTTAGTGGGAGCCGCAGTTGGAGACTTGGTGGGAGCGGCAGTCGGTGCCTTGGTGGGGGCTGCTGTCGGTGCCTGCGCAACACGACAGATGTATGGTCGATAGCAACAGAGCATCAAGATTTAATCTGCAGTCCCTAATTTACGGTAGACAGCATCAGTGTGCACAGCTTTTGTGTGCAGAACACGGACATGTAGAGCAGCAGTCGTCATGATGTCAGTGCAGTACAGAATGCAAACAGCACATGCAGCACTGCTCAAATCGATAAAGAACCTGCCGCGGTTGGCGCCTTGGTGGGGGCTGCCGTCGGTGTCTGTGCAACAAAACAAATTCAAGTCAGTGGCGACACACCATCAAGAATGTAAACAACAGTGCATGTTTCACGGTAGAAAGCTTCCATGCGCACAAACACCCTCTGCACGCACAGGTAAAGCAGCAACTGTCAGCATCTTCAGTGCAGCAAAGAATGCTGACGGTGCATGCGGCCCTGTCCAAGTTGGATACACCTGCCTTAGTGGGAGCCGCAGTTGGAGACTTGGTGGGAGCGGCAGTCGGTGCCTTGGTGGGGGCTGCTGTCGGTGCCTGCGCAACACGGCAGATGTATGGCCGATAGCAACAGAGCATCAAGATTTTATCTGCAGTCCCTAATTTACGGTAGACAGCATCAGTGTGCACAGCTTTTGTGTGCAGAACACGGACATGTAGAGCAGCAGTCGTCAGCACTGTCATGATGTCAGTGCAGCACAGAAGGCAGACAGCACATACGTATACGGCACTGCTCAAGTTGACCTGCCTTGGTGGGAGCGGCAGTTGGTGCCTTGGTGGGAGCCGCAGTTGGTGCCTGCACGAGGTGATGGTACGGGTCACGATAATGGTGGCAGGGCAGAGATGACAGCACATCAGTGAAGCTACGCTGCGGAACACAGGAAGGGTGATATCACATTCGTCAGCATCTTCAGGTCAGTCCGGAACAGCATGCAGACGACGGCACATGCAGCACTGCTCAAGTTGAAGAAAACCTGCCTTGGTTGGAGCCGCGGTTGGCGCCTTGGTGGGGGCTGCCGTCGGTGTCTGTGCAACAAAACAAATTCAAGTCAGTGGCGACACACCATCAAGAATGTAAACAACAGTGCATGTTTCACGGTAGAAAGCTTCCATGCGCACGAATACCCTCTGCACGCACAGGTAAAGCAGCAACCGTCAGCATCTTCACGATGTCAGTGCAGCAAAGAATGCTGACGGTACATGCGGCCCTGTCCAAGTTGGATACACCTGCCTTAGTGGGAGCCGCAGTCGGAGACTTGGTGGGAGCGGCAGTCGGCGCCTTGGTGGGAGCTGCTGTTGGAGCCTGCGAAACATGGTGGCGATCACAGCGTCAAATAAACTATGCGCACGGCGCAGTAGAATCCATGCACCAGCCCACGCCTCATGACGCAAGAAGAGGAAAGCTTGACATCATCTTCATGTGTGGGGTGATGCTCAGCATGCAGCCAGGAGCGAGGCTGCAGCAACAAAGAGAGTCATCACAGCAGTGTCGTGACGAACCAGCAGTAGCGCGACAACAGCGTGCATCTGATTCAACATGTCAGCAGCAGCAGCAGCAGCCGTCTGCATCCCCATGCTCAGCCAGCACGGAATGCAGGCGGTGTCTGCGGCACTGCTAAACTCTGGAAAACCCCGCCTTGGTGGGGGTCGCAGTCGGGGCCGCAGTCGGGGCCCTGGTAGAAGCCGCAATCGGCGCCTTTGTGGGGGCCGCTGTCGGTGTCTGCGCAACAAAATTTTGTGGTCACGCGTGGTAAACCATCAAGATTTCATCTACAGTTCTTGTTTCACAATGGGAATCATCAATGTGTACAGTTTCCGTCTGCTGAACACGGCAAGGTACAGCGACAGTCGTCAGGACCTTCACGATGTCAGTGCAGCACAGGATGCACCCAGATGGCGTCGCATGCAGCACTGCCAGTGCTCAAGGTGAAAATAAGACTGCCTTGGTGGGAGCGGCAGTCGGCGCCTTGGTGGGAGCATTGGTTGGGGCCTGCACGACATGGTGGTGATGCAGTGTCACGCAAACATCAGGAGGGTCAGGCGATGGCCCACGATTTAAGACACAACACAAGATGGATTTGCCAGCATCCTCATGTATGGAACTGCACAGAAAGCTGTTGGCACGAAATGCCGCACAGACAATCAATCGTGATGACCTGATTGTTGGTCAGGCAGCAGCAGGTGAAAGCCTCCTCGTGCCCTGCCAGCACACAATTCGGATGGCAAATAGATGCAGCGCTGCTGACGGGAACAGCGCACCTTGGTTGGCATGGCCTTCGTCGGGGCCGCCACTGTGAATGATGCTGAACAACAGCAAGTAGCGACGGCCACCAGCAGCGTGACAACAAACCGCGAGGACAGCGCTGCCGACGGGCGGCTGCGGCTGGTAGGGCTGGCCTGAAACAGGACAGACCACCAACTTTAGCTGTAGAGTAGGACCCCCTATAACAGCAACTATCACTCTTCCATTCAGCCGGTCTGCTTTTCGACATTGCTCCTCGCTGGCCCTTTCAAGTCCTGAGTCAGTCCTTGTGATAGAACTTGCAGAGTCATGCTCGAATTGCGTGTCAATGCCATATGATGAGATCTTACTCTCTGGGCCACAGCTGAAAACCCTGTGCTCAAATTGGCATGGTCACATCCTGTATGTGTTTGCTTACTGTAGGTGCAGCGGCTCACCATGGTGCTGGATGATGAGCTCCGTCGGTGAAGGGGGCGCGGGAGCGGGCCAATGCGGTTTCGCAGCAGCGTACCACAGCAGCCGCGTTGATGCAGTGGTTGATGCCTGTACACATCACAACCAGACCAAGCTCCTCAGTAAAGGGTCACTATCAGGTGGAATGCAGAAACGTTCATGCAGATCAACTGAGCGATGCATCGACAAGCATCACCGCAAGTGACTTGAATGATGAGCGGATCGCTCATGCGTCTCGACCTCAGTCTGCAACTCACGAGCACCGAGTTTGATGAACAGATACACATTAGCCTGTGCGCCTTGATATTCATTCAAGATCAATCTGTCGCCATCAGCGTGTCCCCAACTGCCATGATTGAAGCCCCGCCGCAGCAATCTGCCAGCGGCGGCCGCTGACGGCGCGCTGTGGCAACAGCTGTGATGAGGCAGCGGCGACTGACCACACTGGCGCTTGCAGCCATCTGCTGCTACCATCATCCGATGATTACCACCCGCTGGCAGCTTGCGGCATGCGATTTCATAGCTGGCATGCCGGTCATCTGCGTTCAGTACCGTCTTCGGTGTAGCTGCCGCGCAGAAAGTCGCTGGAAGAGCAGGAGAAGCCCACAAACTCCCACTGGATATGAGTTGGCACATCAATTCGCCTACGAGAGTGAGAGCGTCACGCTAGATTTCGGGAACTTGACTGACGTTCACCATGCACGACTGGACGCGATCGGGCAAATACAGAGAAGCACGAGCGCAGCGCGATTTCGTTCGGCAAAACATGATCGCAGCGATTGCGCAGTTCGCAGCGTTCTGGCGTGGGCGTAGTGGTCGTGGCGTCATCAGCGGGTATATCGGGGCGAGCAGTCAGATCACGTCATGCGATGTACATCGTATGACGGCATGCATGCACATCTTCCCACACCCGTTGAGTGACTGTTAGCTGTTGGCTCATCGCGGCAACTAGCTGGTCTCCACCCCCGCTGTTGAGAACGATTCGGCAAAAAGATGCGGCGCACGGCATGTGGCCCAGTACGTAGGTTCCTGTGCAGCTGCCACTGGGGACGCGATGATGCGGCATGCCCGACGCACGGCACGCGTGCACACACTTGGCGGCGCATGCAATTCACGGCTTCGTGGCAGGCGCTTTGCGATACGAAGCATCATCGGCTGCGGATCCGGGTCTGATGCGGCCGCCATCCCGACGACTTTGCGATGAGTGTATGTGCGCTGAGTGTATCCACGGCGCAGATAGTCCTTCACGATGCAGATTTTGCAGGCGCGCTGACAGCCTACGTGGTGTGGCTTCGTGGTGTGGTAGGGACTCACTATATATGTGTATGGCACCAAGCTCTAGCATCTGAAGCTATCCACTACCTGCTCAGCGTCGAAGCACGGACCAGGCCTGCTGCCGCTAGCGCTAGGGTCGTTGCTAGCAGGCGGCGGTCATACACGATGCCATTGGGGCAGCAACTGGCGCGCGCGCCGCATCATAGGATATATGAATAAGACCTGTGGACGAATTTCGACCAGGCTTGCTTCCGGCACAACCCGGCGGCCGGGTGATGCGGGTGCATCGATGAACGGCAGCATTGCACGCGCGCAGCAGTAGTATGCGCGTCGTAAGATGTAGCAGCAAGATCTATTGTCGACATCCTCCACACTTGCCTGTTTCTCGACGCGACGCGTCGGAGCAGCTGCCCGATGCGCGTCCTTATTGCTGATGCGATTATGCTGCTGGCCGGCCCCTCCCGGCGCCGCCACTCGCTATCCGAAGCGTGCGCTGCTGGCGGATTCGAGGATTCCAGATATTTTCGCCACCGTCGCAAATTAATTTTCGTGGCGACACAGCCTGGCCGGCCCACCTCACGTCTCGACAGTTAGAGAATGATGCCATCGAGCAGATGACGTGGAGTTAGTCAATGACAACGTGGCTGCGCACCAGCAGCAGCATTACGGGAGCTGCCGTGCGGTGCAAACTCAGTTGGTCAGTGAACAAACCTTGCAGAGGCACTTAAGTTCAAGCAATTCAGGCACATCCAATACTGATGACAAAACACGCATGAGCTGCCATATGCCACGCAGAAGGGTTTCAAGGCCTCAGGGTTGCATAAATTCAATCTTAGAGACCAGCCCTGCGCCGTGCTGGTCATCCTGCACAAGTGGTATGCTGGTCTCTATTTGGACAGAATTTCATACCTGTTTCGTCAACGTGCAACTACCGATCTTGCACGGCGGCGTTGGAACATGGATTATTGACAGCGGCAGATGGCCATTGACCAACATGCAGCTTCTGTCCTGACTGATGCGCTGCTCGCTTTCTTGCAAGAAAGCAATTGCATGCTGCAGGAAGAGCTGCCGGCGCCGGAGCTGCCCGCACTACAGGGACGGTGACATACGTACAAGCGCACGTGCGAGCAGAGCGGCAAGAGCCTGCTGGACCGCAAGGAGGCGCACAAGCTGCTCTTCAAAAACGGCATGTTCACGAGCCTCGTGGAGTACTCAGGTGCATGGAAAATGTCAATCATTGAACCTCCGCCGCGAATGTGCCTCTGGCACATGATCGACAAGCACTGTCAGCCCCTGCTCTTTCTTCATTGCAGCAGTTCGCCGGCACATGGCATCGGTGGACAGCTCGGATCAGACCACGTGCTTCTGCCCGTGCAGATGCTGCGGAGGTCATGCGTCTTTGCGATGTGCCGGTGTAATCTGCGTGCAACACCGTGTGCTCGCCACGGTGCGCGGCGCCAGGCACATGATGGTGATGGCGAGGCAAAGACGAATGAACAGTTAGACTCAGGATCATGGATAGACTCAGGATGATGTACGTGTTCATATACTTGCGCACAACAGGCTTCCACAGCGGGCATCATGTTCTGGCTGGCGAAACAAGCCGCAAACCCAAGCTACTTGAAGTTCCGGCTCACTGCGGCAGGAAGCTGTTCGTGAATAGCCGCTCTGCCGAGATTGACCCTCGCGGGATAGGCTCGCCGGCCTCGCCGGCTCGCAGATCGTCCAGCGATGCGGTGTCACCTGTGCATGGCGGCACATGTTTGCGACTTTTGCCGGTCTGCATTGGTGCACTTCTGAGCTGTACAATTGCAAACGCATGCAACGCTGTGCAGGCAGAAGCAACACACAGCAATGTGAAGTCTTGTCTGGCCAACGGCACTCAAATCCTAGGAGGCAAGCAGAGATCTGTCTGCACACCTGCGGGCGCCGAGCGCGACGGCATCTTTGACGTGAGCAGCCCCTGCGCAGCACGCATGCCGAGTATCTTTGGTCTGTGGGCAGAGTCAGCATGCAGGCACAGACGCAGCCTACAACCTTGTGTGCGCATTTGCTGCAGCATTGGTGAGTTGCTGTCATATCGAGTTGTGCGGACCAGTCGCCGCAGCGCCCTGAGCAGGCTGCTCCTCATTCACTCAGGCCGCCCCACCATCGTATCGAGCAGCCTGTTTCCAAGAACCAGACAGCACATGCAAGCATGCCGCCAGCCCACCTGGTTGCTGAGCCAGTCTAGGAAGCCGCTCCAGCGGGCGGCGTCCATGCGGCCCCACTTGCTGCCTTCCAGCAGGTACTGCAGGAAGCACGATCGCGACATGATCAACGCTGGATGAATTGTGGGTGGAATATGGAATCAGGACGGCAGTTTGGGCGCCAGGCGGCTGCAAACTTGCCATTAGCTCGCAACCGATGCTGCAGGCACACGGGGCGGCACACGATGCCAGCACAGGGTCCGCGGGCGTGTCCGTGTTCGGCTCGCCGCCCCGCTCCTGGAGACTCCAGCATCGTTTTCACCGGCGGCCCGCACCTGCACGGTGTCGGCCACGGACGCCGCCACAAAGTCCGCGTTCAGAGGCTCCGCCAGCGAAGGGTGCTCGGCGGCGGCGGTGCGCGTCAGCAGCTGCGCCGCCTCAGCGGCATGGGCAGCCGCATACTCGTAGCCCCTGGCGCGTTATCATACAGCGGCGGAGCTCAGTCAGGAGCTATCATACAGCAGCCGGAAGGCATCAGTGGGTCTGGCAGCGCCGCGGCTGTAGATGTGGCGGTCCCACCACTACAGCTGAAACTGGCGCATTAATTGACCCTGCACTCGATGCTCGATTTCACCTCTGCATACGAAGCACACCTGGCTGTTGCCTCCAGGAACGCCCGCGCGGTGTCTGGATGCGCCCTGCAGCATGACAGCTCGGCGCCATCACGCAGAGGCCCTACAGGCAAGCTTCGACATAGCTTCCACCCAGCATCCATTTTCGATGGGTGAGCAGTCTCTCGGTCCCCAGACATGACAGAAAAGCAGCGGCAGTGGCGCACTGCAGGTAGCTCTCGTTCGCGACGAGGACTGGCGAGTAGCCGTAGGGGATGCCATAGTCGCCCAAATGGAACACATTCAGGTCCACTCCTGTTTTTAGAACCAGGCAGTGTGGCAAAGCTGAATGTAGCTTCCTGGTGCAGGCTGCGGATTCGTGGGTGTCTGTGGTCAATCAGCTGCATCCGCAGGTACACTCAGCAGGATGCGCTGGCTGCTCCCAGCGGCGGCGTCGGCCGTTTCGCGCAGCAAACTGGCCAATCCCGGCAGCAGTGGGCAGACATGGTTCACCCTTGTCTCTAAATACACGCGTGCAGCTGCCGCTCACCTTGCCGCTGTGCCGCCACACCCTCCACATTGGTGAACACCCAGGTGGCGTCCGCCTTGCCCTGCGCACCACCTCACCCGTGCGGGTAAATAAAAATTCAAGAAAAGTGTTCCTTGCACGATTTCATTGCAGTAGCATTATATCGGTGGATCCACTGCTACCTTCCAAACCCATGCAACATGGCCAGCCGAATGGCAGACCGGCTGCTCTGTGTTGCATCAGCTGACTGACGCCAACCAGCCCAAAGATGACGGGCGCAAGAAGTTGCACGGCTGCTGTGCGACACTGATGGCGTCACAACAGGGTTTCATTCATGTTTGCAAAGACCCACCTCCAGCAGCGTGTTCCAGATGCCCAGCATCGGCAGCGCGCGCTCGTCGTAGGCGCCGACGCCGCCGTCGGCGCGGATCAGCTGCTGCACGATGCGGCCCTCATAGCGCGCGCCGTACGAGGCGTACACCTGCACGGGCACGGCACGAGCTTCTGCGTTCTCGAGTCGTCAGTGATGTGGGGCCATGCAGGGGGGTGGCATGGATGCAGAGTTGGCCGACGCCTCGCCGTAGGTGTGCAGCTGCCTGGCAGCTGTGGTGATCCATGATGTGCTCACGGCATCTGGGGTACGCCCGCGGTCTAGTTTTGTTACCTTGCCGTCGAGGTCCTTGGGCCGTGACAGCCCGCTGCTGGCGAGCGTCACGATCGCTGACGGGTCTGACTGCAGCAGCGCCGCGACCGCCTGGTCCACACCAAGGGAGGTTCAAGTTGTTTGTGGAGGAAGGGCAGCTGGGACAGCGAGGTATGCAGCAGCATGTTGTGTGAGCCATGCCTGCCACCCGCAGCCTTGCTTGCAATCCAGCACCGAGGCACATGTGGAGATTCTCGCAATCCTGCACTCGCTCGGAGGCGCACCATGATAGGGCAGGCGCTGCACCTGAATTCTAGGCTTCTTGGACGTCGGCGGCTGCGTGGCGTTGCTCACAACCGTCTCAGATGGCGCGACGGCAAACTGCGCAGCGTCGGTTGACACCTGCGCAGCACGATCAAGGAGAGTGAATGTGCGAGCGTGTGGCTTAAGGCATTGCACACGATAGGTATGAATCGAACCAGTATTCACCCAGCGATCAATGGCCTGCCTTCGAGACTGGCGTGCTGCTGTATTCAGGGTTCGGAATGGCGAGCGTGACGTCCAGCTTTGCATCGGCGTAGAAGCCCTTCGCCTTGGCCACATAGAAGCCTGCACGATGTAGGCAGCTTGCTGACAAGCGCATTGGAGGAGCTGCAGATTGGGGGGTGCTTGCATTGATGATTTAGCGTGCATCCAGGAATGCCGCACGGCGCACGGCGCACCGACATGGTTTGCATTTGGAGTCCAGTCCAGAGCGACTTCAACGCGCGTTGAGGCCATGATGTTGAGTTGGATGAGCGACGCAGTGCTAATACTGTGCTCGACTGATCAATCAATGCGGTGTGCCGACTGCAAAACGGTTCCAAGCACGGGCGATCCCTTCAGCATAGATGCCAGCGGGTTCGTACAGGCAAAACCCAGCAAAGTGATCTCTCGATTGGAACCTGTTCCGCAGTTTGATCCGGAGTTTGCAGTTTGATCCGGAGTTTTGTTGCATTGCACGCAGAAGCTGCACCCGCCCTCGGTGACCCATCTACTCATCACCCTCGCCAGTGGGATTTCTCGCGGCAATGGAATTCCTGGCACGCAGACACCTCTGGAGCATAAAGAAGGATTGATGGGAGATTCACATGAGAAAAATTCCTCGCAGGATCGGGCAGACTCTCTCCGACAGTGCATAGCACAGCGCGCCGCAGCACCAAGTACAGCTGCGCGACTGTGCACGCAATACGGCATGATTTGAAGCTCATGCTCAGCTCCTTGCCGTGTATCATAAAAGCGATTCGTTCATGTGTTGCACTCCAGGCCGCTACCGGACTCAGGAATCGCCCTCAGTGCATGTGGCACTTCCAGTAGTGTGCAGACGCATGTGCTTGCTCCCAGGCATCAGTGTGTGGCAGCCCTGTCACAGTTGACTTGCTCACTTGAGCAGGCGCAGTACTTCCGCGGCATCCGAGTATTCCACCAGGCGCGCAATCTTGGGCTTCCCCTCCTGGGGGCACGACACCAGCATGACGTGCGCAATTTCACGGCGCGTGATCGACTTGCCCGTCTGCTTGTAGGTCCACTTCAGGTGCGCAATGTTGACCACGAAAACACCTGCGGTGCAACCATTCTGGTTCATCCACATGTTTAGGATGCAACTTGCTTGCATAGCGCTGTCAGGCTGATCTCATTCATATGTCTTGAGACGACGGCTGCAAGCGCTGCCACCACCACCGGTGGTGGTAGGTACCTTTCTGTGCGCTGCCGCTGTCTGCTTGTGCTCGCCGGAGGGGGTAACACACAGAATGGTCGCGGTTGTCAAGCGGTAGCTGCACTCAGTGCCTGTCGAGGCTCTGCTCAGTGTCATGTCAGCACACCTGCTGTGCCGCCGGCGCTGCTGCTGTCGACAATGGTGTCGTCCAGGGTCAGGTCCTCGGCATTGAACGCCGCAGTCCAGCCCTTGACGAATTGGCGCACCTGGCGCTTCCGGAGAACACGTGCATTGATGCACTCTCGCGTCCGTGCTCATGCAATCTTTAGAATGCCCTTGTCTGCAGCTGGCAGCTCTGGGGCAGCAGGCCCAGCCTCATCATCAGCAGAATTGCGTCACCTGTATCCAGTTGCCGCACACAGGAAGACTACATGGCTTCTGACATGACAAATTGCGCAGCCGGCGCACCTCGTCGCGGCTGTGACCGGCGAAGGGCTGCTGGCTCTCGGGGTGCGTCAGGTCCAGCGGCACCTTGAAGTCGATGTCGGGCGACAGCAGCTCCAGCATTTCATCCAGCTTGCCTGCAGCACAGGGCAGGTGCTATGATGCGTCAAGAACATTGATTCTCGATGGCAAAGCCCTCGAAGGAATGTGCGATTGTGGGCGATGGTGCATTCCGTTGTTCAGTAGTGGCGTTCCAGCGGCACTCTGCAGACTCTCACTGAACGATGCGCAGCTGCTGCCGTGGACATTGCTTGAGAGGTTGCACATATAGTTTCAGAGCAATGCAGTACCTCAGCGGCATCCTGCGAGGCCGCTCGTCCAGCTCCACTGGAGCTTGGGCCAAGCCGACCGAGGCACAGCTGGAGCAGGCAGGGCAGCTGGCACAGGACGTCGTGTCCCTCTTCAAACAAGGTGCGTGGTCTTCTTTCAATGACGAGCAGACGAGTTCGTTAATTGTGTGATGTTTTCAGGTAGGTGGGTGCTCGCCTGTCGATCTCTTGCAGCGTTCAACGCTTGGACGCCGTCCAACGGTTGGACGGCGGATGTTTGTGATGCCATCTGTGCACGGTCGAGGTGGTGTGTGAGATTTGGTCGATCCTCGCATCCTGCTGACAAGCATCGTTCACGATTGCACGGCATAATCGTCATTTGCATTTTGCGATTGCCGCCGCCGTCCAATCTTCCAGCGGTCGGCTGCACAAAGACTTGGTACTCCCTCTGTCTACGACCATTCCACTATCAGGTGTGCTCAGGTCGCCCGCCACTGGAGGGCCCTCGTCGTGCCAGCACGCTATGCAACGCAGCGGCCGCATTCTCACTGCGCATCAGGCTGCATGGTCCGGCATTTTGTAACGCCCGAGGGAACGAGGCAGGCCCGTATGAACTGTCCCACATCTCGTGTTGGCTCGTACTTGCTATCGATGAAATTGCACCCTTTCATATGAGCAACATGCCCTGCAAGACCGAACCTGCCACAGAACAAGGCGCTTCTTGATTGCTCACCATTATTGCTTGATCGCCGCAGCGGTCAACATGGCAGCCACCCCCCGGGGGCCCAAGAGACTGCCAGTCTCTGGTTTGTGGAGGGCGTCGATCAGCATCAGTATCGCGGTCGCGCAGATAGATGAGCAATCTCACTGACGTCAATCGTCGTATTACCCCCTCCAGATATCGATCGATGTCAATTGATAGCGCGTCAGAGGATATTTACCTTCAGCGGACGCAAGGCCCAATGATGTCGATTGACGCCCATGCTGAGGGAGTTCAAATGACACATGACGCATTGATGTCATTTCACGCACTCGCAGCGCCTGCATCCGCTGATACACCAGTCCTGCAGCGGCAAATGACGCCTATGCATTGTCTGCGTAAATTGCCGCGCACAATTGTAGCCGCAAATCGACAGTATACATCAATGGGCGACTCTGACAGCTCATTGGAAGCAGACGGGTATGGCAACATGTGAAGTAAGGGTTGGCAGGTAACCGGTAACTTAGGTTACCCTAACCGAAGTAACCGCGGTTGCCGAACCCGTAACCGAAGGCGAGCAGCGTTTAACTGCCGTTACCGGCCTGGGAATCTGTTCTGGGGCTGATGGGACGCTAAGCGTGCACGGCAAATTTGAAACAGCTCGAGCAGCAGCAAGCGGCGAGCGCCATTTGAAATTATATTCAGTTCAGTTCAGTGTCCTGCACGCCTTGACGTCTTGAATGGCGCAGTCGTGCTTGTCGGACAGCGACGGAGAGGATATCGGCTGCGAGGATGCATCGCCAGTGCTCATCAGCTCGGCCGACGATGCTGTGGCAGCGAGATCCCTGTTTGACATGGTGACAGTGACTGGCCAGAAACATCAGGACGCCTACTGCAAGGTCTGCAAGACACAACACGGTGTGCTCCTCCTGACATTACTACTTCATCATGCGTTGAAATTTGAGTTGCACGTGCCTAGATCTGGCTATTGCTGAGCCGATCATTATGTGTCTGTGGTGCTCAAGTTGTGGGTCTTGTGCAGAGCGCCGTCAGAGGCTCAACCCCGGCCTGCCGCTGATGAGCAGGGCGTGCCTGAACCGCAAGCAGGACCTGTTCCGGCATCTTGCGGACAAGGGCAGATCCCAGCCGCTGGACGTGCGCAGACGTTTCAGCAGCGCCAGAGACAGCTTCAATAGAGCCCAGAAAGACCGCAGGTGCAAGACTCAGCTGTCCAGCGGCGACGCCAGCAGCAGCGGCAAAGGCAGCAGCGGCGGCAGCACGGCCTGCACATGCGGCGGCCAGACCAGGTGAGGTGGGCCTGCTCGTCGTGAGTGTGCCCAGAACGGTAGGTGCGTGCTGCTGGCAGATTGAATTGCTGTTCTTGCAAACCATAGTGTTGAAAGCACCTCCATATGATGTGCAGGCTGATGCCCACGCCGCTGAAGGACATCCCGCTAACGGCGAAGGAGCACAAAGACTTCGACGAGAACATGCTGCAGGCGGTGGCGCTCGGCAACCTGCCGTTCTCCTTCGTGGAGCTGGCGCTCCAGAATCTGCGCCCGTCAGTGGAGCTGCCGTGCTGGCGCGCCCTGCATCCTCAACGATGCAGCAGCAGCAGCTGACGCCGAAGCAGACGCAGAGCGTCTTCTGGAAGCTGCAGCGGCACTCAGCGCCCGAGCTGACGCGCCTGATGATCCGCTAACCAAATCCCGCCGGTGACATGCTCCGTTTGTCCAAAACTCTTCGGAAACGAACTCCTCCACATGTCTACGATCATTTCTATGGAAAGATTCAACTCGAAAACGCTGTTGCATGCTAGAAAAAGGTCGGGGTGTTGGTGCACTCGGGCCGCTGCACTCCCGCCGCCTCGGCGGCGTCTTATTCACGGCATCATCAGCAAGGACTGGCTGGCAATGACCTCCTGATCACCGCTCAGGCTGATCAGCGACTGCGTGCGCAGCACGCCGAGCTTGCACTTCATCACAGTCTCCAGGTTGGGCGCGTTAGTAAACGCATCCGCCGCCTCCGCCGGCGGCTCCTCGAAGAGGCCGTTGATGGCGATCTCGAAGGCCACGTCGTCTGTTCACGGCAGCAGAAAGGCGAGGTCAGAGCGTCAGACGGATGGGTCATGGCAGAAGCGAGGTCGAGGCTGAGGTCCCGCAGCGTCTCTCAATCATCTATCCCAGGAAGGCTGCGGCACCCTACTGGAAGTCGAGTTGGGTGGTGCGCGACCCTTTCATCCGGCGGAGCAGCGGCTGAAGCCGGGACGGCTGCGCCGCACGGCGGCGGCGCAGCGGCTGAGAGCGGGACGACGGCGCCGGGTGGCTGTGAAGCGGAGGCGCAGACTGTTGGAGGCTGATCCGGTTGGCCACTCAGGGTGTTGGTAACAGCAGTGCGGTGTCAAGGACTCCTTGCTTGTGCATTGAACAACGAACGGCGTAGCCACGCTGTTGCTCTGCTTTTACACATCAGCGTCAAAACAAAACAACCGCCTACTCCCCTACATTGCGTCGCCGTGCAACTCTGGCGCCGCTATGCCCCAAGACCTTACTGAGCGGCGCTCTCGCGGCCCGCCGCATGATCATCAGCACATCACCCTTCACGTCCGCCAGCACAGTCACGCGCCATACTTCCGCTTGCGCATGTTCAGTACCGCCGACACCTGCACCACACGTTTCACAGCGTATCAGCGCTGCAGCCCGAGCTTCAGAACCCTACAAAATGGGACGATGGGTGCAGCGCTCCTGGGCCGCAGCTGAACCCCTAAAACCCCTACGAACTGACATGAAGTGCAGACTGAGTGCAGTCACCGGACCTTAGCATGCTAAAGGCTGGCCAATACGGGAATGCAGCGCAGCTCAAAGCTCACCTCGTTCACAAGCGCAGAAGCAGCCACCGCAGCCTCGCTGTGCGCCTCCTTGGCGTCCTCCAAGTCCTGGTCCGCGGCCGCCACGGCAGCCAGCAGCTCGCTGTCGCAAGAACCTGGTGGCCCCTGCTCCACCGCGGCGACCGCCTCGGCCAGGCGCTCTTCTTTGTCCCCCAGCACTGCAGCGGCCTCTGCGACCGCCACCACCGCAGCCTCCTTTTCCTCCAAGACAGTCACCAGCTGCAGACAACAACAATCAGCAAGCAGTAAGCACTTGCCACACAGGCCGCCGCTGCTGCTGGCCCCTAGTATCGTGTATAAGCTTGCTCCGGCCTGTCTACACCATGCACGGCTCACCAGCTCATTGAAGCCCTGCGCCCTTTCCCACACGTCCAGCTCCACCAGGCCCATGGGCACCATTATCGACTGCACGCTGCCGCCGACCAGCATCCGTGGCTTCGCCTTGATGACTCCGTTCATGTGTTTGTTCTCGCAAAACTGCGTCACGAGCTCCGCGGTGATCGCCGGCATGGACCCGACTATCACCTCGTACTGCAATCACCAGCAGAAGAAACGCGTGAGGCATCTTGCTTCAGAGGATTGTGCTGTGCTGCTTCTGGAAACCCTAACCCCTACATGGCGGTGGGCTGCGAGTTTCAAGGCGGTGGGCTGAGCGCCGCATGGGCATGTAGGCGCACCTGATCCGCCAGGAAGCTGGTGGCGATGGCCAGGCAGGCACCCTTGCCATGCGGGCAGTCCGCCCGCAGCAGCGCCCCCAGCAGCAGCGCAAACTGGCGGTCGTTGTTCTCCAGGTTCTCCAGCGCTACATCCGCCGCCCTCCGCACCATGTGGTGCACCTTTGCAGCATATAGCAAAACGTTCCATTAGCATCTACAGGGATTCAAACAAGCAAGAGACGCAGTAGTTTCGTCAGCATCACTGCTGCCGCGGCAGGCGCCGGTGGAAGGGCATGCATCAAACATTCACAGCTGCAGACTGGAGCAAAGCAAAGCAAAAAGGCATGCACAGATGTATAGGATACTGTGGCACACCTCGTCGATGGGGTTGGCGACTGGCACGCTGTGCAGCGCCAGGCTCGGCACCAGGGTCTCGGCGATGAAGTCCAGTACCGCCTTCGCGACCGCCGGCACCAGGATGCCGATGACGCCCTGAAGCGCACACGGTGCGGCCGCAGCTCAGCCACGCCATCAGCGTCGCCGACGCTGCTGCGCCTGATGGCGACATGCAGCACATCCGGCGGGATGCCGGCAAAGGTGAGCTTGCAGCTCTGCGCCAAAACGAAGACGTCAGCAAGTGGCGCCGAATCTCGCAGTTGTCTTCTGTCACCATTACAGAATGAAGTTGTACCCTATCACCATTACAGACACAGGTGCGGCTGTGATGCCGTGCTGCTGACGGCCGAAACCCTAACCCCTAGATGCCGTCCACCAGCGTGTGCGGCAGCACGTCAGCGCGTCACCCTAACACAGGTGCGGCTGTGATGCCGTGCTCCTGACGGCCGAAACCCTAATCCATACATGCCGTCACCCGCGCGTGCGGCAGCACATCAGCGCGTCACCCTAACACAGGTGCGGCTGTGATGCC
>JAABUW010000331.1_pt1 | contig 97361 bp, 165 predicted proteins | sample 5560081 | NCBI WGS metagenome assembly JAABUW01 (sample SAMN10711882, study PRJNA513363) | rock metagenome | isolation source: Antarctica rocks | place: Antarctica: Victoria Land, Knobhead sud
TGTCATCCACTAGGCGTGGCCTAATGGACTGCATGCAGCACAGGGCGAGTCATTGCAGATCACCATCGCTGCGGCCACAGCGAACAGCTGCCGGCTCCGCCAAAGGTGATGCGCAATGGCACGCGCTGGGCTGCAGAAACTCTGTGTCGTGCCCAGAAACGATGTGACCCCACTCACGATGCAGAGATTTAGCTGAGGGATCCTCTCATCTACTGGCTGGTTCTTTGTGCACAGCTGGCAGGTGAGTTTGACCCTCTTTTGGGGCTCACCAATTAGCGGCAGCTGGTCGGTGACGTCGGGCTTGGCGAGGCCGTGATACAGCACCGGCACCAGGTTGCAGCGCATCAGCTCCATTGCCACTGCCGGATTGCGCGCTAGATGCCACACCACCCGCGCCGCCACCACTGCAGTTGATGGTAACACATTTCAAACGCTGATGCTCCCTCGGATGGCGGGCTGCGCAGCTCGAGGTACACAGGCTGGCAGCGCATCGACTGCCATGTTGCCGAGTCCGGCAGGGTTGAGAACTGCAGGAGAAGACCACCCCATGCTGCAGATGACTGACACCAGGATCCTCCGTTGGTGTGTATCGGTGTTGATGTGCGGGCCTTGTCGCCCACCCTTGAGCGGCGGGTGGTCCGCGGCGGCGAGCTGCGACAGGCGTGGCGCGCCGCCGGCGGCGATGAAGTAGGACCGCATCTCGTCGTTGTCGTCCGTCAGCACCGCCAGCCTCGCCAGCACCGGGATGGTCACCGCCTTGGGGTCCCGCACCTCCCGCATCTGTGAAACAAAAGGTTTGGGGGCATTTACTCGGAGCCAAGTGCTCTGCAGTCGCCAGCCGCGCCAGCACCGGGATGGTCACCGCCTTGGGGTTGCGCACCTCCCGCATCTGCACAAGACATAAGGTGAGACGTTATAGCATGTGGTTTCCTTTACATGTTGCTGCAGCCCACGAGATTTGCGGTCGGCAGCCGCGCCAGCACCGGGATCGTCACCCCTGGGAGTTCCGCACCTCCCGCATCCCCGCTTCTTGATCCAACCTGGTTGACAGTCACAGCGGATTGTGGAGCCACGTTACAGGAGCCACGTTACATTCGCGCCGCCAGCCGCCGCGGCAGTAGGGCAGTCACCGCCTGTGGGGCTCTAGACCTCCTGCACTTGCACATGATGTCACTGGCCCGGACGCATCGCCGCACTCAGATGAGTGGCCCGAGCTGGCACTTGGGGTGACTGGCGTCAAGCAGGACGGTGGATGCACACCTTCCTGCGAAGGACTTGCTGACGCAAAGGTCCCAGGCGCGCTAGAAACCCTAAACCCTAAACCCAGCAATTGGCAGCCGGCGCCCCTGATATGTGCCCCATAAGGCTTCTTGACTGAATGTCGGACAGCTCTGCAGGAACGCGAGAACCACGAGCGGAGGAAGCACGACGAAGCGACGAAACGCAGACACCAACAGAGGTTTTGGGGCATGCTGCTCGCACAAGAACGAGTCTTGTTCTAAAAACGTTCTCACCTTGGTGATGATGGCCACCACCTCTGCCTGGTCCTGCATCCGCTGGGAGGCCCCCGATTGTGAGCCTGCAGACGACCATGGCAATCTGGGTTTAGGGTTTAGGGTTAGGGTTAGGGTAGGGCACATCAGCAGCATTGTGATCTCCCGAAATAGCGAGCAGAAGCAAGCTCAGGACGGAAGGCCAGACTGCGGGTGTGAGACCAGAGTGACGAGGTCCAGAAAAATTCAAAAGCACATGGAGGATGTGCCTGGCTTCGTGCAGTCAAGAGGCGGCGGCGGCGGCTCACAGCGGGCTGTCTTGGCATCGCCGACGTCATAGGTGCTGTGGCCTGCACTCACTCGGGCATACAAGAGCGAAATTACAAGGCAGAATGGTAGCAATGACGCACGGCGAACGGGCGTCTCAGCACCGCCGAGGCTGTCTGTGCGCCCAATGCTGCTCAGGCTGACCAGCGACTGCTGGCTGCTGCTGTTGCGGCGGTGGCGGCTGCTGACGCGACTGAAGAGGCCGCCGCCGCGCGCGGGTTCCGGCGACGCAGGCTGAGCAGTCGAGAGCGGCGTACCCGCCTGCAGCTGCAATTGCATAGGGAGGAAAGTGGTCAGCAGTCGAGTTGTGGCGGAAGGCACTCTGAAGGTGGTGGTCGATGATTTACCTTACGTCTGCGACTCTGGCTGATGCAGGCCCCGCTGGACAGGCTGTATTCTGCAACCAAGCCTGAGAGACGCCGCAACACCCAGGGGGGTCCGCCTCCGCCCCTGCAATTCCTTTGGACGAGTTCCTACACAGCCCAAGCCTGAGCGGTTCCCACCAGCCTTGGAGGTGGTGGAGGAGGGGCGATGCGCCCGCAGCTCAGCCCGACGGACTGGAAAATATCAGAACAAACCAACCCCACAAAACTTACGTCGGCATCGGAGGAGATGGAGATGGAGCGGCGGGCCCGCAGCCCGGCGGTGTACTCTGCGGCGGCGGCGCCCAGCAGCCGGCCTGGTCCGCCGGCGTCGCCGCCGCTGTCCGTCGACAGCGTGTCGCTCGCGCCACGGCTGGGCCGCCGATTGCGGATGCTCTGCGGTCAGAGACACGCCGCAAGGGACTCGCAAAGCGGCTCGCGCCACAAGTGGGCTGCTGTTTGCAGACTCTCGAGTCTGCCGGCATGCAGATTGCGAGCCAGCAGATTGAGACTCGAGACGGGGACTGACAGCGGCCGCCGCTGCACTCAATTGAATCGGAACACATGGATGCAGCAGGGTTAGGGTTTAGGGTTTAGGGTTTAGGGTGACTTTGCGCCGTGGTGTATCACAGGGCTGCCGCACCCACCTGCGTGAGCTGCGCATACTCGGCGGCTTTCCCGGCAGAGTCGCCGGCGGCGCTGCCGCCGCCGGTGGAGCTCATGCTTGCAGAGCGCTGGTGGCCGCCGCCGGGCGGCGTGCCGGGCGTGCCGTACGAGTCCTGGCGGGTCGGCGCGGCCTGCGGCGTGGAGTTGATGCGCAGCGACGCCCCAGTCTCTTCGTCGTCCGGCGCGCCTGCCAGGGTGCCAGCAGGCGTCAACCAGGCACATGCTGCGGCGGAGAGCGCTCAGTGCAGAAGCTGGAAGCACGATGGAGAAGGAAGCATCGTTTCCTCACAAGACCAGAGAGAGATCGCCAGGACAAGCTGTGTGTGTGCCCAGGCTCCGGTGCGTGGTTTGCCTGGCGCGATAATCGGCCAACAAGGATGCTGGTAGAGTATACTGTCGCGCACCTGCGCGGAGGATGCGGTAGCCAGCCTGGGGGCTTGCGGCTGCCGGCGCAGCCCCCGCGCCGCTGCCGGACACGGCGGCATCCGCAGCGGCGGCGCCCGCTGCGACTGCTGCGATGCCCGCAGCGGTGCCGTTGCCGAGAGCAGACCCCGTGCGTCGGTGCTCTGTGCCCGTCGGTGGCCGTCCCGGCGCCGCACGGCTGCCTTCCTCGCCTGCCAGAGTCAGCTCCTTGTCAGCACTGTCTGCTGGACACGAGGTGTTGTACCTCGGAAGACACCAAACGACATGGTGCACTTTGACCTTCACAAGTGGAACGCTGCTGTGATACCGCTGCCTCGATCACACACATGTGGCAGAAGGCAGCACCCACCGGCCAGCTCCTGCTCCACAGAAGCCGCCGCCGCCGCCAGCTCGTCCGACGACAGGCTGTCCGCCCGCCCGGGCTCTCCCGCTGTCGGCGCCGGCGCTGCGGCCACTGCCGGCTCGGCGTCGCCGCTGCCAGTCGCCCGCCGGCTGCTGATCCAGGAGCTGAAGCTGTTTGGCCGGCCGGCGGGCTTTGCCGGCTCGGCCTCCGCCGCCATCGACGGCGCTACCGCGGGCGCCACCTCCGGCGCCAGGGCTGGCAATGTGTCCGAGGCATCGAGAGCGGCCGCGTGGCCGCCGGCGGGCGGTATGGCGACGTCTGGCTCGGAGAACGCGTTCTGCGCCGGCAGCGCCGGTGGCAGCGGGCTGGCTTGTCGCGAGGTCGGCGCCGGGGAGGGAGACGGCGTCGGCCGCGGCCGCCGCGCGGGCGGACTTGGGCTGCGGCTGGGCCCGCCGGGTGATGCGGAAGCCAGCCGCGCCTGCACCTGCGCCGCCCGGGAAACAAATTCGAGGAACTCATCCCAGCAAACCTTCAGCAACGCCTGCATTTGGCGGGTGATGCAGCAAGGCCGAAAAGCACACTGGGCTCCCGCATCCGATGAACCTCCTAAGATGTGGATGAACACGCGACGGCCAGTCAACACAGGCTCTGTAGAGCTTCCAGCAGGCAAACCACACAACCTGGCCCACAACTGTGTGGCATGAACAGCTTAACTCATCCAACGATCGGCTGGTCTGAACAAGCGTTGCGCACCTCCTCCATGAGGGAGCCGCCGTCTGAAGGGACATCTGCAGACGGAGAGCGCAGCGACAGCCGGTCCACACCCTGCACAGCCCGTAGTGTAATTTGAGAGCTCTCAGCCTCCAATATACCCATGGCTGCCATGCTGCAGATGCCGCCAACTCGCAAAGGTATGAGCGGGGACGAGCCACATGCTGTGCTGCTGTCGACATGAGCCGCTCCAGACAGAAACCCAGTTGTGTCAAGCTTTTGCACACGATCTTTGCTCAAAGCAAATCAAGAATTGAAAGCCTGGAGCGAAATCGAAAACCGATCCAAGAGTGCGGGTATGGGTCCACCTGGGGGCTGGGGTCGGCGCGTCGGGCGGAGGGGAACAGCCCGCCGGGGGAGTAAGGCGAGTAGGACCGCCGCCGCGCGATCTCCGACCGGGTGCGCAGATTGTTGCCGGCATTCATGGCGTCGGCAGTGTTGGCATCAGCGCCCAAGCCAGACGGCTGCCGCGGCGGCGGCGACGCCAGCGCAGCCGCCACGATCTCGTCCGAAGTAGCGCTGTTGCCGCGGTCCGTCTGCCAAGTCAAGAGGCTTCTAGTTTGCATCGGCTGGCAAGGTGTTGCAAAGGCCATGTCGCAGTTGCGTGTTGACAGCTGCGCGCATTCTGCTGTTCCTGATTTCGGGTCTGCGCTCATTGGTGCCGACCTTTGGTCCTGCCCTCAAGCCACATCCACGCACGCAAAGTCGCAATGCGTCATCAGCCTACATGCGTAGCTGCAGCTGCAACACATCAAATAGCTCCTGCAAATGCTGTCGCATCAAAGGCAGTGCATGCCTCTGAAAAATCAGCAGCAGAACCCTCCCAACATGTTTCGTGTGATTTCGAATGCTTGCTTCGTCATTTCTGACGTCTGATTTCTTCTGATTTCAAACACGAGCGCACCTTGGCCGGCGATGCGGCGGGCGGCGATACGTCCTTCGGCGGCGCCAGGTGCGCGCCGAAGGCAGCCTCGAAGGCGGCGGTGTGGGCGGCGGTGTACGCGGCGTAGGAGCTGGCGGAGCGCCGCGGCCGCGCCCGCACCTGGTCCACCGCGTGCGCGGCGGTCGATGCCGGCGGCGGCGTCCACGCAGCAGCTGCGCGCTCCGCCGCCTTGGTCGGCGACTCTGCCTGGGACAAGGACATGCGCAAAGAGTGCTTTGCCCATTTTGTGGTGGCAGACTCTTGTTGGCGGTGTTCTCCGCAGCTGTCTGGGCGGGCGAGAGGGTGGCTGGCCCGCCCAGGACCTGGGCTGGATGGGATTGTGCGTCCAGGAAAGCATACAGGGGGGTCCGCCAGGCCCAGCGGAGGGCCAGGGTCTAGTGTCTGCTCTACTGCCTCGTCGGAGGACGACCACGCTGCGATCTGGAGAAGCCAATGGTCGAAATGGTGCTCGTCAGCCACCATGTTCCATTGTGGACATGCTATCTGGCAGCGTGCCCCAGAGATGTGCTAACGACTCTTCAGCAGGCTTGGACCTCCAGTACCCCTGTGCAACGTACATGCTCGCCCTCTGCGCAGCTAGCCCTGTGTCTTGCTGTCTATATGTAAGCGCTGTATGTACAAAAGTAACCCTTGGTTTGATTTATTTTCTGTCGGAGGCACGCCTGCGAAGGGCGGCACCCACCTCTGGTCGCGAGTTGCGGCGTGGTGATGGCTGCGGGCTCCGCTGCTGCGCGTCGTTCTGCGGCTTCCCGTCCGACCGCGCCAGCCGGGGCAGGGCCGGCGCGGCAGCTGCAGGGCGCGGGCTGGGCGGTGGGCTGACCTTTGGGGCCTGCAGTAGACATGGGACCACGATTTAGGGTTCTGACTTCGGGCTCCGATTGTGTCATATCCTGTTGCTTGCAGCAGTTTTCTGGGAATAGAGGAGAGGGGTTGAGTGCGTGACATGCAATGGGCTGCGCCGACACTGACATCCACGAAGCGATTCGTCAGACCCTAAACCCTAAACCCAAACATCGACAACTATCTTGCTTGCCCTTTCCACAACAGAGCAGACGAGCACCGATGTACCTGGGTTCGCTCGCCGCGGGGGCTGGGCTGCGGCGAAGGGCCCGGGCTGGCGCGCGGGCTGGGCCGCGGTGAAGCCTGCACGTGGCAAGGGTTTAGGTACTACACGGCGGCAAACGGTTGTTTTGTTGGCCTAGAGCGCAACCGTCTCGCCAACAAAGATGAGTTTTCTTGCCCTGTCACGTGCTACCTTCAAGACCACATAGAGAGAAAAGGTTCGGAAACATATAGGTATTATAATTCAGCCACAGCCACAGACACAGTATATGCGCTAAAGAAAAGACCGCTGCCTAAATCTATCAGCAATCCGGACTACTACAGGAAACGAGCATGCTCTTTTGTAGACGCTGTCGAGTCCGCAGCAGGAATAAAAGCTCTCTCGTCGCTGCCCTGGTGCCCCCAAATAGTAAAGCAGGAGCTGTTCCTCACCAGCGCTCCTGGACGTTTTGGCGCAGAGCAGGCCCACGTGTGCTGCCAGGCAACCCACAGGCCACTGGAGGAAGAAGGAGTGCAGCTGTGTGCAGACAGAGCAGGGTGCCGCACCTTGGGCGAAGGTGCGGGCGAATTGCCACGAGACTTGGTGCCCACCATGCGGGCTACAGCCGACGGCGTTGTCCGCTGCGCCGCCGCCCGGCTGCCAAACACCTGCGCAATGAAACCCGCATCTGGTGTCAGGCGTTTCTACTTTTTCAAGCCTTTGGATGCGAGCCCTGACACTGCACCGGCTGGCAGCTGCTGCAGCCGCTCCTTGCTTTGCAGCGGTCCCCATGCCGCAGTCGTCTGTAGTGCGACCGCAATTTGCCGCATCCTCTGGCACATGCTCTGAGGTCAGGGATATCGTTGCCCCGCTGCGCTGCGCACACCTTGCCAAACAGGCCGCTGCTGCTCGGAGGCTTCTTCATGCCGTCATGGCCGGGCGGCAGACCACCAGGGCCCTTGATGACCCGCACGCCGGCCATGTCTGCGCTGTTGCTGCGCAGCCCGCTGTCCTCAGCCTGTTGGGGCGAGGAAGGATGGTTCAGCAGCCTGGGTTTGCGGCTCTGAGACTGTCAAGAGTCAGGTACAGGTTGTTGCGGCTCCAAGAGTTGCATGCCAGGTGCGCAGTCCAACAGCAGGCTCGAGCTCAGGACATACCTCATACTCGGTGGGGCTGTCAGCATGGGGCGTTGAGACATCCGCCTCCTCTGGCGTCTGCACCTGCAAGTCCACAACTGCCTGGCGTGAGACAAGCAGCGTCACATGACCTCGTGATGAGGCATAGAGGCCCCTCATCGCAGGTGCAGCCGCACTCGGCCTCCCGCCTCTGCCTCTGCATTCGCCGACTGTTCACGCAGCAGCAATCCTACCTCCGAGCTGCAGACTGGTCAGACGAGGAAACTCTCACCGCGTTTGCAGCGGCCCAGCCCTTAAGCGTCAGCGAGATCTCGCTCGGCTCCTCTGGCGTTTTAGGGTCGTCAGTCGCCGCCGCGGCCGCCGCCGCGGCCGCTTCCGCCTTCCTGTCCTCTGCCCGCTGCACCGCCGCCGCGGCGGCTGTTGCCGCAGGTGACACCGGGGAGCTGGGCTGCGAGGCGCCGGTGGCGGCTTGCGCCTCGGCAATCTCGGACGGCGTCGCGCGCGGCAGGCTGGACACCCGCCGCTGGCTGCCTGTGTGCTCCGCCGCCTGCAAATTGGGTCGGCGATTCACAAGACGGCTTCTCAAGCATGGATGTGCAATCCAGGAGCCAAGCAGGAGGCGTGTGAGCAGTGTCGGCCATGCAGATGCTGCAGATCTGGATGCTATCGTGTTTGGGGCCCATCTGCATCTGGTGCACCATGTACAGCAGTTGTGAAGGTGTCGCATCAGCCGGCATATTCGGCCACACGGAATAGAAGCAGGCATCCCACAGCAACCGCGCCTGGATGATGGCGTGCGTCAATGCCTCGTCAGACGGCTGCACGTTCAGGTCAAAGCCCACCCGGCGGCCCCATTTCTGTATGTACAACTGCATGTTGGGAACCTGTGCAGATGCGCAGAACCCTCAGTCAGCACAGTGGATGCTCAGCGAAGCCACCTGCGGGAACTGGCGGGATCTGCATGCGCTGTTGCTGCGGCTCAAAGGCAGACTGCGGATGTCCAGTACTGCTGCGCCTCCTGAAGCATGCTTCACCGATGCGGAGAGACAGTCGTCAGTCACCCCGCCACGCAATGCGCCGTGTCGTCCCTTGTTAGCCGGAGTGTGGCTGGAACTGCGTAAAACCCTCCTTCCTGGGCGCACCGGCACGAGGCGCTCATCAGTTATCGTCTCCCCTGTGACGGGGCACTGGCGGAAGCCGGCCTGCAGGTAATACTCCGCGTACGTGCGGTCCACCGCGATGCCGGTGGACAGCCACACCGGGTCCCGCATCACGTCCCCGGAGATGGGGCACACAAACTCGTTGGGGATGGCCGCGCTCATGGCGGCACGCTGGCTGGTTTTGCGGCGGCCGCTGCTGCAGGTGCACTCTGCGGCGCGCTGCTGGCCGCCCCGCCGTCACGAGCCCGCCGGGAGCGATCGTGCCGAACGGCTCCTCGCGTGACTCGCTCAGCGTGTGCCGCCGCTGTTGTCAGTACTTGCCCAAGGGCGGCTGCACCAAATCCCTTGCTGCAGCGCCTGCTGTCGCCGCCGGGGCACTATGCTGTAACCGCAGTAGACAGTGGATGGCTTGGTGCACATTCTAAAACTCAGACACACCGAGATGCTAGCAGGTGGCCGACAGCCAGCCTGCTTGCGTCCGCACAGCAACGAAAGCGGCAGCACACCCACGCAGGCGACCAAGCCGCATGCTCGGAGCATTGAGCAGCTTTGAGCAATCACGTGACATCAGGCATCTGTGAAGAGGTTCAAAGGACAGTGCATGCGCGACTGCAGCGCTGCCGGCTTCCGCGCGGGCGCAAGGGTGAACTTGGCAGGTGTCGAGTGCCTGCTGCCCCGGAGCGAGCCGCAAAACTGAAACAGCTGAACATGAGCAAGATTGTCAGGCAGGACGCGCAGTTTGTGGCTCGGTTTCCGAGCGAACCTCACGGATGGCACACCTTGGCCAGGGGAGCAGCTGTTAAAGGGACGGACTCCCTGCTGCACTGCACCTGATGTGGCTGACAGTCAAGCCTGCTGGTGAGATCCGATGGCACCTTTAGTGAGGTTTATCACGCTAGGTGAGATCGCACACCCCGGATGCTCGGCCGGTGCGCGTGTTGTGCCTGCCGGAACGACGCTGTCCGGAAATCTGGACAACAAATTCCATCGATGCTATCGAGACCACAACAGGGATCCGAACTGCACACGCATCTGAAGTTCAGCTCGAAATTCTGACGCCCAAACCGATGCACGGGATGCAGCTTGCTAGATGATATCTAGCTTCCCAGCTGGCAAGCTAATTAGCTGCTAATCGGTCCTGATACAAGATGAGCTATTTGAACCTTCAAAGCTGTCGGAGCTTCTAGCAGGCATCCTACGCACCTGCGGCACTGCACACGTCCACGCGCAGTCCTCTGCTCTGCTGGGACCACAGATTTGGCAAGCACTGCATGGTGTCCTGCCTGCTGCTGGGGCAGTCCTGAGCCCCGTGCTCGCTCATTTTGATCCCGCATCCGACCTTCTTGCAGCTGCCCAAACGACGGCGTAGGTCAGCAGCGGCTCGCGAGGGTGCAACAATATCCAGGATTTGTACCTCCTGGCTGGAGCAGCGAGTGTAGCCTGGCAGCTGGGTGGACACGATCAGTAGGCCTGCCGGCATAAGACCGGCAGGCGCAGCGCGATGTACATCGAGGAGATCACCCTCGATGGCTTCAAGAGCTTCGCTCGACGCACGACAGTGGCGGGCCTGGACCCCCAATTCAACGCCATTACTGGGTTCAATGGCTCCGGGAAGTCCAACATCCTGGACTCCATCTGCTTCGTGCTTGGCATCACCAACATGCAGCAGGTGAGTGAGCGACTCAGAAGCTGGCGTCTGATGTGCTCGATCGATGCGGGTGGAGATGCCGAGGCTCATGCGAGGGCCACCAGGTGGCGGCGGTGACAGCTGCCCGTGGCCGCTGTTAGCTGAGCCTGTGCTATTCGCTGCAACATGTTGCACAGGCAGCGCCTGTCACCAATTGCAGAACACATAGGGATGTCGCGACATCCAGAGCATCTGTGGCGTGACCGCGGCGCCTTGCATCCCGCAGGTCCGCGTCGGCAGCCTGCAGGAGCTGGTGTACAAAAATGGGCAGGCGGGCGTCACCAAAGCCTCCGTTTCAATAATATTCAACAACGAGGACAAGGCCAACAGCCCCATCGGCTACGAGCAGTACGACCAGATCACCGTTACGCGGCAGGCGCGCTGCCGCAGCTGCCGCTTCTGTTTGGGGTTGTCATCCTGCCTTTGCAACACATCTTGCACTGCATCATCTCTCGTGAAGTACTTCTGTGCACGACGATCAGTGTCCTCACAGCGCCAGGTGCCAGAGTGCCTCGTCACATTTAAGTATTGCATTGCAGCTGGTCATCGGCGGGCGGAACAAGTACCTGATCAACGGCCACGTGGCGCAGCCCGGCCGCGTGCAGTCGATGTTCCACAGCGTGCAGCTGAACGTCAACAACCCGCACTTCCTCATCATGCAGGGGCGCATCACCAAGGTGAGCACTTGCACTGAAGCCTCAGAAGCCACGAGATCGCATCCCGATGAAACACCAGCAGGCGGAGTAGACCTGTTGCTGCCACAGCAGCGATGCCTTCCCGTAGCAACACGCTGGCCGTGGAATGACCTCTGGCAGACGAATGACCCTTCCTGCTTTAAAAAGGAGACGGCACGACGTTACAAGGGGATAATATTGAGCTGCACAGGACGGATGCTGCTGGAGACTGCCTGGTCAGAAGCGATCGACAGCAAGCATGCTGCATCCTTTCCTGCACAGGTGCTCAATATGAAGCCGGCAGAGACGCTGGGCATGCTGGAGGAGGCGGCAGGCACGCGCATGTACGAGAATAAAAAGGAGGCGGCGCTGCGCACGCTGGCCAAGAAGCAGGTCAAAGTGGACGACTTCAACAAGGTGCGGTCGTCGGTTCGTGGTCCTTCTGGGTGATTCAGCGCTTGAATGATATTTTGGAGGGTGAACTGTCAGAGTGGAAAAGGACCCGAATGGGTCGTCTTGTCAAAGAGCACAGTGCGAGAAGAGCCGATGCGATGGTGGGTGGAAGTGCGATGGAACTTAGATGTTGCCGGAGAGAAATTGGTCGGGGGCGCAGGTGTTGGCGGAGGACATTACGCCGGCGCTGAACAGGCTGCGGGCCGAGAAGCTGGACGCCTCGCTGCACAACGAACGCCTGGTGCAGCTGGACGAGCAGAAGCGCCGCCTCGCCGAGTCCAGCTGGGCGCAGGACAAGCGGTGAGCAGCACTCGAATGCCGTCAAGTGCGGGTCGTGCACGGGCAGGCACACCCTGGAGTGCGGGCGGCGTCTGAGGAGAGGGGGTGTCCTAGCCATTCGTGCCAGTCCATCATGTTGTGGCTCGTCCTTGAGCATGAGACAAATTGTCGTCCGGCAGCATGACATACAGCGCTTGTGCAGCTGGGAACTTCATTGCACCGAAGTTCTCTCTATGCGCTGCAATGCTGTCTCGCGCGACTGCGCGGTCCTTTGCGCAGGGCCAGCGAGAACTCGGTTAGCGACCTGGAGGAGAAGCGGGAGGCGCTGGCGGCGGAGATCGAGGAGCGCACCAAGTCCACCGCGCAATCGGTGGCGGCCGATGCGCGGTTGCAGGTGGGCAACGGCGCCTCTTCACGTAGCCTTACCCGCCTTGCACGGGACTGCCCCAGGGTCTGAGATGTTTCGATGGACCAGGGCTTGGAGAGTTAGGGTTTGGGTTGATCTGGTTTGCCTCGGAATGCGCAGCATTTGTCAAGGGCATCAGCTGCCTGAGATCCGCGGGTTGCGGACAGCTTCTGCGGAACAGCAGGTGCAGTACTAGTCCGTGAAAACAGCTTCCCACATGCTCCTCATCCTGAAATCTGCAAGTGAGACCCTTGTGCATCATGCAGGAGCTGGAGGCGGAAAAGGAGCAGCGGTCTGGCGGTGACATCCGGCGTCTGCAGGGCGAGGTGGCCGCGAATACCAAAGAGTACGCACCCTGGAAGTCCCAGCATCCCTGATCTGACTCTGCCACTGGTTGCCGCTCAGTGTCTGCACACGCCGCCTGCGCGTCCTGCAGGAATGCAGCTGCGACACTATCCAGGCGCCACCCAAACTCATGACGTGGGTCACTGACTTGTGCAGCTTGTGTTTGCGCAGGCTGGTGCAGTGCAACGCGGCGTGGGAGCACCGCCGGGAGGCGCTGGCTGCCGAGCAAGCGTGCCTGGAGGCGCTGCAGCAGCAACGGGAGGAGCTTCACTCGGGCGGCCTGGCTGAGCGGCTTGCAGAGGCTGCCGCGGCGCGGGAGGAGGCGCACGCCACGCACGAGCAGTGAGCCTCTCTGCGCCGGCCGTGTCATGGCGCCTCAAAAGCCAGCTGAATTCTGGTCCCGTGCCTGTGTTCATCAGGGGAGAATGTTTTCATGCTTTGAGCTGCCTGGACACATCTGGACACACGAACACACCTGAGAGCTGTGCCGCTAGTCGAGCGCACGTTTGGCGGCGGCTGCTTGGAGGTGAAGCTGCATGCACCACCCCCATATTCGCAGGGCGAAGGCGCGTGTGGAGGCAGCGGCGCGGGAGCTGGCGGGTGCGGAGGCGGGCGACGGGCGGGACGAGACCAACCGCTCCCTTGCCGAGCGGCTCGCAGACGCGCAGCAGGCCCAGGCAAGGTTATTTTTTATTATTATTTATTAATTTAATTTAATAGAAAAAATAAATTATTGCGCTTCCTCTTGCAGATTCACCGGCTCTGCATCAGAGCACTCCCCTCAAGCTGCCGACCACTTGCAGGTGCTGCAGGATGCACGGTCACGGCAGCACCAGCCTTGCAGGAGCCGCAGCAGCAAGCTTATTGCTGCCTTATGACCCCAGACACCCTCCACAGACGCCAGCAAGGCGCTTGCCATCACAAAGCATCTGCTGCTGTTCACAGCTGCTGACTCGTTGCTTGGTCTGTACTTCCTGCAGACTGCAGCGGAGGCGGACCTGAAGGCCGCAAAGCTGCGGGAAAGGCACGCGACGGCCGAGCTGGTGCGCCTGCAAGGGGCGTCAGCCAAGCAGGACTCTGCGTCTGCAAAGCTTGAGAAGGTGGGCATCCTGTGCCAGTCGGAGCCTATGACTCTTTGTTGAAACCTCACCGCCCTTTTCTCCGTTGCTGCTGGTCCTTTCCCAGACCTTGCACTGGACCTCTGTGGCGCCCTGCGCCGCCCTTGGCCAGCCTGCGCCTGGCAGACAGCTGCGTGAGCGCAGCTGCTGGCAGCTCGCGCGGTATGGACCGGCCAGTGGCCCTCATGACGGATGAGCGTACATCTTCTGCCTAAAGCATCCCTCATCCCGGCGGCAGGACCTGGTGGCGGCGGGGGCGGCGGTGACGTCGCTGCAGGCGGAGCTGCAGGCGCTGCCGTACGACGACGACAAAGTCGCAGAGCTGGACGCGGCCGTCGAGGCGGAGGCGGAGGCCGTGACCCGCTGCCGCGCCGCCGCCGACGAGACCGCCGGACAGCTCGGAGGTGGGCATCTGCAGCGCTTCACCTGCCGTGGACTCGGAATAAACCCATTTTAGACAGCTCACCGCCAGCGCTCCACAGGCACCCCCATAGCAGTTGCAGTGTTGCACTGCTCAGCGAGCAGGGCTCACAAGCACTCGACACCTAGAACTACCCAGTGTGAGGCTCGGCAGCCCTCTCACTTCCGGTATGTTGCCTGCAGGCATCGACTTCCGGTTCAGCGACCCCGGGCAGGGCTTTGACGCGCGGGCGGTGCGCGGCACGGTGGGCAAGCTCATCGATTCCGCGCTGCCGCTGGCGGGCGCGCCGACCGCCACCGCGCTGGAGGTCGCTGCTGGGGGCGCCCTGTACCAGGCGCGCCTCCTTGCATCCTGCACCCTGACCTCACCGCGCATGTCACCCCGCAGCCACCGGACACCTTGGGCGCCCACTTGCCTGGCCTTACCGAGCTGCACCAGACCGACGCTGCTACTGCTGCAGTACCCTAAACCCTAAACTCTAAACCCTAGTGCTGCTGCAGGCCGCCTGCACCCGGCTGCCCAACACCGCACCTCGTTCACTGGGGGCGAGCACATGCGCGTTCTGCAAGCACTTTGGGCTGGCTTCGCTCTGCACTGACGGTGTGCATGCTTCCTTCGGCCACAGGTGGTGGTGGACACCGCAGAGGCGGGCAAGGCACTGCTCGCGCGTGGCAAGCTGCGTAACCGCGTCACCCTCATCCCCCTCGACAAGGTGAGGGCTGCACGCGTCTCCGGAGACCTCATGTCCCAGGTTGCAGGTTCCCTGGGTGGCGCGGCCCTAAACCCTAAACCCTAAACCCATGGCGCCCTGCCTCCGAGGTCCCCTGACGCAAGCCGTCCCGGCAGCAGGTCCTCCTGGATTGGGCTCAGCCTTCAGCAGCACAGACCTGAATGTGAATCGTGGCCACCACTAGCGAGCGTTCCGACCTGTGGCATCCCTCACATGATGCGAGTCTGCCCCAGGACGATTGATGATGGCAGCCCTGGCGGCCGCGCAGGTCAAGCCGGTGGAGGAGGGCCAGATGGAGCAGAAGCGACGAGCGGCGCGGCAGCTGGTCGGCAGTGACGCCTGCCTGGCCCTGGACCTGGTGCAGCATGACGCCGGCGTCACGCGGGCAATGTGCCACGCCTTTGGCCGCACCTTCATCTGCAAGGTGCGCTATCAGGGAGATACACTTGGGGGGCTTCCTTCATTGCTGTCTCCTTCATTGCCGTCTGGCGCTGGATCTTGTGCAGCGCCATGACACAATGCGAGCGTCATGAGGACGATGCGCCACGCATTCGGCCGCACCTTCATCTGCAAGGTGCGCGCCACTCAGGAGTCAGCAACAAGTCTGCTCCAGCCCCATCAGGCAGCGTGCAGAGGCAGGCTGCAGAACTAATACCCTTGCCTGGGCACAGTATGCCCCACCCTTGTGTTTGGCGGCACCAACGCTGCCTGCTCGCGGCAACTGAGCTGCACATTGCGGCTCCCCCCCATCTCGCCTTGCCCCTGAGATTTGCGTCTTCTGACACTCTGTCAACGCCGCTTGCCCCTACAGGACCAGGCAACGGCGCAGAAGCTGGCCTTCGACCGGGCGGTTGGCTGGCGGTGCGTCACGCTCGACGGCGACGATTTCAACCCCGGCGGCACGCTGACCGGCGGCTCGCGGCGCGCCGGCGGCTCAACGCTGGCGCGCGTGTTCGAGTGGAAGCAGCAGGCCGCAGAGCTCGAGTCGCACCGCCAGGCGCTGCTCGGCGCGCGGGCGCAGCTGGACGCGCTCAAGCCCGCCGCCAGGCAGCATGCCAAGTGAGTGTCGAGGATCTGAATGCAGACCCTACATCAGAAGCAGGCCTGTGCATCGCGGCCGACTGACAAGGCGTCTCAGGTGTTGCACCAAACGCTCATGTGCACGTGTGCGCGCTAAACCCTAAACCCGCCCTAAACCCTAAACCCGCTGAGGGGCGTAGTAATGACACTCAACGCCAATGTTTATGGCACGCCTGTACAGCAAACACACTGCCCGCTGGCTTCGCCGATCCGCGAACACATTCGTCTTGCGCCGTAGGCTGTGCAAGGAGCTGGAGCTGAAGCAGCATGCGCTGGCGCTGCTTGCGGCGAGCGAAAGCATTGTCATCGGCCTGCCAACAGCGATGTCAATGCGGATCACAACATAGAATGATGCTCCTCATCTCCCCGCCACAGGCTGTGCAAGGAGCTGGAGCTAAAGCAGCACGAGCTGGCGCTGCTGGCGGCGCGCGAAGGCAACTCTCAGGCGAGCCAGCTGCGCTCTGCGGCCGCCGACGCCCAGACGCTGCTGGAGGCGGCGCGAGCGGACGCCTCTGCAGCGCAAGCGCAGCGCGTCGAGATGGTCACCGTGGCCGAGGTGCGGATCGCGGGTACTGCAATCCATGGCCACATGCCAATGCATTCAATGATGCGCTTGTCGAGATGAAGTGGACACGATAGGTCCCCCGGCGCCGCACAGAGAAGAACTAGCTGCGCTTTGCAAGAGTGAGACTTCCGCACATGAGGGTGCTTGCACGCTGCACGCGCTAATCCGAAATCTGCTCATGTTCCAAGTATTTAGGGTTTCAAACCCTAAACCCTAAACCCGGCAGGCCCTGGAGCGGGACATCGCCAACTTCGAGAAGGATCGCGGCGGCCGCCTCAAGGCGGCGCAGGCCAAAGTCAAGTCCGCAAAGACCGCCGTGGAGGCGGCGCGGACGGCGCTGCGGGCCGCGGACGCCGGGCTGACTGCCGCAAAGGCAGAGGCCGAGGCCGCCGAGGCTCAGCTGGGGGAGGTGGGCGCCGCCATCGATGCCGCCGAGGCCGCGCTCAAAGGTGGGGCCGCCGTCAGCCCCAGTGCCGTGTCATTGAACCAATTGGGCATATCGAAATCTGGACGCTTGAAAGCGTCTGGCAGCGGAGCGACGGACTTGAGGGGTGTTCCGCCAAGGTCGCCCTCGCAGGTCTGAACAATAGTGTAATGGATTCCGTGATCAGACTCGGATGTTGCAACTTGCCATTCTGACGCGGATTACAACATCCTGCCTGCACAGAGCTGGCGCGGGAGGTGGCGGGCCTGGAGGGCCAGGTGCAAGCCGCGGAGGCCGCCGCCGCGGCCGCCGAGGCGGAGCTCACGGAGCGGCGCGCGGCGGAGGCAGCGTCGGACGCCGAAGAAAAGGCGCTGCGGGAGGCGCGGACGGCGGCGCGCGACCGTGCAGACGCGGCTGCGGTTCGCCAGCGGCGCCTGGAGTCCGAGTGAGTTTTGATGACGCTCCGGATGCTGGCCTCGGAACGCAGCTTACAGGCTTTGCCCCCTGCGTGTGTGAGTCACGGCCTGGCTTGCGGGCAGCAGTGAAGGTTTAGGGTTTAGGGTGAAGGAAGATCGCTGCCTGCCAGGTTCCCTTGAAACAGGGAGAGCTGCACCGCACCGGAAAAGTCGCTCGGTCAGTTTCAGAAATGCATGCATATTCCCAACCAGCAGTTGACGCCCTCGCTGTGCGGAATCTCAACCAAGTATGCGGTTCGCCGCGCAGGCTGAAGTCCTCGGAAAAACGCGCCCGGGACGCGACTGAGCACCTGCAGGAGCTCGAGAAGGTGCTGCCCGCCGTCCTCAATGCATGGTCATGGCAAATTAAAATAGAATGGATGTGCTCTGTTCCGTGCAAGCGTTGCTGCCTACGCCAGCAGATTTGTTGCAATCAGTGCCTGATGTTGAGTGGCTTCGGAGCAAGTTCAGCCAACACAGACCGGGTTTCTGTCCGTTTCTGTCGGTTGTGTGTCACGTGATCCTACCTAGCCTCCCAAACCTGATTGACGAAGTGTTGACTATGCCGAACCACTGCATCCTTCACGCCGCAGGTGTACCGGTGGAGCGAGGCGGACCGAGCGGAAATCCTGGGCCGGCCGAGCTGGTCGGCGGACCAGCTGGCGGAGGAGATCGCGGCGTACGAGGCGCGGAAACAGGAAGTGGAGGACCTCGGCAAGCGCGTCAATCGCAAGGTGCGGTCCGCCTCCGTCTCAGCGCATTGCTATGCTGCTGAAGGCTGGGCATTTCAGGGGCACACAGTGCAGGGCTAATGGTCAGCCGCGACGGCCCCCATGCCGGCATGCGGAGCATCGTGTGCACACAAAGCTGTGTGTCAAGGGCTGTTGCGCCGTCGCTGTGGTCGCCGCCGACCTCTCCTGTCTGCCCCGAATGTGGCGATGGTTCCTTCATGTTAAACCCTGCTGCGTGTGCAGGCGGTCAACATGTTCGACAAGGCGGAGCAGGAGCAGCTACAGCTGTCGGAGAAGAAGCGTATGGTGGAGGCCGACAAGGCCAAGATCCACAAGGCGCGCGTCCCCCCACCTTGCAACATGCAAATTTGCGCATCATCATTTCATCAAGGATATGCAGCTGCTCTGCATGAAGGACCTGCCGCTGCTGCCGGCGGCAGCTGAGGCTGCGTGCACCTCTGTCATGGCAGCATGGAGTGTCGTCACTTGCAAGTTGAGAAACGTTGGGGAGGCCAGTCATTCCGCAGCGCGTGGCGTGGCGATCCGCAACAAGATGTTGTCTGTGACGGCGTGCAGGTCATCGACGAGCTGGACGAGAAGAAGAAGGAGGCGCTGCGCCTCACATGGGACAAAGTAACCGCCTGACGTGCTTGTGCTAATGTTGCGCTTCCAGCCCTGTCTGCTGTATCGTTGTGGCAGCCAGCCGCCCAAAGTTTGAAGAGGCCAAACACGCTGCACCGTCGCGCCTGCGCTGCAGTAACTTGATACGGCTCACTCCTGCCTCGACAGCACAGACTCTGCCCAGCAATGACTGGCTACGCCATGGCTGCTGCAGGTCAACGCAGACTTCGGGTCCATCTTCTCGACGCTGCTGCCGGGCACGTCCGCCAAGCTGGAGCCGCCAGAGGGCGCCAGTTTCCTGTCGGGTGCGCGCCGAGCACTAGCACAGTAGGCCCTACCGCCTGCGTGCCGGCACTGCAGACGGTCGTGCGCATTGTGGACATCCTCGGCAAGCAAACTCCTGCAACGATGGCCACTTGTTTCCACCCCAAACACTGGCTGATGCACGCCGCCTTTGCTGCTCCGTGGATCACATCTTGCACACCAATGCGTGTTTCACGCATCACAGCTTTCTGTGAGACAGGACTGGAGGTGCGGGTCGCCTTTGGCGGCGTGTGGAAGCAGAGCCTGACGGAGCTATCGGGCGGGCAGCGATCGCTGCTGGCGCTGTCGCTCATTCTGGCCATGCTGCTGTTCAAACCCGCGCCCATCTACATCCTGGACGAGGTGCGTCGGGGTTACCTCAGAAATAAATAAAAACTGTAGGTTTTTACTTAAATAGTAGAAAAAAAAAGCTTATTAAAAAAAGTTTTTTAATTGGGGAGTCAGTTGGCGCGAGGCATGTACCCGCGACCTTGTCTTGACTTGCTCACTGCAATGCCCAGGGGGTCCGACTTGGGACGGCGGGAAGGCTGCGCTGCGGATCCTGGTCACTCCCGCAGTTACTCGGTTGTTCTTGAGCAGGGTCGGGCGTCCATCCAGACCTCGACAGCACACGCCCACTGCAGCAGCAGCTTGTGTCGTGCGCCATGCCGGCTTCACTCTCAAGACTGCATCGAAGAAGCCCTGATGAGAAACCAAACCCTGCTAAGAAACCTCCTAAAACCCTTCAATTGTTTCTGCCGCAGGTGGACGCGGCGCTGGACCTGAGCCACACGCAGAACATAGGGCGCATGATCAAATCGCACTTCCCGCAGTCCCAGTTCATCGTGGTGTCCCTCAAGGAGGGCATGTTCAACAACGCCAATGTGCTGTTCCGCACCAAGTTTGTCGACGGCGTGTCCACCGTCACCCGCACCGCCACCCGCAGGTGCGCCCCTTGGCGTCAGTGGGATTGTCAGGGGATCGAAACGTGTGCATGTGTGACACCAAGGCCATTGTCGAGGCTGGTGGCGACTTGATGGACAACCTCGCACACACATGCCGCAAAACATTGCTATGTCTGATAATTTCTAGAGCAACGTCAGCCAAGCGGCGCTCTGGCGTGATGCAGGAGTCCTCAGGAGCAGGCGGCGGCGGCGTCGAAGGGCCCTGTAAACCGCGCAGCAGACCGGCCCGTGTTGCGGGAGAACGTCATGTTCTGAGAGGCTGTCGTGTGTCCTGCTGATTCGACGCATGTATTTCACATCGGCACTGTTTCATGACGCGGTCGGAGCAACTTTTGCATTATGAGCAGCGCCCCGATGGTATCGATGACTGGCGGGCGTGCGGCGGTGAGATCCGGCACTGTCTGAGTTGCAAACGTTTCATTTGTAATGTGGTTTCTATACCTCGGTGTCAGAAATCGAAGGCAGACGGACACCAGGCCAGGCCTTCCTTTCTTCTCCCAAACTTGTTGCCGAGACGTTAATCGGCTCTGCGACACCCTGACCAAATGTTTCGGGGTGCGTTTTGCTCAGCCTGCACTGTTGTCTCCAGATGTGTGGGGACAGTGGTTGCGCATTTTGAAACACGCCCAAAATTCCGCCGCTGGCAGAGCTGCGGAGGTGCCAAAATTTTCCGAGTCACAATTCCATTCGCGCATGTGCATTTGCAGAGCTCTTGCCGTTAGCAAAGAAATCTCGTACTCTAGCACAGGTGATGATCACCCGCTCGTGAACGCACCGCAAGCGATTAGTGAGAAGGCGACAGATTGGTGTTGATCACCGATTCGAAGAAGCAACACCTTGTCCCATTGACAAATTTCTGTGCAGCCTGAATTGCCTGAGGTCTTCCACCTCGTGATGCTGGCCTGGTACTATACGATGTCGTTGCCTACCGTTCCGGAAGCTCAACTTTGACTTGGCCTGTTGCGCCGGGCTGGATTGACAGGACCATCTGCCGTGGCAGCGCCCATCCTCGATGACAATTCAACATCGCAAGCCATCAGGCGGCATGCAACCGGCTGCACTGCGAGCGCTTCCCGCGACAGGCATGCCCTAGAGCCTGGTGACCTGAACCGCGCCAGCGCCGTGGCAAAGCAGCGGACGGTGGCAGCTGCAACAGCGCACGCCCTAAACTGACAGTGACCCACGACATGGAGTGGCGGCGCTGCGAGGCGGGCGGCGCCAGCGACCCGCCGCCGGTGGCGCGAATCGGCCACATAGCGGTGCGGTTTGGCGCTCGGCATCCTGGCATATCACACCTTAATACGGCACCTTGACGCAAGTCAGCAGACTCCACCGTCTTTTCATGCAGCAGACAGCTCCTTGCGTGCCGCGGCCCCATGGCGCTACAACTGCAACAGACATGCAGGGCAATAGCACAACCCGCTGGGCATGTAATCAGCACCTGAAATTGGCCGCGCAGGTGGCGGTGGACGCGCGGGCGGTGTGGGGCGAGGAGCTGGTGGTGGTGCACGGCGGCATTGGTGAGGACAAGCACGCGCTCAGGTGGGCGGCGGCTGCCGGATTGCTGCAAGTTGACTGCCTTGGGCGTGCTGCAGCTTTTTGGTTGCAGCCTGAGGTGCAGCGGTTGAGGGTGATGGAGGTGGGGAACTGCCCCTGGCTGCTCCCGCCGCCGGCGTCTCGCGCAACTACGAATATCGTGTCCTATCGCGCCGGCTGCGCAGGGATGTGGCGGTCATGGAGGTGGGGGACTGCCACTGGCTGCGCCCCGCGCCCGCGAGCGGCAGCGGCCCGGCCGCGCGCGCCTTCCACGCCGCCGCCGCCGTGGGCCGCACGCTCTACGTTCACGGCGGCCACGTGTACGTCAAGGAGAAGAAGGGGCTGCACAAGTTCGACGACCTGTGGGCGCTCGATACGGTGCGCATAAACAACCGATTCACAACAACCTCGACTGTGCGCTTCTCGTGAAGTGGTGCACCAGAGCCGTGACTGTGGGGCTGCACAATTTGGACGACCTGTGCTCGACACGGTGCAGTTGATCAAACGTTGACATTTGACTCCGATAAGGTTGCTTGGGTATTGGTATTGAAACGAGCAGTGCTGCAGAGGCCTGCGCTCTTTAACCTTCCTGGCAGCAGTGTCCCACGGCAACGAGGCCCCTGTTGCGCGACCTTGCTGCAGTTGCACCAGAAACCCCAAACCCTGCACAGGATTTCCAGGAGTGACGTGCGGCCGAGCTGGGCAGTGGCGTCGGCGTGCGACCTCTCAACTGATGCCTGACTGCAGAAATCGTACACACATACAAGCACGCTCGTCAACCGAAGTGCAGGACGCCTGGGAGTGGCGCATGGTTGAGCTGGGCGGTGGCGGCATGCGGCCGCCGGCGCGGGACTTTGCCAAGCTGACGGCGCTGCCCGGCGGCCGCCTGCTGCTGTTTGGCGGTCTGGACGGCGGCGAGAAGCGGCTGGACGACGCCTGGCTGTTCGACACCGCCACGTGCGCACTATGTCGTTTTGTGCATCCTGCCCAAAAGTCTTTTCTTGAACTGATGGTCGTCGAGCAGCAGCACGAGGTCTGCCTGTTCGGCACCACCACATGCATGCTAGGTCTATGAATCGCTTTCCATCCCTGGAGACCGTGACTGCATGACACAGCATTTTAACGGAAGCATGCAGATGTGTAGCTGTCGCATTCCCAGAGGATGTTGAATGGCTGCCTGTGCCTCACTGGTCGTCAGAGACGATTGTGCAGATGCACGCGCCAGAAGGCAGCCTTGCCATCAGAGCAGCGTGTGACTGAGCCTGCCCGCTAGCTGCACGCATGCAACGACGGTGCATTACCTCCCAGCGCACGCCGACAACTGTCCGACCGTGAACCCTGACAGGCGCACCTGGAGCGAGGTGCGGGCCTCGGGAACGCGACCGAAGGGGCGCTACGGCCACGGCCTGGCGCTGCTCGCGCCCACCGCATCGCACCCGGTCGCCGGCGGAAACCCTGCCCCTCCTTCCGCTGCTGCCGACCCCCGCGCGCTGGTGTTCGGCGGCGAGTGCGCCGCCGGCGCCGTCAACGACCTGTTCGTGCTGCGGGGCCTGGCGCCGCCGCCGGCGGCGTCGGCGGCGGCCGGCGGCGCCCCGCCAAAGGCGCCGCAACCGGCGTGGACGCCGCTGGAAGCGTCCGGCCCAGCGCCAGCCGCACGCAAGGGCCACGCCGTCGCAGGTGATAATGCCCAGAGAACCAAACGCACAGGATTTCAAGAGTCGCTGCACCAACGCAACTGGCAGCGCACAGCTGCCGGCTGCCTGTACGCCGGGACTGCCTGTGAAGTGCATGCTTTCGGTCCCATGTCCGCTGTCTGCACAGCGTGCGCATTGCGTTGTTGGTCGTGACGGACGCAGTCTGGATTTAGGGTTTAAGGTTTAGGGTTTTAACCGCAGCAACCGGGCGCGGCGTAGTGGTGATGGGCGGCCACACCGCTACCGTTGGCTGGCTGCGCTCGCGCACCGACACCTTCCACGCCGACGTGCACCTGCTGGAGGCGGTCCCCCCTGCGGCGATGGCCCCCGGCTCCGCCGGCAGCCTGCGCTGGCTGGCGCTCGAGCCGGCAGCGCTGCCGTCTGCTGCAGCGGGACCTGACGGCGGCACGGCAGCCGCGGCGGCGGCGGCGGCGACGGGTGCAGCGCCGGCGGCGCGGGAGTATCACACCCTGACGGCGCTGGCCGACGGCCGCGTGCTGATGTTCGGCGGTGCGTGTGTTTCTAAAGTCAGTTTCACTGTGTATCTGTGACGCTGACAACGGCAGTCCGCACCGCATATCGACCCTGAGAATGGCGCTGTCCTGGATGTTTCCGCGCAAGCTGGCACACCTGATGTAGGGCACGGGCAGGCTACAGTCCACCGTGCTCAAACCCTCCAACTGCTGAATGATGCAGGCGGCAATGGCAAGGAGATGTACGGCGACGCCTGGTGGCTGGTCGTCGTAGGCATGGAGCTGCGCCGAAAGCCGGCGCAGCCCGCTGTGCAGGGCCCAGACCCTGATACGCGGCCGCAGCTGCAGCCGCCGCACGCCCCGCGGCAGCCCGCGTCGCCGGCAGCAGCGCCCAGGAGCTCCGGCACATTCGACGCGCAGCCGGGCATCGCCTGGCCTCGGCCGCCGGCAGGCGGCGCGGCCGGCCAGCCGCCGGGGACGCCCACGCCGCCGCAGCAGCAGCCGCCGCCGCCGGGGCAGCAGGCGGCGCCGGCTTGGTGGGAAACGATCGCTTCGACCGCCCGCGCCTGGACGCCAGGAGGCGGGCTCACTCTCCTAACCCTAAACCCTAAACCCGTTGTGTGCCACGCAATTGGACATGCAGCACGCCTCAGTGTCATGCCGTTTGGACGGAAGCTGCGGCCTGCCGGTGCACAGGCTGGTTCCATTTCCATAGTCTGTACACGAATGCACTCCAAGGCCTGAAAGCAGCTGAGAGTAAGCGAACGATTGCTTTCAATCTGGGCTCGGCAGTCAGCGGGGTTGCCTCTCGCTGTGCAGCTGCGATGACGGCATCGCCGCCGCCGGCTGCGCCGGCGGCGGCGAGCGGCAGCGCATCTGCGGCCGCGGCTGCAGCGCGCGACCAGCTGTCGAGCTCCGGCATCAACCTTATGGACCAGGAATCGGGTTGGAGGCCGCCCCTGGTTGCCGTACCTGGAGCTGAATGATGCATCCAACCCGTTGACTGCAAACGCACAGGCCTGCAGCCCTAAACCCTAAACCCTTCTGATGGTCACAACGAGTTCTGTCCCTAAACTCTAAACCCTTCTGATGGTCACAACGAGTTCTGTACAGGTATCTGCTCCCCCAGCACCTCTTCATTGTTTCTCTTTGCCACGCAGCCCATTCGCTGGCAGACATGGATTCCGGAACTGCGGCGGCTGTGGCGGCGGCAGCGTCCGCTGCGGAGCTGGAAGCACTGCGCGAGAGCCTGGGGCTGCCGCCGGTGCCGCCGCCCGCTGCGTCTGCGGCGCCGCCGCCAGCCGAGCAGGTGCGAGACTGATGTGCTTGTCTGCGGCCGGGGGCCGCCGCTCGCGGTGCTGTCGGCGGAGCAGGTGCCAGACTTGCTTGCCAAATTCTTAGGTTTCTAAACCATAATCGGAACACTTGCTTCCCCCACAAGCTCCCTGCTGTTTGCACCCTTAGAGGCGTTGACCTACATTCCATTCTAATCTAATCTAATCTAATCTATTCTATTCTATTCCATTCTATTATATTCTATTGTATTCTATTCTATTCTATTCTGGTCGCCTCCATGAGACGTGTTCTGCCGGCTGGGGTGTGCAAGACTATGTTGTGTCCCAGTCTCATCTGGAGTCTTCAGCTATCCCGTATGCCCACTAAACAATGCTCTGGCGGCGCAGCTTCACAGGTGCGAAAGGGTGAGAGGGTTTAGGGTTTCCATCGGCACAGTCCTCCAGGAATGGTATCCGAACCAGGGCATCGACTTCTCCCGAACTTGACGTACAGGACGCTGGGCTGCTGGCGCTGGGCGCCTGGGCGCTGGCGGCAGCAGGAAGCGGCGGCCGCGAGCGCTACGCCCCAAAGCCGCCGCCTGCCGTCCGCGTTGCGGCGGCGCGCGCCACGCTCGCCGCGATGGGTGCGTCGGCCTGTTTGTGTATGCACTCGCCGCTATATTCGGACTTGCATGGCTGCCCGCCTTCTCGCCACAGTCCGTTGCCGTGCACGCCTCTGGAGCAGTCAACGCCACCATCAGCGGGATGCAATGCACCTTCTCTACTCACTGGTGTCTGCTGCTCGCAGACGTGGAGGCGATGCGAGTGGCGGACCTGCCAATGCTGCTGACCGATTACCGCCGTCTGACGCTCAGCCAGACCGGCGGTCCCACTGCTCCTTTCATCCTGGACGCCGCCGGCGCGCCGGTCGTGAGCGACGGAACCGTCGCCGGCCGCCTCCTGCACCTGACGCCGTTTGATTTGCGACTCAGCGACCTTCCGGCGCTGCTGGCCAGCTACAGGGCGCTGCTGCCGACGGCGGCCATGTAGGCGAGCGCTGGCAGCTGCAGGATGCAGCTGCCGGCCACAGCGATGGTTACCCTAAACCCTAACCCTGGCGCATGGTTGCAGCTGCAAGGCGCTGCTGCCAACGGCGGTGATAGAGACGTACAGCTGCGGAAATGCCTGCAGAGACCCTATAACATCCTGGAGGATGCTGCTGTCGATGGCTGCGACGAGGAGCTTGCCGCTCGGCGCGGCGTCTTCAATCAGCAAGGATGGACTCTGGTTTCGCATTGTCACTGCTCTTGATTGCAGTTTCTTGTAATCCCATACACCTATTAAGAAGACGTGCTAATAAAACCGAGAGCCAAAATGAAAATGAGCCGCCACCTGCATATCGGTTGAAACGGCTTGCTGAATTGTTCTGATGCACCGCCAAAGAAACGCAGGATGCTGGTACCTGGCTCCATTCACACCCGCTAAATCCGTGGGCATCTGTACTCAAGAAAGTCCTCCGCCGGGCGATCCCGCGACACCGCCACCGGTATCTGCCTGCGCCACCGGCTGGCGCTGCTGCCCGCCACTGCTGCCTGCAAGCAGAGCGGAACGGTGTCACACCCAGCGATGATTGCTGAAGGTGCAACGTCCTGCTCACCCGGCCAGATACACAGCAGCCCTGCCGATGGTTTCATGCCGCTGCCCGCAAGCACAGCGGAATTTTTTGCTGTGATCTCTCGAGCACCACGGCCGCCGCCGCCGCACACCTCGCAGGTCGGACCAGCGCCAGGCGCCGGCAATGGCGGAGCCCATGAGGCTGTGCGTGCAGGCGGAGATGGCGCACGGCACCGCCGTCAGCGGGTCCGGAAAGTGCGCCAGCGCCAGGTACGCCCCCAGCGCGCTGTTCTGCATGCCCACCTGCGCAGGAGGCAAAGAGAAAATGTCAAGTTGAAGGATACTGTGCAGGCAGCCGGGTAAGGGTCTGTGTCGTAGGCCTCGGCGCCAGATACGCTATTTTCTCTAAACCCTAAACCCTGCCGCGCGGCTCCGCATGTCCACCCGCTCAACGCATCACGATGTGCGGAGTGGCCAGCCTTGAAGTTGAATATGGAAGCCAGCGCACCGTTATGCATCTACTCCATAACCTCACAGTGGGGTCGAAAACGACAACGACACTCCTTGAGGAGGCTGCCTTGGCAGGTCGCGGCAGGGCCGCAGAACACCGGTGTTGTAGGGTTTAGGGTTTAGGGTAGCCCTAAACCCCTCCACCGGGCACCAGCTGCTTTGACAGCGGAACTGCTTCAGACGAGTGAATGCATCGCACCTCGATTGAATTGGTGCGTGCAGCCTTCTCAGGCGCACCTGCCGCCCTCGACAGGAAGTACCCGAACGTGAAGCCGCCTGCGGTCACGTCACGCAGAGTCAACCCTAAACCCCAAACCCTAACCAGCAAAGTTGGGGCTCGTCGTCTGCCAACAGCGGAGCTGCTTTCAGGCTGAGCAAGGCAGTGGGCCCGGTGGAGCGGTTTACCCTTACGGGCCGTCCGCGGGATACCCTAAACCCTAAACCCTAAAACACTCCAACCAAGCGTATGCAGATGCACATGTAAGGAAGGCAGCAGGAACGCGTGACAGCCAGACGCACCGGCGTGCAGGGTGGCCACCGCAGCCAGCAGGCGCCAGCCGGCCTGCTTGACCGACGCCGCCTGCCCCGCCATGATGCTGCCCACCAGCAGCGCCACCGTCGCGACGCACACCTGCAGAGACAACGAGGCGGCAGCTCACCCACGCAGGGGATCCCGCTCTGGAGGCACGCACCGTCGCAGCTGGCTGGAGGCAGCAGCCGCTTGCGCCCAGGAACCCACCAGGGGTGAAAATGGCGCCGACCGCCGCACCGTCTGCGGGAACCGCTGGTTCAGCGCAGCGCCCAGCACCACCGGCGCCAGCACCACCTGTGGTTGGGTCAGATGCGCGGTGAGAGGCATCAGACGCCGGATCATGGCAGCGGCGCACGGCGCCAAACAGCAGGACACCCAGCGTCAGCACCTGGAGGCGCCAGCCTCGCATTGGCCAATCGAGTTGGGACACCCAGCGTCAGCACCTGGAGGCGCCAGCCTCGCATTGGCCAATCGAGTTGAGCGCATTTGCAGCCCGACAGCGCAGGGACTCATTTTCTAGGACTGTTCACCTGCAGCGTGGAGATGAGGAGGCCCTTGATTGAGACGGGGATGAGCGCGCCCACCAGCGCCTTCGTCAGTAGCGGCGTCGCGACCACCGCCAGCAGCCTGCAAGCCGGAGAATCCAATTCAATATGCAGGGTGCACGGTGGTGTGGGAGGCGCAAACGTGCAGTTGAGCGCTCCTTTGGGGTGAACCAGAATTGACTTTAGGGGTGCAGCAGAAACCCTGAGTGGTGGTTAGTGGACAGCATGCCCAGCAGAGCCTTGCGGCGAACATGGACCCCCTGGAGCGAAACACACAGGGATTGGCCGATCCGCGCACGTTGACACAGTGGTCATCATGACGGAGAGAGCCACGTCAGCGCGCGCCAGGTACGTCACCAGGTTGGATGCGGTGCCGCCTGGGCAGCTGGCCACGATGCAGATCCTGCACATGTTGAGCCGAGCATCACCGTAAATTATTAAAATTAGCGTTCCTAAAATTATTTAACGATTATTTATATTTTAGATAAAATTTATAATCAACACTCCCCGCTTCCATCCTGGACTGTGGCCGCCATGCTTCGACCACACTGGATAAAAGAAAGGAGAAAAAAGGAAAAAAATGTGCTGCCACACCAGTGCTGCCACGGCTGCCACGAGTGCCCTGAAAAAAATTGGGGTGGAAAGCCGACAAGAGACGAGCAGCCCACCCGATGGCGAGCGGGGTAGCGAGGCCGGCGCCGCGGGAGACGGCCAGCCCCAGCAGCGGCATGACGGTGTACTGCAGCGCCGCGCCCAGCAGCACCAGCTTCGGCCGTGTCAGCACCTCCGCAAAATCCTGCGGCAGGGTGCGGCAGGCTGTGGACGCACGACAGGTGATATGCCGGATTCTCGAGTACCTTCGGCAGCCCAGAGGCAGCTCATCCGTTGTGTTTCCGAGCGGGGGCTGCGACGACGGGCAAGCGACTGACATCAGCAACGCGCCAATGCCTGTGCAATGGTCGCCAGTGCTCTCGTGGCACCTGGAAGGTGAGGCTGGTGCCCATGGCGAGCATGGTGAGCGCCAGCGCCGCAGTTGTATACTCCGCGCGGAACCACGCAAGAGCTGGCGGATGCGCCAGGCCGAGGCCGCTGGCCAGTGCCACCCACAGCGGGAACATGTTGCTGAGCTGCGCCGCCAGCTGCCCGGCAGACGCCTCCAGGCCCTGCGGCTGAAAGTCCGTGGCGGGCGGCGGGTTACTGTCCGCTGATGGTGTCGCGCTGCTCGCTGCGCCGCCTGCTTCGCACGGTAGGAGGTCAGTTTACGGGCAGTTGAACCCTCTCTGATCCACCAGGGAGGAGCATTGTGCAGAGCAGATGTCGCTGGAGTGCGAGGGGTTCCAAATCTGCAACGCGCAGGTGCAGAGACTTTGGGAACCGCACCTGCTGCAGGTATAAAGCGTGACAGCAGGCGGTTCTGCCGAGCACTCGCCGCATGCTGATGCCGTGCTGGCAGCTGCATACTCGTCAGTCCTGGCGATCTGTATGAAACTGTGCATTGCGCAGGAGGCGCTGCAGCTGGTGCATGCCGCTGCTGCCACTGCAGCAGAGCAGCACCTGCGACATGTGGACCATAGATCGAGGCTCTCATTTTATGAGGCTTACCTGGTGTAACCTTGCTGCCAGCGCGCTCAAGTGCCGAAAGAATAAATACTGATGCACAGGGATTTCTTTGCCGACTTTGCAACGCCTTCGGCGAGACCGAGCCCTCAAATCAACAGTGCTAGAACTGAGCGACGCAATGGACTTGTGAGCTGCAGAGACAAGTGAAGCCACATGATCTTTAATTTCTCGGCAGGGTTGCATCAACGCATCCGAAACAAACGCCGTCGCCCAACGCAGCATACGGTGCAAGATTGCATAGAAGCAGGTTCTGAGCGTTATCGCCCGAAGCATTGTACAGCCGACGCATGCGTTGCTACAATTCACAAGTGCTCGGCAGCGGCACGCCCAGCATCATACGTGCAAGCAACAGAAGTCCTCAAAGCACACAGGTGGTTTATGAATTACCCCAACATAATATTTTACGCCTTCTGTGAATTTGCTGTACGCGTGCGTCCATGGGCTTGCCACTTGTCTGGCACGCGGCCGCAGGGCTGGGTGCTCACAGTGGCTCATCCATGCGAGCGGGGCGGCGAGGCTGGCACTACGGGAGACCGCAAGTCCCAGCAGCGGCATGACGGTGTACTGCAGCGCCGCGCCCAGCAGCACCAGCTGCGTCTGCTTCAGCACCTCCGCAAAGTCCTGCAGGTCGGCAACCAGCAGCATCTCTGGGAGTCAAACGCTCTCGTAATTGTGATGATCGCCCATCTGCGCCTCCACCCTTGCCGGAGGCGAGCTGCGAGCGGCGATATGATTGCCAACGGAGCGGGCCGCCTGCGCACAGCCTGCCCAGTGCACGTGACTTTGCTGCAATGTGTCGCACTGTGGCATGCCGTGTATGTCACGGACAGCTAAGAGGAGCTACATGGAAGGTGAGGCTGGTGCCCATGGCGAGCATGGTGAGCGCCAGCGCCGCAGTTGTATACTCCGCGCGGAACCACGCCAGCGCAGCCGGGTGCGTCAGGCCGAGGCCGCTGGTCAGCGCCACCCACAGCGGGAACATGTTGCTGAGCTGCGCCGCCAGCTGCCCGGCGGACGCCTCCAGGCCCTGCAGCTGGAAATCTGCGGCGGGCAGTAGGTCCGCTGGTGCTGCGCCGCCCACCGCGACGTCTGCTGCACGATGCAGGCGGTCAACGAGAGGGAATTTTCCGCCATTCTGACGGCGACATCCCCAGGGTGGAGCATTACGCAGAGCACATGTTCGGCGCGCGAGGGTCTCAAGGTTGCCATAGCGAAAATGCAAGCGCTCCGACAGGCACACCTGCTGCAGCTGCAGGATGTAACAGCAGGCGGCTCTGCAGAGCCGTCGCCACATGCTCAGGCCGTGCTTGCCATCTTGTACAGCACAATGCTGGTGATCTGCATGAAGCAGCGCACAGCGTAACAGGTGCATGCTGCAGCTGCAGCTGCGGCACAGCAGCGCCTGAAACATGCGAAAATTTGAGTGTTATCATTTTGTAGGGCTCACGCCACGACTCTTGCGGCCAGGTTGTATGATCTCGGCGAACAAAGCTGCCAATGCACATAAGGTTGCCGACTTGCAGTGCTGCGCTTTCCGTGAGACGGTACCAAGTTCGAGAGTCAGTGCAAGATTTGAGCGACTCAATGGACGTGTGAGAGTCAAGTGATGTGTGTAATCTGAGGTCATCATGCACCCTATGAGGCTGGTCGCGTGATCTCCAAGATGTTCATGCCTGCGCATGCACCAGATTCCTTGGCAGGGTCCCGCGAGACATCACGACCAGCGCCTTCGCCTGATGCAAGCAGCTGCACGAATTGATAAGACGATCCGTTATGTGCGGGGCAGACTCGATCAATCCATGAACGTCGCATTTACAGGTGAACAGCCGTGCTGGCTTGTTGCACACATGAATTTCAATCTGCTGCTGTCGTGACATTACAAGTTACATTTTAGCTGCGCATCGTCGATGGCTGTTAAACCTGCAACTCACCTCCTCCCAGCGTGCAAACCAAGGTTCAAGGACCGGTCGCGGATGCAGTGCGCACCCACAGCACACCGTCATGCAGCGAGGCGGTGCCACCGGTACAGAGCCATTTCACGGGTATTCACGAATAAGTTGTCACCACGCTCAGCCGAATGAATGACCATCTGCGCCAGTCTGACAGAAGGCAGAAGCAGACGCCACGAGCACCGGATGCCGCGCTGAGTATGCACGAGCGCACGCACTTACTGCAATGAGATCTCTCGGACGACGAATCTTCAGCAGCTGCATAACAATAGAGCTGCCTTTGCTGGCGATCACTGTGCGTTCATGGCTTGCGCAGTGGCCAGCCCATCGCAGGTGAATTGTCAAGTCAAGCTGTGCAGCTGATCAATGATTGCTCAGAACCTATACTGCATTCACTGTTCGTGTGAGAGCGGCCTCAAGCAGCAAAAGAACATCAGCAGACTTTCAAGTAGAGCAATGCAGCATTCGGTCTATACCGAGATCAATTGTCCACGGTCCCTCGCCGCATCCAGTTAAGAATTAATTAGGCTCCCACCGCCTCGCTCAGGTTCCCCGTGACTTTGGTGAAGTCGTGGACATACTTCGCCCGTGAAGGGTGCTCCTCCTGTGAAGCAGGAATTCAGGAATTTCTTCGCTCTGCCATGAAGATATGAGTGCATGTCCCAGATGCGAGCGTGATCTAGGTTCTGACCCAACACAACCTGAGTATCTAAAACGTCAGCTCCAATGCCCGACACAGCGGAGAGCGGAAACATGGCAAAAGACATCAGCACCTGTGGCCGGTTCAGCGGCGTCCACACCGGCTCGCCCACGAACAGCCGCATTGCCTGCGGCACATCGTTCACACGTTGAAGACTCCATGATGGTTGCTGACGAGCTTTCTCCAGCCAGTTGCTGCAGGAGCTGTGCACACGGCGCGGCTGGCGCCAGGGCTCAGCAGCCTGATTCAACATCAAGTGTGCATGCCAGTACTCGTGGACACATGCCCACCTTGACATGATTGCCGTCGTCCAGGGTGAAGCGGTGGTAGATGCCTGCACGACAAGTATAACAGGTCGACTGTCGGGGTGTGCCACAGCGAATGCACAACTGCTTGAACACGTTTCAGAGGTCAGTCCCGTTCATTTGCGCGTGTAGCTCAGCTCGGTCAGCAGTACTTTTCGAGGCAAACCGCACACTGAGGAGTTTAGTGCGTTCACAGCAACACATCCGCAGGCCGGCCGCGAAGTCGCGCACCTTCGGGCAGCACGATCATGTCGCCCTTGCGGCAGGCGATGCGCACCCACGTCTCGTCAAAGTCCCGCACGTCAAAGTAGCCTGCACACATCCACAGGTGCAGCTGGGATGGCTGGAAAGCCCAGGAATCAGTAGGCTGGCCACGAAGCGGCACTATTGGAGTAAGCACAGATGGTCAACATCATTCTCAGCGTGACAATGATTAAAAAGCCCTAAACCCTAAACCCTAAACCCAATCGGGGCGCACCGCTACCCTCCAGGACGAAGCGGATCTCCTCGTCTGTGTGCATGTGCTCCTGCAGAACACATTCACGCAGCTCAGGGCTTGCTAGTGTCATTTTGCATATCTTCTTCTTGCATTCTTGCAGATGGCACATTGACAGCCCTCTGCGCAAATGGAGATGCACGAGATGTGCTCGAGGTTTCGACAGAAAGCATCGATTCAGGGAGCGCGCACCTCGAAAAAGGACTTGATCTTTTGCTCGTACCCTGGCAGCTTCTCAGGTGACACCTCGATGATGTCCTGCAGTGCGTGAGCGTTGCAGCGCTTGAGAGTGAATGAAGGAAGGCACAACAGCGGGGATGCCGCCTTGTATTTGACACTGATCGTCCCCCTTGCACAGGCGCCATGAACCCGAAGAAAACCCTTTCGTGCTGCCTTCTGTCCAGGTTGTGGCACGAAACTACAGTGTGAAAAAAGCACGCCGCCCGCACATGGTAGGAGTAGCCGCGCGCCGCGCGGATGGCGGCCAGCTTGGGGTCCGCCTCCAGGTCCGTGGTGTCCAGGTGCCACGACAGCACGCCCAGCGCCCGCAGCTGCTCGATGGACACCGCCTCGTTTGGCGTCCGCCTGCGCATTGCCGGTGCACAGTCAGCTTGGGACATCTGGCAGGTCACCCTGTATGACCGTGCAAGAGCACCGTTTTTACGAAAGCACGCCCAGCGCCCGCAGCTAGTCGATGGCCACCGCCTCGCTCGAGCCCTATGGCTGCGCATAAGATGCTGGCGCTGCAGGGCGCCCCCACTCGGCGCGCCGCACCGCATCCGGTCATTAGCAGCACAGCACAGCAATGAGAATGCGGTGCGCGCCGCTGGGTATCCACGTAGCCAGGAACACTCCTCAACAGATGCTCGAACTCCTGGGCTTTTGTATTGTTGTATTCGTCCTATGGCGCCTGGCGCTGCTACTGGTGACGTGGCTCCTTGAGACGGACAATTCCTTGCGTTGTCAAACTTTCAATTCCGTGCTGTTTGTGGAATCACGGAGTGCGGAGAGCTGCTCTTAGCTTTCTGTGCGCAGGCGAATGCTTATAGACGCAGCACCTGTGTTCCTGCCTCTGGTCGGCTTCTGATTCGTCCATCCGCCATGCTTCGAGCTTGCTGTCAGCCGCCGCCTCCGGCTGCACATAGTCATGGCGCATGACGCTTAAGAACCGAAAGAGGTGCATGTTCCAATGCATCACACAGTCGCTGCACCTGATGTCTCGCACCTCTGCAAGTCGGGCTTGCTCTTCCGTCACTGCCATTGTCGGATGCCGCGCTTGGCGCACTTGGTACGGTGTTTTCTGGGATTCAAGCTTGACACAAGCAGTGCAGTGCCCTTGCAAGCGAGAACTGAAAGCATCTGCCAGTGTGTTCACGTGCAGTCATCACCTCACCTCACCTCTCGTGTAAAGGGAGTTGAAAATGCATGCACGGGTGTACATTTCTAGAAGGGCGAGATGGGGCACACGAGCACTCTGAAGCATGCGCACGTCTCGTATGGCACTGGCGAATGGCTAACGAGTGAGAGCAGCTGCTGCTGCTGCTTGAGCAAAGGTACTCTTGAAAGCCTCTGCCACGACTGGAGCCAAGACGACAGGATATCTGGTGCGGCTGCGCCGCCGCCACAGTGGCAGTGCACGGAGAACTGAGACCCACTCTCTAGGATCCCAAGATTTTCACAAAGCATTGCTGCGACTGGTGGCGGCGTTCGAAAACGGTGACATACGACCTGTAACACACAAGTACCAGGGGTGCTTTGCTCAAGCGCAGCAAAGAGCAATCGTCACAAATGTCCCTGGCACAAACCAACCACATGTTCTGCAATGCCGAAACGACATCGGTCTTGGCGGCTGGCCCTGAATGGAGCACCTCGCCAATGTAGAGGAACCCCTGCCCATTTTTGAACTGCCTGGCCGGTCCATGGCAGCAGACCGTCTGTTCCCCTATATTATCGCCTGGCGAAGTGCTGGGGGCGGCGACTGCAAGTGTTGCTGGCGGTTGGCAAGCCGTATCAACGTAAATTACTGCTCAGACGACGCCCTGCGCTGCCTGCGCAGCAGCAAGTTGGCGCAGCGTCAGTTCACCAGTTCAAAAGCTCACAGGAATCGCTGCTTGGCTGTCGTGAGTCAGAGTGCACCATATGCTGGCGAATGGCGAGATGTCAGGATGGTCAGCTCATGCACTTTGTGCTCAACGGAGGAGCATGCTGGGCGGAGCAGGAAAGTACAAAACAGGGATTAGCCAGGAACCCGCACCATGGCGTCGGCGACCTTCAGGAAGCCGGCGATATTGGCGCCGCCCTGCAGGTGCGTGTTGAACTCCTTCGCCGCGGCCTTGGACGCCTTGAAAATGTCCGCCTGCAGAGAGAGGACTGCCCTTTGAAAGGAGGTGGTAACCCGCGTGGAACCCTGAGCAAGGACGTTGTCGCAAGAACGCGAAGTGCACATACGCCACATCTCGTAGCGAACAGAGACGGGCACCAGTGAATGAATGAAAATTTGCGAGTTTTAGAGTTTACTAAACCCTAATGGCGTGATGCACGCACCATGATTGTGTGTAGCTTGTCGTCCACCTTCTCCGAGGTCCACGACAGCCGCGCGCTGTTCTGGCACATCTCCAGACCGCTGACAGCCACGCCGCCGGCGTTGGCAGCCTGCGCATCCATGTGCAGTGTTTTGTAAAGCAATCTGACCAGTGCAAAAGCGAGACTCCTTGACACGTACGTGCTTTGGCGCCGGCAGCACAGCAGAAACTAAGCGCTCAAAAACACTACAACAGTGCAACGAGCGTCACAGCTACCTCACGAGAGTCCTAGTCCCCAACATTCAGAACGTGGCGCCGAAGTGCAGGTGAAGCATTGCAGTGCACGCTCCCTGGTGATCCTATTGGCTCGGCAGGCATCACAACACGTGCACCTTGGCAGGGCCGAACTCGACGCCCTTCTCGTGGTAGATCTGGATGGCCTCGGGGTCAGACGGCATGTTGGCGCCCTCCGCTACGATCTTGGCGCCCGCCTTCACGAGCGCCTCCGCATCCTCCGCCGACACCTGGGAAATAACGAGGCTTAGGTCATGATGCCATCGTCTGAGCAGCAGTACCTGCACCACACCTGTACAAAGCCGGCAGAAGATGTGAGCGCTTGACATGGCAAAGCAATACATCAAATGTGTGCGCCTCGCTGGCCCGGCAATACACAGGAAGCGAGGCGGTGCTGCGACCGTGCAGGTAGCCCGCCGTGTTTGGCGAGGAGAGGCGAGCGTCTCATACCTCGTTCTGCGTAGCGCACGGCAGCGCGATGTCGTACTTGGCGTCCACGCCCCACGGCCGCTTGCCCGACACGTACGTGCCTAAAGACACCAACCACACATGTTCAGAGTGCAGCTAAAGATCCGCACGACTGCTCCACGTGCCTTCAGCATGGATTGGTAGTACAGGCTCGCCTCATTGTGCAGCCTACATCTGCAAGAACAAGCGAGTATGCGCTTGTGGCTTGTGTCCTGGGCTGGCAGCAGCAACCGACAGCAGGCGCACCCTTGCCGGCGCTCTTGTAGTCGGACAACGGGCCGCGCGCGACTGTCTTCAGGTGCATCACCGCCTCGATCGCCTGCATGATGCCAGCTCCTACCGTCACCCAATGTGCGACTGTTTTCCTTTTGCATTGCAGCTCGCTTCTGTGTTCTGCCATCTCGATCTGCGCGGAGACTCTGCAACAGGATGCGCAGATCAGGTGTGACTTGCACGAGGCTTTCGATTTGAGGCGTGCCTCCTTAGTGAAGCCCTCCGGCTCGTACACGTAACCGGTGGAGTCGGACAGGGTGATGACCGTGGCACCCAGCTGCAGGCACTTCTCTGCGGCGTACGTGGCCACGTTGCCGGCGCCGGAGATCGCCACACGCTTGCCCTTGAGGCTGTCATCTTTCTGGGACACCAGAAAGAACAGGCTTAATCTTGCGCGCACTCTCACCCTAAACCCTGAACCGTGGCTCCCACGAAACGAGGAACACACCGGCCCTGAATCGATGCACTTGCATGCAGTTCAAAACAGGAACAGATCGCGACCACGCTGGAGCCACAGAGGCACACACACACAGGAGGCGCAAAACCTCCAAAAGGGACACTCACGTCGGCGAGCATGCAGTCAACAAAGTAGACGAGGCCGTAGCCAGTAGCCTCTGGCCGGATAAGGGACCCGCCAAAGCTCAGCCTGCAAATGCGAAGATGTAAATGGGGGTCAGGAATGGCAGCCTGTGGCACTTTGCGGCATGTGTGTGCAATGCAACTCTCCTCCATTGTGCTGCTCGCTGTTTCAGTGTATGCAACACTCTCCCTTTATATTGTCTATCCGATGCTTGAATGCCACAGGGCTGTGTCAAGCTGGGTTGCTGATAGCAATTCTGCAAGAAGCGGGCCGCGCGCACCCCTTGCCCGTGAGGATGCCGGTGAACTGGTTGTTGAGGCGCTTGTACTGGCCAAACAGGAAGCCGACCTCACGGCCGCCGACGTTGATGTCGCCCGCAGGCACGTCAGTGTTCTCGCCGATGTGGCGCGACAGCTCCGTCATGAACGCCTGGCAGAAGCGCATGACCTGCATGCGGCGCAGTCTGTTCTGACCCAGCGGCCCATGAGCCACATCAGCACTGTTATCGCAACTGATACAATGCGGATGTGGCACGGTAACTGCAAGTGTGCAAGCAGATTCAGGTGAGTTAGAGTAAGATAAGGGGCAGGGCAGCACCTCGTTGTCAGAGCGGCCCTTGGGGTTGAAGTCGCTGCCTCCCTTGGCGCCACCCATCGGCAGCGTCGTCAGCGAGTTCTTCAGCACCTGCAGCAATTGAGAGATGCACTGCTGATGAGTGCACCGTGGCAGACGCACCAGTAGTCTTGCTGTCAGGGGCAGACCGTAGTCTTGCTGTCAGGGGCAGTCTGTGCCATCACGATGTCAGAGATATTGAAGACTCCCTGACGACTGCGCAGGCGAAAGGAGGGTGCACGGACCTGCTCGAAGCCCAGGAATTTGATGACGGACAGCGTCACCTGCAATGACGCAAACAACATCCGTCAGCTGCCACTACCATAGACGGCATCCCGACGCGTGACACTTCCTCGAGTGGCTGTGCGGGTCCTGAAGGGCAGCCAGGAAGGACGCACGGTGGGGTGGAAGCGGAGGCCGCCCTTGTACGGGCCGATCGCCGAGCTGAACTGCACGCGGTAGCCGCGGTTGATCTGCGCAGCGGCAGCCACCGAAAGACTTCAGTTTCGGCGCCTGTAATTTGTTGATGATGTTCCCGACCCGCCAGCCTGCGGTAGCCCACCAGGATCGGATACTGCAGAGTTGACCATGGCCGGCAAACTCTCCGTGGGACATTGCCACTGTGAGCTGTGGAAAAGCAGAGTGCGCACCTGCTGCTTGCCCTTGTCGTCCACCCACGCGACGCGGAAGGCGACCATACGCTCCGGCTCAACCATGCGCTCCATGACGCCAATGTACCTGTGTGGCCGTAAGGATGAGTCTCAGCGCCAGTTCATTGTTCAGATGTGATGCAGCCAGTTGTGCTGGTTGCGGCGTTGGCGGCGGCAGTTGAGCTGATCAGGCGCCACCTGAGGTGCTGCATGAGGTGCATACCGGCGGGTGCGATGCGGCACGACCGCTGCATGCGTTATCTGCTATTTGCAGGCTGCTTACGCAATCAGGCCCGAGCCAGTCACGACCCAATGCACGAGACGGTATGCGGCTTGTGCGCAAAGGAGTGCAAGAATCACTTGCGCAGGACACAGGCTGGCGGCGCACTTGGGGTCCTTCTCGAAGACGGGCTCCATGGTTTGAAGCACCTCCTCAACGGCCTGCAGGAACTCCGGCTGGTCCGGGTCGCGGGCCTTGACGGCGTCGAACAGCGCCTGCACATCCTTGCTCTTGAAGGTGGGGGCCTGCAAGGACAGGACAAAGCGGAGGCATCGGATCCGATCGCGATCATCTGGGGGCGCCCAGGATGCAGCGCGCTCATCGTCAAGTCCGCACCACCGCGGCCCTGCACGATGCATCATGATTTCAGGCACCCTGCCGCGCAGGCCGGCAGAAGGGAAATATCGGGTGCGTGATCCACGTGCATGTCTAAGCCCAAGCTGAGAACAACATCGGGATGCGATCGGGCGGTGCAGGGCACAGCACCCCACGCCATGGCCGGCGCAGCGCCATTTCCGGCAGTTTGCATCCATCCATGCCGCAGCGCGAGGCGCCAGGACGTTTCACGTGGGGTGCGGGGCGGGCGCTTCCACGTGGGATTGCAAAAAGCACGCGACCGCCGCAGCCAGAAGGGGCCAGGAGTGCCAGGTGCAGGCATAGCAAACGCTCACAAACTGCTGAAAGAATCTCTCGGAGGCCACCTCCCAGCCGGGCGCCGCACAGGCTGAGACACAGCCTGAGACGGGAGTTCCAACCCCGCATCCACGGGACCCCAGTGACCCTCCACCCCCGGCGTCAGCCAGCTAGTGACGGTTAGCTCGGGGTGCTCCCACGATATTCAATGCTGTGATGCATGACTGAGGCGGCAGCCGTTGGAGACGTGCTGCTGTTAGGGTTGGGATCAGGCAGGAAGCAGCCGCCCAAAACAGGTGGTTCACCTTGTCGGTCGTCATGGTGGCTGTTGCGGAGGGTTGCGGATGTCAGGTGTTGATGTCGACTGATGCAGCACACTGGCCAGCAAGTAGTAAACCTGGTTTTGCCTTGATCAACTGGCTTCGGCTTTGATGAGGGCTTCTGATATGCGAGTCCCGCGACAGAGGAATCAAATTTCGATTGCAGAAATCCGGAAAGCAGCCGGAAAGGGGGCTGCCACTCAGGCGGGTTCTCGTTAGGGTGAAAGGGAGCAAGGGCTGAACGGGAGCCAGGAGTGACGCAGTCAGAGCAGTTGGCACTCGGAACAGAGCATGCGCTGATTGAATGGCGCCTGTCGATACGTGCAGGAAACCGCAGCACACGGCGCCATGACAAGCGAGCCATTGAGGCGGTTCTGTGGGCATTTGAGTTGCAGAGGACCGATGTCTGCTCCACATGGCGGCGCCGAGAGTACCGCTGGAAGACTGCGATAATCACGTTCTGTATGAGCCTTGAGCATGTTGGTATGCACAGGCCGTGGACACACTGCAGCAGGCCGGCTGTCAGGGGCAACATCGTACGCCGTTGCGGCGGACGCATCTAGGGCGTAGATCTACAGTAATGAATGCCCGCCAGCGTCAGTGGGACGCGCCGCGGCCGGCGTCAAAGCGTGGCGTCACAGACTCAGGGCCCCACTCTTCCGCATCGACGTCCTCGCCGTCAAAAGCCTCGAAGTCGCCGAACATGTCCGCATTCAACTTCTGCGGCACAGGCAGTCAAGGAGTGAGGCGCTACGTCATCCAGTGTTTTGGATATTGATGCTTGGCGTCAGGCTTGCTTGCAGCATGCACGCCTGCAATAGCAACAGGGGCCTGTGGCTGCGCCTCTGCAGTTTGAGCCTGTCCTTTTGCTGGAAGGAATGCTGACACGCAGAGGACGCGTGCCAGTCTCCGTGAGCAGCCGCTCACCCGGTAGTCGACCGCCGTGCGGCGGCGCTTGCCAGGTTGGATGAGCGACGCCGGGTTGGTGCCCCCGCAGCTGGATGCGAGGCCGCCGCTGGAAGGCCTACGATGCACAGTCGATCTCTTGACGGCGTATTGGATCCACAAAAGAGAAGCACACAGCAAGGGTTTGTCAGCCGGCACATTGGCCAGCTCAGCCTCCGCCCTCTCCATTACACTTTGACTGCAATGCGTTCACCCTGTGGTGTCTCCAACATTCACCCTGTGGTGTCTCCAACATTCAGCGCCTCAGAACCGTCACCCACAAAGTAGCCGCACCTGGTAGCTACGTCCTCAATGACGCCGTTATCGCCCAGAGGTGCCTCGCTAGCAAGGCTGCTGCCCTCGCTGGCGCTGCCTTCGTCGCCGCTGTCGGGTCTGGTCTGCCACTTGCCCGCGTCGCCTCTCCCGCCCGAGCTCTGCCGCTCGCGCCTGCGCCTCCTGCGGCCTGGTTGCGCTGCAGCGCCGCCGCCGCTGTCGGGATGATCTAGGCTGCCGCCGCTGTCTGCGCCGCTGCCGCCTGCAGAGTCGGCATTGGAGCCCGAGGATGCCGCCTCGTCGTCTGCAGAGCGGCTGCCGGCGCCACCGCGGTTGCTGCCCCTGCACAGCGCGGACGAGGATGTTGTCGGTCATCACATAAGTCAGACGAATTGAGACGCGCCTTGAGTTCGCGACTCGAGCTGTCCAGGCTCTTACAAGGTGCGCAAACATCTGCATCTGCCAGCCTGGCGCAGCGTTAATAAAGATCGTCTGAAATGAAGTCAGCGTTCTGCCCAGCGCCCAACACAGCACCACCCAGCATGCCATGTAGCCAGCAACTGCGCTTTGCGACAGACAAAATCCATAGGGAGCAGGGGCCAGCGCGGGAGCCCACTCGAAGTCGGAGTCCTCCTCGTCCTCCGAAGGCAGCTGTGCATCCATGAGCGTGCCGGCGCCGCCGGCCGCGGCCGCCGCGGTAGAGTCGCCCGCAGTTCCTGCCGCCGCCACTGCGTCGCCGCCGCCCGCCTCTTCTTCCTCCACGAAGATCTGGTGCCAGGGCGTGTGCAGCTCGTAGGACGAGCCGAACTCGAGATTCAGCAGGTCCAGCGCCTCGTCCTGGATAAATTGAGGACCGCTTGCTGTTTGCACACTGGTACTAGGATGGAACAAAAGTGGGCTTTGTATACGAGAGATGCCAGATCATGTTCGATCAGTCACGACTTAAAAGGCTTGCGCTCTCGCCAGGCGCATTCGAGTGATGCTCAGATGCTATTGCGGTCGTGTCCACAGATGCTTCTGTGTGTGACTGATGCATAAATCACCTTGGCGTCGCAGGCGGGGCACAACCAGGTCTCGCCCTCCACCAGCGCCGCGGCGTCCAGCGGTGGGTGCAGGCACTTCTCGTGGTATGCGCGGCTGCACGGCCCGTCGCACAGGATGATGTCGTTGTCCTGTCCAAGAGCAGCCGGTGACGGTTTGCTTGGTCTTCTGACTTGTACTTAGTACAGCTTCGAATTCAGAGTTTCCTGCCGGCGCCTCCTGCTGGGATCCATCTACGCTACAAAGTCTTAATCAAACCAACTCCATTTGAACACAAACACAGTGCACACACCAGCACACCCTCTGTAGCTGTGGCGTGCAGCTATCGCACCACAACCTTGAGGTCAGCACCTCTACACGCGTATTGCAGCACTGGGAGAAGGCAGAGCGCGTAGTGCAGCTAGCCTTGGAGAGGGCTGCGGCCCGCACTGCTTGCTGCAACACCCACCTCGAAAGATTCGATGCCGTTGCACGCGGCGCAGAATATGTGCGCCTGGTCCAGGCCGCCGTCGGAGTCGTAGGCGGCCTCCGCGATGGCACGCTGCCCACCCGCCTCCTCGCATGCCTTGATTGCCTCCCGGATCAGCAGCTTGCATTTCTCCACCTGCGGACGTGATGACACATGATGACACATGAGGCGGACGTGATGACACATGATGACACATTCGCGCCTCTGCATCGTTCAGGCTTCACGGGGTCGAAGAAGGAAGGCATGGCCGCAGAGCCACATGTGATAATTCGTGTCTGTACCATGCTGTACCGTTCGTTATCCGTCAGCTTGGAAGGACTCGAGGGACACGAATTCGCATCCATCTGCTGTTAAATACAATGTCGCACCTGCCGCTGGGCGCGCTCCAGCTCAACGGTCTGCTTGACGGCGTCGCGGGAGGCGCCGCGCCAGCCGTCTGCCTGGCACGCCTCAATCGCCCCCACCTCCCGCCTGCACAGCAGCAGGTAATCCCACGTCATGCTGCTTAAAAACACAAGGGAGTAGTTTTACACCACCAGCGCGCAGCGGACTGTGGGCCAGAAACCCACTTACGAGATAGCTCACTGCGTCATCGCTGTGCCTAGGCACATCTGATATACAACTCGTTAGCTGCTGCGCTGAAACTACCTGATGCGGAGGATGTTGGTGCGCACACGCGCCAGGCAGCGCGAGTAGTCGCCTGACAGCGGCACCTGCGAATCGCGCCGCCCGCCCTTCGGCCGCCCGCGGCCGCTGCCCTGGCTGCCGGCCGACGATGCCGGGGTGCCTGCACGTCAAGAGGACTCAGGTCAATCACCAACTTCAGAAGCGTGTCAGCCTTGCCTCTTGTCAACCTGTGACAAGCGCAGTGCACAGTGCTCCCTGCATTAGCGCGCCAAGACTTGCTGCGCGCCATGCCGCCGCGACAAAGGGAGGCTGCCTTCGATGAAAGGCCTGGGTGCGCACCGCCGGCTGCCTCGTCCAGCATGTGCGGCAGACCTGCAAGGAAGCCGGGAGCCCCAGCACCCTTCTTGCCCGCCGTCGAAACCGCTGCCGCCTCCCCCACGGCCTGTTTGCGAGGAACAGCGTGCGAAAGCTTGTTGATCATCGCTGCAGGAATGCCCCTTCACAGAAGGTAGACAACCGTCTGCTGCACTTGTGTCGATGTGCGGGCCAGTACTACACAGGCGGCCTGCAGAGCAGTGAGCAGCGAACAGCATTCCAGAGACATGGTGCTACGATGCCATCAGCACCTTGGCCGCAGCCGTTGGGTCGAGGCCGGCCGCAGCGGCGGCGTCCGCATCGCGGCGGGCGCGCTTTGCGCGGCGACCCTTGCTGCCTGGGCTGCCGGCCTGCAGCGCCCGCTTGCCCACAGGGCTGCCCGGCGCCGCCGCAGCACTCCCGCCGAGGCTCATGTACTTGCGCGGCTTGCCTGCCGCTGTGACCGCCTTTCCGGGCGGCCTGAGAGGCGATTCGGTGGCCTTGGGCGGCCACTTTTGTCGCTCGCTGCTGGACCTGTCGCCTTGGCCGCCTGCGCCGCGGCCACAGTTGCCTTGCCCGGTTTTCGATGTGCCGCTCAGCTTGGCAGCTGCCTTGGCAGACGGCTTGCCAGGCGGCAGCTTGGCGGGCGCCTCAGCCGGCGAGACCTTTGGGGCAGCTGCTGACGAGGCGGCAGGCGAACCGCCGCGCTGCTGGGCTGAGAAAATCCAGAGATGCGGCTCAGAAACGGGCTAGCTATTTCACTAGGCCACCTCAGACTGCGCTTCCAATCGACCGTGATTGCAGGTGCAACAGTGTTTGCAGCAGCTGCTCCTGGCTGCCATCTTGCGAAGTCTCATCCGACATGCAGCAGCTGCTGCACGCCAGCACTGCCTCACCTGATGAGGAAACGTGTTGCGGCGGCGTCTGCTTCAGCGGCAGCAGAAAGCTGCGGCGCTTGCCCTCAGCCAGCGCGACAGCTGCTGCAGCGCTCATGGACCTGGAGCGGCCGCCTGCAGTCGCATCAGCCGCACAATCAGCAGCAGAACATGGCTTGCGCAGTAGCCGCCTCAGAGTCATGTGGGCGATGCATCCACGTGAGGCGCGTAATATGAGGCGTCCCAGCTGAGCCAGCCGCTGTAGCTGCCCTGGGCCAGGCAGACCCTCCAAGATGTAACAAATGCTCGTTAAATATCTATGATATATATATATTTGACACCTGCTGGATCATAGATGTAGCCATCCAGGCTGCCTGGATTGTAGTTGCCGCTGCTGACGGCGCGAACCTTGGCGCGCACGCGCCAGCCCGCCGCCAGCTTGCCACCTGCGGGATCACACCATTCTTGTCAGGACGCTTTAGTTGAGATGAGGCCGGCTGCCCAAATGCATGTCCGCCTTGTAAAACTCACTGTGATCTTCAGGCGCCTGCAAGGGATGTGTCACACAGCAGCACGCACCATCAGCAGAAAGTCAATGGGCTTGCGAGGTGCTGCTTCTCCCTACATTCTTCTTAAACCCACGGACGTTGAAAGGGCAGGCGCAAGGCAAGAACCCGCACCACGGGCATTGACGACGGACTGCAGACGGCGCAGCATGACAGCGGCCAGGCTGGTGTCGACAGCCGCGACTTCGTCTACGACCGCGTTGCTCCAGTCACCGATGGTGTAGGCCTCCAGCTCCTGCGCAGGATTGGTCAAGGAGGGAATCAGGGAGCCAGGCGGCTGGGAGCATGGCTGCTGGAAACCTGAGTGGTTGTGGCGGTCCAGGAGGCGGAAGCGCCAGGCCAGCGCAGCTTGGCGCAATCAAGGGCACAGCGCTTCACTGCCATACACCATTTAAAAGTGATGACGACTGGGCAAGGAACCCCACCTGGTTTGTCAGTTTCAGCAGCGCATGCTCCTCGGACGACAGGGGCCGAGCGTCAACGCCTCTGCTGCCGGTGGCGCCGCGGCCTGCCAGCCGCTCAGCGGACTGACGTGACGCCCCTGGCAGCGGCTGCGGCGGGGCGGTAGGTTGCGGGGCCGACAGTGGCGCCACACGCGGTGGCTGCGGCGTGGCGCTGGACTGTTGCATGGCCGGCGGCAGCGCGGCGTGTGGCGCGCGTGCCGCGGCGCTAGGCTGCTGCGGGCCTGGCGACGGCGCCGCGGGCGGCAGCTGCAGCGACAAGCTGTGCTGCGCGCCTGGCGATGCCGCCGCGTGCAGCGGCTGCGGCAGGAGGCTGGACTGCGGAGCTCGCGGCAGCACCGTGGGCGACGGCTGCGGCTTGGCGCGGGGCTGCTTCGGGATTGGTGATGGCAACACGCCCCACGGCTGAGGCGGAGCATCAGGCGCCCGTGTGTTTGGTGATGCCACCATCTGCACCGGCTGCAACGGTCCGCTGGACTCGGGGGCTGGTGACAGCGCTGCTCGCGGCAGCGACAGCGGCGGCAGCGCTCTCGGGGCGCCGTTGCCAAGCGGCGACTTCTGCGGGCAACACAGCAAGGCAACCAGCAGCATGAGTGCAGAGTGCGGCAGAATTGTGACTGGAAGACAGCGATCCGCAACACAGAACATGCTGCATTCCTGGCAGGACAAGCAATGTTGACAGGGTGCTGCATCTCTGGTATTTATGTTGCATGGAAAAGTCTTAGCCATGCGCAACCTACGCTGTCGCTTGATCATGAGCTGGAATTACATCCAAGCTGGCTCAGCTACATGCAACGCCAACCTGGTTGAGACTGCTGAACGCGCTTCCCACCGCTGTAGAACAAGCTGCTGAGGTGCTACTCTACAGGGTGGGCCCAAACCACAGGCATTTCATCGAGTGGGCACGTGCTGCCACCCAGTGGTGGGCAGGTGGCTGCACAGCAGAGGTGCCCCTGCACTCATCATTTCTGTTGTTTAAAACCAGAAGGCCAGCACCTGCTGCTGCTGGGGCCGCGGCGGCGACGGCTGGTGCCGCGGCAGAGCCAGCAGCTCGCCGGCGACATCGATCGCGCGGGACTCTCGATCCGCCGCCGGCACAGCAGCCGCCGCCACCGGCGCCTCCACCGCAGACGGGCCTGCCTCTGCATCCTCCCGCTTGACCCTGGTGGCAGGTGGCTCGAAATGGTCGTCATCCGCCGCCGCTGCCGCCGTCGCTGCTGCGGCGGCTGCCGAGCCCTTTGGCTGCCGCTTGCGTTTCGGCCTCTTGGGCGGCGATGGCGCTGCTGCTGATTTGGCGTCAGCCCCTTTGGCTGACGCTCCTGGAGCCGCCGCGGCGTCCGCCCCCGCGCCGGCGCCGGCCTCTGCCATGGCTATGTCCTCTGCCTCCCCTCCGCCCGCTGGCTCTGCAGGCGCTGCATCAGCTTGCGCCGCTGGCGAAGGGTCCGAGTCTGCAACTGCAGCCGCAGCCGCCGCGTGGCGCGCCGCAACAGCGGCCAGCGCGGCGCCGGAGCCAGGGTTGCGAAACTGTTTTGTCGAGTTGAGGTAGCGCACGACTTCTGCGCGCGAGCGGCACACCTACAGCATATGGCAGACAGCAGGTGATGCCTGCTGCACCTGTGCAGACTGGCAGTACTCACGATGCAAAGCGACGGTGACGTTCACAGAGTCCCAACACAGCATCAGAGCACAAGGCTTCTGCATGTGGGCCTGTTATCCCGGTGGCCGATGGCGCCATCATGCCAGCAAGGATGGCAAGCCAGCCGGCGCCATGCACAGCTATAGGGCTCTCACCTCGCCGTCAGGGGAGACGTAGTAGGTGTCGTAGGCGCCGGCGCGGATGCCAGTGGTGCGCAGCCGGCGTCGGGCGGTCCAGCCCTCCCCTAGCGACCCGCCTGCGCCCGTCACATACTCCCCCAACTTCTCCACCTCGTCGCCCTGTGCCGACAACGAATTGCATCTGAGAAAAACAGCAAAGGACTGTTGGATGCACGTTGTGCGGAGCTGATCTGCAGTGTTTGCCGTGACAGCAAGATGGACGAATTGAAAACAGAACGGCGGGGCTGCGCCACGCCTGACCTTCCGCACTCAGCCGCACCCAGCCCACCGGCACATGGATCGATGCGTCTTGGCTGTGCTGCTGCTTTCTGAGGCTCTACTGAGCAGGGCTGGATGGCTCTCGGCAGAAACCCTAAACCCTAAACCCTAAACCCTGCAGGGAGGCGCACCGAGGCTTCCTTGAAGGCGCCGCTCATGAACAGCTTGCCGGACACGCGGCGTGGCATGGGGCCGCCGTTGGCCGACGCCGGCCGGGGCTTGCTGCCAGGCTTGCCTGAGGAACCAAACACGGCACATGTCAGCAACCGTCCCGGCACACGGCAGCACGAGAGATGCATCTGCAGTTCGAGTGCCACGAACCAGGGAGAACGCTCAGCCACCCAGCTCTGATGACTGGTGACTGCTCATGCTCGTGGAAGCTCAACAAGAGTGCAGGCATTGCTACACAGCTGACAAAGGGTGCTATTTGAGGGCGCATCAAGCGGTCAACAAGTCAGCGGCGTCAGGAAGGTAGTGGCATGGAGCGCACTGGAGCCGGGGCGGCTGGCGGGTCGCGGCGCCATCGCCGGCACCGGCACGCCCAGCGCTCGGGCCAGCAGCTCCGGGATGGGGACCGACACCCGGGACTCTAACGCCTTTTCCCGCTGTGCGCGTCGCGACGCAACAATGCACTCCAGGCGCGCCGATTCATTAGCGCGTCGCCGACCCTGGCGCAGAGGAATGAGGCGTCCTGTCAGGTTATCGAGAGAGCCCAGTTGAGTGTGGACTTCCTTGTGCGGATGGCTTGCTCTCACATCTGTACACAGCCAGCTACCTTGAGGGTGGTGGGCTGGGCGAGCTCGCCGGCGCCGCGGCCAGACCGCTCCGGCTTGTTGTTGAGCGGCTCCGGCAGTGGTGTCAGTGTGCTGCCGTCTGGATGCCGTCCCAAGTCCTCCGCCTGCAGATGCCAGCGCAGCTGTTTTGGGCAATGTGCAACCTTGGGCAACCTTGACACGCGCGAGGAATGTGTGCTTCACAGGATTCGCGCATGCTGGTCCGGTCGGACGCCGGGAGATCGAAGATAGGATCCTAGTTTGAATGAACGAACGAACCCAGCGATGGCACAGTGCAGGGACTCCAAGTCTGCCAGCACAAGCCTCAGAACTCAGAACGGGAGCTCACCTCGCCGGACGCCTGCGCTTCTGCCGATGCCGACTGGCCCCGCTGCGGACCGCAGGGCCCGCTGCGTGGCCGCTTGGCGCCCGCCGGCGCTGAGGACTGCAATGGGGCAGCAGCGTGGTTACTGCCGGCCCCGCGGCCGGTGGCGGCAGCGCCGCCATCGCTGTCAGAGGCGCCGGAGGCCGCGCCGGAGGCTGGGCAGCTGCCCGGTTCCGGCGGCTGGGAGTGGGAGCGCACCCGGCACTCGCCCCACTTCGGCAGCAGCAACCCCGCTGATGCAAGGCAAGCAGAGGCACACGGTTAGTCTCAGGGCGGCAGCTGGCCTTGCATGTGTCTAGAGCTTGTGGTTCTGACAGATCGGCTCTGGAGCCGCAGCAGTGCTGCTGTTGTATCCAACTCCTTGAAAACAAAATTCCCTGCGTGGATCATCATCAGATATTGCATTTTGCTGGAGTTCTGGCAGTCACATGCAAGGAACCGAGACTGTCAGGCGCACTCTTTGGCTGTGGTGATGCGACGTCGGCGCCGCTGTCCGAGTCACCGTGCCCACCCAGCGCCCTGCCTCCAATGCGCAGCAGCACCTGCGCCAGCACATGTACTCATTGTCAGCTGTGACGTTGACACGGGTTTCGAGGCACACCAAATATGCTTGCACTGCCGCAGAAAGTGCGAGTCACAGGCACCACTATACCCTAGCACCTCAGACGCTGCGGTGGTGCTCACCCCAGTGTCACGCACGCTGTGGCACATGGCGACTCCTGGATTGAGGGTTCAGATGAATAACATCAACTCATTCAGAGTTTGAATGCAGATTCAACATCCGCCGGGGACCTTGATGGGGTCGCGCTGCGGCGGCGATGGCGGAGTGTCTTCCCGCGGCGGGCGCTTGGCGTGCTTGCCAGCGGTGGATCGCTTGCTCGCCTTCTCCACCGCCAGCTGCGGCGCCTCTGCCTTGCCGATGGCCAGGCCCAGCTGCTTCGCCACCTGTGGGTCGTGGCCACGGCAAAGACATAATTCGTCAATTGGTTGATGCTTAAATCAGACTCAGATTCACAGCGTATGCATCACTACACAATATGCTCGTGATGTGCGATGCTACCTTATGGCATACATAGAAGTGGAAGACGCGGCATCAAGCGACTGTAACAGCAGCAAACGTACAAGCGGCAACCTTGTTCACACCTCATTCTTGGAGCGGTACCGCCGGCCCTGGGCGTCAAAGTAGTACTGCGCAGCAGAGGACGCTGTTAGCTGATGCATTGAGCAAAAAACATAACCGCACTCAGTGCTCATCTGCCGTGCGGAATGAACCATGTTGACTCTCAATGATGTGTAGCCAGGTGCAGCAGGCGCCTCCATTAAGGGCACGATGCCCACCGTGTCCAGGCGGATGGCTGCGCTCTCGCTCCCGATGCGCTCCCGCGCCTTCACCTCTGCAGTGTAGCCATCCGGAAGCACCACACCCTGTGTGTGAGCAGACATTGGTTCATCTGGCGCCTATCACCAGGGTGACCCCGGCAGGGCCTGCATCATGGTTGGCATACAGGCAGCTGCGAGCTGGCTGGCTGCATTGAGAAGGGTTGTCGAATTGGCCGAGCTACAGCCGTCTACCAGGCAGCCGCAGGTTGAGGCTGCACCAGAGCCACGCAGAAGGGTCAAGGTGGTTGAGGCTGACGCCAGGCCTACATTGCTGCCCGAACCCTCGCGGATGTAATGTCTAAGCTTTTTGTTAGTCTCGATGCCGATGCGCGGGAGGCTGGCGACCGGCAGTTCCGATTCGCTGAAGGCCCACTCAGCTAAAGCGTCCTGTGATACCTCCAGCTGCAAGAACGAAAGGCCTACTTCGCGCTGGCGAGCCCCAAGGCTTCTGAAATGTGCCCTTGCAGAAACCCTACGGCTTGCGGAGCTCTCAGGCGCCATGCCCGGGGCTGGCGTTTCGCCACACTGCCCGCCGCTGGCCGCACGGCCGCCGCCGCAGCGGCGGCGCCGCAAGCCTCATGGCTGCCATGCAGCTGCGGCTGAGCATCCTCAAGCCAGTCGGATGAGCTGTTAGAGCATTGCTGCCGCTGCCGCGGCCTCAGCCAGACCCTGCCCTCGCCTTGTCACCGCACCAATCGCAGGACATTCTGACCAAATCCTTGCTTTGATTGATGTGCAAAGCGGAATGGGAACGCACCTTCGACAGCAGCCACGTCCTGAGGCTCTCCAGCGCTTCGGCGGAGTACTCGAAGCCCTGCGCGGCGCGGCACAGTCATGCTGAGTGCTGGAACAATGCCGGGCAGCTGAGCAGAGCTGCGTTCGTGCACCGCCGAAGGGATCCTCGCCGCGCAGCGCGTCGGCTGGCGCTTTCAGAATGTCACGATACAGCAAAAGCGAGCGCACTGAGAAGGTCTGCCGCGGCTTTGGCGCCTTCCTGGGGCCCGGCCCCGCTGCCTGTGCTTGCTTCTGCTCGACGAGCGTGAGACCCAGCATTTTCGCGATTTCGGACGTGGACAGGCCCGCCGCGGGCGGCTGGTGCGTCGCGGAGGCCATGATGCGTTCGATGGCACCCTCCCTGCCGCTATGCGGGCAGAGAAATGGCTCGCGGGCGTCGAAAGCTTGCCAATTCATGCCGGACTGCCGCCGAAGCACCGCCCATATATTATTGAAAGGCCGTCCAATTGGGATCGGGACATAGCATGACGAAAGGAAAGGTCCCCTGAGGGTAAATATAGCAAATGTCCAGATTCGTTACACCTCGGTGCCACGTTCGTCGCCATGGTTGTCGCACACACGCATTGCCGCTTGCAGAGGCTTGCACATGAAACGCGCCGGCCCCAACGCCGGCTAAGCGAAAACATGTACATGTACATAGGCTTGCGCCTTCACAATCACCGAATCTGAGGCTTTCGTTCTTGTTGATGCGCTGACGAGTAAACCAAAGCGCAGCACTACTCCTTCGCCACAGCAGCAGCGAAGGAGCGGCATCTCTCTGCTTCACACTCTGCCGCTGCGCGACCATACAATGCAAGCCACCGCAGCCGCCGCCACTACAGCAGACACAAGAGCGACGGGACGCGTCAGGCCGCTGAACATTGCGCTGTCTGCCCCGACCAGTCCTGTCAGGCCCTCTGCTGCGATGCGGCCGACGGCGCTGCTGTCGCCGCCGGCTGGGCTGTTGCCACCAGTGGCAGCAGATGGCTGGGCAGCCGGATCCGCGGCGGAGGCGGCTGGAAGCTGGGCAGCTGCTGCTGTGCCGCTGGCAGAGGCTGGAGGCTGGAAGGCGGGCACCGCGTCCTGAGCGAGACGCGCGCTGAGGTAGGAGGTGACATAGTCCCGCAGCTGTTCCTCTTTCTGCACGATGCCTGCGAGCAGAATTTAGTGCCCTATTGGCGGCCCGTCTGATGACTGCTGCTGCATCTTTGGTGGCGATTTGGGCGGCGCATTTGCGAAAGTAAACTTTCAGCACAGGCAAGCCATCGGTTGTCAGCATGAGGAGCTGCCGAGCGTTGGAGACCACCTAGCCGGGCAGCGCACCTGTCCAGCTGTCCGCGTCCAGCTTCGAGGCGTCCGGCACGTAGTTGGCCGGCACAAGCCCCAGGTTGTGGATGTTTGTCAGGTTGTTGTCCTGCATAAGTTGTATCCAGCATTCAATGGGGAGTTTAGGGTTTAGGTGGACACGGCAGTACACCTGCCACTTCGTCCCGGTATTGCCTCGAACAGTGGTGATCACAAGTGCACCCTGCAATGTTGACATGCCGACCGGCTAGAAAGAACAGTCAGACTTGCCAAAATGAGAGGAGATGTGTCACCTCCAGGCACTGCACGAACATGCGGCCCGAGACTGCCTGAAGAGAGAGGTGCAGCACGAAGCGGTTGGTGCAGCTGTCCCTGCAGCGCGGCAACAAGGCAACAGTTAACAGTAGGGCAGGTTTGTGGACGCCTGCCAGCGGCTCTCCATTTAGTGGCCGTTATTGTTCGGTATTGCTGGCCGCAGACAGTGCATCCTGAGGTGCACATGATGGCCACTTTGTCGCAGCAGCTGCCAGAGAGTGCGGTGATGACACACATCTCCAGAGCGAACGTGGCTTCCGCCATGGTGGCATGGCATCCACGGCAGGTCCTCGACTCACTTGACGTAGTTGAAGACCCACTCATTGTGGAACTTGCCATTCCAATCGCCGGGCGGCACGTAGCTGGGCGGCCCTGCAGGCGACTCCACATGCTGGAAGCCCGCCTCCACCATGAGGCCTGCAGCAGGCAGCTGCAGATCACCCCTGTCGGTGATAGTGAACAGCAAACAGACTGGCGTCGTCGTGAATGGAAGATATAAACGTCTCACAGTGGCACGACCACAGTTGGGCAGCAACGTTCACGCGGCTCGAGCCGTTTGCTGCCGAAACAACCGCCAATAATGTAATGAACACCGTAGCTTTGAACGAATAGGTCACTTACAGTGGACGGCGAGGGAGACCACGGCTGCTGAACTGGCCGGCTTCACATAACGCGGCGCCGGCAGCGCATTGCTCAGCAGCGACTCGACGGAGGTGCCACCGCCGGGCGCTGTCTCAGCAGGCATCTTCGATTCAAATTTTGCAGCAGACACGCTGCTGAGGTTTCTCACTCGGCGACACGGCGGACCCGATGGGCTTCTCGACTTCAGGGAATTTCTCGATCTGATGGTGCAGTGGCACAACTTTGGCGCTTGCGCGCTTTGTGGCACGATAGGGCGCGTGATGCCGACGGATTGAGGTCGGTGCCGGATCATACCGGACTGTTGCAGAGTGGTGTGTGCGTTTGGGCCATTCTGAACGCCGATGAGCACTCTTGGAGGTGGTCTGCAGTGCATGGTTGCCAGAAGCATTTCCTGTGCCAAATCCAATTCGTCCTGATCACATCCGGTCGAGCAGCATGCAGGCAGGATTCGACGACGTCACGGCGACGCAAGTGGTCCTTCTAAAACGATCAATCGACCAGCGAATCAATGCCAACAGAGAGATGCGGCGCATGAGGTCATGCGCCGCAGTCTCAAAACGGTACGAAAGCTATAGCAAGCCGCATGAAAGTGTGCATACCATATTTGTTCACGCCAGCTTGGGACGTGCATCGAAGAGTCTGGCATCAAAAAGCCCTGGTATCAACGTCCGTGACTTCTCATCAAGCCTCCGCCACGCCTTCCCGGGATGTACGCCGGTTTGCCGTCGGCGAGAAGCCTTCCCGTGAGTCGCCCCAGTCCTGGCCCGGCTGCGATGCTGCTGCAGCACGCACACACAGAAGCAGTGTCAGTCTACAAGCAGGCGATAGAGCACTCCGCGATCACGATCTTTGAAGAAGATTGGTCGAACGAGCGGCGCGGGCTACGTGCCGACGGCAGCGGAATGAATGCTGTGATCACACTACAATGCTGCTGTAACTAGGGACAGCACGTGCCAGGCCAAAGGAGAAGCAGTGTGGAGAGAAGTAAAGCGGTTAGGGTCTGCGGACAGCACCTGCAGAGAAGGCATCGCGAAGGCTGCCGCCACCTGGCCCTGGATTGCGCAGAGTTGACCGCAGCATTGCTGCTAAATTGCGCGCCGGCGATTCTGGCTCACTGCCGCTGTTGCCGCTGGGTGCCACCTTGCCCGGCAGCAGCTGCGAGTCAGAAAGAGAGGAGTCTTGAGGTCAGGGCTGGCTGTGGCTGTCGGGCCTACTGTCATTGCACTATCAGCCCCATATCAATGCTGCTTCTTCATAAGACCATGCATTCATGCCAGATTTCCTGTCGATTGACACCACTGGTAGTGATTGGAGCGGCAATGACAATCACTTGTTGAGGTTTTGCGAGGACACACCTCCATCAGGAGATCGGAGCGGGAGGATGAGCGACTCCTGGCGCTGTCCCTGCTCGGCGTGCGCTTCACCGGCGCGGGGCTGGCGATGCCGCTGCCTGGCGGCGTGCCAGGCGGCGTGTGTGGCGCCCTTGCAGCTGCAATGTGGCGAAGCAGCAAACTGAGCAGCTAGCTCCGGGTATGGCAGGCGCCCGTCACGCGCCAGCAGCGCCGTCCTCCAGTAACAGAGCAGCAGGCTGTGCTATGACGCGGTGTGAATAGACACATTGCCAGGTCGTGAAGCACAGAAAAGGGGCGACATCAAAGCACACCCAGGCTGCCCCACAATGTCAGCAATGCACTGCGCGCGCCTGATGCAAAGGCGTCGCGCGCCGCTGCGCCGTCCACGCAGGCCATGGACACGACAGAGTCGGGCGCCGCCTCGAAAGCATCCTCCACCCGCCGCATTGGCGGCGGCTGGTAGTCGCTGCCCGCCGTCGCTGGCGTGTGCCGCCCGGCGCCAGCGCCGCCGGGCTCGCCCTCCGGCGACATCGCGTCCCCGCCGCCGTCGCGGCCGGCCGCTGCCCCATCAGTAGCTCCGCCACTGCTGCCGTTCTGCTGTCGTGCAACCGTCGGCGTGGACGGCGGCGAGGGGAACAGGTCCTGCGGCTTGGCGGCGTCGATGTTGGCGTGCCAACAGCCGGCGAGCTGTTCCCCTTGCCCTCGGCGGCGCCGGAGCGTCGCCGATGAGTCCTTGCGACCGCCGGGCGCCGCCTTGGGCGAGGGGAACAGCTCGCCGGCTGTTGGCACGCCGCTGACGATGGTGGCCAGCTGGCTGCGCATCATCATGGGCGGCAGGTGGCGATCGGGTCCGGCCGCAAAGCTGGAGGACGCCGCCGACATACCTGCGCCAGGGTGGCACATGATGTTGATTGGTGTTTGCAGCAACGTTCCTGTTGAGATGTTTGCGCAGTCAGGTGTGCGAGCACTGTCCTTTACTGCTTCTCACTGTGAGATCCTGCAATTGCGACTGTTCACTGCATGCATTGGCAATGCACTTACCATGGCAGCTGCAGCTGCACAATGCGCGCTCAAACCAGGTATACAGTATGGTGGACTGTCGCATGGTGCGTGCGCATCAACAAACGTGTGGCAGGGAAGCGACGGCTGGACAGCAAGTGATCCCAAGTATTTCCGGCTGGGGAGCCAGGAGTCGCACCGGCGGCGGAGGGCGAGGACAGGCCGTCGTCGCTGTTGGCGCCAGAGTGCTCGCTCTCCTCCATCCAGGTGTGCACACTGCGGTTCAGCTCCTCCATCTGCTCTGGCTCCACCTCTGCGGCAGCAGGGGACGAGGGTGAGTGAGCAAACCTTTGTCTCTTCTCTTTCCACGAGTCAAGCAGGCTGTGCCGTGCTGGAGATGCGCAGCCACGCTCGAGATCACCTCTGAGGCATGACCAGACCTGGAAAGGCAGGTACATGAGAGCAAATCTGCAGCGACTCATGTACTAGGACTAGTAGTCCCCGTCCTCGGTCCAGACACCGAAACAGGCACATGAGAGAAGCAGCCCATGCCGAACAAACATGTGCGCCAGAACGCTGCACAATTGATTGTGTTGACATCAAGCAACGACGCGCACCGGGCTCGAAGAGCGCCTCCACGAGGTCGAGGGCCACGCCCATCTGCTGCGTGCTGATGACGCCGTTCAGGAGCAGCAGCTCCGAGAACTTGGTCAAGCAGGAGCGGTGACCGTCCAGGCCCTGCTCCTCTGCGATGGCCAGAAGCGACGACCGGATCTCCTTCTCCAGCGGGCTCGCCACCGGCCGCAGCACCTTGCCGCCCGCGCTGCTGTCGTCCATCAGGCTCTGCGCATTGTGCACCTGCGTCTGCGCGGCGGCATGGCACACGCACGTACTCATATAGTAACGATGGCTAGGGCCGCGCGGTGCCGTGACAGGCAGCGCCAACGAGGGCAGTCCCTGGCCTCGTCATTGACATCTCATCTGCCAGGGGACTGCACGGTTAGGCGTTGACATGTAACAGCGTGGTGTGGCCGGTCTGTACTACGTGAGGCGGTACAGCCGCCGTAGTACAGGAAAGTGACCCTGCTGTATGTCGTGCATGGCCGAGCGACTGAAGGCTAAGTGTTTCTACGCTACACCACCGCCGACGCAGTGTAAATTCCAGATTGCTGCACACTGACAGCAGTGCAGTGGCAGCTGCTGCTTCCTGCAGCCGCCATGCCAGGATCGCAACGGCGCTGTCACGGCGAGTGCAGAACAAGGGCACAAACAGCACCCAGCGCTGGCCTGTGCCCTCACGCGTTCACACGGAGAGGTGGGAGGGCAGCTCACGATGCTGACGCGCAGTTTGTGGTCCTGCACTTTGAATTTCTGCGCCTTGAAGGCGCTGCTGTCCGGCTGCTGGCCCGGTAGGATGGGCAGACTCTGCACCAAGAAGCGGTCCCGGCAGTGCTGCAGGTCCGGCGTGAAGTCACCCTGGGCCACCAGTACCAGCTTGACGTGCGCGGTCTCGCCTGGCGCCACTGCGGCAGCAAACACAGCGCATCCATGCTTGTGCATCGGCGAGGGTGTCTCAATGCACTGGGCAGCCATCTCCCTTCCTGTAATTATTTGTGTCGAGGTTGGTGAGGTGCGAGGTGCCATGCTCAGGATGGGGGGTCAAGTGTGTGGGGGACCATCGGTGCACCGAATGCAGGTGCAACCCGGACTCAGGTGCGACGCACTGCCCCTGCAGAAAGTCGGCATCCACTGGTAGGGCAAGCGTCACATCCCCCGTTGGGCAGCCCAGCGACAGCGCAGCATGCATCCCTGGCCTGCGAGCCGATCTCGCAGAAGAGTGACGCGACCACGAGGACGGTCCGGGCTGCCCCGGCAGCGCAGGGGCACGGTAACGCCAAGACTGTTGAAGAGGCAAGCCAGACGGCTAGATGCGGCCCCCATCGCTGCGGCTCCGAATGCTGCTGACGACGGTCGTACGAGACAACGCACAGAGAGCAATAGTCAGCAGGCGGGGGGCAAACAGGCGGGCTCACCGACGCCAATGTTTGGGCGCACGCGGTACCGCTCCGTCGCCGTCGTCTTCACTTTGAAGGCTATGTAGGACGGCGACGAGTTCCGCAGGCTGGCCGTGAGCAGCGTGTCTACCCCCAGGCGCATCGGGAATTCCAGTAGCTCGGGGAACACCTGCAGGAGGGGAGCCCAGCATCAGTGCGACAACCGATCGGCGGTGCTTAATAGTGTACATGGAAGGTTGCTGCATGCGTATCCTTGCCTGCAGGTGCCGCCCGGCCATGGCGATTTCGTCAAAGGCCTCAACGTTGGCACTCTGCAGGCTGTCAGCCAGTTCTCCGATCTCCGCTTCGTCGCCCTCTAGCGCCGGCATCGACGGTGTTCGGCGCGGGGCAGGCCGGGCAGCTCTGGGGCCAACGCGCTGTTCAACTCTATATTTTTGTTGCAGCCTGCAAGGGGCAGGAAATATATAGAATGTATGCGCACAACGGCACGTCCCGCGCTGCGCTCTCTAGCAGTCGTTGCCTTTGGGTTCGTGCACAGATTCCATGGCATGGACCTGCCAGCAAGCGGCACGGCGGCTCAACGTCGGCACTCGCTAATATTTTTGCACCGCTAGTGAGCCACCTCCGAAGCTCTCGCTGTTTCAGCGAGTCGGCGCGGGGCGAGACAGTCCCGCTGCGGTGTACCATAAGGCCAGCACCTGCACACGCATGCAGCATCGTGCTGCGCGGCCATTCGATCCGTGCAAGCCCTTGAGTTTCCGGCTTGAGACGGCCAACGTTAGCAGAGGCACCCCTGCAAGCCATGCTCCGGTCAGCGGGCTCAAGCCTGCACATTTTGCTGCATTGAGCCGGTGTTCTGACGCTGGGGACGCCCTTTCGGTGCGACAACGCGCATTCACGTAGGGTGCCCAAAATAGGCAGTCAACGTGCTGCTGTGCCGGCAAGCTGCATCGATCTGATTGCTCATGTGATACTACATGTGTAGACAAGCGCAGTGGGGGCCCTGAGGGGAGCTTCCTTTCTTGCAGGTGGCCCTGAGCCCACGGGTGCCGCTGCCTGGGGGCGCTATGCAGCAGCGGGCACATTAGGTGAGTGTTGCCCTCAGTGCGTTGCATGGGCGTCGCAGGTCATGTTGGCAACTCTGCCTCGCAGCTTGTACAACAGCAAGGTTCGATATCGCTGCCCCGGCAGCACCCCCTTGGCGCAAGTATCCTGGCGTCTTGCGTGCAGCAGGCGCGGTGCTGGCAGGCACAGCCATGCCGGGCCTGCAGATCAACCCCACGCAGCTGCACTTCTGCGCGGCGGCGGGCGCAGATGCGCCGGTCACGCTCACGCTGTTTAACCCGCACCCTGTGGAGCGCGTTGCCTTCAAGGTGGGGCGATTAGCAGGTGTCATGCAGGATTCAGCAACAGAGGGCAGTTTCCACAAAAGTATGCACGAGAGCGCCTGCCTGCCTCTGTGGGTGGTGTTGGCGCTATCCGCAGCACGTACAGCTCAGGCAGGCTTGATAAGCATGCGTCAGCAGATTATCGACGGATCTGCCCTGCCCTTCCTGCCGCAGATCAAGACGACGGCGAGCAGCACCTACAGGGTGTGGCCCAACAGTGGGGCGCTGGAAGCGGGCGAGACTGCGCGCGTGCAGGTACTGCTGCTGGGCACCAAGGTGGACCTGGCGGACCCGTTGCGAGTGGACGAATGCCGACGCGACCGCTTCCAGGTCAGTTCTTTCAACAATCAATTGCTGCTGACATTGCATGCTGGCGGCAGCTGCAGACCCCTGGTCATCTGTGGAGATAGTGAACCTGGTTTCCGATATTATCGGTATTGCGAGGGCGGCAAGACAGCGCCATGTGTTCAGTGGCCAATGTCACATGGTTGCACAAGGCCTCGATTGGGCCCTGAGCTGTCCAACAGCTGATGCGGATGCTGCATGTGCAGTCGGCTGGCCACCTGTTCTGACTGTTGGCAGATCGGACCTGACCAGCGGACCTGTCCTGCTGCGTACAGGTGCAGTTCATGCCGCTGGCGGAGGGGCAGGCCTTCGACAACGGCCTGTTCAAACTGTATGCGGGCTTGGTGCGCGACATCAAGATGGCCGTCAGCGTGGTGAGTTGCTTGACACTTGCTACAGTGGAAAGCGAGTATATGCAGCGACTGAACATTTGCCAGACTGACACCAGATGCAAGAAGCCAGTCTGCCACGCCTGCAAGTAGCAGAGCAGCGTGCATTCGGTTTGGGGGGAATTGCTGGTCTTTGAGCTCTGCGCGGCAACCGCTGACCTGCCCCGCCGCCGGCAGGACATCGTGGACAGCCTGCCGCCGGCGAACGGGGGCCAGGCGGAGGAGACGTCGCCGTGGGAGGGCATGGTGCGTATCGCGCTGATGCGCATGATGGCAGACGAGGAGCGGGAGGCGGCCGCCAACGCCGCCTGCCTCACCAAGTTCTCCGAGCTGCTCGTGCTCAACAGTATCATCAGCACGGAGCAGATGTGGGCCTGCTTCAACCTGGTCGGCGACATGTATCAGACCTCGGGTGCGCGTCCTTGTTCACACGGAAACGCTCTGCCATAGCAAGGCTGCTGCTTCTCAAGGTGAGTGCCTGGGTCCAGCGCTGCTGCACTTCTTTACAGGCTGCTGTAGGGCGCGTCCTTCCTGGCACTGTTCCTGTGGCGCGTGCAAAACATCATATTTCGCTTTCGCGCTGCCTGCCGCTAATGCAGACATGAGAACGGCATGGCGACCCACATGGTGATGTAGCGACTCAAGCCGACGTCCATGCAGGCGAGGGGCAGAAGGTCATGTCGAAGGTGGAGCAGTGGCTGGAGCACCCCGACTTTCTCAACATGGGCGACCCCGATGCAGGTCTGCTTCCCACACTTCTGTGTTGTTTCATTTTGCCTTGATCCGGGTGGCAAATGATCCATAGGGTTACTACTGAGGACTTCTGGTGGGAGGTTTGGGAAGCCAAGTCCGAAGCTGAGCCCTTGCACAGAAGTTGGGTGCCCACTTGGTATTCTATCTGAAGGGAGCCCACCTGGTTACTGCCTTAAATCTCAGATGTGTAGGCAGCATTGTCCGATGTAGAATGGTGGCTTAGCTGCCTCTCATCTGCACGTGACACCTCCTGAGCTCAATGCACGCCTCCTGGGTGCAGCGTTGGAGCGCCGCAAAGGCAGCGACACCAGCGGCGACAGCTTTTCGGAGCGCTCCGGCGAGCCGGGCGAGCTGCACACGCCGCACGAGCGGGAGGAGGCGACGCCGCACAGCCGCCGCGAGGGCGAGGGCGAGGGCGAGGAGTCCTACCCCGCGTCCCCCTTCTCACAGCGCACCGGCGACGACGCTGCCGCCGGCGACGCCGCAGCATGGCCGGCGGAGCAGTATGCCTTCGCGCCGCTCGCCACGGGCGAGCCTGCCAGCGGCGCCGCGGCGGGTGCCGGCAACTTTGCCGACGCGCAAGAGCAGCCGACGCTCACAGCGCCGGAGTCGGCGCAGGGCTTCGGCTCTGCGCACTCGGCGGCCGCAGCGCGCAGCGGCAGCGTGTCGGACGCCGAGGACGTGTCCATCGGCGAATCTGACGACCAGCTGGAAGAGGTGGCGCAGCTGGCCAGCGCCGCCAGCGGCGACGCTATTGGTGCTGACGGTGAAGAGTTCTCAGAAAGCGAGGACTCTCTGGCGGCGGAGATGGCGGCGGCCCGCGTCCTGGCCGCCGGCGAGGCCAATGGCGGCGCTGTAGATGTGGCCGGCAGTGGGGCAGACGGCGCAGCAGGCCGGGAGCAGCAGCAGCAGCAGTCGCAGCCGGCGACAGGCAGCGCAAAGACCGTGAACCCCAGCTTTGCGGCGGCGCGGGAGGCGGCGGTGTTGGCGCCGACGGCAGAGCAGCGTGCCAACGCCAGAACTGTGTGTGCCCCCTCTTTCCTGCGATTCGACTCTCACCGCGCTGCCGGCAGAATAATTGTTTGCAGATGATGCAAATAATTGTAAGGGCTAGAAAGTGGACAGACAGTCCTGTGGCATGCCTGGCAAGGGGCCACCAGTAGTGCATGATTTTCTTAGGATCCAGCTTCGTTCCTGCACACTATGTGCAGGCGTCTGCATTGCAGTCCTGTCAAATACAACTTGCCGACCAGTGTATTTTTCCGCTTGCCCACAGGTGACGCCGGTGCGGGTCACGCTGCAGGAGCGCAAGGCCGCGCTGGCAAAGGCGCTGCCGCACGTGCCGGACCCAATGCTGCAGGCCGCCATGGCGGACGAGCTGGACGAGGCCTTTGCGCCCGACATGCTCGCGGAGGCGCGCGCCCAGATGGCCGCCGCCGGCACCGCCATGGCGCAGACGTCCGTCGTGCCGCCCACCGGCCCGCACATGCTGTCCTTTGCGGATCGCGCGGCGATGTACGGCGCGATCAGCAGCGGCCGCGGCAGCGCCTCAGGCCGCGGCGGCAGCGGCCCGCCTGGCAACGGCCGCGCTGGCGGCAGCTTCTCGGAGCAGTCCAGTGGCGCGCTGCCGCGGCCGCCGGGCGACCTGCCGCCGTTCCCCGGCGCCGGTGCGCCTGGCAGCGGCCCCGACAGCCTGCACCGCCGCAGCGACAGCGACCGCGCGCGCGCAATGCGACGGAGCGCCTCTGCGGGCGCCGCCGCCGCCGGCTTCGCCCGCCCCTCCGGCGACACCGCTGGCTACAGCCGCCCCAGCGGCGACGAGACGGGCGCCTACGCCCGTGAGTCGGGCCGCGAGTATGGCAGCGCCCTCGCCCGCGACTCTGGCCGTGAGGCCGGCATCGTGCGCAACTCTGCACGGGACTCCACCTTCACCCGGGAGTCCGGCTTTTCGCGCGAGACGATGTGGGAGGCGGGCCTCGCCCGCGGCTCAGGGCAGATGTCCGCCTTCACGCGGGCGTCGGCGCAGGAGGTGCAGTACACACGCGAGTCCGACGGCTATGCGCGGCAGAGCGGCACGGAGTCCAGCTTTGCGCGGCGCAGCAGCGGTGAGATGCGGAACAGCGCCCAACCCAGCTCCGACACGCGGCCCCCGCCGCGCCCCGGGATCGCCGGCCAGTCGCCGCGCGCCGCCAACCATTCGCCGCGCTTCGTGGACTCTGCGCTGGACAGTGGGACCCGCGGCAGCGTCAGCCGCATCTCCGGCCGCGCCAGTGGCGAGCTGCGGCGGCGGCCCAGCGCAGAGGAGCCTGCAGCGGCCGCCGCGTCACGGCCTGGCGTGGGCGCCGCAGCAGGCGACCTGCGGTACGCGGCGCCGCAGCTGCAGCCCGGCGGCGCGCCCGCAGCGCCGCCGCCGCCGGCCGACAGGCAGCAGCTGCTCCCCGGTGGCGGCGCCAATGGCGCAAGCTGGCGCGGCGGCGGCACCACCTCGGAGCCACCGTCGCCGGCGGGGCGGGACGGTGAGCAGGAGGAGGAGCTGGGCCCGGCGGTGCGGGTGCTGCTGCCGGGCAAGCAGTCGCTCACTCGCAGCGAGCTGGCCGCCGCCACCACTACCCTGCGGGTGCGTGCTTGGATCATGTTTGCTTCCAGGGTGTTTTGGAGCCCCCTCAGGCTGCAATGCACATGGCAGTCTGCCCATTCACAGGAGCATCATGAGGGTGCATGCTGCTGTGTGTTAGCCCCAAATACAGCTCTGAATCTGCCCCTCAAATTTGGGCCCGCAGGTCAGCGCGGACGGCGGCCGCCCGCAGCGGACGGCCTCCGCCACACGGCTTGCAGGAGCGCGCAGATCAGCATCCTTTGGCGCCGGCGCCGGCCAGGTCAATCTTCTGCTTTGACTGCCACCTGTAACGCAGGCTCGTTTCCCTGAAGCTTAGAGTCTGAATCCTGCCCACTGGCTTTATTTCTGTGCCTGGAACCTTGGCGCAATTTGCCATTTGGTGTGTTAGACGTCTGACTGCCTGCGCTCACGAAGATGCTGCAGCGTTGCAGGTCCCTGAGCTACGACAGGTTGTGCGGCAGCCGCTGTGTTGATCTTTCTCTGAGGCTGCTCATATCGTCATGCTCCGCAGGTGGCGCCGGACAGCGAGGCAGCGTCCACGGCCGCCGAGACGCCTGTCTCGCCGGCGCAGCAACGCGCCGATACGTTCTCGACGACCACCGGCGGCGCAGTGCCCGCGTCGCCGCGGGGCGGCGGCGGCCGCTCGACGGCTGCCGCGCCGCCGCAGCCGCGCAAGAAGGGCGGCCTGTTCAAGAAGCTGGGCGACGCGATCTCGTCGCGGGCGGAGGCGGCCGCCCGCAATGCAGCCGGCGGCTCAGGTGCGCGCCTCATATTCTGGTTCCAGTGCAAAGCGAATGTGAGTGTCGTTGTTCACTGATGGCAGAGGCAGAGTCTAGGTGATGCGCTGCTTCAGCACGTGCTCATTCATGCTGCTGTGCTGTGTTGCAGGGTATTACTACGTCTGAGTGCGCGTCGCGACTAGCGTGCGTGAGGGGGCAACACCAGTGGTTTGATGCGGCAACAATTGCCGAGACAGTATTGGGTTGAGGGATTACGGCTGGCCAGGGCGAAAAGATGGGCGTTACTTGTGGTTTACCTGTCCCAGAGCGAATTGAGTGCATTGAGCATTGAACCATTTGGCGGTGGTTGACGGATACGTTAATTGTTACATCAAACTGTAATGCGCATGCGAGCTTTCGAGTTGTACATCATACGCTACATCGGGAACCCCAAGTAGACACTATTGATTCAGTCGACTGGTTTCCAGACAGTCTGTGCCGCATCGAACGCTTGGGTCGTCTTGACTCTTGCATGACTCATGCTTTCATTGCATATGAGAGCGCGCTGCTGCAGGTGAGCCTTGTGATCGAAACACTCCATAGTACTGGTTTCCTTGTTTTGATGAAGCAGCGTGAGTGCACGGCATCAACAACCGGTGCGGTGACGCAGAGGTGGCGGCAGGTATCGACACTTGGGCGCAGCAGATGTATAATACCTTGAGTTCACTTGCGCGTAGATTCAGGCGGCTATTGGCCGGAGACCCTTCCAGCTCTCACCAGCATAATGGCTTGAGCGAATGGCTTGAGCAACGCCGTGACGCTGGCTGAGTGTGCACATGACGTGCTTCCGTCAGGAAGGCTTCCTGATTACGTGTAAATCCTTGCGAAACTATGTACATTCACCGAAGCCGTGTCGCAGATCATGGTGGGGAAGCTAGACGCTTGGCAGGTGCAAACCTGCCACATGCATTGCCGGGCGCACAGCGCCATCCCAGGGCACAGATATGATGTCAACTGGGACACCGTATGGTTGCCGCGCATGCATTTGATACAAAGCGGTTGTGCGAGTATGTGTTGCGGAATGGCAAGCAGCAAAGTACTTCTGCAGAGCACGTGCATGCGGCCCTGATCTGGTACCCCATGCATGCCACGTAACCGGGCATTGCTGCAAAGAAGCGTCTGCGGAATAAAGATCGGACAGAGAACACATCTCGTTGTTCCGCTGCTGCGTTCGCGGTACCTGGTCGTGGCCTGACACCTTGCTCTGTCAATTGCTGGTGCCGACCAACTCTCGACTTGCCTGGAGCAGCCTGGCGCATTACAACTCGGAATCCCAGGCTTGATATATGGCTCACATCACCTCCTCTGGGCTGCACAATACTGCTCACGCCATAGCGTGTGGGGGCCGCACCCTGCTGCCGTCAGCGCAGCGGCGGCGCCGCTTTGCCACTTTCAGCAGTCCTGCCTCCACCCAGTGCAGGCACGTTCGACACACGAGAAATGCAGGTGGCAGATTCTTAGAATGCAGGTGACACAGCCAAGCACCGTGCTATGGATGGGAAGCCACGTCCTTCTGTCTAGCAGCAGCTGCCTGACTGCGGTTTGCAACACGCAGGACTATCCCATGCAGCGCACAGCTGCAAACTAGAGAGGCCGCAGCCCCGCAGCGCGCAGGGATAAAACTGCAGGCACTACCGGACGCTGCTGGCGCAACAGCGTGCACCAGTGACGCCGGCAGGACTGGCGGCCCCAGCCGCAGGCTGGCGCTGCTGTCAGCCGCGGGGCTGCCGCTGCTGGCTTCGGGCCTGTGCAGTAATCAGCGTGTGGGCCTCATTTACCTCCCTTGAAGCACGTGATGAACGCTGTGAGGTGCATCGGCAGCATTTGATGCAACCACATCCTGTGCCGCGTTTCAGGATGATACTCCTCAACCGCTCTCTCTTGCTGACGCCCAGACACGCCATGCAGACACTCACAGCAGTCAGTGATATCACCGGCTTGGTCACTCTCAATCCAGGCGGCTGCCAGCCTGCTGCCGCCAGCGGTGGACCGCGCCTGGGAGGCCATTGGCGGCGGCCCCGCAGACCTGGTCTTCCCGCAGCTGTTCCTGGGGCGCTGGACTGCGATCTCGATGCTGGTCAAGCTGGACACACCGCTGGGCGTCGACCAGCTGCCGCCCGCGCTGGTGAGACAGTGGCAGTGCTTCTGCAGCCCGACGCTCGTCGCATACAAGATGTGTGTATGTTGTAGGGCGTCGTTTACTGTAATTCGCTGCCTATGAGTGCCGCTGTCTTGCGCAGGCGCGGGCAGTGCAGCGGGCACGGACAGAGGACCTGAATCGCAACCTGCAGTACGGTGCGTCTTAGCTTGCTGTGTGCTCTCGCCACTTCTGCAGTACCTCGAATGTCAAAAGAAAATGCCCAAAGCGCTCAGCCTTTTGCTGTTGGAGTGCGTGCCGCTGACACTCCAACCTCGCGTGCGCAGGCGTGCGGTGGATCCGCAACAAGGAGGGGCAGCCGATCATCGACCGCGCTTACAACCTGGTGCAGCTGCTCAACACATACATGGGGCCGCAGCCCATCAGCGACGAGGACGTGTCATGGGACCCGCAAAACCCCAACCAGCTGAGCGTGCGGCTGCGGGGTACGCGCTCGTGCCGTCTGTTTGTGGAGTGAAGCAGACGCACCTTCTTTTCAGGGCTGTGCTTCTGTAACCTGCTGAAGAAGCGGACCGGCGATGTTTCATGTGCTGAGGGGCACCTCGTTATGTCTTGGATATGCGCGGCACTGCTCGCCCTCTCCAGAGGCGCCTCAGGCTGATGCCCTATACAACCCTGTACAACGGTTACTTCAATACAGGTATCGAAGTAACCGTCCAGCTGTTCAGCTTTGATCCGCAAAGGAAGCGTTGAAGCACCTGCACACTTCTGCGCAGGCGGCCTGCGAGCAGACACTCGAGTCACCCGACGGTCCGAGGACAAAGTGGCCAACGGTGCGCAGACGATATGTGCACGCTCTTTCGACGCGCTTGTGAAAACCTCCCAGCAGTGCTGGCCTGTGGTTTCGATCTGTCCTGCTACATCTGAGGTTCTTAGCGCTACCCTCCCTCGTGGTTTTGTAGGAAATTGACATGGAGAGCAGCTGGCTGGCTGTGTCGTTGCTCATGAACACCCTCGTTTCACCTCAGTTCCCAAAGACGGATCATACATGGTGTTGTCGAGGCTTGCAGACCGCATCGACACCAGCGAGTTCTTTCAGCAGACGATCTTCACATCGGGGAACAGTGAGCCGCGCGTGAAGGTGGGGTCCATGGCTTGCTGCGTGCGTTACACAAGAGCTCAAGCTTGAGCAAGGTCTGCAGGGCGGCAGATGAGCCGACTCGGCGTCTCATGACATGTTCGTCGATTGCAGGCATCGCAGTGCTTCACAAAATACAAGTTCAGGGATGATGCCGCGGCAGGCAGCGATGACCCCGGCATCGTCGCCACCCAGGTGCGCGTGTTAGGCGCCCACCAGCAGGACGGGCACAAGCCGAAACGCGTTGATGGCCTGTGACAGCTGCAAACGGTCGGATGTGCATCAAGTAGGCCGCCGCTGGTGATGCCCAGAGTACTGACTTGTACGTTCACGAGTTCTGCGCTCACACCTGTGAATATTCTGCTGTACAGGTGGTGTCAGACTACCTGACGTCCTTCGACGACCAGGAGGCGTACCTGCGGGCGCGCAACCGCCCGGTGGTGATATACACTTACCGCATGACGTTCCGGCGGCAGCAAGACCGGCAGCAGCAGCCGCTGCCCATGGCGTAGCATGGGCACTCCTGGGCTTTTTTGCAGGCAATTATTCATTGCAGCTGAGTGCAATCATTGAGTGTGGCCTGTAAGATCCGCAGCTAAAGCCGCAACATGCAACAAGAAGTAGCAGCAATCGGATTCGCTCAGGCAGTTGCAACAGAATTAGCGGCAGCAGCACGATCAAACAACCAGCAACTGCAGACTTCTAACGCTGCAGGTCTGTGCCTGAAACTTAGTCTGGTACGCTGTCGCGGTTCATCCGCAGCAGGTTGACATATAGGTATGGCGTCGGCAGCTGCAGTCAGCTCTTCTGCTGCTGAGAGTGTGCATTGGGGTCCAACATTGAGATAAGCTGCCGTCACCACCTCGGACTGCGGTCACTATCACTGGCGTCACCAGCGTGTGACGGATTGAGAGTTGGCGTGGAACAGACGAGATTCTAATAGACCACAAAGCGTTCCGTCCGTCATCTTCAACGTGTATGAACAGCAAGTAAATTGCAACACTCCCCTATGTAGGGTATACCCTAGCCAAGATAGAGACGGTACCGTGCACCGGTGCAGCGATCACAACAGGCGCGCAGACGTCAACGAATGGCAGATCTGCGAAATTGTAAACCAGAAGAGTGTGTCCACCGTGGTTCATGTCTGTCAATCGAATCGTGGTTAACCAGAGGTACTTCGTATAATTATTAACGCACGCGCTGACGGCGCACGTGAGAGATCAGGTCGGGAGCACCACCCACTTAATCCTTTTTGGACGCGCGCCCAGTCAGGTTTGCAACCAGAGCTGCGTGCAAGCAGGTACTCATGAGCAGTGTAGTGTCGACTCAGCACAAGTTAGTCACCAGGAAGATGTCGCAGCACCTTGCAGAGCTTTCACCACCGATGAATAAAGCAACGAATAGCTTGCAGGGGAAATCCGTTCACCTGTGACCTTCTCCCGCAGCCAGTTGACCGAGGTGAGCAGAGCGAAGCTGAAGCTGCCCGGCTGCGGCACCCACACGCCGATGGCGGCAAGGATGCCGAACAGCGCGCCCATCTTCTTGGTGTTGCCCACTCGCCGGTCCATGATGTAGCCTGCATCGCAGAGCATAATCAGCACCAACCTCAGCAGGAGCTTCCCTCGCACCCCAAGCACTGTTACTAAACACCAAATGGCAGTCAGGTTTGCCACACACGAGCATAGTCATTTGCCCACCGCCAGTGTACGAAGTGCACTTCCCCTCCTCGTTGAACACGAACGAGAGGCACTCAGGCGCCCCCTGCAGATCAGGATTACGAAGAGTCAGCTGTGCTACAGGTATATGAGATGTGGAGCATCCCCCCGCCATGCAACGTACGCTATGCTCAGGTGACATGTATGTTTTGGGGAGAGGCGATCTCGCAGACGGTTTAGACAGTTTCGGCACAATAATCTGTGACGGTATGTGGCATGCAGCTTTGCACAGTCACCATACGGACCTGCACCACGCGTCCTGTCGCCTTGTACTCCTTTTTGTTGAATTTGAGCGTCCCGCTGTGCGTGGCAGTCACCCTCGTGGTGAACCTGTCATACAACGACGTATGTGTGACACGTCTGAACAGCTGCAAGCTGCAATGCCTGTGATTGAGACCATTCAGTACTTTGTTTCAACAGGGCGGTGACACAGCAGGAGGGCGTCAAACAAATAGCACACAAAAGCAAATAGGTCTGGACTTATTCGCTTGTGGCTGGACACATAAGCACACAAGCATGCACATATGGCGCACCAGACGCGGTTGGGCTCGTACGGATCCACTCGCCAGTGGTACGGGTGCGGGTCCATGTCTGCACGTCAGAGTCCATTCTGAGGGAACCTGGCAGCTGTTGTGCATTACTGTGGGGGCTGAGCACATGCCGTGTTTTCGCACCTGGGAAGGCACCCTTCAAGTCGAAGCCGCGGACTGCCTTCAGGTAGCTCTGCGCAGGGAAGATATAGCCAGTCATGAGGCCTAGTGGTGCGGTAGCCAACCACAACCAAATGCCAGATAATCTGAGGGCAAAACCGCGGCGCATTCCTCGCACCTGCCGGTCAAGGGACACGACCGGGAATTCGAACCGAAACCCGTCCGCCAGCAGGCTCTCGTCTTTGAGGCCCGATTCCTTGGCAAACAACTCCTTCGCGAGCTCGATCAGCTTGTCCTCTGATATCGGAAACTCCTGCAGCAGATACAGATGCATGGAGAGCCTGGTCGTGGAACTCAGGCCTTGAGTCGCGCACATGCTGTTGTTGTCACCACCGGCATTCGCAAACGTGCTTTGGTTTCCTGCTCACCTGAGGGGTGCCTGGCAGCGTGGCCGGCGCTACTTCCTGCGGTCAAATGAGATAGGAGCTCGGCGCATGTCCATTGATGAGACTAGCCTGATCCACTTCGTATCTCAATTGAACAGCAAGTCCATGTCTATGCCTGCTGCATCGCTGTGCACTATCTGTTTGCATCCGCGCGGCGCACCCCGCCATGGATGCTAGCTGCAGATGCATGCGGCCTTGCGTAGTGCACGCGAGCATATTTGTGGGCCAGGGATGGTCTGAGGGGCCTGCTGAGGCAGCTGCTGGCCGCTTGACATGCAAGCGTCGCAGGCTGTAGATGTGTATGTCGTGCCGTAGCAAATAGCGACGAACAAACCTGCAGTGATGCCGCGCGCGCGTTCGCCATTCTTGCTATTTTGGAGCTACTTAGGAGACTTTCAGGTACTGTGGCTGTAAAACGGCAAATGAAACCACTGCACCCGCGCATCGGCACGTCACTTTCCTTCGAGCTTCCGAATCCCCGTGCGGGGAAATTCCGCGAGCAGGATCCCCGTGGTGCCTGAGCATGCAATGGGTCGTTGCTGAAATGCCAAGTGGTGCCTAATCAGGGCATAAGTCGCAGGTGAACATTAACATCGCGCGCGGAAAGTCAATGCACGCGCGGCACGGCTGTGCGAGCAGCGTCGCACACGCTGCTGGCAACCGTCTTAGCTGTTTGGCAGCGGAGAGGCTTTTCCCACCCACCCGCCCCTTTGAAAGGGTTTCTCTACGACGCAGTTAACGGTTCGGGAGGTTTGCAGCTCACCGGCGCGCTGTCCGCGTCGCTGCACCTCGGATCTCTGTTGTGCCGGTGCGCGTCCGACGCCACCTCGGCGCCTGCGTCGAGATTCCCGGGGGTGAGGTTTAGGTTCCTACAAGGGAGCCTTCAATCCTTACAGGCCAACTTCTAATGGCTAAACAGCTCAGCCTAATGCCCAGCAGTTCAGCAAAAAAGAGACTCGCCGATCGACTTTCGCTTTGCACAAAGATGGCTGCAAAGATTCCGCGCTATCAACTGCATCGGATGCAGCCGTCTGCGCAATGCCGGCGCTGTCGACCTGCGGTTGACTACGTCTGGCTGTCGGAGATTGCCAACACATAAGTCAGAAGGCAATTCAGCAGCCATGCCGGTCAAGCAAAGACTGCGCAATCGCACTGATCATGTGCCCGGGGCGAAGGTGCCGACCTCGCCGTGGGTATCCTCCCCAAAGAAGACACCATCAAAGCAGAGAGGCACGCACCGCAGTTTGAATTGTAGATAGTCTACTCCCGCAGCCTAGACGCAAAAGTTAATGCGCATCTTCGGTTCAATGCCGAAATCCTTCTGTGGATGTCTTCGCAGCAACCCTGATCGTATCGCTGTTGATCGCCGCAGTCGGCACCGCTGGGCCGCCCAGCCTGCGCCAAAGAATGTTCATGTTGTCTGCGCAGGAAAACGGCTGCTATATGCAGCAGCAGCGGCTGTATCGCTCCTGTTGGCGTATCCCCTGCTGCCCGGGCGCCAGGGTGAGGACTTTCCATTGATTGAACTTGCCATGTCGGCAGAGCGTGCAGCCCCACAGGTGCAACATAAGGCCTCATCCGGAGGTGGCTGATCATGCATCGTGTACAACGCAGGCCCCGCTGACCACCCGGCGGTCACGCCGATCGATCTGCCGCAGGTCACCGCGCTGCCGCAATTCGGCGGCGACTACCGCCGCAGCATGCTGTGGGGCACCTACCGCCCGGGGCTGTACTTTGGTGAGCATCCTGAGTTTGTCGGGCAATTAAAAGGTCTGGTGCTGCTGTCAGGAATGCCGCCTTATTTGCGTGGCGCCGACATCGGCTTGTCAAGCGCAGCGGCTGAGTCTGCTTTGGCCTGGCCGAAGGCATGCGCATGCGGCTGCCGGAGTCGCTGCTGGCGGGCCTCATGTGGTTCGACCCGCGGCGGCCGGACGCGCTCGCCAACATGCGCCACGAGGCCCAGGAGCGCGATGGTGCGCCGTAGACCTCCTGCAATTCTGAGCAGCAAGTGCCATCTACTGAGCTGTTGCGGCGACACCAGCTGGAAGCGATCTCCGCGTTGCAGACGGCCAATTGGGTAGCACACCACTTTCGTGTTAATGCCCAATTTGTGACAGGATTCGGACATGTGGTGCTCTCACACTGCAGGACTGCGGCGGTACGGCTGGCTGCGGCATGATGGGCGCACCTTTGGAGAGCAGGAGCTGCTCGATGGCAGCCTCAACATCACCACCTCCGTGGTGAGCTCCTCGCTCTACCACGAGCATTGCTGAGCGAGAAGGACCTGCAGCTAGTCGCGCAGGCCATTGCAGTCAACGCCTCGAGCATCCTACTTGACTCAAACAAATTCCATTTTGTTTCGAGCCTCTGACAAGGCGTGCATGAGCAAGTGCATCTTCCTGCCCGGCAGATCAAGAATTTTGGCGATGGCAGCGGCACGGGCGGCGACTGGGGCGTGCGCCTGCATGCCGAGCGCGCCGGAGACGCGCCGAAGCCGGAGTCTCAGGATGGCACGCGGCCGCCACCAGACCGCCTGTCCATGCTCTTCTACCTGGGTGACGAGCAGGTGACCTGTTTTGTTGTAGAAATTCACCCTTCTGTTTGTCACTTGACGCTGTGTGATCAGCGTCTCTGTCCGACCTTCCTTTCTGATTCTGAATTTCTGCAGGCTCTGTAGGTAGGAACCAACCATACACCTGCCCAACTGCCCCACGCACGTTCCTCAGAGTGTGCAACTTGCATCCCCGCACTGGACCGTCTGAGCTGATTCGCATGCTTCCGCTGCAGATCAAGGAGCCGCAGCTGCGTGTGGTGCCAAAGAACGAGGGCTGTGCCGCCGACATGCCCGGCCGCCGCCTGTCGGAGGGCCAATCGCCCGGCGCCGGCGCCTGGTCGCTGCATGCCGCTGGCAGCACCATCAATGGTGTGTTCTGCCACGAGAATTTCAAATTCCTGAAGGAGTTCTGGTAGGTACACTGCATATCGCCGGGGTGGACCCCATCTGAGCTTTATTCAAATGTTTGAACACTCAGCTGGTGTGCCCGATGAAGTGCACTGCCGCGTCACGGTCACGACCTGGACAACCCTGATCCTTTTCCAGACCGTGCCCCTGACCTTGCGCAGGGAAGCCGGCGGAGGAGCGGCTGCTGGCACTAGCCCTGCAGACGGCGGACTTCCACAACCTGACGGACCTGATGCGCATATACCTGGCCAACCCGCAGCTGGCGCTGCATCGGCCGCTGGGCGTCGAGCCGCCGGACCGCCCCAACATGGGGGTCTGGCAGCTGACGGCGGACCTGCCATTCACGCTGGAGCTGACCTTTGTTGGCGGGGCGTCGACTGTCGGTATGTTTAAGACGGTGGCATCCCCTGCATTCCATCGCAAGCACCTGGCAAATCAGCGCGTGCCCTAAACCTTGAAACCCTAGTCTTCTCGAAGCACAGAGTGCAACTACAGCGTGCAACTACAGCGTGCAAAATCGCCAAATCTAGGGTGCAGTGTCTTGTGCCCAGCAAGCAGGCCTGCCCAGCTTTTGTTGGTCTTCATGCTTGAGAGTCATGAAAACCTGAAACTGCGCTTCTGCTACTGTGGCAGGGCTGCAGCCTGAAGACGGCTACGGCAACGTCAACGCCTTTTTACGGGGGCTGGCAGCCAAGGTGCTGCCATCCAAGCTGCACTCGCTGGTTTTTAGAAGCGGCTCTGCCGGCTCGCTGCCTGCTGATGTCCGGACAGGATCCGGCCCGCCAGCTCACCGCATCGCTGCCCTCACAGGTGTGTCCAGTTCCTTCTGCGACTCTCTTTTTGTTGTTGCATGGGGTTCTGTGTCAAGGTGTACAAACCACAGGTTTCGCAGGAAGTTGTAAACACTCAGCAGCTGGGCAACCCGTTCAGCTCAAGGTATGTTCCAGCAACAACAGCAGATTTGGGAAAGCGTCACAAATGCTCGTGTTTGTGCCAAATGACACGACACAACCTGCAGGCGGCAGGCTGGATGCAGCACTCGCTGAGCGGCGGACGGCCTTCGACAAGCGCTTCGCAGAGCGCTTTGGGGACCTGGACCACAAGAACACGCCTGCAGGCGAATTCCCCCTGCCCACTTTCAATGTGCGCTCAGATATGCTTGCGGCAGAGAGAGGGAGCGGGACACTCAGGGCCGTGCACAGACAACGTTCATTTGTGCTGTCAAATGAGGTTCCGGTGCGGCCGGCCGTGTCTCTCCGCCGTCATCAAAGCTCGCATGCCGAAGCAGCTGGTGTAGTTTGTCAGGTGCCTACATCAGCTGAGGCCCTGCCAACACGTTGTGGACTGTTTTCTACAGGTACCAACGAGCTGGCAAAGCGCGCGCTGAGCAACATGCTGGGGGGGATGGGCTACTCGGCGGGGCACCCTATCATCGGGCTGCCGGACGCCAGCCAGCCGGGCGGCTGGCTGCTCGTGGAGGGCGCCGCCTCGGAGCTGTTCACCAGTGTGCCCAGCCGCTCCTTCTTTCCCCGCGGTTTCCTCTGGGACGAGGGCTTCCACCAGGTGTGCCCGCCTGCCTGCCTTGTGTTGTGGCAAAGCTACAGGCAAGGAGAAACGTGCACACACAGAAGCCGAGGGCAATGCCCTGGAGCTTGCGAGTAGACTGCCAGATATTGTTGCACACTTGCTTCTCCGACGCATACATCCATCGTGCGACTGGCGCGGGCTCTGCCCTCGAGAGGAAGACTGCTTTTCAACGCAACCACAAGTGCAAGGTGGGACGCACAGATCGCTCTGTGCAGTGGCATGGAGCCCTAGCCTGGTTGTGCCGCAAAGTAGGAACCATTACCTTCATCTGTACAGCTGCTCGTGCGGCGGTGGGACGCGGGGCTGTCGCGCGATGTGCTGGCGCACTGGCTGGACCTGATGTCCGCCTCGGGGTGGATCCCGCGCGAGCAGATCCTGGGCGCGGAGGCCGCCGTGCGCGTGCCAGTGGAGTACATCACCCAGAAGGTGCGGGCACTGTTGAGTTGCCAACTGCTCGCGGGTGCCAGCCAACGAGTCAGTGATTTGCTCTGTTGTGCTACTGCGGCAAGCAGTGTTGCCGTTGATGTAATCGCGGCACGGTCTCAAGCACACTTGTTGTCATGATTCAACTTACGAAAGTGCGAGTCGGCCGGGATTGAGCACTAATAGAGAAGGTTTGAAGCGCAACGAATCATCCGCTACAAGCTCTGAGGCTGCCTGCAACTCCTGCTGCGGGCGACGCACGCCAACCCGCCGACGTTGTTCCTGGTGCTGGCGGCCATGGCGCGCAGCTCAGCGGCGGCGCTGGAGGCAGGCAGCACCAGCGCCGAGGACGTGGCCGAGCTGGACTTCCTGCGCACAGGTGCCCTGGTTGCTTTGACACCTGCATTCCATTATGTACTTCGGGCCTTGCTACAACAGCTTGCATATGCTGCACCGATAGGCGCCCCTGCAGCACGGCTGTCTCCTGCGTGCGTGCGTGCGTGCGTGCGTGCGTGCGTGCGTGCGTGCGTGCGTGTGTGTGGTGTGTGTGTGTGTGTGTGCTGCCTTTTGCCGGTGCGCATGTGCTTCGCAGAACCCCTCTCGGCTCACAGGTCCAGGTCAGCACTTGGGTTTCAGCTAGGTTGCACACATGGCATCCGGCGTCTCCGCTCTGCAGGACAGCAGTCCGAGGAGCGCGGGACAACAGGGACCTTTCTGCAGTCTGACTTCGACATCCCCAACATGCAGCGCTTCCGCGGCTGGAGGCCTGGTTTGCGTGGTTCAATACCACGCAGACAGGCCCGCTGCCAGGGTCCTTCCGGTGGCATGGCCGCAACGAGGCCGACGAGGACCAGCTCAACCCGCTGACGCTAAACTCGGGTGCGTTTCAAAAGCTCAGATGATGCAGTGAAGATGCTGATCTTGCCTCACCGTGCACTGAGACTTCGATCGTGTCAATCGGGTCGTGCTGGATTCTGCACTGATGCTCAATGCACAATTTGTGCACTGTCAGACAACTTGCTCCAGAAGAGGGTTCGCATTGCAGCGAAACCAAGCAGAGTCAGCTCGCAACTGGGTGAAGACAAGGTGCTCAAGGCTCGGGGCCATGACCTGCATCGGAGGGCCATCCAACCTGACCCTGACCCTGCCGCATCCAGGCCTGGACGATGCGCCGCGGGCTAGTCACCCGGACGAGACAGAGCGGCATGTGGACCTGCGCTGCTGGCTGGCGCTGGCGGCCCGGGCATTGGCCACCATCGCCGAGGAGACGGGTTCGCCGGCCCACGAGGCGAGTGTGACCTCCACGGGGTTGAATCTTGCAGAGCCGGACCGAATGCAGAATATCGTTGGTAGAAAATGCAGCGGAATTTCAGCGCATGTGGTAGTGCAATCGCACTGAGGACCCGTGATGACCGCATGGCATAGAACACGCCGTGGGAGGCGCTCAATTGGCAACTGCCTCCTTATTGAAGGCATGGTCAATGACAGAGAGCCCGCTGTGTCAGTAGCTCGTGGCGCTGCCTGAGCACATTCCGCACGCCGACATCCCACAGCCTCGGAATACAACATGCCGCCACAGGTGCAGCCGTACCGGGACGCCGCGGCGCAGCTGGAGGACTTTGAGCAGCTGAAGGCGCTGCACTACGACGCCGCCAAGCAGCAGTTCCTGGACTTCGGCACCCACAGCGAGGACGTCTCCCTGCAGGTGCGCCTTCAGGAAGCTCATGGCCTTAACATGTGCATTGGTGGCTTGCGCCACTCACTGAAAGTGCCGTCTTGTCACGCTCTATTAAGCACCGGCCGGTTCTGACTTCATGCAAGAGTTCGTGCAATGTCAGTGCCAGTCAAGTCAATGCACATACAGATGGTGCTCTCTGCAGTGGGGCCTGGAGCTGGATCAGGCGGGGCGCCCAATCCGACGCGTCTTTCATCGTGTCACAGCGGTGCCGCCCACACCGCAGCTGGTGCCGCAGTACGGGTGCGCTGACCTGCCCTTTCCTCTGTGAATGCCTGCTCATCTGCACCGCTAGCTTTCGGTTGCACAGCTGCACGTGCTTGTGCGGCGGGCGCCGGTGATGTATCTCCAAAGCGATGCACTTCTCACAGTCGATGCTGACGGACACCCTGGCTGGCATGGCAGGTACATCTCGCTGTTCCCGCTGATGTTGCAAATGCTGCCGCCAGACAGCACGGAGCTGGGCGTGCAGCTGCAGCAGCTCACCGACCCACAGCTGCTGTGGACGCCCTACGGCCTGCGGTGAGTCTCTCACAGCTGCTGTCCGCTCAATCTCTTGTTTGACCTGCTACCCAAACCCTAAACCATTGCAGGTTGCAGCATTGGGTCGCCAGCTCGGGTCTCAAGCATGTGTAGGTCTGGGCTACTGTGCGCATCTTCGAGTGGCTCAATACCGGTTCAACCTCACGGAATATTTCTCTTGACCTCGGCGCAGGTCGCTGGCCAGAAGCGCGAGCCTGTACAACAAGTATAACACCGAGCACAGCGCGCCTTACTGGCGCTCTGCCATCTGGTTCAACGCCAACTTCCTCACTCTGCAAGTGTGCACCGCTGTCCCTGGGCATCTTCTGGAACTCAAGTCCATTGTATATTTTCGCACAGGCAATCGTGTACCCAGTAGGGTCAAGCTGGTGTGCTGTGCAACAGTCACGTGCATTTTTTGCAGTATTTTGTAACAGCAATTTGTCAGGTTTAGGGTTTACTCAGCGCAGCAGGCTTCCTGGCTGCATTCAGTGCGGCCACTCCTGCCTTTTCATCAAGAGATAGACACACCCAACACATGCCCATTCTTGCCGCAGGCGCTGCACCACTACATGGACGTGCCGGGGCCGCACCGGAAGAAGGCGGGGGAGGTTTACTCTGCGCTGCGTGCCAACCTGCTGGCTAACATCGTGCAGCAGTACAAAAAGACGGGCTTCCTGTGGGAGAACTACGACGACACCGACGGCCACGGCAAGGGCAGCCACCCGTTCACTGGCTGGACGGCCCTTTTCGTGCTGGTTGCCGGCGAGACATATGACTAGCCAGTGGGCTGTGATGACCAAGGAGACGCATTGAATCAACATGGCTGCGATGATCAGTGGGCAGGTCGCAGGGCTTCGCAAAGGTGGATAGAGGTTGGGCTTGTGTGGCGGCGACAGAGAACCCCTCCGGAATCCTCTCGGGCGCTCGCTCATTTGCATCTGCCGCCGCGCACCTGCACGTGCACGTGAGGTCCTGCGTAAAATCAATGCCAATTCTGCCCCGCTGTCGTCAAACGGCAGCAGCTGCGGGGCCAGGCGCGACTGCTGCTGTGCTGGCACCAAGCCTGGCACCGCAGTGCTGCGGCTGCAGTTGCTGGCGCTAAGGCCGTCAGGTGCTGACTGACCAGCTGTGCTGCTGGCGACGCTTAAACTTTCACCATCCCCGCCGCCGCCGCGGCTGCTCTGGCCATCGATCGACTTCAGCCGTGGCATCTGCTGCTGCACGGGCTCGGCGTCGTATGCGAAGCTGGCGGTTCTGCCGACTGCTGCTGCTGAGCTCTGCGGCTCAGGCCTGCCGCTATTCTCCCACCAGGCCTGCTGCCGCTGCTGTCGCTGTCTCTGCGGACCGGTGGCGTCGGCGTTGCCGACGCCACCAAGGTCGTCGTTGCTGCCGTCGCCGATCCGCCGGCGCAGCTCAAAGGCAGCAATGCCCAATGCCAGCAAAGCTGCCAGCGTGACCTGCAGATTTGCAGCTCATCGTCATCAACTGATGCATCTGGACATCTCCATACCATCGGTTTATGAAATTTCGCGACACCATTTCTGCCAGCACAATAGCTGAAATAAAGTGAAATGAATTTTCGTAAATTTTCATTATTCTGGACGACGAGCCTCAGCATACAGCATGCAAGTACTAAGGCGCTTTGCCGCATGCAGCCTTCACCTGCCTTCACCAACCTTAACTTATTTTAGTAAAATGTGCCACTGCCCATGTGACTGAGGAGGCCAATTGATCAGCATCATGCGCAGGCATTGATGCTGCAGGTTTCACTCAGGATTGCCTGCGGTCAGCTGACCGCAGGTGACGAGGTGGCCGCGCTGCAGCGCTTCCTGGCCGAGGAGGTATTTGCCTCGCAGCGTCACGTGACCGGCCTGTTTGGGCCGCCTACGGCGGCGGCGCTGCGGCGGTGGCAGCAAGAGCGTGGCGTGCCGCCCAGCGGCACCTTTGGCGACGTCTCCCGCCTGGCCTGCCTCCACCAGCAGGTCGAAGATGGCACCCTGAACGCTGCCGTCCGGAACGACAGGGGACATTCGGGCCGGAAGGCGGTCTTATCATGGCGAAGGGCAGTGATCGACGAATGCGGCTCCACATGCATTCCTTTGCATGTGGCTGCATTCATTCACAAGCTTGTGACTGAATTGTGATAGCATGCATGCGTGCTATCAGCTCGAAGGAAAATGTTTTAGCGCAGCCGCACAGCAAAAATCTCACTCCCTTACACAGCCATACAATTGAGGGATCTGTCACCAACACAGCCGTCCTCCAGGATCTCTGTGCCGAAGGCATGCACTAGGCCGCCGCGCTGTGCCACACGCGCCAGGCGCTGGAAGGACTGATCCCTCAGGCTGGGCACCGTCTGCATCGATGCATGATATCATTGGCAAACACAGCTCAGACCACACAAATGTGCGGCAGAGCATGCGAGACATTCAAGCAGGGCAGATATTGGTTCTCAGCATCATCTCACCTCTGTGCCGGCAAGTGCATTGGCTGGTTGCCTCCCGGCAGCCTTGCATGCTGCAGCCTGACGGCAGGGGCAACGCACGCATGTGGCCGCCCTCGATGGTGGTCCCTCTGCGACGTCGCATTTCTTCTCAACTTGAGTCAGGTCTTCTCACTGCATTTACGACGTGTGATCTGAAGCTGCCGTGACAGCGAAGCCGGGCCGTCACACCATACCTAGTCGTAGAGGAAGAAGAAACCCAGCACCAGGCAACATCAGCATCGTTGGTTTGTGATCACACTGTCGACGAAACAGCGAGCTTTGCAACCGTGCTTTCTTTTCAAGCACAACGCCTCTGAGCTGCTGCACACAAAGGTGAAACGCTCGCCGGTAATGGCGGCCAGCCTGGCGGACCCTGTCGCGGGATCGATTCTCCTCAGTGGAAGTCTGCAGACCTGTTCTGACGTGCAAGTCTGCCCAGGCGATGCCGAGTCCAAGGCACAATACACAACATGACCCCTGGCACGTCAGATCACATCGGCCATCTTTTGGGCCACAAGCATCGATGTGACGGTCCACGAGCATTGCCGTGAGCCATGGTCGCGGTACCCAGGTTGCCTGGGCAGCAGCACCCGGACACACCGCACGACTTCACCTTCGCGGCCCTGGTCGTCGTGGGCGAGGTGAGCAGTCTCTGTGACTCTTCCAACAATGCATGTCCTTCACGGCATCGACGCTGCAGACTGCGCTTTGCCCATGCGCTCTGCGGCAGCCAGACGCGGTCTCACCTTGCACCCTGATTTGTGCCAGTCCGGCGCCGTTGTGCGCCCCCTCACGCCGTCGGAGCAGGCACGCATGCACGCGGAGGTGGCGCGGCTCCGGCGCGGGGGCATCCACTCGGAGGACCTGATGACAGGTCGGACACCATGCCGCAAGGTGTACTTGTTTCCATTTCTGCAGCTTTGACCATTTGCGGCCCACTGTTAAACTCTGACGTTTGCACAACATTTCCAATCGTAACAGGCGCCGAGCCGCCGAGCCGCCAGCCCGAGGTGATGCCGCGCCGAGCGACGCGCGGCTCACGTAGCACCGACGACACACGCCGGACGCCGACGAGGCGGTGGTGCGTTTCGATGTCCCTACCAGTTTGCCGCCGGCTGCCTCAGTGCATGCAGCGCTGCAGCAGGACTGATTCGTCAGTAGGTGCACGTCGTTGTGCCCTGACACACATCCGCGGCGCCGGCTCTGGCTGAACCCTTCTCGCTGCCGGACCTGCGCATGTCACAGCCACGGCCGTTGGTTTGCAGAGCTGCTGACAGAGAACTGCACGTATTCGTGGGCACAAACCAGCAGCTTCCACGCAATGCGGGGCTTCATGCACATGTTGCCTCTGCAGTCTGCTGGCGCCGAGGACCCGCCGCAAGGCGCTGCCACCACGCAGTCGCGACCCTTACATCGCCGCCGGAGTCGTTCGCGACCTTCCACGCCGTCCGAGGCGAGCCAGCCGTCGGCGGCCGGCACGCCCGCCTCCAGCGAGCAGGTTTGTTTGATGTGAATATCTCGTCCGCCTGAATCAGGAGCTGCCAATGCTGGACTTTGACCGCACGCACCGCCGCAGCTCCTGCTGCAGTCCATTAGAGCATTCGCATAACTCAAGGGACGCGGTAAGCAGCAGCCCGCCGCCGCTGCAGCGCTGCTACCGCGCCTCCAGGAGTCCGCCGCCACGGCAGCCTGGCAGCGCGACATCGGGGACACGGGGGGCGTGGCAGGTGCCGCGGCTCCGCCCGTTCTTGCATGCACATTGAATTTTTGCAAAGCGGCACTTCAAAGCGGGCAATTGCTCGGGCGCATGTTGCGCTCACGTGGCCGCACCCTGCATGCTCTGCTGCACCACGTCGGACTCTGCGGCATATGCAAATGCTGCCGTCTTGCCAGTCGCTTATGGCGGCAACCTTGCAGCAGGCTCCCTGAACAATGCTGCGGCGCCGCAGGGCACGGCGCAGGGCGCGGCGGCCTGCAGGACGACCGCAGCCGCACGCACCCTGATGAGGACAGTCTGGCCCAGTTGCTGCCTGGGCGTCAGTCCAACTACTCTCGAGTTTTCTTGTTCAAGGTCTCGGTTGTCTAGATGATACCTACTTTCTTCCAGATATCATCCCTCTCCCACAGTTGCGTCATATCATGACGTACCTGACCCTGAAATCGGTCTAGAAATGCTGTCTGCGACATTGTCTCTCTACACGACTGCTGGCTGGGCCGGGCGACCCTGCATGGGCTGCATGCATGCATGTCGGACATGATGTGATGCCGGTGCTGCGGATCTGACGTTTGCGGACTTGACGTGCCCGCAGGGTGCCATGCCTGCGAGCAGAAGCGTCTGTGGATGCTTCATCTGGATATGATGAAGCTGGCCGTGACATCGTGACATTGCTATGTGGCTGGTCGTGCAGCCTCACCTGTGTACACCTGGCCCATGAGCAGCACGGCGCGCGGCAGGGTGCTGGGCTGCCGCCGCGCCCATTGCCAGAGCTGGCAACCGCCGCGCCCACGTAGGGCAGCCCCAAGGTCGTCGCTCGACCTCGTTTAGCAATTTGACTGCAGAGTAGCTTAAGATTCGGTCGGGCGGCATACCTGTAGCATCTGATGTGATTCAAGACGTCTCGAGCTTTGCATGATGAATCGCCTCGGCATGTCTCAACGTCCCAGTACGCTCTAAGGGCTCATTACGATGAGGTACCTCTTGTACAAACGCACATTTAACTATCTGGCCTTCCTGCCGCGCACCCTGCACGGAATCGACCCTCCAGCAAAACCCTAAATTCAAGCTGTTGCCAGGAGGCGAGGTGTTCCGACCCAAGAGCACGTCTCTGCTCGCGATCAGCGAGCTTTGCTGACGCGTAGAATCCACAGATTGTATTCGGCCGCTAGTTTCCGTCAGAAATCCTGCGCGTTTTCGTGCGACACATTCCCGCACGTGCTTCGCGCGCTCAGCTCGAAGTCTGCGTCCTGTGCAGATGGGCGATTCTTCTTAGCACTTGATCAAAAGTAAGTCCTGAGATTCGGTTTGGGTGTTACGGCCGCGTTCGCTGCCGTCAGAGGTGCTAACGGCACCTGTTGTTCCCACTGTCTGTGCTGCAGTTGCCGATTTTCCGGCACACCTCTCCACAAACATGGAGAAATACATGTTTTATTACTCGAGATGAATTTATCAATATCTGAACTGCACTGGAATCGCAGAGTGCCGACTCGGTGGTGCAGCGCAGTACGCTGCGACGGCCGATTAGGCGCATCGGTTCCTGGAGCCAAGTCAGCCAAGCAAGTAGAAAGCAGATCGACATGAAGTCCAGGATCATCGCAGCCCTCGCCGCAATGCTGATCATCTGCTGCAATCGGGTCAGCGCACAGGGCGCTGTCATCAACGCCGCAGACGTGTCGGGTTCCGTCGCGCTCGACCAGACCAACTTTAACTTTGGCAGCCAGGCAAGGATGAGTGCAACGACACAGTCAATTGCCGTTGAGCCTCGAACTCGTTGACTGACAGCCATCCAAAGCCAAACCAGCATCGTGTTGTGTTCCCCTGGCATAGGACGGCGTGGCGCAGGCGGAAGGCGACGCCGCTGTTCCGCCGGTAGACTCCCAAGCCAGCGCCGAGTCCCGCGGCGCAGTCTCCCTGGGCGGCGTAGTGCAGCTGCCGTCGACGCCGCCGGTGATGCCGCCGCCGCCCGCGCAGCCGTACCTGGCCGGCCTGGGCAGCTATGGCAGCAACTCTGATGTCGGCGCGTACCCGGTGCGCTGAGTGACACCAGCTGCTCTCATGACGCGCCGTAAATTCTACGGGCACTACTGTGACGATAGGGAACTGCGACATCGTCACAACTTGCTTTCGGCTGCTGCGACAACATCTTGCTGAAGGGGAAAAGTGTATGTGTCCATTTCTCGTGCAGGGTGTGCTGAACATCGCCGCTCGAGCGGCGGCTCTAGCGCTGCCGCCGGTCGCCTCCCCCTTCGTCCAGGCGGCACTCAGCACCACTGCAGCACAGGTCCGAGTGAGAATCGTCCGTTCCTCATGGCACATGCACAGGCGTGAAGCACGGCTTTCTTCCGTGGACGTTGCTCACTTGATGCACATTGAAATCGAGATTCAAGTGCTCAGGCAGTGCCTCGCGCAATGATGTCAGGTGCTGGGGCTGGTGGATGCCGCCAATGCTACAGATCCCATTAAGAGCAACAGCACGGCAAATGCATCGGCCGGCGTTGAAGGCAGCATCAGCAGCCCTGTTGTCAGCCCGCCAGACGAGACGCGCGCCAACAATGACACCTCGCAAAGCGCTGGAGATACAACTCAGGTGACCGTCCAGGCGGGCAGCCCAAGCAATGCAGGCGCAGTGAAGGCGGCGTGGCATGCGGCATTTGCGCCGCTTGCGATGGCGGCCGCGGCTGCGGTCGCCTTTGCTGGCGCCCTTTGACAATTGCATCGTGACTTCCTTGACGGCAAGTTGTTTCAGCGCGCCAGTTGGAACGCCGAACGGATAGGAATGCAGCAGACCTAGATGTAGCACCCTTTATCTCGCATACAATCATTGCGTCGTGCGCTTCTGCCGGAGCTCATCTATAGCCACACCATATAAAGCTGCATTCTTAAATTGCATTTCAGGGACGCAACTGTGTCGATCCACCTGACTGTCGACTTTCCGCAAAGAGTTTGAATCGGGTCCTACACATTTTAGCCAGTGCATGGGTGCGAAATTGGTGGAAAAGTGCCGCCAACGATTCCGCCGCGTCAGCGAGAAGCTGCAGGGGCAGCTTGAACGGCATGCCACTTTCGCGATCTGAACAACCTTCACGCGCACTGCATTTCATAATCTGTTCGTATCATCGACGCATCATTGATCACGGCTGTTTGAAACAGATGCTCATAGCAGGCACAGGCATGTCCATCGAATCACTCACATCAGTCGTCGTTGTTTCGACAGCTATCGCTGCGCGAAGATTCCCGTTTGTGTACATCGATATGAAATTCCGCCCTGTTCCTTACAGCTCCTGAGCCTCCTTCGAACACAGTCTCAGTGACCACGCTCTGCAGCGAACGGAGGGACGGACACCCAGCTTGGGCAGCATGATAAGACAGGTTGAGCTTGTGCTGCCCGATTGATATCACAAATTACATGTGCAGCAATCAAGCTCGGCGATCCACGCTGTCCCTGCGGCAGCGTGCGCGATTCACAATTCGATTGGCTTTGATCTCTCAGTGGGCACCGTTCAGAATGTGGAACCTTTCAGATTGCTACCTTTGACATTGCTGATGCATTAGTATAAACATTGGCAATCCAGCTGATTGCTCAGGGGCATGTCATGCATAGGCTTGGTTGCGCCACCGCTGTCCTCTCATCAAGTCCTTCTGTGGACTGTGCTACAGGAAGGCACACCTGAGCGATTTGATTGCGTACTTCAGCATATCACTTTTTCATAGAGCTACTCGCTTGGCATGGGAATTTGCGGCTCGAAGCCGGCACTTGTGGAGGCCTCACAGCACTTGGCGGATGGGCGCCAAAGGGTGCGTGGCACCGACAGGACACAGCCTACAATACTAGTCATAATTGATCATGCTCAATGACACGTGAAACCTCTCCACATCTGGCTTTGCCAGCAGATCACACTTGACACAACTCTCAGCTGGCGATTGTGAAAGCTGAGCGTCTGCGTGCAGGAGATTGCCGCCGGCGTTTCAGCAGACGGCAGCAGCGTCGCCGCTGTGTCGAACAGAGGCGTCATATCCAGCACCAATCCTCCTGGAGGAGAAAGCAACACACATGCGGCATGTTGCGAGCACAAAGAGGATGCTGCCGCTGAAGAGCTTCCTGCCAATACAGGCATGAACCCCGGCACCACCAAATTTCTTGCATAACTTGCGTGCCAGCGACCAAGCATGTCCATCATGTTCCGTTCAGACAGTGATGCAATAATAGTATACGATGTGAGTTACCGGTGCACTTGCCATGGCAGGGAACACGGTTCCTTCCGGTGCGGACATGATTGGCTCGATGAGCACTGCATCTGGGCCTCCGCATCAAAGCAGACGCAGCCTCCTCGGCGGAGTTGAATACGATGTCACATACGACAGTGTCGTCAGCCACAGCACGACCTCGGACACGGTCCCGCAACTCGTAGACGACCTCAGCAACAAAGTATTCACCTGCGGCTCGGATGCTGCTTCAGAAACCGCCAGCGCCGTCGTCAATTCAGTCATTGCTGTCTGCCAGCAGGGCGAGCAAGAAAACGCAGACAGCCTGGCTGCGGTGCCCAGTCCAACGCAGCTTGATGGCAACAGCGACTTAAAAGCCGTGAGAACTGGCGCGAACTCCGACGCCGTCGGCGCCAATGCCGCTGGCAGCACAGTGAGCGGCGCCATGCCGCTGTCAGGCAGCGGCATTGCTGGAGTGGCAGAGGCGCTCCCGGCACATCAGGACGGCTCCGGTGTGAGCGCCAGTCTTGGCGGCACCGGCAGCAGCAGCAGCAGTTGTCCGCCTTGCGGCGTTTATGAAACCAGCACTGTTGATCAGGATGCAGGCGGGGACGCTGGCAGCTCGCCCCTTGACGCAGCCACAGCTGGGTTTGCAGGTGTGGTATGCTCAGGTGTGGTATGCTCTTGGCAAAACTACCGTGTGTACTCAGAGTGTGTAACCAGCCTGCGATCTGAACAGGGCCGATTCAGCCATGCACACAACTCAACATGCTGGCCGACCAGCGCTTTGCATCAAGGAACTTGGCACTGCGCTATGACGCCTATGTGAATTGTCTGATGAACTCGGTGTGCGCGGGCAGCAGCAGGTACTAGCAGTCCTTACGGGGACGATGAACGGCAGGCAGAGCTGCTGGTCGTCTTTCAGGAAAAGGGCGGCATGCATCAGGGCCGCGTTGAAGTGAGCCATTTGCAAGCTGCGTGCATTGTAGGCTGGGCCTGACCCCATTCTGTTCTTCCAAGATCTCTGCAAACACCACACAGCTTGACACAGGAATAAATCTGTGCGCAGGCCATCAGTGCCCTTGCTGCCGCTGTGTTCACCGGCGGCAGGCACCCAGAGGACGAACTGTGCGCCTCCGCACCTGATCTGCTGACTTCGCTTGTTGTCCACATGTTGTTACACTCTGAGAATCCGGTTTTGACGAGTGCGAGATCGGTGATGCCATGCGGTGAAGATGCGTCTGAGGGAATCCTGCAGACGAGATGAGAACTGGAAGTGCTGCACCGACAAGAATGAAACCAACCACATTGTCTGACAAGTGCATACTCGTACGTGCATAGGTACCTCGAGTCCTTCTTGCGAAGCATCGGTGGCTTCAGCGTCGACGTGGCAACCTTGAAGTTCAATCAGATGAAGCGGCTGCTCGCCAGCAGCGGCGCAGATTGGGTGCGCCGTTGCGGTCCTCCCTTGATGGTCGATTCCGTTCGTCTCATGAGTTTCCGCCGCGCCCGTCATAACCTGCCCCATATGTGGGCTCGTCATTCATGTATGGACTCGTCATTCATTTTGTATTCGTCACGCATTTGAGTATATATAAAATGAATGACGAGCGGCTGTCTGTAGTGGCAGACGAAGGTGCATGGTCCTCATGATCATGATGCTGACATCGTTTGATCGAATCGATACTTCATGAGAGAAAACGGCTCTGGACTAGCCGCTGTGTCGTGGTTGCAGAAACATGTCTTGCGGACGTTTCTCCTACCCTGAAGCGGCTGCCTGCCACCGGAACTAAGGCGAGTTGAATATCAACGTGGTGCACGGTCAGCGCTGGTGGGAGGGCAGCTATGGAGACACTGGATGAAGTGTGGCTACCTACCGATGGTTGAAGAGGCGCATAGAAAGCAGCCACTGGAAAGGATTTTCAACAGCCCCAAGCCCCACCAAGCCCCACCAAGACGCGGACTTCATCAAGTCTCTTACTTGCAGCTGACTTGCACCAGCATGTCAACGACCTTGGCAGCCCGCTTCTTACCTGTTAGATTGTCACACTACCCAAAGTGCGCAGCCTGCTCAACATCTGAAAGCTTTGAGAGGATACCCAGGCTTCAACTCGTGTGCTTCACTCACTTCTGGCGTCCGCCCGGGTGCCCACACAATTGTTGCAGATTGCACAAAAGTGCGCCTGGGCTAGAGGGGGTTCTAGGCTTTACGCTCTACAGCCTCGTCGCTGCCGGCGCCAGGCGCGCCGTTAGGCGCAGCAGCAGCCGCGGCAGCGGGCCCGCAGCAGAGTTCCAGATCACCATCACTTCTCCGCCTTTGCTGCAAGCGCCTCCCGCAGCATCGACTCCAGGCGGTCCACCTGCCCTTGCAGCGCCGTCAGCTGCGCCTTCACGTCCTGCGAGTGCAGAACATGTTGTTCGCTCTCAGATGTGAACTGTTGTGCGAAGTCACATCATACCATTACTTAATCATTATAAGTTATGTAGCGCTGCCAGCTCGCCTTGACGTCCTGCACAGCAGAACACGCTGCCAGTGGGAGGCATTTGTGTTGCCGCGTCAGACCTTGAGGCGCTGTCAGCTGCACACTTTTGCACTCGACATTTCTGAGTCAGCGCCTGAGGGTGCGAGGCGCGACTTCACATTGATCGAGCCCCTGACGTAGTCGAAATGCTGGAAGCTTGCTGCCCGAGTGGGCGCATTGCACAATCAGAGCGAGCAACGCAGCAGGGACACGTTGATGCGAAATATCTTGGCGCTGGGGAGCAATGTCAGTGGGAAGAAAAAGGCGCACGGCATCGGCGTCGCCGCCCGCCGGCGCGGCCGCCATCGCGGAGCCGCCCTCGTTGCTGGTGGACAGCGCCCACAGCTGGCTGCCCTCCACCTTCTGCGCGCTGTCCGGGTTCACCTGCGGCATTTTAGAGTGGCGTGTTGGACACGGAGCTTCACTGTCCAGGCCCGAAGTTCAGCGGCACCATGCCACACCTGGCTGCCCTCTACTTTCTGCACACTAGTAATATCAAGATTAGTATTGTTTTTTGGTTACTTTCTAGGGGGCACCTGCGGCAGTGCACGGTTCGTCTTTATTTGCATGAGCCTGAAGCTCGTTCTGTGTCGCATCTCTGCGCGCACCCCACCTGCTGCTGCGCGCTCTGCCCGTGTAACTAACCCAGGCAGCATTTCAAGTAATATCTGAGCTAACTTGCAAAGTTAAACGTGCCCAGATCCCCCGATTGAGACCGCCAGCGGTGCGTCCTTGCTTGATCGAACGAATCGTGTCAGTTGTGGCAGCCGTCGCGCTGAGTCTATTCCAAGACCTGCTGCTCGAAAGGCAAGCCTGCCTGCTGCCGCCAGGTGCTAGAGACACAAGCACGTGGTAAACTTTTAACTGCCAAAGAGTTTATTATACAACAAGTGCAGGAGAAAGGTGTTGAGCAAGTTTATGGAAATTTCAAACGGTTGTATAACTGGCTTTGTAGATGGTGATGGGTGTTTTAATATTCAACAAATACATACTAAAAATAATACACTACTTATTAGTGGTATGTGTCCACCATGGCCGGCCCAACGCCTGATTCGTCGGCAGATCGAGTCGATGAGTATTGACGAAATTTGAAGTGTACGTGAGTTGATGTGACGGCGCCCGGCGTTAGCAGTCTTTGGAACGGCGCCCGCCTCAGCAGCAGCATTGAGAACCGTCAGTCACAACCGCCCCGCACCTTGAGCAGGTGCACGACCGCCGGGTACCACTGCGGCTTCCTCAGCCAGCTGGGCAGCGATGACTCCAGCTCATCAATCAGCTGCGCCTTGGAGCAGAGGTACTTGGTGCCATCGTCGTCGTTCGCCTGTTTCGGAGGTAAAGGAAGAATCTTTAAGAATCCAAAAGACAGAAAAACTGGTAATCCAGTCCATAAAACATATTTTCGTCGTGTCTGCGGCCTGGTTGTTCAGATTCTAGTCTGCGCGTGTGCAAGGCCTTTCAGCAGAGCATGCACCAGGTAGACACACCCCCATGGACTGTTAGGTACCTAATACAAATACAATGCAAGCGCGCATTCATGAAACCTCGATACTTCCCAGAAAGCTGCAGAAGCAGCGCAGACGCACCTTTGTTGCCGCATCAGCCATAATCGCTATCAGACTGTTTAACAGCGACAAGAGCGTCATCGAGATCTCAGAGAAGTTGACAGCATGATTTTAGAACATCTCAAAACAAGGTATTGCACGCAGGCCTCATCACAAGCCTGCGTCTTCGCTTACGCCCGCCAGGGATGTGCTGACTAGGCAAATGCGAGCAGTGAAATTACGTCAGGCTGTTGCATCCCGAGTGCAAGGCATGCGATGTCGGCATGTAGCAGCGCTGTCATTGGAACTCGATCGCACCATGGACATACTAAAGATGAAGGCCAGCAGCAGGATGATACCGACGATAGGGTTGCTGCTCTTGTAGAAGAAATCCCAGTCGAAGCCACCAATGCCTGCGGGACAAGGAGATCAGAATGACAAGGGATCAAGGATAACAACGGAATCAACAGAACATGAGGACAGCAAGATGCGAGCGAGCCTTGCGCAGGCACAGGGCAGCACAGCCACGGGCTGCACGGAACATCAGGAGGGCATTGTCTGCAGGCACTGTGTTTGCAGGTTCGCACCAAACAGGGCTCCAAACAGCGTCAGCACTGAGTGCCTGCAAAAAATGTGCTGCGTAATGGTAGAGCGACAAGCATACATGGCATATGCAGAATCAGCGACGCCCGCTGGGGTCATGCTTCGTAAACATGCAGAGCGACGGCTGCTGGGAGAGGCATTGGCTGGCGGCAACGTGCCACATGATGTCAAGCCTCGGTAGGGGAGAGTGTATGTACCAGTAGCTCTCAAACATGCCGCCCTGCACGCATGGAATGACCAAGGTCAGAGTGCTGCCATATCAAAAGGTTGCGACAGGCCGGCTTCCTATTACTCTGCAGGGTGTCACTGCATGCCAGCATCTTGGCCAGTAGTGCTGCTCCTTCTTGCTACCTCTTCATTGCGGAACAGGATGTAGAAGGCTCCTGCATTGGATCGGCGAATTCGAGTCGAACCCTATAGAGGTTTGTTGCTCTCTTCTGCTTGGACCAATTCCACAGCCATTGTCACTGTTGCATTGCAGGATGCACAAGTTGCAGCATAGGCCAGCATGAATGGCGGCGACGCTGAAATGGACAATTCTCGTCATTTCAGAGAGAGCGGTACCGCACCAGCAAAGCCATACAGGGTGACCAGGAGCAGCAGGAGGAACCAGCGAACATCGACGATGACTGTCCGGAATGTAGAGCAACGTTTCAAGATGAACCAGCAGAAACAGCAAACAGAGCAGCAGCAGCTGCAGTCACACACCCATAACAGTGCGTCACACAGCTTGTGCAGGAGATTACCTGCTCGGAGTGTGTCCACGAAGCTGCAGGCATACACTCAATCAATGGCATCACCCAATTCTATTCGCCTGCTGCCAGGCAGGCCACCTCGCCAGGCACTTGCAAGCGAGGCAACATCACGCCCAGCCAATTCTTGTGCTGCTAGGCATTCTCAAGCAGCAATAGGTATGAGCAACACACGGCGCACCTGTTCTTCAGCGGCTGGAAGGCGCGGGCCCAGAACTGAATGCGGCCGCAGGGCATTTTGCGCCTGCAACAGCTTCCGACCTTGAGAATCCTCTATGGCTGCTTCTTGCAGATCATCATCCTGGTGATGTACTTTGCGCGACTGGACCTGGCCAGCGAGTTCCTGTCAGTCGTCACTGCGGCGCAAGTGCTGCTGCTGTACTGGTGGCAGTTGGGCGTGTCATGACATGCAGGGTAATGGAAAGGGCCAGACAAAGAAAACACCTTGCCTGAAGGATGTAGGCTGCCGTGTCCTGCAGGTTCCACACGTTGAGCCAGCGCGAGGGGCCGTACTCTGCGATCGTGCACGCCCATATGCAGGGGCGCAATCACTGGTAGTCGATGTCCATTGTGTTGGCGCCCAGCGTCCAGATGCTGCCGTCGCGCAGCAGCGGCAGCACCTCTGTGTCCTGCGCGATGAACGGGAGACCTCGTGCATTCTTTCCGTGAAATTCGACTTGCTCGCTGAGGTCAGCAGCGAGACCGCACGGAGGCTTCGAGGACAGCAGGAAGACCGCAAGAAGTTTTTCAGTGGATGTATTGCATTGGCCTCATGAGCTGAGGACTTGAGGAAGGACTGAGCGTGGGTGCATGCCCCGTCGCAGCTTGCAGTTGCGCGGGATTCTGTGCCAAAGGCGTGTCTGCCGCTAGTGCATGCGGGCAGGCGGGACGACCAAATACAACCATGAGGGACCCACCTCCGTGACAAAAGAGCCTAGCATCTTGGTGCCCTTGTTGGCCAGGTATTCAATGACATGGTCGGGATCATTGCGCAAGAGCTGCTCAAAGTCGACGGCGCCGTCCTCCGCGGAGAGCCCCGCCTCCAACCGCGCCGCGACCGCCGGGCTGCGGTCATTGCTTTCGTCATCCTCGGCGGAGGCGGCGGCGGCGACGCCGGCCGGCAGCAGCGGTTGCCGCGCCCCGGCCATGTCGGGACACCCCGCTCCTGTCGTCGCATTTTTTGGAGGTTTCGAAGTCGTGCCAGTTCTGTGGTGCTATGGGTCTGCACGTGCGTGCTGCAGCTGCCATCCTGCAGCAGGAAGCGTGATTTACGAGCAGATGGCCTACCGTCCTCGCGTGCGGCGGTGTCCCATGCAGTGACGGCGTGTTGCATGCTAACATCTGCTTTTATGATGCTTAGCAAATCGAGCGCGTCCGCAAGGCTCCAGGATCCAAAATGCAACCAGGGAGAATGGCGCCACCGCCCCCCGGTGTCAGATCTGACACACGGCACTGACAGACTGCGTGCCTTCATGTCACTGGTACTCCGCAATGAAGCTGTGGTTCCCAGATATTTAGGTCATCGATCTTCATCCATCTAGCATTGGTGCAGAGCAGAAAAGAGCCGCGCCTGCAAGTCTTCTAATGCACAGACGTGGAACCCGCCGAGCAGCGCGCTGCAATCGCGATGTTACGCAGATGCAACTCCTTAGCTTACACTGACTTGTCAAACGCGCAAGTTCGTAGTGTGTGCGGTCGTTTGCTGTGGCTGCACCTCGTCTGAATCAGCCGCCTCATCCATGTGCTGTCGGATCTTCGATAAACTCATACCAGAATCGCCGCATTTCAGCAGGTCGCAGGCACATCTTGCATGGTGCTTTACATACTCGATTGATGTTGAGCGGCGCTCCAAATCGTAGAATTTACTCAATGTAAGACTCTTGAATCTTTAGTCACCGCTTCACGCCACCGTGCAGCACAAGAACAACGCTAAACCTGTTCGTGCAGACCTGGTGCTGGCGTGCTAAGCTGTCAGAACATCGTCGCGATGCAAGCGCTGACGCAACGCCATGGCGTGCTTCCTTGCACGCCGGCGCGCAGGCTGCAGCGGCAGCCCTGCAGTAGTGCATGCAGCAGCGCGAAACCACTGCGCACCTGTGCACCAGCTGTCAGCAGCGGCCGGCTAGCCCTGCCTCACACCGCTGCCGGCCAGCCTCCTTGCCGCAGCTTCAGTGCGGCGTGCAGCAGTAGAACGCCTGCCACCCCCCGCGGCACCATGGCCGGCAGCAGCAGCGGCCCTGAGTCTATTGCTCCAGATGGTGATGGCACAGCCATCACGCCGGATCCGGAGGAGGCGCAGCAGGCGGCCATGGACGCAACGGGACGGAGCCGCGGAGCGCTGTGGTTTGCGGCCATCAAGCCCCCCATGTACACTGTGTGCATCATCCCAGTGCTGGTGAGCTCTTCGCTTTTTACAGAGGCACCTTCATCTGCAGCTATGTCTCTGCCGAGCTTGTCAACACACTGCAGCTCCCTGCGCCGTGCACGTCATGCTTTAGACGCGCTGCAGCAGACAAGCTTGCCGCATGACACGCGCCGGGAGCCTCGGAGCTGGCGATTAGCAGCAGCTTACGTTTCAGCATTTCAATGGTGATGTCCCTTTGAACTCTGGAGGTCGGAGCCGCACTGGCGTACTACCAGACGGGCGTGTTTGCGGCGGGGAGGTGGCTGTCGCTGACGCTGGCGGCCTCTTGCATCATCGCCTGGCTGAACCTCAGGTATGGTCACTGCAGCAGCAATGCAAAGCAACCAGCGAGCCTCGTCGAATGGCAACCTGCTCACGCGACGTGCTGTCAGACAATCCGGGCAGCTGGGCTGACGCTGCCCGCTCTTGTCAGCACTGCCAATCTGCGTATGACATGTTCGATGATCCTGTCACTGTCACTGTTATCTCCGTCACGAGCGCAGCAATGACGCGTTCGACGCGGCGATGGGCGTGGACGTCGCCAAGCCGGAGAGCGTGGTCAACCTGACCGGCAATCGCACCGCGGTGCTGTGGGCCGCCAACGCCTTCCTGGCGGCCGGCCTGTGCACCTTTGCGGGCTCGCTGATTGTGCCGGTAAGGCCTGGAACCTCAGCGCTGCTTGAGGCCTGGTCGCAGCCATGTGATCCCACCCTGCAGCCATGTGATCCCACCCTGTAGCCTTCGTACCTGCTGGCCTGCCGGCATGCCTGCGCTGTGCGCAAACTTGGGACAGGGATGCCCTGGTCCACAGGAAAGCGTACATCATCGTGGCATTGGTTCCGCAGGGAGACGCCCGGCCGATGCAGCTGCTGGGCACTGCCCTCGTCATGGGGTACATGTACCAGGGGCCGCCATTCCGGTGCGGGGCCTCTCTGTTTTCTGCATCCTTCTTGATGAATCAGCCCTATGCAATTCAGTCGTTCCAAATGTGGGCACGTCATTAACTTGAATGGCGCTCACCAGACCGCAAGAGACGGAGAATTGTTCGCAAACGCAGGCTGAGCTACAAGGGGTTGGGAGAGCCCATCTGCTTTGTCACCTTTGGGCCGCTGTCGACCACAGCCTTCTTCCTAGCCCAGGCGAGGCCCACCAGTTTTTGTCACCCTGCATCGCTGCACCGCGCCTGAACTCTGCTGGCAACTTTTTTGGCTCTAGCGTCTGCGCCTGGAGGTACATCTCGCAACTCAACCGGCTTCCCAGAGCAAGGTGCCATGCTTTCTGGTGCACCTGTCGTGCAGCCCCGCATCTCATGTTCATAATACTTAGCGCTCGGTGATGCTCACTGCGATGCAGGCCGGGGCGGGCCGCGCAGCAGGCGGTGCCGGTGGCAGTGTGGGCTGCTCGGCACTTTTCGAGCTGTAGCACAACGGATGAAGATTGCACACGCTAAATGCAGGCGGGGCGGGCGGCTGCGCAGCAAGCGGTGCCAGTGGCGGTCTGGGCCGCCTCGGCTCTGGTCGGTGTCACTGTGACGTCGATCCTCTTCTGCAGCCACTTCCACCAGATAGAGGGCGACCGCGCCGCCGGCAAGATGTCGCCGCTCGTGCGCCTGGGGCCGGACAATGGCATGCAGGTTCGCTTGTAGCTCCCATCAGCAGGCGGCTCTTTCAGTGCCCGAACACAAACAGGTTTAACGTGCACGGGGGCGCCGTGTCCACGAAACACTGGCATGCAGGTGCCAGAACCGTGTTTGCAACACCATGGTAGCGCCGGAGGCGGTGCCTCAAGTTCCCTGGGTCAGTTGCGCAGCCGCTAAAGGTCGGAATGCCAGGCTGCAATAACAATTTTCTCTGATTGTGCCAGACGATTTTGTGTTGGCGGTGTCGCACAGGTGCTGCGGGTCATGGTGGCGGCTCCGTACCTGCTGCTGGCGGCATCAGTGGCCGCTGGCTGGCTGCCTGCCAGCTGCATGGCGGCGGCCCTCGTCTCGCTGCCGGGCGCGCGCGGCCTGCTGCAGTACTGTGCCGATAACCGACGGGTGCCGGAGGCGATCGCTCCTCTGAAGAAATACGCCATCAAGTGGCACACGCCCTTTGGTCTGGCGCTGGCGGCGGGCCTGGTCTGCGCGCGGCGCGCAGGGCAGCTGGCCGCGGCGGCGGCGGCATAATGCGGAATGAGCGCCAGCGCGGTAGCGTGGCACGCCATAGGCGTGTCTGAGTGTCCACGGTAGTGCGATCCCATGTGCTGAGATCTGCAACGCCGTTGCCTGCGTGCACATCATGCACGGTGGGCAGCACCGTGCAAGTGTTTGGTTTATTGAATCACGGGGACGCGTCGGCGACGGCGACATCTGGCGTATAGACTGCGTATATGTTGTGCGTGATTGCTCGTGAATTGAAGGCAGAGCGTGCCGTGTGTGACGAGGGTAATGCACATGCTTTAGCCTCAACAAGTGTTATTCGCTTTAGAGTCCCGGCATCTACGTTGAGCCTGCATGTTACGCGCACAGAATCCCCTACCATTTGCGCAGCCAGTGACATTCCTGCCGCTAACCAGCTATATTCGACTCAAACGTCACCAAGCTGTACATCGTCTCAACTCATCCTGCCACCGGCGCCAGCTCGGTGACGAGCATCCGGAGCGCAGCCCGCCACCACCATCAGGCGGGGCACCTATCCGGCACAGACCCTTACAAAAGACAAGGCAGGCGCGCCCGTCATCTACAGCACTCTACTCAAGTCTGGATCCTTGGTTGATAGTGGAACAGTTTCTGTTTCTGTTTTGACTCTCCGGTTCCCGTTTGTGAAATTTCAGCTGCAAGCTGGGCGAAGGAAGGTTCGTGCAGCATTGCACTTGAGTGTGCCAGAACAGCATGCCATTGTAAAAGGCAGGACATTCGGCTGTCACATCCAGGGGAGCGGTCTGAGTCAAAAAATGCGTCACAGCCCGGCTGGGTCGGCAAGCTCACCCGCGAGGCGAAGTGAGATTCTCAAGTAGCTTGATGCGCTGAAGCCCTGGAACAGGCTGGATCTGGACGGCAGCCGCACGGTGACACTCCTCGACCTGCTGTTGATGCAGCCGCCGGAGACGGACACAGGCAGCACCGGCGGCGCTGCGGAAGCGGGCACAGAAATACCTCAGGAAAGTTGCGTCAAAAAGTCAGAGTCGTGTCGAAAGTTCAGAATCTTGTCACTAGGGTCTGCCGGCGTGCCCACTTCCCATTAGCACGAGCGCAGCTGCGGGCACGGTGCAAGCATGCAGGGACGCAGCAGCTGCACAGTCAAGACTTTCCAGCAGATCGCCGCGAGTGCAACGACGACACGGAGGGAGGGCTGGGGAGCGCACAGCATTTCGTCGACTTGGCCGTCAGCGTCGTCGGGTTGAAGCACGTACGGCCGCCCAGGGTGCGGACGAAGGGGCTGCCAGACCTGACGCATTCCCGGCAGCCGAACCGCGTCCGGTACTGGCTGGTTTTGGGGCACGTCGAAGGCAGCTTCGACTGCGTCAGCTTCTTGCTGAGCAAAACCCCGGCAAGAAGCCTTTTGCTAACGTTGTTGGTCGGCGCCGTGGTCGGCGCCTTGGGTGGCGCCGTGGTAGGCGCCTTGGGTGGCGCCGTGGTAGGCGCCTTGGGTGGCGCCGTGGTAGGCGCCTTGGTAGGCGCCGTGGTCGGCGCGTTCGTCGGCGCCGTGGTCGGCGCCTTGGTCGACGCCGCGGCCAGCGCCGCAGTCGGCGCCGCGGTCGGCGCCGCGGTCGGCGCCTTCGTTGGCGCCGCGGTTGGCGCAGCGGTCGGCGCCGCGGTTGGCGCCGCGGTCGGCCCCTTCGTCGGCGCCGCAGTCGGCGCCTTCGTCGGCGCCGCGGTCGGCGCCTTGGTCGGCGCCGTTGTCGGCGCCGTGGTCGGCGCCTTGGTCGGCGCGTTGGTCGGCGTCGTCGTCGGCGCCATCGTCGGCGCGGTGGTCGGCGCGTTGGTCGGCGCCTTGGTCGGGGCGGTGGTCGGCGCGGCGGTCGGCGCGGTGGTCGGCGCCTTGGGTGGCGCGGTAGTCGGCGCCTTGGTCGGCGCAGTGGTCGGGGCCGCGGTCGGCGCCTTGGTCGGCGCGGTGGTCGGCGCGGCGGTCGGCGCCTTGGTCGGCGCGGTGGTC